>Ga0209464_10000009_pt1 | contig 245960 bp, 231 predicted proteins | sample DOMMetBare1Fresh_2_FD_187473 | JGI IMG/M metagenome (GOLD analysis project Ga0209464, IMG submission 187473) | Wetland sediment microbial communities from St. Louis River estuary, USA, under dissolved organic matter induced mercury methylation -... | ecosystem: Environmental > Aquatic >...
TTTCGTGTACTTTGAGCGGTTCACGTTAGGGAGGCTTCTACATATTTCAGGAACTGTCAAACCTTTGGGGTCCCCCGGCAGAGCCGGGGGATTACTCAGAGGAATTTAAAACAATGATGTTTGTTAGCTCTCCACTGGGACAAGATACCCCGTCAATCACTATTTCTAATACAGCATAATTGCTTGAAATGGCAGAAGCAAGAAAGATTTTTTGGTCATTATAGGTTATTCTTAATGCCGTATCAGCTGCTTTTTTTACATATGTTATATTTCTTGAAGATACGTTTTGCCAGGACGAATTTATATTTAAAGTTGCGCTATTTATTCCATATACTCTGCTTACAGATCGTATTATATCTCCTGACACTTCCAATGTACTGCTGGGATTTGTCGTTCCTATACCTACCTTGCCAGTTGTGTAGTATGAATTACTTCCGCTCAACCCCCAAGGGCTAGCTCCTGTATCGCCTTTAATTCCTTGAGATCCTTGAATCCCCTGTGGACCCACAAGCGATACCCATGAACTCCATGAACCATTATAGGGACCATATAACCTGTTATTTGTAGTGTCTATGTAGAAGTCACCAATGTTAGCAATCATAGCAGGTGCGCCACTACCACTCAAAACACTCTTTCCGTCCTTAGGTGCTGTCTTTACAGAAGTGCCATCAGGAAAATGCAAGGTATCACCTGATAGTGCAAAATTGCCACTCGCAGCATATCCCATTGATGGGACTACAAATAATAACGCTAGTAATGGTAACGATTTTCTCAGCATGCTTAATCCTCCTAAATTTGACTACGTTAATTCATGATAAATTTTGTATAGATAGCCTATCACTCTTACTTTTGAAAGCAATCTCATTTAGGGGAATATCCGCAGAGTTCGGCCTCCAAGATATCAAGTCAACAGCAACCTGACAATCCACCCCGCACCCGTCGCCGACATGACCTGAGACCTCACTTCACGTTCTGAACCTACTTGCTCATCTTCTCCATCTCGACCTTGATCTCAGCAGCGCGCGAGTTTTGCGGCATTCAACCCTGCCGCTGTGGGACCTACTATAAAATCCATCGGCATAAGCCGCAAGAGAAAGTCATCGACAGATCCTGTCGGCAGCTCATTAAAAACGTAGTAATCCTTCTCACCTACCATGAAGGCAAAGTAACTTAGTTGCTTTACAGCGTTATTTTGCTATATTTTATCAAGGGTTATATAAAACATATTTAATGACCATATACATCTTTCCACCCATCGTCTTAACGTATTTGCCGTGCTGAAAAACTGCACGTTTAATAAAGAACGATTCAAAAGAAACCCGGTATGATCGTGGGGTTACGTATGAACGCCAAATGTATCAAGGTTCTGTTAATTGAGGACAACCCAGGCGATGCAAGACTGATTCGTGAAATGTTGTTGGAAGACAATAATATTGCTTTCGAACTTATTCATGCCGACCAGCTTTCAAGCGGTTTGGAGTGTTTGAAAGGCGCTGATATCGATATTATTCTTCTGGATCTCGGTCTGCCTGACTCTCAGGGAATTGATACACTCCATGCAATTTTATCCAGGGTGCACCATATTCCCATTATTATCCAGACGGGCTTAAGTGATGGAGAACTTGCCGTCAGGGCCGTAAAGACCGGTGCCCAGGATTACCTGATTAAAGGGCAGATCACCAGTTCCTTGCTCAGCCGTTCCATTTGCTACGCGATTGAACGCAAAAGGATGGCGGAGTCATTAAGGATAACAGAGGAACGCTTCCGAAATCTGGTGGAAACCGTTTCGGATATTATCTGGGAAGTAAATGAGCAATTTATCTATACCTATGTGAGTCCACAGCTCGTCGAACTTTTGGGCTATGACGCACGTGAACTTATTGCCCTTAAAAGTTTTTTTGATTTAACGCTTCCTGAAGACAGGCCGGGCTTTTCGGAGATGGTAGATTCCTTTGCCCAACAGCGAAAAGCGTTTAATGGCATAGAGGTGAAAAAACTGCATAAAGATGGAACCATCATGATTTTTGAGGTCAATGGCGTCCCCTTTTTTGACAGCGCGGGTAAATTCCTCGGTTATCGGGGAATAGAGCATGATATTTCCGTTAGAAAGGAATTGGAGAGTGAGCTGAGGAGATTAGCCATAATGGATGAATTGACTGGTCTTTATAACCGGCGGGGATTTCATGAGTTGGCCGAGCAGCAGATGAGGTTATCAAACCGTCAGCAGAAGGAAATGATACTATTTTTTGTCGACGTGGATGGAATGAAATGGATCAATGATTGTTTTGGTCACCAGGAAGGAGATGCCGTTCTGGTGGAGACAGCCAATATCCTGAAGGAAACGTTTCGTGAATCAGACATACTTGCCCGTATGGGAGGAGATGAATTTGCCATCCTCGCCGTCGAAACGTCCAACGAAAACTGCGAGACCATGATTAAGCGTCTGGAGAATAACCTGAGAAAGTACAATGAACAAGCGGAGAAGGATTATCCATTATCTTTGAGCCTGGGAATCGCACGTAATAATACTGAATCTCCGTTTTCTATCGGTGATCTTATTGAGCAGGCGGATCAATTGATGTACGTCCAAAAGAGAAATAAAAAAGGTTCCCATGGGACATATTTTTCTTTTTAAGATAGCCAGTGCGTACAAAAAGAGGGGAGATTATAATGAATATTCCAGGTATCGTACGCTTATCTGTTAATCCTCCAAAATCATGCCCACCTGTTAACCATCGAAGACTTATTCTAAATATCTTACCCTTAGCCCTGTTTATCTTATGCATGGCGAGTTCCGTCTGGTCCTACGAACTCGCAAATGGTTCGCAAATTGGCCATGATCTGGCGGAGATGAGCATCGAGGATTTGATGAACATCGAAGTGACGCTTGTATCAAAGGAACCGAATAAATATTTTGAGACACCAGCGGCAATATATGTGATTACCAACGAGGATATCCGAAGGTCAGGCGCCACCAGCATCCCGGAGGTGCTGCGCATGGCGCCGGGTGTCGATGTGGAACGCATCGACTCCAACAAGTGGGCGATCTCGATTCGCGGTACCGCCTCGCGACTTACGAGGACAGTGCTGGTGCTGATTGACGGACGGAGCATTTATACCCCTGTCTTCGGCGGCGTCTACTGGGAGGATAACGACGTGATGCTGGCGGACGTTGAACGTATCGAGGTTGTTCGGGGACCGGGCGGCACCTATTGGGGCGCCAACGCCATCTCCGGTATCGTCAACGTCATAACCAAGAGCGCCAAGGATACCCAGGGCGGGCTCGTGACATTAGGCGCCGGAACCTTGGAAAGGATATTCGGAAATGTCCGTTACGGAGGCAAAGGCGCTGGTGGATTATATTATCGCGTTTACGCCAAATACTCTGATCGGGATGGTGTCAATCATAGCAATCCGGATAGGGACAAATATGATGAATGGCAGATGGGACAAGTGGGCTTCCGCGCCGATAAGGATCTGTCCGAAAAAGATTCTCTGACTGTTCATGGCGATTTTCACAGCGCGAGGATAGGACTGTATGACAGCGTTTCCTCCTACACTGCACCTTATTCACGGGTCGTTAAAGAAAAGGATGATTCCTACGGAGGGAATGTCGTTGCTCGCTGGCAAAGAAAGTTGGGGGAACAGTCCGATTTGGCGTTTCAAATGTACTATGACAAAGTCAATCACCGGGATATCCTCTATAATTCTGACACTGACATCGTGGATTTTGATTTCCAGCACCGCTTGCCCAGGATCTGGCGGCAACAGATTACCTGGGGGCTGGGGTACCGCTTCATTAACAGCAAGACATCAGGATTGGATACATCCTTTTTCCGTCCCGCGGATGAAACATTCAACCTCTTCAGCGCCTTCATCCAGGACGACGTGGAGCTGGTGAAAAACCGCCTGCACTTTATCCTGGGCTCCAAGATCGAACATAACGATGTAACGGGATTTGTGATCCAACCCAACGCCCGCCTGCTCTGGACACCTACCAGCGAACAGACATTCTGGGCATCAGTATCACGGGCAGTAAGGACGCCTTCCCGTTTCGATTACGAGTATCAAAACACGACGTTCGCGGGATTGGTCGGAGGTAGTGTTCCTGCCTATGCACGAGTTACATATTTAAATGATAAGCCTCAGGATTTAATCGCCTATGAACTTGGTCACCGGATCATTTTCGGCTCAAAGTTTTCTCTCGATACAGCTGTCCACTATGATGTCATCTCCGAAACACCTAGTATGGAGTATGCTCTTCCCGCCCCTCATGTTTTCATAGAAACAACTCCAGCGCCACCACACTATGTCGTTCCATTCAATGTGGATCACAAACTGACGGTTGAGACCTATGGAGGGGAGGTGTCGGCGGAATTCAGGCCTGTTACATGGTGGCGCCTTACCGCATCGCAATCGATATTTTATATGCATATTTATAAAGACGCCGACAGCACAGATTCGAGAAATATCAGCAATCTGGAAAGGGTCGCGCCGCGGCTCCAGAGCACGTTAGGTTCTTACATGGATCTACCGGCCAACATGAACCTGAGTGCAATGTTCCGTTACGTAGACACTATCCCTACCTTGAACATCCCTAGTTATTGGAGCCTTGATGCCCGATTAGCCTGGAAGGTTAAACCAAATATCGAACTGTCGGTGGTGGGGCAGAACCTGCTGGACAACGAGCATGCGGAGAATTCTGTCGCTAATAAAATTCCACGAGGCTTTTATGCGAAGGCGCAATGGCAATGGTAATCTCACATAGCGTTGCCTGGTCATATGCGCCAAAACTGTTTTTATCCTCAACGATGAGGCCAATTTCCATGAAATGCCGTCTAGCCATTCTTTTTAAGAGTGTCCTTTTAATAATGTGTTTCGTTTCCGCCTCGTTGAGTTACGGCAATCCAGCATTTGCCCGGGAAGAGCAACCCAGCGAAACTCAGGTCAAGGCGGCATTTGTTTATAATTTTGGGAAGTTTGTTGAATGGCCGCCTGATCGATTTGTGGGCAAATACTTTACTATCGGCATCTATGGTGACGACGACTTTGCTCAGGTCCTTACAGAAATCGTTGCCGGAAAGTCCATTCACGAAAAGCCCATCTTGATAAAACGATTCTCCAAGATGGAAGATATTGCCGGTTGCCATATTTTATTTATCGGATATTCCGCAAAAGATCATTTGCCTGAATTATTCAATATTGTTCATAAATTGTCGGTATTGACGGTGAGCGATCTACAGGGGTTTGCTGATCGAAGCGGGATGATTAATTTCAAAATAGTGAAAAATTATATGCGATTTGAAATCAATCTGAAAGCGGCACAACAGGCGGGATTAAAAATCAGTTCCCAACTTTTGAAACTGGCGATTGCTATCAAATAGATGTTGTTTTATCGGGAATAAAAACCAATGGCTCGTTCCAAATATTCTTCCATTAAGGAAAAGCTGATCCGAATCAGTATGCTCGTCAGCGCCTCTGTGCTGCTGCTGGCAAGTATGGCGTTCATTATTTACGAAGTGCTGACATTTCGAGATACCATGGTGCGTGAGCTAACCATCTATGCCGATATTATCGGTATCAATAGCGCTTCCGCACTGGTTTTTAATGACCCTGTGTCCGCCGAAGGAACCTTGAAACCGCTGAGGGAAAAACGCAATATTGTTTCTGCCGGTATTTATGAACGAAACGGTCAGATTTTTGCGGAATATAGTAAAGATAACGGGATAAAGGCGCTGCGTGCTCCGCAAAATTTACAGGATCGTACGGACGGGCATCATTTTGAGGGTGCTAATCTGGTCTTGTTCAAACGAATCATCTCTGAAGGTGAACGGATCGGGATGGTTTATATTAAGTCCGATTTGAGCGAAATGGAAATCAGATTGAGCCGGTACGCCGGCATTGTGGTGGGTGTTTTTATTTTATCTCTTTTGGCAGCTTATGTGATTTCTTCGAAACTCCAGCAAATGATATCCCAGCCTATTTTACATTTGGCAACAATAGCGAGGAGCATATCCAATGAAAAGAATTATGCAGTTCGAGCCACAGTAGAAAGCCAGGATGAGATAGGAACACTGGTTGAAACCTTTAATGAGATGCTAAATCAGATACAGAGCAGGAATACGGCACTGCTGAAGGCTCGAGATGAATTGGAACAAAAGGTGGAAGAGCGCACCAGAGATTTGGTCCAGGAAAACGCGCAACGTAAACTCGCCGAGGAAAAATTGCAACAATCCATGCAGGGTTTGAAGCGTGTTAATACCGAGTTGCAGCAGTTTGCCTATGTCGCGTCCCATGACTTGCAGGAACCGTTGCGCATGGTGGCAAGTTTCAGTCAATTACTGGAAATGAGGTATAAAAATCGCCTGGATAAAGATGCCGACGAGTTTATCGAGTTTATCGTGGGTGGGGCCAATCGCATGCAAAGATTAATCAATGATCTGCTGTCGTATTCCCGCGTCGGTACGCGGGGAAAGCCTTTCCAGCCCACGGACTTTTCTTCGGTTTTAGGGCAGGTGCTCGTTAATTTAGGCCCTTTAATTGAAGAGAAGGAGGCTATCGTAACCAATGATGATCTGCCGGTCCTTATGGCTGATGAGACACAGATTTTACAACTGTTTCAGAACCTGATCGGCAATGCCATAAAATTCAGAGGTACCGAGCGGCCGGTCATTCATATAACGGCGCGGAGGGAAGCCTCTGAATGGATTTTTTCCGTTTGTGATAACGGTATCGGGATTTCTCCAGAATACCATGAACGAATATTTGAGATATTTCAGAGACTGCACACCAAAGAGGAATATCCGGGAACGGGAATCGGTTTAGCCATTTGCAAGAAAATTGTGGAACGGCATAGCGGACGCATTTGGGTGGAATCCGAGCCGGGGAAAGGATCAAAATTTTTCTTCACAATTTCATTACAAGGAGACGATCTATGAGTGCTGAAATGAATATGAAATCCATTGAAATTCTGTTGGTTGAAGACAATCTTGGCGATGTGAGACTAACAAGAGAGGCGCTCACGGACGGTAAAGTGAAGAACGTCTTGCATGTTGTACGGGATGGTGTGGAAGCTTTGGATTTCCTTTTTAAAAGAGGGGAATTCCAGAACGTGGTGCGACCGGACTTGATTCTTCTGGATTTAAACCTGCCAAAGAAGGATGGACGGGAAGTATTACGCGAGATAAAAAAGAATGAAGATTTGAAAACCATTCCCGTCGTAATTTTAACCAGTTCAAAGGCGGATGAAGATATTTTGAAAGCCTATAATCTCCATGCAAATTGTTATATTACGAAACCTGTGAATTTTCACCAATTTACTGAAGTCGTCAAAGAAATTGAGAATTTTTGGTTCACGATCGTTAAACTTCCACCAAAATAGATCAGAGGATGAGGATGAACTCAGACCTTACTCCACGTTCTGAACCTGCTCGCGCATCTTCTCCATCTCGGCCTTGATCTGGATCACCAGCGTGGCGATGGCCGCATCGTTGGCCTTGGAGCCGATGGTGTTGACCTCGCGGTTCATCTCCTGCATAAGAAAATCCAGCTTGCGCCCGACCGGTTCCTTCAGGCGCAACGCCTCGTCAAACTGGACAAAGTGGCTGTTGAGACGGACCAGCTCCTCGGTGATGTCGCAGCGATCGGCCAAAAGCGCCACCTCCTGGGCCAGGCGGGCCGGGTCCAGCTCCACGTCACCCAAAAGCTGCTCCAGGCGGGCCGACAACTTCTGCTGATATTCCGCGACCATCAGCGGTGTGCGCTCGCGGATCTGCTCGACCCATTCGGCCACTTGTCTGCGCCGGGCCAGGAGATCGGCGGCTAGCGCCTCCCCTTCCCTCCCACGCATGCCGTCGATGGCACTCAGCGCCGAACTGACCGCCTCGCTCAATTGGGGCAACAGCTCTCTTTCGTCCAGCGTGGTGCCGGCATCGCGCAGGACCCCCTTCTGGGCCAGAATCAGCGTCAGCGGCACTTCTCCCGACAGCCCCAGCTGACCGGACAGCTGCCGGAATGTTTCATAATAGCCTGCCGCCAGTTCACTGTTGACCTGGGGGATGGCATCCACACCCGCGGCCTCTTCCCACTGCACTGTCACATCGATCTTGCCCCGCTTGAGAACAGCCGCAACCTGCCGTTTGATCTCGTTTTCCTGGGAGAGGAAGGCCCGCGGCATGCGCACGGAGACCTCTCCATAGCGATGGTTGACCGAGCGGATCTCCACCGCGAAATTTCCCTGGCCCGAAAGCGCCTCACCCTTGCCGTAACCGGTCATACTCTTAATCATAGGTTCTTATTCCCCCTGAACAAAAATTGTTTAATTCGAATCAGTTGAATCCAGCCCTCTTCAATCCCCCCTTCTGAGGGAGAAAGCTTTAACGCCTCCCTTGTCAAGGGGAGGTTAGGAGGGGTTTTAATGCTAATTGGCATAGCCTAAATTGGGCTTGTTTGTCCAGCCATTTCGGGTATAGTTTGCAGCCATGCCAAGCTTCCGCGTACATACCAGCAGTTCACTGACCCGCCTCTCGGCCGCGCTGGCCGAAACGCTGGCCAAAAACCCCACCCCGCCATTGCTCAGCGAAACAATCGTGGTCCTCAGTAACGGTATGGGTCGCTGGCTCTCCATGGAACTGGCGACTGCCCAGGGTGTCTCTGCCGGCCTGGATTTCCGTTTCCCCAACGATACCCTCGACAGCTGTTTCCGGGCCGTGCTTCCCGGCATCCCCGAGCAATCACCCTTTGCCCTGGAGACCATGGCCTGGCGCATCGCCGGACTGCTCCCCGGCCTGCTGGAACATCCCGGATTCGAACACATCGCCGCCTATCTGGGCGACCGCGGCGATGACCGTCGCCTGTTGCAGCTGGCCCGCACACTGGCCGACACCTTCGATCAGTACACCATCTTCCGTCCCCAGACGATCCTGGAGTGGGACCAGGGGCAGGACAGCGACTGGCAGGCCGTGCTCTGGCGGGTGCTGACCGCGGAACATGCCGGTCTGCACCGGGCGGCGCTGTTGCAGAGCTTCCGGCAGCGTCTGGCTGCCGGCGCGATCGCTCCGAGGAGCTTCCCGCCGCGCATCAGCCTGTTCGGCATCTCATCCCTGCCCCCCTTTCACCTGGAATTTTTCTCGCTCATCTCCCGCCATGTGCCGGTGGATCTGTACCTGCTCAACCCCTGCGGTGCCTTTTGGGGCGACCTCTTCTCCGAAAAACGCAAGGCAAACCTCGCCCTGAGCGGCGATCTTCCCGCCGAGACCCTGGAATACTACGAAACCGGCAACCCGCTGCTCTCGTCCCTGGGCACCCAGGGGCAGGAATTCTTCAACCTGCTCTTGGATATGGAGACCGACTGGGACGACCTGGATGGCACGCCGACAATCCGTAAGGAGAGCCTGCTGGCTACGATCCAGAACGATATCCTGGAGTTGTGCGATCGCGGGGTTGCCGCCCCCAAGGCGGTAGTCAGGGACGACGACCGTTCCCTGCAAATCCACTCCTGCCACGGTCCGCTGCGCGAGATGGAGGTGCTCTACGACAACCTGCTGCGCATGTTCGAGGAGAACCCGGAGCTGGAGCCGCGTCATATCGTCGTGATGACTCCCGACATCGCCGGTTACGCCCCCTACATCACGGCCACCTTCGGCACCCGCTGCGGGGGGCGACCGGCCATCCCCTTCACCATCGCCGATCAGAGCGCGCGGGTGGAGAATCCGCTGATCAGCATCTTTCTGCAGATCCTGGCTCTCCCCGCCGGCCGCTTCGGCATCAACAGCATGCTGGAGATCCTGGAGTGTCCCCAGGTCATGACCCGTTTCGAGATCAGCCCCGATGAACTGGAACGGATCCGCGGCTGGCTCGGCCAGGCCCGGGTGCGCTGGGGGCTGGACGGCAAGCAGCGCCTGGCGCTCGGTTTCCCGGAGTATGCCGATTTCAGCTGGCAGGCCGGTCTGGAGCGGCTCTTCCTCGGCTATGCCCTGGCCCCGGACAATGATCGGCTCTTTGCCGGGATCATGCCCTGCGACAACATCGAAGGGTTGCAGGCCCAGGCCCTGGGCAAACTGGCCGGCTTCATCGGCGCGGCGGGCGACCTGTCCGCCCGCCTCTCCCACAAGCAGACACTCAGCGGCTGGGCCGAGACCCTGGACACTATCGCGGCCCGCTTTCTGACCCCGCTGGACGACAACGACAACAGCTGTGCACCGCTCTACGCCGCCTTCCAGAGTCTGCGGGAGACCCAGGCGCAATCCGGGTTCGTTGGCCCGCTGGGTCTGGAGGCTTTGCGCGACTGCCTGACCACCCAGCTGGAGAAGAGTGGTGGGGCTTTCGGCTTTCTGGGGGGCAGGGTCACCTTCTGCGCCATGCTCCCCATGCGCAGCATCCCCCTGCCGGTGGTCTGCCTGGTGGGCATGAATGACGGCATCTTCCCCAGAAACCCGCACACCCCCGCCTTCAGCCTGATGGCGGGCCCCCGCAGACGGGGCGACCGCTCCATCCGCGACGAAGACCGCTACCTGTTTTTAGAGGCGCTCATGTCGGCCGACGAGCGCTTCTACATCAGCTACACCGGCCAGAATGACCGGGACAACAGCAGCCTGCCCCCTGCGGTGGTCGTGTCCGAGCTGCTCGATTACGTGCAACGGGGCTTTCTGCGGGAGGGTACGGAGGCGACGCCCCCTGAGATCGTCACCCGTCACAAGCTGCAGGCCTTCAGCGAAGAATATTTCAGCAGCAACGCGGAGAAGCGGCTATTCAGCTACGCCACGGAAAACTGTGCAGCCCTGGAATCCAGGCGCAGCTCCGGACAATCCCGGCGGATCTTCCTGGAGCCCTCCCTGGTCGAAGAAGCGCAGCTCTGGCGAGAGCTTGAGCTGCAACAGCTGATCCGCTTTCTGCACAACCCGGCCCGGCAATTCCTGGAGCTGCGCATGAACCTGCGCCCCTACGACCCGGCCGAGGAGAGTGGGGAAGAGGAGCCCTTCGCCCTGGACGGCCTGGGAGGCTATGCCCTCAAACAGGAGCTGACGGCCCGGCTGCTCAACGACGAGCCCTGCGACGCAAGCTATGCCGCGGCCCGCGCCAGGGGGCTGCTACCGCCGATGCTGGCCGGCAAACTGGCCTTTGAGGCCGCCTTTGGGGAGTGCAGCGGCTTTGCCCGGCTGGTTGCGGCACAACAGGGGCCGCTTCTGGAACCGCTGCCCATCCAGCTGGATCTCCAGGGGACGCTCCTGGGTGGGCTCTTAAAGGGGATTCACCAGGGGCGCCATCTGCGCTGGCGCTCCGCCGCCATGAAGGGCAAGGACCGCCTGGCCCTGTGGTGCGAACACCTGATCCTCAACACACTCAAGGCGGATGGCTATCCCCGCGAGAGCCTGCTGATCTGCCCGGACCGGACCCTGCGTCTGCCGCAACTGGACAATGGACCGGAGCTGTTGGCCGACCTGCTGGCCCTCTACCGAGAAGGGCTCTGCCGGCCGCTGCACTTCTTCCCCCAGGTCTCCTGGCTCTATCTGAGCGATGGGCTGGCCAGGGCCGAAGAGCGCTGGAACGGGAGCGACTATTCTCCCTCCCCGGCCGAGGCCGCTGATCGCTCGTTTGCACTCTGTTTTGCCGGTCAGGACGTGCTGGACGATGAGTTTGCCCGGCTGGCGCAGCGCATCTACGGACCGCTTCTGGCCGTTGCCGTGGAAGAGAAAACCGTATGAGAAACCTGGACCTGACAACTCTGGAGACAACCGGGGCGCATCTGATCGAGGCCAGCGCCGGCACCGGCAAGACCTGGACCATTGCCGCCCTGTACATCCTGCTCCTCCTGGAGAGCAGACTGCGCCCCGAGGAGATTCTGGTGGTGACCTACACCAAGGCCGCCACCGCCGAACTGCGCGAGCGGGTCAGGGCCCGGATCAGCGAGACCCTGGAGCTGTACAACAGCGACCGCCCGCCCAAAGACGAACTGGAGCGGATCCTGCTGGAGGAACGCCCCACGGATGCCACCACGGCCATCAAACTTCTCACCCGGGCCCTGTACTCCTTCGACGATGCCGCCATCTACACCATTCACGGTTTCTGCCAACGGGCGCTCTTGGACAACGCCTTTGAGAGCGGTTCACTGTTCGATACCGAGATGATCACCGATCAGAGCGCCCTGGTCAGCGAGGTCTGCAACGACTTCTGGCGGGCGCGGATCCTCAACGAGCCGGAGGAGTTCCTGGAACTGCTGCTGGCCGCCGGCTATACCCCGGACAGGCTGGCCGCCCCCTTCAAGGGGCACTATCAAGACCCGGGGCTGAAGGTCATCCCCCCGGCAAGCGATCCCGACCTGGGGCCGCTGGTCGCCGGGCGCGAGCGGCTCTTCCACGCCCTGCAATCGCTCTGGCGCAGTCAGCGTAACACCATCATCGAACTGCTGACCAACGCCAACCTGAGTCAGACCAGCTACAAACCGGCCCAGATCGACAGCGCAGCCGCAGCTCTGGAGGCCTGGTTCGCCCAGGGGAACGGGCGTACAAGCTGTGCGGGGCTGAAACTGTTCTCCCGCAACGCGCTTGTGAAGGGACAGAAAAAGGGTTCCACGAATCCTGCCCACCCCTTCTTCGACCTCTGCCAGGAGCTGCTCGACACCAGCGCCCAGATTGAAGAGGCCTTCCGGGAGAAGCTGATCCAGCGCCAGTGCGCCCTGCACGACTGGCTCAAGCTTGAACTTCCTCGCCGCAAACAGGAGCGAAACCAGCGCTGTTTCGATGACCTGCTGCTGGACCTGCAGCGGGCGTTGGCCTGCGATGTGGCCGGGCAGCTGACCCAGAGCCTGCGCACGCGCTACCACGCAGCCCTGATCGACGAATTCCAGGATACGGACCCGCTGCAGTGGCAGATCTTTTCCCGCCTGGCGGGACTGGAGACAAAGGCGACTTCGTACCCCCTGTTTCTAATCGGCGACCCCAAACAGGCCATCTACAGCTTCCGGGGCGCCGACATCTTCGCCTACATCCAGGCGGCCCGCACGGTTGCAGAGGAAAACCGTTCCACCCTGGACACCAACCGCCGCTCGGTCAAAAGCCTGGTAACGGCGGTCAACAGTTTGTTCGAGGCGGCGGAGGACCCGTTTCTCTGCCGAGAGATCGCCTTCAAGCCGGTCAACTCGGGCAGAGAGCCGGGACAGGGGCTCATCCGCGATGGAAAGCCCCTGCAACAGCCCCTGCAATTCTGGGTCTATCCCCGCGAGGATCAGTCCCAGGCCGTCAAAAAGGGAGAGGCCTGCCGGACCATCGTGCGCAGCGTGGCAGCGGAGATCGCCCGCCTGCTGGACGGGAACACGGAGATCATCGACAAAAAGGGGCGCCGCACCCTGGCGGCGGGCGACATCGCCGTGCTGGTCAAGGCCCATTACCAGGCCGACCTGGTCCAGGAGGCGCTCCGCGAGCTGGGCATACCGGCGGTGCAGCACGGCAGCTCGACCATCTTCGAATCCGGCGAGGCCCTTGATCTGCTGCTGATCCTGCGCGCCGCCAACGAACCGAACCGGGAACGCCTGCTGCGCGAGGCGCTGCTGACCGCTACCCTGGGCCTGTCGGCCAACCAGGTGGCAAAGTACCTGGAGGAAACAGCCGACGACAGCGCTTGGGAAACGTGGCTGCTTCGTTTTCGCGCTCTGCGCGAGGCGGCCCGCACGGGTGGCGTCGTGACCCTGGCGGAACTGCTGCTGGGTGCGTGCGGCGTGCGCCAACAGGCCCTGGCACGCATCGGCGGCGAACGGCTCTTGACCAATGTCCTGCACTGCGTCGAACTGCTCCATCAGGCGGAGTTGGAACAGGGGCTCGGGCTGGAAGGGCTGATCACCTGGCTCGAACGCCGCATCGCCCGCAACGAGGGGGATGATGCGGCGCTGTTGCGGCTGGAGACGGATGCCAACGCGGTGCAGCTCTCCACCATCCACGCCAGCAAGGGGCTCGAATACCCGGTGGTCCTGCTCCCCTTTGCCTGGGATGCCCCTTCCCCCAGGAGCGAGCAGTTGCTCTTCCATGACCATGCCGGCGAGCTGACCCTCGACCTGGGTTCGGAAGAGCAGGAGGACAACAAGGCCTTGGCCGCCCGGGAACGCGCCGCCGAAGCGGCCAGATTGCTGTATGTGGCCATTACCCGGGCCGAGTTTCTCTGCTATGTGGCCTGGGGAGCCATCGGCAACGCCCAGAACTCGCCGCTCTTCCCGCTGCTGCACGGCAGAACGATCAGTGACCCGAAGAGCTTCAAGAGTTATCCCGACCAGAATATCCTCAGCGATATCCGCGAACTCGATCCAACGGCCGGGGGATTGGCGGCACACGAGATGCCGGTCGATGTCCCGGCGCCCCCCTATCGGCCAACGCAGGAGACCCAAGCACCCTTCGTCTGCCGCTCATTACGCCAGGCGATTGCCAGCGATTGGCGCGTCTCCAGCTTCAGCGGCTTGACAGCCGGGGTCGAGCGTACCCTGCAACCCCATGATTATGACGCCCTCTCCACCCCAACCCCGCAATTCCCTATGGACGAGACGGCTCCCCGTTCGGCCGGTTTTTCCATCTTCGATTTTCCGCGCGGCTCGGCGGCCGGCACCTGTTTGCACGAGATCCTGCAGCGCCTGGATTTTGCGGCCTTTGACGACACGCAGGCCGGGCAGATCAGCCGCACCTGCCTGCGGGCGGGCGGCTACGCCGAAGAGTGGCTGCCGGCGGTCAATGCCATGATCGACGCCGTGACCCGTGTCCCCCTGGTCGCCGAAGCGCCTCACTTCAACCTGAGGCAGCTGAACAGAGGGGCATGGCAGGCAGAGATGGAGTTTTTCCTGCCCGTGGCACAGCTCTCCCCGGAGCGGCTCCGCCAGCTCTTTGACGGCCTGCTCGATCCCGCGTTGCATGGTGAGTTCAACCAGCTGCTGACAGGGCTGCATTTCCAGCAGAGCCGCGGCATGCTGCACGGTTTCATGGATCTGGTCTTCGAGCATGCCGGCCGCTATTACATCGTCGACTGGAAGTCCAACCACCTCGGCTTCAGCGGCAGCGACTACGGCCCGGCCGGCCTGGCCCGCTCCATGGCCGAGCATTCCTACATCCTGCAATACCACCTCTACACCCTGGCCCTGGACCGTTACCTACGGCTGCACCTGCCCGGCTACAGCTTTGATACGCACTTCGGCGGCGCCATCTACGTCTATCTGCGCGGCATCGACATGAAGAATCCGCAGCAAGGCCTCTACCGCGACAAACCCGCGCTGGAGTTCATCCAGCGGGCTAACCGGCTGCTGCTTGGCTGAGAGTCGGGGATACACAGAGGAAATTGAATAGAAAAGAATCATGCGGGAGAGTAAACTCAAATCGGAACAGATGAACGAGGAGGGCTTATGCGGACAACAATCTTGATAATCTGCGTCCTGCTGGCAAGCGCCACGATCTCAGGGGCACAGGACGAGCGCCCCATCGGTGTGGTGAAAACCGTATCCGGTGACGCATTCATCCTGCGGGAGGGACGTCGCCTGACGGCACAACCCGGATCCGGTCTGGCCGTGGGTGACGTGCTTTCCACCGGCGCCACGGGTACATTGGGGGTCATTTTGCGGGACGATACGGTCCTCTCTCTGGGGCCGTCATCCGAAACCCGCATTGACCAGTTTGCCTTTGAACCGGCGGAGAAGAAGCTGGGCATGCTGCTGCGGGTAACACGCGGGCTGATCGCCTATATCTCGGGCAGGATAGCGAAACTGGCCCCCGGCGCGGCCCGGATCGAGACACCGGTGGCCACGCTGGGCATCAGGGGCACACGACTCGTGGCCAGGATTGTCCCATGAAGGGTGCCCACCTTTGCCGGCTGGTACTCTGTTTTTGCCTCTTGCTAACCCTGCTTCTCTCCGGCTGCAGCGCTCAGAAGAGCATCATCATCCTGCTTCCCGAGGGAAACAAGGTCTCGGGCGAAGTCACGGTTATGAATGCCCAGGGTTCACGGCTGCTGAACCGTTCGTGGCAAGCGGTAGAAATTGCCGGATCGGACATCCGGCCGGCGAATCCGATCGTACTGGACCAGAAGACGGTGCAGGGTGATTTCGGCACTCTGCTTGCCAGCATGCCTTTGGCGCCGGTCCATTACCGGCTCTACTACAATCAAGGCAGCATTGATCTGCGCCCGGATTCTCAACGGCTCCTGCCGGCGATCGTGACGGCGATCAAGGAGCGTCATCCGGCGCAACTGTTGCTGGTCGGACATACCGATACCATGGGTACGGCTGAATTCAACGATCAGCTCGGGCTCCGGCGAGCAACCTCGCTCGCGGAACTGCTCATCTCACTGGGCGCCACACCGGCACGTGTCGAAACCTCATCCCGCGGCAATAGCGATCTCCTCGTCAAAACCCCCAACCAGACACCCGAACCACGCAACCGGCGCGTTGAGGTCACGATCCAATGAGTTGCCGCACAGGCCGGAAGTCACCTTGAGCCGCAACATTGCGCAGACAAGGATGCTGATGTGTCCCCCTTGAACGCCAAACGCCGCACGCCGCTCATCGCTCGTGGACGCTGGTTGATGCTTGGCGCCGGATTCGTACTGACGCTTGCCCTGTGCGCCCTATCCCTGGCCCGTCCCGCCTTTCTCACCCATCTCGACGGACGCTTCTTCGACGGCCTGGTCTCCGACGAGCCGCCCCCCAGGAACTATCCCAGCCCCGTCGTCGTTGCCCTGGACGACGAATCCCTGGCCCACTTCGGCCGCTGGCCCTGGCCCCGAGCGCTGGTAGCGCGTCTGCTGACCCGCATCGCGGAACAAGATCCTGCCAGCGTCGGTATCGATGCCATCTTCGCGGAACAAGAGCTCCCCCTGCCGGCCAATGCTCCGGCTACCTCCGAGACCCTCTCGGTCGGTGACCAGGCCCTGAAACAGGCCTTGGCCGCCGGCCCCTTCGTGCTCGGCTTCGAACTGACCTTCGCGCCGTCGGCAGACCCTACGGCTCTTGAGCGCTTGCTCTATCCGCTCAACGTCGTCTCGCTGGCCGGGACGGGGGCCGCAGATCCCCGCGTGGGGCTCTGGCAGGCAAGCGGAGCCGTGGCCAGCCGCGCGGAGTTTTTCCGTTGTGTCTCCGGCGCCGGCTTCATCAACGCCGCCATGGAACAGGACGGCGTACTGCGCCGCATGCCGGTTCTGATCAAGCAGAATGAGCGGATCTATCCGAGTCTGGCACTGGCGACTGTCCTGAGAAGCGGCACCGTATCCGAGGCGCTGCTCGCCTCAACCTGGTCCGGGGAGTACTCATTGCGGATCGGAAAACGGCTCATCCCCCTGGATGACCGGGGACGTCTCCTGCTCCGCTACCGGGAAAGCCACGCTACCGCCACACCTCTGCCGGCATGGCAGCTCCTGGAGGGACGCGTGCCCCGGGGCACGCTTCAAGGGCGGATTGTCTTTGTCGGCGCTACGGCCACCGGCATGGGTGAGGCGGTGGTGACCCCCGTCAAGCACCTGTTGTCGGGGGTTCAGGTCCATGCGATCGCTGCCGAGAATATCCTCTCGGGTGATCTCGCCCGCATCTGCCCCTGGATGTACGGTTTGCTGGCCACACTGGCGCTAGGCGCGCTCGCCACCTTCGTCTGCGTCGCGTTGCCGGTCATGCGCGGGGCACTTCTGTTGGCTATTGCCGGCGTGGCTGTCTGGCAGGGTTCTGTCTGGCTGTACCAAACCAACGCTCTTTTCCTTTCACCAATGCTGCCCCTGATCGCCTTACTGGCAAACTTCTCCCTGCTTTCGCTGATCCGCGCCTTCTTCGTGGAAAAAAAGGAACAACGCCAGACGCGAGACCTGGCCAAGAGCCGCGAGTTCATCATTACGTCATTGGCCGCGCTGACCGAAATCCGGGACATCGAGACCGGTGCCCACATCATGCGCACCCAGCGTTACCTGCTTGTGCTCTGCCAGGAACTCTCACGAAATCCACGTTTTCAACCGCTGTTGGATCAGGCGACCATCGAACTGATTTCGAAACTCGCCCCTCTTCACGACATCGGCAAGGTGGGACTGCCCGACCACCTGCTCCACAAGACCACGGCCTTCACGGCCGAGGAATATGAGCAGGTCAAGCAGCACGCCGCTTTTGGCAGGGACGCAATTGTCAAGGCCGAGTCCCGCGCCGGCGTACACGATGACGAACTGCTTCAATTTGCCAAGGATATGGCCTACACCCACCACGAGCGCTGGAACGGCTCGGGCTACCCCGAAGGGCTGCGAGGTGAGCAGATACCCTGGCCGGGCAGAATCATGGCTGTTGCCGACGCCTATGACGCCATCATATCGCGGAGGGTTTACAAGGAACCGATTCCCCATGAATCGGCCGTACGCATCATCATCAACGGGAGTGGAGTGCTGTTCGACCCCGACGTGGTGGATGCCTTCGTCAAGGTAGCGGATCAGTGGTGGAAAATTGCCTGCGATCTGGTCGATGCGGACAACGGTAAATCGGGTGAGGGATCAGGCGACTGAACGGTTCAGGGCATCGAGCAGCTCAGGAACGGCAACCTTGTGGACTCCGGCGCCATGTTCGAGGGTTTCCAGATCGGCGATCTGGCATTCGTAGCAGTCGAGATTGAATTTTTGGAATACGGGCAGGGTTTCGGGGTGTTGCCTGATGATATCGGCGATAATCATGTCTTGCGTAATCATGGTGCGCACCTCGTGATGTCGGTTGAATGCAAACGATAAGAGAAATGGGTCAGGCTAGTCCGTACTTGGAGCGTAGCGCGGCTTTGACCTCCGGTGGCACGAAACCGTCGATGTTGCCGTTGAGCGAACAGACCTCCTTGACGATCGACGACGAGAGGTAGCCGTACTGCAGGGAAGTCATCATGAAGAGCGTCTCCACATTCTGGCTGATGCAGCTGTTCATCTGGGCGATCTGGAATTCGTATTCAAAATCAGAGATCGCCCGCAAGCCCCTGATGACCACATGGGCCTTGCGATAGGCCACATAATCTATCAGAAGTCCCGTAAAGGTGTCAACCGTGACCCGCTCCTGGTCCCGGACGACCTGCCTGATCATATCCACCCGTTCATCGAAACTGAAGAGCGCATTTTTCTGGGAATTGCAGGCAACGGCGACGATGACCTCGTCAAAGACCTTCAGCCCCCGGTTGATGATGTCCAGGTGACCGTAGGTGATCGGATCGAATGATCCGGGATAGACCGCGATCTTCTTCATGGAGTCTCCCTCATAAAAAATTCGAGTGCCGTATCGCCATAGACACGGCGGTCAATCATGGCCAGCAGGCCATAGCACTGCGCAAGCCGGCTGCGTGAGGAACTCTCCACGACCAGCAGCCCCCCATCCGCAAGCAGTGACAGCGCGCTCACGGCCTCCGGCACGCTGGCATAGAGATCCGATGAATAGGGTGGATCGAAAAAAACGATGTCGAATATTTTCCCCTGCCGTGACAGCTGGTTAAGTCCTTTGGCGGCATCCAGCGCCAGGCACTCGCCTCTGCCGGCCAGACCGGCCTTGGCCAGGTTCTTTTCCAGGATGGCCGCGACCAAGCGCTCTTGTTCAATAAAACAACACGAAGCGGCTCCCCGGCTAAGCGCCTCGATCCCCAGACTGCCGGTGCCGGCGCAGATATCCAGAATCCGTGCGCCGAGCAGTTCCCGTCGGCTGGCGATGATACTGAAGAGGGCTTCCTTGACCCTGTCGGCCGTCGGCCGCGTCTGCTGCCCTGCGGGAGCCGTCAGCTTCAGCCCGCGGGCACTTCCTGCAATTACGCGCATAACTGTTCTACCTCTAGTTTCAAACCTCGGAGGTTTCGCCGGTAATAAGACAGATTGATTGTCCAACTGGGTACTAGTCGCCCCTACCCCACGAAACTGCGGGGAAATTACCTTAAAACAGGCACCCCGTCAAGCCGGAACCGGGATGATCTTGCCAAACTCACCGTCGTAACCGGGGCTGATCTGCACCACACCACGGCGCATATTGGCAATCGCCGTGGCCACGGCCGGCGAAGATACACGGGCGATATCCTCCTCCGCTGCCTGGCGCAGGATATGAAACTCGCTTCCCAGCCCCTCCAGCAACCCGAGATAGACCGACTGGACACGTTTCGAAGCCGTACCGAAGCCGAGTACGGAGGCGATCAGCTCCGCCAGCGGCACGATCGACTCGAAGGGGGGGAAGCCCTGCGACTGTTCCGCCACCGTCCGCCGGGCCAGTTCCTCCACCCGGTGCAGGACCCCCACGGTCAGCTTTCCGCCGCAGGCCGGACAGCGGCCAGCATGGGAACGGGTCTCGGCCGGCTGCAGGCAGATGCCGCAGGCGCGGTGGCCATCCAGATAGTACTTGCCCTCCTGGGGGAAGAACTCGATCGTCCCCTCCAGGCCGACACCTGTCTCAATCGCTGCCGTGATAGCATCGTAACGGGGTGCAACATTGAAAAGCGTGGCCTCGCGTCCAAGCTTGGCCGGCGAGTGGGCATCGGAAGAGGAGATCAGCTGGATGCCATCCAAGGCGGGCAAGCAACGGTTCATGGCCGGGTCCGAGGAGAGCCCGGTTTCGATGGCATGGATCTGGGGTGTCAGGTCGCCGAAACACTCTTCCAGGGAATCGAATCCCGAGAAGGTGCCGAACACGGAGAAGTGCGGCGTCCAGGCATGGGCCGGAATCACCTGGATTTTAGGCGAGATGGACAACATCATTTCAAGCAGACGATAGGCATCCAGCCCGAGGATCGGGCGGCCATCCGAGGCCAAGTTGCCGATGGCGGCCAGGGCGGTGTTGATCCGGGCCACTGTTTCAAAATCAGGGGCCAGCAGCACCAGGTGCACCTTGCGAGTCCGGTCGTGACGACGGTAGATGCAGCTGATCTCGGCGGTCAAAAGAAAGCGGACAGCGGAACGGCAGGCGGGATACACCTCCGGCAGCTCCAGGCCGGAGCGCAGCTTCAGTAAACCGCCCTCTTCCGGCTCAAGTTTGTCCTGCAACTCGGCAATCCAGCCGGGATGAGTGAAGTCGCCCGTGCCCAGCAGATCGATGCCCTTGAGTTGCGCCCAGCGCCAAAGCGTTTCCGGTGACAGATCCCGGCTGCAGCCGCGGGAATAGCGGGAATGGATATGCAAATCCGTAATCAACATGGTCAGAGGTGTCCTGTTTTTGTAATTTCCGGGTAACTATTCAGCATACAAAGTCAAAACCTTTCATGTACAAGGATAAAGGGGATCAATGCGGATAAGATCAAAACAAGTCGAGAAGCTTTTTGCTTTAACCCCAGTAACCTGCTTTTAACCTGAAAAAGGATTTTGGGTCCACGAACTTCACGAAATAACACGAAAAATTAAAGCATTAGAGCAGAACATCACAGCACCAAACAGGTGAGCCCCTGATTTTTCTTATTGTATTGGTTTCGTTCGTGATTTTCGTGTATTTCGTGGACAACTGCTTTTTATAGATTTAAAGGTTTTATCCTGTCCATCCCGTTCATCCCTGTAAAAATGTTTTAGGTTTATGTTCTAGCGCAATACTGCTGAATAGTTTCATTTCCGGCGCAATAATCACGCAGACATTCGCAAATGTCCACCAATAAAGCGTGCCGCCCCTCCTCTCTGCTTGACAAAACAGGCACCGAAGTAAATAATTCACCGAATATCGTATACACCATCAGGAAGGATGTTCATCATGCGTATCGAAAGCGATTTTCTGGTCATCGGCAGCGGCATCGCCGGTCTCTCCTATGCCCTCCAGGCAGCCAACCATGGCAGCGTCGCCATCGTTACCAAGCGGGACATTTCCGAATCAGCCACCAAGTACGCCCAGGGGGGCATCGCCTCGGTCTTCTCGGCCGAAGACTCCTTTGACGCCCATATCGAGGACACCATGGTGGCCGGGGCCGGCATCTGCCACGAGGATGTGGTCAGAATGGTCGTGGAAGAGGGCCCCCAGACCATCCGCAACCTGATCGAATGGGGGGTCAAGTTCACCACCAGCGGCAGCGACTACGACCTGACCCGCGAGGGTGGCCATAGCGCCCGTCGGATCCTGCACGCCGAGGACATCACCGGCCGCGAGATCGAACGCGCCCTGGTGGAAGCGGTCCGTCAGCACCCCAACATCAAAGTCTACGAACACCACATCGCCATCGACCTGATTACCGCCGCCAAACTGGAAAAGAAACCGTTGGCCGAGAACCGCTGTCTGGGCGCCTACGCCCTGGATATCAACGGCGGACAGGTCATCAGCTTTGCCTCCCGGATCACCCTCTTGGCCAGCGGCGGAGCCGGCAAGGTCTACCTGTACACCTGCAACCCGGACGTGGCCTCGGGCGACGGCGTGGCCATGGCCTACCGGGCCGGCGCCACCATCGCCAACATGGAATTCATGCAGTTCCACCCCACCACCCTCTTCCACCCCCTGGCCAAATCCTTCCTGATCTCGGAAGCGGTACGCGGCGAGGGCGCCATCCTGCGCCGCCGTGACGGCACCGCCTTCATGGAGAAATACCACAAGCTCAAGGACCTGGCCCCGCGCGACATCGTGGCCCGGGCCATCGACAATGAGATGAAGACCAGCGGCGACGACTGCGTCTATCTGGACATCACCCACGAGCCGGCCGATTTTGTGCGCAGCCGCTTCCCCAACATCTATCAGACCTGCATGGAGTTCGGCCTGGACATGACCAAGGAGGGACTGCCGGTCGTCCCGGCCGCCCACTACCTGTGCGGCGGTGTAGCGGTCAACACCAATGCCGAGACCGATATCCAGGGGCTCTACGCCATCGGCGAGGCCGCCTTCACCGGCCTGCACGGCGGCAACCGTCTGGCCAGCAACTCTTTGCTGGAGGCGGCGGTCTATGCCGGCCGGGCCTTCCAGCACTCAACCGAGGCGCTCAAGACCCTGCAGAAGGACCAGCGCGAGATTCCCCACTGGGATTCGGGCACTGCCACCAACAGCGACGAGATGGTGGTGGTCTCCCAGAACTGGGACGAGATCCGCCGCACCATGTGGAACTACGTCGGCATCGTCCGCTCGGATAAACGCCTGGCACGGGCCATGCGGCGCATCAAGCTGATCCAGGACGAGATCGAGGAATACTACTGGAACTTCAACATCACCTCGGACCTGGTGGAGCTGCGCAACATCTCCACCGTGGCCGAGTTGATCGTCACCTGCGCCCAGATGCGCAAGGAGTCACGGGGACTGCACTACAACATCGACTACCCCGAGCGGGATGAGGTCAACGGCCGCAAGGACAGCTTCGTAAAAAAACAGTTCTAGAAATTTATAGGAACTACTTTTTTGAAGTTTCAATCCAACCGGAGCAACTGACCGAAAATCAAGGTACCTGACAACTCAATTCATGCTTAGACGCAATCGCCCCGCCGGTATTCCGACGGGGCGATTGTGGTTCTGAAACGCTACTGCTGAGAATCGATCAGGTTATCTTACCGTAATCTTCTGCACATGCACTGCCCCACCGCGTATCTTAAAGCTTCCGTCCACAATGCTGTTGGAGCCGGAATTATCCAAGAAATCAGAGTCAATGTACCCGCCCTTCAAGGTGATCGACACACCGGGAATATTGTAGACAAGTTCGGCAGGCGTTTCGATAAAGGTACGCGACTTGATCAGCAGAATGTCATTATTGGCCCGCACCGCCGGATTAAGCGCGTCGGTAAGCGTGCCATAATAGGACGAACCAAATTTAATGTTTGGTTGAATCGTAAAGGTTGCGGTGACCGACTTATTAGCGGTCATATTCATGACACAGTTTCCGGTCCCCCCGCAGTCGCCGCTCCATCCGGCAAAATCGTAGCCGGTTGATGGGGATGCCGCCAGAGAAGCCGGCTCATTGTAGTAGAAATTACCGCTGCAACTGGATGAGCTACAGGTCAGCCCCCCCAAGCCATTCGTACTGTTAATATTTCCTTTACCTGCGATGGTAGCAGACAGCCGGTAAATAACCGTAAACGTCGGACCATAGGATGGTTGACCGTAATAATAGCCTATAAGCTGCCCACCGCCGCCGGCATTGGCCGGTACGGTGAAGACCAGTGAACTGGCGTTCACCGATGCAACGGCTGCCGAAACTCCACCAATCGTAACTGCGTAGTTAGCCGTATTAAAATCGTAGAAGGTGCCGCTGACGGAGACCGCTTCACCTGGGGCCGCCATGCTCGGGGTAATAGATCCGCTGATGAACGGGGGGGGATAGGCGGTGTAGCTGCCACTGCTGGTTGCCGTACCGCGCGGGGTCGTTACGGAAATGGTCCCGCCTATGGTGCTGGGCACATTCGGCGAATTGAACACGATTTGAGTAGGTGAGGTGCTGGTGACGGTCGGATAGTAGTTTCCAGCAAAGGTTACGTTGGTCTCCCAGGAGCAATTGCCTGAACTGAAACCGGTTCCGGTGATGGTCACCGGCAGGTTTGTCGGGCCGTTAGCAGGTGTAAAACCGGAGATTGTGGGCGCCGGGACAGTAAAGGTGCCGGCGTTGACGGTCTGCCCGTTTGAGGTAACGCTTACCGAACCGTTTGCGGTGTTGCAGGGGACTGAGACCGTCAGTTGCGTCGTTGTTGCTGCGCTGGGGTTTGTACAGTTCGTGCCCCCCATACTGCTTGGGAAACAGACCGAGTTTTGACTCGGATCTGTGTTGAAATTATTGCCGTTGATGGTAATGCTGCTGCCGGTCGGCGCGGTCGATGGGCTCATCCCGGAAACAGTTACCTTGGGGGTACCGGTCAGGTGTCCCTGGCTGACGGCATCGGCATGGGTCACGAAGGTACGCTTGTTGAACATATAGTCGGTATATGACCCGCTGACTACCACCGTATCCCCCTCCTCCACATTCGGTACGAAATACTTGCCGTCAGATTGGGTAGTGGAACCACTTGTATAGGCAACGGTATAGTAACTGGATGAGTTGTGCAGGGTGCTGTAGGCAGAGACGGTAACCCCGGTCATGGGAGCACCGATATTATTTAGTACCTTGCCGCTTATCCCACCCTTGCCGGAAGTCACTCCAAATGCTGCAACTTCATCCGCAGTAAACAAACCGATATCGGTGCCATCAGAGTAATTATCAAGCAGCATCATACGGCCGGAGTAGGAAGGGCGGTAGCCACTCAGGACGAACTGCAGTTGGAAGGGGATGCCGGATGGAATCCCGGACAAGTGGTAATGCCCGTTAGCAGGATTCGAACTGGTTGTGATGGAGGTCCCTTCGACAGACACGGACACAGCTCCCGGTAACACCGAGTTGCTGCTGCCCCGCACATAATGATCGTGGAAAACCTGAGGTGTGAAGTCACCCTGTTGAGCCGCGGAAATATTGTTTCCGCTGATGTTGGTGGTGACCTTCACCGGCCCGCTCGGTATGATATTCGAGGAGCAGCTCGGCAAGGTGACCATAAGCTGGGTGCTGCTCGCACTGTTGACTGTTGCCGGAGCGCTATTGTTATTGAAGTAGACAAAATTATTGCTCGGGAACGCAGTATTGAATCCGTTGCCATTAATTGTGATCGTTGATGACGAACCGCAGGCCAGGGCGCTTGGCGATACACCGGTTACCGACAGCGAGTTTCCCGTAGGCTGGAACTGGAAATAACTTTGAGAAATATTGCCAAAGTGGTCACTGATCTCTATATCCCCATTGTAACTGGTTCCGGTATTCAGGGTCGGTCCATCGTACTGGTATGAATTTTGAGTAATGGGAACCGATTTCCGCCAATCGTTACCATTTTGGTTATAAAGTCGCAGATTCTGGCTGTAATCACCGGCCGGGAGCCCGGTGAGATACCAGGCGAAACGGGGAGAGACGCCGTCCGGTCCGGTTTGGCCCATGGGATAGGTCACCACAGGCAGGACATCCACCCTGCCGTTGACCGTCAAGCCGCTGAGCGCAGCATTCGTTCCGTCGGTGAAATAGACCGTCGCAGTGTAACTATCACCGACGCTTGGCTTGGGCACCGGATAAGAGAGATCGAATTCCCCCCACTGATTGACGCCCATGCTGGTCAGTCCCATGTTTTGGCCACCAGTGATGTTTATATGTGTGGGCCGTTTGGCTCCGTCTGCAACATGGAAATTGAGAAAGTAAGCATCCTGCTGCCCCATATTGCTGTGCGTGGTTGTCAGACGGGAACTCACCGCCTGATTAACCAGGGTCATGGCGGGCAGGGACATGTCGGATGCCACCGTGGTCGGCATATTGTCGTCGAAACCGGTTTTGAGGTCGCCCTCATCGATGCGTCTGTTGTTGTTCTGGTCGAGAAATGCGCCGATAGTATATGAACCAGCCTGCACACCCTGGATGGTATAGGCTTGACTGGTTGTTGGGCTTGTTATGCGTGTCAGATACATGCCCCCATCACTGTAGGCAATAACAATCAACGGCTGTGTCGGGGTAATGCCGCTGAAATTGACCGTGCCGGAAAGTGTATATCCTCCGGCCGGGTTTCCGGCAGTAATCGGTCCGGTTGTGGCAAGCCCGGATTTTGCCCCTGACAGAACAGCCTCAACCGCCACATAATAACCTGTCCCGTTGGTAAGGCCGATAATTCCCTGATGGCCGTCATCAATTGAAGGTATCCCGGTGATGCTTCCCCCGCCGGCCGTTTGCGTAGCGCTCGGATTGGGCGAGGTGCTCCAGTAGATGTTGTATGACTCGGCAATTTCGATATCGTTGCCGTTTTTAGGGGTATCAAAAATCACAAACAGCCCCCTGTCCGTGGGGGCTACATTGACATAACTGGGCGTAGCGACCGACGGGAGCGGCGGGGTAGCCATATTGTAATTCAGTCCGCTGACGTTTCCGCTGTTCGTGTCTATGGGTGAGCTATTACCGAAAAGCGGATCACCGCTATAAACATGACCGCGCGCCAAGGGATCACTGGCACGACTGTCAAGATAGCCGCTCAACTGGTACTGGCCCGCCGGTATCCCTGAGAGGGTAAAGCTTGTAGTGCCGGAAGCGGCGCTGATAGCGATACTGGTGCCCAAACCTGTCGAATTGCCGTACTGATAATCCTTCAACATGATGTAGGCCCGTCCGGTTTTTCCGCTGTTGTTGGTCAGGGTGCCGCTGATGGTGGCCGCCCAACTTGCTGATGACACCACTAGTGACAACAGGACCACGAGATTTAGCATACCTATCGGTTTCAGCAAACTTCTTAACAAACCTGATATCTTTCTTTTCATGTACTCCTCCTTCGAGCTGCGAATATATGTATCAAGTCTTTTAGATATGAAAAGGACATCAAAAAAACCTGTCCCACACATGTAGGCACAGGTTCGGCATCTAACCTAGCAGAATGCCATAGGGTTGATATAACTCAAAGGAGTAAATCCAAACAGAACATGTTCCTTCCCGACGAAAATCACCATCAGAACCATTGATTACGAGCAATTTTTCATGCCAATAATGATGCTTTTTTCAATAAAAATGCAAGCCAATTTAATATATAACCTGTCTAAGCTCTTCTAAAATAACGGGAATACACTGCGTAATGATCTTCAAGTACAAAAAGTGATCAGCCCCGCTACTGTAGGCTTGCCGAGTACCCATTCAACCTGCTATTGTCACCAGCAACTATTAAAGGTCAGTAACGCAACCCTGCCGAGAGAACGAGGACTTACGTGGAAATTAACGAAATTCGCAAACGAATCGACCTGCTGGACGATGTACTGCTGCGCATCTTCAACGAGCGCGCCCGACTGGCCCTGGAGATCGGCCACCTCAAGAAGGGCCTCAATCTGCCGGTCTTTGATCCATCCCGGGAAAAGCGCATCTTTGCCCGCATGAAGAGCGACAATCCGGGACCACTGGACGATGAGGCCATCGTCAGGATGTTCGAGCGAGTCGTCGACGAATCACGGCGCCTGGAGCGCATTATGTCACATAATGATGAGAATGAGGGAGTGTAAGAAAGATGCTGATTATTATGAAAAAACATGCCGAGGAAGAAGCCCTGGACCAGATCAAGGAATACCTGATTACGCGGGATTTCGACATTCACCAGTCAACCGGCGCCAACCGCACCATCATCGGGGTCATCGGCGATACGGAGACCTTGGATGATCATGAGATCGAGGCCATGCCGGGAGTCAGCCAGGTAGTCAGGATCAGGAAAGACGATTGAAACAGAAACCCAAACCAGAGAAACCTGGGCGTCCCCAAAATTAAACCTGGGATGTCCCTAGTTTTTTCATCGACCCTATTTAATCGCGGAAATCGAAGGTAAAAAGCTAAAAAACGACTAACACGCGGATGACCTGCTTCGCTCTCAGATCATCCGCAACCACGTTCGGTAATCAAGGAGAACAAGAATGAGGTTAAAGGCACTGATTGCAACTGTAGCATCTTGTATATTCAGTTTTTCGTACCCAGCTCTATGCTCGGACAATGTCGTTGCAGTAGTAAACGGCGAGAAAGTGCTTGAACGAGATATCTATAGTAAATATGAAAAGACTTTTGCTGAGGTGCCGTTAGAAGCCCAAATCTTTTTTCAAAACACAATCGGCTATAGTGGTTTCAAGGAGTTATACATCACCGACATATTGCTACTCCAAGAGATCCGAAAACTTGGTTTGGATAACTTGTGTGATACCAATTTGGGTAATGTTGGTGTCCATGCCGAATGTATAGCTAGTGCGAGGTTGAAAAAAGTAGATAAAGAGGCGGACGGCTTGTCAAAATTGTACCGCGAGTATCAAAATTATACAGGTAAAAAAGAAAGGTCCTACTTGGATGTTGTAGTATTTGGGAGCAATGATGCTGCAATTAAGGCTCATAAAATTGCAACTACAAATAATCCAAGAATTCTATCTGAATATGGTGGTTTTAAAAATAGATTCATGTCAAGCAGGCAGGAAATTCAAAAGAAAGAAAACAAGTATATTGTCAAGGGTCCTGCAAATACTAGCCCAGTCGACTGTGAATATAGCATTGATGATGTTGCACTAGCTGCGAGTAATGCGAAGGCGAATGATATCGTAGGGCCACTTCAGGCAGGGACTTGTTTTGTTATATTTAGTGTTACAGATTGTCCTTCAGTAAACAAGGCGACTTATGAGGAGTTTGCTGAAAAGGTGATGAAGGATAAGCAAAAGTATCTAGCTAAAGTAATAGAAAATAAGCTGTGGCTGGAAGCGAAAATCGAATCTACGGTCTTCGGTAAAAACTATCAACGCAAATTCCGTATGTGAACAAATTCTTTTACTTGCTAAACGAGACCAACCAAGCGCAACAGCGGTGAACCCGTTGTACCCCCCCGTTATCACTAATAAAAAAGGCCCACCAATGGCGGGCCTTTTTCATGTCAATTACCTTTCTGCAAAACCAATCAAGCCAGATCCTGAACTCCCTGATAAATGATATCGAACAGTTCCTGGATATTTTCCTCGGCAATGCAGGAAAATGCGATGCGCAGGTCCGTCTTGGTGGTGGAAATGGCGCCGACACCGTATTTGTCCAGCAGATGGACGCGCAGCTTTTCGGCATCCACGGTTTTCAATTTCAGGCACATGAAGTAACCGGAATTGAAGGGGTAGTAATCCCAGGCCTTCGCGTATTTGTCGCTGTTCAAGACCTGCTTGGTTTTCAGGGCGCGACCCTTCATAATCTGGAACTTTTCTTCCTTCTGGGCCAGGAACTGCGGCGAACGGAGCGCCTCGATGACAAAGGTCTGTGAGGGGTGCGGACAGTTGGAGATCTTGGCACGAATGATACCCATGGCCTTTTTCTCCAGGGCGTTCATGACCGGCGCATTCTCATACTCGTTGCCATCGGCGAAGGTAATGAAACCGGTACGGAAGCCCCAGACGAACTCTTCCTTGGTGGCGCCGTCCAGCTTGATCGCCAGGATGCGGGGATGCAGGTTGGCCAGTTTTCCGAACAACGACTCTTTCAGGCTGTCCTCGTAGAAGAGACCAAAATAGGCATCGTCGGAGATAGCAACCACGTTGCAGCCGCCTTCGGCGACTTCTTTGATGGCTGCGACCAGGGCATCGCCTTCGGCAACGGTCGGGGTGTATCCGCTCGGGTTGTTGGGGAAGTTGAGCAGGACGATCGCTTTCCCTTTTTCTTCGGCCGTGTTTTTCAAAGTGGCCTTGAAGGCATCGATATCATAGCCGCCGGTGGCGGTGAAAGTCGGGTGTTTCTTGACAATGGCGCCGTTACAGGTACCGAAGGTCAGGTTGTAGTTGCCCCACAACATGTCGGGCAGGATCAGATGGTCGCCTTTGTCGACGAACATATCGCCGACGATGGAGAGTCCGTGCGTCAAGGCGCTGGTGACGATCGGGTTGCTAAAATGCTTGCCGTTCTGGCTCGGATTTTCCCGCAGCATCTTCTCACGCCACAGGGCACGCAGCTCCGGCTTGCCGGCAGGCGGGGCATAGGGGTAGATATCCTTGGGATCAAAGCCGGAGAGCTTGTCCTGAATGCACTGCAGGAACATCGGACCGCCATTTTCAGTGGCAATGCCGATGGTGGCGTTATATTTGTGCGCTTTATCCTTGGCTTCTGCCGACTGGGTCAAAATACCCTTGGGGAAAAACAGGTTTTTACCGAGATCGGAGAGCATCTCAAAGACGTGCGGATTGTGCTGCACAAGCTGATCGTTGAGTTCCTGAGCTAATGGGTTCATCAAATTCCTCCTGGTTATTGTCGCATCCGCCATGGATGGCAGGCTCTCGTGTAAAGTGGAAGTAGAACAACACCGACCCGTTTTTGTCAATAGATAAAAATGCGTTGCTGACAAAACGGCATTACAGCCGGATTTTGCTGCAACGCCCCGGTCGCACAGACTCCTAACGGGGAATGAACTCGGCCTTCGAGGTGATCCTGCCCAGTGCCGCCACGATCAACTTGGCCGCATCCTCCAGGTCCCCCAGCGAAATCGTCTCCACCGGTGTATGCATGTAACGCAGCGGAATCTTGACCAAGGCGGTGGCAACCCCGCCACGGGAGATCTGCATGACATTAGCGTCCGTGCCGGTGGCACGGGGATTGGCGGTATGCTGTACGGCGATCTTCTCTTTTTCCGCCGTGGCAACGAGCAGATCGAACAGCGGCGGATTGATATTGGCACCGCGGGTCAGGATCGGCCCCTTGCCCAGGGCGACTTCTCCATTATGCTTCTTTTCCACATCCGGCTGGTCGGTTGAAAAATCCACTTCCACACAGATACCCACATCAGGATTGACGGTATAGCAGCTGGTAGTTCCACCGCGCAGGCCGATCTCCTCCTGAACCGAGGAAACCCCGTAGAGATCAACATTCAGCTTTTTGCCGCTGGCCTTGACCAGGCGCAAGACTTCGGCCACCACGAAACAGCCGGCCTTGTCGTCGAACCCGCGTGAGGCGACCCGATCGCCATGCAGCCGGGTAAACGAGCTCTCGAAGGTGACGGCGTCCCCCACCCGAACCAGTTTCTGGGCCTCTTTCTTATCCTTGGCGCCGATATCGATATACTGGGCCTCCAGCTTGACAACCGTCTCACGATCCTTGGCATCCATCAGGTGGATCGGTTTTTTACCGATGACTCCCACCAGCGGCCCGTGAGTGGTGTGGATATTGACCCGCTTGCCCGGCGTGAGGTGGGCATCCACGCCGCCAACCGCCGCAAAATAGAGAAAACCGTGATCATCGATGTATTTGACCTGCAGGCCGATCTCATCGGTATGACCGACGACCATCACCTTGGGCAGATCCTTGCCCTTGCCGGCGACGTGGGCAAAGACATTGCCCATCACATCCGTGGTGATCTCGTCGCAATAGGGGGTAACATACTCACGGAAGACACGCTGGGCGGGTTGTTCATAGCCGGAGGGGCTGGGCGCATCCAGCAGCTGTTCAAGAAACTTCAATGATTCCTTACGCATATGCTACTCCTCTTCAATGGTGTAGTGCAGGTCCGATACGATATTTCCCCGGATGCAGTTATTGGCACTTTCGACAGCAAGCTCTTCTTTGGTCAAGGTTTCATCTGCCTCGACCCGCGCCGATGCCACTCGATCTCCCAAGCGTTTCAGGTTGATCCGCCCCTGCCCGTAGACCTCGGACACCCGCGACGGGTGGCAATGGATGGTACAGGGCAAACCGGCCGGAATGTCCGACAGTAGCTTGCAGAGCAGGTCGAAATAGAGTTCGGAACGGGTCAAACGCCCCAGGGCCGGGTGCCAGCATCCCCCCAACACCGTATCCTTGTTGAGTCCCTCGTCAGCCTGCAAGCCGATGCGGATAACCGGTACGGCGCTGCGCATGGCCTCGTGCAGCAGAACCTTGCAGAGCTGCACCCCTTCCAGAACCGTCAACGGGACATACTCTCCGGCCTGGAAGCTGCGGGCCAGCTCGGTATTACGCAGGACGATCACCGGATAGAGCCGGACAAAATCGGCGCCGGCGGCAATGACCCGTTTCAGCGATCGAAAGGATTTTGACGGCGTATCTCCGGGCAGGCCGGGCATCAACTGGGCTCCAGCGGATAGCCCAGCATCCTTGATGCAGTGGATGGCCGCTTCGCTGGCCGCCGAATCATGCCCGCGCCCAGCACGTTCCAGCACCTCGTCGTCCATGGACTGCACACCCAGCTCGATGGTCGTAATTCCCATCAGTTTCAGGCGCGTGACAGTTTCCACATCGATACAGTCGGGACGGGTCGATATGCGGACGGAGATGATCTCACCGGCCGCTAGCGGCCCCTGCAAAGGCTGGAGGAGCCGATTCTGGACATCCATGGGCAAAGCGGTGAAGGTCCCCCCGAAAAAGGCCACCTCCAGTGGTCTCTCTCCGGCGGTTTGACGCCAGGTCGCAATCCGCGAGAGGATTTCATCCGCCGTCGGCAAAACGCCCGACGAACCGGATATGGCCCGCTGGTCGCAAAACACACAATTATTGGAACAGCCCTGGTGACTGATAAAAAACGGTACCGTAACCTTTTTCACGCGACAAGATCTCCTTCTGCGGCCAGCACTTCCAAAGCGCGGGTTGCGGCAGCCTGCTGGGCTATCTTTTTGGAACGTCCCTGACCTTCCCCGGCAACCCGTCCTTCGATCAGCACGAGAAATCGGAACTGGCGGTCATGGGGCGGTCCGGATTCTTCCGCCAGGCGGTATTCGGGCGGCGTCAAACCACGGGCGGACAGGGCTTCCTGCAATTCGCTCTTTGCGTCCCGGGCAGCGGCTTTTTCGCGGGGCAGTTCCAGCAGGTCATCAAACATGCGCATCACCAGCCTGCGGGCCGCATCCAGACCACCATCCAGGTAGACAGCTGCAATCAGCGATTCAACCACATCGGAGAGGATCGAATCCTTGTCGCACCCTGCGGTCAGCTCTTCACCCCGGCCAAAGCGGATAAACTCGCCAAACCCCATGCTGCGGGATATGCGGGCCAAGGTTCCCTGCCCCGCCAACTGGGCTCGGGAGCGGGAAAGTTCCCCTTCGGCAGCCTCGGGAAAACGCGCAAAGAGTGTCTCGGCCAAAAGCATCCCCAGGATGGAGTCTCCCAGGAACTCAAGCCGCTGGTAATCGCCGTTGCCCGTCTCCTGTTCATTGTGGAAGGAAGGGTGCGTCAAGGCCAGGTCAAGTTGTGTGTAATCCGTAAAGCGGTATCCCAGACTCTGTTGGAGCTGTTCAAGTTTGTCGGCATGCATGGGCCAAACTATAGCCATGCGGGTTGTTTTTTGCAATAGAAAGTCACCCTGCGTAATTCAGTTGATAAATGGCGCATTGTCCCCTATAATTCGGCATTTCTGAGCACAGGGTGCGGGTGGACGCGGCATGGGTTTTTTCATCACATTCGAGGGTGTCGAAGGGTGCGGCAAGACGACCCAGATTCGCAATCTGGCGCAAAGGCTGACGGAGGCCGGATACCGTACGGTACTGACCCGTGAACCGGGCGGATGCGCCATAGCCGACAAGATCCGTACGATCCTGTTGGATGCCGACAACCAGGCCATGCTGCCGCTTACGGAACTGCTGCTCTATGCGGCTGCCCGGGCCCAGCATGTGGCGGAAGTGATCCTGCCGGCACGTGCATCCGGTGCGATCGTGCTCTGCGACCGATTCAGCGATGCCACCATCGCCTACCAGCACTTTGGCCGGGGCATTGCCCGTCCCACGATCGATGCGCTGAACACCCTGGCCCGCCAGTCCGCCACCCCCGATCTGACCGTGTTGATGGACTGCGATGTTGCCACCGGCCTGGCCCGGGCCAAAAGCCGTATCGCGGCCAGCAGCGGTCCGCGCGAGGAGCGCTTCGAACTGGAGACCCTCTCTTTTCATCAGCGTGTCCGCGACGGCTACTTGCAACTGGCTGCGGACGAAGCCGAGCGTTTCCTGACAATCAGCGCCAGCGGTACGATAGACGAGATTTCAGACAGGATCGCGACGCAGGTGCTGGAACGGCTCATGGATAGATCCCGTGCCATTTGACGATATTCTGGGACATGAACGGATCATCGAGGTCTTCCGGCGTTCGGTCCGCTCCGGCAAGACCCCCCATTCGTACATCTTTGAGGGTATCCCGGGCTGCGGCCGCAGAAAGACGGCCCTGGCATTGATTCAGGCCCTGTTCTGCACAGTCGCCGATGACGATGCCTGCGGTGAGTGCGCCTCCTGCCGCAAGATCGCCGGCAACAACCACGGTGATATCCATTTTGTCGAACCGTTGCCCGACAAGCGCGACATCTCCATCGAGCAGCTCAGGGATCTGCAGCGCGAGCTTTCCCTGCGCCCCTATGAAGCCCCGCGCAAGGCCTGCATCATAGAACCGGCCGAACGTATGAGCGTAAATGCCGCCAACTCGCTGCTCAAGACCCTTGAAGAACCACCCGGCAACGCCCTGATCATCCTGCTGACCGAAAATGCGGATCTGTTGCTGCCCACAATCCGCTCCCGCTGTCAGCTGATCCGTTTTTCGCCGCTTTCGCCGGAAAATATCCGCCGCTTGCTTGAGAAAAACGGTCTCGCGACTGATCTGGCCGAGCTTCTGGCCCTCCAATCCGAGGGGAGCATGCAGCGCGCCGGGGAACTGGATAACGAGACCCTGGCCGCACGCCGGGAAAAACTGATCGAATATCTGGCCGCCCTGAATCTGGACCGAATCAGTACGGTTTTTGATACCGCCGAAGCACTGGCCGGCAACCGGGACGAAACCCTTTCATCCCTGGACCTGTTGCTCTCGTTTGCCCGGGATGCCGTGTATCTGCATGTCGGCTGTACGGAGATCGTCAACAACAGCATTCGTCCGGCACTGGAGGCGTTTGCCGCCCATTTGACCCTGGAACGGGCCTTACAGATGCTGGGCGATATCATGGAAACACGCCGGGCTGTCCAGCGTAACGCCAACAACAAGCTGGCCCTGGACTGCCTTTTTATGAAGATGGCCGAAGCCATTAACTGAACCGCCCCCTGCTCAACAGGGTCTGTGTGTTCAAGGAATTATTTTCCGGCACCCGCTACTTACGCGGGATAGGCACTACACAGAAAATAATTTCTGACGTACCAAGGAGGATTATTTGCCACGAATTATTTCTATTCAATTTTCTACAGCCAGCAAGCTGTACGATTTCAATGCCGCCGAGATGGAGATTGCAGTCGGCGACCGGGTTGTGGTTGAGACGGAGCGCGGCCTGAGTATCGGTCAGGTCATGCGCGGACCGGTCGAGCGGGAGTTGGAATCGGGCGAGAAGCTGGTCACAATAAAACGCAAAGCCTCCTTCGACGATCTGGCAACTCTGGAACGTAACAAACAGAAGGAAAATGAGGCCTTCGACTTCTGCCTGCGGCGTATCGTCGAGCGCAACATGCAGATGAAACTTGTGCGGGTCGAATACCAGTTTGACGGCAGCAAAGCGGTCTTTTTCTTCACCGCCGACGGACGGGTGGATTTCCGCGACCTGGTCAAGGATCTGGCCCACACCTTTCATACCCGCATCGAGATGCGTCAGATCGGCGTTCGCGACGAATCGAAGATCACCGGCGGCATCGGCATCTGCGGTCGTGAGTTGTGTTGCAGCTCGTGGCTGCGTGATTTCCAGCCCGTATCGGTCAAGATGGCCAAGGAACAGAATCTGGCCCTCAATCCCAACAAGATCTCGGGACAGTGCGGGCGCCTGTTGTGCTGCCTGGACTACGAGTACGAGACCTACTGCAGCCTGCGCAAGACCTTCCCCAAGTGCGGGAAGCGTGTCCGTACCGCGTCAGCCAACGGCGTGATCGACAAGCTGAATATCCTGACCGGCACCATCACCCTGCGCATGGATGACGGCAAGCAGATCGTCGTCAAGCGTGATGAAGTCCTGGGAGACGCCACGACCGAGTCGGCGCCCGTTGTAGCGGCGGTTAAGCCGGCCCCCCAGCGTCAGCGCCCGCAACGACCCGCTCCCCGTAAACCGGAGAAAAAGGCCGAATCGATTGAAGCCCTGGCACAAAAGACCGAAACAGCCGCCAAGGAGCAGAAACCACAGGAAGAAAACGGACAACAGCGTACGGGCAAACGCAAAAGCCGTAACCGCAGACACGGTCACCGCAAGCCGGCGGAAGGCGCCGCTCCGGCAACCAACGCCCCGGGCAACGAACCAAAGAGGAGTGAACCATGAAACCGACCTTTTACGTCACCACCCCGATCTATTACGTCAATGATGTGCCGCACATCGGCCACGCCTACACCACGGTGGCTGCCGACGTGCTGGCCCGTTACAAACGTTTGATGGGATTCGACGTCTATTTTTTGACCGGCAGTGACGAACATGGCCAGAAAGTGGAGAAGGCTGCCACCACTGCCGGCGAAACTCCGCTGGAACTGGCCGACAGGGTGGTCAAACGTTTCCAGGCTCTCTGGGAGCGCTTGGGTATCTCCCATAACGACTTCATCCGCACCACCCAGGAACGCCACAAAAAAGGGGTCACCCGGATCTTCAAGGACATCCTCGACAAGGGCGACATCTACCTGGGGGAGTATGAAGACTGGTACTGCACCCCCTGCGAGACCTTCTGGACCGAGACGCAGCTGATCGAAGGGCGCTGTCCCGACTGCAACCGCCCCGTGGAAAAACTCAAGGAGGAATCATACTTCTTCCGCATGAGCAAGTATCAGGAACAGCTGCTGGCCCACATCGATGCCAATCCGGAATTCATCCAGCCCAAGAGCAAACGCAACGAGATCATCTCCTTCGTCAAGGAGGGTCTGCGCGATCTGTCGGTTTCACGCACCACATTTTCCTGGGGCATCCCGGTGCCGGGCAACGAGAAGCACATCATCTATGTCTGGTTTGACGCCCTGACCAACTACATCACCGCCCTGGGCTACCCGGACGAGAGCGGCAATTACGGGCGCTACTGGCCGGTCGATGTGCATATGATCGGCAAGGACATCCTGCGTTTTCACGCCGTCTACTGGCCGACCTTCCTGATGGCCGCCGGACTACCCCTGCCGGAGAAGGTCTTTGCCCACGGATGGTGGACGGTGGAAGGGCAGAAGATGAGCAAGAGCCTGCAAAACGTGGTCGAACCGAACATGCTGATCGACAAGTACGGTGTCGATGCGGTCAGGTATTTCCTGCTGCGCGAGGTTCCCTTCGGCCTGGACGGCGATTTTTCACACGCCTCCCTCGTCCAGCGGATCAACTCCGACCTGGCCAATGACGTCGGCAACCTGCTCAGCCGCTCCACCGCCATGGCCGTCAAATATTTCGATGGCGTATTGCCGACGCCGGGTGTCTTGAGCGAACTGGATAGCGCATTGCAGAAAAAAACCACCGAGATGGTCACAACCATTGACCGGCTGATGGATGAGCTGGCCTTCAGCAAGGCGCTGCAGGCCATCTGGGAAGTCATCTCGGCCGGTAACAAATACATCGACGACACGGCCCCCTGGGCACTGGCCAAGGATCCGGCCCAAAAGGAACGTCTGGAGACGGTCATGTACTGTCTGCTGGAATCACAGCGGATTACCCACTGCATCATCTCGGCCTTTATGCCGGCAACGGCAGCCAAAGCACTCTGTTCATTGGGATGGAAGGAAGAGATTTCCCGAGAGGGTCTGCAGTGGGGCGGTCTCAAGCCGGGGACAACCATCACCAAGGCCGAGGCCCTCTTTCCGAGGATCGAGGGGTAATTTCAATCAGAAATGTACCTTCCTGACCAAAACAATGATTAATTACAAGCAATTACAACTTTATTGTATATTGCTGCTGTCTGTTTATTTTCAGTCGTATCTGAATTTATATGACAAGTACTTCGAATATAAAGAGCGTACAGAATATTTAAAACGTATACATTTAATAGGTAAAACAAAACATAATTCCGACAATAATCTCTATTTTACAACCTACTACAAACCAAGCGAAAACTACTATATCCCCAAACAGGCACAGTTTATTAGATGGTATTTAAATAAATCACCGATCGATTCGTTTAGGCTATCACCTTCTATTCTAGGCGCTTTTAACAGGTATGCAATTTTAGAGGGGGCTTATCCGATACAAGTTTCAGAACAATCTCATTACCTAATAACGACCACTATCGAGAAGTTACCACTAGGTTGCAAAGTAGTTACTTCAAACGAGGGAATACGAATTGTATATTGCCCTTAGTTTATTTTTACCATATTTTGTAGGGTTAGGTTTTCTGGTTCATTCAGTTTCGCCACGATCACTCCGCAACACGCCGAAATCTTATCCAGAAGTATCTCGCTATCTCGCCTTCAACATTCTTTTGGGAATCTCAATAAATCACCTGCTTGTACTATTTTTTCATGATCTGAAGATATCGTTAATTATTGGTGCAACTTTATCTGTTATTGGATTTAGCTGTGCAATAGTTGTAACGCGAAAAGATTTTTACTACTTTTTTAATTTGGGAGCGATTAACGGGGTACTAGCGCTAGTAACTTCATTGTTTTTCTTACTATGCATACTCAACAGCCCACTGGGGTGGGATGCTCAATATATCTGGTTTTTTCATGGTAAAATGATTTACTTCAGCAATGGACTGTATCAAACCGCTGGATGGAGTAATCCTGCATATCAGTTTTCACATGTAGATTATCCTAAATTGATAGCTATACTTTCGGCTCAATTTGCATACGTTATAGGCTACTGGGACGACTATCTGCCCAGATTAAGCCTGCTTGTACTGTTAGTACCTGCTATTTTAGGAGTCGCCAGCTTTTTTATAAGATGTAACATAAGTTTTATCTATTTATATTTGATGGTTTTTTTCAGTCTTAATGTTTATACAATTAACGGTTATATGGACGCTTATCTTGCTATCTATGCATGTATTTCTCTATTATTTTTAGGGAGAGGTATCACATCAGATAATTCAGATGACATTTTAGCCGGTTTTGCTTTTGTCTCAATAATCCCATTAATGAAAAACGAAGGTATGCTTTTTTTATTATCCATAATTGTAAGTATCTTATTACTACTTGCCGTTTGTAAGAACAAAAGACATCTCTTAATGTTAACGTTACGATTTAAAATATCCTGCTGTATATCTGCTTTATTATTGTCAAATATAGTTTTATGGTCTTGGATAAAATACAAGTGGGGTTTAAAAAACGACCTTAATCTTGGCATTAGTTCCATCAGATTAATTATGAACCGATTAAGTGATGGATCGATAACTATTATAACGAAGTACATACTATCTAATACCAATATAGGTATTTCCATTTTCATACTATTGTTAACTATTGTAGTTTCTTACAAATATGATGTTTTTGATTTTAATAAAATCATTTTATGTATTTCAGTAACCACTATATATTTTACCGGAATATTTCTAACCTACATGGCAACACCTTACGACCTTTTATGGCACGTTTCTTCCAGTATAGACAGAACGATGATGGCAGTAAATTTATCTATAATTGCAGCGAATTTTGTTGTACTTACAACTTTAGATTTTCCGTATCGCGTGAGCACCAAGAAAACAAACTCAGCATAGTGCAGTCATGTATCGACACTCTGCAGCTATCTTCGTAACCTTCCGACTCCATTGAGATTACTCCATTCCAACGCCTATTAGTATGCAGCAGTCAGAATTTGATACATGCTAGCATCGGGAGCGATTTGTTCGCGTACAAGATAACAGCATGTTGACGGCGTTGGCCACATCATCAACCGTGATACTCTGTATACACTTGGCGTCATTCTGACAGGTCGGCATAGATCCAAATTTGGAACATGGTGAACAAGGTAACATTTTGTTGATCACAATATGACGTTCACCCTTTGGAGCCCATTTTACTGCACTTCCGGGACCAAACAGTGACACAGTCCGCACCCCAAGACCAACGGCAATGTGCAACACTCCGGAATCGCCGCTGATAACCAGTCTTGAGCTGTTTATCACCGCCGCAGTCTCGGCCAGACTCGTTATGCCGGCCAAGTTCACCCCTCCTCCAGCCTCAGCAATAAGTTCTCCATCCGAATGCTCTTCTTGTCCGCCTACCACAACCACCCGATACCCGTCCTCCGCCAGCTGTTTAGCAACAAGACTGAAGTGCACAGCCCCCCAGCGTTTTTCCTCAATCGACGCACCAGCAAAGATCACAACAAAAGGATTTGAACCGATTGATTGAAGCAATCGGCATGCTCGGGTCATTGCCCGATGCGGTATCGACAAGCTGACGAGATTTACATCCAACTGAAAATCCCCACCCAGCGGTTTCAACAGAGTTAAGAAATTTTCCGCTTCGTAGACAGCTAAATCATAGTGAATTCCATGAGTGAACATCCGCCGCCGCACATTGGTGTCAAACCCTATTTTAACGGGAGCCCGCACCACTCGAGCCACCACCGCCGATAAACGGTACCACTGTTCCGTGTCAATAACGACATCATATCTGTCCCGCAAGGCCTGAATCAATTCATGAGGACGGTCATAGCACAAGACTTTGGTAACGCCGGAAATCAAGGGAAATACACCAGCGTTCCGTCGTTCTGCCAAAATAGCGACATGACAATCTGGATAGAGCTTTTTCAGGGAATTAATTGCCGGGGCAAGCAAGGCCGCATCCCCGATGCCGCCGGGACGGATGATGAGAATTCGCTGGGGAATGACAGGTGATTTTAACTTAGGAGAAGGGAGTAGTCGAGTCGCAACATTGCCAAAAAAGCGATCGATTATTTTCATCACCATCACTTGGCAAGACATGTCAAATTGTCTACGAATTGTTAGGATACTCACGTCAGGCTTTTGTAAATATCAAGTGTCTCAGAAGCACATCGGTTCCAAGAAAAAGATTGAGAGCGTTGGTACCCCTTTGCAACCAATGAGCTTTTAAGAGCATCTGAAGATAGTATACGTAAGATCGCAGAAGTCATGCTCTCCGAATCAGCGGGATCAAAATATTCACCAGCATCCCCAACGACTTCAGGAATAGAACTGCACTCACTACACGCAACCGGACACCCAAGAGACATTGCCTCAAGTGGCGGCAAACCAAAACCTTCGTATAAAGATGGGTAGACGAACACACTGGCATAATGATAGAGCGTTGCCAGCAGATGATCACTACCACCCAATTGAATAAGTTGTTTAGAACGACTCCCGAGATGAGAGATTGCTTCCATTTCTGAAATAGTAAACGGTCCACCTCCAAAACAAATCAGCCGAAAGTTCTTTTGCAACTCCAGCGAATTACCATAAGCTTGAAGTAAACGAGAAAAATTTTTATATCGTCCCCGATTGCCAACATACAACAGGAACGGTTCGTTGATTAATGATTGCATTTGCCCGGAAGGCGGTTCTGCGGGAGAAATCAAGTTACCCGCAAGATGAATAACCGATATTTTCTCCTGAGAAACACCGAGAAGTTCCATAACATCCTGTCGAGTTGACTCCGATATGCAAATTATCCTATCTGCCCTATCTGCAGCCAATGACTTAAACTGCGCTGTTCTATCAGTAGGTGTAAAACTGGAGGCAAACTTTTCATGGATCATGTCAAAAATTGTGAGTACACGCCTGACGCGCTTCGGTCCCGTCCGAAAGGGGAAAAAATACGTTTCATGGACAACATCGGGAGATAAGGTGCGAAGCATCACATCTCCGGCAAGCATACCCAGAGCACGCAAAAACAAGTTCAAATGCTCAGTACCCGGCAAGCGGAATCCTGACACAATGTGTGACGGCAGGTTTTCAAGGTATGCATTAATATGCATTGGAGCTATGAGAGAAACCTGTGCATCTTTTTCCATCGCGATGCGTGATGCTATTTCACAAAAATAGCGAGACCCCCCCCCGTACGATTGTTCAAAAAAAACCTGTGGATCATACGCGATCTTCATACGCCCGCCGCAAATGCATTTATTCAAGATCTTTCAACATCAATCGATGATCGCTCATGGTTTTTGACCCAAGACGAAAACGAACCCATGGAGCCAATGCCGATGCCACCCAACCAGTCACCGCATTCAATAACACTTCATTGACCGGTTTTTTCGAAAAAACATGAAGACCATGGGCCGAAGCAAACTTAAGACCGAGCCTGTCAGCCAGACACTCCAATGTCCTTCGCTGATAAAAAGCAATATGTTGACCGGTTGCAAAGGAGTAATAATACCATTCCGCTGAAGGTGGAGCCCCATTGAACAACTCTGTAGAAAAGATCAGAGTCTCTGCACCAAACGAGGCAAGTGTCTCTGTTACAAATGCCACAGGATCCGTAAGATGTTCCATTACCTCCATGGCTGTTACGGCACGACACGCTCCCAGATCAGTTTTATATTCAAATCCAGGTGCCATCAAATTCTCGCAATATTTATCCTGCCAGTAGAAATCAAAACCATAGTCACGCATCAACCTGGTCAATATCCCATATCCACCTGCAACATCCAGGTAACGTCCTTCCCCGCGCTCACCCATCATCCAGTACAGAACCATTGCAATTTTTGATGCAAATAGATAGTTCCTTCCCATTAAACCTGTATCAGCCACAGCAATCGCCTTGGAATATGCCTCATCAAGCCAGAAAGGATCCTTCACTGACAGAAATCCACACGTATCACATAGTCCATAACTAGCGGTATATTTCCCGAGAACTTTGGCGGTAAAACTGATAACCGTATTTCCAGAACACAGTAAACATGCCATGAAGCTACCTCGCCCCCAACAGGTGCACTAACTCAAACACCGAATGACCCTGACGACAAGAGACGTTATCAAGTTGTACGTATAAGTCGTATGCCTGCTCTGTGTATCCGCGACACTATTTCTGGAAACAGTTTTCGGATGTTGGAGCGGAAATGGAACCGCATCGCGTTCGATATTTGATAATCTGGAGAGTTTTTTTGTATGAGTTGCTTGTGGATCAAAACCCAAGTTGGAAACAAGATTTACGGCAGGCAAAATACTTAATCGACCTTGCAACCAATTTGCAAAAACCCACTGATAATCCCACGTATCTATCTTTCCTCGATAGACCTTTTCAAATATTTTTGCCCATTGGGTATATTCGTCTTTAGTATCGGCAACGTCTCTCAGCCACACATCATTCCTGAGTTCGGGCCATCGGGACAAATTGACGTCATAATTCTCAACCCAACGATCTTTCCAGGTTGCCCAACCCCAAATATGACAATATTTTGAAAAATAATAGCTATCTTGATTGTAACGTTGACCAAATTGAAAGTTATCTCCGCTGATCATGCCAATATGTTGATCTCCGCGATAATAATCCAATAATTCCTGACAAAATCTAAAGAATGTTGGATCAGGCAGACAATCATCCTCCAGTATTATCGCCTCATCAACCTGACTAAATACCCAATCAAGGCCACTGGATACCCTCATTTTGCAACCAAGGTTTATTTCGGATATATTTCGCGAGACCTCACAGGGCCAATCAATCTGATCAACGATACGAAGGACTTCAGCACAGTTCTGAATATCTTCAGGACAATCAGGGCGCGGGCCATCCGCCACAATCAACAACTGCGACGGACGCGCCTCACGGATTGCGGAAAACACCTGTGCGGTTGTCTCAGGCCGGTTGAATACCAGAAAGGCAACCGGAGTTGTCAGTGAGAATGAGTTCATCTGGTAACATGCCTGTTCACAAGATGATCGTACAGTGCCATGATCTTCTGCTCCTGAATTTCTTCTGCAAAGCAGCTCTCTACACGCTGTTGACCTGCAACTCCCATACGTTCACGCATGGTGGGGTCCTCTAGCAGTTCGATGATACGCCCTGCAAATCCTGCAGCGTCATCAGGCGAGCACACATAACCGGTCTCCCTGTCAACCACCGATTCTGGCAGCCCTCCGGTATCGGCAACCACACAGGGAAGACCATGAGCCATGGCTTCAAGCACGGCGATCCCGTGACTCTCTCTGAGGCTGGGTTGAAAATATACCTGTGCATTTTCGTACAGACATGAAGGCTCAGACACAAACCCTGTGAATTGAATGCGATCATTAAGGCAGAGTGCGTCAATCCGGGATCGCATTGAATCGAACAGTTCACCGTCTCCCACCCAGACAAATGAAACATATGGCAGTTGCCGTATCACCATTTGAGCAACCTCAAGCCAGCCCACTGGGTTTTTGTAAGAGACAACATGTCCGACCGTTAGAACCACGGGAGAACGTGCATTTCCGAGATGTTTTAGGATGTGACAACTGTTATGAACAACCGCAATCTTTTCACTTGGGATTCCCATAGTGTATGAAATTGATTCTGCGGCAGCTTTTGATACTGTCATAAGCATATTATTGAATAATGATCCCAGTCGAAGATAACATCTCGGCAACAAACGAAATCTGCATTCTGGTACTGAGTGCAACACATAAAGAACGGGAACGGGATAATAGAGGGCAACCGACATCCTACCCGGATTACTCGTTGAAACAACTATCAGATCCGGCCTCCATGAGCGTACCACACTCCAAGAGAACAAACTATCAAAGAGAGGAGTCAATAATGGCGACGTATCAGTATCATTACCATTCCGCGCAGCAAACACTTCAACAGAAAAACGTTGACACAGCAAGTCCACATACTCATCATATGCGCTATCTGACACAAGGACAGCCGTCTCGATATGCTGCTTACCATGCAATTCAAGCAATCGTTCTAAGAAGCGATTGCTACCACCATATGAATAAGTATCGGGAACAATTGTCAGTATCTTCATCAGCAACTCATTTTTTACACGCAACGAGACATCTCATATCAACACATCGATTACTCCAGCGAGACCACACGTGTGCTGGATCCAACTGTTCTCGACATACAAGATAATCCTCTTCCACCACAATCTTACAATACGGCTCCAGACGTGCTTTGATTGCCGACCATTCGATGTGGTCATGCTTATACACATGAATATCACCGTCATCATCAACCTGTTTTCCCCGAGACCTTAATGTCGCAAAAATATGACGCCAGCCCCCTCTTCGGAATAAAAGCTTAAACAATCTTTTCAGTGCTTTTTCAGGTTGAAGTTTTTGAAACTCGGCCAACTCCCGGCAATACGCCTGATACTCTGCATTTTCATCCCAATATGAGGGGGTTACTTCATGATCTATGTAAATAATTCCACCAGGTTTCACTACCCTTACGAATTCATCGATAATCGCCAGGTAGTCAGGAACATGATGTAGTACCGAATAGGTAGCCACAATATCAAAACTGTTGGAGTCCACACCAGCAAGGTCTCGCCCGTTAAGTACCATTGTATCCAGACGACTCTGCCGACCGGCCAATGCTCGCAGTTCCATGAGACAGCCTTCAGACACGTCAGCTGCAAGCACAGTTGCCCCAAGTTCCAAGAGATGCCTAGTCAGATTGCCCGTCCCGGCGCCAAAATCAAGGACTCTCGGAGGACCTTGAACACTAATTTCTCCCAAAATCAACTGTAGCAGATCGTGAATCCTGCGCTGCTCAGTTGGATTAAAGATCTCCCCATGGCGACCTTCGTAGAGAGGAGCAAGTAAATTGTGTACGTTCTTATTATACTGAACGTGATCTAATCGATCGCCCAACTTATCTGTTCCCATGCCACCACCGACGCCCCTTCAGGGTTAACCAACTTGCTAACGCACACGCCCGACACCAGACCGTTACATTTGCAAGCGACCAAAGGACCGATTGTCTACATCTTTTCCAAGAGCAGACATTAGCTGCAGAATGATTGGCACAAGTAGAAAACCATATTTCAAAGAGCCGTTTATTAAATAGAGCTACCACATAGTTACCAACCAAATTGTTTGCTGATCCTAATCGAAGTAACCACTCTTCGGCCCGGTCGAGAAACTCTCTATCAGACGACACAAAACCGTTCATAACCATCTCATGTAACGTAAGTTCGTCAGGTGTAGGCTCAAGCCCCAGTTCTCTCACCCGTTGTAATCGTAGCGGAGCCACTGTTGCCGCCTGGGCTGCGCCATGCTCGGCACATATCTGTCCAGGACTAATCCTGTAATCCAGAAGCACTGTTTGAATGTTGGCAAATTCCATATAGTTCAACGCACGGCTCCACAACTCATAGTCTTCAATATGACGATATTCGGGATCATATAACAGTCCATGCTCAACAAAAAGTTTCCGGCGCATAATAACCGAGGGATGAGCAACTCCAACCGTATGAAATTGCCAGCACCGTATCTCCTCGGATTTTTCTGGAAGTTTCCAGACATAGTTATTTCTTTTGGGGAAAAATTGAACCCAACTGCCACAAACACCAACCTTAGGATTTTCATCCATAAAACAAACCTGTCGCGCCAAACGTTCCGGCCGGCTTACGTCATCAGCATCCATTCGGGCAATGTATTCTCCCTGGGCAAGTCCCATCCCCAAGTTCAGAGAGGCAACCAAGCCCTGGTTTGTCCCGTTATGAATCAAACGTATGCGAGGGTCGTGAAATTTCTGAATGATTGCAACACTATCATCTGTGGAACCATCATTGATGATAAGAAATTCTAAATCAATGAATGTTTGTTGCAGAATACTTTGAATTGCATCTGCCAGAAAGGGCGCACCATTGTATACCGGCATCAGTACGGTGACTCTGGGCAAGACGGCTCTGTTCACAGCCGCTGCCAGTCTGCTGGGGTGAGATCACTGGTATTTATGGAAGGATTGTTAAACCAGCGATCAGGCGCAATTACCAGTTTATCTGGATCATTGGAAAGCCATGCCCCCCACCAGCTGAAAGAACTGTTGGCAATAACATGATGCCTGCACAGACTCATCAAGCGCAGGTCTTCATATGGTTCCCCACTGTTATGGCAAATATATCTGGCTGGATGACGAGGCTTTATATTATCTACAACCCATTCGGGATCATCGGAGAATATAAAGAAATGTGGAGTTTTCAAGGTCTGCGTAATTCTGTCTTCAGCTCTCTGATAGTATTCACGGTCGCAGACACCGTGCATCATACAAGTCTTCGCATCATGCACATAATCACCACGACGAACATGCAGGGAGACAGCATTGACCGACCGGATTTCGTCAGCTAGATCCAGATTCTTTCCAGTTAATGGTTCTTTCACCGACAATTCTTTCCTGACAATCTCCTTGATTTCCACAAAATAATTCTCTGACTGCCAATACCCTTCCAGGTACACATTGTCAGGCAACGTCAACACATAAGGATCGAAATTGAAATTCTGTTCACGATAGCATGTACTACCGGCAGCCATCTGATACAAACGCGCACAAGCTTTGAAAAGGGTGTTCGTGCCGCATCCATTCATCTTACAGACTTCCCATCGGGATGCTTTTTCTGCAGAGATACAGAGATGATCCAGTTCAAAGGTCCGCGGTGTATTCCCGACCTGTTCACTTTCCAGAAAAGTGAGATCCAGCTTCAGTGCCACCCCATGACGCCATGAAAGGGCTCTGGCAGCAGCATACTGGAACATCTGGTTACCCAATCCTCCCATTAGCTTGACGATGATCATGCGTTATGTCTCACATACGCCTCCAGAGAAATGTCATACCGGGCAGTCCTAGATCCTGCGAGTAGACATTGAAAGCAGCCCCGGTTTGCCGAAAAACATCCTGTATCGCCCGGTAAGGGCCGGTATTGTAGCCGGATTTTTCAGACTGGCAAAAGGTATCATGAACAAGGATGCTTGCAGCCGGAATCTTGTTGATGATTGTACGCAACTCGCGGCTCACGGAATCATATCCGTGATCACCGTCAAGAAAGAATAACACCCGCACGGGTTGTTCAACATCGGAAAGAATATCCAGCGCAACATCAAGGCCGTCTCCCTGATGGAGCCGAACTTGAGAAATTCCACGAACAAGCCTGCCACGCTGTTGGCCGGGATGCTCTTCATGGCGTTCGTGGTCAGGAAGGTCAATGGAGTGAATATCGGCCTTCACGGAAAAAGCCCTACAGATTTCATGAAAAATCCTTGCCGAGACCCCGATATTAGTGCCCCACTCCATGATATGGGTCGGCCTGATGCGACAGGTAGCCGCAGTCATCAGTATCTGCTCACTAATTGGAAAAGGATGAAAACCCACCAAAGGCACAAGCCTGTCGATAACAAACCGAGAAAGAATCCAGTTATTAATTTCAAGAAAATCACAGCCATCGTTGACGACTGGGTCGGCAAACTGCCTATCAGCAAAGAACATCCCAATTTTCGAACAAAGTCCCATGGTTATTCCTCTACAAGCTTTCGATAGAGCATTTCATATTCTCCGGCAATACGTTCCCAGGTAAAACGTTTCTGCCAGGCCACATAACCGGACCGCGCCATTTTTTCCCGTACGGCGGCATCCTTATAAAGTGACTCAAGCAACAGAACCGAGCCACTGATATGGGCTCGCACAGCCATAAAATCATCGGAGCGACCGAGCACTATTCGTAGTTTTTCAATCATGCGTGACGTTAATTTGCCATAGCGAGGCAAAAATGGCGGCCGGGCTGAGGGCAACAACACACCACCTCCGCCAGACCAGTCGATAATCTCAGCACTATTTCCCACATCCGTTACCAGAAAGGGAGTTTTAGAGGCCATGCATTCAAACAGGACGATTGGAGAACATTCAATATTTGAAGGAAACAGGAACAGGTCAGCTGCATGGTAGGCAGAGACTGTATCAGAACGTGAGAGTTGGGTGCTGATAATCCGTTTACCATTAGCTTGGAATCGGGCAGATGCATTCAGCAACGCTGCCTGTTCCCGGCAGAGCGAACCGCACCCTCCCTGAGGTTCATTTCCAACAATCAACAGTGTCGAATCAACGAGATCGGCTTGATGAAATATCTCCATTGCTTCTTCATGCCCCTTCAGACCGGTATGGGAGCCCACATGCAGGATCAGGAAATGGTTCCGGGGAATGTCCAGTTGTTTACGAATATCCTCCATCGGGGAGAGAAACTCATCAGCGGCGGCACCGTTAGGAATCAGGACCGTATTGGCAATACCATGTTTACGGGCAAAACAGATATCACGATAGCAGTCAGACAAGAAGACATTCATATCGTAACGCCGCATGTACTCCGGCAATTGCCTGAAATACCCTTTGTAGCGTCGAGAGAAAAGTCCCGAGAAACCAGTTGGAACAAAGACCTTGAGTCCAGCAATCCGGGGCAACAGCGGCAGGGCGATATCGGTAGCCCACTGTTGAGCAGCAAAATTCACAACGATGTCAAAATGGGATTCCAGCAGAAACCTTTCATATCCGGCAACATCCCCTTTAAAACCATTCACAGAATTCCCGTTGGTAGTAAACTGAACAACATTTACACCGTTCATGTTGGACCAGTTCCTGGCAGGATGATATTCGGTGGCAACGGTTACCGAGTGACCCAGGGCCACCAGGCGCTCGGAAAGCTGTCTAGCCACCTCAGCCATCCCACCTTCGGCGGGTGGGTAGCTCTGTACCGTATGGAGAATCTTCATGGACACAGAAGATTCCGATCTAAATTATCGGCATACCAGCGCCAGGTTTCTGAAATCCCCCTATCAAAGTCGATCTCAGGGTGCCAGCCGGTATCCGCCATCAACTTGCGAGAATCCAAGATATTTGCCGTCACGTCAAAGCTACGCCCCGGCAGTTCACGGACTGCTGCTTGGTGCCCTTCGTTACGTCCACAGGAAACAATCGCTGTGATTACCTCATGAGTGCTGCGTCCGATGCCGTTACCGATATTGTAGCACTCCCCTGTCCTTCCCCGCTCCAAAGCCGCGACAATTCCGGAAGCGATGTCCCGAACGTGAAGATAATCACGGATCGTTCTTTCAGCACCATATGCCAGAATTTCCTCCCCAGCCAGGATCGATGCAGCCACCGTTGCTACCAGTCCCTGTCCGGAAAACGGTATCTGACCTGGACCATAGGCATTTCCAGGACGAACGCAAACCACCGGCAGGTTGTGAGTAACATGGTACATGAGTGCATATTTTTCCATGGCCAGCTTGGTTATACCATAGGGTGAGATCGGATTGGTCGGGACCACTTCTTTGATGGGGAGTTCTGTCACGTTGCCATAGATTGTTCCCCCTGACGAGACGAATATCACTCTTTTTGTCCCGCACAAGGCGGCAGTTTCAAATAGATTAACTACAGCGGGAAGATTGCCGAGAATATCACTAACCGGGTCATCAAAACTGGTCTTGGGCACTGTGGTATGGGCAAGTGAAATGACCTCATCCATCTCCTGCAGTATTTCTCTCAGGAAAACACCATTACCGTAGTCCCCTGAGTAATACATAACTTCGTCCGGCAATATGCGGACAGGCCTCTGGCTTCTACCAACCACTGTCACTTTGCGCCCCTGCGATAACAGAAGATCCACAACATATGACCCGATAAAGCCGGCCCCGCCTATGACACAGGTATGCAACATTTATTGACCTTTTTTACAATAAAGAAAAAAAGAACGACAAAGAACAAGAAATCGAGCAAGTTTTTCATTCATGAAACGAGTGTATCTAAAATGAAGCATTATATTAAAAATTCGCTTCAAACCAGCTCGCAAGCGTACTCTGTCATCCGGATATTTGGCTGACAAAGAAAACTCCAAGTCCCGTAACAGAACCATAATATCTTTTGTGGACAACCTCCTGCCAGGAACATCTACTCCATGATAAAAACTAACTGCGCTACGGATACGTGCACTGTCGTATTCACTACCTAGCAATGAGCGAACATTTTCCTGAGATATGATTAGCATCCGTTCCAGAAAACTCAACGTAGTAGAACGAGACATACTACCGCCCACCTCACGATATATCACAAGTAATTCAGGAAGATTGGCCAGTGTTCCCCTGTGAGCCATGCGTGACCATAGCTCATAATCCTCTGGCGGTTGTCGCAGGGGATCAAGCGAGTACCCGCCTACTTCCTGAAGGATTTTTTTGCGTATCATCACGGACGAATGCACAAACGGGTTATCAAATAACAGTTCCAGATTTATTAAGGCGTTTTCCGTCGGATGCCGGAGAGAACGCCCGGTTACGCTGCCCTCCTTCCAAATTTCAGCCCAGGTTCCGATCAGGACACAATCAGGATGTGCTGTAAGATACGCCATCTGATGTGCAAACCGTTCAGGCATTGATATGTCGTCTTGATCCTGGCGTGCAATAATTTCCCCTACCGCCAGGCCTATTCCACGATTCAGTGTTGCAGCCAGACCGATATTTTCATGTTCGTAGTAACGGATCCGCGGATCATCATATCCGCGAACAATAGCTGCGGAATCATCCGTAGATCCGTCGTTGATGATGATCAGCTCGAAGTCTTTCCAGGACTGTTCTAGGACACTGTCGATAGCCTCGACAAGATAGGAAGCGCCATTGTAGATCGGAAGAAGAACGCTGATTGCAGGTACATGTTCACTCAAACCGTTTTTATCTCCGGCTTACGCTCACGGCGACCTGCAAGCCGTTTTTTGAACTGCAGCAGCAAAACTTCAGCATACTTGTAAAAGGCTGCTTTCAAATAGCTGCTCCCAATCCTTTTTTTGCATCCCCAGGCAAGAAAACTTCCATATACTACCCGGTTTTGCCGCCAAGCATCTGTGCAAACAGAGCGAAGACTCGTCAGTGGTGAATCCGTATAGGTTACCAGCGGTTCACTGACAAATGCAAAATCGGTGACCGTGGCAACCCGCAACCAAAACGCATAGTCCTCCATGGATGTCAGGCTGATGGCCTCGGGAATCACTCCCACCCTGCTGAACACACTCCTGTGTATCAAAGCAGAACTACAGATCACCCGGTTGCCCTGTAACAAGTCCCGAAACTGCAATCGCTGTCCGAACCACCCCAAATTATAGATATCTACCCCGTTAACACCATCCGTCCCGAAAGCTTGCGTACAGCTGGCATGACACGTGAGTTTCTTCACAAGTTCAACCTGTTCAGCCAGTTTTTCCGGCATCCAGGTATCATCATCATCAAGAAAAGCAACCCATTCACCTATACTGTTGCAAATACCCCGATTTCTGGGAACCGACGGCCGCCCGGAATGTTCCCCCGCCAACCAGATAACCCGGGAGTCATTGATTGATTTGACAATCTGTTCCGTATCATCCGTAGAACCATCGTCACAGATCAGCACCTCCAGTGGAGCATATGTCTGGGAAAGTACACTTTGAATCGCACGTTCAAGTGCTGTGGAACGGTTCCAGGTTGGTATAACAACAGAAACCGTCGTCACTGCGTATTGCCCTTACCATGAACATCACCAAAAACTTCATGCGTGCCAAAGGAATGGAATGACGTCAAAATCTGTTTATTTAAAAAAAAGAAAGGATTCATAATAATTACCGCAAACAATAAGCAGTTTTCATAATTTTAACCACCATCGCTTGAAAATATTTGCAGTGTATTTTTTATCAACATAAGATTTTTCAATCCAATCCTTGTCAGCACTGCCGTATAACGGTTCCCATTTAATATTTGATGTGGTCCAATCAGCACGTTCAGTTGCCTGATTTGAACTTCTGACCTTAACGTTCGCATGTGCGTAGTGTTCTATATAAGATTCAGGGGATTCAATGCATTCGTACCCTTGCTGCCAAATTTTAAGACAAAGATCACCATCAGCATGATAAAAGAAATAATTATCTTCGTCGATATATCCGACACACTTCAAGGCATCATTAAGATATAAACCATGATTTACAAAAATCTTGTTCCCGTAGGTCAAACCGACCCAGTATTTTTCCTGATCCGGCCAGTTACGCCAGTAAAAAGCCACTGCACCAATTTTTTCACCAGTAGAAAGTTTTTTGTCAAAAAGTTCTACACCATTTCTTATAGCCCCCGGCACTACAAGACAATCATCACTGAGCATGCAAACATATTTCCCCTGGGCGCACTTAAATCCGAGGTTCATGAAGTATCCCCAAGAGCGCTGCTTGACTGCACCACCTCGCCATTCTCCCCGATTATGCTGGACGATAGTGATGATGTCCTTCTGCCGCATAAGCCACTTCAGGGTGCCATCCGTGGAACCACCGTCCACCACAATAATCTCGTTGGAGAACGAGCACAAAACAAGTTCCTGACGAATGCTTTCTATTGTCAGTTTAAGAAATCGAAGACGGTTGTATGTGCCTAAAACTATAGTAATTTTTTTCTGGATATCTCCCATCATAGTGCGCTATCGTACCTCTGAAGGTTCTTGCATTACGTACTCAATCGATGTCAGAAGAGTGTCGCCAAGTTGTTCAGCCCGCTCCCTGCCCCGTACAATCAGTTCATTCACAGACGGTCGCACCAACCTGTCCGAAATCAGTTCGGCCATCTTGTTTGCCAAATCTTCTGACGACCCCGCCAAGAAGAATCTTACAGTCTCGTCAGTGATTTCGCGATTTACCGGGATGTCGGAAATGATCACTGGCACACCGAGGGCAACGGCATCATAGACAGAGCCGCCGCCTGGTCCTCCCTCAAAAAGCGTGGGCTGAATGACGCCGATAGACTTTTTCATGATCTGTATCTGGTCACTTTTTGGAATATGCCCAAGAAAATGGATACGGTCATCTACACCCCATGCTGCAATTTTTGCTTGAAGCTCGGTGAAATAGTCAGGAAAGCGATGATCCTCAGTTTTTCCCGTGCAGACAAGGTGCACAGGTAAGCCCATTTTATGCAGTAGTATGGCAATTGCTTCAAAGGCTGTTCCATGAGACTTATGAATCCAAAACTGATTGGAGATTACAAAATAGCGATCAGGCAGGTTAAATGTACGAAGTATTTCCTCTTCAGATTCCGCAAACCAGGCAGTAACGGGTGTCGGTGCAAATGGCATGGGAAATATCCTGCATCGGTTTCCAGGATAGAAGTTTGAGATATCATTTTTAACCGATCGGGAATTGACCAGCACACCTGGTGCCATATTAAGGATACTGCCGAAAAACATGTCCCTATGCCTGCAGGTATCGATATCAAAGAACTCAGGATGGTACTTGTGTTGAAAATCGTAGATATAGCCAAGCCAGGGAAGCGGAAATGAGCTATCGAGACAGTCATGTACCGGGAGAACAACATCCGCATCGATTTTCCTCAAGCATTCACAAAGCCCGACTTTCGTATCATTATGAAAAACGATCTCTATATTGCCGTCAATGTGCCCAAAAAAATCAAGCATGCACGGGTCATAGAGCGGCCGTTCCTTGAAATTTCCGAATTTCAACTTAACAAGGTCCCGGATAATTCCTTTGCCGATCTTAACAAGATCACTCCTGCTCTCTACCCTGTTTTCAACAGGGAGCAGCAAAAAAAGATTAATTGGTTCACTTTTAGCCTTTATAGAAAGAGCGTTCGCTATGTTGCGCAGCAGGTCGATACCACCTCCCCAACCAAAGTACCTGCCTAACAATGCAATCGTTAGTCTTGATTTCATTTAATTCGTTTTGCTGGACAACCAACATAGACGCCAGATTCCGTTATATTCTTAACGACAACAGCACCCGCGCCAATAATCACTCTTGAGCAAATCGTGACATAATCTTTAATTGTCGCACCAACACCAACAAACACCAGATCCCCAATCTTACAGCGCCCTGAGACAGCCGCCTTTGGCCCTATATGACAATATTTGCCGACTTGTACTTCATGCTCAATTATAGCAGCGGTATTGATGATCGAGTTTGCTCCGATTGTAACTTCAGGCCCCACATGGCTAAAGTTACCAATGAAACAACCGGGGCAGATTTTAGACCTTGCGCTTACATAAGCCCGGTTTGAGCTAATTGTAATCAGGTTTCTTTCACCGATTTCTAAGAATTTATTTTTTCTCTGTTCATTGTCCCCTATGGCTATAAAGTATGACCACTCACCAGTAGGCACTTTATTTAAAACGGGGAATCCATATCTATACTCGTTATCTTCAGCATTATTATCAATAAAAACCAGTTCAATTTCCTGATAAACTGACAACAAGGTATCCGCAACACTCCTGCTGTGTCCGCCACACCCAAACATTATAACCTTATTAAACCGCATGTTAGAATACATATATGGCCCTGTCAGTTTCAAACATTTTAATCATTACATTAAAGGCAAGATTGCCACTCTATATCACGTAGCCTAAGCCCCATAGAACGAACGAATAACTTCGCAAATTGCATATACTTGCTCCCTTTTCAAGTTAGGCCAACTTGGCAGGTTAATTCCTCTTAAAGCAAGGTGTTCGGCAATTGGAAGCTGTTGATTATTTTGAACATACATTGGCATAGTATGAACCGGATAGAAGAATGGGCGAGTCTCAATCCCGGCGTTTGCCAGTGCCCCACGAAGCGCTTCGCGTTGTTCCGGTCTTTCGACCAGAATTGACACCATCCAGAATGAATGGCGAACCTCACCATGTTCATGGTGAATGCTAACCGGTAAATTTCCCATCTCTGCCATATACCACTCAGCAATTAAGCGCTTTTTTTCCAATAAGACATCAGCCTGTTCAAGTTGTGCCAGACCAATTGCTGCGCAAATGTTAGTCATTCTGTAATTGTATCCGATCACGTCATGCCAATATTCTCTGTTATTGACAAGTCCCTGCCCTTTAAAGTGAACTGCTCGATCATATAAGTCTCTATCATTAGTTACAACCATGCCGCCTTCGCCACAGGTGATAGTCTTATTGCCAAAAAAACTATACGTAGCAATATCGCCAAAAGAACCAACATGTTTATTATGATAAAATGCTCCGAATGCTTCCGCACAATCTTCAATCAAAAACAGTCTATTTTCTCTAGCAATGGCTACCAGTACGTCCATTTCGCAGGGATGACCGTACAAATGAACTGCCATGATTGCACGGGTTTTAGATGTGATCTTATTTCTTACATCTTCAGGTGCCATTTGCCACGTATCTTCCAGAGAATCCACAAGAACCGGAATGGCGCCAGTATAGGTAATAGCGTTTACAGATGAAATATAGGTGAGAGATGGCACGATAACTTCATCTCCCGGACCAATCCCGAGCACCAACAGCGCCAAGTGCAAGGCCACTGTCCCATTACAGACAGAAGCAGCATATCTAGCGTCGGTATACGCGGCAAATTTTCCCTCGAACTCAGCCAAGAAACGACCCTTGGATGAAATCCAGGTAGAATCGAGGCATTCGTTGACATATTTTTTTTCGTTTCCAGTGAGTGATGGCTGGTAAATAGGTATGGTGTACATTAGGTCATAGTCCCTTGCAAAAAACTAACCCGCAAACGCCAATTCCAGGCATGCTGGAGATGTCCTGGTAAAATGTATAGTCATTAACAATATGCAACGGATCCTTTACCGTCTCTTTTAAACCAAATTGAATCCATCTTTTTTCATAAGAGAAATATATTCCAGATTTTTTTTCTCCAAAAAACTTTGTATCGACAGGTTCACTACCAATTACGTCAATGATATTGGATTTAATTGTATTCTGATCATAGATTCTCTGGAAAAAATATTTTCCACCAATGATTGAAGATTCCAATCCATAAACATTATGGTCTCTATATTCTTCCAAATATTCTTTACAGCATGGGAAAGTTAAAACCAACAGCCCCCCTGGCTTCAATATACGGTACATCTCTAGAAGCGCATCCTTATCAAATGGCTCTGGAATGTGTTCAATCACGCTCAACGAGGTTACAATGTCATATGAATTATCTGCACAAACTAAATTAGAACAAACAATGTCAGACAGCTCAACGCGACTCACAAATCCAAGACTTGTCATATGCATCATTGAGTCATTTAAATCATCGGAATTGGGGTTAATTGCTTTTAGTCTTATATTAGGAAAGTTATCAGTGATGTATAATAAAAACAGTTTTGGAGATGATACATCAAACCACGTGGTTGATTGTCCCCAGTTATTAGCTGAAAGGGCAAAGTGAAACTCAAAATACCTGACGATGCTAACGGGGTTGCAAAACAACGGGATAAACCTCGCCACGTCATTTCGGAGCAATAATTTTAACGATAATTTCCTGCCATAGGAATAAAACTCTTTACCTATCAGTTTATTGCCGGCCTGAAATCGATAATAGACTGATTTCACTAGCAGTGAGAGCACCCTAAAGAAATGAAATACTTTCTCAATGACTCTCAGCATAGTTGAGTTTCTGTCCATTCCCCGATTGATGGACCAATAATACCTTTCCAGGCCTCAGGGTTATACCTTCCCATTCCAGTAGAAGTTGCCTCAACTTTCCATGTTAAAATATTTTCTTCCATAAATATCATTTTCTGATGAGGAATATCAGCACCTACAGAAAGCGCATATGTGCCAACATTAAAGAGATTACTCGGCAAATGGCAACTGATATGCCACACACCTTTTTTGGGTATGAAACACTTGCCCGTTACAACATTTGCAGAATGAAGAATGACCTGACCATCAAGCGTTGTTACTCTAATTCCAACAGAAAGTTCTGGTACTTCTGAAAGAATCGATAATTCTATTCCGATTGTTATGGGCTTTGAAATTACCATTGAAGATGTTTGTTTTCCAAACTGTTGCCCAATCATCACCTTCATTAATTTTATATTATCATCACCTGGAGCGTCATCAAGTTCCCAAGCTAAAGCTGATTTATTAGACGCACCATCCTGAATATAACTATTAATTACGTCAATTGAATCGCCATTCTTTTTAACACTGCCATCTGCGAGCCAGATACACTGAGAACAAAGCCGAGAAATTGCCCCCATGTTGTGACTTACAAATATAATAGTTCGCCCTTCTCTTCCCACATCTTCCATTTTTCCCATGCACTTTTTTTGAAATTGTGCATCACCTACCGCAAGTACTTCATCAACGACTAAAATCTCCGGTTCTAAGTGGGCCGCAACTGCAAAGGCTAACCGCACATACATCCCGGAAGAATAACGCTTGACAGGTGTATCAAGGAATTTTTCGATCTCCGAAAATCCAACGATTTCGTCGAATTTTTTCCTGATTTCCTGTCTTCCCATTCCGAGAATTGCACCATTCAGATAAATATTTTCCCTGCCGGTCAATTCCGGATGAAATCCGGTTCCTACCTCCAGAAGGCTTGCAACCCTGCCCTTAATTCGAATGCTTCCTGTTGTCGGTTCGGTGATGCGGGAAAGTATTTTCAATAAAGTGGATTTCCCTGCTCCGTTTTTGCCGATTATGCCGATCCGCTCTCCCGGTTTGACTTCAAAGAAGACATTCTTCAGAGCCCAGAAATCTTCAATATCAGGCTTGCTTGGATGCGAATCAGTAGTTAAACATCTAAATGGATGCATTAATCTACTGCTATAAACATTCAGTCTGTTACTGATCATCTCACGCAGGGATGAATGATCCTCGCGCTGCTGGTGGGAGATAGTGTACTTTTTACTTAGATTTTTGACAGTTATAACATTAGACATAATAAAGTTTCTTTGCCTGCATTTCATTTAGCCGTTATGTATTCTACACTCTTTTGCATTAAAAATACCTGTATTATTAAAATGTTACACAAACGATTAATTTGTTCATATCACGTCAGCAAGTATCCGCTCTGTTTTCCGAAAGAACCAGATGCCTGTAACCAGCAGTGCTAATGACAGAGAAGTTGAAAGCACGAGTCCCGGCCAGTAAAGATCGGCTACACCGTGCAGCAAGGCCCACCTGAATCCGTCAATCACCCCGACCATCGGGTTAAGGGCGTAGAGAAATCGCCATTTTTCCGGGACGATACTACTGGCAAACCCTACCGGTGAAATATACAATCCAAACTGAAGTAAAAAAGGGACCACATAACGAAAATCACGATACTTGACGTTCAGTGAGGCAAACCAGAGACCTGCGCCGGCAACCGGGAGAAAAGCCAGTAGAAGAAACAGAGGTAACGTGAGGATTCTCCAGCCAGGCAAATATCCGTACCAGAGCATGACACCCGCCATGATCACCAGGGATATTAAGAATTCTATCAGGCTGACAATGATACTGGCGGCAGGAATAATAATGCGAGGAAAATAGATTTTGGTCAACAGGTTGGCATTGCCGACCAGTGATCCGGAACCTTCCGTGAGAGCATTGGCAAAGAAATTCCAGGGCAACATGGCCGCAAAGACCAGCAGCGGATACGGGATTCCATCTGACGGAAGTTTTGCCAGCAGACCAAAAACCACCGTAAAGGCCACCATGGTTGCAAGAGGGCGGATTACACTCCAGGCAACGCCGATTACCGTCTGTTTGTAACGAACCAGAATGTCACGCCAGACAAGGAACCAGAACAGTTCGCGATATCTCCATACATCACGCCAGTAATGGAGTACGGGGCTATTCGGTTCAATCAGCAGTTCCGCTTGAGATATTTCTTCTCTGCTCATGATCCCTTTCAGTTTCGAGTTTCTCGAAGCGGGCGTAATCGATTTAGAAAAGGAACAATCTTCATCGCATAATAGCCCGAAAGAGCCAAGGCTGCCCACAAAAAACCAAAATTTGCAGATATAATCCTCAATGTTTCAGCAAAACATTGTTGGTCGCTCACCCCGCCGGGACAAGCATATCCGATGAATTCCGGCGAATAGACGAAATTAACCCCACTTTTCTTAAGCCTCTGATTAAAGTCAAAGTCCGCGTATGTCCGGTAGCGACAGTTGAAGGGGGGATCAGGATGCAGTGATTTGTTTACCAAAAGCGCCTGATGATGCAACGAGTTATACAGTTTAAGATGAAAATCAGCCCTAGCTTTGAAGAATGCATTCTCACCCATCCTGACAAAACCGAACACCACATCGCTATTACGGTAACAATCCATGTCATTCGGAAGCGAGATAATCCTGTCGCCGGCCCCCAGAAACAGTATGAAACTGTCATCCGCTGCGGCGACCCACCCTTTGTTCATGGCATCATAGATACCGTTGTCCGGTTCGCTCACCCAAGATGTAATCCAATTGGCGTATCTTTTGATAATATCCGTCGTACCATCCGTTGAACCGCCATCGATAATATAGTAGGCAATCTCGGCTGTTGACTTTTTTTCGATGACACTGAGTATGGTCTCTTCAAGCTGGCCGGCACCATTTTTTACTACCGTGACAACAGAAATCCTGGTTATTCTGCTCATGACTTGGTACGATGCTCTGGCAGCAGATCGTGTAGCCGCTCGGAACAGCCGCACAACAAGCGAAGAATCATCACGACTCGATCCAATTTCCCCAGACAAAGTCGCAGCAGAAGTGCCCCGACAATCACCAACCAGACAGTCGGCAAGGCTAGCGGATAGAACCGCCGGGTAAACAGGAGGCGGTTACGAATATTGAAATAGTCGCTGGTATAACTCATCGCTGCCGGATTACTGCTGGTACCGATACTGCCGCCAACTTTATGATACACGATACTCTGCGGTGCATACCCCAACCTGAAGCGTCCTTTGGACCTGATCGCCCAATCCGCCTCTTCAAAGTACAGGAAATAGTCTTCAGACAGGAGACCGACCTCATCAAGAAACTGCCGCGAAACAAGCATCGAAGCGCCCTCGATATAGTTCATCCATGCCTCCGCCCGAGTTTGATTGACTTTTCCGTTCCAGCACGTAAAACGTCCATAATGCCAGGGAAGACCGATCCAGCGGCAATAGCGACCGCCCCCCAACGCCTGAATATGCCTCCGGTCATGATATGATAAGATGGTCGAACCGCAGATTCCAATCTCTGATTGTTGTTGCATCCGTGTCGCCAGATGACTCAATGCATCAGCTTCCACCACCGCATCATTGTTCAACAACCAGAAATAGTCTATATCGCCCCGGATCAAAGCATGACGAATCCCAACGTTGTTGCCCCCTGCAAATCCCAGGTTATCGTCGATACGGATGAGTGTCAGCAACGGGTCGCCAGCAAGAGGACCACCGGCCTCAGCCTCGGAGCGTCGGAACTCGGCAAATTGCACGACATGAGAATTCGCCCAATTCCTGATCTCATGCAACGAGTCTTCACTGGAACCGTTGTCACAGACCATGATCCGGTAGTCCGGATAATCAAGGTGCAGAAGGCTTTCCAGGCACTCGACCGTATCCTGCCAACCGTTCCAGTTTACCAGTATGACGGCGACCCGACTCATCCGTAGATACTCCAGACAACCATCACCACCCATAATAAGCTCACCACAAACAACACCCGGTCCTTCAACAGCGATTCTGTCGGATCACCGCTTTTTCCTGAGCTGACCCTGAGAATATATCGCAGCAACCCAAACATACAGAGAGGTACCGTAAAAAGCAGTTTCGGCCTGTCCAGCGCATACATGGCATAGGTCACCAGCACCGAGCAACCTGTCATATAGATGGCACCAGTCAGAAAACCTTCTGGATAACAGGCCAGGCTGTCACGATGTTCACCTGCTGCTGCCCCCAGAAACCTGAATTCGCTCAAGCGTTTACCGGTACTGAGAAACATTGCCAGCAAAAAAACCGTCACAAATAGCCAGGAAGAGATTTGGATCTGAAACAGCACTCCACCGGCTTGCAGGCGGATCAGAAAGCCTGCCGAGATGCAGAACAGATCAACCACCGGAATTTTTTTCAAACACAGCGAATACAGAAGAGATATGAGTGCATACATCAGCAATAGCACCAGTATATAAAAAGAGATCAGCCCGGCAAGTATCAAGCCTGACACCAGTAGCAGGGCTGAAAGCAGGGCAGCTGCACGGTGAGTAACTGCACCCGAGGGTAGAGGCCTTAAACGTTTTCGCGGATGATGGAGGTCCCTTTTCCGGTCAGACAAGTCATTGAAAATGTACCCGGCACTGGACACGAGACAAAATGCACAAAAGGCGGGTACTCCTCTGGCAACAATTCCAGGCATCAGTGCCTGACCGGCAAGAAAAGGGGGAAAGAACAGCATCAGATTCTTCAACCACTGGGTGGGTCGAACCATGATCAGATAGTGTGCAATCATTTGGCATGTTCCAGTTTTTCAAGGTACATTCGGGCAGCAGGCCGGTAATGGGCATCTATCGGCGCAGACGAGTACGCCCGTCTGAAAAAATCCACACCTCTGACATTATCTCCAACATGCAGCGAAATTTGTCCGCTCCGATAGAACCAAAACGGATCCGGCTTCTTCTGATTAAGAAGCTCCAGGGTTTCCAGAAGATCCTGGGCCAGCAGTAATCTTTCATTCTTCCCCAAAGATTCTAACCGTTTGCCATCAGCCTTGTACAGCAGTTCCAAAAAGTCCTCCGGTGCGTCCTGCTTTTTATTGAAGGTTTGGAAAAAGTACGTTCTGGCCTCCAGGGGCTTACCTTTGGCAAGCAGTGCCCCCATGATACTCGCCTTAATTGGATACCGCATGGAACCACGCTGGTTCAGTCGGTCAGCAGTGGCAAAAGCAGTTGCCGCTTGGTCTATTTCTCCATTTTGCATGAGAACGCCACCCAGTGAATAGTAGAGCGATCCAAAATCAGGCGACTTTGCGACTGCATCCTGAAGAAAGGACAATGGATCTTTCCAAATGAGATTACGACGAAAACTTGCCCGACTAGCTCCACAAAGTATCAGGACAACAACTATCAGCAGCGCAGCAGAGTATTTTCTTCTCCATGTTTCAGCAATGCCAAGTAACCCGAGTACCAAAAAAGCCGTAGGCAGGTAGAGATAGCGTTCGGCAAAGGGCGTCCAGGCAATCTGCTTTACGGCAACCAATATGGCAGGCAGAATACAGAGCACAGCCGATATAAGGAGAACACCCGACGACCGGATTCGACGATAGATCAGCAACAGGGCCGGGAACAGTGCCACCCCCAGCAGACCATATATCGGGTGCACGGAGGTAATAGCAGAGTTCAGTGGCAAGGGTACAATCAACTTCCTGGCATAAAATCCGAGGGCGATCAGCGCCTGCCACGTACCTTGTAGCAGCTGCATCTCAGAAATGGAAACAAACCTGCTCAACGCACTTGTACCGCTTCGAACGGCCACAGCAGAAAAAAGCAGCAGTACACCTGCACCTGCCAGGAGAATAACCGTAGTTATTCGCTGTCGACGAGTGGCAAACCCAGGCCAGGTCAATGCGAATAGGGACAAAACCGCTCCAAAGGCTAGCGCAGTTTCCTTGGTCAGAAGCCCAGCAACAAGCAGCAGCAGGGCAACTACCATGTCACGCCAGTACGGTTCTTCAAGCCATTTCAACCAGTAATAGAGTGCCGAGAGAGCGAACAGGGAAAGCAGGGGATCCGATCTTCCGGCAATCCAGGCCACGGCCTCCACATTAATCGGATGCAGGGCAAACAGCAACGCTGCAGTCAGCGGGATCACTCGGGATTTTTCATCAAATCTGGTGAAAGCCCTGCGGGCAAGCAGATACACCAGCAGGCTGTTTGCCACATGCAGCAAGATATTCTCCAGATGCATGATGCCCGGTTCCATTCCCCACAGCCGGTTATCAAGGTAGTAGGTGAACTCGAGTAACGGGCGATAGTAATAGCCCGTGCCAGGCAAGAAGATACTGGAGAGGGATGGAGAAGCAGAGTAGAAGGCGATGATACCGGGATCGTCTATCGGATGTACGCCGCTCAGCAAGGCCGGATAGTACACGGCCAGAATAACGGCAGCCAGAATAACGGGGACGGATAACTGATGGCGCAGCAGTGTGGTACTAAGCCACGATCTCAAGGAAGAACGCCTCCATGTCTTTACGGCGCGGCTCGATTTTCTCGATTAATTGCTGGTTACCGATCGAGTGTTGGATGAATGACTGTAGATCTGCTTTTTCGACAAACAATTCTTCCCGTTTACCATCGGGAGTGCTGATAAGTACGGTAAATCCGGCAATACCACGCTGCAGGATAGTTGCCACGCTGTCCACAACCAGCAATTGTCCCTTGTTGATCACCCCCACCCGGTCGCAGACCTTTTCCACGTCATCGGTGATATGGGTACTGAAAAAAACACACTTACCACGCTTCTTCAGATCCAGGATGATGTCCTTGACCAGCGCACGGCCGATCGGGTCCAACCCGCTCATCGGTTCATCCAGTATATAGACATCAGGATCGTGAATCAAGGTTTGGGCCAGGCCTACTCGTTGTACCATTCCCTTGCTGTAGCCGCGCATCTGGCGTTTGCGGGCGTCCCACAGATCAAGCCGTTTAAGCATTTCTTCAACACGCTGAGCCAGCAATGTCTCGGGCATCTGAAAGACCCGGCCCACAAACTGCAGATACTCCTCGGCGGAGAGATAATCATAAAAAGCCGGATTCTCCGGTAAATACCCGACTGAATTCCGGGAATCTGCCGCGGAAATCGATCTGCCCATGATAGCTGCACTGCCTGACGATGGCTGTATCAAGCCCAAGAGACATTTAATCGTAGTACTCTTACCGGCGCCGTTGGGACCGAGGAAACCGAACACCTCACCCTGTGCCACCGAAAGGGATACCCCTTTCAGGGCCTCTACCACAGCACCCTTTTTGCCCTTGAAAACCTTACCCAGATCCGTAATCTCAATTGCCGTCATTTCTGTTTCTCCCTCTTCGTCCCTGCAAAGGCAAACTTGCTGCTGCTTTTGACCTTTCCATCCGCCTCCAGGTAAAACCTGCCACCATAAGGGTCAACCGGAGGTGGGGTCAACAGACCGGACTGTATCAATTGTTCCACTGATACCGGCGCAGTCCCCTGTAGAAGTCGATAACGATCCCGTGCCTGCTCGATCCTTCTCACTTCGCTAAACGCAGTCAAACGCACCTGATAGCCTTTTTTTAAGGTTGCATTCCTTTCACCACGTTCCATGGCAGTCAGATAAGCAATCGCCAGGTCGGTCTGCCCGGATTCCTGTAGATAGCGGCTGGCAAGACTCTTGTGCAATGGTTGGCCGCTCAGCTCACCGGCACGTTTATAGTATTCCGCTGCCTTGGCATAGTCCTTCAAGAAAAAAGCGCTGTTAAACCCGGCAAAAAAAGGCAGATACCAATCCCAGGTACGGTACTTCATGCCATAGTCAAGCAGGTCATTGGCAATCTTATACTGCTTGGCATCCCAGGTCAGAAAACCCTGGGCAAAATAATAGGCATCCATATTGTAGGGATCAAGTTGTACCGCTCCATGCAACAAACGGGACATCCCCTGCAGGTCAGGTGACTCTCTGATCACCCGTTCCTTCATGGCCTCGCCCATCACCCCCCCGAAATACATCATCACCTTCATCACCAGCGAAGCGCCCGCCAGCTCTTTCTGATCGGCGCTGAGAAACTTTATCACCTTGATACTGGGAACAAAGCCCAGTTTCTCCTCGATCGGTTTGTTGCGCATATAATTGGCAAACGGCCCGATCAAGAGACAATAGGTGATCAGTCCCGTCACAAGCAACCTGACTGGCACGGAGACACGCATTACTTCATCTCCCTGCGATTGAACAGGAGGGCTGCAGCCCCCAACAGAATCGCGGTATAGGCGATAAAATAGGCCAAGGTAAGTGCCAAACCGGCAAAGTTGGGAGCGATACCGTAGATGGCATTCACCTTCAGGTCAAAACCGGCCAGATTGGGCAACAAGAAGTAAATCAGCGCCACGATCGGCTTCAGAAGCGGCGATACGGCTAGTGCGGCAGCCGGTGAATTGACATACTCGTAAACCTGTTGGCTGATTCCGCTGGCCAGAAAGGCGCAGATGGTGCCGAAAATCGGCAGAAAGAAAGAGGTACTGACTGTTGACAGCAACAAAGCGACCCCCACCAACAGAATGTACTTGAGGGTTGCAAATACGATTGCCAACAGCAACCAGCTCCATACAATCGGACGCTCGGAGGGGTAGATCCCGGAAGCGACCTTGATTACCAGACAGGCTATCGTCCCGAGGACGGAAGACGTCAGAATCAGGAAAAGAACCAGGCCGAAAAAACGCCCCAGGATGTACGAGCTGCGGCTAAGCGGCAGGCTGAGTACACTAAAGGTATAACGCCGCTCCATGTCTTTCCAGAGTGATGTCGCCCCCAGGAACACCGACAACATCAGCAAAATGAAGGAGATCAGAGAAAGCGACAGGGTAATGGAGAGTTCCGTCACCTGTCGCATGGAAAGTGATGCCGCCGACGGGATAAAAAGAAACAGGACAGCCAGCGCCATGATCCCCTGAAATACCCGGTCTCTGAAAATCCCCTTCAGGGTAACACCGATTATCATTAACACAGAAGCCTCCTGTCAGTATTAAAAAAAGCGGGATGCCGAAACACCCCGCTTTTACAACGTTTATTGCATGAAACAGTTACATCGCGGTCCAACCGGCAGCAGCAAACGCACCTTGATCGGCAGAAGTCGGAGCGACGACATCTGCCCCGGTTGAAGATTCTAAATTATAAATAGCAGTTGAGTTAAAGGCAGTGCCATAGCGCTTACTACCGGTCTTGTGCTTCGTGGTAAGGGCATAGCCTGCATTGGTATAGTTAACACCGATTTGGACGCCTTTTGAAAGACGGCCCAACACGGTTCCACCAGTCGTTACTCCGGCTCCAGCAACCCCATAGATGGTTTCACCCGTTCCGTTTAAATTGGTACCACTTGAAGTAAGTTGAGTTGCAGCCAAGGCATTGCCGGCAAAAGCCAGTAGCGAAATCAGCGACAGCAAAATCATTGATTTTTTCATAATAAAATCTCCTTATCGAGTTAATTAGTAGTAAAGGCTATCAGGATACAGACCACTGTTGTCAGCACCGAAGGCTTCCCAGCCGGTCTTGATGTTTTTGGCATCACTGTTGGATGCGCTGTTACGGGCCTTCTGCTGATAGGCAGAGAACTGCGGAATTGCAATAGCCGCCAGGATGCCGATGATCGCAACGACGATCAGCAGCTCGATCAGGGTGAAACCTTTTCTGCTACGAAGCTTGTTTAACATAATGATTCTCCTTTCGAGGTTTGTGCTCTAAAAACAGAGCTTGGTTGCAAAGTTACCATTTTAAAAAGCAATATCAAGGCCAAGACCAACAGCTCTTGTAACTTACTTATATTTATACATAAACAAAACCTGCCTTCACCCTGTTTACCTTTATACAACCCTCTTCCGTCAACCCTGCCTGACAAATATTGTCACTACACCAGGTCCATCTACGTAACTCAGCCCCCAGCACAAGAAAAAGATAACATCGAACAAATTTAGAGGAGAATTGTACTCAGCTCCTCCGCCTCCAGCGCCACCTCCACCTGCTCGCCATCGGCCATACGCTTTAAGGTCGCCCGCCCCGAGGCTACTTCAGACTCTCCGATAACGACACTGTAGCGCGCACCCAGCTTGTCGGCACGCCGCATCTGGCTCTTCAGGCTCTTGCCCTCGTAGTCCATCTCCACCCGGATACCTTTTTGTAATAGCGTATGCATCAGACTGAAGGCAAAGGACCGTTCCCCGGCCCCCAGCGTCGCCATGAACAGGTCCGGCTGGCGGCTGAAATCCTTTTCACCCAAGAGCAGCGCCACTCGCTCCACGCCCATGGCAAAACCGATGCCGGGGATGGCCGGTCCGCCAAGCTGGGAGATCAGACCGTCGTAGCGGCCGCCGGCGGCCACGGCCGACTGGGAGCCCAACAGACCCGTAACCATCTCGAAAGTCGTGCGGGTATAGTAATCGAGACCGCGCACCATGCGCGGATTGATGCTGTAGGGGGTTTCGGTCAGATCCAGATAACGACGGACCGCGGTAAAATGATCGTCACAGGCATTGCAGAGGTTATCCAACATGGACGGCGCACCGGCCGTGGCCTCGATGCAGCCCGGCACCTTGCAATCCAGGGCGCGCAAGGGATTGGTGGACAGTCGACGCCGGCAGTCTTCGCAAAGCGCATCGACGCGCTGTTCGAGAAACTCGATCAGGGTCGCACGATAGGTGGGACGACAGTCGGGGCACCCCAGGGAATTGACCTGCAGCTGGGGCTCGTCCAGGCCGATCTCACGGAAGAACTGCACCAGCATATTCAAGACCTGGGCATCGGCCAACGGGTCGTGCACGCCGGTGATCTCTGCGCCGATCTGGTGGAACTGGCGATAGCGTCCCTTCTGGGGGCGTTCATAGCGGAACATGGGGCCCAGGTAATACATTTTCGCCACCGGATCCTGGGCATACAGTTTGTGTTCGATGAAGGCCCGCATGACACCGGCGGTTCCTTCCGGTCGCAGGGTGATGGCATTATCGCCCTTATCGACGAACGAATACATCTCCTTCTCGACGATGTCGGTGGCATCGCCAATCGAGCGGCAGAATAATTCAGTTTTCTCCACGATCGGCACCCGGATTTCGGAAAAACCGTTCCACTCGAAGACCCGCCGCGCAGCCTGTTCGATGTGCTGCCAGCGGCCGGATTCTGTCGGCAGGATATCGTTAAACCCTTTGATTGCAGTAATTGCCATATTTTCCTCGCAGTGTTGTTTCAGATAAAAAATCAAACGTCCGCCGCCCGGCGTCAGCACGGGCACAACGGACGTTCATGGTAGCGGATAATTAATCAACAGGGCTTTACAAAACGCCCGACACAGTTCTTTCCTCCTGCCTTGCCCCCGTACATGGCTTTGTCGGCCATATCCAGCAATTCCTGCTTGGACATGGAATCTTCCGGACAGCAGGCAAAGCCGATGCTGCAGGTAAGGCGGATGGCATACCCTTCCGATGCCAGAAAAACGTGGGACTCCACCTGGGTACGGATTCGTTCGGCCACGATTCCGGCTGTCTCGGCGCCTGTTTCCACAAGGATAATCGTGTATTCGTCGCCGCCGTAGCGGATCACCACATCCACCTCGCGGGTCGATTTTTTCAGCAGATCGGCCATCTCGCGCAGGACCCGGCTGCCAACCAGATGACCGTGAGTATCGTTGACCCGCTTGAAGAAATCCAGGTCCACGAAAAGCACCGCCAGGTGCGAAGCATAGCGCTCGACCCGTTTTAACTCCCGGTCCAGCGCCACCTCCAGATAGCGGTGATTGAAGAGACCGCTGAGATCGTCGATGAAGAGCATATCCTTTGCCATGCTGTAATTTTCCGCGTTCTGAAAGGCACGCGCGGACTGTTCCAGCAAGAAGTGGATATTCCTTTTTTGGGCATGCAGTTCAGGCAGATTCTGGCCCGGATCGTTGAAAACGACAACGCCCCCCAAGAGCAGATCCTTGTTACGCACAAACACAAGATATGCCTCGTGTATATCGGACACACCGTCTGCCGCAGACAGGATATCGTCGAGCCGCAGCTTGATTATCAGGCGTTTCTGGGGTTGTTTCGTGATGTGTGCCAGCACTGCCTCAGCGCAGCGTTGCGCCACATCTGTCGTCATCCCCTTGATTTCCTTGAGTTCAAGCCCCTGATTCCCTTGGAACAGCCCCAAGGCACGGGAAACTCCGATTTCACGGGCAACCGCATCGACCATCAGATGATAGACCCGATCGAGCTCCAGACAACCGGCAATGGCCTGGCTGGACTGGAACAGGTTGAGCATGTTCTTGAGCTCTTCGTTTTCATCCAGCAAGCGCCGCTGCTGCATGCACTGGGAGACCAGGTGACGAAATTCGTCATGGTTGACCGGCTTGATCAGGTAATCCCGGGCACCATGTTTGAGGGCAAAGATAGCGGATTCAAGGTTGGCATTGCCGGTAACCATGATGACATCGATGCCGGGATCGGTTTCCTTGACTTGGGAAAGGATCTCCATGCCGCTGATGTCGGGCATGACCAGGTCGGTAATCACCAGACCATACTTGTTCCTTGCCAGGAGATCCAGGGCCTCCGTGCCACAGGCAGCGGTATCGGTCGCATATCCCTCGGCCTGGAGCAGACCGGAATACATCTCCCGAAAAAAATGGTCATCCTCGACTATCAGAATCTTGTCCATGGCAGGCCGGTTCAGAGGGAGAAATTGATAATAGCGTACTGTTTTACCGCATTTACAAAAGCATTGTCAAACGGTCTTTGGCCCGGTTTTTCAATCATGCCGATACGGGGTCGCCACATTCCAGGAGACGCCATCGCTGACCAGTTCGATGGTTCCATCCCGATCGGTGCGATAGACCCGGATTCTCCGCCGGCACAGCAAGGAGGTGGTATCGGGTGACGGCAGACCGAAGCGGTTGCCCCTGCCGGCCGAGATCAGGGCCAGCCGTGGTGCGACCCGTTCCAGGAACTCTGCGGAAGTGGAATAGCGACTACCGTGATGACCGACCTTGAGGACCGTCGCCTTCAGATCAGCGCCATCGGCCACCATGCGCTCTTCTGCCTGAAACCCCGTGTCGGCGGTAAACAACATGCTGAATGAAGCATACCCCAATCTGAACACCAACGACTCGTCATTCATACCCATATCATCATTGACCTTCGTTGCGCCCTTGGCAGATGCCGGGGGTGACAGTATCTCCAGCGTGACACCGGCAGAGAGGGGAATCCGATCACCAGCCGCAAGCTGTCGGACGGAAACCCGCCTCCGATCCAGCGCAGAACGCAACTGATCATACTGTTCACCCCATCCTCCCGGTGCCGCCTCCCAGAAACTGCCGACGGGAAACGTTCGGGCCACAAACGCCAGTCCCCCGATATGATCGGGATGGCTGTGGGTCAGGATCATATGATCGATACGCTCTACGCCGAGCTTGAACAGGGCCGGCGCCAGGTTGCGTTCGCCGAAGTCGCGCCCCGTATTGTGCAGATACCCGCCCCCATCCACCAGGATGACAGCACCGTCGGGGAGCCTGACCAGCAGGGACTCGGCCTGCCCCACGCTGAGCATGGTGATATGCAGACGACCATCGCCAGCCGCCGGGGCCGCGAGATGAACCGCAACGGCAATCAACGGCAAGAGGGCGCACATCAGTAGCCGCACCTTTGGATGCCTCAGAAAAGAGGCGACGCACATGAAGAGCAAAAACAGGAACATATCCAGCCGGCTTATGCCGTGGAACCGCATCACCGGCAGGGTCGCAAACAGCTCAATCAAGCGGTTGGAGACCGACACCAGATTGGCGGCGATGCCCAGAAGCCACGTGGCCAGCGGCGGAAAGAGAGAGACAAAAGGGAGCGCGCAGAATCCGCTCAGCACCGCACCGTACCCCAGAATGGGTACGATCAGGAAATTTGAGACGATTCCATTCAGGGAGGCTTGGTTAAAGGCAAACAACACCGGCACCGCAGTGGCGAATGAGGCCGCGCAGGAAGCGGCAATGAATTGCAACAGCTGCCGCAGCCAGGCACGCCGGGTATGAACGAAGCGTTCCATCAAGGGGGGCACGAAGGCGACAATCCCCCACAGCGCCAGGAAAGAGAGCTGAAATGAAATATCGAAGAGAGTGGGCGGATTGACGACCACCAGAAGAAAGGCGGCCAGCAGAAGGGCATTGAGCGGGTCGGTTTCCCGTTCTGCATACAATGCCAGTACAAACGCCGTCAGCATGATCACCGAGCGGGCGGTGGCCGGTGCGCAACCGGTCAGCAGCAGATAGAACAGCATGGCCGGAACGGACAACAACAGGACCATCCGGCGCAGGTTGAAACGCAGCGCCAGATATTCACTACGGGTCGCCAGCAGCAGTGCGACCATCACAATAAAATAACTTATGATGCCCACGTGGAAACCGGAGATAGAGAGGATGTGATTGACGCCGGCCCGGGTGTAGGCAGCCGCCAGCTCGACCGGTATGCGCCGCTGATCACCGATCAGCAGGGCCGTCAGCACCGCGGACTCCTCCACCTTCGGCACCGTCGCGCGTATGAAGCCACCCAGCTCACGGGCCAGCAGGTCAACCCGGCGCTGGAGCGAATCTTCCGCCGCCCCTCGCATCAGGACGATCTCGTCCTGTGAAGCGACTCGCCCAGTGGCGGCAATCCCCTGCAGGGCAAGGTAACGGGGATAATCGAATTCACCCGGCAGGCCGAGGAGGTGGGGCAGAGCCACCTGTGTAGTGAAACGAATCCGGTCACCACGCAGCAGGCTGACATCGCCGGCGCTGACGTACAATAACAGGTCACCGCAAACCGCTTCGCTTCTTCCCGCTCGCAGCAGCTGTTCCGTACGGACCAGCAGAGTGGTGCCGGCAGAAGCGACAACCGGCCGGGAGCAGACCACGCCCTGGAGCGTGACCGCAGGCGATGCGGCTAGAAAACGGATGTTGGATAGTGTCTGGTCAGGAATTTTCCAGGGAGAGAGGGCGCACAGCCCCAGGACGAGAAAAAAGAGGGGCAGACAGATCGAAAACAGGGTCCCTTGCCGGATCAGGGCCGACAAAAGCAGACAGAACAGGGCTGCTGCCAGCGCATACAAGGGCAGGAGATAGCCGGTCTGATCCGTTATGGACAAGCCAACGGCCATTACCAGAAAAGGAACCAGTAATGGCCGTTGTTGAAACATGCTCGACTACTTTCGAATCGGGGATGCGAGGAGAGCCGCGACAGCCGATCCGGGCATAAGGGCCGCTGCCGGCCACCCGCTACTCATCTTCTTCATAGCCTTCATCATCGAACTCGTCGTCATAGCCGTCGTCATCGTGTTCCATCCCGTCATCCAGCTCGTCGGCGCCGAAACCCTCGGCGGAACGTTCCTCTTCCTCGGCGATGGCCTCGAAACGACCGAGGAGTTCCGGGTTGGTGCAAAAGGCACCCTGCTTGGAACTGCATTTTTCAAGATCACACAGGTCGAACAGTTGAATCTCGTTACAGAGACGTGGCACCTGCTTGGCCGGCTTTTCGTCGACAACCTCATCACTATCAACAACGTTCCCAATCATGCCTAACAATCTCCGTTAAGAAATTCGGCCGCCTTGGCCACGTCTTCCCGGCAACCGATATAGACCGGCGCCCGCTGGTCAAGGCCATCCGGCACGATATCCAGGATTCTCATCTCTCCATTGGTCGCCGCCCCTCCGGCCTGTTCTACCAGAAAGGCCATCGGATTGAGTTCGAACAACAGGCGCAGCTTGCCGCTGGGGGCGTCGGACAGGGCCGGATACATGAAGACCCCTTTGCCCTTCATCAGGATCTGGTTGATATCCGGTACAAAACCGCCCGAATAGCGCAGTTTGGAGCCCTTTTGCTCCAGATAGCGGATAAATTGCTCATTGCCTTCGCTGTACTTCTTGCGCAGACCACCGGGCGAATAGATATCGCCGGACGGTTTCATCTGGATATTCTCGCGGGTCAGGGTGTACTCCATCAGTTGGTTCATGGTGAATTCAAAGACCCCCTTGCCAACCGAGTAGACCATGGAGACCCGCGGTCCGTAGAGGATATACATGGCGCCGACCATCTTGCGGCCCGGCTGCAGCAGGTCATCACCCTGGTAGATGCCGACAATGGTGCCGACCGCCAGATTGACATCCACCAGGGAGGAGCCATCCAACGGATCGTAGGCAACCGAGAACATCCCCTGGGGATTGCTGGTAACCTGGAATATTTCTTCCATCTCCTCGGAGGCAATGTTGCAGACCACGCCCGAATGTTGCAGGCGTTTACGCATGATACGGTCGGAGAGCACATCCAGGGCCAGCTGTTCTTCACCGTACAGGTTGGAGGTACCCGCCACGCCCAGATCGCCGGTACGGACCGCGTTGATCACATATTTGCTGGCTTCGGCAATCTCACAGATCAGATGCACCAGGTTGCCGCTGATATTCTGGTCACGCAGGTGTTGGCGCAGATCGACCTGGAATTTGGTCTTGCCCGCTTGGCTGTACATTCATTCCTCCACGTTGAGTCGAATTAAAGGACTTATGGCAAAAAACAATACTGCAAAGAGCCTGTTTTAGCAATACTAAAGAAACGCCAAAAAGCAGCTTCGCTCCCGATTGACAAGGGTTCGCACGCTGGACCGGCAGCTTATCCGATTCAGGAAAAGGAAATTGAAGCCAGGTAGGTGATCAGACCATCCAGAAAAAACAGGGCAAACAGGCTGGTCATGACCGCTTTGGTGGCGGCCTGGGGGATCTCGGTAGCGCTACGTCCAACGGCCAGGCCGTAGCAACAGCAGGTTGCCGAGATAAACAGGCCGAAAAACAGGCTCTTGCTGAATAGAATTATGATCTCTTCCGCGCCCAGCGACAGCATGATGCCCTGCACAAACTGCTGGTAGGGGATGTGCCAGCCCAACCAGGCCACAAGAAAACTTGCCACGCATGAACAGAGGACGAAATAGAAGGTCAGGATCACGACCGACAGGGTCACGCCCAGGATACGCGGCAGGATCAGATAACGGTCGGCGGGAATCCCCAGCATTTCGATGGCCTCGATCTCACCGTTGATCTTCATGCTGCCCAGTTCCGCGGCGATGGCCGTACCGCTGCGGGCGATCACGATGATGGCGGTCAAGAGCGGCGCCAGTTCCCGCAAGACCACCCAGACCAGGATCTTTCCGGTCAATGAGCCGTTATTGCCGACCAGGCTGACGACCTGGGTGATGATGACCGCTCCCAGGATCGCGGCAATCGTAACAATGATGCCGGCCGCCTGCAAACCGGTGAAGTAGATCTGCTTGAGAAGCACCTGACCGATGGCGGCATTACCGTGGCGCAAGAGCCGCAGGAGATTTTTCAATGCCTGACCGAGCAAGGCGATGATCTCGGAAACCAGGGACAAACGGATCAGGGACCAATGTCCCAGCCTGGAAAATATATCGGTCGACGCGTTCATCAGATTTCGAAGATTGCGCCGTCATGGAGGAGCTCCAGCTCCTTCAGACCGAGACACTCGATTTCCGAGCGGATGATATCGTAATACTGCGGCTTGGGGTGGGTAATCAAGATTCTCTTCGGCAGCGTGGCAATCTTTTTAAGTTCGAGACTCAGCAGGGAGCAGGTCAGGTGTTTGGTCAGCATCGCCAGCGGTTCCATATGGTTGGGAAAGGAAACCTCCACGATCAGGGCATCGATTCCGTTGACATACTTCCATATTTCCTCGGTCGGCCCGGTATCACCGGTATAGACCAGGGTCGTGTCACCATGGCAGACCCGATAACCGACAGCCGGCACCGTATGGTTGACCGGAATCGCCCGGATACGATACTCGGAGACCGTGTAGTCGACACCCGTTTCGATCGTCTCGAAGGAGATGACCGGACTCTCGGGGGTGGGAATGACACTGAAATCCGGCCAGATGATATTGTTGAACATATGCTCGCGCATGGCGCTGATCACAGCCGCGGTGCTGAAGACCTTGACCCCGTGATGCAGGTTCTTGATGATGATATTGTCGGCCAGCGCCGGTATGGCGCGGATGTGATCCAGATGGGAGTGGGTGATGAAGATATTCTGCAGACGCCACTGTTCCTCTTCGCTGAGCACCGACCCGATGGTGCCGGCATCCAGCAGCAGCCGGTCATCGATCAGAAACGCCGGAGGCCTGAAATTGGGAAATTCCGCGCCGGCACTTCCTAAAACCCGTAACTTCATGGATCCATTCCTCCCCGACCAACCACAAGATCTCTCAGCAACCTGCCCTGCCCACTTGTAGCACCACCGCCGGCAAAGTCAAGAAAACAGCCGCCCCAAAGCAGCTGCCAACTAGCGCAGGGGCTGGCAATGGCCGCAGAAATGGGTCCCGCGCTGCCCGACCCGGATCTTGCTGATCGGGGTGCCACAAACCCGGCAGGGGGCGCCTTCACGGCCATAGACATTGACCACAAAATTGCCGGCCTTGAAGACCCCATCGATATTGGCGCCCCCGGCAGCCACCGCCTCGTTCAGCACCGAGCGGATCGCGGCATGCAACCGCTGGCGTTCGTCCGGCAGGAGATCACCCGAATTCATCAGCGGATGCAGTCCGGCGCGGTTAAGGCTCTCGTCGGCGTAGATATTGCCGATACCGGCAACAAACGACTGATCCAGCAGCAGCGGTTTGAGCTGACGACGCCCCCCCTCCAGACGAGCGATAAACTCGTCCTCGGCAACGTTCAGGGCATCGGGCCCCATCCCGTCCGTAATGGATGCGGGGTCAACGGTCAGCCAGATCCGGCCGAATTTGCGCGGATCATCAAAACGCAGGGCCAGGCCATGTTCCAAAAACAGCGCCATGCGCGTATGCCGTTCGATCGCAGCGCTGTCCGGCACCAGGAACAGGCGACCGGTCATGCGCAGATGCACGACAAGCACATAGGTCTCTTCCCCCGCACAATCCAGGGAAAAGAACAGATATTTCCCCAGGCGTGCGATGGAGCTGCAGCAATAGCCCGCCAGCCGGGCAAGGTCGAAGCCGGGTGGGGATTGGGATACAACGCCCGGCCAGACCAGATCCAGGGAACGGATCCGTAAGCCGATCAACGACGGCTTGCCGTCACGCAAGCTACGGACGACACTTTCTACCTCGGGTAACTCAGGCATACAGCAGACCTACTCTCATCACAGCCTCTCCAAAATCTTAGGTTTAATGTAACTATTCAGTATGGTCAGCCGAAAAACCCTAACCCCGCCTATTTTCCCCTTAGTTAAGGGGAGGGACGCTTCGATGCGGCTGACAATAGAGTCGCCGCCAAGGTTGCCATTCGCGTCCCCCCTCTTACGTTAAGAGGGGGGTAGGGGAAGTTATGTGCGATGCTGAATAGTTATGCTTTAATCAGTAGTCGGGGTTGACGGATATCAAGGAAGTACGTAAGGTATGTAGCAACGTAAGCGTCCCGGTTCATTCACATCCCGGAGATCAGGCGGGGGGCGGGTTGCGGTCCTTATCCAGCGGTTTGTACTGCATCTTGAGCACCATCAGGAAAAACGGGAATACGGCGCATAAAAAACACCACAGATAGGGGTTTTTGCCCCGTTTGCGGGCCATGATAAAGCCGAAGATGCCCGGTATGCCGAAAAACAACACGATAAAAATCAGTTCACTCATCAGGTACAATCCTTGTATGCAGGGTGCTCAGCGGCCCGAATGTAGCATTACTCTCAATGATTTGCAATTAACCCGACAGAAAAGGAGGTGACAACATGGCAACCTGGAAATGTTCCTGCGGATTCAGCAAGGAAGGGCGCTGCAAGCCGCAGAAATGCGAGAAGTGCGGTGAGAAGGGGCAGTTTGTCAAAGCCGAGTAGCCTCGTATCAGGCTAACGCAGGCAGACATACGGGCGCTGGGGTAATTCCCCGGCGCCCTTTTTTATTGCCATCTGAATCCGTGACAATGCAGCGCCGGAATGTGCGAAAATGCCGGAGCGGCCCGTCGTTTGTGCCGCTACAATCCTGTTTTGTCAGGTGTCCTTCGTTGTACGGTCACGTACCCATGAAAGCTTGAAGCTAGAGGCATTCCGGGCACATGGAGGCACGGAGGCGTCACGGGTTCAGCTACCAACCGACTCCAGTTTGGCCAGCATCAGCGACAAAAATGCCGTCGCCGCGGGGGACAGCTCGCGGCCAAAGCGGTGGGCGGCATAGAACTTACGGGTGATGTTCAGGCCGGGGATCCTGACCGTCGTCAGGCTGCCGTTTGCCAACTCCTCGCCGATCGCCATGCTGGAGACAAAGGCATAGCCGGCGCCCTCCAGCAGGGCGCGTTTGACGGCCTCGCTGCTGCCCAGCACCGCCACGATCCGCAATGATTCCTTATTGATCCAAGTACCGGCCAGGGCATCATAGACCGCCTTCTGGGTGCCCGAACCCTGTTCACGCACGACCAGCGGGACCTTGCACAGTTCGGCCTGGCTGAGGCTGGTCTTTGCGGCATCGATGCGATTGTGGGACACGGCACAGACAATCGTGTCCTGCCCCATCTCCTCGAAGTGAATCCGTTCATCGTCATAGCGGCCGCCGATGAAGCCCAGTTCGATATCCTCGGCCAGCAGTTGCTGGACGACCGAGCGGCTGTCCCCCTGGGAGACCTCCAGGCGCACACGGGGACAGGCGGCCTGAAACCTGCCCAACGCCGCCGGGATCAGACAGGTAGCGGGGATATTGCTGGCGCCGACCTTGAGGACAACATCTTCCATGCCCAGAAAACGCCGCACAGCCGAGCGCGACTCATCGCACTCGGCCAGGATCTTGCGGGCACGACCGTAAAAGAGCTTGCCGGCCTCGGTCAACAAGGCCCCTCCCCTACCCCGGTCAAATAGTCGGATGCCCAGTTCCTCTTCCAGGCCCTGGATATGCTGGCTGGCAGTCGACTGGGTGATGCAGGTTTTCTCGGCGCCTCGGGAAAAGCTGCATGTTTCCGCAATGGCTACAAACACCTCCAGCTGCTTTAAGGTCATGATCTGCCGCCTCTATTGTTTAAATCGATACAACTGATCGGTAATCTACCCAATCCACCCTGTCGATTCAAGACAAAAAAACCTCCGAGGTTTTAAAAACCTCGGAGGTCTGAAGCGGTCAACTTGAACGCAACGTTGAATAACGACTGCCGAATCTTCGTCAGCGCATCAGGCCTGCAGGGCGCCGATCAGCTCCTTGATGTCAGCGACCCCGTTGGCCACCAGCCAGGCCTCCATCTCTTCGGCGATCCGCTGGGCCGCGCCGGGGTTGATGAAACTGGCCGTACCGACCTGGACCGCCGTGGCCCCGGCCAGGATGAACTCCAGCGCGTCGGTGGCGTTCATGATCCCGCCGATGCCGATGATCGGCACTTTGACGGCCTTGGCCACCTGCCAGACCATGCGCAGCGCAATCGGCTTGATGGCCGGCCCGGAGAAACCGCCGGTGACATTGGCCAGCACCGGACGGCGCTTGTTCAGGTCAATGGCCATGCCAGTCAAGGTATTGATCAGCGACAGGCAGTCGGCCCCGGCGTCCTCACAGGCGCGGGCCATGGCCACCACATCGGTCACATTGGGGGAGAGTTTGACGATCAGCGGCTTGATCGTGGCCTCGCGGCAGGCGCTGACCACCGACGCGGCGCAATCCGGGTCGGTGCCGAAGACGATGCCCCCCTGCTTGACATTGGGGCAGGAGATATTGACCTCCAGGGCGGCCACCTCGGGGATCGAGTCCAGGCGGCGGGCCAGCTCGGCGTATTCATCGACCGTGTTGCCGAAGAAGTTGGCGATGGCCGGGGTATTGACCGTGCGCAGGAAGGGCACCTTCTTGGCGATAAAGGCATCGATGCCCACGTTCTGCAGGCCGATGGCGTTCAGCATCCCGCCGGGGGTCTCCACGATGCGCGGGGTCGGGTTGCCGGCCCGCGGTTTAAGCGAGAGTCCCTTGGTGACAAAGGCGCCGATCGATTCCAGATTGACATACTCGGCGAATTCCTCGCCATAGCCGAAGGTTCCCGAGGCGGTCATGACCGGGTTGCGCAGCGCCATACCGGCCAGATTAACGGACATATCAGGTTTCATGTTTATTCCCTCCACTTCAGTTCGCCTGATTCAAAGACCGGCCCTTCGGTACAGACACAGCGAAAATCGGGTGATTCGGCCGAATGGCCGTTCCCTGGCGTCACGCATCCCAGACAGGCGCCTACCCCGCAGGCCATGTACCCTTCCAGGGATACCTGGCAGGGGATCTTGCGCTCGGCCGCGATGGTGGCCACGGCGTTGAGCATGCCGTGCGGCCCGCAGGCGTAGATGGTTGCCTTGCCCTTGAGCGCATCCAGACGGCGGATCAAAGCCTCGGTGACCAGCCCCTGCTCGCCGAGGGAACCGTCCTCGGTGGCCGTATAGCATTCCACGCCCAGGCGTTCGAACTCGGTGATGCAGAGGATATCGTCCCGCGTCCGGCCGCCGGCAAAGAGGCGCACGCTGGATTGTTTGACCAGTTCTCGGGCCAGCAGATAGAGCGGCGCCAAGCCGACACCACCACCCACGACCAGCTTCTCCTCATCCGGGTTACCCAGATCAAAGCCGCTGCCCAGCGGGCCGAGGATATCCAGCAGATCGCCGCCGTGCAGGGTCGCCAGCTGAGCGGTGCCCTTGCCCACCACCCGGTAGAGGATCTCGAAAAAGGGTTGGCTGACGGCGCCGCTCTGGGCCGGCGTATGCACACCCACATCGAAGATGCCGAAGGGACGGCGCAAAAGCGGATCGATGGCACCGCTGACCCGCAGCATGACGAACTGGCCGGGCGTAGCGGCGGCGAACTCTTGTGGGGCGGTCATGCGCATGCGCCAGTAGCCGGGCGAGACCTCCGCGTTGGAAAGGATCATGGAAGTGAACTGCATCTAGTCTGTCTCCTTGAGGGATTTTTCCATTAATATGGCATCTTCGGAAGCTTCATAATAGTTTGGTCTGACGCCGACCCGCCTGAACCCAAAACTCTGGTAGAGTCCTATGGCGGCGCTACTGCTCGCCCGCACCTCCAGCGCGAGGATCTCGGCCTGTTTTCCCCGGGCAACGCCACAGGCATGCTCCATCAGCCGCCGGGCAATCCCCCTGCCGCGCTGTTCGGGTGAGACCGCGATATCCAGGATCTGGGCTTCTTCGAACAACGACATCAGACAGACATAGCCGACCACCTGTCCATCCCATTCGGCCACAAACGGGAACGAGTATGCGCCGGACAGCTCCTGCTCGAAATGTTCCCGTTTCCAGGGCCGGCTGAAGGATGCCTGCTCGATGAGCAGAACAACATCCAGATCCGACTCGCTCATGGGGCGGATGATTATTGGGCCTGGGGCGGACATGGGGTGACATGATAGGTAAATGGGGAAAGATTGTAAACGGTTTTCAGTGGTTTTAGATAAACCCGTAAAATACATTTGGTCCACGAAACGCACGAAATACACGAACAATACCAAGCAGTACTCAAAGACGGTCTCCTCAGCAACAAGGTTTAATTTTTCCACCTGCATTCACAATTGACAGCATACTGACTATATGCATAATTACAATATTATTCAGAGAGGTACCACGACCATGTATGACATCAACAACAGCATCGGATTTCTGCTCTTCAAGGCCTATCAGCGGGCCTGGGCGACCATGCGCGAGGAGATCGTGCCCTACGATTTAACCCCGCCACAGTTCTGCCTGCTGGCCTTTCTCTGGCAGGAGGACGGCCTGACCCAGGCTGAATTGTCCGAGAAGGGGCAGATCGACCGCACCACCATCGGCGGCCTGGTCGATCGTCTGGAAAAGCTCGAATTGCTTGAGCGTCGTCGACACCCCCAGGACCGGCGGGCCTATAAGATCCACCTCACCGAGCGCGGCAAAGAGCTGGAAGGCCCGCTCAGCGAGTGCGCCGCCCGCTCCCTGACGAGGCTCTGCCAAGGGTTGAATGAAGATGAAATATCTGAACTGCGCCGCATGCTGAATATCCTGCGTGAAGGAGGGGGTATCTATGAAATGCCTGCCTGCTAACTTAACGTTTGCACTCATACTCCTGTTGACTACTCCCGCATGGTCAACCACCCTGAGCCTGCAAGAATGCCTGCAAAAGGCACACGACAACAATCCGGGTCTGAAGAGCAGTGCCTGGGACACGCGCCTGGCCCAGGAGAACATCCGTCTGGCCACATCGGCCAACTATCCGCGCATCGATGCCCAGGCCGGCTATACCATGCAACTTGAGCCCCAGGCCGTCAAGATCAACGGTTTCACCGCCGAGACCCAGGAAGCGGATTACTTGACCGGCGGCCTCTCGGCCAATTACACGATCTACGATTTCGGACGCCGCAACGCCCGCACCCAGCAGGCCGTCGCCGTTGCCGACGCCAGCACCCAGACCTTTGAAGCCAAACGCAGCGATGTGGCCCTGCAGGTGATCGAGACCTATTTCAGTATCCTTGAGACCGCTAAACTGATCCGGGCGGCCGAGGAAGAGGTCGCCCAGGTGGAGGAACACCGCCGCGTGGCCCAGGTACTGTTCGAGGAAGGTGTCGTCACCCGCAACGATGTCTTGCAGGCCGATGTACGCCTGGCGTCAGCTCGCCAAAAACTGTTGGCCATGCAGAACCGCCGCGAAAACCTCTGGCTGCTGCTCAATTTCCGCACCGGAAACCCCGCCTCCTTCCGCGCCGATTTGGATGAAAACGCCACACTTCCAGCTGCCCACAAGGCAGACAGGGACGACGCCTCCTTCCTGGCGCGCCGCCACGAAATCCAGGCACTGCGCCACACCCTGGAGGCAAGCGAATCCGAGGTCAGGGAAAGCCGCAGCAATTTCTATCCCGAATTGTATTCGCGCTTGGCCCTGGATTATGCCCAGAACGACAAGGTCAGAGAGCAGGCCATCATGTCGGCGTTTATCGGCATCAAGGTCAATCTCTTCGACGGCTTTGCCTCCACCAGCACCAGAGAAAAGGCGCTCAAGAACCGCTCGCGGCTCCAGGACACACTGCTCTTGGCCGAACAGCAGACCCGCCTGGAAGCCGACACCGCCGCCAATGACCTGGCGGTATCGAAGGTGCGCATCCTGGTGGCCGAGGCCGCCATCCGCCAAAGCGAGGAGAACCTGCGTATCAACCGGGAACGCTACCGGGAACGGGTCGGCACCGCCACCGAGGTGCTGGATGCCCAAACTCTGGTGACCCAGGCCAAGACCGATTACTACCAGGCCTTCTACGACAACCAGACCGCCCTGGCGCGCCTAAAACGTGCCGTGGGCGAACTGTAAGGCATACATCACGCAACAGCGCAACGACGCGACGAAAGACCGTTACAACAGATCTTTGCTTCGTCCTAAAAACGGACTTTAGGTCCACGAACTTCACGACATAACACTAAAAATCAAATCATAAAGTAGAGCATCACCGCACCAAACAGGTGCAGCCATGATGTTTCCTGTTGTATTAGTTTCGTTCGTGATTTTCGTGTAGTTCGTGGACAACTGCTTTTTATAAGATTATTTGCCTTTCGTTGCGTCGTAGCGGCGTTGCGAGAGGCCGGTTTTCAAAGATTACACATAAGAGGTGCCACAATATGGAAGAAGTAACGGCGCAACAACCAGAATCAACACCGCCGCAACCGGCGGAGCAAGCTCCCGTGAAAAAAGCGGGCAGCAAAAGAAACCGGGGCCTGATCATCCTCTTGATCATTATCGTGATTGGCGGATGGGTCGGACTGAAGATGTTCATCACCAGCCAGACCCACGTGGAAACGGACAATGCCTTCATCGAGGCCCGCGTCATATCCGTATCGGCCAAGGTTTCCGGCACCGTGGCCCGTGTGCTGGTGAACGACAATCAGTTCGTCAAACAGGGGGATCTGCTGGTGGAGATCGATCCGCGCGATTATCAGGTCCAGCTGGCCAAGGCAAGCGCCGGGGTCGGGGTGGCCGAAAACGAGACCGGTGGTGAGTATCTCAAGGCCGAAGCGGCCGGGGCGGCGGTGCAGTCGGCCAGGGCTCGGCACGATCAGGCTGTCCTGGATCTGGAACGGGGAGAGAAGCTCTTCAACCGGGAGGTGATTCCCAAGGAGCAGCTTGACCGCCTGAAGACAGCCCGGCGCGTGACGGAATCGCAACTGAAAGAGGCCGAGGAGAATCTCCGCCGAGCCCGGACCGAGGCCGGTCTGGGAGCCAAGGCGGCGGGACGGGCCAAGGTACTGGAACGCAAGGCCCAATTGAATGAAGCGCAACTGCAACTCTCCTACACCAAGGTCTACGCAGCCCGGGACGGCTACATCACCCGCAAATCAATCGAAGCGGGCGCCAACATCCAGGCCGGCCAAGCCTTGATGGCGCTGGTGCCGTTGCAAGATGCCTGGATCACCGCCAACTACAAGGAACGCCAGATCACCCACATCCGGCCGGGACAACGGGTCGAGTTCCACGTGGATGCCTATCCCGGACGCACCTTCACCGGCCGGGTGGACAGCATCATGGCCGGCACCGGGGCGGCCTTTTCGCTCTTGCCCCCCGAGAACGCCACCGGCAACTACGTCAAGGTCGTTCAACGCATACCGGTCAAGATCGCCATCGACAACGGCTCGGACCCGCAGCAATTGTTGCGGGTAGGGATGAGCGTCGTGCCGACGATCCTGACCGGCCGCAGCAGCGGCGCGGTGCTCAAAGAGCTGAATCCGTTCAGATAAGGACCTGACTCACGCGGAGACGCGGAGTGCGCGGAGAAAGTCAAAACAGAGGATTTATCCTGAAAAAGCAGTTTCGCGCAAAGCTCGCCATGAATGCGAAGTTAAATCAATAAGTTATCAGATTCTTAACTTTCACCCGTTTGGCGAGAGTCTCTTTCACACCAACTTTTTGAATTTGTTTGCGACCTTTGCGCCTTTGCGAGAGGAACGGCAGGTTTTACCCCGAAGAACCCGGATAGTTAAGCTTGGTTTTACTCCGCGACTCCGCGTGAGATGACTACAGAAAGAATCGTTATGACGTCTTCAGACGACAGAAGCATAAATAAATGGCTGATCACCATCACCGTCATGCTGCCGACGATCATGGAGATCATCGACACCTCGGTGGCCAACGTGGCCCTGCCGCACATGCAGGGAAGCCTGAATGCCGGCACCGACGAGGTCACCTGGGTGCTGACCTCCTATCTGGTAGCCAATGCCGTGGTGCTGCCCATGACCGGCTGGCTCTCGCGTGTCTTCGGCCGCAAGCGCTTTCTGATCACCTGTATCGTGCTCTTCACCCTGGCCTCCCTGTTGTGCGGCGCGGCCCCCAACCTGGGTTCGCTGATCTTCTTCCGCGTCCTGCAGGGAGCCGCCGGGGGGGCGCTGATCCCCATCAGCCAGGCCATCCTGATGGAAACCTTCCCGCCCCATCAGCGCGGTATGGCCATGGCCATCTTCGGCATCGGCGCCATGTTCGGCCCGATCGTCGGCCCGGCCCTGGGGGGCTGGATCACCGACAACATGAGCTGGCGCTGGATCTTCTACATCAACCTGCCCATCGGCATGATCGCCGCCATCATGTGCGCCTTCTTCATCTTCGACCCCTCCTATTTGCGCCGGCAGCGACAGGAAACCATCAGCATCGACTACTGGGGACTGTTCCTGCTGACCGCCAGCATGGGCTCGTTGCAGGTGGTGCTGGACAAGGGGCAGCAGGAGGATTGGTTCAATTCATACTTCATCATCGCCTTCAGCCTGATCTTTGTCAGCACACTGATCGCCCTGATCCGGGTTGAACTGACCCATGAACACCCGATCATCAACCTGCGGCTGTTCAAAAACATCTCCTTCTCATCCGGTAACCTGATCATGTTCGTGGTCGGCTTCTGCCTGTACAGCTCGATCATGCTGATCCCGCTCTTTCTGCAGACCCTGATGGGCTACTCGGCCACCGACGCCGGCATGGTCATGGCGCCCGGCGGTGTCGCCACCCTGATCACCATGCCCTTTGTGGGCGCGGCACTGGCCAAGCGCGACGGCCGCAAGATTGTCTTCCTGGGCCTTTTGCTGGGTGCCGCATCCATGTTCATCATGCAGGGACTCAATCTGCAAGGCGCCTTCTGGGACTACACCTGGCCGCGCATCGTACTCGGCTTCGGCCTGGCCATGATCTTCGTGCCCTTGACCACCGTGACCCTGGCCACCATCTCGCGGACCGAGATGGGTAACGCCACCGGCATGTTCAATCTGTTGCGCAACATCGGCGGCAGCGTCGGCATCGCCATGGCCGCCACCCTGCTGGCCCGCTACGGCCAGTTCTACCAGACCAACCTGGTCGCCCACATCACCCCCTACAATCCGACCTTCCAGATGCGCTTCGCCGCCCTGAAACAGGCCCTAATCGCCAAGGGGATCTCCATCACCCAGGCGGATAAAACCGCCCTGGGCATGATCTACGGCGAGGTACGTCGTCAAGCCGGGGCCCTGGCCTTTAACCGGATCTTTTTCGTCATCGGCCTGGCCTTCCTGGTCATCATCCCGCTCCTCCTGCTGCTGAAACGGGCCGCCCACCATGAATCCTAGATAAAACCGTTTGTTTCACGCACCAAAAGTAGGCGCTTCTAAGCGACGACGCAACGACGCAACGCTTTAAAGCCATAAACAAATAATTGTTTAAGGTCTTTCGTTGCGTTCGTTGCGTCGTCGCGTGAGTATGCCTTGCTTATGTGCTCTTGTTCAGAAATGCAAGTTCATTGACGCAAAACAGATAAACCTATAAAAAACAATTGTCCACGAAATACACTAAAATCACGAACGAAACCAATGCATTAAGAAACATCGTGGATTCAACTGTCCGGTGCGGTGATGTTCCGATCTAAGACTGTAATTTTCGTGTCATTTCGTGAATTCCGTGGACCCAAAATCGTTTTTAAGTTTAATGCCTAAACTCCTTGTTTTTCTCCATGTGAGGCCGCTTTCTCCCCCACTACGGCATCAGCACCAGCAGCACCCCACCGGCCAGCACGGTCAGATTGCAGACCGCCGACACACCGTGCAGCTTGGAGAACTCCTTGCGCAGGGGATCTTCCTTGCTGGTCGTCTCGAAGGAACCGATCCGCTGCTTCAGCTCCGCGGCGCGTGGCTCGATGTACCAGGCCTGGAAGGACGACAGCGCCAGCATGAGCACCAGTATGATCACCGGCAACTTGAGCCCGAAGCCCTTGCCGGCCAGCCGGCAGACCAGGGCGATCAGACCGCAGGCCAGCCCCCAGCGGAAATAACCGGGAAACAGATTGCCGACGATGCGTCCGGCCACGTCGCGGCTCTCGGTCTTGAAGAGGATCGGTGTCAGCATCAACGTAAAGATGGCATTGCCGCCAGCCCACAGACTGACCGCCAATCGGTACAACATGTCCAGAAACTGCATACAACCTCCTTGAAGTTCAGATCCTTTCACAATTCAATCAATTATCCTATAAAAAGCAGTTGTCCACGAAATACACAAAAATCACGAACGAAACCACTACAATAAGAAACATCATGGGCTCACCTGTTTGGTGCCGTAATGTTCTGCTCTAACGTTTTGATTTTTCATGTTATTTCGTGAAGTTCGTGGGCCAAAAATTCTTTTTTAGGGTTATCCGTCTCAGGGGAGTGCCCCGCTCTTTTTCAACAGTTCTGCCAAGGCCTCGGCCAACTGCCGGTATCCGGCCGCATTGGGATGAATATAATCCGACTTGAGGGAGCTCTTGCCCAGGATGCGCGCCAGAGCCTTCCGTTCGATGGGGAGATGGAACTCATCGGCCAGTTTTTGGTACAGGTTGGGCGGTTCCAGGCTCAGATCCGGCGTAGGGACCGCCACCAACAGCACCGGCACACCACGCTCCGCCGCCATGCGCAGCATGGCCCGCAGATTGTCCGTAATCTGTTGCTGGCTCTGATGGGCAAGCAGGTCATTACCGCCATGGCAGAGGATCAGCAAGCCGGGATGTTCCCGTTCCAGCAGTTCCGGCAACCGCTGCACCCCACCGGCCGAGAGCTCGCCCGGCACACCGGCATTGAGCACGTTTCGCCCGACCAGGCGCGACAGCACCGCCGGATAGCTTTCCGTCTCAGCGGCGCCGGTCCCGAAGGTCAAGCTGTCGCCAAAGGCCAGAATCGTGGCATCGCCGGCCAGTAACGGCAATTGCGGCGGTTTGCTGCAACCGGCCAGCAGCAGGGCGGCCACCAAGATCATGGCAGTCCAGAGGTATGTTCGTGTACGAATCATAAACATCCAGCCTTCCCATCCCGCAACAGGGCGAGACACCGTGATACAACATGAGGCTTTTTGATACGGCATGGCGGACACCCAATAAAAGCCCCTTTCAGACTTCTCTCTCCATGAGAAATCAATTTCTAGCATAAAAACCGACTGGATACACCTTACAAAACGGGAATACGGAATGGTTCTGAGCAGAAGTCAGGGGGCTAATCCTCCTTTCGTAAAGGGGGACTTAAACGGCAAATCCGCTAACCTCTCAGCACAAGAGGGAAAACTTGAAGTTCCCCCCTTTAAGAAAGGGGGGCTAGGGGGGATTTTATCCCAGTGCTTGCGGGGAACAGGGCTGGCCGCCGGTTGCGCCACTACCTCCCCTCGGTTCATCCCCGCACTTGCGGGGAACATGTCTCGGCCGACATACGTAGATAATCGGTGGTCGGTTCATCCCCGCGCTTGCGGGGAACATGTTTCCGGCGCTGCTCTTCCAACCGGGCCAACCGGTTCATCCCCGCGCTTGCGGGGAACATATCACAATGGGAGCTACGTCAGCAAAAACTTCCGGTTCATCCCCGCGCTTGCGGGGAACATCAAACGGAAAAGACTAAGCAGATCCCGACCTCCGGTTCATCCCCGCGCTTGCGGGGAACATTGATAGAGTAGGGACGGTTCCCGCGGGTTCTACGGTTCATCCCCGCGCTTGCGGGGAACATCCGGTGACGTCGTATACCCGTGGGTTGGCCCCCGGTTCATCCCCGCGCTTGCGGGGAACATGGCTTTGCCGGTTACTTCCAGCTTTGCGCCGCCGGTTCATCCCCGCGCTTGCGGGGAACATCATGATGGTGCCCTGGCTGAGACTGCGATTGCCGGTTCATCCCCGCGCTTGCGGGGAACATATCCTCGCGGCCAGATCGGCCGGGATGGCGCGCGGTTCATCCCCGCGCTTGCGGGGAACATCTGGCCAATGGCCACTTCACCCTTTGGTACGACGGTTCATCCCCGCGCTTGCGGGGAACATCAGTTGGCGTTTAGTGATCATGCGATGCACTCCGGTTCATCCCCGCGCTTGCGGGGAACATTGTTGCAGCGTCATTTGCTTTGCCGGCATCGTCGGTTCATCCCCGCGCTTGCGGGGAACAGCTTAACCTGTACAGTTTGGCTCACTCCATCATCGGTTCATCCCCGCGCTTGCGGGGAACAGAGACACCCACCGATTCGCCGAGGCCATACCAACGGTTCATCCCCGCGCTTGCGGGGAACAGAAGGTTTGACCCCAAAAGAGCATATTTTCATGCGGTTCATCCCCGCGCTTGCGGGGAACAGCGATGACGAACAAATATTTATCGGCAACAACTCGGTTCATCCCCGCGCTTGCGGGGAACAGTTCCTCGCGCAGCACCAGATTCACCCCACCGTCGGTTCATCCCCGCGCTTGCGGGGAACAGGTGATTGGCGAAACAGTGAAGTGGACCGGTGAAGGTTCATCCCCGCGCTTGCGGGGAACAGCGCGACCCGAAATAGTTTGACATTCACATCGGCGGTTCATCCCCGCGCTTGCGGGGAACAGGGTAATGGTGGTCTTGTCGATGGCACTATCGCCGGTTCATCCCCGCGCTTGCGGGGAACAGGAAAGCCCAAATTATAGGAGTTATCGAGGATACGGTTCATCCCCGCGCTTGCGGGGAACAGGGCCGACATCGATGCCATGACCGACACCACCGAGGTTCATCCCCGCGCTTGCGGGGAACAGACTGACGTCTTTCTGTTCTAACATAGGTACTCCGGTTCATCCCCGCGCTTGCGGGGAACAGAGCTCTGCGCGTCGCCTGGTGCCCTCTCCGTCCGGTTCATCCCCGCGCTTGCGGGGAACAGGGCAGTGCCGGCAATACAGATGCCGGGGTAAACGGTTCATCCCCGCGCTTGCGGGGAACAGCGGACACCGAACAGGGCGCTATCCTTTCAGGACGGTTCATCCCCGCGCTTGCGGGGAACAGCGATCTACCGGTATATGCGGACGACACCGCGGCGGTTCATCCCCGCGCTTGCGGGGAACAGTTGTCCTTCGGACGCAGGCATGATCTAGCCCTCGGTTCATCCCCGCGCTTGCGGGGAACAGCTCATGGTATTTACCTATATTAATGAACTTTGCGGTTCATCCCCGCGCTTGCGGGGAACAGCGGTTCCACTTCCTCCGGGATTCGAGATGTGCCGGTTCATCCCCGCGCTTGCGGGGAACAGAAAGCCGATTTCCTGTTCTCCGATTGTGGTGTCGGTTCATCCCCGCGCTTGCGGGGAACAGGGCGTTAGGCCGTTATGCCGTAAGTGCAAGGGCGGTTCATCCCCGCGCTTGCGGGGAACAGCTGAGAGGAGATGGCAAGTGAAACAGCAAGATCGGTTCATCCCCGCGCTTGCGGGGAACAGTTCTGTGATGCCGTCATAGTTCCACTCGGCAACGGTTCATCCCCGCGCTTGCGGGGAACAGCGCATTGCGATAAGTTTTGTTTCGGCATCGGCCGGTTCATCCCCGCGCTTGCGGGGAACAGATAGCGTCGCAGAGGGTTGCGGCGGTGATTTGCGGTTCATCCCCGCGCTTGCGGGGAACAGAAGGGGAGGCGGGGCAAGAAAAAGCTCCTCCCCGGTTCATCCCCGCGCTTGCGGGGAACAGGTCGGGTTGGTGGCCAGGAAGTCGAACACGAACGGTTCATCCCCGCGCTTGCGGGGAACAGAGGGGCTTTGGGATACTTTTGGGGGTTGTACTCGGTTCATCCCCGCGCTTGCGGGGAACAGTGAGAGGCCCTTTACCGGCGCCGATGCCGGGCCGGTTCATCCCCGCGCTTGCGGGGAACAGGAAGGCACAACCAAGCGCAGCTTTGCCATCGACGGTTCATCCCCGCGCTTGCGGGGAACAGCTCGATAGAGATCTGCAGCGGTTTTGCACCGACGGTTCATCCCCGCGCTTGCGGGGAACAGAGTCAGGCGCCAAGGCGATGCAACGTGGACAACGGTTCATCCCCGCGCTTGCGGGGAACAGAACGGAATCGGTTACGAACCAGGTCCGGTCGCCGGTTCATCCCCGCGCTTGCGGGGAACAGCCCGCCCCTACAGGCGGCGTCATCAACTCTGTCGGTTCATCCCCGCGCTTGCGGGGAACAGGTTGTCGCGGTAGGTGGCGATGATCTTTCCGCCGGTTCATCCCCGCGCTTGCGGGGAACAGGTTCTTAGCTTGTCGGGCCTGTTCCGCCAGTTCGGTTCATCCCCGCGCTTGCGGGGAACAGCGCTCCACCAGCAACGTTATGACCTGTCGGGCCGGTTCATCCCCGCGCTTGCGGGGAACAGTCGGCCATTTTCCGGCCATCGATATAGAGCTGCGGTTCATCCCCGCGCTTGCGGGGAACATAGCTTCAACAGATCCCGGTTGTCGGCATAGAACGGTTCATCCCCGCGCTTGCGGGGAACATGACCAGGATGATGCCCAGCAGGCGGCTAAAACCGGTTCATCCCCGCGCTTGCGGGGAACATTTCATCGGCGGTGAGGCCCTTGGCGGCGGCGTCGGTTCATCCCCGCGCTTGCGGGGAACATTTTACGGTCATAGGTGGTGAAGGTCATATTGCCGGTTCATCCCCGCGCTTGCGGGGAACATCAGCCGTTCCTGCTCCCGCTGAACAGCAAGGGCGGTTCATCCCCGCGCTTGCGGGGAACATATCGAGTGTCATTTTTATAACTCCCGGTCCTGCGGTTCATCCCCGCGCTTGCGGGGAACATTTCTGGTGGTGGAGGGGCGCGATCTGATGGGGCGGTTCATCCCCGCGCTTGCGGGGAACATTATGGTAACATCAACTTCAACGAGGATTGGAACGGTTCATCCCCGCGCTTGCGGGGAACATAACAAGTGACACATCCAAGCTCATAATATTTCCGGTTCATCCCCGCGCTTGCGGGGAACATCCATTTTTTTACCGGATGTATGAGCTACTACTCGGTTCATCCCCGCGCTTGCGGGGAACATTCATTTTGGCACCTCGTAGCTATCCGGCGGATCGGTTCATCCCCGCGCTTGCGGGGAACATTGTCAATCGCTTCATTTCGTGCCTCCATTTTTCGGTTCATCCCCGCGCTTGCGGGGAACATCCCGCCGCTTCGTACAGGCTTCCGATAAACGCCGGTTCATCCCCGCGCTTGCGGGGAACATACCGTGGAGCCCTGGGGCAGCGGATCAATCAGCGGTTCATCCCCGCGCTTGCGGGGAACATTATTCCTGGAGATCGGGCATCGCTATCAGCCCCGGTTCATCCCCGCGCTTGCGGGGAACATACATAATGTGCAGTTCAGAGGGGCACACGGCACGGTTCATCCCCGCGCTTGCGGGGAACATGCTTCTGCCCGGATTTTGCGCCCTATCAGTTTCGGTTCATCCCCGCGCTTGCGGGGAACATGTCCAGATGGTCTGAGCCGAGACGCGGGCAGCCGGTTCATCCCCGCGCTTGCGGGGAACATGCACCCAGTGCGTCGAAATCACCGCCAAGGCCCGGTTCATCCCCGCGCTTGCGGGGAACATCGGCGCAGTTTCCGCCCTGGATAAGGTCAAGACGGTTCATCCCCGCGCTTGCGGGGAACATAGCATAACGAGCCTTCATCTCCGTAACTATTTCGGTTCATCCCCGCGCTTGCGGGGAACATAACTATTGACCAGGAGCCGGTACGCCGCATTGCGGTTCATCCCCGCGCTTGCGGGGAACATGCCCGCAATTCATAATAATTCACGCTCTACTCCGGTTCATCCCCGCGCTTGCGGGGAACATCTCGACCAGGATATTGCTGAGGCCACTGACAACGGTTCATCCCCGCGCTTGCGGGGAACATTTCATCACGTTGCCACTATTGATACCAATGATCGGTTCATCCCCGCGCTTGCGGGGAACATGAGAACTTGGTCAAGCTCCTCACCAGCAGTTACGGTTCATCCCCGCGCTTGCGGGGAACATATTTTTGTAATGCTGCTCTCTACCATGGAATGCGGTTCATCCCCGCGCTTGCGGGGAACATGTCCCGGAGCCCCCCAATGAACTCCTTGTAGCCGGTTCATCCCCGCGCTTGCGGGGAACATGACAAGTTGGGCGAGGTGGTTAGGACGACTGACGGTTCATCCCCGCGCTTGCGGGGAACATTGTAACTGGTCCGGGTCCTATCGCTCCGACTGCGGTTCATCCCCGCGCTTGCGGGGAACATGTTTTCGGCGCCTATTTTACTGGTTGCAGCCTCGGTTCATCCCCGCGCTTGCGGGGAACATGCACCATAAGACACCCAGTGGTCACCCGCCAAAGGTTCATCCCCGCGCTTGCGGGGAACATATGACAATTTCAATCACGTTATTGTAAATCTGCGGTTCATCCCCGCGCTTGCGGGGAACATTTATTCAGGCCGAAGTGGCCATTAAAGTTCGGCGGTTCATCCCCGCGCTTGCGGGGAACATACGTTGCCCCCCAAAATTTCCATGAGTGGCACCGGTTCATCCCCGCGCTTGCGGGGAACATTGGTTCCCCACCCGTGAGATAGATAGGACAATCGGTTCATCCCCGCGCTTGCGGGGAACATTCCCGCATAATCCTGTAGACCAGCAGCAAAGCCGGTTCATCCCCGCGCTTGCGGGGAACATGGCGTCTCGGTTGGCGGCGGTTACTGTGGTGTCGGTTCATCCCCGCGCTTGCGGGGAACATGATTTCTTCGCCCTGTTCCGGTAGTGCCTCTTCGGTTCATCCCCGCGCTTGCGGGGAACATGGTGTGATCTGTTCTCCTGCGGCTTTCAACTGCGGTTCATCCCCGCGCTTGCGGGGAACATTTTATGATTGCTAATTCCAGCTCTTGGCACCTCGGTTCATCCCCGCGCTTGCGGGGAACATGTCCCAGCGGTCTCGGTTCATCTCTTCCGGTTCGGTTCATCCCCGCGCTTGCGGGGAACATGAACAGGCGGACGAGCAAGAGTAATCTAACATCGGTTCATCCCCGCGCTTGCGGGGAACATATCTACCAAGCTGTAATACGCCGGAAGAGAACCGGTTCATCCCCGCGCTTGCGGGGAACATCATTTCGTCGCCAAGTTTCAACTCCCCACGGTCGGTTCATCCCCGCGCTTGCGGGGAACATAAGCCGTTATAGTCTTAACATTTCCCCTGTTTCGGTTCATCCCCGCGCTTGCGGGGAACATCCGAGCGGTTCAGACGGAGGCCCGTTATATTACGGTTCATCCCCGCGCTTGCGGGGAACATAAAGCACTCAGGGTAACCAGGCCAAACAGCAACGGTTCATCCCCGCGCTTGCGGGGAACATGTTACCACGGTAGCAGGCGATGGTTTGAATGTCGGTTCATCCCCGCGCTTGCGGGGAACATCTGCCCTATCCATGCCATAAATCACTTCGGTTCGGTTCATCCCCGCGCTTGCGGGGAACATCGTTAAAGGGCTGGAGAGGAAACGTAAAACTGCGGTTCATCCCCGCGCTTGCGGGGAACATACAGAGCCGGCAGATCAAACGGGGCCTGTTCCAGGTTCATCCCCGCGCTTGCGGGGAACATTAACCATCCAGGAGAAAAAGACCACGCGAAGCCGGTTCATCCCCGCGCTTGCGGGGAACATCGTGTTCCGCTGTTATCATTTTCCGGTCGGATCGGTTCATCCCCGCGCTTGCGGGGAACATTGGCGCTCGGAAATGCGGGGGGTATCTTCTTTCGGTTCATCCCCGCGCTTGCGGGGAACATCTTATCCTGCATCTGGATACCGGCAGTCGTGCCGGTTCATCCCCGCGCTTGCGGGGAACATATTCTGATGCACGGACAAACTCATTATCTACCCGGTTCATCCCCGCGCTTGCGGGGAACATAATGTAGCAGTTAAATCTACCAGCAGCACGTTCGGTTCATCCCCGCGCTTGCGGGGAACATCTGGAGTCATGACGGAACCTCAATCCCCAGATCGGTTCATCCCCGCGCTTGCGGGGAACATTGGGCGATGCGGTTAACGAATGTATTGAGCGCCGGTTCATCCCCGCGCTTGCGGGGAACATACCGTAACGGACTATTACGCGGATGGGGCGGTCGGTTCATCCCCGCGCTTGCGGGGAACATCGGGCCAGCTGGATCAGGATGGAATCGAAGTCCGGTTCATCCCCGCGCTTGCGGGGAACATAGCTTTTGTTTGATTTTGGCGAAACTATCGGGCGGTTCATCCCCGCGCTTGCGGGGAACATACTTCTTCTACTTCTTTGAAATCATTCAGCAAAACGAACATTAAAATTTCTACCGTTTTTTCGACGTTAAAACGGGTACTCCTCCTCACATTCCGTGCCTTCCGGCGGCAGGAAGGATACCAGCTTTATGCCATCCATCTCAACCGGTATCCGGCGATTTGCCCCAAGCGTCATGAAATCAAAACCCGATTCGTTATTCGACGTCCAGGCCATGACCACGTTCCCCTCCTCGATGCCCTCTTCAAGGTTATTCCAGATCATCTCGCGGACCCTGCGGGAGACATCTCCCACATAGACACCCGCTCGAACCTCGACCAGCCACAACCCCAGACGTCCGCGCAGCCGGGGGGGAACATTCTCAGTTACGATTACGATCATTTCAACTCCGTTTATAAGTTACCTGAGTTTACTGAGTTTTATGAGTTACATGAGTTCACTTCACAACCGAGTTATCGAATGTTCTTTCTCAGATAACTGATTAATCCAAGAACCATTCTTGACGTATCGTCTGCCAATCCATAGAGTGACTTAAATTCCGAATCAGTAAGATATTCCTGGTCGAGAGCGATATAGAGTGCGGCTTGAACCTCCGCCGCAGAACCATGGGCTATAACCAAAAATTGTACAAATTCCTTGCCGGTTTTCCTGGCATATCCTTCAGCAATGTTAAGCATGATCGACACCGCTGCCCGGCGAATCTGATCGCGCAGTCCGAAATCCTTGGCAAATAGCCCGGAATTGCTGATGGAGTAGATCTCCTTAACCAATCCCCGCGCCCGCTGCCACGCCTGAATATCTTCAAATCGTTCGAACCTGGCCATATTGCCCCCCAAACTCCATGAACTCCATGAACTCCATGAACTCTATGAACTCAAAAAACGCTACAAACTTTCCTTATTCGGAATCGCCATCTCCACCGCCTCTTCGTGCGCCTTGGGACGCTCCAACTCTCCCGCAGCCAGGACCTCTTCGATGGTGGGGATGATCCTGTCCAGCAGATGGCTCTGGCGGAAGGCATCCCGGCAGGCCAAGCGCACCTCGCGCTCGGGGTTGCGCGGATTCTTGCCGGCAATACGGAAAGCCACCGGCACCACTGTATCGAACTTGAAGATATCGGCCACATCATAGACAAACGACTGCGGCTTGCCGGTGTGGATGAAGCCGACCGCCGGGGCATAGCCGGCCGCCAGGATGGCCGCCTCGCAGATGCCGTAGATACAGGCGGTGGCCGACGACAGGCAGCGATTGGGCAGGTCGCCGCTCTCCCATTCGGTATAGTCATAGTTGCGGTGCTTCCACTCCACACCGTATTGCCTGCCCAGCAGTTCGTACATCTTGCGCACCCGCACCCCCTCGATACCGCGCAACTGCTCGACACTGCGCCGCTCGGGCGGTTCCTCCTTGAAACGGAGCGCATACATCTTGCGGACGACTTTCAAACGCGCCGTATCGTCCAGGGCCAGCTTGGCCTGATACAGTAGGCGATCCGAGCGCGCCCCGCCCGGTTGACCGGCGGCATACAGACGCACCCCGGCCTCGCCGATCCAGACCAGCAGGCACCCTACCCGCGCCGCCAGCACAATGGCCGAATGGGAGACGCGCGTCCCCGGCTCCAGCATCAGGCAGGCCACCGTACCGATGGGGATATGGGTGCGCACGCCGGTTTTATCGACGACCACAAACGAGCCGTCGATGACATCGAGATTGCCCTTTTCCACATAGACCACCGAGATGCGGTCCTTGATGGGAAGGGGCTTCAACGGGGGAAGAATGGGGATGGTCATGGGGTGCCTTTCGAGTTCATTGAGTTACATAGTGTTCTTTGAGTTTATTGAGTTGAAGGCGTTACAACTCATGTAACTGCCTCTAAACCAATTGAACCGTAGCCGTAAATGGGTATTGCCCAACTTTTCCATTTATGCTAAGTTTTATGCAGGAGGTAATCCGCTATGTTGCTTCAAACAGACGCCAGACGCCGCATCACGCTTCCCACAACCGTGGGCATTAAACCGGGAGACGCCCTCGACCTTGAGATTCTTGAGGATGGCCGGATTATGTTGATTCCCATCGAGCCGGTACCGAAACATCAATTGTGGGCCTGGACAGCCGAAAGCAAACAGACGATAAGCGCCTCTCTCGCTGACCCACGTCCGTCCACCGTGGTCGCATCCGCCAAAGATGCCGAAAACGTCGCCACGAGGTGGTCCGGTGAGGATTGAAATCCGACCGGCCTTCGATGAAGCGGTCATGGCCTCGGAACTCCCCATACGCAAGGCGGCCGCCAAGATGCTTCAACTAATCCAGCAGCTCGACCTTCCGCAGCTCTGGCTTCATCCTGGGCTTAACTTTGAAAAACTCCACGGCATGATTGAACCAGTCACCGGGCAACAGCTTTATTCACTTCGGGTTACCGGCAGCGCCCGTGCAATCACCTGTCTGTTGTCCGGCCCCACTCTTGTCCTCATCAGCTTGCATAGCCAACACGACAAAGCTTACAAAAAGTAACGGCCAATCCCCCTAAATCTTCCCTTCTTAAAGGGAGACAAAGGGGGATTTTATTCACACCCGCCGCACCAGCATCAACCCGCAACCGAAGCCTTTGGCCGGACCGATACCATCAAACAACGCCTTGGTAAACAGCTCCGTATCCGTCACCTCGATTTCACCTTCAAAATCAACCGAACTGAATCCGGCGTCCCGGCCTTTTCTGGGAAGGGCATGCCATTGATACCCCTCTGCCTGGAACTTCAAGCGCCCTTTCGTGTCATCCCGCACCATGGCACAGCCAAGTCTCTCACATTTCCCGGCAAACCACGTCTCAAGTGCTTTGTCCATCCGGGACTTCAAGGCCAGATCAAGCAACTCAAGCGGTTTCATGGTATTCGCCTGCATCACAGAATATCTCTCGTTTTCAGATATGATCCCGCGCAGTTTTTCTTCAACACCCCGTGAATCAGGTGCCCGCCGCCATGCCTCGACAATGATTTTCTTGATTTTTGATTTATCACCGACAGCCTGAAGCGACATATCGGCGGCAATCGCGCGCAGCAGGTGATACTGGGCATCCATCACGACGTCATGACGGGGAGAGTTTTTCTTCCCTTCCTCTTTGCGGGCAATTGTCGGATTGGCACGCAGCCTGAAGGCCAAGCGTTCCCCATTGGCGAGCTGCGGAGCGTACGACTTGGATTCAACGGCAAATAGGGGGTGGTCGGATATCGGTCGAGATCCGGAGACCAGATAAAACAGCGGCTCACCCTTTACCCCCTTATGGAACGGTATCTGTTCCCTGGCGACTTCCTCACGAAAAAGGAACGATCGCTTCTCCTCGCCCGGGAACAGCTTCCACAACAATTGATGGGAGCCATAGCCGTTCCCGCTCACCAGCAGATGCAAATCCCGCACATCCGGTCTGATTCTTATTCTGGAAAAATACATCAGAGCTCCCCCTTTCCGATGCGCAGGTGTTCAGTGCGTTGGGAAAACTGCCATCTGGCGCGGGAAAGCGGCTGATCGTGGCGTGTCAGAGATTGCTGCGATACAAGGTCACCGGCATCCCCTTCCCAGTAATAGCGCAGCGGCTGATTGCCATAGGCAAAGACATTCTTGTCTTCCCTTGAAAGCTCCACCAGTGACGGCGCATCAGACAAAGCCCCACCTGCTGCGGTTGCTTTTCGAGCTGCCTTCATCAGCCAGTTTGAGACAAACAGGGCACCATGCGGATAACTATCCAGCGCATCACCGAAACCAATCGCATCCATGACAAGCGGATTAAGCGGCGCAGCCACAGGGCAGGATTTGCGCCCGAGATAGAGGTGAAAGCGGGGTTTAAGAAACGCCTCGCGGAGTTCATCCAACGAATACGGTGCCCCCTCTTCCGCCACGATTGCCACCAGCGAGAGCGCGTCGCAGCGGTATTCACGACTGGAGAGGATCGTGCCAAGGCGTTCCTTACCCACAGTCAACTCGTCACGGCGGGTACGATAGACAAATTTTCCGACCGAATCCGGCGCTTGGGCAGTGTGATAATCACGGAGCGGATGACCGGCGCTGATGACCTTGACGGCAAAGCGGTATCCGGCGGCGAGCGCGGCCTGGCGCTGTTCCTCGTCCCTGCGGATACCGAGCGCCGCCGCCATCAAACCCAGCAAGGCCGATTTGCCGGGATAGATTGCGGAATGCCGGGATTCTCCCACCGCAATCTCGCCCCAGCTGGCCATGGGGCCATACAGGCGAAACAGAAGATATTTCATGATCGCCCCCTTATTCAGCCACAAATTCTAACAGTTCTGACAACGTTCCTTTTCCTTCAAACACGTTGATCTCGCAGGATGTATCGGCACACGGACCATAGACCGCATCCATGTTGTTACGCTGAGTAGTCAGGGCATCTACCGCCGCCGTGCCGAAATCAGCACCTTCAATCCCCTGGCTGGTAACCGGCTTGAGAAACGCCACCGACAATGAACGCGGCTGTTGATCCCCCTTTTCGGCCAGGACATAGCTGGCATAGGCACGGCTGCCAAAACTGTTCTGCTTGCCGTTGGGCGGCACCTTTACCGCCGCTTCGATCAAGGCTTTGATGGACTTTTGCGCCAGTTCTGTATCACCGCCCAGATTGTCCACCAGCAGCGACCGGTTGATGCAGATATAGGAATAGAAGAGCCCGGCGGCAAAACCGGTTTCACCGATGTGCGCCGCTCCGGCGTCCTCGCTGCCGTCGTTCAGGTCGTCAACAGCGGTGAAGTAATCATCCTCAATCACCACTGGATGCACACTGATGGCGTGGGCTACCTGACAGGCGGCTTCGACGTTGTATGCCGGCGATGAAGCCAGCATGCGACCAAACATGGCAATGTCGGCGGATTGTCCCTGCTTGCGCAACAGATCAAGCTCCGCCTCCTCCGGCGCTCTGTTTTCTGATACGAGCCTTGCAACCAACTCATCGATCATCTGAATCTCTGAAGGGCTGACGTGTACGAGCTGCTCAATTTCCAGATCAACCAGCGAGTCCTTCTCCTTGGCTTTCTTCAATGCCCCAAAAACTCCGGCGATCTTCTGTGCCCATTCTTTGGCCGGCTTTTCCTTTACCCCACTGGCAACAAGTTTGTCATAGGCCATAACACCCAGCAGTTTTGTTCTTGTTCCCACATGCTCACTCAATGCCTGCTGGAACAAATCCGATGTTCTCCAGGCCCGTTTCAGACTCTGGGAGGAAACACGCAACCGATCAAAACCGCCCATCTTGGCGGTCTTGGGTCGGCCTTGGTCGTCACGGTTAAGATTGGCAGGTGGGTAGGATGTCAGCAGGTGAATTTGTACGAAACGACTCATGGGGTAGTTCCTCCTTTGGTATCTGATTTTGGTTGTTTTTTAAGTAGGGTGCGGTAGTAATCACTGGCCCAACAAAAGGCAAGGCGGTTTTGCGGATTGCGATCAACGCCCTTCCGGTACTCGTGCATCCAATGCAGAATGTCATCGGTAAGCGAAAGGATATTGACGGTGCCATCCAGCATTCGTACCGCCCGCAGCAATCGCCGATAAAACTCGGCAGGATCTTGACTCTTCTGCAACTGCTGAAAACGCAGTTCACTCATACGCGGTTTGTCGCCACCATCCTTGGGTGTCGCCAATTGGGCGGCAAAACTCGGAGAGGTAACATTTTCTTTCACCTGTGCAACGATGGCCGCGACCAGTGCAGATGCAGGCAGCTGCCCGGACAGCGACCAATCATCGGGCATTTCAGCCAGGAAACGTGAAAATGCGCTCGTCAGCAGCACATCATCAGAGTTCTCTACACGCCGCAAACGGGCTCGATCACCTCGATTGTCATCAAGCCACTGCCACCATTCCAGCAACGTGTCACGAGCAGCGGAATCCTTAAGAAAGCGATACATCGGTTTTTCCATCCGTCCCCTCCTTTTCCGGTAATGCCCTCGCTTTTATTGTCTTCATCGATTTGCTGCCATAAATCAATTTTCCCAACCCATCGCGCTGCTCAATGATTCGCTTCATATCCATATCTTCGTTGGCCGCCTCCAGTACCCAGGCATCGAAGAGTTGCAGAGACAGTGACACAAGCATTTTTTCCCACTGCGAATACAGCTCCGGTGGCGGTAACTCCTGATCTCCCGGCACCTTTGACAACTGCTCCAACAACTCGTAAAAAACCGGTTCGCTCCGTTGCCAGAAATCTACAACTACAGGGATCATGTCTGATGTTATATCCTTTGCATCTGCGGGACGCCTGAACCATGCGGCCTTGACCTGTTTTCGCAAATGATCGCTGACGTCTTTGGCAGCAGTGATTAGCTCATCAGCCCATTGCAATAGTTTCTTTCGCTGAGGAGGGGCAAGATTGAAGAGTGGAAACGTGTGATCATACCAGCAACGGGCCTTTGCTTTATCAATATCAAAACCAAAGCACCAAAGCCGGGCTATTCGCTGCAATTTAAGCTCTGGAGCACGTTGTTCCGAATACCGTCTGACGATCTTGGCAGCAGAGAAACCATTACTATCGTCGGCAAGAGTCAAAGATAACCAATCTCGATATCCTAAGCCGCCTTCCTGCCCTTTCCCAGAGCGTGGAGGTTTTTCCTTCTTAGGGTCAAAATAATAAGGAGTTAATGGATGTACCCAGTCACCTACGTAATCAACGCCCCATACACCTGTATGATACTTATCAACCAATTGCTTATCGTGTTCACCACAAAGGTCACAGGTGCCCGAAATACTACTCTCGAATTGAATTCGTATTCTGCGTGGCATTCCCCAATACACCTGCAATGCATGTGTGTCGGAAGGAGTCGTTGAAACACCGTTCAAAATATAGACTTTTACATCATTAATTTTTTTCTGGTCAGAGACCCGTGTAGCTCCCATCCACGGAAATACATCCGCAGACGATTCATCCGAATGTTTCTCAATATCTTCATTATCTAAAACATTTAGCCAAAGTTTCTGCCACAGCGTTCCTTGTTCAGTAGGCAATACTAAAGTCGTTAAAGGCCCTCCACCACGGACACTCACGCGATGCCCGTTACCACCAGAAGGTGCATTAATCTGAAGAGTAAAAAGAGCCATTGCAGCACATGAGTGACACATTTGATTTGCTTTTCCTCGCTTAATAAAATGGTCGAGGTTGTCTTTCTCTGTCTTTGTTCCTGGAGAATCAATTAGCAGAGAAGAAATATCTTCTTCTTTGTTTTTACCCTTCATTAGATTCAAATCCTGCATGAACGCGGGGCCGTCCGGTTTGTCGAACTCAAAGGCAGCTGTCAGCACTTCCAGCCGGGTTTGCAACAACGCCGCATCCGGTGGCTTGTTCCAGTATTTCAGCCATTCGTCCAGATCTTCCGGTGCAAAGCCGGTTTGCAGCAGACCGACCAGAAATTGATACATGGCCCCCTGAAAATCCGGCCTTGGCGTAGCCAGCTCCATTACCGGATCTTCCTGTTCCACAATCTGCCAGGGCGCTATCACGCCCCGGCCGCTCTTTGCCCGAATAACCGGTATCCAGGCGTCTTTAATCAGATTCATCGGCACCCTCCTTCTGGATTCCCCAACCCATCAGCTTGTCGTACCAGATCGACAGTTCCACAGTCAGCGGAAACAGCTCGACCCATTTCAAAGCCTTGACCTCTTCCTTCAACGCCTCCAAAGAAACACTGACATCCGCCGGAATCGCATCCCTGGCCTTTTGCCAGCTATGGTGCGGTACACTCACCATGCTCAGATCCCAGGCGAAATCCGCATCTTCCGCATAGGGCCGCCAGCCTTCGCCATCGGCAACCACCAGCGCCACCCGTACCGTGTCATCGCCCAGCCGGGTCGGAATTCTCGCTTCCTCTTCCCAGCCGCCGGAATCCTCCGCGCTCGTCCTTGAATACCCCTTGGATAGCTTCAAGGCATTCATCCGTGCAATCCCCGACTTTGCATAGGCATCGGCAATTGCCCTGTTACTCAGCTCCTGAAGAGCAGCGGGGATACCGTCCTGCGCTTCTTCGCCATAGACACCCTCGATCAATCCCCGCGCATCACCCGGCATGCTCAGCTTGCCCGCCGTGCCAAGCAACCGCTGCGTCAACCACAATTGCCCCACATTCTGGTACACCTTCTGGGTGCCCGGTAGCACTGCCTTCAGCCAGTTTTCCGCCGGGGTCTCACTGGCAGGTGGACCAAAGAGATAAAATACCGGCGCCTCCCGCAGATCCAGAGCGCCTTCTGTCTCCAGGCGATTGCCAAATGCATCGCGGATATGCCGGTGCTCACGCCCCATGCGTTGAATAAGCAGGTCAATCGGCGCAAGATCGGAGATCATCATATCGAAATCAAGATCAAGTGACTGCTCCACCACCTGGGTAGCAATCAACACCCGCCCTCGGCGCATCCCAGCCGTTGATTCCTTGCCAAAGTAACTCAATGTTTCCAATTCGATCCGTTGCCGGTCGATCATGGCAAAACGACTGTGGAAGAGAGAAAGCCTCTCTTTGTCCTGCCATTTCTGCCGCGCCAGCAGACGATAGGTTTTGATGGCGTCACCAACCGTGTTACGCACCCAGCAGGCACACCGCCCCTGCTCCACTGCCTGTCTGATGCGCTCCAGCACGTCATCGGCATCATCAAGGAGCGCCACTATCACGGTGCGTTCCACCTCCCGACGGGTAGCCAATGTCGTTTCAACCTGTTTCCGGGCAGGGAAATGGGTCGTCAGTGGATACTGCTCTGTTTCTTTCAATGTTGGCGCTTCACCGCCAGCCCCCTTGCAGAAGGCTTGCATGTAGTGATTGCGCATGGCGAGCGGCAAGGTTGCGGAAAGGAGAATAACGCTGCCCCCCTGGGCGGCATGGTATTCGATCAATGTTTGCAACAGCTTGTTCATGTAGGGATCATAGGCATGAACTTCATCCACCAGCAGGATCTTCCGCGCCAGTCCCAGACAACGCAGCGATTGGTGACGAGCAGGCAACACCGCCAACAAGGCTTGATCCAGTGTGCCGACACCAACCTCGGCCAAAAGCGCCTTCTTGCGACTGTCCGCCAACCACGCGCTGCATACCGCTTCGATGGTTTCATCTTCACGATCATAGCGCTGTTGGGTATCCGAATTTTCCGGCAGGGAAAGTGATTTTCTGAATGCCTCGGACAGATGCCGGGCACCATGGGCCAGCACCAGTGAGGGTAAGGCATCGTCAGTGTACAATCGCCGATAGACCTTGCCCAAACGCTCGTACATGGCGTTGGAAGTGGCCATGGTGGGGAGCGCCACATACAGGCCATCGCCAAGGCCGCTGGCCATCAGCCGATGTACCAGCGTCAGCGCTGCCTCGGTCTTGCCTGCACCGGTAACGTCTTCAAGAATGAACAACTGATTGCCGGAAGGCAGATCGACGTTTTCGGCCCACTGTTGCAAAGGGGTCAGTCTGGTTATGAAATTGAAAAGATGGTGTGTATTCAGATAGGGAGCGCCGGGCGAGGCTTCTAGATGTGCATTTTCTACTGCCTTTACGGCAAACGGCAGAGCATGGTTTTGCCAGTACTCATCAAGGGGGATTTCGTGTTGGCAAAACTCGTCAGAAAGCCGGCTGGAGCCGAGCCAATCAGCCAATACCACAATCCCGGCCAGAGTCCATGATGAGTTTTTCAGACGATTGCAAAACGCCTTATCAGCCTGGATATCGATTATTTCGGTGGAGATAAACATACGTGAGACAGCAAGCAGGTAGTGCCAGGCAGCTTCTATATTCTGCGGATCAAAATATTGGGAAAGGTAAAGACCAGATATTTTGGGAGGGATACCATGATGGCCGGTAACGACCTGCATCCAGACATCAAGCGTTCTGCAAAGCGGTGTCGGGTTAGAACTCTGCGCAAGCCAGGTATCTTCCGCCACAAGCCGGTCACGCAGCCCGCCTTCCTCGTGCCACAGGCAGTAGCCGAGAGAGTCGTGACGTTCGCTATACCGTTTTCGCTCATTCGGTTTGACCAGATCAGGAGAGAGACCGGAAACAAGCCCTTGAAAGGTGACCGCAAATTTTCCAATATCGTGCAGACTGAGAAAATAGGCGAGCCAACGTTGCAGGGCTTCCGGTGCGATTTCCAATTGGTGGGCGAGGCGTTGGCAGAGCGCTTTATTGGGATCAAGCAGCCCCCAGCCGACCGCCGCCACATCCAGACAATGATATGGGAGAAGATGATATCGTGTTCCGTTTTTTTCAGTTTTGCCCCAGAAGCAGTAATAATTTTTCATTCAGGCCCAAATTCTGCGGTCAATTACCGCCTCATTTATTCTTCATAACAACGACCAGTGCCAGAATCATGGCAAGCGCGCCCAGACCTGGCCCACTGATGCCATTTACAGAGCTGATGATTCCACCAACTTAAACAGATAATGTCTCCATAATCCCCTCCCACAGATTCCAAGCTTTGGAAAGAATAAGGACACATATCGCTGCTGTCAAGATAATTAAGTGAGAAAAAGATTTGTTGAAACTGATCTCAAGAAATGATATTTACTAAACCATGTTCCCTCAACAAGGGATGAACCGTGAGAAAAAGAGTTGAAAATCACATCACGGATTTGTTCCCCGTAAACACGGGGATGGGCCGGGCAAGAAATTGTCCGGCTCTTTTTATCCCGCTCCACCTTCCCCCAATACCTGAAAATTCCTCCATCAAATCCCCCTCGGTCCCCCTTTTATAAAGGGGGAGGATAAATCTCAGACAAACACACGATGTGACAAGCAGCGCCCTCACAGATTCGGCTCATCGAAGACCCTACCCTATCCCTTCCTCACCCGATAAACCCTGCTCCGCTGACCATAACACTCTCATGCGACAGGATGCGTCAGCAGAGCTTTGGGTCTTCATATATACTGCCTTCAGCGCCCTCTTACGCTCAACTCAAGCCAGATACGCGCCGCCATCCGCGCGTCGTCCAGGGCTCGGTGACGCTGGAGCGCTGCCGGCAGTTCTCCGAACAGATAGCAATAAACCGTATCCAGCTTGTGATTGGACAAGTGCGGCAGATGCCGCCGCGCCAGCCGCACCGTGCAGTGCCATTTGTTAGGCAGACCGTGGCCCAGCAGAGCCAATTCGTGGCGGATAAAGGCGCTGTCGAAGGAAGCGTTATGCGCCACCAGCTGGGTGCCGCCGATAAATTCGCGAAATCGGCTCCAGACCGCGTCCGGTTGCGGCTGGCCGTACAACATTGCCTCTGAAATGCCGTGAACCCGGTAAGCTCCGTAGCTGATGGCAGTGCCGCTGTCGATCAAGCTATCCAGCTCGGCAACGATAATGCCGTTTTCCACGGCCACCGCGCCCACTTCAATCACCCGCCCGCCCCGCTGGACCGACAGACCGGTGGTTTCCACGTCAACAATGACTGTGCGTTGCATCTCCCTACTCCCCTGCTGTTGTATATGCGTTACTCATGAGTCGTGCGTTTAAAATAAATTTCCGCTAATCATACCACCGATATACAATCTTGCTGGAGAACAACGCAAAAAGGCCCGCTGCTTTCGCAACGGGCCTTTCTTAACATCATGTATCAGTGTACTTCTTAAGCCTTGGCGGCTGCCTCGGCTCTTTCGTATCCCAGGCTGAACGCTTTTCTGTTCAGTTCGATGAATGCCTCGGGTACGCTGGACAACACGGCCTTCTCGGCATTTTCACGGCTAACCTGACCGGTCAGGGCAACCATGGCGCCCAGGGCGACGATGTTGGCGACGATCTCGCGGCCAACGTCGTTCTTGGCGGTGTTGATGATCGGGAAGGAAACCGTCTTGAAATTCCCGGCCGGCACTTTCTTGACCAGATCGGAGTCGATCAACAGAACTCCGCCGTCTTTCAAGTCGTGCGAATACTTGTCGGCAGCTTCCTGAGTCATGGCCAGCAGCGCATCGACACGGGTTGCTTTCGGGTAATCGATCGGACCGTCGGAGATGATAACCTCCGATTTTGATGCCCCACCACGGGCTTCAGGACCGTAGCTCTGGGACTGAACGGCCTGCTTGCCTTCGTAGATCGAGGCAGCTTTGGCCATGATGATGCCGGCGGTAATCAAGCCCTGTCCGCCCGCACCGGAAAATCTGAGTTCATAACGTGACATCTTTATCGCTCCTTTTTCCTGTAATTATTTGGCAGCCTTGGCACGCTCGATAACCTTGGCGTACTCAGAGGTGTACTCGGCGCGCTCTTCCTTGTAGAGAACACCGGTGAGGATCTTGCCCTCAAGCTGCTCGGCGGTCATCTTCTCGGCGGCCTTGACCGGCACGGCGACTTCTTTGAGGCGGTTCATCATCTCGATGACGGATTTGTACTTGTTACGGCGACCGTAGGTGGTCGGGCAGTCATCAAGAATTTCAACCACGGAGAAGCCTTTGTGCTGAATTGCTTCGGTGATCAACTTGTCGATCTGGTTGGCGTGGAAAGCGGTTCCACGGGCAACAAAGGTGGCACCGGCGCCAATGGCCAGCTTGGCGATGTCAAAGCCGGGATCGGGGTTGCCGTAAGGGGTGGTGGATGCCTTTGCACCGGTCGGGGTGCAGGGTGAGAACTGTCCACCGGTCATGCCGTAGATGTTGTTGTTGAGGATGATGTAGGTCATGTCGATGTTACGGCGACAGGCGTGGATGAAGTGGTTACCGCCGATGGCGGTACCGTCACCGTCTCCGCCGACCAGGATCACGTTCATCTCCGGCTTGGCCATCTTGACGCCGGTTGCAAATGCTGCGGCGCGGCCATGGGCGGTGTGCAGGGTACAGCAATCGATGTAGCCGGGCAGACGCGATGCGCAGCCGATACCGGATACGAGTGCGGTCTCTTCTTTTTTGAGCTGCAGTGTTTCAAAAGCCCGGATCAAGCCCTTCATGACGATACCGTGGCCGCAGCCTGGGCACCAGATGTGAGGCAATTTACCGGGACGGATCCATTTATCGTAATCAAATGCCATGGTTACTTAACCTCCTTGATCTTCTCGAGAATCTGGTCGGGATTGATCGGTTCTCCGTCAACACGGAAGATGCCGAGGACCGGAGCCTTACCCTGAGCGTTACGCTCGATTTCGCCTGCGCACATGCCCAGGTTCATTTCCGGCATGACGAAGCCCTTGACCTTGCCGGCCAGAGCCTTGATCTGCTTGTCGGGGAACGGCCAGAAGGTCTTGATGCGGAACATACCGGCCTTGATGCCCTGCTCGCGTGCAGCGTTGACAGCATAACGGGCGGAACGAGATGTGGAGCCGTAGGCAACGACAACGACTTCCGCATCGTCCAGCTGATACTCTTCAAAGGAGGCGATATCGTCCACATTGGCTTCGACCTTGCGAACCTGACGCTCTTCCTCGGCCTGAACGATCTCGGCCTTGGTGGTCGGGAAACCGTCCTGCATTTTGTTGAGACCGGTCACATGGAACTTGTAGCCGGAACCGAATGCTGCCAGCGGGGGTACATCGCCGAAGCTGGTGTCATAGGGTTTGTACTGATCGGGCGGTACGGTCGGAGCAAGGCGGGGGGTAACGTCGATTTCGCCAGCTTCGGGGAAGACCACGCGCTCACGCATGTGGGCGACGATCTCGTCCGGCATGACCATGACAGGGGTACGGTATTTCTCGGACAGATTGAAGGCGCGAATCATCTCTTCGTAGGTTTCCTGTACGGAAGCCGGTGTCAGGCAGATGGCCGGATGGTCACCGTGGGTGCCCCACTTGGCGCACATCACGTCAGACTGGCTGGGACCGGTAGGCATACCGGTGGAAGGGCCGCCACGCATGACGTTGTAGACAACGCAGGGGATCTCGGCGATGCAGCCGTAGCCGATCAGTTCCTGCTTGAGGGAGAGACCGGGGCCGGAAGTGGATGTCAGAACCTTGGCTCCGGCCAGGGATGCGCCCAGAATGGCGGCCATGGCGCCGATTTCGTCTTCCATCTGGATAAACTTGCCGCCGATCTTGGGCAGTTCGTTAGACATAACCTCGGCAACTTCTGTCGAGGGGGTGATCGGATAACCTGCAAAAAAGTTGCAGCCGGCATACAGTGCGCCGTAGGTTGCAGCTTCGTTACCCTGAAGAAACGCTACTTTTTTGGACATCTGTTCTTTCCTCCCGTTTGATTATTCAGCGCTGACTTTGATTGCGAAATCGGGGCACCTGAGCTCGCACTGCATACACTTGATGCAGGCCTCCAGGTTTTTGACGGATGCAACAAAACCATTCATTTCGAGTACCTTGGTAGGGCAGAACTCGACGCAGATATGGCACCCTTTGCAATACTTCTCGATGATCTCGATTTTTGGCAGTTTTTTCTCCATCTGACACTACTCCTTTATTTCCGTAATAATTGGTGTGATTTCAGACCCCGTAAATGCGGCAAAAGAAGGGCGGCTGCCCTTCTTTTGCGCTCACAAAAGAAACCTGATATCGAACGACTACAGTTTCATGCTGTCGACGAGGCCTTTGACGGCTGCAACCGACTTGTCCATCATGGCCTGCTCTTCTGCATCGAGTTTGAACTGGATGATGTTCTCGACACCCTTTTCACCCAGGACTGCCGGCACGCCAACATAGTAACCGCTGACGCCGAACTCGCCCTGCAAGAAGCAGCAGGTCGGGAGCACACGCTTCTGATCCTTGAGGATCGATTCGGCCATGGAGATGGCGGAAGAGGCGGGTGAGTAGAAAGCGGAACCGGTTTTGAGCAGGGCGACAACTTCGCCGCCTGCGCCACGGGTGCGCTTGACCATGGCTTCCATGACTTCCTTGGCTTTTTCTGCGCCGTATTTCTGTTCGAGCAGTTCCATGACCGGGATGCCGCATACGCTGGTGTAACGAACCAGAGGAACCATGTCGTCGCCGTGGCCGCCGAGGGTCATGGCGGTTACGTCCTTCACGGATACGCCCAGCTCCCAGGCGATGAAGGCAGCAAAACGTGAGGAATCAAGTACGCCAGCCTGGCCGATAACGCGGCTGTAAGGGAAGCCGGTGATCTTCTGGCAGAGGGTAACCATGGCGTCCAGCGGGTTGGAAATAACGATGACGATCGAGTTGGGTGCGTAGGTTTTGATGCCTTCGGCAACCGAGGTCATGATCTTGGAGTTGACTTCGATCAGGTCGTCACGGCTCATGCCCGGTTTACGGGGCAGACCTGCGGTTACGATGACAACGTCGGAATCCTTGATGTCCTCATAGCTGTTGGTGCCTTTCAGGTCGACGTCGTAGCGGTCAACCGGACCGACTTCAGCGATGTCCAGCATCTTGCCCTGGGGCAGACCTTCGACGATGTCGAACAGTACTACATCACCAAGTTCACGCAGAGCACAAAGCTGAGCAAGAACGCCACCAATCTGTCCACCGCCGATGAGAGAAATCTTTTTACGAGCCATTCTGTTTCCTCCTGGTTTTATGTGTTGCTTACGTTGTGAGTAACCTACTGCAACATCAGCCCTACAACTACATGTTCTCGATCAGTGCGTCGGCAAAGCCCGAACAGGAGAGCAGCGTTGCCCCCTGCATCATGCGCTCAAAATCATAGGTGACGCGCTTCTGACCGATGGTCTTGTCAATGGTTTTAACTATTATGTCGGCGGCTTCCTGCCAACCGAGGTATTCAAACATCATCACACCCGAGAGTATTACCGAACCGGGGTTGACCTTGTCAAGATTGGCGTACTTTGGAGCGGTACCGTGGGTTGCCTCAAAGATGGCATGCCCGGTTTCATAATTGATGTTGGCGCCGGGAGCGATGCCAATCCCCCCCACCTGGGCAGCCAGGGCATCGGAGAGGAAATCACCTTCCAGGTTCATGGCGGCCAGTACATCGAATTCCTTGGCCCTGGTCAGGACCTGCTGCAGGGTGATGTCGGCAATCGTGTCCTTGATCATGAGCAGCTTTTTCCACTGGCCGCTGCCGTGTGTCGGAATCAGTTTCAGGGCCGCTTCGACCTCGTTGCGGATGGTCTGCTGCTGTTTGTCCGACATCATATCGTAGCCGGGATCAATTGTCCTGGCATTTTCTTCAACCGTCATGGCCACATGACGGTCATGGTTATCGATGATCCAGCTTTCACGCTCGGTCACGACCTGGTCACGGAACTCGCTGATGGCCAGGGTATAGCCCCAATCCTTGAAGGCCCCTTCGGTAAACTTCATGATGTTGCCCTTATGGACAATTGTCACCGATTTGCGCTTGTGTTGCAGGGCATAGCGGATGGCGGCCCGGATCAGGCGGCCCGACCCTTCACGGGAGATGGGCTTGATGCCGATGGAAGAGCTCTCCGGGAAACGGATCTTGGTAACCCCCATCTCCTGGAGCAGAAATGCCATGACCTTTTCGCACTCCGGGGTACCGGTCATCCACTCGATGCCGGCGTAGATATCCTCGCAATTCTCGCGAAAGATAACCATATCCACATCCTGGGGCTTCTTGACCGGCGACGGTACACCCTGGAAGTAGCGTACCGGCCGCAGACAGGTGTACAGGTCAAGCAGGTGGCGCAGGGCAACATTCAGGGAGCGGATGCCACCACCGATCGGCGTGGTCAGCGGTCCCTTGATGCCGACCAGAAATTCCCGGAAGGCCTCGACGGTCTGCTCGGGAAGCCAGGCCTGATCACCCATCTCCTCTCGAAAGAGGTTAAAGGGCTTTTCTCCGGCATAGACTTCCATCCAGCTGATCTTCTTCTTGCCGGCATACGCTTTCTGAACAGCTGCATCGAAGACGCGTACCGAGGCCTTCCAGATATCGACCCCGGTCCCGTCACCTTCGATGTAAGGAATGATCGGGTGATCCGGTACCAGCAACCGCCCGTCGCTTCCCATGCTGATCTTTTCCCCAACAGGAACTGTTACGTATGTATAAGACAATCCATACTCACTTTCGTGGGTAACCGGTTTTGAAAGAACAGCAGGCTACATCTTTTTATGCTATTGCGTCAATGATTGCGTTCAATGTCTGGCTGGGACGCATAGCTTTTTCGGTCTTGACCGGATCGGGCATGTAGTAGCCGCCGATATCCTGCGGCTTGCCCTGGGCACCGATCAGCTCTTCGTTGATCTTGGCTTCGTTTTCCTGAAGCTGCTTGGCAACTTTGGCAAAACGTGCAGCCAGATCGGCGTCCTTGGTCTGTGCGGCCAAGGCTTCAGCCCAGTACATGGCCAGGTAGAAGTGACTGCCGCGGTTATCAATCTGTCCAACCTTACGGGCCGGGTTCTTGTTGTTGTCCAGGAACTTGGTGTTGGCCTGGTCAAGCGTATCGGCCAGAAGCTGGGCTTTTTCGTTTTTGAAGGTAGCCGCCAGATGCTCCAGCGACACGCCCAGGGCCAGGAACTCACCCAGTGAATCCCAGCGCAGGTAGCCTTCCTGCACAAACTGCTGAACATGCTTGGGAGCCGAGCCGCCTGCACCGGTTTCAAACAATCCGCCACCTGCCAAGAGAGGTACAATCGAGAGCATCTTGGCGCTGGTGCCCAGTTCCAGAATCGGAAACAGGTCGGTCAGATAATCCCTGAGGGCGTTGCCGCTGACGGAAATCGTATCAAGACCGGCTTTTGCGCGGGGCAGTGTGAAGCGCATCGCTTCTACCGGAGACATGATATGGATCTCAAGACCGGTAGTATCCTGGTCTTTGAGGTATTTTTCAACTTTCAGGATCATCTGGGCATCGTGAGCACGATTCTTGTCGAGCCAGAACACAGCCGGTGCTCCGGTGGCACGTGCACGACGCACGGCCAGCTTGACCCAGTCCTGGATCGGCAGATCCTTGGCCTGGCAACCGCGCCAGATATCGCCCGCTTCCACCTCATGCTGAATCAACACCTTGCCGGACTCGTCGACAACACGTACCGTGCCGTCTGCCGGGACCTTGAAGGTTTTGTCGTGGGAGCCGTACTCTTCCGCTTTCTGAGCCATGAGACCGACGTTGGATACGGAACCCATGGTGGTCGGATCGAACTGGCCGTTTTTCTGACAGAAAGCAATACACTCCTGGTACCACTCCGAGTAGCAGGTATCGGGGATCACGCACTTGACGTCGTGCAGCTTGCCGTCCGGTCCCCACATGCCGCCGGAATCACGGATCACAACCGGCATGGAGGCATCGATGATGATGTCGTTACTGGCGTGCAGGTTGGTAATGCCCTTGTCGGAATCGACCATGGCCAGAGCCGGTCTCTTCTTGTAGACGGCCTGGATGTCGGCTTCGATCTCGGCGCGTTTTGCTTCCGGCAGTTTCTGAAGTTTCACATACAGGTCGCCCAGACCGAGATCCGGGTTAACCCCCAGTTCCTTGAAGGTAGCAGCATGCTTCTCAAACACATCCTGGAAATAAACCGATACGAAATGACCGAACATGATCGGATCGGAAATCTTCATCATGGTAGCCTTGAGATGTACGGAGAAGAGCACACCTTTGGCCTGTGCATCAGCAATCTGCTCTTCGATAAACTTACGCAGAGCCTTGCAGCTCATGAAGGCACCGTCGAGCACTTCGCCTGCCTGCAGCGCCAGCTTCTCTTTCAGCACCGTAACATTTCCGGCCTTGTCAACCAGCTCGATTTTTACGTTGCCGGCCTTTTCCATGGTTACGGATTTTTCGCTGTGGTAGAAGTCCCCGGCGGACATGTTCGACACATGGGTTTTCGACTCCGGGCTCCAAGCGCCCATCTTGTGGGGATGTTTCTTGGCGTATTCCTTAACCGCACGGGCCGACCTTCTGTCGGAGTTACCTTCTCTGAGGACCGGGTTTACCGCACTCCCCAGACACTTGGCATAGCGTGCATGCAGTTCTTTCTCGGCATCGGTCTTAGGCTCTTCGGGATAATCGGGGAGTTTGTACCCTTTTTCCTGCAATTCCTTGATGGCGGCTTTCAACTGGGGAATCGAGGCGCTGACGTTGGGCAGCTTGATGATATTGGCTTCGGGCTTCTGAGTCAGTTCACCCAGCTCGGCCAGATAATCCGGCATTCTCTGAGCTTCAGTCAGATAGTCGGGAAAGTTTGCGATAATTCTACCGGCAACGGAGATGTCGCGTGTTTCCACTACGACGCCGGCGGCCTTGGTGAAGGCATTGACAATCGGAAGCAACGAGTATGTTGCCAGTGCGGGTGCTTCGTCGATTTTCGACCAGATGATCTTTGATGTCTGTGTTGTCATATTCTCTCCTTGAAATATTTGGGAACGTCAGCCAAAGGCCTTGATAATCTGACAGGTAACGCGCAGTTTTCACCCCGAACATCGAGCGCGATCTTCATCCGAAATTTTCGTAATACTATAATTAAATCAGTATGTTGTAGTCTAGGTAAAAATCTTGTATACAGTATACAAAAGCAGGTGGACTGTCAAGAAAAAACATTAATTTACAACGTGGTTATAACCAGCCGGAACGCGGGTCCGACTGCTCACGATATCGGTAAATCCATGCCCCCCTTTGTGACCTGTCGCGATAGCTGTGCGGCTTATTTCGCATGAACCTCGATCCATGATCTTGAATTATTTTTTGCCGGAGTAGCGTTTGGCCTTGAGGGCCTCATCGCGGGAAAAATGGCGGGGGATTTTAAGGACCTGTCCGGGCCAAAGCTGTTTGGGATCGCGAATTTGATCCCGGTTGGCCCGATAAATCAGCGGCCAGAGGGATGAGTCGTTGTATATTTCCGTACGTGCCGCAATCTGGGGCAGGGTTTCACCGCGACGCACCGTGTAGCTGAGTGCCTGGGGGGGCGGTTTGGGTGCCTCGACCTTGGCGGCCGCTGCCTGAGCCTGCTGGGCAGCGGCGCGCAGTTCCTGTTCACGCAGCCGCGCCTCGGCCTGGGCCGCCTCAAGCATCAGACGCTCTTCCTTGAGACGGTCCGCCTCGGCGGCGATTCTCTCCTGTTCCTGCTGGGCCTTACGCTGTTTGTAGCGCAGCAACTCTTCCTTCAACAGCGAGCCTTTCTGCAATGCCAGCTGATAGAAGACGTCGGCTGCTTGTTCATCATGCTGAACAAGCAGCACCGCTTCCCCATGTTCAAATGTCTCCAAGAGGTTCAGGTACTCTTGGGGAAAGATTGCCACTGCATCCTGCCTGGCAAGATCATCAACCAGCAGCGTACTCTTGGCCCGAAACGTCGGCGCCGGCGTAGAGCAGGCCGTCACAAGACAGAGCATCAGACATGCCAGGGGCAGACCCCAGCGGCTCACGGAACCGGACACTAAGCCGGCTTTTCCGCCAGCCGGATACCCAACTCGCGCAGCTGTTTCGTATCAACCGACGAAGGTGCTTCTGACATCATGCAGGTACCACGCTGTGTTTTCGGGAAGGCGATTACATCCCTGATGGAGTCGCTACCGGTCAGGAGCATGATCAGACGGTCCATGCCGAAGGCGATCCCGCCATGGGGAGGTGTGCCGAACTCAAGGGCATCCAGCAGGAAGCCGAACTTGCTGCGCGCATCCTCCACGGACATACCCAACATCTTGAACATCAGCGACTGGACCTGTTCCTGATGGATCCTGATTGAACCGCCGCCGATCTCGTTGCCGTTCAGCACCAGATCGTAGGCCTTGGCGCGGCAACGCCCCGGATCGGACTCCACATATTCCAGATCCTCGTCCATCGGTGCGGTGAAGGGGTGATGAACAGCAGCCCAGCGTTTTTCATCCTCATCCCATTCCAGAAGCGGAAAGTCGGTGACCCAGACGAAACGATAGGTATCCTTGTCGGTCAGACCCAGTTTGTTGGCCAGGTGGTTACGCAGCTTGCCGAGGGAGTCGTTGACGACCTTAGGCTTGTCGGCCACGAAGAAGAGCAGATCCCCTTCCTGGGCATCAAAAGCGGCATTCATGGCGCTGATCTCTTCCGGGGTAAAGAACTTGGCGATCGGCGAATGCCATTCACCGTTTTCGATCTTGACGTAGGCCAAACCTTTTGCGCCGTAAATCTTGACGAATTCGGTCAAATCGTCGATCTCCTTGCGGGAGAATTTCGCGCACCCCTTGGCGTTGATGCCCTTGATGACGCCCCCCTTGGAAGCCACATCCACAAAGACTTTAAAACCGGAACCCTTGACCAGATCGGTCAGGTCGCACAACTCCATCCCGAAGCGCATATCCGGGTTGTCCACACCAAAACGGCGGATCGATTCCTGATAGGTAATCCGCTCGACCGGCAGCTGGACATCAACCCCTTTTGTTTCCGTAAAGATCCGGGCAATCAACCCTTCCATGACGGTGATAATATCTTCACGATCGATAAAGGACATCTCGCAATCGATCTGGGTAAATTCAGGCTGACGGTCGGCACGCAGGTCTTCGTCGCGGAAACAGCGCACGACCTGGAAATAGCGGTCAAACCCGGAAACCATCAGGATCTGTTTGAAGATCTGCGGAGACTGGGGCAGTGCATAGAAACTGCCCTGGTTGATACGAGACGGCACCAGGAAGTCGCGGGCACCTTCCGGGGTCGATTTGGTCAGGAACGGGGTTTCCAGCTCGATGAAGCCATTGTCCGTCAGATAGGCACGGGTCAGCTGGGACACCTTGGAACGGAGGATCAGATTGTTCTGCAGCTGGGGACGGCGCAGGTCGAGGTAGCGATACTTGAGGCGGATGTTTTCATTGACCTCGCTATGCTCATCCAGCATGAAGGGCAGCGGCTTGGAACGGTTGAGCAGCTTGCACTCCAGCACCTGAATCTCCACCTCACCGGTCTTCATATTGGGGTTGACCGTACCCTCGGGACGCGGAATCACCGTACCCCTGATCGCCAGGACATATTCGCTGCGGACACCTTCCGCAATGGCGTGAGCCGGCCCGTTCACTTCGGGGTCGAAAACGACCTGGGCAATGCCCTCCCGGTCGCGCAAGTCGATGAAGATCAGCCCGCCATGATCGCGGCGGCGCAGGGCCCAGCCCATCAGGATGACTTCGCTGCCGATGTCGGCTGCCCGCAGGTCGCCGCAATAGTGTGTACGTTTCCAGTTTCCAAGTGTATCCATATGTTCCTCCAATAATATTCAAAAACTTGAAGTGCTAAAGTTCGTTATATACCTATGAATATCTAAAAACCCACATGCCTCACCACAGAGGACACAGAGGACACGGAGGAAAGTCAGAGCCGAAACAGGGGGTTCCCCCCCTACAACAGGTTCGATTTTGCCTTTCCTCCCGTTTTTCCTCCCTGTCCTCCGTGGTAAATTGCCTTTGATTTACTTCCGTCTTCAGTTGATCAGTTTGCCGATACTGCCGAAACGTGGACTAAATTTCTCACTATCCCACGACCAGTACTTGATGAAGGCCAGTCCCTTGATCTTGTCGCGCTTAACGAAACCCCAGAAGCGGCTGTCATAGGAGCGGTCACGGTTGTCGCCCATCACAAAATATGAACCGGGAGGCACGGTTACCGGCCCGAAGGTATCCCGGGGATTCATCTCCTTGGGGATAATTTCCTTTTCCTTGTGCACCTCATGGGGGTTTTCATAGGGCTTACCATTCACAAAGACATGTTTGTCCTTCCCTTCGACCACATCGCCGGGCGTGCCGACCACGCGCTTGATGAAATCCTTGCTGGGGTCTTCGGGATATTCGAAGACGATCACATCACCCTGGCGCGGGTCGCGGAACTTTATCACCGAGGTTGTCGTGAAAGGGATCTTGGTTCCGTAGATAAACTTGTTCACCAGCAGATGGTCGCCGATGGCCAGGGTATCCTCCATGGAGCCGGAAGGTATCTTGAAGGCCTGGACCAGATAGGTGCGAATCACCAGCGCCAGCAACACCGCAATAATGATCGACTCGGCGTACTCGCGGATGATGCTCTTTTTTTTGAATACCGGCTGTTCCGCTGCGGATGTGGCCTGTGATGATGCCGTATGTTCTTCCATGCCCGTTCCTTTGCTTTGAAGTTGTCAGTCGACCTTGAGAATTGCCAGAAACGCCTCTTGGGGCAGTTCCACGTTGCCCACGTTCTTCATGCGTTTCTTGCCCTCTTTCTGTTTCTCCAGCAGTTTTCGCTTGCGGGTAATGTCGCCGCCGTAGCACTTGGCCAGAACATCCTTACGCATGGCCTTGACCGTTTCACGGGCGATGACCTTGTTGCCGATGGCGGCCTGGATGGCTACCTCGAACATCTGCCGCGAGATCAGTTCCTTCATCTTGGAAACCAGATCACGTCCCCGGAAATAGGCCTTGTCACGATGCAGGATCAGGGAAAGGGCATCGACCACCTCGCCGTTGATCATGACATTCATGCGGACCAGGTCGCTGCGCCGGTATTCCAGGTGCTCGTAATCCAGTGAGGCATAGCCCTTGGTGATCGATTTGAGACGGTCGTAGAAATCCAGCACGATCTCGTTCAGCGGCAATTCATAGATGATCATGACCCGCGTCGGAGTCAGATACTTGATCTCGCGCTGCACACCGCGCTTGTCCTCGCACAGCGCCAGCACGCCGCCGACGAACTCGTTGGGCACGTGGATATGGGCCAGGATGAAAGGCTCCTCCAGATACTCCATGCTCTGCAATTCGGGCATCTGGTTGGCGCTCTGGATGGAGAGCACCTCGCCGCTCTGTTTGTGCACCCGATAGACAACCGTCGGGGCGGTGGTGATCAGGTCCAGGCCGAACTCGCGTTCCAGGCGTTCCTGGATGATCTCCATGTGCAAGAGCCCCAGGAATCCGCAACGGAAGCCGAAGCCCAGGGCCACCGAGGTCTCCGGCTCGTAGGAGAAGGAGGAGTCGTTGAGCTTGAGTTTGGCCAGGGCGTCGCGCAGCTGCTCGTACTGGGCGGTGTCGATCGGGTACAGGCCGGAGAAGACCATCGGCTTGACCTCTTTGAAGCCATCCAGCGGCACCTGGCACTGCCGGTTGAGCAAGGTGACCGTGTCGCCGACCTTGGCATCGGCCACGTCCTTGATGCCGGCGATGATAAAGCCGACCTCGCCGGCGGTCAACTGGGGCACCTCGACCATCACCGGGGAGAAGATGCCGACCTTGAGTGCCTCATAGGCCTTGTTGGTGGACATGAGCTGGATCTTGTCACCCTTTTTGAGGGTACCGTCGAACAGGCGCACCAGGATGATGACCCCCTGATACTGGTCGTACCAGGAGTCGAAGAGCAGCGCCTTCAGCGGTGCCGTCTGATCCCCCTTGGGAGCCGGTATCTTCTTGACGATCTCTTCCAGGATCTCGTGGGTGCCGATACCTTCCTTGGCGCTGGCCAGGACCGCCTCGTGGGCATCGATACCGATGATCTCCTCGATCTCCTGTTTGACCCGTTCCGGATCGGCCGCCGGCAAATCGATCTTGTTGAGGACCGGAAAGACCTCCAGATTGATATCCAGGGCGAGATAGACATTGGCCAGGGTCTGGGCCTCGACCCCCTGGGAGGCGTCCACCACCAGCAGGCCGCCTTCACAGGCCGCCAGGGAGCGGGAAACCTCGTAGGTGAAGTCAACATGTCCGGGAGTATCGATCAGGTTGAGGATATAGTCGACGCCGTCATTGGAGCGGTAGTTCAGCCGGACGGTCTGGGCCTTGATGGTGATACCGCGCTCGCGCTCCAGATCCATCTTGTCCAGGAACTGGTCCTGCTTTTCACGGTCGGAAAGGGCGCCGGTATACTCCAGCAGGCGGTCGGCCAAGGTGGATTTTCCGTGGTCGATGTGGGCGATGATCGAAAAGTTGCGAATCTTGCTGATATCCATGAATTCCTTCGGATGTATGCGGGAAAATTGAATTGTGTAGCATAAATAAAAGCGGCCGGAATGTAAAGCCCAAACGCGGAACGCTGTCAGAACATGAAGCGGCGCATGCTGATGCTCTGCAAGATGCCGATGCCGACCATGGAGGTGATCATGGAGGTGCCGCCGTAGGAGAAGAAGGGCATCGGCACCCCGACCACCGGGAACATGCCGATCACCATGCCCATGTTGATCACGATGTGCCAGAAGAGCATGGCCGTCACCCCCATTGCCAGCAGGGCACCGAAGCGGTCATTGCAGCGGCGGGCGATATTGAGCCCCCACAGGACCAGGGAGAGATAGAGCAGAATCAGCACCAGGCAGCCGATAAAGCCCCACTCCTCGGCAAATACGGAGAAGGCAAAATCGGTGTGCTGCTCGGGAAGAAAGCGTAACTGGGACTGGGTCCCCTTGACAAAACCCTTGCCGATGAAACCACCCGAACCGACGGCAATCTTGCTCTGGATGATATGGTAGCCGCTCCCCAGACGGGAACGTTCCGGGTTGAGAAAATCCAGGACCCGGTTCTTCTGATAGGGACGCAGGAAATAACTCCATCCCAGCCAGGCCACCGGGATGGTGACCAGCACGAAGGTGACCACCGTCGACCAGCGCAGGCCGCGATAGAGCGTCATGGAAAGGGCGATCAGGATCACCAAAATGGCGGTCCCCAGATCGGGCTGCTTCATGATCAGCAAGGCAGGAATCGCCAGAATCCCCAACGGAAAGAGCATATCCCTGACGGTCAGACCGCCCATCGACTGGAAGTTATTGAAGAAACGGGCAAAGGTGATAATGATGACGATCTTCATCAGCTCCGAAGGCTGCACATTGAACAGTCCCAGATTCAGCCAGCGGGTGGCGCCCATGGAACTGCGACCGATCACCAGCACCGCCAGCAGCAGGAGAATCACGATCCCGTAGAGCCAGTAGGAAAAATCCTCCAGGATATGATAGTCCACCGTACTGATCGCCAGGGCAATCCCCATCCCGGCCAGCAGCCAGTAGAACTGCTTGATGTAGTAGGCTGTGGCGACAACCTTGTAGGGAGCGGTGGCGCTGTAGATGTTCATGATTCCCAGCAGGCAGACGGCAATCACCAGCCCGGCCAGCATCCAGTCGATATTTGTCAACAGACGGCGATCAATCATTGACGGCATCCCCACTGCTACGCGGCTCTTTTAGGGATGGCTGCCCCCCATCCTCCTCGTCAGCCTCATCCCTGGTATTTGGTTTTACCGGGGCCTTTTGAGCCGGCTTCTTGCCGTCGAAATAGGCCCTGAGAATCCTTCCGGCGATCGCCCCGGCCACCTCACCGCCATGCCCTCCATGTTCCACCACCACGGCCACGGCTATCTCCGGCTTATCGTAGGGTGCAAAGGCCACGAACAGGGCATGGTCACGAAACTGATAGGGCGTACCCTGCTTGCTGTCACGCAACTTGACCACCTGCGACGTGCCGGATTTGCCGGCCACGCGCACGTCATACAGGCGGGCCATGGCACCGGTACCGCCCGGTTCATTGACAACAGCAAACAGCCCCTGTTTGACCAGGCGGAATTTATCGGCGGAGATCCCGGTCCGGCCGATGATCTCCGGCTTAAATTCCTTGAGCGGCTTGCCGTCGGCATCCACGATGCGCTTGACCAGGAACGGGCGATAGACCGTGCCTTCGTTGGCAACCGTGGAGATCATGGAGGCCAGCTGGATCGGCGTCATCAGCACATAGCCCTGTCCGATGGAAACCGGCAGGGTCTCGCCGTGATACCAGCGTTTGCCGAAACGTTTCTGTTTCCACTGGGCCGTCGGAATCAGGCCCGGCTTTTCATTGGTCAGGCCGATGCCCAGCGGCGCACCGAGCATGAATTTCTGGGCGGTCTTGGCAATCAGATCCACCCCCAGGCGTTCGCCCAGCTGGTAGTAATAGACATCACACGATTCGCGCAGTGATTTTTTCAGGTTGGTCGTACCGTGACCATGCTTGTTCCAGCATTTGAAGACCGATCCACCCAGTTCGTAGGAACCCTTGCAGTTCACCGAGGTTGAATCGTTGATCTGGCCATTTTCGAGACCGGCCAGGGCGGTAATGATCTTGAAGGTCGATCCGGGGGGGTACTGGCCGGTGAGGGCCTTGTTCTCCAACGGATGTCGTTTGTCATCCAGATAGGACTGCCACACATCCGCCGGAAGCTTTCCGCTGAAGAGAGCCGGATCAAACGACGGTGTGCTGACAAAGGCCAGTACCTCGCCGCTGTTGACATCCAGCGCAACGGCGGCACCGGCCTGGTCGCCAAAGGCCTTTTCAGCCTGTTTCTGGACGGCGGCATCGATGGTCAGGACAACACTGTTGCCCACCGTCGGGTAGGATTCGGAAATCGTTCTCAGCACCCGGCCGCGGGCATCCACTTCCAGCTGCCGACCACCATCGTTACCGTGCAGTTCCTGCTCCCAGCTGCGTTCGACGCCGTTCTTGCCGATATAATCACCGGGATTGTATTCCTCATAGCCCTTCTTATCCAGATCGTCATCCGAAATTTCACCGATATACCCCAGCAGATGGGCCGCCAGGAGTTCACTGGAGTATTCCCGGACCGGCTTCATCTCGATTTCAACCCCCGGCAGGCGCAGGCGGTTTTCCTCGATGATCTCGACCTGGTCGCGGCTGATGTTTGACGCCAGCACGACCGGATAATATTTTGCCCGTCCGGTGACCTTTTTCCAGCGTTCTTCCAGTTCGGCCCGATCGAGGCCAAGCAGCCGGGAAAGACGGTCGAAGAGACCATCCTTGTCCTTCACTTCCAGGGGAACCACCGCCAGACTGAACGAGGGGCGGTTACTGACCAGCACCTTGCCGGAACGATCCATGATGGCGCCGCGCGATGCCGCCACCGGGACAAAGCGCAGACGATTGTTTTCGGACATGCTACGGTAATCGTCCGTGTTCAGAATCTGCAGATGCCATAGCCGCAGCAAGAGAATGAAAAATATTGCCCCGACGACAAAAGAGATGACCAGAATCCTCTGTTTCGATTCCATCACCTCGCGAACAAAACGCTGAGCCTTCATGAGACTTCCTGTGGAGATGAAAATACCGGCAACAGTGTAACCAGGGATGCGGCAAAGGCATTGACGAGCAGATGGGGCAGGAGACCGGCGCTCATGGAATAGAGGATGCCGGGGGTGGAGGTCAACATGAGCAGCATGAGCAGATCCAGGGTTACGCAGGCCAGGCTTGCAGCCGTGACGGTGACGACAAACAACTCGCTGCTCTCGGCGTAGAGCAGATCGGAAATGCTTTTTATGACGAGAAATATGATCAGGAACGAAAAGGCATTCAGCCCCAGGTACAGCCCACTGAAGACATCCTTGACCAAGCCCAGAAGCCATGCCAGGAGCGCACCGGAGGCACTGGAGCCGCGCAAGGCCAAGTAGACCATGGCCACCAGCAGCAGATCGGGCTTGAAGGGAGTGGCCACGTGAATCGGCAGTACCGAGGTCTGTAGAACCACCGCCAGGAGCAGGGCAAAAATTGCCGACGCGTTCCTAATCATGAGGTTCCCTCAAGACAACCAGGGCCTCTTCCAGATGGGCAATATTGACCAGGGGGCGAATGGTGACCGTCTGAAAGATGCCGTACTCTCCGCGCTTGACCATGGTGACCTCGCCGATCGGGATCCCCTTGAGAAATACGCCACCAATGCCGGAAGTCACCACCATGTCACCGACCTTGACGTCCTCTTCGCGGGTGGTGAACTCCAGTGAGCAGAGTCCTTCCCCCTTGCCCTTCACCACCCCCCGCGCCCGCGAACGCTGGATGGTTGCGGCAATGCCGCTGGTGTGATCCGTCAGCAGCAGAACCCGTGACGTGTTGGGAGCCACCTTGACGATCTGGCCGACGACACCGTCCGCGGCAACCACGGCCATACCTTCCGTAATCCCGCTGGTACTCCCCTGGTCGATCACCAGGGTTCTGAACCATGAGCTTAAGTCTTCTCCCACAACCGAGACCGTCAAGCTGGGCAGTTTGACGCTGTTCTTCATCCCCAGCAGTTTCTCCAGGCGCTGATTGGCCATGGCCGTTTCGCCGGCGGCAAGTATGCGTGCATTAAGCCCCTTGATTTCATCGCGCAGGCGCAGATTTTCCTGGCGAACACCCACAAGACTGAGATAGTTGTCCCAGGTATCTTCAAAGAAGCCACTCACCCGCGCTGCGGGCTTCATCACCGGCGCAAAGACCATCATCACACCACGCTCGACAAAATTGGCGCTGCGTTTGTGGGGGATGTTCAGTGAATAGAAGATCAGTGCCACCAGTATGCCGATGCCGGCCAGGAGGACAAAACCGAATTTTTTAAATAAATCCATAGTAGTTTACCATGCGTCCAGCTCCGCCGGCCTGCACGTACCGCTGATCCGGGTACGCTCAGTGCGCCCCGCAGAGTTCGGCTTCCTCATACACCTGCTGGAGATAGTCACGATAGGGTGACTTGGGGGTTTCATCGATGACCTGCCGCATCCTCTTGCAATCTATAAAGCCGCGCCGCAGGGCAATCTCCTCCAGACAGGCGATCTTCATCCCCTGGCGCGATTCGATGATCTCTATGTAATTACTGGCTTCCAACAGGCTTTTGTGGGTACCGGTATCCAGCCAGGCGATACCCCGTCCGAGACGTTCTACGGTCAAGGCTCCCCGCTTCAGATAATGCAGGTTGACATCCGTGATCTCAAGCTCGCCCCGCGGGGACGGCGCGATCGATTTGGCCACCTCGACCACATCGGCACCATAGAGGTACAGACCGGGGACGGCGTACTGCGACTTGGGCTGTGCCGGCTTCTCCTCGATGCTGAGCACCCGCCCGGCCGCATCGAATTCAACCACGCCATAGCGCTGCGGATCATGCACCGGATAGCCGAAGATGCGCGCCCCACCCTGAAATTCGGCCAGGATACGGTCCAGATTCATCTTGCCGTAAAAGATGTTGTCCCCCAGGATCAAGCAGACCGGCTGATTATCAATAAACTCCTCGCCGACCAGGAAAGCCTGGGCGATCCCCTTGGGTTCGGGCTGGACCTTGTAGGTCAGCTTGATACCCCAGCGTGAACCATCGCCCAAGAGAGCCTGGAAACGGGGCGTATCGTGGGGAGTGGATATGAGCAGGATATCGTTGATACCGGCCGTCATCAAGGTCGCCAGCGGATAGTAGATCATTGGCTTGTCGTAAACCGGCTGCAGCTGTTTGCTGGCGACCAGCGTCAGCGGATAGAGCCGGCTGCCGGCGCCGCCGGCCAGGATAATACCTTTGCGGATTGGTTCTGTCATGATCAACGCACCCCCGATAAAATTGCACAAACAGTTATTAATACACGCAGCTAGGACGTATGTCAAACGTCAACGACGGGGTCTGTCGCCAGGATCCCGTAAACAATATTTTCAACAATCCGGAACAGATGGGGTAGCGCAGCAGATCAGCCGGGCCGCCTCCAGCAGGTTGTCGCAGACGCTGACTCCGGCCGGGAGAGCGGCTTCCTCCTGGCTGCCATAGCCGGTTCGCACCAGAATCGGGCGACAACCGGCCGCCCGCCCCGCCTCAACATCGACCAGTTTGTCGCCGATCATGACCGAGAATTGCAGGTCGATTTCAAAACGGCCGGCCGCTTCCAGGAGCATTCCCGGCAACGGTTTACGGCAGCGGCAGGGGAGCGCGTAACTCCCGCGCCCGGCGGGGTGATGCGGACAGTAACTCCAGGCATCCACCCGTGCACCGACCTGTTCCAGTTGCGCTGCGATATGGCGGTGCAGCAGGTGCACATCCTCCTCCGTATAGTAGCCCCGCGCCACACCGGACTGATTGGTGACCACAATCACCAGAAATCCGGCCTCGTTCAACAACCGGATAGCTTCCGGCGCACCGGGGATAAAGGTAAATTCATCCGCGCGGTAGAGGTAATCCTTTTCCTCGTTGATCGTTCCATCACGATCGATAAATACGGCCCGTTTCATGGACATTCTCCGAACATGATTTGATATAATTTGAATCTGTGACGTTGTAGCGCCGGAATGCGCAAAAATGCCGGAGCGGCCCGTCGTCCGTGCCGGTACAATCCTCTTTTGTCAGGTGTCCTTCGCTGTACGGTCAGGTATTCATCAAAGCTTGAAGCGAGAGGCGTTCCGGGCACATGGAGGCGCGGAGGCGTTACGGATTCAGGTGTAATTCAAGCGTCTGATTTGGTTGAGCAATAGCCAGAGTTTGATTGACAAAAACGGCCATGAGGCTCTATAACTGCATATTCACATACCGGGAGAGTACCTGAGATGATCAAGACCAACAACCTCAAAATAACCGCCATCACCCCCATCATTGCACCGGGCGACCTGCGTCAGGTCTTTCCGCTTTCCCCATCGCGGGCCGAGTTCGTCAACAAGAGCCGCCAGTCCCTGAAAGACATCCTGCATCGCCGTGATCCGCGCCTGATGGTTGTGGTCGGTCCCTGCTCCATCCATGACACCGACGCCGCCGTCGATTACGCCCGGCGTCTGGCGGCGCTGGCCCGCCGCGTGGAAGATCAACTCATGCTGGTCATGCGGGTCTACTTTGAAAAACCGCGCACCACCGTCGGTTGGAAGGGGCTGATCAACGACCCCGACATGAACGGCAGCCACCTCATCTCGAAAGGTCTCGGCATTGCCCGGGGTCTGCTGCTCAGGTTGACCGAGCTGGAGGTGCCGGTTGCCAATGAGATGCTCGACCCGATCACTCCCGAATATGTGGCCGACATGATCAGCTGGGGGGCCATCGGTGCCCGCACGACCGAATCCCAGACCCACCGCGAGATGTCCAGCGGCCTCTCCTTCCCGGTCGGCTTCAAAAACGGCACCGACGGCAATCTGCAGATCGCCATCGACGCCATGAAGGCTGCCCAGCACCCCCACAGCTTCCTTGGTATCAACCGCGAGGGGCGCACCTCCATCATCCAGACCACGGGCAATCCCGATGTACACATCGTCCTGCGGGGCGGTTCACGCAAGGTCAACTACCACCCGGAAGACATCGCCCTGACGGAAGAAAGCCTGAAAAAGAACGGGCTGCATCCGACCATAATGGTCGATTGCAGCCACGGCAACTCCAACAAGGATTACCAGAAACAGCCAGAAGTACTGGAAAACGTTGTCCAGCAGGTGGTGGACGGCAACGGCTCCATCTCGGGCGTGATGATCGAGAGCAATATCGAGGCCGGCAATCAGAAGATCGCCGCCGACCTGAGCCAGCTGAAGTATGGCGTATCGATCACCGATGCCTGTATCGACTGGGCCACTACGGAGAAAATCCTGCTGGATGCCCACCGCATGCTGGGCAAGAAAAAATAGCCTGTCAGATGAGTGAGGGTGGGCAACCACCCTCACTCATACATCAGTTGCAGTCCCCTGCCGCCAACCTTGTTCAGCGCCCCTTCAAAACTCTCCTCCACGCCACCCGAAAGCAGATCCAGATAATTGAGCTTCTTCTTGGGCGGTTGAATCACCTCCGGCTCCCCCTTGATACCGGCCAAACGGCCAGCCTCTTCGATGGCATCCTGCAAGGTTCCCAGACGATCGACCAATTTCAGCGCCAGGGCCTGTTCACCGGAGAGCACCCGTCCATCGGCAATCCTGCGCACTTCTTCCTCGGGCAGCTTACGACCACTGGCGACCGCCTTGACAAACTGGTTGTGGGTGCTGTCGATCACCGCCTGAAACATGGCCCGATCCTCCGCGGTCAGTTCGCGGACCGGGGAACCCGAATCCTTGAACTTGCCGGTTTTGACCACCGTAGCCTTGATGCCGATCTTATCCATCAAGGTCTCGATATTGGAGAGCCTGATGATGACACCGATACTGGCGGTGATCGTACCGGGATTGGCATAGATCAAGGTCGCCGGAGCGGAGATGTAATAACCGCCCGAGGCGGCCAGGCTACCCATGGAGACAACGATCTTCTTTTTGGCGGCAAACCTCTTGACCTCTTCATAGATCTCCTGGGAAGGGGCCACGACTCCCCCCGGAGAATCAACCCGCAAGACCACGGCCTTGACAGCGTCGTTTTTCAGGAAATGCCGCAACTGGCGGACCGTATCCCGTGAATCCAGGATCATCCCCTTTACTTCAACCAGGCCGATGCCCTGTTTTTCCACAAACTGCCCTTCTTCCGTGCCCAGCAGAGCCTTGACGATGGATAGGGAGCCGATAAAGAGCAGCCCGAGAAAAATAATGATCATTGTTCCAATGATAACGTTCTTTTTAGACATGGATGAGCCCCCGGAGAGCTGATTTAATTTCTTGTTGGCAGGCGGAATCTGCTACAGTACCCCCATGCGTATTCTTGTCATGTCGGATAGCCACGGGAATTTTCCCACAGCCCTGCAGGCCTGCGATCTGGCCGACGGCTTCAATGCCCTTGTCCACCTCGGCGATGGTGCTGAAGACGCCGCGATCCTCGCCCATGCAGTGGATGTGACGGTCATGCATCTGGCCGGAAATTGCGACCAGGGTTCGTCCTCGCCGCGTGAGTTGCTCTGGGAATGTGAAGGAAAGAAGCTGTTGATGCTGCATGGGGATGCCTACGGGGTCAAGAGCGGGCTGGCCCTGCTTGAGAGACGAGCCAGAGAGGCGGGAGCCGATGCCGTGCTGTTTGGTCATACCCATCGCCCGCTGGTCGCCATGTTGTCAGGCATGCTGGTGGTAAATCCGGGGACACTCATGCGCTCTGCCCTGAAGAAGTCATTTGCGATTGTGGAGATCAGTTCGGCAGGGATATCCGCCAGGCTTCACGACATTGCCTGAGCCGACTTCCCGCCGCCCGCTTATTCACTCCAGGTCCCGTTGAACCGCCTCATGTCCTTTGTGCACCGCCTTTTCAAGCCGGCGGCGACGCGGCCAGGTCAGTACGAATCCGACCGGGCCCGACAGGACATAGGTCAGCATGATGGCAAAGGTCATCACCACCGGTTCGGCGGCGACGACAATCAGCAGCACCACCGCCAGAAGCAGGAAACCAAAGGGCTGACGCTTGATCAGCGCGGGGTCTTTGAAGGAATAGTAGCGGAAATTGGAGACCATCAGGAAGGCCAGCAAATAGATCAGGGCGATGATGGCCAGGCGTTTGAAGGAACTGGGCCAGCCGAAATGATGAAACAGCAACACGGTTGAAGCGACCATACTGGCGGCCGCCGGAATCGGCAGTCCCACAAAGCGTTTGCTCTCAACGGTATTGACCTGCACATTGAAGCGCGCCAGGCGCAACGCGCCACAGACCACAAAGAGGAAGGCTGCCACCCAGCCGAGCCGGCCGAACGGTTTGAGGGCCCAGGCATACATCATCAGCCCCGGCGTAACGCCAAAGGCGACCAAGTCGGCCAGGGAGTCGTACTCCACGCCGAACTTGCTGGTGGTGCCGGTCATGCGGGCGACCTTGCCATCCAAGCCGTCACAGATGGCCGAGATGAAGATCCAGATGGCCGCGGCATAGTAATTGCCGTTCAAGGTCGAAACCAGGCTGTAGAATCCGGCAAACAGACTGCCGCTGGTCACCAGATTGGGAAGAATATAGATCCCGCGCTTGATGCTGTCCGGCTTCTCAACCCGCTGTTCCTGCAGTTCGGCGTTCATAGGCTTGCTTCTCCACTCATCCAAGGCGCCCCAGGACCGTCTCGCCGGCGGTCGTGGTATCGCCCAATTTGACCAACGGCTCGACGTCAACCGGCAGATACACATCCACCCTCGATCCGAAGCGGATCAGGCCGTAGCGCGTGCCCCGCACCAGCAGATCCCCCACCTTGGGATAGCAGATGATCCGACGTGCGATCAACCCCGCAATCTGGACGAAGGCGATCCGTACACCAGCGGTTGTTTCCAGCACGACCCCATTGCGTTCATTTTCGCTGGATGCCCGACCATCCCGGGCATCCAGAAAGCGGCCAGGGTGATAGGCGATACCCACGACCGTACCATCCAGTGGAGCACGGTTGACGTGCACATTGAAGACCGACATGAAGATGCTGATCTTGAGCGCTTCACACCCCAAGGGTGTCTCCGGGACCCGCTCGACGACAATCACCCTTCCATCGGCAGGAGCCACAACCGTCTTGGCGTCTCCCGGCGGAGTCCGCTCGGGATTGCGAAAAAAGGAGATCACAAACAGGGTCAGGAGAACAAAAATGGCTGCCGGAACGGCCAGAACCACGCTCTGCAGTTTCCAGGCGGAAAAGAGCAGCAGTGCCGTCAATCCGACTGAATAGGCGATAAAGGGATACCCTTCCCTGGCTATGATTCCGTTATTGTCCATTGTACCTGCCCGACCCTGTCACTCAGAATATTTTCTTTTGTGCTAAAATGCGCCGACACCCCTCCTCCCGAAGGGGTAAAGGGGTGCCGGGAATTGACATGTATCTGCTGCCTAGTTCTTGGTTTTGTCGACGATCTTCTTAATCCAGGGCATCATGCTGCGCAGCTTCTCACCAACCTGCTCGATCGGGTGGGCAGCATTCAGACGGCGACGGGCCGTCATTTCCGGGTAGTTCGTAGCCCCTTCCAGAATAAACTGTTTGGCATAATTGCCGTTCTGGATATTGTTCAGGCATTCCTTCATGGCAGCACGGCTCTGGTCGTTGATTACGCGCGGACCGGTGACGTATTCGCCATATTCCGCATTGTTGGAGATAGAGTAGTTCATGTTGGCGATACCACCCTCATACATCAGGTCCACGATCAGTTTGAGTTCGTGCAGACACTCGAAATAGGCCATTTCGGGGGCATAACCACCTTCCACCAGGGTATCGAAGCCGGCCTTGACCAACTCAACCGCACCGCCGCAGAGCACGGCCTGCTCGCCGAACAGGTCGGTCTCGGTCTCGTCCTTGAAGGTCGTCTCGATGATGCCGGTACGGCCGCCGCCGATGGCGCTGGCGTAGGAGAGAGCCAATTCGCGGGCCTTGCCCGACGCATCCTGGAACACGGCAACCAGGTCAGGAATTCCGCCGCCTCTCACAAATTCGGAGCGTACCGTATGACCGGGGGCCTTGGGTGCGATCATGATCACGTCCAGGTCGGCGCGCGGCACAACCTGATTGTAGTGAATGGCGAAGCCGTGAGCAAAGGCCAGGGCGGCACCTTGTTTGAGTTTCGGTGCGATTTCATCGCGGTAAAGAACCGACTGGAACTCATCGGGTGTCAGGATCATTACCAGATCAGCCGTAGCTACGGCTTCGGCAACGGTTGCCACCTTGAGGCCGGCATTCTGCGCCTTGATGGCGGAGGTCGAACCTTCACGCAGTGCCACTGTTACATCAACCCCGGAATCCTTGAGGTTGCAGGCATGGGCATGGCCCTGGGAACCATAACCGACGATGGTAACTTTTTTTGCCTTGATCAGTGCGAGATCGCAATCCTTGTCATAATAAACCTTCATTCTCTACCCCTTATTCTTAAAAATATCCGGAATCCCGGTACGCTTATAGAGCGAAAAGAGTGTGAAAGTACTACAGCGGGACGTTTTTTGTCAATGAATTCCACCAGCGTCCCGATATTTCGGGCCATCGGGAGCAGCGCATCAGGCTGCTCCGCTTAGCGGCTACTCGAACTTACGGATCACCTGCCCGGTTTCCTCGTCATAGGTAACGACAAGGGTCTTGCCCTCGTTGCCGCCCTTCTTTTCAACGCCCTTCGCTTGCTTCTGGCGGGACTCGCGCTCTGCTCGAAGCTTCTCAGCCCGTGCCATTCTGCGCGCAAGCGGGTCTTTTGCCTCCAGCTCATCGTCCCAGATGACCTTGACCCGCCCGCGATACTTCTTGGGAACATTTTCAAGTTTATCGGTAATGACGACCGCTCCGCTGTTGTCCTTGTATTTGTAGAACTCGGCCCGCGCATCCGGCGGCAGGAAAAACATCGTTCCGACACACAGGCAGATCAGGGCGGACACGGATAAAGCCAGCGACGTTTTCATAGATTCTCCTTGAGAAATCCCCGGACCGCTTCCAGAAATGCAGCCGGTTGTTCCAGGTGCAGAGAGTGGGCAGCGCGCTCAATAACCATCGAACGCACCGTGCTTGCCGCTGAAAAGCTCTGAATGCTCTCCACAGCGGGAAAAAGCCGATCTTCGCTCCCGTGCACAATCGAGACGGGCACGTCAAGCGCGGCAATCTCTCCCCGGCGGTCAAATGCGGCAATCGCCTGGACCTGTTTTCGAAATGCTTCTACGGATTGAGGATAGGGATATTCGACGGCATAACGGATGGCGCTCTCAACGGCCTGCACATCTTCCAGAAATGACGCCGTGAACAACCAGGGTACGATACCTCTGAACCACGCATCCAGGTCGCAGCCGGCTGATAATGCATCGGCCCATCCCTGGAACAACAATGAGCTCCCCTGCGGGCTTCTGGCCGTGCTGCCCACCAGGACAAGGCTGGTAACACGCCCCGGATAACGCAAACCGCACTCAAGCGCCACAAATCCGCCCATGGAGTGGCCAAGCATATGTGCCGAGGCGATTCCTAGATGATCAAGCAGGGCAACGCAGTCGGCGGCCATGATCGGGATACTGATCTCCACACCGGCCTGGGTTGATCGGCCGACGCCCCGGTTGTCGAAGATGATGACCTGAAAATCATGGGCCAGGGCCTCGACGACAGCCCCCCAACTCTGTGAATCACTGGCCAGGCCCGCGACCAGCAGCAACGGTGCACCACGGCCATGGCTCTCGAAATAGAGCGTAACACCGTCAGAAAGTTTCAGACCATGGTCTGCCATCAGAATTCCCCGCGCAGAAGATGGTTGTATATCTACCACCCCAACACCGATCGTCAAGAAATACAGACAAAAAAAGCCGCCCTGAACGGACGGCTTTCAATGAATCATGGTTATGAGAACATGCTACCCTTTCCACCCTTTGGCGCCACGACCGATGGCAACCGAACCGGTGCGGACCAGCTCCTTGAGCCCCAGGGGACGCAGCAGATCGAGGATGGCGTCGATCTTGACCGGGTTGCCGGTGGCCTCGATAGTGTAGGACTTGGGGGTGACATCGATGATCTTGGCCCGAAAGATATCCACGATCCGCAGCACCTCGGCCCGGTTCTGATCCTCGGCCGAGACCTTGATCAGCGCCATCTCGCGCTCGACACCGCTGCCGTCGGTAAAATCGATGACCTTGATGACGTCGATCAGCTTGTTGAGTTGTTTGGTGATCTGCTCCAGGATCTGCTCGTCGCCGCGGGTAACGATGGTCATGCGCGACATGCCATCCTCGTTGGTGGGTGCCACGCTCAAAGAATCGATATTGAATCCGCGCCCCGAAAAAAGTGACGCCACGCGGGACAGCACGCCGAATTCGTTTTCAACCAGAACTGAAATTGTATGTTGCATGGAAGAAACCTCCAAAATTTCTATGAATATTACGCGTTCAAGACCATTTCGTTCAGCGACGCCCCGGCCGGAACCATCGGCAGCACCTTCTCCTCGCGGGCGATCATGAACTCCATGATGACCGGCCCCGGTTCGGCAAAGGCGGCCTTGATGACATCTTCCACCTCACCCGGTTTCGAGGTACTGAAACCCTTGGCTCCGTAGGCATCGGCCAGCTTGACGTAGTCAATCGGCAATTCCATGCAGGTGCTGGAGTAACGCTTGTCAAAGAACAACTCCTGCCACTGGCGCACCATCCCCAAAAAGTTGTTGTTGAGGATGACGATCTTGACCGGCAGACGATTCTGCACCAGGGTGGCGATCTCCTGGATATTCATCTGCACGCCGCCGTCGCCGCAGATGGTGATCACCTGGCGTCCGGGAAAGGCCGCCTGGGCCCCCATGGCGGCCGGGAGACCGTAGCCCATGGTGCCCAAGCCGCCCGATGTCAGCAGGGTGCGCGGCTTGTTGAACTGGAAGAACTGGGCCGTCCACATCTGGTGCTGACCGACGTCGGTAGAGATGATCGCATCCGGCTCGGACAGTTCGCGCAGCTTCTGGATCACGAACTGGGGTTTGATGATCGTGGCGCTGTTCTTGTAAGCGATGGGATGCTTTTCCTTCCAGGCGGCGATCTCCTCGTGCCAGGGTCCAATCGCACCCTTGAACTCGCTCACCATCTCGGAAAGCTTGCCGGCCTGTTTGAGCATGGCGGTCAGTACGTCCTTGACATCGCCCACGATCGGCAGATCGACCCGCACGTTCTTCTTGATCGAGGTCGGATCCACGTCGATATGGATGATCTTGGCATGGGGGGCGAAGGTGGCCAGTTTACCGGTCACGCGGTCATCGAAACGCGCCCCGATGGCGACGATCAGATCGGAGTGGGTCATGGCCATATTGGCGCAATAGGAACCGTGCATCCCCAGCATGCCCAGGGAATGGAGATCGTTCTCGGGGAACGCACCCAGACCCATCAGGGTCGTGGTCACCGGAACCGTCAGCTTGCGCCCCAGCTCGGTCAACTCCTCCGAACCATTGCCCAGTACGACCCCGCCGCCGACATACAGCACCGGGCGGCGCGACTCCAGGATCATGGCCATGGCCTTCTCGACCTGGCGTGGATGACCAACCGTGGTCGGCTTGTAGCTGCGGATCTCCACCGTCTCGGGATAGACGAATTCGGTCTGGGCGATCTGCACATCCTTGGGGAGATCGACCAGCACCGGGCCGGGACGGCCGGTACGGGCGATGTAGAAGGCCTTTTTCATGATCATGGCCAGATCCTTGACGTCCTTGACCAGGAAGCTGTGCTTGGTGCAGGGGCGGGTGATGCCGATGATATCGACTTCCTGAAAGGCATCGTTGCCGATCAGGGCCGTCGGCACCTGGCCGGTGATGATCACCATCGGGATCGAGTCCATGTAGGCCGTGGCGATACCGGTGACCGTATTGGTCGCACCGGGGCCGGAGGTGGCAAAACAGACCCCGACCCGGCCGGTAGCGCGGGCATAGCCGTCGGCGGCATGGGTGCCGGCCTGTTCGTGGCGCGGCAGGATGTGACGGATCTCCTTGAAGCTGAAGAGTTCGTCATAGATATTGATGACCGTGCCTCCCGGATAGCCGAAAACCGTATCGACCCCTTCCTTCTTGAGACACTCAAGCATTATTCGTGCACCGTTCATTTTCATGGTGATACCTCGTATCGTTTAAATTCTTATGGGTTAGTTTGTATTAATCAGCCGTGGTCACCGCGCCGGTGTGGGCCGAGGTAACGACCTTGGCGTAGCGGGCCAGCCAGCCACCCTTGATCTTCGGCTCGGGCGCTTTCCACTGGGCGCGGCGTTGTGCCAAGGTGGCATCATCCACCAGCAGTTCCAGCTTACGTGCCGGGATGTCCAGACGGATCCGGTCGCCTTCCTGCACCAGGGCGATCGGTCCACCTTCGGCCGCCTCGGGGGAGATGTGTCCGATGCAGGGGCCGCGGGTGCCGCCCGAGAAGCGGCCATCGGTGATCAGCGCCACGCTGTCACCCAGGCCCATGCCCATGATGGCAGCGGTCGGCGCCAGCATCTCGCGCATGCCGGGGCCGCCTTTGGGCCCTTCGTAGCGGATGACGACGCAATCGCCAGATGTGATCTTCCCTTCCATGATGGCGGCCATGGCCAGCTCCTCAGCATCGAAGCAGCGTGCCGTTCCCTCGAACTGCATCATGGCTGCGGACACCCCGGACTGCTTGACGACGGCCCCTTTGGGAGCGATGTTGCCGGAGAGGATGGCAATGCCACCTTCCTTCTTGATCGCGTTCCCAAGCGGGCGGATAACCTCCTCGTCCACGTTCTGGATGCTCTCGGCCAGCTGATGCGTGGTCAAGCCAAACAGTGTGGGCGTATCTTTGATTTTGCTGCCAAGTTGTTTCAAAACACCGGCGACGCCGCCGGCAACATCCAGATCTTCCATAAAGTATTCGCCGGCCGGATTCATCGAAGCCAGCTGCGGGGTATCCTTGGCCAGTTCGTCGAACAGCTCCAGCGGCAGTTCCACACCCGCTTCATGGGCGATTGCCAGCAGGTGCAGCACGGTATTGGAGGAACCACCCAGGGCCAGGTCAACACGAATGGCGTTCTCGAAGGCGGCGCGGGTCATGATATCACGCGGCTTGACGTCGTTTTTGACCAGCTCGACGATCTTTTCACCGGAGGCGAAGGCGATGCGGCGCTTGAGGGCCGAAACGGCCAGGGCAGTGCCACAGCGCGGCAGACTCATGCCCAGGGTCTCGGTCAGGATCGCCATGGTATTGGCGGTAAACAGTCCCTGGCAGGAGCCCATGCCGGGACAGGCGTTATCTTCGCAGACCTGCAGTTCCTTGTCGTTGATCACGCCGGCCTTGTAACGGGCCATGGCCTCGAAGGTATCGGACACGAAGGAATATTTGCGCCCGGTCTGTCCTCGGCCGCTCATCATCGGACCGGCGGTCACCACGATACAGGGGATGTTCAAGCGGGCAGCGGCCATAAGCATGCCGGGGGTGATCTTGTCGCAGTTGGTCAGCAGCACCAGACCGTCCAGTCGGTGCGCCTCGGCCACCGACTCGACCATATCGGCGATCAGCTCACGGGTCGGCAGGGAATAATGCATCCCCTTGTGCCCCATGGCCATCCCGTCGCAGACGCCGGGAATTCCGAAGAAAAATGAATGTCCGCCACCGGTGTGCACACCCTTCTCGATGAAGCGTTCCAGGTCGCGCATCCCCACATGGCCGGGGATCAGGTCGGTAAAACTGGTGGCCACGCCGATAAACGGCTTATCCATCTGGCTCTGGGGTACACCGGTCCCCTTCAGCAGGGCGCGGTGGGGGGTGCGCTCCAACCCCTGTTTAATCATATCGCTTCGCATGGTTGATTCCTTTGTTGTCAGCAGGGCGGGTTTCGTGCCGTCAAACAGCTGATTAGTCAGTATCGAACGGGTTTTGAACGATAATATAGATAACAAAATGTGTCAACCGGAATACACGTTATATAGGTGAGACGGTCTCCACTAACTGCTTGATTGCCCATCCCGTCAAAATCTCAATATGCTCAACGTCCCGATATATCCCGACAAGAGGTATTCATGGGAACCATTACCCGTTCCCGGCTTGCAATACAAGACGCTAATCATATATACTTCCATTCCCGATGTTGTTACCGGGAACACCATTTCCTTACCCACCAAGGATAGCCCCATGCACTCGACCGGGCCGGTTGCCGTCTCCCATCCCCACGTAAACATCGCCGACCTGCAGCGTTCTTTCCTGCGCCACCTGCAATACACACTCGTCAAGGACAAATATTCCGCAACCACGGCCGACCTGTACCTGGCCCTGTCGCATGCCGTCCGCGACATGCTGGTCGAACGCTGGCTGGATACCCAGCAATCCTACTATATCAACGACGCCAAGCGGGTCTACTACATCTCCATGGAGTTCCTCATGGGGCGCACCCTGGGAAACAGCCTGATCAACCTGGGGATCATGGATCAATGGGAAGCGGCCCTCCAGGAGTTGGGTATCAGCGTTGATGATCTGGCAGACAAGGAGTGGGATGCCGGACTCGGCAACGGCGGTTTGGGACGTTTGGCGGCCTGTTTTCTCGACTCCATGGCCACCATGTCTCTACCGGCCTACGGCTACGGCATCCGCTACGAATACGGCATGTTTTACCAGCGCATCGTGGACGGCGGGCAACAGGAGGTGCCGGACAACTGGCTCCGTTACGGAAACCCCTGGGAATTCGGTCGTCAGGAGCATCTGCACAAGATCCAGTATCATGGAAGGGTGGTGGAGTACACCGGGGAGAAGGGTGAAAAATGCTATTCCTGGATCGACACCCAGAATGTCATGGCCCTGGCCTACGACGTGCCGATACCGGGCTACGGCAACGATACCGTCAACACCATGCGCCTGTGGAGCGCAAAATCGACCCGCGATTTCGAGCTGGCATCCTTCAACCAGGGTAATTACGTTGGAGCCGTCGAGTCCAAGATGAGGACCGAAAACATCTCCAAGGTTCTCTATCCGGCCGACCACATGCTGGAGGGGCGGGAGTTGCGCCTGCGTCAGGAATATTTCCTCTCCTCGGCTACGGTGCAGGACATTTTCTACCGCTTCGCCAAGAATCATGACGACCTGTCCCAGTTGCCGGCCAAGGTTGCCATCCAGTTGAACGACACCCACCCCACCCTGGCAATACCCGAGTTGATGCGCATACTGCTGGATGAAAAACGCCTCGACTGGGAGTTGGCCTGGGACATCGCCGTGCGGACCTTTGCCTATACCAACCACACCATCCTGCCCGAGGCGTTGGAGCGTTGGCCGGTGGCGCTGATCGGATACATCCTGCCGCGACATCTACAGATCATCTATGAGATCAACGACCGTTTCCTCAGGGAGGTTGCGATCCGTTTTCCCGGTGACAGCCCAAAAATGGTGCGCATGTCGATTGTCGGCGAAGACGGGGAAAAGCATCTGCGCATGGCACACCTGGCCATCGTCGGCAGCCACTCCATCAATGGCGTCTCGGCCCTGCACAGCCAGATCCTCAAGGACAACATCTTCAGCGACTTCTACCAGATGTGGCCGGAACGCTTCAACAACAAGACCAACGGCATTACCCAAAGGCGCTGGCTCAGCCACGCCAACCGCGGGCTGGCCGGGCTGATTTCGTCAAAGATAAGCGACAAATGGGTCACTGATCTGGATCAACTGAACAAGCTGCGCCACTATGCCGATGACCGCGATTTCCAGCAGCAGTGGATCGACATCAAACAGGGTAACAAGCGGCGCTTGGCCGAATATATCTTCAGGGAGACCGGTCTGCGGGTATCTCCCGATTCCATGTATGACTGTCAGACCAAACGCATTCACGAATACAAGCGCCAGCTTCTCAATCTGCTGCACGTCATCACCCGCTATCAGCGCATCAAGCTCAATCCGGGGCTAAACATGGCGCCGCGCACCATCATCTTCAGCGGCAAGGCCGCTCCCTCCTATCTGATGGCCAAACTGATCATCCGGCTGATCAACGCCGTGGGCATGGTCATCAATAATGACCCGGCCGTCAGCCAGCTGCTCAAGGTGGTCTTCCTGCCCAATTATAACGTCTCCCTGGCCGAGATGATCCTACCGGCCGCGGACCTGTCCGAGCAGATCTCCACCGCCGGTACCGAGGCCTCCGGCACCGGCAATATGAAATATGCCCTGAACGGCGCCTTGACCATCGGCACCCTGGATGGCGCCAACATCGAGATCCTGGAAGAGGTCGGCCTGGAGAACATCTTCATCTTCGGCCTGACTGCCCCGCAGGTCACCAGCTTAAAAAGCGCCGGTTACCGCCCCCTGGACTACTACTATCGCAATCAGGAGCTCAAACGGGCCATCGACATGATCGGCGACGGCACATTCTCCCCCGGCGATCCCGGCCTGTTCAGACCGATTCTTGAGTCCCTGCTGGGAGCGGACAGTTACCTGCTCTTGGCCGACTATGCCTCCTATCTGGAGTGCCAGGACAGGGTCGACAAGTTGTACCAGCAGCCCTGGCAGTGGGCCCGGACCTCGATTCTCAATTCCGCCGGCATGGGCAAATTTTCCAGCGACCGCACCATCGCCGAATACGCCCGCGAGATCTGGGGCATCCACAAGGAGCAGGTCAGCCGCCACAGTCGGCGGGACCTGCATTGAAGGGCACGATGGGCACGAATACACCTGGACTCTGGGACCAGACCTCAGAGGTTTTGAAAACCTCCGAGGTCTCGAAAAACGCCCCCCTGGCCGAACGGATGCGACCACGCACCATTGCCGAGTTCACCGGCCAGGAGCACCTGTTGGGTGAAGGGCGCATCCTGCGGCGCATGATCGAAACCGACAATCTCTCGTCGCTGATTTTCTGGGGACCACCCGGCTGCGGCAAGACCACCCTGGCCCACGTCATCGCCGCCGAGACCAAATCTCACTTCATCTTCTTCTCAGCCATACTGTCCGGCATCAAGGAGATCCGCGAGATCTTCCGCGAGGCGGAAGGTTACGCTGCCCGCGGTCGGCGTACGATTCTTTTTGTCGATGAGATCCATCGTTTCAGCAAATCCCAGCAGGATGCCTTCCTCCCCTCCGTGGAAAAGGGGCTCGTCACCATCATCGGTGCCACCACCGAAAATCCCTCCTTCGAGGTCATCGCCCCCCTGCTCTCCCGCTGCCGCGTACTGACCCTGCAACAGCTCGAACCGGCACGGCTGCGCAGCATACTGGAGCAGGCCCTGACCGACACGGAGCGGGGACTGGGCGACCTCGGCCTGAGTGCAGCAGATGATGCGCTGGAGTTTCTCGCCGCGCAGGCCGGGGGCGACGCCCGCATCGCACTGAACACCCTGGAGGTGGCCGCGGCCCTGCTGAAGGGCGCGGGACGCACGGAGATCAGCCTGGAAACCGTTCAGGAGGCCCTGCAGAAAAAGGCGCTACTCTACGACAAGGGGGGCGAGGAACATTACAACGTCATTTCCGCCTTCATAAAATCCATGCGCGGCAGCGACCCGGACGCCGCCCTGTACTGGCTGGCCCGCATGCTGGAGGCGGGCGAGGATCCGCTCTTCATCCTGCGGCGGATGATCATTCTGGCTTCGGAGGACATCGGTAACGCCGACCCGCGCGCCCTGCAAATGGCGGTTTCGGCCCTGCAGGCCTTCCAGGTCGTCGGCATGCCCGAAGGACGCATCATCCTGGGCCAGGCGGTCACCTACCTGGCCACGGCCCCCAAATCCAACGCTTCCTATCTCGGCATCGACGCGGCCCTGGCCGAGGTCCGCCAGAGCGGCGCCCTGCCGGTGCCGCTGCATATCCGCAACGCACCCACCCGGCTGATGAAGGAGCTGGGTTATCACAAGGGCTATCAGTACGCCCACGACTACGCCGAAGGCTACAGCGGACAGCAGTGCCTGCCGGAGAAACTGGCCGGCAGGAAGTTCTACCTGCCCAAGGGGCACGGCTACGAGAAAAATATCGTCGAGCGGATGGCCTGGCTGCGCAGCAAGGCCGGCGGCGGCACGGATTCCGTTTCGTGACTATTCAGCATACAAAAGTCAAAACCTTTTCATGTAACAGGGATAAAGGGGATCAATGCGGATAGGATCAAAAACAAGACAAGAAGCTTTTGGGTTACCCCCAGTACTTGTTTTTAAAGGTTTTATCCTGTCTATCCTGTTCATCCCTGTAAAAATGTTTTGGGTTTCTGTTCTATTGCAATAGTGTCGAATAGTTACTCCGTTCCTTGACAGTCCACTGTTCTTACCCAATAATGAAGCCCACGAAACACAACTAATGCAAGAGGAGACCGGACCATCATGATCAGCACCAAAATGGCGGACGCACTCAACAAACATATGAACCTGGAGCTCTACTCGGCCCACCTGTACCTTTCCATGGCATCCGGCACCAATGAGATGGGGCTCAAGGGAGCCGCCAACTGGTTCATGGTCCAGTACCGCGAGGAGATGATCCACTTCATGAAGTTCTACACCTACCTGGTCGATCAGGGGATCAACATCACCCTCTTGGGGAGCAAGGCGGTGCCCAACAGCTATAAATCCCTGCTGGAGATGTGCGAGAAGACCCTGGCCCATGAGCAACTTATCACCGGCTGCATCAACGACCTGAGCGAACAGGCCGTCAAGGAGAAGGATCACGCCACCCAGATCTTCCTGCAATGGTTTATCACCGAGCAGATCGAAGAGGAGAATAACGACCGCGACCTGATTGCCAAACTCAAGCTAGTCGGGGATAACGGACATGGCATTCTGATGATCGACGCCGAGATGGGCCAGCGCGTGTTTGTAGCGCCTCCCGGCGCCCCGTTGGCGGTCTAGCATGAAAATCCGTTTCTGCGAGCACAACAAGGGCAAGGGCAAGGTCTATCGACGCCTGACGGAGGAATTTCCCGATCTGAATATCAAGATCAAGGAGTGCATCAAGCAGTGCGGCACCTGCCGTGAGCAGCCGCTGGCCACCGTGAACAAGCAGAAGGTCACCGCCAAAGACGGCGACAGGCTCTATGAGAAGATCCTGGAATTGATTGAGAAGAAAGACAAAACCGACTGATTATCCTAGAAAAGCAGTTGTCCACGAAATACACGAACAAAATCAGTAAAATGAACATCAAAATGGTAAAACCAGTTAGGTTACTTCCTGTTTTGGTGGAATGATGTGAGTTTTCGTGTTTTTCGTGTATTTCGTGGACCCAAAAGCCGTTTTTAGGATTATTCAGGTTCTCAAGATGATTTTCACCTCCGGCGCCGGACGATCCGTCCGGCGTTTTTATCTCAACAGCCGGAATCAGGTGCGATTCGAGGTTGCCGTTGAGCTCAGTTTGTGTTAATGTGCCTGTCCCGATGCATGACCACATCTTTCATGCGCTCTTAGCTCAGCTGGATAGAGCAACGGCCTTCTAAGCCGTAGGCCGCAGGTTCGAATCCTGCAGGGCGCGCCAATAATCAAGGGGTTACGATTCATATCGTGACCCCTTTTCACATTCCTGGCCGTTGTTCCCCCTCTAACCCTTGATTCCGGTTGACTTGCCGGCCATCTATTCTACAATGTCACCTACTCTTCTTTTTCCCTGAAAAGGATGGCTGACATGTCTTCCGGCTACACATTCCTCTTGGCGGTACTGGCGGTGATGATCATGTGCGTGGCGGTTTCCGCGGCCTCGCGGCGTCCCGGCCCGACGTGGCACTATTATCACTTCGACGGCCAGGGATTTGTTGCCGGACAACCTGTTGACGACAGGCCCTTTCTGGCGCTGCGCGACCACGCGCTACCGCAGGTACTGACCAGGACAACCACCCTCCAGACTGTGGCACTCCCGGCGGACAAAGGGGCTCTGGCCGGCATCTGCTATATCGAAAGTTCCGGCGGCAAGCTGGCCAGCGCTAGCGGCTATCTGCCCTCCCCGGGAATATCCATCACCATATCCTCCGGTCAGACAATAGTGACGACGGTGCAGAGCGACGAACACGGTTATTTTGTGGCACTACTCCCCGAAGGCAGTTATCTGCTTGTAAATGGCGCCTTCCGGGCCGAGGCGGTGGTAGAGCGAGGCTCAACACGGCTTGTTCCCTTACGGACAGGCAGAAGGATGGTGGACTGATGTATCTGCGGACCCTTACGTCGGCTACCCTGGCGATCCTGACCCTGCTTACACTGACACGGCCCGTTCAAGCCGCTGCTCTGGACGATTACTACCTGCAGCAGTTCGGCGAACCATCCAACGCCTCCACCCTCAAATCAAACCTATTGTCGACCTCGGAATCGCCACAGGCCATTTGCGGGACACCACTCAAGCTCGATTTGCAACGTGACTGGAACCAGTTGCAGCCGGCCACGCAACAGACACTGGCCAAACAACTTTCCGCACCGGTACTTGCGGGTGAAGCTACCGTTACGTCGACAAATTTTGTGATTCACTATGCAACCACGGGCAGCGATACACCAACACCCGCCTTTCCCGAGACCGTGGCCAGTTGGGTTGCGAAGGTCTCCGCCTCGTTCGAATCCGCCTTATCAAGCTATCAAGGGCTAGGGTACCAGTCACCGCCCGCAGCACCCTACCACGTCTATCTGCGCAGCCTGGCAGCACAGCAGAAATATGGACAGACCACCGCAACAACCGCAGCGCCTCACGCAGGCTTTCCCAACGCGTATGGCAGCTACATCGAGATCGACAAGGACTTCACTGCCGCTATCTACACCAACTTTACCCCGTTGCAGAATCTGCAGATAACCTCGGCCCACGAGTTCCACCACGCCGTCCAGTTCGGCTACAGTGTTTTTTTCGACGTCTGGTATGCCGAAGCAACCTCCACATATTACGAAGCGATACTCTATCCCGGCGTACCCCAAAACTATGGCTATGTCCCGGCCTGGTTCAGTAACAGCACCAAACGGATTGATCTGGCAGTGGATGCAAATGCCATTACCACCGGCGCCGGCTATGGACGTTGGATCTTCAACCGCTATCTGGCTGAACAGCATACTCCCGGCATCCTGCTGACCTTCTGGCAGAACATCGCTCCGCTCTCCCCGGATGCCTCCGGCCATATCCCCATGCTGCCGGTCATCAATAACGCCATCGCCGGAAATCTCCCCACGGATTTTCTCGGTTTCGCCAGACGCGTCTACCTGCAAAGCAACTGGCCCGTGGCTGCCGACCGGAACAATGTCAATCTGCGCTATATCCCGGTTTCTCCGGCTTACGGCAGTTATCCCGTCAACAGCGGCTCCAACCCGACGCCGAAAGCCACTCTTGAGCAATACTCCTTTGTGTATTACAAATTTGTGCCCGCACCCTTAAACGGCAACAGCCTGACCATCACGGTCAACGGGACACCGGCCATCGCGGCGCGGGCCTTCAGAAAGGATTCAGCGGGGACTGTCACCGAATTCAGCTTTTCCACGACCTATCCAGCCTCCGTGACCATCCCGAATGTGATCAGTGCCGCGGAAATCGTGCTGCTCCTGGTCAACACCAGCGGCGACAGCACCCAGAATGCCAATTTCAGCAGCGACGGCAGTTTCCAGAACACGGATCCGGTCGTCACTACCCCGGCAGCGACGGCTCCCGCAGCAACAGGCGGTGGCGGCGGGGGCGGCTGTTTCATCGCCACGGCCGCCTACGGCAGCTATCTGCATCCTCAGGTACGCATCCTGCGGGAGTTCCGTGACAAGCACCTGCTGACCAACCCGGCCGGGCGAGCCTTTGTGGCCTGCTACTACCGGATCAGCCCGCCGATTGCCGCTTTCATCGCACGACACGCCACACTCCGCCTAGTGGTGCGCCTGCTCCTGACCCCGCTTGTCATGGCCATCGCACATCCTGCGGCGAGCGGTGCCCTGCTGCTGCTCGCCTCATGCGCCATGGTGCGGCGTCTGCGCATGAGAAAATTGATCCACACTGTCCGACAGGACCATGCAGTATAATCCCACACACAAACGGAGGCAGACATGTTGGAACTTATTGAAAAAGTTGTCATGACAACCATCGGTGTAGCGGCCATCACCCAGAAAAAGGCCGAAGAACTCGTGTCCGAGATGAAGGAGCGCTACAAGTTGAGCGAGGAAGAGGGCAAGCACCTGGTCGACCGGATCCAGACCCTGGCCAAGGAAAACCGTGAGAAGGTGCGGGAGATGGCCGAAGCCGAGGTGCACAAGGTGGTTGAACGACTGGGACTGGTTTCCGCCGAGGAAGTTGAGCGCCTTAAACAGCGTGTGCAGGATCTGGAAACACGCCTGAAGGGCTGATCTGCATGCTCCCGTTTTTCAAGATAAACCGCAGCATCCGCAGCATCAGACGCTACATGAACATCGTGCGCGTTCTCAGCCAATACGGCTTTGACCAGGCCCTGGAGATGCTGGGCCTGGCTGATGTGCTGGCGCGCAGCCGCCGTCTGTTCCGTCGCAAGAGTTCCCCGGATATTGCCCGACTCTCGGCCGCCGAGCGGATGCGCCTGGCGCTGGAGGAACTGGGACCGACCTTTGTCAAGCTGGGGCAGCTGCTCTCCACCCGCCCGGATGTAATTCCCCATGCCTTTGTACGTGAATTTGAAAAGTTGCAGGACAACGTACCGAGCTTCCCGTTTGCGGAGCTGAAGGCCCAGGTCTGCCGCGAACTGGGAGGCCCGGTCGAGTCATTCTACGCGGAAATCGATCCCGTGCCTTTGGCGGCGGCCTCCATCGCCCAGGTGCACCGGGCCCGTCTGCTGTCCGGCGAGGATGTGGTCATCAAGGTGCGTCGTCCGGGGATCGTTGCCATGGTCGAATCCGACATCAGTGCCCTGATGTCACTGGCTCGGCTGGCCGAGCGCCATATCCCCGGCAGCGAGATCTACGACCCGCTCGGCATGGTCCGTGAATTCGCCCGCACCATCCGCCGCGAGATGGATTTTTCCCGCGAAGGGCATACCATCGAGAAGTTCCGCGACAATTTTGTTAAAATGCCCTGGATGCACTTTCCCCGCGTGTACTGGCCGCAGAGTGCCCGCGGGGTTCTGACAATGGAGTATGTGGACGGCGTCAAGGTCACTGATCAGGCAAGCTTCGACCGCCAGGGTCTGGACCGCATACTGATCGCACGACGTGGGGCGGATGCCTTCCTGGAGATGGTGCTCAACCACGGTTTCTTCCATGGTGACCTGCACCCCGGCAACGTTCTGATACTCCCCGGCAACACCATCTGCCTGCTCGATTACGGGATTGTCGGCAGACTCGATGAAAACCTGAAGACCTTTCTGACGGATATCCTCTATGCCATCGTCAATCGCGACATGGACGAGGTCGTTTCTCTGCTTTTGTTTGCGGGGGACATCTCGGACGACCTGGATATACGGGCCCTGAAACGTGATCTTTCCAACTTCATTGACGGTTATTACGAGATTCCCCTGAAAGAGATCGAAGTCGGCCGCATGCTGATGGAGTTCATCGAGATCATCACTCTCTACAACATCCGTATCCAGCCGGACCTGATGCTGCTGGCCAAGTCGCTGGTTCTGGTCGAGTCCATGGGGCGCAGCCTGAATCCGTCCTTCAACATGGTCGAGTACCTGCGACCCTTCATCGAAAAGGCCCTGCGCCAGAAGTACTCTCCCCGCTCCGTTTCCCGCGAAGTCAACAAGATCCTCTTCTCCTATCTGAGCCTGGCTCGCAACCTGCCTCGTGACTTGAAGGAGTTCATCAATCGCATCAATCGCAACAAGTTCAAGATCGACCTGGAACATCGCGGCCTGGACAAATTCACCGCCGATTTCGACCGTTCCATCAACCGTCTTTCCATCAGCCTGATCCTGGCCGCCATGATCATCGGCTCCTCGATCATGATCAACACCAGCAAGGGGCCGCAACTATTCGGCTTTCCTGCGCTGGGCTTCAGCGGCTACATGGTGGCGGCGCTGATCGGCCTCTGGCTGGTCTATGCGATCGTTCGCTCGGGGAGGATGTAACCGCTTACATCTCCCCGGCTCCGCCTGCTGCCCCACCGAAGACAGCTTGAAACTCCTCTCGATTGCCGATTTGTTACGCCCCCCCAAAGGCTCTTCCACGGATGTGTAAAATTTCTTTACACCCGCCTATCCCATTGATAACACAAGCCTATCGCCCTTTCCGACCCAGAGTGTAAAGTTTCTTTACACTCTAATAACATACTGTTAACACTGGTTTTTACCAATTTAATGCAGGATATTTTACAATTAGTACCACCTGCGACAGCTCTCACATCATCAGTGCAAAATTATTTATACTAATTATAAAATACCAATATATCTAACAGTTTGATATTTAGGTATTTAGTTTTTATTAATCCTATTTTCCCGCAATTGGCACACTAGTTGTAAACATCTAATCATTTGAAATTAATATAAGGTTATAGTAACTACTTATGGACGGGGTTCCCAGCCACCATGCTCATACAGCGTATCTACCAGAAACTCATCCCAAACAATTCGCCCGACCGCTTCAAGATCATCTATTTGCTGTTGGCAGCCGTCTGTCTGACGACAATACTTGCGGCTTCGGTGGTGGTCCTCAACTGGAACTCCGCTGAGGACCTCAAGGACACCGTCATTGCCCATTCGGAGAGAATCGTCGATGCGATTTTCTACACCGAAGTTGATGCGATCCTGATTCGTAAGAACGACAGGGGGGACTACACCATCACCCTGAATGAAACGGCTCGCGATTTGCTGGATGGCCGGATCCGTGACATGTTTGACCCATTGAACATCGTCAGGGTGCTGATTTTTGATGGTAACCGGGCGCCCATCTACGGCAACAACAAAAAGAACATGGCCGGCTCCGACATGCAGTGTGACGTCAAAGACGCCTTTGAGAAAGGTGAAATTGTCTGTCAGCTGCGAACACAACAGACAATCGTCGACTTGGTGGGTGAAAAGCGGGAACAGACCGATCTGGCGGAGGTGTCCGTTCCGATCAGGCACAAAAACGGCCAGATCATGGGTGTTTTTACGGTCTACTCGGATGTATCCAAACTCACCCAGAAGTATAAGCAACAGATGCGTAATTCGATGCTGGCCCAGACAATCATGCTGCTGCTGATCTCATTCGTCTCGTACATCGTTATCATTCGTGAATCATCCGAGCTAAAACGGGCTTACCAGAAACTTGAATCACTGGCAACGACCGACTCGCTGACCGGCATCAGCAACCGACGACAACTGCTGGAACGTATCGAACAGCACTTCGCCATGCTGCAGCGAAGCGGCACCACGGTATCGGGCAATGTCGGGCTGGGTGTTGTGATGATCGACGTGGATTATTTCAAACAGATCAACGACACCTACGGTCACTTGGCGGGAGACAGCATCCTGCAGGAACTTGCGAAGGAGATAAATCAGGTATTACGCCAGTACGATGTCTTCGGGCGTTATGGGGGCGAGGAATTCCTGATCGTATTTCCCAACACCCTGCCGGAGGAGGCCAAACGGATCGCCCAGCGCTTGATCACCTCGGTCAGGGAACGCCCCTTTATCTGGGACGACAGTGTCATTCATATTACCCTCAGCGGCGGTGTCACCTGGACGGATGCCTCTAACGAGACCCTGGATGAGGTACTCAGCAAGGTTGACGGGCTCATGTACGAGGCCAAGGAATCGGGGAGAGACCGGATCATATTCCGCGTATAACGACGGCCGGCACTGCTGTCATAAAAAAGGCCCGCACGAGGCGGGCCGGAAAATCATTTCTTACTATCTTTGGCGGCGTCTTTAAGCTTCTCTCCGGTTTTGTCGACAGCTTTTTCTATCTGCTGACCGGTTTTTTCAATCGCCTTGTCCATTTCCTTGCCGGCCCGCTCCAAAGGGCCTTCTTTCTTCTTACAAGCGGACATACCACCACACAGGACACCCAACACCAAAACCGCGGCAATACTTCTGCTTATTTTCATCATCTGCTCTCTCCTTGTGATATGCTTGGCGGGAATTTTGACTCATCCCATCCCCAGGACCGGCCCTCAGTATACAAAAAACCCGTAAGAATAGCAATCCGGCGGGGAGTGGCGCGGGAGTAGGAAAACAAGCGCCTGACTGATGAAGATCGGTGACATCTTGCTCTGCAGATGATCAGACCCGGCCCAACTTCCGTTCGAGCCTTTCGACGACCTCGGCCAGGGTGCCTTCCTTATCATCACCATAAACGGTGAAATACAGGAACTGACCCGAGTGATGGGACCAGTCCAGGTTTTCAACCCGCAAGGGCGTAAGCAGCGTCTCGATCTTCTCGTAGGAGATCAAGGGTTCGCCGTCCGGCCACTTTCTGTCGAGCTTGGCCTGCTGGGCATCCGACAAGGGAATCCGGTAGGTTATGGAATACACTTCCGCCTGCATAGCTACCCCCTGACACCACGTAATCGGTGTATCTGAAACACTTCCTCATACACGCCTGTTCATTCGCAAACATGAACCTCCGCTACGTCTCCAGCGGACGCCCGGCCTGTCTCCAGGCGGCCATATGACCTTCAAGAAGCGTTACATTGCCATAGCCCAAAACACCCAGCACACCTTTGGCAAGTTGGGCACGGGGGCCGTGTTCGCACGTCAACACCAGCTCGGCGTTCTTGTCTGACGGCAAGTGTGCCATGCGCAGCAGAATCTTCAAGGCCGGGGTATGGATTGCTCCGGGGATATGCCCGGCCCGGAACTCAAAACCGCTGCGTACATCGAGGATCGTGGGTGCCTGCATTGATGTGATTCGTTTGACCAATTCCTGAGGTTGCATATAAGAGAGCCCTTTTTTGTTGATACTCCCCAAGCACAGTATACTGATCTGTACCTGGGGAGTTGTTCACCATGAAATTTGGCTATCGCCCGGATTACTCCACTTTTTCCCCGGCGATTTTTAAAAATCTGCCCCCCGTCACCATCGGGTCCCCCTTGTAGCCAAGTGCCTTCCAATCCATACGCGTCCCGCCTGAATGGCAATCAACGCATCGCAGGGCCTCTTCCTTGGGAGCAACCTCGTGGCTTACCGAGAAATAGGAGGCCGTCTTGACGAACTGGTATTTACCGCTATAGGGTAGTCCCGCCCCTTCCGCGCCGCCCGCCAGCGCCTTTTCCCAGTTAAAATCAACCCAGAACGACTTGTAGTGTTGGAAAATGCTCAGATATTTATAGGTTGAATCCATGGGGAGATCACCCTGGAAGAGTTTATACGGAAAGATCTTGGCGCTTGTATCCGTGATGCTGCCGACCGGCTTTGTGATTACCACGGGTTTGGACGGGTCGTTGATTACCTGCCCCTTCATGTAATGTTCGATTGTCCCGTTATACCAGGCATAGACCGGTTTTTCGTTCATTCCCCATTTGAAGCGACCCATTTTTTTTACGTAGGTCTCTTTGTCAAATTGCTCTTCCGATTTGAGGTCCTTTCCGGCTTCGGACCAGTACCACTCCATCTTTGTGGCCTGTGAACGGCCGAAAAACGGGATATGACAGGTTTGGCAAGCGACTGTCGCGGCGTGACGCGAAAGAATGCTGCCGTTCTTTGATTTTTGGTGGGGAGCCTTGGCCCCCTTATGGCAGTCTTCGCAGGTTACCCGTGAGTCATAGTGGGCGGTCATGCTGGAAGCACCCCCAATTTTATGATCTTTTGTCGTATGACAGTTCTGACAAGCCATATCGCCACCGCCACTGGCCTTGGTGCCCATGTGGACATCCAGCTTGCGATCCTTCTTTTCAAGCGTTGACTCAATACCGGGAGACTTGACCGAATCCTCACCACCACCAAAGTAATGGCAGTATCCACAGTTGGCTCGACCGGGAACCCCAACGCTCTGGGCAGCCAGCTCAAGGTTCAGGGAGCCTTTCGCGATTGCCTTCATATCAACCGTCCCGCCCACGGCACGGGTATAATTACCTTTCTTGGCATGACAGACCAGGCAGTCGATCTTACCCGTATCACTGAAATCAAACGTGGCCCTGGTCCAGCCATATCCTGCGTGACATTTGGAACACTGTTCGTGCACGATGCCGTCCTTGCCCCCTTCAATCGAGGTACAGACCGCATTGAGCATATTGGCCTTGCCGTACTGTTCGCTGCTCTTTTCCATCCCCTTGAGATGGTTGGGTGTGCCCTTCCAGTTCCAGTGGGTTGTTTTTATAAAGTCATTGGCCTGTTTCTGATGACATTGCAGACAAGCGCTGGTTACCTGCTCACCGGTTTTAAAGGGCCCCTTGACCAGTGTCGCGTGGTCGGTGGCCGCCAATAGGGGCGAAGCGCCAAGCAGACAGAGCAGCGCAACTACCATGAATATTGAAGGGATAGTTCTCATTGTTCCTCCTCCTCTTTTTGTAATCGAGTAAGCTACCCCATTAATGCGAACAACCATGGCTATGTCCGTGGCCACCACAGCTATGACCCGGCAGATATTCCCGAAGCGTTCCGAGTTTCATCAGGTCGATATTCTCGGATATCGATCCGCCCTGGGCCTGAAAGGCCCGGATGCCGGCCAGATTCAGTTTATGCAACGCCCCGCCGCCGATACCACCGACGACAATGGCATCAACTTGATACCCGCCAAGCCCCGCCACCGGATTGCAGGCACCATGCTGATGAATCTGGTCGCTGTTGGCTATTGACTGACATTCACTGGTGGCCAGATCTACGATCACAAACTCCGGGGCTGAACCGAAGTGATCGAATACCTGACTGGCCAGCCCTTGATTCTCCTGTACCGGAAAACAGACTTTCATTGAGTACCCCCATGGTATTTCGTGAATGCACACCAATACAATTCATCTATATGAATGTCAATATATTTACTTTAGCAAAATAATTACTGCATAGATTTGAAACGTCACTCTGAGGAGTTCGTGAGGAATTACGGAACTATCATAAACGAGGTCAATCACATCGAACTAACGGGCATATTTTGCAGCGAAACGGGAATCCTTATCTATTTTAACGATTCTTCCTTGACCAACAGACCAAGCTCTTTCAGTCGATACTGTAACGTTCTCAGTGAAATGCCAAGGACGTCGGCGGTCTGACGGCGATTGCCCTTGAACTGCTGGAGTATTCGGAGAATAGTTTCTTTCTCGCGATGCTTGAGTATCCCCTGGCCGGCCTCAAGGGGATGTTGCGCCAGCAGCTCGGCCGGCAGCTCCGTGGGGGTGATTTCCCCTCTGGCAAGTATGACGCCCCGTTCGATGACATTCTGTAGTTCCCGGACATTACCAGGCCAGGAGTGGCGTTGCAGAATGTTCAGAGCCTCGGCCGAAACGCCGATAGCTCGTCGCAGACCGGCTGCGGCGGAAAATCGGGCGCAAAAATGCCGGACGAGACCTGGAATGGCATCCTTTCTGTCACGAAGTGGAGGCAGGTTGATCGGAAAAACATTCAACCGGTAAAATAGGTCCTCACGAAAGCGCTTCTCGGCGACCTCCTTGACCAAGTCCCGGTTGGATGCGGCAATCACACGTACATCCGCCTTGATCTGCAGTGTCCCACCCAACCGCTCGAATGTCCGTTCCTGCAAAACACGCAGCAGTTTCGCCTGGAGCAGTGCCGGCATTTCGCCGATCTCGTCCAGAAAGATGGTCCCCCCCTGAGCCAGTTCAAACTTGCCGCGTCTGGCCTGAACCGCCCCGGTAAAGGCGCCGCGCTCGTGGCCGAACAGCTCGCTTTCCAAAAGGTTCTCCGGTATGGCGGCACAGTTGAGCGGTATGAAGGGTGCATTTTTACGCGGACTGGCCAGATGAACCATCCGGGCAATAAGTTCCTTGCCGGTGCCGCTTTCGCCATGCAGCAATACGGTTGCCGATGTACGGGCCACATCCTGAACCAGCTTCCTGATGTTCTCCATGGCACTACCGGCAAAAATCAAATCTTCCGGGGGCAGCCCCGCTTTCTCGATCTCCTGCAAAGAAACAGTCATCCGCTCAAGCGCCACCTGTTCAAGGGCTTTCTGCACGACTGCCAGCAGAGTGGCCGGATCCTTGAGCGGCTTGGCCATAAAATCGAAGGCCCCCTCCTTGATGGCTGCCACCGCCTCATCCACACGCCCAAAGGCGGTTATGAAGATAAACAACGGCGCCTGCGGCTCGGTACGGGTAGCCCGAAAAAGCTCAAGCCCGCTGCGCACGGGCATTTTAAGGTCGCACAGCACCAGATCAAAGCGCTCCCGCTGGATGCGACACAGCCCCTCACCACCGTCAACAGCCGCCGTTACCGTATATCCGGCCTGGTCAAGAATGGTGAGCAAGAGTTCCCGAAAGACGGCATCGTCTTCAACAATCAGTATCGTAGCTGATGACATGGTTTTCCCCGTATTACTGTGCGACAGGCAGGCTGCACACGAATTCCGTCCCAAGCCCGGGCGTACTTTCAACCGTCAGGCTGCCGCCGTGCTCTTCCGCCACCTTGCGACATAATGCCAAGCCCAGGCCGGTACCTTGTGCCTTGTTGGTCCAGAACGGTTCAAAAATACGCTGGAGATACTCCGGAGCAATTCCACTGCCGCTGTCTTTAATGCTGATCTGGACAACGCCCTTTTTTTGCCGCAATCCGATGGCAAGCAGCCCACCTTCGGGCATGGCCTGAATGGCGTTTTTCATCAGGTTCAACAAGAGCTGAACAATACGATCGACAACCACCCGGGCCTTGACCGGTGATGACGCATCCAGCTCAATTTTAACCCGCTGGCTTGCAGCCTCCACGCACAAGAGAGTGACACACTCCTCAATCACTTTTGAAAGGTCACATATCTGCCGCTCGGCTTGGTCATCACGGGCAAAAGCAAGCAGATCATCGACCAAGGCCTCCATGCGAAGTGACTGCATAACGATCTTTTCAGCGTGGTGACGGGCCTGTTCAATATCAGTCGCGGTTTCAACCAGTTGGGCAAAACCCTTTATGCCGGCCAACGGGTTGCGGATTTCATGGGCCATGACCGCACCCATCTCCCCCAGCCGGGCTAATTCCTCACGCCGCCCCATCTCCCGATGATGCCGTTCATCCCGGCGCAGCATAAAAAGGAGCAGCAGGGTCAAACCCCACAGGGCAACCGTCAGAGCCGCTACGACCGTCACACCGGTCTTTGCCCGACGAATGACCTGATCCGCACGATAGGTGTGCAATGCCAGGACAAGCAGGTATTCGGCGTGGTCGGCGTGCACCTTGCTGCGCAGGAGATAGACCTCTTCGCCGGTACCAAGGTGATCCCTCTGTTCAGAGATTCCTTCGGGAAATGAGATCGAATCCCGATTGGCAAACGGCTGACCGATCAGCCCGGGGTTTGTATGGAAACGGACGACACCCTGCCGGTCGACCAGCGCAAAGTAGGCGATGTCGGGAGTCGTATAGCGCGCCAGTGAAAGAAAGGGGGGACCGGCAAGCGCCAGCTGCTCGATTGCGGCGGATATGGAGAGTCCGGCGCCACGCAGATTTTCAGCGGCAAGCGGTGGGGCCGCCCGAAAGGCAGACCAAGCGAACCACACAACCAGCAGGGTAAAACAGAGTGAACTACCCAGTAACAAGCGGGTTGCCTTACTCATCTTCACAACAACGCTGTGAGGCGTTGTCATCTTCTGCCGCCTCGTATGCCATTGCCACGTCCGCCAGCAGACCAAAGCGGTTTACCCGATTCGGATCGAAGCGTAACAGCTTCACCGTTGCTCCGATTTTCCAAGCGTTGGGCGAAGAGGTACAAGGCTCCATCCTTGCCCTGGGCAAGGGAACCGGTAATGGTAAGCTCCTGGTTTTTAGCGATGGTAATGGTTTGTTTTTCCCAGTACCACCAGGGACCGAGCACAACGGTTACGGTACCCCGAGCTGCGGAAACGGACATTTCCGTATGCTGTCCCCGCCCCTTGCGCTCTGGTGGCGAGACAACCACACCGCTCATGCTAGTTATCGTGTTGACATCATAACCTGACGCCACATTCAGTCCGCTGGCAGGGTCAGTTGAGCCGTCTCCCCAGAAAGCAGAAGATTCGCGATTCCAGAGGCTCAGAATCACAAGCATGAATATGAAAATATATCGTTTCATCGAAATCGTCCTTGTCTCATCGCCCCGGCAGCATTACCTGGTGCCGGGGCATGTAGCACTACTACTGAACCGGTGCCGGTGACGTTGTTGTGCTGGTATTCAGTCGGGAGCCATCCCGAAGACCGTTACCGTTTCCGGGTCGCGTGGTTGAACCGTTAGCGGTCGTGCCGGTGGTCAGAAAAGTTCCATCGCGCCGTTGTGAGCCGGCTGGTCGGGTGGCAGCCGATGTCCCCGTAGCTGCCGGGCTGGATACGCAGGTTCCGTTACGCAGCCCCTGTCCCCCGCCGCCTCCCTTGCCGCGCCCCGCCGCTGATACATCTCCTGCCGCCATTACCGCGATAATGCCTGCAAGCGCTGCTGATATGATGATACGAGTTTTCATGGTTTCCTACCTCCTGTCAGATGATTGATTCTAACCAGGATGTTTCAGAACACATGCCAACACCATAACATACCAATATCAAACGGCTTTTATATATTTTCTCGCAGCAAGCCCAGCGATCACCTGCAGATTTTGCACATCACGACAAAGAATTGCACCTTTTTGCATGTCCCGATCATGGCTTACGAGCCAGCACCTGTACAACCGCAGCCAAGCCGGTATGGCGGCTTCCCTCGCGCACGTTCCGTTCTATCTCAACGGCATGCATGAACTCCAGCCCGGACAGTTCCTGCTTCAGCTCATCCAGGGACATGAGCATATCAAGAGATGTGGGGCCGCCGGTGTCGTAGGCCAGCTGTTCCTTGCTGAAAGCCTCCAGCACGAAGACCCCGCCGGGTTTTAAACCACGCACAGCCGCCTGGTGGAGCGGAATGCGGATCGCCGAAGGGAGGTGACAATAGCAGGCGATGATTCCATCCCACTGCTCCGCTTCTATCTCGAAAGCGCTCAGGTCCGCGTGAATTGCAGTAAAGGTAACGCCGCGCTCCTTTGCCAGCTGCGTGGCTTTACGTAGACCGACCTGCGAGCCGTCCACACCGGTCACCTCATATCCCAGCGCCGCCAAAAAGACGGCGTTTCGCCCTTCACCTTCCGCCAGGGATAAAATTTTCCCTTGCGGAATTTTGTCCACCACTGATGCAAGGAATTCATTCGGCGCAATGCCATAGGCATAACCCGCTTCACGGTAACGTTCATCCCAATCCATGATTTTCTCCTGGCTGCATCTCAAATTGCTCGATTACAAATTTTACCGAAAATTTTCCGCCGGCGGGAAGTCAGATCCCCTGCCACAAAAACCAGCCCCCCACCAGGGCGACTACGGCACCACTCACCCGCTTGGCCCACAGAGAGAAGTTCACCACCCCGCGCGCCTTGACAAAACCTTCAACAAAGCCGGTAAAGGTGCCGGCAAAAAGCATCAGCAGGCAATGTCCGATGGCGTAGCAGAACAGGAGCGCGATACCGTAGAGCACCTGTCCTTTAGCGGCCACCAGGGTCAATAGCACGACCAGCACGGGTGTTGCACAGGGAGACGAGACGACACCGAAGAACAGCCCCAGCAGAAAGGCGCCCACAACCCCGCCCCGCCTAGGTTTGTAAGCGTGCCTGATCGGCAGGCGGATCTCGTAGAGCCCCATCAACTGCCCGCCCATAATCAGGGCAATCAGGCCGGCGATCAGGTACCACGGGCCACCCAGGGTGCCGAACATGGTCCCCAAAAGCCCTGCCGCCGCGCCAAAGGCGGTAAAGGTCAGCGACAACCCCAGGACAAAGACCAGGGAATAACGAAAGGCCTTGCCCTTGTCGCCGTCGCTGTAGCCCCCCACAAAACCGACCACCAGCGGGATGGTAGCCAGCACGCAGGGCGAAGCCGACGACAGCACCCCGGCCAGGAAGACAGCAGCAAAGGCCAGCAGCGGATAGAGCGTGATGATCTGCTCGATGTTGTCGAGAAAACTCATTTCATCCCCAGAGCCTTCAGCTCTTTCAGTATCTCGGGCTTGTCCATGAAACCCATGTGGCGTTTGACTTCCTTGCCTTTGGCATCGAAGAAAATCTGGGTCGGAATCATCTGCACCCGGTAATCCTTTGCAAGGGCCTGTGCTGCCCAGACATCGGTGAAGGTTACATTCGCTCTGCCCTTCAGTTCTCGATTCAGTTCCTCCAGAATCGGAGCCATTTTTTTACAGGGTATACAGGTACGGGCACCGAAGTCGGCCACGGTAGGCTTGCCGGATGTCAGTGCAGCACGGATGGCGGCACCATTGGCGGAAGGAAGTTCGGCATGGGCCATGGTCGCGCTTAAGAGAAGGGACACCATCAGGAGCCATTTCATGACAGCAGCCCCACGATCTCCCCCACCGATGCCACCTTGCCGGAGAACTTGACCTGTCCGTCGATGACCAGCGCCGGGGTGCTCAGCACGCCGTATTTCATGATCGTGGGGATGTCCTCGACCTTGACGATCTCGGCCGTGATCCCTTTTTGTAAGAGTGCCTTCTGCACAGATTCGTAGAGCAACTTGCATTTCGAGCAGCCGCTTCCCAACACCTCGATTTTCATACCATTCTCCTTTTCAGCTAGAGGATCGCATTGAACAGATATCCGACACAGACGATCGCTGCCGCCACGATCCCAAAAAACAACGCCAGCAATCGATTTTTCAACACGTTCTTCAATATGATCGCCTCCGGCAGGGATAGGGCCGTGACCGCCATCATGAAGGCCAGTACGGTGCCGATCGCCATACCCTTCTCCATCAGGGCCTGCACGATCGGAATCACACCGGCTGCGTTACTGTAGAGCGGCACCCCCAGCGCCACCGCGACCGGAACGGCAAAGGGGTTGTCGCGCCCGGCCCAGCGCACCAGGAAATCCTGCGGAACAAAGCCGTGGATGAAGGCCCCCACTCCGACCCCGACGAGCACATAGGGCCAGATCTTCTTCAGCAGATCCCGTGTGTAATCCCGGGCATAGCCGAGCTTCTCGCGGAAGGTTTGCTGCGCGATCTCGGCGTTGCCGACCCGCATCTCCCAGACATAATCCTGAACGTACTTCTCCATCTTCAGCTTGCCGATAATGATGCCGGCAACAATCGCCACCAGCAAGCCACTGCCGACATAGATCAGGGCGATCTTCCAGCCGAACAGTCCCCAGAGCATGATCAGGGCTACCTCGTTGACCATCGGTGAGGATATCAGGAAGGAAAAGGTCACCCCCAGCGGCACGCCCGATTCGAGAAAGCCGATGAAAAGCGGTACCGCCGAGCAGGAGCAGAAGGGTGTCACGATCCCCAACAAGGCAGCCAGCACGTTACCGACGTACTCGCGTTTGTGAGAGAGGATTCGTTTGGTCTTTTCGGGAGGAAATGAACTGCGGATGACGGCCACGACGAAGATGATTGTCGTCAAGAGCAGGAAGATCTTGGCCGTGTCGTAGATGAAAAAATCCAGCGCTGCGCCCGACCGACTTCCAGCGCTGAGACCGATCAGGGTATAGGTGATGTAGTCCGCGACTTGTTTGAGCATGTCGACTCCATGCCAATCTGATTACCGGCCCCTGGGATGGGCCGGCTATACATGCAGCTGAAGCATTCTGTGGCGGTCGGTGATCTCCCGGGTCATGACCAAGGATGCCAGATCGACTATCTCCAGGATCTGCGGGTGTTTCAGGGCGTAGAAGATCTTGACCCCATCTTTACGGCGAGAGAGTATGCCGGACGCTACCATCATATTCAGATGGCGCGAGGTATTGGACTGTTCCTCGCCGATGGCCGGGAATATCTCGCAGACGCAGCGCTCGCCATCCCGCAAGAAATCGACGATTTTGAGGCGGGTGGGTTGGCCGAGGGCCTTCAGAATTTCCGCACGATAATGAATTTTATCCATGTCAAGCTCCGTTATATGATTAATCAATCATATAATCCTGTCACCAGGACATGTCAAGCATCAGTTATCGGAACCATCGTAGTGAGTAACTGCAGGGAGCGCGCTTATCTAAGGGGAGACTTCAAGGCCTGTCCTGAGCGACGTCGAAGGGCTTCCCCCCTTAGGTATGAGGGGATTGAGGGGGGAGAAGATTTAAACCTATAAAAACATTTGCCCACGAAATACACTAAAATCACGAACAAAACCAATACAATAAGAATCATCATAGACCAAGCTGCTCCATGCGGCGACATTCTGTCCTAATGCTCTTATTTTTCGTGTTATTTCGTGAAGTTCGTGGACCGAAATTCGTTTTTGGATAAAAGAGCTAAGGGGGGATGGGGCGAAAACGAGAGGGAAGAAGCTGAAACAAAGAACAATGAAAATGACCCTGCGGCAGCAGGTCAAAGGCCAGGAAATTACCGGTTTCAACAGGAGCAATTTTTGACAGGCAAGCGCCCTACTCCCGGAAGCCTCCCGCAAAATCGATCACACACATGTTTCCGAAACGTGGGTGGATGCCACAGGCAACCCCGGCGGTAGTAAACGCCGCAGCGAAGTTATTCTTGCGATGCCCCCGACTGGGAACCCCGTCGTCGATGATCAGCTGCATGACCATGTCGCGGGCCTCACTGGGGCCATAGCCGATATTCTCCGCGATCTCCCGTTGCCACTGGCCGTGACGCTCGATCCGTTCGCGCATGCCATGGCTCTGACGCCCTTCATGACCGATGTCACCGGTCTGGCCTTGATCTTCAGCCAGTTCGGCCGCTGCCGCTGCCAGCCCCTCCGACCAGCCCAGTGGCGGCAGGGGCTTCTGGCGGGAGAGGAAGCCGATGGCTTCGTCGACCGCCCGCCCCCCCTCGTTGGTCAGTATGTGGGTGGTGCTGCCCGGCAGCAGATACTCTTTTCCCTGAAACAATGTGCGGAAGCTGCGCAGAAAACCGGCATAGCTGCGCGGTGCGCTGCGGGCCAGATTGATCTCCGCCAGCACCTGCTTGGCCAGGCCTTGATCCATGGCCGCCGCCGGTACGGCCAGCACGAAGAGCAGGGAGATTGCCAGGAAGAGACGTCGCATCATCAGATCACCGTTTCCCATCAGTCATGCTCAAGGATACCTTCCAGGATGGCATCCGTGCTCCTGACCTGGGCGTAGACGGCGCTCAGGGGGGCCAGGAAGGCGGTCTGCACCTGCCGGGCGGGTACGCTTTCGCCATCCAGCGTCAAGTCGCGGGTGGCGCAGGCATCCTTGGCAACCGTACAGGTGAAGCCCAGGTCGAAGGCCGCCCGGACCGTGGCATCGACGCACATGCTGGTCATCATGCCGCAGATCAGCAGCTGATCGATCCCGTCCGTGGTGAGCCGTTCCAGCAGGCCGGTTTCGCGGAAACTGTTGGGATAGTGTTTGGTGATCACTGTTTCATCGGGAAGCGGCGCGACGCTGGGGTGAATCTCGGCCCCGGTGGTGCCGGGCAGGAAGAAGGTCGCCGTGGGGCTGGCGGCGATATGCTGGATGTGATACACCGGCCAGGAGGCCTTCCGAAAGCAGGCCAGCAAGCGGGCCGCCGCTCCGGCCGCCTCCAGGCTGTTGACCAGCTCCATGCGGCCACCGGGGAAATAGTCGTTCTGTACGTCGATCACCAGCAGTGCAATACCCATACGCTTCCATCCTTTGCTTCAATTGAATGCCTACCATGTACACAGAATTCGGCAGTCGGGTCAATGATTCGTTTCTATTGTTCATGAATACTACTGATCTTCCGCTCATGGTTCGACAGGCTCACCACGAACGGTAGATCAAACACTTATTGTAGCCAAAATCCGTTCGCCCTGAGCTTGTCGAAGCCTGTCCTGAGCCTGACGAAGGGGGTGGACGGATTTTAGCGGGGAATTGGTTCTATTCAGGATATTGCTTGAGTTGGACGTAGAGGATGACATTTCGAGTGTGATGCGTGGCATCGTACAGACGCGGGATCAGGCTCCCTCACTTTGGAGAGGGAGCCTGGGAGGGTCAAGCCGTGGATAGCCCTGGTTTGCTCAGTGAGCAGGATGATGAATGGGGGGTAGGCTTCTAGCCTGCCTATTCAAGCGGGGTTACATCCCGCTTGAAGAACAGGCAAGATGCCTGCGCGCCGACAGGGTCTCCAGATTACGGACACGTGTCTACAGAGAAGACGTAATTCTCGTTATAGACCCCTGCACAGGTAAGGGTCCCGGCGTTGGATACATCCCCACCATCAAGCTGGGTATTGCCCACACGAGTTATCACTCCGGCAGCGTTGGAAATCGTATGACTAGCCCCCTTGATTACGGAATGATTGATTTTGACCGTGCCGGAGCTAGAGGTTGCGACGCCAGTGCTATTAACACTCCCCTCAGCGGTGACGGACACACTGGTCATGACCGGAGAAGAAGCGTAGTTATAGACACCAAAACAGAACTGCCCTCCCGAAGCGCTGATGATCATATTGGTCATCATGGGGGAAGAGGAAGATTCATTGTCGACTCCGTAGGTATTACCGCCCCCTGCGCCCCCTGCGGTTACGAACACATTGGTCATCTTGGGTGAAGATGAGTAGTTGTAAACTCCGTAGGATGTATTACTCCCCCCGGAGCCCGCGCCAGTCCCCGAAGCGGAGATGCTCACATTGTTCATCTTGGGAGAAGAGGCGTTTTGGTTCAAGACCCCGTAGCTCAATGTGCCCCCCGAAGCCGTGACCGTCACATTTGTCATCACAGGGGAGGAAGCGTTATTGTAAACCCCGTAGCTATAGTTGATGAAGCCCCCTGTAGCCACAGCGATGGCCGTCACATTGGTTATCTTCGGCGAGGCAGAGGCATTATAAATAGCAATTACAGAGTTCCCTCCGCCTGTGTTTTTGACCGTAAGGAACCGTACCTCGGCATAATTTGCTCCATTCAGGATCCCTGCGTTTGAATTGTCAATGCCCCCCTGAATCACCGTAGTGTTCTCGCCTGATCCTTCGATGTCGATATACGGCTGCATAGTGGTAGTGTTTGTGCCAACGTCGTAGACTCCCGGCATGATCTTCAACAGACAGGGAGTTGCAGTACGGGGACACCAGTTTGCATAGTCATTCATCGCCGTATAAGGATCGGCATAGTCTCCTCCGCTCTTCGCCACAACCGCCACCTTACCGTAGAAGGCAATCTTGTCACGTGTCACGGCATCTGCAGCCAGCTTGTCCGTGGTAACGGCATTGTCTGCAAGATTGTTAACGGTTATAGAAGAGTTGGAAATGGCGGCGCCGGTAATCCCCGTAAGTCCTGACCCGTTTCCGCTGAAGGATGTGGCCGACACACCGCCCGATACACTGATGTCTCCGTTTATCTTTACGCCTGCGCCCCATGCCGGCTGAACAAACAACGTAATGAGTGTTGTCCCGAACAAAGCGACAAATATCCTGCTTATCTGCTTCTTCATTCCCTTTCCTCCCTTTCAATAAGAACCCTGGGGTCGTATCCGTTTTTCAGGTCGCAAGCGTGGATTACCGTGCAAACACTGTCCCGACAACACCTTAGATCCTTAGGATTTTTTACCACTCTCGCTCACGTTGCATTCCATTCGTAAACCGTAACGATCGACGAGTGTGTTGTATGCACTGGGTCACTATAAGCCAGTTCTCTAGCCTCTTCCAAATTTTCGGCCTTGATGAGATAAGCACCTCCGGACTTGTCCGTAAATGGGCCAGCCAGTTCAAGCCTCCCCTGCTGTCTCAAACGATCCAAAAAGGCATAATGCTCGTCAATGACAGATGATTGAAACTGAGGGGTACGGAATGTCGTAACTAAATATCGAAACATATTTTTCTCCATGTATGTTCACCCAACGGCTTAGTCGCTAACCTGATGGCCTTATCAATCAGGTCGAGCGGCCTGGTTGGATTTCTTTTCGTGTACTAATTCCTTGCAACGTTTCCAGTCTTCGGATGAAGCAAACATATATGGAGCAAATGCCAAATAGTCGTTGTTTATCGCAACAAAGATAAGGTCATCCATGACCTCGAACCGACTAAAAATACTCCACTTAAATTCACTCTTTGAATCTGTTGCTATTACTGTAACTTGATCTGCTGTTAGCACACCTTCCTTGTCTCGTAAGTTTTCATTGTAAAATTTTCTCTTTGCCTTGATTGATGATCTCTCCATTAATCTTGGAATCATCACAAGAACACTGACACCAATAATACAGGTGATTATCAAGGCGATGACACTTGATCCTAAAGCCTTACCTAAGGTCATACCAATGGCAAAAAGCATCGCGATACTTATAATACCTTCTACGGACCAAATCTTTTTCCGAGGTACCAAGAGACAGTCAACCCGTACTGCGTCATCAACCGCAACATTGCCTTTAAAGTGAATTTCATCCATCATGCTTTCCTCGATCCAATTCGTAATTGCCCAGATCCGTCCTTCCTCAAAATTGGCAGGATGGCGAGACTGAGTATCGGGTTAGTACGTTATTGCTTGAGCAGGTACGTGCCAATTCAACTGTAAGTGTGTGATGATTGGCCACTCGCAAAGTTATACGTTCTCACACTACGACATTTCAGCCTTTCTCGCCCGGTGTCAAACAAAGGTCAGCCACCTTCATCGTTCCCTTTACAGCTCTGCCGACAAGTCCAACCGCACCCCAATTCCCGCCGGCGGGAATTTCACGCTAACTATTTGAGTTATATTGATTCAGCACCAAAAGTGCCCTGTTTTTTTCAGCACCCTTACGACTTAAACGGCTCCTACTATTTTGGGGCGTTTCGAGGCAGTGTATATTTCTCAATGGAATTAAAGATCAAGTCCCGGAACTCCCTTTTGGTTGAACTTTATTTCTAAATCGTTATGCGGCGCTCATTGGTTTCAGGGTAAGGATACTCCATGTGACGGGCAGTCGCTCTGGCTATGTCTTCACCGCAGTAACGCGCTACAACAGTCAAGGCCATATCGATTCCTGCCGAAATTCCGGCTGACGTGATTAGGGTGCCATCATTCACAACATGCTGATCACGAATAACCGTTGTTTGTGTAAACGACTGTGCCATCCAATCTAGCGACTTCCAATGCGTTGTTGCGCGGAATCCCGCCAGAAGTCCGGCAAAACCAAGTAACATTGCTCCAGTACAGACCGATGTTAGCAGCTCAACTTCTGAGGCGCGAGTACGTAGCCAAGACATCATGACAGGATTATTCACTTCCCTGCGTGTGCCCCAGCCGCCTGGCACACAGAGTATGTCTAGTCGGGGACAACCTTCAAAACTATAGTCTGCGCTTACTCTCATGCCACCGCTAGTGCAGACTTGTCCTCCATTTTCAGAAATAAGTTTCACTTCAAACGGTGACAGTTCCTCCAGACGTTTTGTCTCATCAAATCGGGTCGTGGAAAAAACCTCAAACGGTCCGCAAAAATCAAGTACTTCAATGTCATCGAAGATTACTATGCCGACAGTTTTTCTCACCATCTGTTCTCCTGTTCAACGCGTACTTGACCGAACCCGCCGCCCCCTGCTGTTTTGAAGACGTTTTGAGGCAGGATACTTATCTCGCTGGAATTGAATATCATGTCCCCGGAACGCCCCTAGCGTGATCCGATCGCACAAATTACTTCGTTATGATATTCGATATACGAGGGGTTAATTACGTGTTCAGGGGTCGTTCTGATTTCATCAAATATAAGGCGAATGGAGCCGTAATCGAGCATTGCGTGGTGGTTCGGACAAACTACCAAGATGTTGCTGAGGGTGTCGGGACCATTATGACCATTGCCAAGTGGTCTTATGTGATGGGCTTCTGAGTATGATGTGCCATCCGGTAGCGGAATTTCAGTTTCGCAAAGCTGACATCGGTTTCTATGAAGTGTTTTTGCGCGTCGAGCCAAGGCTGTATCTCTGAGAATCCTGTACGTCTGACACATAGCACGTTCAGGAAGATCCGGTTCTCCAATATCGTCCGCCGTTGGTGTGGAATTATCGACATCAATAATTTCAGCTATGTAATATGAAGTTCTGTTGTCGGGAACTATTTCCTGAAAAATGAGCTGTATATGCCGAGGAAAGCTGATTTCCTTGCCACTTGTTATGTGAAATTCTTGCTCGATATCTCCCACGTTGAGGTTTGGATCAAACGTGATCCTGATCCTCCGATTTTGGCCATCTTCAACTCCGCAATATTGTTTCACATCTTTGTGTATTGACCATAGGTGGTATTCTGTAGACCTATCAATGAATAGTTGCTTCCACTTTGTGTCACCTAGTTTTATTAATCTCGCCATTTAAAATTCCTCGTGTGGTTTTACTGCGCTAACTCATAATTGACCAGATCCGGCCATCCTCAAAATTGGCGGGATGGCCAGACTGGGTATCGGTTTTGTGCAGTGTGGCTTGAGCAGATAGTGCCAAGCGACACATACCCACACTACGGCATCTCAGCCTTTCTCGCCCGCTTACCAAACAAAGGTCAGCCACCTTCATCGTTCCCTTCACAGTTCTGCCTGCAACTCCATTGAACCCCAATTCCCGCCGGCGGGAATTCCAAGCTAACAACTTGATTTATAATGATTCAGCACAAAAAGTGCCCTGTTTTTTTTCAGCACCCTTACGCTTTCAACAGCGCCTGCTGTTTCGGGAACCTTTCGAGGTAGGATATCTATCTCACTGGAATTAAATAACATGCCACCGGAACTCTCCCACCTGACCTGTCTGGTTTTTCGGGCAGGTCCAAGGACGTGGTTGGGATACCACTTATTTTCTCTCATTCTCGATAGGCGGAAAGAAACTTTCACTAGCTTCAAGCGTTCCTACGAGTTGTCCGTCTGTCTCATTGATTGCCACATGCGCGTAATCCTTGCTGCCTTTGTCGAAGTAACCTCCTACAACCATTTCTTGCCCATCATATGAGACCTGTCTAGAACTGAGATCTCGGTACTTTGATCTATACCCCATGACTATCACCAGTTCATCAGGTTTAGCAATCCGACCGGACTGATCCTTAAAATCAATTTTGCCTTCTAGGTTAAATCCAATCTCCACCCATGGATCAGAGGCTTTCTCCTCGTTGGCCTTCAACTCTTTACAGGCATGCTTGCTAACTTCGCTAGCAATAAAAAGTTTCTTTGCGAACTCAAATAATGGTATCCAACTACCACAATCCATAACAAAAACCGATTGGTCAAACTGAAAACCCGGTTCAGCCTTTTCTAGGTTCATTTTTACCGAGAGACTGCGCAGGGAGTAATTTCTCCCATAGACAGACAATCCTTTCAGTCTCTCGAAGGCTTTAGACCAGTTTTCAGTTCTTGCAGAGTTGAAAGTTAGAAGCTTTATGTTGTTCGTTTTTCCGTACTTCTTGGCGGTATTTGAAAACCCATTTTTAGATACAACTATTGTTTGGTTTATGCCGAGCTTTCTGTGTTTCTCTCTGAATGCCTCAACTGCCTTGATATCTAGAGCCTTCCCAACTGCTGTGCATTCAATTCCAATTTTAATTTCACAGTTTAAGAGGGTGCTTTCAACAAGAATATCAACCTCTCTTTTTGTTTCAGCCTCCGCGTCGTAGATCATGGCTGATTCAGTAATTTTTGCGCCAGACGGTGCTAAATGGTGATTTATGACTTTCACAAGCTTCTGAAAGTCATTTGTTCTTGCAGGCATATTACCCTCCATATTTACACGGACAACCCCTCATTTCTCCTACTCCGGGCGACTCCGCCGGCAACACCGCATTACTCCTCGGGTTCTCTGTCTTTTCGCCATTCAACTTGTAATTGCCCAGATCCAACCATCCTCAAAATTGACGAGATATCCAGACCGGGTATCAATTCGATATGTCGCAACCAATCAGTACCAATACAAAAAAGGCCGCTAAACCGGCATTATTCCCGGTTCAACGGCCTCTATCAATTTTCCGCTTGCCTCATCCATCTCATGCCACACCCCACTACAGAGCCCTTATAAACGGATCGTGCGTCAACGAAATAATTTCTCTCATTTTACTGATTTTGTTCGTCTATTTCGTGCGTTTCGTGGACACCTGTATTTTCTAGGTTTAAGAAAAGTGCCTAAGATTACTCCGGCGACATACACCTGTCAATCTCGGCAAAAACATCCCAGGAGATCACAGCGGCGGGGTGCCGATGATCCGCACTCGCGGGCCGTAGTCGATCTTGTGCCAGGCACCGGAATCCGTATGACCGGCGATAACCCAGCGGTAGAGCCATTTGGCCCCCGCCAAGAGCGGCGGCTTCAGGGGGTGGTAGTTGCGCCCGTAGACCTTGCGGTCGTAGGCGCCGTAGTATTCGATCTGCATCTCCTCGTCATAGAGACCGATGCAGCCGTGGGAAGCGGGGTAGCCGGGCACGTCGCGGCCGTGGATATAGTAGGAGGGCGTGTCGGGATCGGAGCGGTCCATGAAGAACCGCAACGCATAGTGCATCGGATAGCGGCGGCCGATATCCTCCATTGTGTACATGTTGGAGGTATGCCGGCGATGGATGACGTCGATCCTGAAGTCGCCGTTGGGGACGCGGTGCCCCGCGATACCCACGGCAATCGGGAACGAATGCACCAAGCGGCCATGCTCATAGGCCCCCAGAAACATCTCCGTCTGGTCCACCAGGATAAACTTATCGTCGGCTTCGGCCTCGGAGTAAAAGAGGGGCAGCGGTGTAAAACCCTTGATATCCTCCAACTGCCGGGGCACCTTGACCGACATGCCCACATAGAAGTGGCGCCGGTCCATGCGGTTGAAGCGCAACACGTCCTGCCAATAGGTTCCGAAGAGGCGCTCCGGGGTGTCCTTGGCCGTCAGTTTCAGGCAGTCCCATTGGATGGGGGCGTCGCCGGGAAAGTTGACCCCGCACAGCGAGGAGAGCTTGCGTGCCGCAAGAGCCGGGGATCCGCACAGCAACAGCAGCCCCAGGCCCAGTATGATCCTGACGAGGTATCTCATTTGTTGCCCCCTGAACGATTGTGATAGAACACAACCAAAAACATTTTTACAGGGATGAACAGGATTGACAGGATAAAACCTTTAAACCTATAAAATCCAGTTGCACGCGGAGACGCGGAGAACACGGAGCAAAACCAAATAATTACATTGGAGCCACTATTACCTGATTGCTGAAGGTTATTCTTGACGTAACGTATTGAATTTCTCCGCGACCTCCGCGTCTCCGCGTGAGTAACAGTCGTTTTCAGCTTGAAAACAGGTTGCTGGGCTTACCCCCAAAAGCTTCTGGTCTTGTTTTTGACCGTATCCGCATTGATCCCCTTTATCCCTGTTACATGAAAGGTTTTGACTTTGTGTGCTGAATAATCAGCTTACAGGTATATCATACCACGGCAACACTCCGCCGAAGGCCCGTTTCTCCGGTCGCAGACGATTCTCACCAATACTCCTCCATGACTCAATCTTAATTTATTTCGACAGACATAAAAACAGTTTGACACTAAACCCGCTTTTTGGCATTTTTAATTCGATAGTCATCGAATCAGGAGACACCCTATGCAAACCGAACAGAGCATCGCCATCATGAAAGCCCTGGCCGACCAGTCACGGCTGGCCATCGTCAACTCCCTGCTGGAGCGCTCCCAATATGTGGAGGAGATCGCCAAACGCCACGGGCTGGCCCCCTCGACCGTCTCGTTTCATCTACGCAAGCTGGAACAGGCCGGGCTGGTCACGAGCCGCAAGGAGCAGTACTATGTCGTCATCCGGGCCAACGACGCCATCTTCGACACCACCCTGCGGGAAATCGTGTCTGCCCCGACCGTCGGCAGAGAACTTCAGGACGGCAGGATGGAGGAGTACCGCCGCAAGGTGCTGGAGACGTTCTTTTGCCATGGCGTTTTGGAAAAACTGCCCGCACAGCACAAAAAACGCCTGATCGTGCTGGAGCAGTTTGCCGGACGTTTCGCTGCGGGGCGACGCTACTCCGAACAGGAGGTGACCGGGCTGATCATGCCGCTCTTCGACGATTACTGCACCATCCGTCGTCTGCTGGTGGAAGAAGGCTTGATCCGGCGGGAGGAAGCGATCTACTGGCGGGAGAAAAAGGATGGCGAACAGGCAGCGCACGCGGTTCTGCCGCCGCCGACGGTAAAAGGATCGGGGAACATGCCCAAAGAGCAAAGACGCGCCGACCTCAAGCGGCTCTATAAGCAGAATGCCCCGGATATGGGGATCTATCAGATCAAAAACATGGTCAACGGCAGGATCTATATCGACAGCAGCACAAACCTGGAGGGAACCCGCAACAGCAGACTGTTTCAGCTCAAAATGGGAAAGATCGTCTTCAGCCGGGAACTGCAGAAGGACCTGAACGAATTCGGCGCGGACAGTTTTGAATTTTCCGTACTGGATCTGCTGGACAAGCCGGAGCCGGGTGATAATGTGAAGCGTCTGCTGGCCGCGTTGGAGCTGCACTGGCTGGAGAAATTGCAGCCCTTCGGCGAGCGCGGATACAACAGCGCCAAAGCGTTTCAACGCAACATGCTGCAGTTGCAGCAGCAAGGCGGCGTAAAAACCGACTGAACCTTTCCCGCTGCGCCCCTGAACAGTACACGAGAGAATCGAGTAGTTGCCCATGGCTGACTTCAAATTGTTTTCACCCCGCCGCGACCGTACGGCGGCCATGCCCTTCATCATGCTGACCGTGCTGATCGACATGGTCTCGATCGGCCTGATCATCCCGGTGCTGCCGACCCTGGTCGGCGGTTTTACCGTTTCGCAGGCAGACCAGGCCTTCTGGTATGGCGTGGTGGTCTTCGCATTCGGGATCGCGAACTTCATCGCCTCGCCGATCCTCGGGGCGCTATCCGACGCCCATGGCCGCCGCCCGCTGCTTTTGCTCGGTTTTTGCGGACTTGGTCTCAACTTTTTCGCCACCGGACTCGCCACGGCTCTGTGGATGCTGATCGCGGTGCGCCTGGTGGGTGGCGCGATGCAGGCCAACGCCGCCGTGGCCAATGCCTATGTGGCGGACATCACCCCTCCCGAAGAGCGCGCCAAGCGTTTCGGCCTGCTGGGCGCCATGTTCGGCCTGGGCTTCATCATCGGCCCGGTAATGGGCGGCCTGCTGGGGGCGATCAGCATCCAGCTCCCTTTTTTCGTGGCCGGCGGCTTTGCCATGCTCAACTGGCTCTACGGCTATTTTGTGCTGCCCGAGTCGCTGACCATCGAACGCCGCCGCCCCTTCCACTGGCGGGCGGCCAACCCGCTGATATCGTTGCGTGAACTGGCCCGCCTGCGCGGTGTCGGCCGCCTGGTGGCGGTGATCGCCCTGAGCGGTCTTGCCCAATTCGTGCTCTACACCAGCTGGGTGTTGTACACGACCTTCAAATTCGGCTGGGGACCGAAAGAAAACGGCTGGTCGTTGGCGGCGGTCGGGATGATGTCGCTGATTGTTCAGGGGTTTTTGCTGGGGCGTCTGCTCAAGTGTTTCAGCCCGCGGCGCCTTGCGGTGGCCGGGCTGGTATCGTCGTCGCTGGCCTACGCATTGTGGGGCGCGGCCAGTCAGGGGTGGATGATGTATGGGGTGATTTGTCTCAATTTGCTTGGTTACACGATTACCGCCACGTTGCAAAGCATCATTTCCGGCGCCGCCGATCCCAAGAACCAGGGGCAGACCCTGGGAGCGGTCAGTTCCGTCAACAGCCTGATGGCGGTGGTAGCCCCGTTGTGCGGCGCGCCCCTGCTCTCGCTGGTGTCGCATTTACCGCGGGGCGACTGGCGCATCGGCGCCCCCATGTATTTTTGCGCCCTGCTGCAAGGCGCTTCACTGGTCCTGGCCTATCTGCACTTCCGTGGCGAGCGCACACAGCTGGCCGCAAACCCCGGCGATCCTCAGTAATACTCCTCGGCATAACCCGGCACCTGATCCAGAAATCCGGGGTAACCTTCGGCGCGTTCCAGGGCCGCATCCAGGTTGTCGATCAGCCGCTGGCGATCCTTGGGATAGCTGCCGGCCAGATCCAGGAAATTGGAGACATGGTTGGAGCGCAGGATCGTCCGGGTCGGGTTGAGACACAGCAGCATCTCGCGCGCCTCACACATCAATTCCCGGCGGCTGCACTGTTCCAGGGAGTCGATAAAGGCGTCGTTGTGGCGATGAAAGAGGGTCAGCAGGGAGAAGAATTCCGGGTTGACCCGGTTGACCCAGGCGGCGGTCTGCCGGGCGTGGCTCAGGCTGCGCCCCCTTCCGGCCAGGCCGAGGATGGCGGTCACCGAGAGTTTGATCCCGGCGGTGCGGGCCTTGAGGGCCTGTTCCGCCATCCCGTCGGCACTGAAACCCTTACGGATCGCCAGCAGGGTCTGGTCGTCACCCGATTCAAGGCCGAAGTAGAGGATCCGCAGACGGCTCTCGCGCAACCGGGCCAGTTGGTCCGGGCTCTTGGTGGTCAGGCTGTTGGGCGAGGCGTAGGACGCAACCCGGTTCAGGGCGGGAAATCTGGCCGCCAGGGCCTGCAGTATCTCCAACAGGCCATCGAAGGGATAGACCAGGGCATCGCCATCGGCCAGAAAGACCCGCTCGACCTGCCGGCAATAGCGCTCGGGGATTTCAGCGATCTCGGCCAGGATCTCCGCCACCGGCCGCACATGGAAGCGCTTGCCCTTGTACATGCCGCAGAAACTGCATGAATTCTGGGAACAGCCGATCGTGATCTGGAAGATAAGACTGCGGGCCTCACTGGGGGGACGGAAGACAGGTTCGATATAGCGGGGCATCAATTTTCGGCTCCATGGAGTGTCCTGATATGGTGTGCGGCAGGGCTGAGAGTAAAGAAACAATTGAGCGCCCAGCTCTGGCGTCAAATCTTTACCACAAACAGCTCATATGTTCCATAGCATGCTTCACTAACTCCAGGCGTTACTGATTTCTTCAACAAAGAGTACCCTTACCATCCCAGACTGTTCAGCAGAAGCTCTTCAATCCGCCGCAGGCATAGGGCTTCGCCTTGGTCTTTCGTGCGCTTATCTTCGGTCGTGGTGCTGGCGAACCGATCGCTCCGGGCGCCCCCTGGGTTCGGCAATCTCCAAGGAGACGCGAGAGGGACGCCGCACTCTGGCAGAGAAGCGGAAGCAGCTCCTGTTCGAGGCGGCTGCCGGCGAGTCTCATCTCCGGTCCGACGATGCTGAGCGCGCCGATAACCGTGCCCTGGGAGTCAAAGACCGGCGCGGCAATCTCCAGCACGCCGCCATCATGCTCCTGATCATCAATGGCGTAGCCCTGTTGCGCCACCTTGGCCAGTTCGTTGTGCAGCAGGTCGGGATCAATGATTGTGCGCGGGGTGAGCCGTTTCATCTCGCAAGCCGACAACAGATCCATCCGTTTGTGCGGCTCCATGAAGGCCAGTTGGGCCCTCCCGGCGGCGGTGCAGTACAGCGGTCGTCTGCTGCCGACCTGTTGGGCCACCCGTACCGGAAGATCGGATTCCACACAGTCCAGAAAGCAGGTAGAGCCGTCTTTGATGACCGAAAAATAACTGGTCTCATGGCACTGCTGTTTGAGGTCGGCCAGAAAGGGGTGGGCATGGTTGGCGAAATCGATCAGCCGCGTGGCGACCTGTCCGAGCGCCCTGGTCTTGATCCCCAGCCGGTATTTACCGGTCAGACTGTTCATTTCGATGTAGTTTTTGGCCTGCAACGTGGCAACCAGACGGAAGACGTTGTTCTTCTGCAGATTCAACCGATTGCTTAGATCGGTTATACCGAATTCCACATCCCCTTCCTGAAACTGCTCCAGCAGATCCAGGGCACGGGAGACAGTCTGGATTATGTAATTGCCCCCATCCGCCCTCATCCCGTTTCCCGCTTGTCATCAGCTGTGTCGATCACTGTCATCTCCATGGAAAAAAGATCGATCATCAATTGCCGCCCCCGCAACGGAGTCCCCTGGCCGATCAGCAGCTTGCAGACCTCGGCCACCTCCAGGCTGGCTACCAGGGCCGGTGTAAAGGACGGGTTACCCAACGTCTCTTCAATACCCTTGCCCCCCTTCCAGGCACGGTAGATGGCCGACAGGGTTTCATCGCCCGGAAACAGGGTGGTTACATGGCCGAACCAGCCGGCGATGGCACCATGCACCAGGGGGATCTTCAGGAGAGCGCAGACCTGCGCCAGCTCCAGGCGGACCTGGATGCTATCCAGCGCATCCACCGCCACCTGACAGCCGGCCAGCAGATCCGCCCCGTTTTCAGGAGAGAAGGCTGTATGCAGCGGCAGCAGGGTTACGGCGGGATTGATCTCGTTGAGCCGGCTGACGGCGGCCTGCACCTTGCTACTGCCCAGGTTGGCCGGGCTGCTGAACAGCTGCCGGTTCAGGTTATGCTCTTCGAAGACATCCGGATCGACAACAACGATCCTGCCCACCCCCAGGCGGGCCAGTTCTTCCACCACATAGCCCCCCAGGCCGCCGCAACCGATCACGGCCACACCGCTGCGAAAGAGGGTCAACTGGTCAGCAACGGTGATAGCCTTGCGGTTGCGCTGATAGCGGGCCGGCAGGATGCCCCGTTCCAGGGCCACCCCCTCCACCTGGGCCGGGGTCACCGCGAAGCGTTCGGCCGCCTCGACCTGGCGCCTCCAGGAAAGCAGCTGACCTTCGGCATGATCGCGTACGAAAATCGGCAGGGTTTCCATCTCACCCCCCGCCCAAAAGTGGAAAGAGCGCCAACGTATCCCCTTCAATCAGGACACGCTCCAGTTTGACATGCCGGTTATTGATCATCATGATCCCCAGCTCGGAATGCGGCAGCTTCAGACTGTCGGCCACGTCAGCCACGGTGGTACCCGGCGGATAATCGCGGCGTTCGATCTCGAAGCGACCGCTGCGGAAGGAAGCGAACAGTTTTACGGTGATGGTCATAGTGTTACTCCAAAAAAGTTACCGAGAGATGGACCCTGTCGGCAGCAAGCGCTGAATCATGTGCTGGAGGAGACAGGTGGTGCAAAAGCTCATCCAACTCCCCCCGTTCCAGAATCATCCCCCTGGCCAGGACCAGCGCTCCCAGTTCAGCCAGCAGCAGATTGAAGAGTTTTATCCGCACAGTCCCGCTCTCACCCGTAGCCGCGCCGCTCTCCACCACGTGGCTGATCCCCTGGCGCAGGGCGGCATAGAAACCGCCCCGCCGCATGGTGGCGCCCACAAGCCCCGGCATGGCCGCCGACAGGGTCACCCGTGAACCATCCTGGACTACCGTGCGTTCCAGGTCGTCCACGGGGCGGTTGTCGAGAAAGATGGTGGTGATCCGCTCAGTCACGTAGTCGGCCGGGATGGCGAACTGGTCGCAGAGCAGGCTTTTGAGGGTACAGCCGACCGTCGCCGGCAGCGTCACCCCCTTCTGGAACAGCGGAAAGAAGGCCGGCAGCCGCTCGGCGGCCAGCTGCAACGTCAGGGTTTCCAAAGCGGGGACGACTGTTGACTGTCCAGGTATCGATTGTGTCATGGTCGTCTCCAGCGGAATAAAACTCCCGCGGCGTTCAGATTTGTGTCAGATCGGCCCCGCCCGCAGGGACTCCGCGGAGGCGTAGCAACGCTACGTCGCACAAGGAAGTCCTGAGGACGGGGGCGAGATGGCGCACAGATGGACGCCGTATTACCAGTTGAAGACTTCGTCCAGCTCCTCATCCTTCATCATAAAGGTCTGGTTGTGGGGCGCGATCGGCTCGTTGTAGAAGAAGCGCGGCAGCCGGTCGTGATGCTTGGTGAAACCGGCGCGGGTGTTGAAATCCCGCTCGGCGGAAAGCACCTTCTTGCCTAGGGCCACCACATCGTCACCGGTCATGGTGATGCCGTGGAAGGAACCGAGCATATCCAGCAGCGCCTGGAAAGTCTCCGGCTGATCCATGATGGCAAAGGCGATGAACAGACACATGCCGGTGGAGTCGATGGCGGCCGTGGCGATCTGCAGGTTGCGCGACAGTTCGATCTGCCCCTCGGTCTTCAGCGGGTCCACATCGCCGCCGACCTTGAGGATGTTGGTGGCGATGGCGTAACCGGCGGTATGGTCGGCCCCCTGGGTCGTCGTCGCGTAGGTCACGCCGATACCCTGAATAGCACGCGGATCGTAGGCCGGCAGGGCCTGGTCCTTGACCACCGGTACCCGCTCAACGCCGAATACCTTGCCGGTAATGGCGGCGCCGCTGCCCAGCACGCGCCCCAGCGGGGTTCCCTTGCCGACCTCTTCCACCAGCCGGATGGCGCCGGCCTTGTCGCCGAATTCGATGATGCCCGCATCCATGGCAATACCGATGGTGACCCCCATTTCGATGGTGTCCACGCCGATGTTATCGTCCAGGAAGTCCAGGTGGGCAACCGTATCCAGATCGTCGATGCCGCAGTGGCCGCCGTGGGCCCAGACCGTTTCATACTCGGGTTGCTTGGTCAGGTAGTGGCCGTCCTTGTCATTGTAGACCCCCGAACACTGGATCACGCAGCCGCGGTGGCAGCCGTGGGTAGCCATCCCGCCGCGCTTGACCTCCAGCGCCGCCTGTGTCTCACCGCTCAGATTGCTGGAGCCGGCGAACTGGCCGCTTTTGAAGTTGTAGCTGGGGTAGCCGCCGGCTTCGTTGAGCACGTTGGTCAGGACGTTGGTGCCGTAGGCCGGCAGACCTTCGCCGGTGACCGGGTGTTTGCGCAGCCCTTCGACGAACTTGCGGTTGGCATCGCGGTACTTTTCCGGGTCCTTGGGGGGACGCATCTTCATGCCGGCATCGTCGAGGATGATGGCCTTGATCCGCTTGGCGCCCATGACGGCACCCACGCCGCCGCGTCCGCAGTGGCGGGTCGGGCGCAGCTCCGGGTCGGTACAGGCGATGGAGGCCGCCAGCAGCTTGCGCTCACCGGCCGAACCGATGGACATGTAGGCGACCTTGTCGCCGTACTCAGCGCGCAGCTTCTCGATCAGCGGGTAGTTGTCCAGCAGCTTGAGGCTGTTGTCCACGATGACCTGGATGCCGTCCTTGTTGATGACGATCTTGTACAGGTCGTCACCTTCCGGTTTCCCTTCCAGGATCACGGCGGCGTAACCGAGCCGGGCCAGCACCTGGGCGGCCTGGCCGCCGGCGTTGGACTCCTTGATGGTGCCGGTCAGGGGACTCTTGCAGCCCACCGACAAGCGGCCGGTCATGGAGCCGACCGTGCCGCTGAGCATGCCGGGCGAGATGACCAGCTTGTTCTCCGCACCCAGTGCGTGGGCCAGCGGATGCACTTCCGTGGCAACGACGATGGAGGTCATCGCCCTGCCGCCCAACCCGGCATACGCGCCCAGGTCACCAACCGTTACCTTCGGGCCGCCCGCGGCCCCCATGTCAATCCGTGCGATCTTGTCCATACCTGTTCTCCTTTCCCTTGTTCTGTGCTCGGCACAGGTGAATTCTCCTTTTCAAAGGAAGGCTGCGCCGTTTCCCGCGCAACCCAATGGCCTGCTGCCATGGGAAGGTTCCTGTAGACAGGCAGGCTCGGAGTAAAATGTTTGAAATTCTGGTGTAGGGGCGCATTGCATGCGCCCTGATTGGGCGAACAGCAGTTCGCCCCTACGCGCTCTGCTCCATCTGGCGGAGCAGGACAACCCGGTAGCTGCTGAAACATCTCCGCCGGAGACAGCCCCAGAAGACCCCGCCACCGTAGGCGATATGCTCCAGGAGATAGATCCCGCAGAAACGGATGAACGACAGCGGCGGTTTCTTGATGGCAAAGTCAACCCCGGCGGCACACACAAGGGCCGCGAGCGGCAGGGCCCGGGCCCAGAAACCGGGGAGAGCCAGGGCCACCAGGATCAACGGCACGGCATAGTAGCGGACCAGGTGAAAGCTCAAGTAGTAGGCCAGGCTGCCGAGCGCCCGCAGACGTCCGCCGAGCAGTGTCGCCAAGCCGACCGGGAGTCGGCGGCGCATGAAACGCACCCGCACGACCAGCGCATCGACCGCCAACAGGCCGGCCGCCAGCAGCAGCGGCCAGGCTCCCGCAAAGGGGGTCGCCAGACAGAGCATCAAGACGAGCGCCAGCAGGGGCGGAATGACCATCTGCTTTCGGCGCTGGGGATGAAGCAGCTGCAGCATCCCCTCGGAGGTGCCGTAATCGAAACGCCGGGACATGAAGGATCGGATCGAACTGCGGTGCTCGTGCAGCACATTGCCCGCCGGGAGGTAGGAGATGGTCCAGCCCTTGTCGCGCAGGCGCCAGGTCAGGTCCACATCCTCGCCCACATGCATGCTGTCCTTGAAGCCACCGGCACTCCGAAAGGCGCTGCGCCGGACCAGCAGGTTGCAGCTGGGGAGATAGAAGGTGTCCCTGCCGCTGCTGCCCGTGCGCTCGCGGGAGCCGAGCGAGAGGCTGGACATGGTCGATTCATACCGGTCAACGGCGGATGCGGAACACATGCCGTCCACCTGTCCCCCCACCGCAGCCATGGCCGGGTTGATAAAGGACGGTATCAGCTCGTTCAGCCATTCACGGGAAGCGCTGCAGTCGGAATCGATGAAGGCCAGGATCTCCCCGCTGGCCAGGGAGGCACCCACGTTACGGGCTGCGGCGGGGCCCCGGCCGCTGCCGCCCGACGGCACCAAGAGCGCCCGGTACTGACGCGCCACCGAGGGAGAATCATCGCTGCTGCCGTCGTCCACCACGATGATCTGGAGTTTTTCCTGGGGGTAATTGAGGTTGGAAAGAGAGGTCAGACAGCGCCGCAATTCGCCGGCGCGGTCCTTGACCGGAATGATGATGCTGATCTCCGGCAGCGTGGCCGGCGGCCGGCGGCTGCCCTGCAACCGTTCCAGAAAGCCTTTGCATGCCAGCTGTTCCATGACCTGGGCTTCGGTCGTGGAGGGCTCGATGGTTGCTCCCCCCGCCCCCCGCCCGACCAGATCAGCCAGGGAGCGGTTGAGGCGCAGTACACTGAGCGGCGATTTGGCAAGCAGAAAGATTCCGCCGTCCCGTTCCACCAGTTCCACGTTTTTCGCCAGTTTATAGAGCATCTTGAACACCTCGAAACAACAAACAGGTAACAGGGATGAACGGGATACACGGGATACCACCAAAACGACGCCAGCAACGATCCAACTTGTTTAGCTTGAGCTTATTGTTTTCATCCTGTTCATCCTTATAGTCCCCCCTCCCCTTGCGGGAGGGGGTTAGGGGGTGGGGGAATGAGCCACATTTGACTTCATTGGCAACTTCACCCACCCCTCAATCCCCTCCCGTCAAGGGAGGGGAGGCTAACTGCAAAACCAAAACAAACGACACTAAATTGCAGCATTATTCCGCCAAAAGTCCCTCTTCCGCAAACAGCCGCAGCAGCGAAGCCGCCGTTTCATCGATTGAAAGCAGCTGCTGCTTCCCTTCGCGGGCCTTGATGCCGCCGGACAAGAGCGACAGGATCCGCTCGAAGGCCGGCAGTTTCGGATCGGGCGTCACCACGCGGACCGGGTCGGGGCGCGGCACGCCATAATCAGCTGCATCCAGATATGCTCCGCCGGCGCCGACCTCCCAGACGGGGAGCCCCAGGTGTGTCAGGTCCCACGTTTCGATGGGAAGCGTCAGCGCATCCGTGACCGCCTCGATGGACGGGTAACGGGGGGTACGCAGCTCCTCGAAGAGCACCGTGCAAGGAAAGGGGACCTTGACGGTCTGGCGCGCACCCCGGTCCGCCTTGCGTTCCGCCTCGCCCCACTCTTTAGCGGGAGTGAATGAGACGACCGCGTTGATGCAGGGCATGCCGGCGCTGGCGGCTGCCAGGGCCGGCACCGGATCATCGCCCCGGTCCGCCAGGCGGCTGCCGCTGAAGAGCAGGTCCGGCAGGAGAATCTGCGTGATGCGGGCCAGGATCCGGGCATCGGCCACGGCATCGCCCCCCTCCAGGCCATGGTCCCAGAAACGGATGCCCCGCTCCGCGCCCATGGAAAAGGCCAGGCGCAGCGTATCATCCAAACGCTCGGGGCCGACGGCCAGCACGGTTACCCGCGCGCCCAGGCTGTCCCTGAGCTGCAGCGCCTCTTCCAGGGCCGCCAGGTCGCCCGGATTGGGTATGCGGCGCAAGCCACGCTCACTGATGGCCGCCCCGCGAGTCGTGACGCGGGCCGGTGGACGGGGATCGCTGGTTTCGCGGAGGAGAACGAGGATATGAAGTTTATTGTTGAACATGGAACGTCTCCACTTTTTGTTTTCAAAGTCCCCCTTTGAAAAAGGGGGACTTCCGTCACAGGGCAACCACCCCCAGCCCCTCCTTATCAAGGAGGGGAGCTCTAATGTCCCCCTCCTATGTTAGGAGGGGTTAGGGGTGGTAAGAAGTTCACGTCATCCGATAGGCGACCCCGAAACCTCCCCGGGGATAGCGCCAGCGGGTAAAGGCGTCACGCTGGCAGACCACGTAACAGGTGCCGCACTCCAGGCAGCCGTCATGCACGAAGGTCATCTTCTGTTCCTCCTGCGACCAGGTGTAACAGCGAGCCGGACAGGAGTTCACGCAACCGCGGTTGTCGCAGCTGCTGCAGACAGCGTAGTCGAGGACGATGTGGGGCTCGCGGTCGATGGTGAAGCTGGTGTTGTCGAAGATTTCATCTATGTTCACAATGCCCTCCAGGCGGTCAGTGCGTCGGAGATGGCGTGCTTCAGGCCGACCTTCGCCCGCACTTCCCGCAGGATCATTTTGGGGATGCTCGTCTTGGGGGTGCCGTCGATGCGGTAGAGGTGCTCCATCATGCTGCAGACCAATTCCGGGTACTCGTTGTAGATCCGCTCGATGTGCAGCATCTTGGGCGCATTGCGGAATCCCTTCAGGTCCTTCATCACCCAGCTCAGGTCGAGCCGTTCCTTGTAGCGTTTGAGCGTGGTGGTGGAGAAATCCTGGCGTTGGTGCGCCTCGATCACGGTATTGCCGGCCAGGATGCCCGAGTGGGAGGCCAGGTTGATCCCCTCCAGGTTGACGCCGGTGGCGTTGCAAAGTGCCGCGGCGTCGCCGGCCACCAGGATGCCGTTGCCGAACAGTTCCGGGACCATGTGGTAGCCCCCCTCGGGGATCAGGTGGGCGGAATACTCCTGCAAGCGGCCGCCCCGCAAGAGCTTGGCCACCTGCGGCTGCTCCATGAACTGGTTGAGCAGGTCGTAGGGGGTCTTGCCGCTGGTGCGCAGGCTGGCCAGGTGAAAGACCAGGCCCAGCGAGAGCGAATCATAGTTGGTGTAGAGGAAGCCGCCGCCGCGCACACCGCCGGTGCAGCCGACGAACTCGTTGGCGAAGCCCTGATCGCGGGCCAGACCGAAACGGTCGTCGATGACCTCGCGCGGCATGTCGAAGAGGGCCTTGACCCCCACCGCCATCTGGCCGGCATCAAACTTCGGCTGCCGCAGCCCGGCCTTCTTGGCGGTAAAGGAGAGCACGCCGTCGGCGGCAATCACCACCGGGGCGTTCAGCTGACCGCTACGACCCACGATCGTCACTCCGGCGATGCGGCCGTCCGTGCGGACCAGATCGTCCACCGTGGCACGGGTGATCAGGGTGGCGCCGGCTGCCACGGCCTCTTCGGCCAGCCAGCGGTCGAAGCGCGGCCGGAAGACCGTATAGCCGTTGTAGGGGGCGCGATCGAAGTTAACCGTCTCATGCTGAACGTGGAAGCTGGCTTCCCCGGTCATGAAGGTGGTGCCCTTCTTGGCGATGTGCCGCTCCAGGGGCGCCCTGGTCCAGAAATCGGGCAGGACCTCTTCGATGGAGGTCATGCGGTGCAGGATGCCGCCGAACATGTTCTTCTCGCCGGGATAGGCACCGCGTTCGACCAGGGCCACATCCAGCCCGGCGCGGGCCATGGTCAGGGCGGCCGAGGAACCGGCCGGACCGGCACCGATGACGATTGCCTGATAGTGTGTGCTCATGGCGCACCTCCGACCCTGGCCTTGACAAGGGTCAGGAGGCGCGGCAACAGATCCTTCAGGTCTGCCACGAAGCCTTCGTCCGAATTGGGGAAAATGGGGGCCTTGGCGTCGCTGTTGACCGCCACGATGCGGCGGGAATCCTTGATGCCACCCACGTGGTGCATGGAGCCGGAGATCCCCAGGGCCACATACAAACGGGGGGTCACGGTGCGGCCGGTTTGGCCGACCATGCGCTCGAAACCGGTCCAGCCCAGGTCATAGACCGGGCGGGTAACGCCGAAGGAGACATTCAGCAGTCGGCAGAGTTCCTTGAGCTGGTCGAAGGTGGCCGGGTCGCACCCCTTGCCGGCGCTGAAAATCACCTCGGCCTCGGTCAGATCGACGGTCTGCGGGTCGGGCGGAATGCGGCCAATGACCGCCGCGCTTGCTCCGCACAGGGGAGCCGCCGGCTGCCAGCTGGCCAGGGAGGGTGACGTGGGGCGGACCGTTGGCATGAGCACCTGGCTGAGTGCACGCAGCGGGAGCGTGGCCACCAGCGGACGGCTGCCGTCCCAGACCCTGGTCTCCGCCACGCGCAGGCCGAGTGCCCTGCGGGAGAGGCGCACCCCATCCTCTCCCCGCCGGACGGAAACCAGTTCGGTGATGATGGCGGCGTCCAGCTCATGGGCAATAATCGGCGCCAGGGTCGCGCCCAGGTCATTGTGGGGCAGGATGATGACACGGGCCAGTTCATGCCGGGCCACTCCGGCCAGACTCTTTGCCAGCAGGACCGGTGTGTCCAGCAGGGTTTCTCCCCCCCCCAGCCAGGTAATCGCCGGGGTGCCGTAGGCGCCGAAAGCGTTCAGATGTCCACCGTCGGGCCGGGCGGCAACCACCACCCCCCAGGGGGAGTCGAGGATGCCGGCCAGGCGCGCCCCGTAGGAGAGCAGCCCGCGACCGGTCTCATCCAGCTCGCCGCCGGGGAGATCGACAAAAACGAGGATTTTGCCGTTGATGCCCATCAGATCTCCCTCCCGATCTTATGCCCTTCCCAGATGGCCATATCGACCTTGCGGGGGGCAACGCAGTCGCCGATCCTATACAGCTCCGGCACCTTGCCCTTCAAACTCATGTACAGGTCGTCGTCCACCTGCTGCCCCATGACCAGGACCAGGGAGTCGTAGGGGCCCCAATCGAACCAGACATTGGAGTAAACGTTGAAGCCCTTGACGGTCTTGGCACCGGCCGCGCCGCCGACCTCCATCACGGCGATGTCGGGGGTAAAGGTGACCCCCTTCTGCAGCAGCCGCTGGCGTGACGAGTACAGATCCTGGGTCGGTCCCAGCTCGGCGCAGATAAAGAGGCTGGAGGTGATCATATCGACCTTCTTGCCCTGGTTGGCGATGAACTCGGCGGTGGCGGTAGCACGCTGGTGCCCGTCGTAATCGATCAGGCAGACGTTTTGCCCCAACTCGGCCTCACCGTTGAGCACCTGCAGGACATTGAAGATCGCCGGGCCGTCGGCTCCACCCACCGGGTGCTTCTTGGGGACGCTGCCGGTGGCCACGATCACCACGTCCGGCTTCTCGGACAGGAGCTGTGCGCGGGACGCATCCACACCGAGCTTGACGGTCACGCCGGCCTTGTCCAGCTGGCTCTTCTCGTTCCTGATAATCACGCCGAACTCGTCGCGGCCGGTGCCCTTCATGGCGGTCACAACCTGCCCACCCAGGGCCTCGTTCCGGTCGATGAGGGTCACGCGGTGCCCCCTGCGGCCGGCCATCTTGGCGGCCCACATGCCGGCCGGGCCACCGCCGACCACGGTCACGTTCTTCTTCACGCCGGCCTTTTCCAGGGTGCCTTCGCCCCACTCCTTCTCCCGCCCCACGGCCGGATTCTGGACGCACCCCAGGCTCTTGTTCATGCCGATGCGGCCGATACAGCCCTGATTGCAGGCGATGCAGTAGCGGATGTCTTCCAGCCGCCCCTCCTGCGCCTTCTTGGGCAGGAACGGGTCACAGATCAGCCCGCGGCACATGCCGATCATGTCGGCCTGGCCGTTGGCCAGCACCTTCTCGGCCATGACCGGGTCGTTGATCCGGCCGGTGCAGAAGACCGGCAGCTTGATCCGTTCGCGAACCCCGGCCGCCAGCGGAATGGTGTAACCCAGCGGGGTATGCATCGACCCTTCCACCAGATAGAGGTTGTAGAAGGTGGCGATGGAGAGGTCCATGAAATCGATCAGGCCGGAGGCCTCGAACAGGGCGCAGATTTCCTGCACCTGGGCCAGGTCGAGCCCGCCCGGGATCATCTCGTCGGCGCACATGCGAATGCCGAGGGTGAAATCCCTGCCGACCGCCCTTCTCACCGCCGAGATGAACTTGAGCGGCGCCCGCATGCGGTTTTCCAGGCTCCCGCCGTATTCGTCGTTGCGGAAGTTGGTCAGCGGCGACAGGAACTGGCGGGCCAGACTGGAATGGCCGAACTGGATCTCGACCCCGTCGAAGCCCCCTTCACGCACATGGATGGCGCTCTTGTAAAAATAGCGCGCCACCTCCTCGATATCCTCCGGCTCCATGGCCTTGGGGGTCTCGCGGAAGAGGACATCCGGAATCGGCGACGGTGCCCAGACCGGCAAGCGCGAGATGCTGCCGTCACCCTGCTGACCGTTGTGATTCAACTGGGCAAAGATCTTGGAATCGTACTGGTGCACGTAATCCGTGATCTTCTTGAAGCCCGGGATCACCTCGGCATGGTAGACGTCGATCAGCTTCTCGTAGGACATGTCGGTCGGATGGACCGTCAGTTCCTCGGTGATGATCAGGCCGGCCCCGCCCTTGGCCCGCTCGCCCCAGTAATACATCTGGCGTTCGCTGGGAAGATTGCCGACCGCCAGGTTGGTCAGGTGCGGCTGGAACGAGATGCGGTTTTTGACCTCGACCGTACCGATCGTCAGGGGTGAGAACAGATTCGGAAACATCATGGTGATAGCTCCTAAATTTTATCTCCCCCCTTTATCAAAGGGGGGCTGGGGGGGATTTGCCGTTGGCTGCAAAAAACAAATCCCCCTAAATCCCCTTTAGGCCCGCTTTTGGGTCCTTTGTTAAAGAGGGACTTAACATCAAGCCGCTTCAGGCAGCCGGTTGTCGGCGATCGAGGTCACGCAGCGCTCCAGGCACTCGGGATCTCCGCCGTTGATATCGTTCTTGAGATGCCAGGCCACGGCCGGGCAACCGCCGTGACACTGGTCGAAGCGGGTGCACTCCTCGCAGGAATGAATGCGCAGGCTGCGGAAGGAGGCATAGATCTCCGACGTGTCCCAGATCTCCTGGAAGCTGCTGCTGCGCAGGTCGCCGGCCTCGAAGCGCTCGCTCTGCAGAAAGGCGCAGGGGTACATGTGGCCGGTCGGGCTGACGCAGCAGGTCAGCTTGGCCGCTCCGCACAGGTTGAGTCCCAGACCCTGGCGCTCCTGGGTGGTCAGCGAGAAGAAGCTGTCGCCGGTGCGCACATCGCCGCTGGAGGCCAGCCAGTCGGAAAAGGCAATCAGCTGGGACGGTGAGGGACGCAGGGTCTCCCAGTTTTCCGCGCCGCGCCCCGAGGGGCGGAAGCGGCTGACCCTGAGCGACACGCCCAGGGAGCGGGCCAGGTCGTGCATGGCCGGGATCTCGTCGGCATTCTGGGCGGTCAGCACCGTATTGATACTGGTGGGGATTTTAGTGGCGGCCAGCAGCGTGACGGCCTGAATGGCGGCGTCGAAGACACCCGCGCCGCGCACGGCGTCGCAGGTCTCGCGCTGGGCGCCGTCCAGGCTGACCTGGATCGCGACCAGCCGGTTGGAGGCCAGCCGTGAGACCAGTTCAGACGTAATCAGGGTGCCGTTGGTGGAGATGCAGGTCATGATGCCATGCCTGTGGCAGGCTGCCAGAATGGTTTCAAAATCGGGACGGATGAACGGCTCGCCGCCGCCGAAGTTGACCTGAAAGACACCGGCGGTGTGCAGCTGCTCCACCAGGTCCAGGGCCTCGGCCGTGGTCAGTTCGTTGCAGGCCTTCACCCCCGAAGAGGAAAGACAATGACTGCAGCGGAGGTTACAGGCCAGTGTGACCTCCCAGGTCAGATTTACCGGGGAGCGCATCCCCATTTCGACGTATTTATTGCTCATGGAGGAATCCTTTTTCCAGGAGTTGCGTGACGAATTTTTTCAGGGCCTGCTTCTGGGAATCCGATGTACCGGCCGGGAATTCATCCCTGCCGCGCACGGTCCCGAAGAAGTCGGCCGGCAGCAATCTGCCAGTAGCAGCGAAGAGTAGGCGCGGTCCCCTGCAATCGTAAAACAGGAGACCGAACCCCTCTTGCCGCGCGCGGCAGGACGGATGCAGCTTGATGCCTGCCGCAGCCATCTCAGTAAACCCCGCAGATGCCGTCGATTGCCAATTCCTCAACCTGGATTTCTTCCAGGATGCGGGGTTCCTCTGTGCTGCATGCTTCAACTGCCTGAACTTCTGTTTCCATGGTATTCTCCTTTCGTGCTGTGTCGCCCCATTAGAGGATGCGCTGTAGTATGTCTCCTTCATTGCAACGGCAGTGCCAAGAAATATAACGCTGATTTAAAGAACCTTTTCTGGCGCTTCATTAGACTTCAGACTGTCTACACCCCGAGAAGTGTGGAGAAAAAGGACATAGTGCAATTTATGGATTGATCGAGGTCGGTCGGATTGTGTGGTAAATAGCAACAATGGGGATATTATCTACAGTATTTTAAACCCGCGTTTTGCGAATTGGGGAGAATCCGATTCCGGGAACGAAGTCTGCATGGATTTTTTATCTAGGGTACACGTAATGCAGCCACCCCCAACCCCTCCTTATCAAGGAGGGGAGCTTTCAAGTCCCCCTCCTATTTTAGGAGGGGCCAGGGGTGGTAAGGTGCCGGCAATGAACGAAACACAGAACATCACATTTAACCTACAAACGGCAGTTACTCACGCGGAGACGCGGAGTTCGCGGAGAAATTCAAGTAGCTATAGAAAACAATGGCTACACCAATCAGGTATAGGGTTCTTTTGGTTAATTGCCTGATTTTACTCCGCGTTCTCCGCGTCTCCGCGTGCAACTGCTTTTTCTAAGCTTAAGAAAGGCAGCCCATGCTCGAAAAAAATTCCTGCTGCACCTATTGCGGCACGCGCTACCCCGCCGCGCAGGCCTGGCCGATCCGCTGCCCTGCCTGCGGCAACACGAATTACCTGAATCCCATACCGGTGGTGGTGCTGCTTGTGCCTGTGGGAGAGGGGCTGGTGGTGGCCAGAAGGAACATCGAACCGCAAAAAGGGACACTGGTGCTGCCGGGGGGCTATCTGGATCTGGGTGAGAGTTGGCAGGAGGGAGCGCGACGGGAGCTGTTGGAGGAGACCGGCATTCGGATTTCGCCCGACGAGATCGGTCTGTATGATGTGTCCAACGGCCTGGACAACACCCTGGTGATCAGCGGCCTGGCAGCGCGCCAACCAATTAGTTGTCTGAGGCCGTTCTCGTCATCGGAGACGCAGGAGATCGCCCTGATCGAAGAGCCGATCGAGCTCGGTTTCCCGCTGCACAACCTGCTGATCCGAAGATACTTTGCAGAGGCTGGCAGGCTCAGTCAGGCAGCAGTTGAGGATGGAATCCGCATAGTCGACAAAAGTTCATGATTGAATGAGTAACTGTGGAAAATCAATGGGAATTGGGGTACTGTCGGCCGTAATGTTCACAGACTAATTGTGCTATTTGGGTGGCTCACCGGTTCACATACGTGAACCGGTCAAGAACGAGTTATATATAAGGAAATGTTATGGGTTCAATTAATTTTGCCAAAGGTACACTCGCTGATCATCTGCATGAAGTGATGGGTTGCAAAGCTGGTATCGCAGCCTCGATAGAGCAAATGTGTGACCTTTTAACTGAATCAGGACATTCAGACGAAATAATAGACTCTGAAAAGTATGGTCTACGAATCAGATCTGAAGAATATGAAGATCTTTACTATAATTTGCTTCATAAAGTTGGTGTCACCGTTAAACCATATCGAGGCATCATTGAGGTTTTGGATCTAAGTAGAGAACTGGCAAGACTTCACGGACAAGATTTTTCACAAGATATTTTTCAGATTTATCATTCCCAAATTAAAATACAAACTGATATAGCGGTTAAAGAAGGTCGCAAGTCTCTAGATCCCTCAGACATGATAAAGCAAGCATCCTCAAAATACGGAGAAAAGGGGCTTAAGGCAATCATAAGCTTTATCGAAGCGTATGGCCGCCTCATGAAATACAGCCCCTTTAATGGCCCCCGTTGTTCAGACTGGACTGACGTTCTTGATCTGAGTGACCTTTTTTCTTCGTATAAATCTAAAGTTTCAAAGGGTGATTTTTTAGATCAGAGATTTATAGATTTTCTATCGGTCAATCAAGATAAGATAGGCGTAATTCATTGGAGAAAGTTTGAAGAACTGGTTGGGGAGTGTTTTACCAAGTTCGGGTATAACGTAGAGCTAGGCCCGGGTTCAAATGATGACGGCGTTGACCTTCGAGTCTGGAAGGACGCTGTCACTGGTTCTCCTGAATACATCATTCAATGTAAAAGACAGAAATCAAAAATTGACAAGGTGACAGTGAAAGGCCTTTATGCCGATGTGCAGGAAGAAGGTGCTGAAATGGGGCTTTTGGTTACCACTTCAGAGTTTAGTCCGGGGGCAAGAAAAACAATTGATGTACGTGGTTACCCAATCGCTGAAGTAAATGGTGAAATGATTAAAAAGTGGCTTGCAGAGCTAAGAACTCCTGGTACGGGTATCGTGCGCGTTTAACCAAGGATAGTTCCGTAAAAACTTTGGGTCGGGCTTCCAAGTTGATAAGATGATACGTCAAGTTGTCTCCTTATTAGTCCTGCAAAAATGCCGGGCATGCGGTTCAACGGCGTAGTCATTGAACCAGAAGAATGAAAAAGGTGTAGGTCAACTTAAAACGATACGAAGTGAGCTGAATAATCATGGAAAATAATCCCCCGCCCCAAGTAAATGCAAGTACTCAGAAATGGCTGGAATGGGTGTTGATAACAAGCATCCCGCTACGCCGTCTCAATCCATCTAATTTACCAATTGAATTCGCATCCGCATGCCTCGTTGATTACCGAAATAGACGTTTCCTGCTCACTGTTCGACATTCTGTTGGTATGGGATCAAAGGACTGGATCGTTGACTTAGGGTATGAAAACGGCAAAGGTACCGAGTTCTATCGTCCGAACAGCTTCAACTATATTTCGGAAATGACCCGTAGTTCTGGTTCGATTCGTGGCATTGACTTTTGCTATACTGAGGTGCCCAGTGATCTCACATCAAAGTACCAGCACATGACACCTCGTGGCATATTTGATGAACGAATACGGCACGTCTTTCAGACCGATTTATCAACGATGCCTGACAGCAACCAAATATTTGCATTCTCTGGTCAAGTGAAGCCCGAGCAACACTCTGCACAAACATTCGCGACTGAAATGAACGTCTATCCCGGTCTTCAATATCTACGGACCGAAAATGAATTCCATGTTTTCAAGCTCCCAGCCAAACATCCCGGTCATAAGCAATTTAAAGGTTGCAGCGGCGCACCAATCGTGGATAGAGACCAAAATGTTGTGGCGCTGGTGTGTGACGGTGACGAATCTACTAATACAATTCGTGGGATATCTCTTGCCCGCTACAAGTTCGCGTTCGACTGCATCTGTAACTTGCAGAACGATACCTAATACTAGGGAGTGGCAGGAATTTTCAACTAGCGCCAAGACCGGCCGCAGGTCAGACTTGTGACGTTACCCCTCCGCCCCACTCCCGCCCTCCTGCTCACACCGCACCGGCAGCCGCACCGTAAACTGCGACCCTTCACCGACGGCGCTCTTCACGCTGATCTCGCCCCCGTGGCGCTTGACGATGTTGTATGACAGCGCCAGCCCCAGACCGACCCCCTTGCCGACCTCCTTGGTCGTGAAAAACGGATCCCAGATCCGGTCGATGACCTCATGGGCGATGCCGCACCCCGTATCACACACCTGGACGATGATGGCCTGCTCCTTCTGCGCGTAGCTGGATCTGATCTCGACCCGGCCGCCATCCTTGATGGCGTGGCAGGCGTTTATCAGCAGGTTCATGAAGACCTGGCGCAGACCGGACGGGTCACCGAGGATGGAGGGGATATTCTCCTGCAGATCGGCGACGACCTCCATCTCATTGTAGTTGGGCTGGTGTCGCAGGAGCTCCAGGATCTCCCGCAGCAGCCGGTTGAGATGCACGTTGCCCAGCAAGCCATCGGATTTCCGGCCGAAGTTGAGCAGGCTGCCGATGATCCCCTTGCAGTGGTAGGCCTCGCGGACGATGACCTCCAGATATTTGGTAAAGTCATCCAGGCGCACGTCCCTGCCCAATGAAGGCTCGTCGCGGAAGCGGCGCAAAAGCGCCTCGGCATAGCCCGCCACCGAGGTGAGCGGATTGTTGATCTCGTGGGCGATACCGGTGGCCAGGACGCCGATGCTGGACATCTTTTCGGTCTGGATCAGCTGCATCTCGTGCATGCGCTTCAGCGTCACGTCCCGCAGGAAGACCAGGGCGCGGGTCTTTTCCCCCAACGCATCCTTGATCGGGTTGGCGGTGATGTCGATGTAGCGGGTGTTGTGCCCCTCCCGTTCGGAGACCATGGAGGTCTCGACCCGCTCGCCGCGCAGGGCCAGTTCAACCGGGCAATTGTGGGGCGACAGGGGTACATCCGGGTGAAACACATCCCGACAGCCACCACCGGCAAGAACCGGCTCGGAAAAGAACTGCGGGCAGATGTGATTGAGGTGCTGGATCTTGCCGTTATGGTCAAAGACGATCACGCCGTCGTTGACCGCGTCGAAGATGGCCTGCAGCTCGTTGGATTTGTTGCGCAAGCGGACCTCGCCCTGTTTGCGATCGGTTATATCCTGTGTCGTACCGTAGAGCGTGACCACCTGGCGGGCGATATTGACGGAGGGTTCGACGATCGTATAGACCCACTTGGAGCTGCCGTCCTTCAAGAGCAGGCGATGCTCGATCTCGTAGTTCGTCCCCTGCTCGCTGCCCTGCTGCATCAGGGCCATGACCGCCTGGCGGTCATCGGGATGGATCAGGGACGCCAGGGCCTCGGGCGTGGCCTCTTCGCGGCTGAGACCCATGATGCGCAGCAATTCGTCCGAAACCCGCAATTCGCCGGTCAGGGGATCCGAGCGCCAGGAACCGACGTGGGACATGGACTGGGCCTTGGCCAGGTTGTATTCGCTCTCCCGCAAAAACTCTTCGGCCCGCTTGCGTTCCGTGATATCCAACAGCGCCGCGTTACACTCGTCGCCCGCGCCCGTTGCCATCGCCTCGATACGCACAAACAGCGGCGGCTTGCCGGGTATCCCGAGCTTGACCCGGCAGGTCAACTTGTCGCGCCCCTGAAAGACCCGCCGCAGAAAGTCGGCAAAGATATAGCGATCGCCTTCGGCGACAAAATGTATGAAACGCAGGTCGGCCAGCAGGGCCCGCTCGACCCCCAGCATGCTCACGCCGGTCAGGTTGACGGTCCGGATTGCGCCACTGCGATCGAAGGTGAAATATCCCACCGGGGCAAAGTCGTACAGCAGGGCGTATTTATTGCGGGAGGCCTCCAACTCCTGGTTGGCATGGCGCAGTTCTTCGATCTGCTGTTCCAACTCATGCCTGCGGAGCTGAAGCTGTGTAGCACTCATGACTACCCTTTCCCGGCCTTACTCAGTATCCACCGCAGACGCCATCCACCGGCAGCTGCGTAACGGCGATCTCCGCTTCCTCATCCTTCCCGACAGCGGTCCCCTCGTGCGGCTTGCCGACCTCTTCGAGTCCGACCGTGCCGTGCCCACCCTCCACGCTGGGCGCCCAATCGCCCAGATGGGCGGCGCACAGGTTTTGCGAGCTATTGGCCTTGGCGCCGCACTGCCGGCATTCAACCGTGGGGTGGTCCGAAAGGGTCGCGATGCAGTCGTCCAGTCCCTGTCTCTTGAGGGCACACATGTGCATCTGGTGATTCTTATCGTCGCAACTCATGGGAACTCCTTGTTATCAATAAATATATGTTGCAGTTCACAAGCGCCCTCATCCGCCCCTGCGGGGCACCTTCTCCCAAAGGGAGAAGGAAAAACCCTTCCCCTCTCCCCCGGGGAGAGGGTGGCCGAAGGCCGGGTGAGGGAATACGGCAGGGTTTAAATGTTTCTATGGGATCTTCACTGGAGGTCTTGCCCCGTCACCACTGGCTGCGCCCGGCCGGATCAAAGGCGGGCTCGCCGGCGCCACTCGTGCCGCGGGTGTAATAATCCTTGGAATCGTATTCCTCGGCCGCCTTGGCCTCTTGCAGGCGTTTCTTGTCGATCGGGTGGGCATGGTCGGCGTAGATGTCGCGCAGCAGGTCCTCCACGACCAGGCCCAGGTCCTCGACGGTCTTGACGACCTCAACCTTGTCGCAGTATGCGCCGTAGACATCCATCAGACAGTCGCCCCGTTTCCAGGTGTCGCGCTCTTCCGGGGTCAGCCAGAGCATGTAGCGGGACTTCTCACGGATCTCGTCCAGCACCCAGTCGTTGGCCTCGTCGTAGTTGTTGCGGGCATCGCCCAGGATGATGAAGGCCGGCCGGCCGCGCAGGTTTTCCAGATAGCGTTTCTTGAAGGCCAGAAAGACCTGGCCGAAGCTGCTGTTTTCATCCAGATCGACGATATCGCCCTTGTCGATGGCCGCCATCAGGTCGTTGACCGGCATATTGGCCAGCATGTCGGTGATCTCGGCCACCTCGCGGTTGAAGATGAAACTGCGCACGTCCAGCATCTGGTTATGCAGGGTATGCAGCAAGAGCAGCATGAAACGGGAGGCGTGGCTCACGGAAAAGCTGACGTCGCAGAGCACCACCAGGCGCGGCTTTTCCCGGCGTTTGCGGCGCAGGGCCACCTGGAACGGGATCATATCGTGGCGGTAATTTTTCTGGATGGTCTTGATGACGTGCAGCTTTCCGCGATTCTGGTTGTTGTGCATGCGCTTCATGTCCTTGCGCAGGCGCAGCATCATGCGCGAGACCACATCCTGCATGACCATCTGTTCCTCGGGGGTAAAGGTGAGCCCCATCGGGGTACTGTCGCCCTTGTTGAGTTCGATGGTCAGCGGATTCCGGGTATAGCGCCGTGTCGGCCGGGGAGCGTTCTTGGCCTTGCCCCGGAAGCCCTTCATCTGCACGACAATTTCATTGCCGTCCGAATCGTCCGGATCGATCTCCGTCAGGCTTTTCAGCTCCTGCAGATCCTCGGGATTGATATCGCTGTCCAGTTTGAGCAGCGGCCCGCCTTGATCGTGGTCGTCGCCCTGGGTCTGGTTCAGATAGTTGAACTCCCCCTCCATGTCGATGAGGGCGGCGTCCAGCAGCTCGGGCAGATTCAGGTCCTGGTCGACAAACGTGAAGCGGCTGAAATAGCGGTTAAAAACCTCGTTAAAGGTGGCGATGTCATTGACGTTCTTCACCAGGGTCAGGCGCAGCAGCTGCCTCGATGAGCGGCGCCCCTCCATGCCGGCCAAACCCAGGGCCTGAACCGCATCCAGGCTCTCGCCGGGTGAGACGCGGATTCCGCTTTTGCGCAGCTCGGCCACGAAGCCGGCGATGATCCGTTCCATGGCTAGCCCAATTCCTGTACAGCGAGTTCGGTGACCTTGAGCAGATCGGTCTGGTGCTTGGCGATCACGCCGACGGTGTTGGCGACGATCTCCGAGGTCAGCCGGGTGGCCTTGAGGATCGACAGCACCTGGGCCCAGTCCAGGGTCTCGGAGACACTGGGCGGCTTGCGCAGGTTCAGTTCGCGGGCCTTGCGCAGGAATGCCACCATCTGGCGCGCCAGATCATCGCAGATCTCGGGGAATTTCACCCGCACGATCTCGACTTCCCGCTCCAGCTCGGGATAGCCGATATACAGGTACAGGCAGCGCCGGCGCAGGGCATCGGAGATCATGCGCGTGCCGTTGCTGGTCAGGATCGTCAGCGGCTTGCGCTTGGCCTCGATCACCCCCAGCTCCGGGATCGAAACCTGGAATTCGCTCAGACATTCCAGCAGCAAGGCCTCGAACTCGTCGTCGGAGCGATCGATCTCATCGATCAGCAGCAGGGAGCGTTTTTCGGACAGGAAGCTGCGCAGGATCGGCCGCTGCACGAGGAAGTTTTTGGAGAAGAACAGGCTTTCCTCGGCCGAGAGACGCTCGACGGCTTCGCGCAGGTCGGCCGAGACGGAGAGATAGGTATCAAGCTGGGTGCGCAGCAGCTGGGTGTAGAGCAGCTGCTTGCCGTACTCCCAGTCGTAGAGCGCCTTGCCCTCGTCGATCCCTTCGTAGCACTGCAATCTCACCAGGGGAAAATCCAGGGCCGTGGAAAGGGCCTTGGCCAGGCCGGTCTTGCCGACGCCGGGCGGCCCCTCGATCAGGATCGGCTTTTCCATGCGCAGAGCCAGGAAAACTGCGGTAGCAATGGCATCGTCGGCGATGTAGCCGCCGCTGTGGAGAAACTCCTTCACCCCTTGTTCGGTAATCATAATGGCCTCGTATGCTTGGATGGTGGTGACCGCCAACGTTGGTCTAGTGTTCCCCCTCCCCGTGCGGGAGGGGGAACACTAGACTGTCTATCACTGCAATCTTTGCGCCCTTTCGGGCGGATTCCCCCTGCCTTTTCCCCCGCCGCGCTGCCGGGAATTAAAAGGCCGCTGGCCCCCATTGAGGGCTATCTTCCCTGCGGGGCCAGCGGCATTACATTGCATGGGGCACACAATGAATCAGGTCATACTTACATGCACTGCTTGAAGATTTTGATCATATCCTGCAGGCCGGTATCGGTCGGGTTACCTTCGGTGCAGATATCGTTGACCGAGAAGCGTGACAACCCTTCGACGTCTTTTTCGAGCAGACCGAGATCGGTGAAGGTCTTGGTGATGCCCAGATCGGCTTTCAGCTCCAGGCAGGCGTTGATAAACGCTTCGCCGGCTTTCATGTCGGACATTCCGCTGACGTCAACACCGGCAGCAATCGCCATCTGCTTGAAGCGCTCCGGGCAGGCCGGCAGGTTGAACTTCATCACCGGACCGAGACCGATGGCGTTGCAGAGACCATGGGGGGCATCGTACATACCGCCCAGGGCATGGGCCATACTGTGAATCAGGCCGAGGCCGGCGCTGTTGAAGCTGTAGGCGGCGGCCATTTCGGCCCAGACCATGGCTTCGACGGCCTTGTCGTTGTTTCTGTTCATTGCCGACTGACGCAGGTTGCCGAAAATCAACGAGATTGCATTCAGGCCCGGGCCGTAGGCCGAGAGCACCCCCAGGCGGGAGGTGATGGCTTCGACGCCGTGAGCCAGGGCGTCCATACCGGTGTATCCGGCCAGGTCGCCGGGCATACACTGGTGGATCAACGGGTCATTGACAGATTTGCTGGGGGTACAGTTGGGATCGAAGAGGGCCATCTTGTACTTCTTGTCCGTATGATTGATGATCGAGAAGCAGGAAATTTCCGAGCCGGTGCCCGATGTGGTGTTGATGGCCAACTGGGGAATCGTGTTGGCCTTGGTGGCCTTGAAGGCACCTTCGAAGGTGCGGACATCCTGGCCGTCATGGCTGTGCACGAGTTTGATGGCCTTGCAGGCGTCATGGGAGCTGCCGCCGCCGAGGCTGATGATGCCGTCGAACTTGCCGGCGGCCAATACCTTGGCGCCCGCCATGACTTCATGGTCTTTCGGGTTGGGTGTGACTTTGTCGAACACCGTGGAAGATACCCCGGCAGCCTTGAGCACACCCTGGATCGTCTCGACGATACCGGTGCCACGCAGGCCGGTGGTTACGATCAGGGCATTGGTCATACCCAGGGCTCTGGCGTCATTGCCGACCATGGTATGTGCGCCCCAGCCGACATTTACGGAGGGATAGGCATGCATCATCTTGATCGGGTATTCCAGTCTTTCATTCTTCAGGGTCCGTTTGACGTCTTTGTTGTGTGACATGGGTACTTCCTCCTTTTTGGGTGTCTGTTTTTGTTTGAGCTGACTGATTGCATCTAAAAACTACGATCTCCACTACCGGTGTCTTTTCAGACTTTGCCATCACCTCCCCATAACCTGGTTTTACGATCATCGACATATGTTTCAAAAGAGCCGCATTTCACTGCTTCAAGGCCCGTTATGATCGAGTTATCCATGAGCCTAGCAACTAGAATGCCAACTTGTTTTTATGTTTATTTACAATAAGTTATGATTATTTATCGCGATGGAAGCACGAGGGGGCGAGATACCGCGGGGCAATATGAAACAGTTTTATATAATTTTGCCCACAATCCGCACGATTGGGGCTATGGATATTATCTACAGTGGGGAATTTCCACCCAGTCGCTGAGGAGCGAGGGCTGAATACGAGTAAACAGCTACATCGCTCGCAGGGAACAGGCTAAAGAAAGGCCGGCAATAATGGGACAAAGCGCTATGCAACCTGAATAGCACCGATCTCCCGCTCATGGTTCGACAGGCTCACCACGAACGGTAGATCAAACAGTTATGTAGCTAACATCCGTTCGCCCTGAGCTTGTCGAAGCCTGTCCTGAGCATGTCGAAGGGGGGGGACGGATTTTAGCGGGGAATCGGTTCTACTCAGGCCATGCAATGATTGAGGGAGAGGTTCAACAGGAGGATGTACTGCGATGTTTGTAGATGGCCAGCCGCACGATATCCAGCAAATGAACGTGATCAGTGACGCTCTCGGCTGGCGACTTTCGCATGATAGCACTCCTGCTTGGCCCATATTTTTTCCGTCACATGATCCAGCACCTGCCGTAGTTCTCGAAGCTCGGCACGCGTATGACGGTTGGCAATTCGGTTAAGGACTTTGCATGTTGAGGAAGGATTCATGTACCACGGCATATTCGTAATCTCCTGTGAGTTTTTGTCATCCAACAAACTCCGTTGCATTGCCGCTTGCTGGATAAACAACTGTTTTGCATAAGACATACCAGCTATTGACTGTGCAGCCGCTAGCCGGTTTTTTGCCTGAAAATGTTCCAAGGCAATGCCCTGCAAGGATCCATCGCCTGCACAAGGTTCCCAACCGGTCGACCCTGAGCCCTTTCCCCTACCCGGCCGGCCGAAAACCGAGCCGATCGCCTGCCGGCTGTCCGCATAACGGCCAGAACGCTCCTGACCGAGCAGCAACAAACACAGGTGCTGGGTATTTTCGCCACACTGTGGAGAAAATCCTCAATAGCATGGGCAGCGGCAACAATGCTGATTACACTGTCATTAAAGAACGTTTTAAATGTTTTAGGGGGATCACTAAAAAGAGAAGGTACTGCCAGGCAAGATGGGGTTTAAAAAGTGTGTAAAAATGCAACAGTCACGGCGAATACCCCTAACAGGCACTTAACCGCCGATGGAGGTGATACGGATCCTGTCTATGCCGATGGAGACGGCGGCCCGGGCAATCCCGAACAGCTCTTCGTAGCTGAAAATATCATCGTGAGCGACCTTGGCGACCCCGGCCGCGGGCATGCAGTAGCTGCAGCGCAGATTGCAACGGTCCGTAACGGAGAGCCGCAGGTAGTTGCTGGTCCTGCCATGGGGGTCGAGAAGCGCCATCGTCGTCACCTTACGTTCATCCTATAAAAAGCAGTTGTCCACGAAATACACGAAAATCACGAACGAAACCACTACAAGAAGAAACATCATGGGCTCACCTGTTTGGTGCTGTGATGTTACGCTCTAAGGCTTTAAATTTTCGTGTTATTTCGTGAAGTTCGTGGACCCAAAATCCTTTTTTAGGTTCATACATCCAGACCTCATCTTCATCAGGGCTGGGTTTCCAGGCCGTAACGCTCCAGCTTGCTGTAGAGGGTCTTGCGATCTATTTCAAGCAGCTTGGCGGCCTGGCTCTTGTTCTGCTCGACCAGTTCCAGAACCTTCTGGATATGGTCCCGTTCCACGACCCACAGCGGCGCGGCCGTAAAGGTCGCGTCCTCGTTGCGCGTCACGCTGGCCGCCGGCGTATAGACCGCTTTTTGCGGCGCAAAGGGAAACAGGTCCGGGGTGATGATCGGCTCGTTGGCCAGGATGCAGGCCCTGCGGATGGTATTGCGCAGCTCCCGGACATTACCCGGCCACTGGTAGGCACAGAGCGAGGCCATGGCGTCATCGGTGATCTCCCAGCTGCGCGAGTCATTTTCATTACACTGCTGGATGAAGTACCAGGCCAGCGCAACGATGTCCTCGGGGCGTTGACGCAGGGGGGGCACGGGGATCGGCAGCAGGTTGATGCGGTGGTACAGGTCTTCCCGGAATTCTCCGCGACTGACGCAGTCGGCCAGGATCTTGTTGGAGGCAAAGACGAAGCGGACGTTGACGCGGATGTCGTGATTGCCCCCCATACGTTTGAAGGTACTGGTTTCAAGGATGCGCAGGAGTTTGACCTGCACGTCGAGGGGCATCTCCGAAACCTCATCCATGAACAGGGTGCCGGTATCGGCCAACTCGAAGAGACCGGCGCGGCTTTTATTGGCGCTGGTAAAGGCCCCCTGCATGTGCCCGAAGAGCTCGCTCTCCGCCGTATTGGCGTCGAACCTGCCGCAGTTGACCGTCACAAAGGGCTTGCTGCTGCGGCGACTGGCATCGTGTACCGCCCGGGCGATCAATTCCTTGCCGGTGCCGCTTTCCCCGGTGATCAGGACGTGCTCGTCGGTCGCCCCCCAGCGTTGTACGGTTTCGAGGACCTTCATGATCGGCTGGCTTCTGCCGATGATGCGGTGATTGCCGAAACGGTTTATCTCCAGCTTGAGATTGATGTTTTCCAGACGCAGACGGTTCTTGTCGCAGGCCTTGTCGATCAGCATCTCCAGTTCATCGAGCTTGATCGGCTTGGTCAGATAATCGTAGGCGCCGTGCTTGATGCATTCCACGGCCGTTTCAATGGTGCCGTGCCCGGTAAACATGATCACTTCCGGAATGGTCGACTCCGCCCGCATCAGCTTGAGGGCCTCGACCCCATCCATGCCGGGCATGCGCACATCCAGCAGTACCACGTTGAAAATCTCCTCGCGATAGACCGCCAGCCCCTCTTCACCACTGGCCGTGGCGGTCACCTTGTAACCGGAGCGGGCAAGTTCCATCTGCAAAAGCTCGCGCAGCGATTTGTCATCCTCTACCACAAGCACCTTCGTATCATTGCGAACTATTTCTGGCATGCCGGCATCCTCACAGTAAATTTCGATCCTTTGCCGATCTGGCTTTCCACACTGATTTCACCACCCAGGCGCTTGACAATATTGTAGGTAACGGCCAATCCCAGACCGGTGCCCTGCCCGACGTCCTTGGTGGTGAAAAACGGATCCCAGATCTGGTCGATGGCGTCCCTGGAGATCCCGCAGCCCGAGTCGCGAATCTGGAACATGACCATCGACTGTTTGGCCATGGCGGTGGTTATCTCCACCAGACCGGCCCCCTTGATGGCTTGATGGGCGTTTATCAGGAGGTTCATGCAGACCTGGCGCAGGCCGCTCGGATCACCGATCACATCGGGCAGATCGCTCTGCAGGTTGGTCCGGATCTCGATCTTGTCGTAGCGGGCCTTGTAGCGGACCAGCTCCAGGACCTCGTTGAGGATCTCGTTGATGTTCACGTTGCTGACAGAGCCGTCGGACTTGCGGCTGAAGGAGAGCAGGCTGTCGATGATGCCCTTGCAGCGGTACGATTCCCGGACGATCACCTGCAGATACTGGGGAAACGCATCCAGTCGCGGGTCGTCAGCCAGCGACTGTTCCTCCTTGAAGCGCCTGAGCAGGGCCTCGGCATAGCCGGCAACCGATGAGAGCGGGTTATTGATCTCGTGGGCAACACCGGCGGCCAGCACCCCGATACTGGAAAGTTTTTCGGCCTGCATCAACTGCAGTTCCTGCACCCGTTTTTCGGTGACGTCGCGCAGAAAGAGGAGCGCCCGGTTCTGCTCGCTCTTGCTGTCCTCGATCGGCGTCGCGGTCACATCGAAGTAGCGCGATTTACCGCTGGCGGGGAGCGAACTGATCGAGACTTCGACCCGTTCCCCCGCCAGGGCGCGCTCCACGGGACAACCGTGGGGATCCGCTTCGTGCTCGGGATGGAAGAGTTCGCGACAGGAACAGCCCGGCAGGGTCTGCTGGGGGAAATACTGCGGACAGATGTGGTTGCGGTGCTGGACCATGCCGTTGTTGTCGTAGACGATGACACCGTCAGCGATCGAATCGAACATGGCCTGGAGTTCGCTGCTTTTGCTGCGCAGCCCGAGGTTGGCCGCCTCCAGCTCATGGATTTTCTGCTTCACCTCGGCATAGAAGCCGATTTTGGAGCTTTCCAGCCCAAGCAGCCGCTCAAGCGATGATTCATTCATCTTTGTGCGAACGGCAACCTTGTTCATCAGTAGGCCCTTTCCAGGATACGCAGAAGATCCTCTTCGTCGGCTTCACGGGGGGACGTGACGATACAGACATCCTTGAGCGCCTGACGGGCAAGCTCCGGCAGGTCCTTGCGCAGGACACCGATGCTGCGCAGGCTGCGGGGCGCCCCACTGGCCTCCAGAAGCGAATCGAGTGTCTCCTGAACCTTTTCACTGGCGGCGCTGATATCGCCATTGGCGCGGTGACCGAGCCCCCAGGCAAGCTCCTGAAGCTTTTCGGTAACAACCGGGATATCGTAGCGGATCACCTCCGGCAGCAGGACCGCATTGATGCTGCCGTGATTTGCGTCATAGAGGCCGCCGATCGGGTGGGCCAGGGCATGGACAATCCCCAGCATGGAATTGGAAAAAGCCATGCCGGCATGCAAGCTGGCCCGGGCCAGGTTTTCCAGGTCTTCGGGGCGATGTTCATGGACCGCGTCCGCCAGGCTGCCTGCCAGAAGGCGCAGCGCCTTGATGGCATGGACATCGGTGAGGGTCGTCGAGGCGATCGAGAAGAATGCCTCCATGGCATGACTGAGCGCATCGGTAGCGGTGGTGCCGACAAATTCATCCGGCAGGGTTGCCAGGGTGTTCGGGTCTGTCAGGCTGATATCCGGGGCGACGCAGCGGCTCATGATGCAGATTTTACGGTGCGTTTCGGTATCGCTGATGATTGCAAACTGGGAGACATCCGAACCGGTGCCGCAGGTCGTCGGGCAGAGCACCAGCGGCGGCAGGGGCCGGATGATCCGGTCGGGCCCCTCGAAGTCGCTGATTTTGCCGCCATTGGAGACCAAAATGGCGATCGCCTTGGCCGCATCCATGGAACTCCCCCCGCCCAGCCCGACAATCACATCGGCGCCGTGACGCAGGTACTCCCGAACACCGTCTGCTATCTCATGATCCTTGGGATTGGGGGTGATGCCGTCAAAATAGATAAACTCCAGTCCGGCATCCAATAGGCTGCGCATGGCCTGATCGACCCAGCCGGCATGAAAGAGCCCCTTGTCGCTGACCAGAAAGATCTTTCGCCCTCCCAGCCTGCGGGCGCAGGCCCCAACCTGACTCAACATACCCCTGCCGAAAATGATTTCAGGCACTTCAAATTTATAATTCTGTAATGTGTTGTCCAGACGTTTTTCCATTACTCACCTTTCCGGCGGATCAACTTTTCACACCCCGCTGCTCCGGGGGCACCAGCGGGCACTGCATACATATACAAGCAATGCCCGTGCCCAATACAAAACCAGGTTTTATATTTTATCCATTTTCCTATCGCCGTAAAATTAAATTACTTTTACACACTCGTAAACCCTGCTGCCATTTCCCTATTCAGAAGCCTGGGACTATTCTCCACGGTGTAGAACTCTTCCTCATTAGTATAACACATAATAATTACGGCATGTTAGAAAATATGTCCCGTTAGTCCCCACCTGTCGCCCGAAACAGCCCCACAGACCAACAAAACACAACAGCCTGAAATTTCAACAAAAAACCACTGTTTTATTTTTGGCACCTTGGTTGCACAAGCCCCCACCATCCGCAGACAAAAGTCACTGCCGGTACGTGGCGAGTGGGGGCTCAAAGCGCAACCTGAGTAGAACCAATTCCCCGCTAAAACCCGTCCCCCCTTCGACAAGCTCAGGGCGAACGGATTTTAGCTACATAACTGTTTGATCTACCGTTCGTGGTGAGCCTGTCGAACCATGAGCGGGAGATCAGTACTACTCTGGAAGCGCAGTGACCAGCATCAACCGGCAGGACCAGATGGGCTTTATGGTCAGTCGCACATACGTGGAGCATCACATAAGACCAATTTACGAGAAAGGAGATGACAGCAGTAGTGTGCGGTGCATCACGGTTCAACGGAAGCTTTTGGCAGGAATTACATTTAGTGGAAGAGGGAGAAGAGCTATGAAGAAGAACATTGTAGTGGCACTCGGTCTCGTTGCAGCACTCACGTTGACCATCAGCAAACCTTGCAGCGCGGCGTTTGTCATCGGCGGCGAGAACGGCTGGCAGCTGAGTACGGACGGTATTGTGGATGTGTTTTCGACCTACAACATGACCAGCCCGCTGCCGGCCGGCAATCGGGCCGCCAGCCTGCTTGACGGCACTGCGGGCGCCTATAACCAGCGCTTTGGTGTGGGAGTCGGCCTGCTGCCGTCGGTCATCGCTTTCAATGTCAAGGCGCCAACCACCAACGGCATCGATTCAACCGTCCGGGTCGGCATCTACCCGAGCAGTCAGAACTCAAGTCCGAATAACCAACGCTTCAATGTCAGCCCCAACGTCGATTTCCGCGAGTTTTACTACACCGCCAAGGGCGCCTATGGCGAACTGCTGGCCGGCCGTGCCCTCAATCTGTACCAGGGCAAGAACATCCTGACCGACATGACCCTCTTGACGGCCGGCACGGTGGGAGGACGCAACAACTCGACAACCCTGGGACACATCGGCTACGGCTACCTCTATACCAACTTCGGCCCGCAGATCCGCTACACGACTCCGGATATGGGCGGTGTCAAGGTGGCCGTGGAAGTCGGCGAACCGTACAAGATAACTGCCGATACCGGCAAGACCAACTCGCCACGGATTGAAAGTGAAATCTCCTATGCCCAGGTATTCGGTCCCACCTCGGTTCAGGCCTGGCTTTCCGGCCTCTACCAGTCCGCACCCCGCAAGGATGGCGTGCCCCGCGCCGGCAAGGACGACGAATCCATCGGCGGCGCCTATGGCTTGGGTATCGGTATCGGTGACCTGAACCTCCTCGGCTCCGGCTACGTCGGCAGGGGTTTGGGGATGCTCAGTGCGCAGGATGGCGATCTCTTCAACAGCTCCTCCGCGGATCTCAACGGCAAAACGCGCCTGCACTGGGGCTTTCTGGCCCAGGTCACCTACCAGCTGACCCCCTCTCTCAAGTTGGGCGCCAACTACGGCCAAAGCCGTCAGGAAAAGAACGACAACGAGCCGGCTACCTTCAGCGCGATGAAGAACCAGGAATCAGGCGTTCTCATGGCTACCTATAACCTCAACAAGTTCACCCAGTTCGTGGCTGAGTACATCTATGCCCAGAACACCTGGATGGATGGCGCCAAGCAGCACTCCAACCAGTTTTCACTCGGCACCGTGTTCTACTGGTAACAGTCAGACACGCCCTTTAGAAAGGAACCTGTCATGCCTAAATACGTTATCGAAAGAGAGATCCCCGGAGCCGGCAAGATTCCCCCGGCTGGTCTGCAGGCCATAGCACAGAAATCGTGCGGCGTTCTCCAGGGCCTCGGCCCGCAGATTCAGTGGCTGCAAAGCTATGTGACCGACGACAAGATTTACTGCATCTACATCGCTCCCAACCGGGAGATGGTAGTGGAGCATGCCCGGCAGGGCGGTTTTCCCGCCAACAGTGTTGCAGAAATCACAACCATGATCGATCCGACCACCGCCGAATAAGTATCCCTTTGCTCCTGCTCCCGGTTCTTGCCGGGAGCGGGACTGTACTTCAATCCAGGAGGAAGCAAATGACGTTAGCTCTGCTCGTATTAATCAGTATCATGTGGATTCCGGTAGGCATGTTCTTCCTTGGCTACGGCGAGGCCAAAACCACCGGCTTTGTCAGCGCGGTCGTCGGCATCCTGGTTGTCATCGGTGCGACGCTGCAGGCCGCAGTCTTTAGCGACCCCTTTACCGCAGGATTGCTCTTCGTATTCGGCGTCCTCTACCTGCAGACCGGCCACGCCCTCTTGACGGGTGTCACCGACCTGCGCACCGTCGGAAACGGCGCCCTGCTGGTCGGCATCGTTTGCGCCGTATACGCCTATCTGTTTGCCACCGGCGGCGGACTGAAGGCCGATGGCAAGACGATCATCGGCATCGCCCCCTATCTGGCATTCATGAACCTGACCTTTGTCGTGATCTGCTTTACCGTGACCGGCGTGACCTACGGCAAGATCAACCCCAAGGTGGCCGCCACCATGTTCATTGTCCTGACCTTCACCTGTCTGCTGACGCCGGCATTCAGCCTGATGGGGTACGGCAAGCTGCCGTTCTGACATTCCTGCGAAAAAAAATCGACTGACGGAGGTAAGCCATGAAAAAGATCGTCCTCATGATAAGCGCAGCAGTATTGGTATCAGCCGCCATGCCCGCATTTTCGGACCAAGCGGCCGAAGAGAAGGTCATCTGCAACCTGGCTGCACAGAACTGTCTGAACAAGGCCGAGGTACTTCAGAAGAGGGTCAGGAAACTGAAAGGCGAGGTTAAAAAAGGGACCAAGACCTATTCGGCCGAAGAGCTGAAGAAGCTTGAGCAAAAGCTGCAGGAAGCGCAGGATCTGCTCGACAAGATGGAAGGAAAGACGTCCACTAAATAGTTACAACGACCGGATCGGGACGGGGGCAGACAGGCTGCCCCCGTTTTTTTGTACACAACACGTTCTGACTGTTTACAGAAGTGATGTACCCCCCTCGCCGGCTTTACGGCTCAGGGGAGGTAACCCGCTCTTTCCAAACACACTGATTTTTTTCCCGTTATTGGCTCAACTATTGCGTAACTTGGTGTACGACCACACAATTCCAACCTGATCACGGAGGATCTATGCACGTTTCTTACGGTAGCCATGCCAAGCGGCTCTCTATGGCAGCTTTCGCGGTACTGCTCTTCCTGATGCTCCCCTTGACCGCCCATGCCTCCGATGTACGCTACCTCTGGCAGAGTCGTGATCAGTTCGTGGCGCTGGAGCGCCAGGAGAGCGCTCCAGCGGGAGCCCTGCACCCCAATGACCACCCGGTGGAGATCGCACTGGACAGAATCACCGCAATCCTGGAATCCATTCGCCTGCGCGCGGCGGATGGCGGCAAAACCGAGGACCTCCTCACCGGGCCGGCCGTGGAGACCCTGGCCCCCCGAATCCGACAGGCACTTCAACAGGCCACCCCGCTTGATGATGTAACCTTTGCCGTCATCGGCCTGCACAGTACATTGTACGGGCTGGCCAAGAGCCCCAAGGTAACGACGGGACGGGTATTTTACCAGGCGGGTCGGCTCAATATCATTTTTGGCCTTGTGCAGCAGGAAGTGCGAGAGCGCGATGACCGCCGCCTGTTCCCGTTTACGCCCGGCAGCAGACACAAGCTCGCAAGCGGGCAATGGACCCTGCTGACGGAGACTGCACCTGTGCGTAGGGATTGGCTGGCGTTCGATGCGACCTGGCAGGCGACGCCCCACCAGCCACCCGTTGTCGAGCAGAAACCTGTGCAGATCCGGACAATGCCGGCACAGCCGGAGCGGCGCAGCAGAGACACGCGCGGAGCGGCGGAGCGCCTGATCACGCTCAAGGAACTGAAGGACAAGGGGCTGATCAGTGAAGAGGAATATCAAGCCAAGCGCCTGGAGATCCTGAACAACCTGTAGCAGGGATTCACACGATACTCTGCGATTCTGCGGGGAGGTGGATCTTTGGCGACTGCAAAAATGCCCCGGTTACGACCGCTAACCGGGGCATGGGGACAGCAAAAAGGTTCTGGAATTCACATCTGTACCATCAAGACATGCAAGAGACCGCACAGCCCTACATCGATTGACTTTCGAGCGCCTGTCCGCGCAGTTTCCGGTAGAGCGTGTTCCTGCCGATCCCGATTATCCTGGCCGCAGCCGCGATATTCCCGCCGGTCCGGTCAAGGGTCGTGGAGATCAACTTGGCCTCCACGTCTGCCAGCGACCCCTGGGCACTCCCGCCAACCGACGGCGCCGCACACACGCTCCCACCCCTGATGCCGCAGCCGGCCTGCTCGATGAAGTCCTCCGAGAGTTCGTCAACGCTTATCTCCCAACCATCGCCGAGCAGCGCCAGTGCGGTCCTGAGCACGTTATGCATCTGGCGGATATTTCCGGGCCAGGGATGACCTTCAAAGAGCCGCAGGACTTCAGGATTGATGCTGACCGCTCGCCCGGCTCCGGCAAGGTCATCGAGGATTTTTCTGGCCAGCAGCAGCCTGTCCTCCCGTTCCTTCAGGCTGGGCAGGGTCAGCAGAAGTCCGTTGAGGCGATAGTAGAGATCCTCGCGGAAGGTCCCTGCGGCGACCGCGTCGCGGACACGCCGGTTTGTGGCGCAGACCACCGACAATTCCACCCGGAAGCTGCCCGTACCTCCCAGCGGAGACACCATGCGATCCTGCAGGACCCGCAGCAACCGTGCCTGGAGCTGGAGCGGCATCTCGCCGATTTCATCGAGGAACAGGGTGCCCTTGTCCGCCTCGCGGATCTTGCCGATATGCCCTTTGCGTTTTGCGCCGGTAAAGGCCCCTTCCTGATAGCCGAACAACTCGGATTCGATTAGCCCTTCCGGTATCGAGGCGCAGTTGACCGGCACGAAGGGGCCGCTTTTGCGTGGTCCCGCCAGGTGCAGGGCGCGGGCCAGCAACTCCTTGCCGGTGCCGGACTCACCTTCAATCATGATCGGAATGTCATGCCCGACGACCTTGAGGGCCTTGCAGATCACCCCCTGCATCCTGCGGTCACCCAACTCCAACTCATTCAGCAAGGTCGAGTCCCCCTTCCCGCCCGGCTGAGTCCTGCTTTCTTTGGGTGTCGATCGGGTGACCGGCAGGACCGTAACCGCTGAGACCGTAGCCCCCGGCCAGACCCGACCGTAGACCTCTGCGCCGTTTTGAAGCTGCAGCTTCAAGACGGGATGATGCTGCAAGCGGTCCTGTTCCAGCAGCTTGGGGAGGCTCAGACGAAACAGCGATGCAAAGCAATGCCCTACCATCCTGAAACGGTCCAACCCGAACTGCAGCAGTGCGCTTCGATTGGCGGCGATAAAGTCCCCCTGTGGGGAGAAGACCGCGATGCCTTCGTAGAGGGTGCCGATAAATTCCGGTTTGAGGTGGAAACAGACCACGATGTCATCGGGGAATTGCGGGGCAAACATCTGATTCTCGATGATCTGCGCCGACAAACGCACCAGGGCCATGGTGTGCTGCTGATGACCGCGATAATCGCCGGATACGTCCAGCGCCCCCAGGATCGCTCCCCGTGGATCGAAGATTGGCGTGGCAGAGCAGCTCAGAAAACGGTTCTTGTCGATGAAATGTTCGCTACTGTGCACGTGAACCGGCGCCTGCTCTTCCAGTGCGGTTCCGATGGCGTTGGTGCCATTGATACCCTCCGACCAGATGCCGCCCGGCTTGAGGTAGACCTTCTGGGCCTGATCCACAAAATCCGGGTCGCCGATGGAGTGGAGTACAACCCCCTCGCTGTCGGCCAGCAGCACCATGCTGGATGTGCCGTGGATCTCGTGGTAGAGGTTCTCCATCACCGGCTGTGAACGGAGCAGTAGCGTATTGTTCAGATCCCGGCGCCGCATCAGGTCATGGCGGGGAGTGCAGCGGGTCTCGCCCCGTTCCATGCCGATTCCGCGCTCCGCTGATCTCTGCCAGGAGCGGACAATGATTTCATCCACGACCCCGGTCGGGAGTATGCCGTGGGACAGAAATGCCTCGCGGGCCTGCCGGATACAATTGAGTTTATCGACTGCCAGATTTCCCATGCCTGCCTCCGTAGCGGACCAATTGTTCAGCCGTCCGCCGTGCTATGAATCCACAACGTTTTGACCTTGCCATTTCCGTGCCACATAACAGCGTTATTCTGATCTATTTTGGAACAGCGTCCGTACGTAGTGTCACGCAATGGAACACACCGCCACACGATCAACTCCCACAAAATGCCCAGTTACGACGGGTCATGATATTTTTTCGATTATCCCCTTCCGCAGTCAAGCATCCGATTTCCCGCAGAAACCAACCGTAACCGCGTCAAAATCACGTGCATTTAAAAACCAGTTTTATTATTTGGCACACAGACTGCTCTATCACTACCCATACAAACCGGAAAACTTTTCCAAGAGCCATAATCAATCATCACCAACAAAGGAGCAGGGACATGACAACAGCGGCAATGGCAATCGATCGCATGACAGTAAAGGCGCTCAAGGCGTTGGAGGAATTCAGGGGCTTTACCCAGGAGCAGGTGGACAGGATCAGCGAGGCCATGACAGTGGCCGGCGTGGCCAACGAGCGGTACCTGGCCGAGTTTGCGGTCGAGGAGACCGGCATCGGCAACGTGGAGGACAAGGTCATCAAGAATCACTTCGGCACCCAGGTGGTCTACGACTACATGAAGAACGGCAAGTCGGTCGGCGTCATCGATGAAACCGACGGTATCATCTCCATCGCTGAACCGTTCGGTGTCGTCGCGGCCGTCACACCGACCACCAACCCGACCTCCACCACCATGTTCAAGGCCCTGATCGCACTCAAGGGACGTAACGTGATCATCCTGGCCTTCCATCCCCGGGCCCAAAAATGCAGCGAAGCCGCCGCCCAGATCATGCTGGACGCGGCCGTGGCTGCCGGTGCCCCGCAAAACTGCATCCAATGGGTTACCCACCCCTCCATCGAGGCTACCGATGCACTGATGAAACACCCCGACGTAGCCATGGTCATCGCCACCGGAGGCGGCGCCATGGTCAAGGCGGCCTACAGTTCCGGACACCCCGCCCTGGGCGTCGGGCCGGGAGGCGTACCGGTTTTCATCGAAAAGAGCGCCAATCTGTCCATGGCCGTAGAAGACGTTATCGCCTCAAAGACCTTCGATAACGGCACCATCTGTTCGTCGGACCAGTCGGTGATCTTCGACGATCGCGGCATCGCCGAAGAGGCTCTGCTGCTCTTTGAAAAAAGCGGCGCCTATCTCTGTAGCGAAACCGAAAGAAACCAGCTGGAATCGGTTATGTTCGACAAGGTGCGCGGCGTCCCCGACATGGCCATCGTCGGCAAGAAGCCCCAGGTCATCGCCGAGCTGGCCGGATTCCGGATCCCGGCTGACAGGAAGCTGCTGATGGTGCCGTTGTCCACCACCGGCGGAGAAGACTGGATGAGCCGCGAGAAACTATCGCCGGTGCTGGGCTGGATCGTCACGGACACCAGGGAAGAGGCCATCAATGCCGCCGCGACCCAGCTTGAATTCGGCGGTGCCGGCCACTCGGCCGTGGTCTTCACCGAGAACGAAGAGATCGCCCATGAATTCGCACTCAAGGTACACGCCAATCGCGTTGTCTGGAACCAGCCCTCCGTACACGGCACTATCGGTGCCCTGTACAACTCCCTGGTTCCCTCTCTGACCCTGGGTTGCGGCGCCATGGGCGGCAACATCACCACCGAGAACGTCGGCTACAAGAACCTGCTCAACATCAAACGCCTGGCACGACGGAATGCGATCGCATAGTCGCTGCACATGGTGACCACAAAAAAATATTCACCACATCTTGCAACCCAAAAAGGAGAACAAAAATGAAAAAACCTATTGATGACAGCTACAAACTCTACATTGATGGACAATGGGTTCCTGCCAGCGACGGCAAAACCACCCAAACCTTCAACCCTGCCAATGGTGAATTGCTTGCCACGTGTGCCGATGCCAGCAGGGAAGATGTTGACAAGGCCGTAAAAGCGGCCTGGAAAGCATGGGACAGCTGGAAAAAAGTCAGCCCGCAAGAACGCTCTGCGCTTCTGTTGAAAATTGCGGACCTGATCGATGCCAACGCCGATAAATTGGCGATGGTTGAGACGCTGGACAACGGCAAACCGATCCGCGAGACAACCTTGGTGGATATCCCGCTTGCTTCCGACCATTTCCGTTATTTTGCAGGGGCAATCAGGACGGAAGAGGGTCAGGCCGTCATGATCGACGACAACACCCTCAGTATCATTCTTCATGAGCCGATTGGCGTTATCGGGCAGATCATCCCCTGGAACTTTCCATTCCTGATGGCAGCCTGGAAAATCGCCCCCGTCCTGGCCGCAGGCGATTGCACCGTAATCAAACCATCGTCAACGACTCCGCTGAGCCTCCTGGAATTGGCCAAAATACTGGATCAGGTTCTGCCGCCGGGTGTTGTGAATGTTATTACCGGACGCGGTTCCGCCGCGGGTAATTACATGATTGAGCACCCCGATTTCCGCAAACTGGCTTTTACCGGCTCCACCGATATTGGCTATCAGATTGCAGATGCCGCCGCTAAGAAATTGATTCCGGCAACATTGGAACTGGGTGGCAAATCAGCCAACATCTATTTCCCAGACTGCCCGTGGGACAAGGCCATCGAAGGCCTGCAGATGGGTATTCTCTTCAACCAAGGGCAGGTCTGCTGCGCCGGTTCGCGTGTCTTCGTGCATGAAGACATCTACGACCGGTTCGTCGCCGATGCGGTCAAAGCCTTTAACAACATCAAAGTGGGTCTGCCGTGGGAAAAAGATACCATCATGGGCACCCAGGTTGATCAGAAACAGCTCAAGCAAATCCTCGATTACGTTGAAATCGGCACAAATGAAGGCGCCACATTGGCGTGTGGTGGTGTCAGGGTCACCGAGAGCGGCCTGGACAAGGGCGCCTTCATGAGACCGACGCTGCTGACCAATGTCACCAACACGATGCGAGTCGCCCGGGAAGAGATCTTCGGACCGGTAGCGGTCGTGATCAAATTCAAGACCGAAGAGGAAGTTATTGCCATGGCCAATGACAATGAATTCGGCCTGGGCGGAGCCGTCTGGACTAAAGACATAAACCGTGCCTTCCGTGTGGCAAGAGGCGTTGAGACCGGCAGGATGTGGGTCAACAACTATAACAACCTTCCGGCTCATGCCCCGTTTGGTGGATACAAAAAGTCAGGCATCGGACGTGAGACACATAAGGTGATACTGGAACACTACACACAATTGAAGAATATCTACATAAGTCTGACCGAATCCAAATTCGGCTTTTACTGATCGTCTCCGAATCCGCGCTTCATGATCAAGAACAGTGCCAGGCCGCTCATGTGAGTTGCCTGGCACTTCTGATCCAGCCCAGGTGCCTACAATGACAACCGCGAACAGACATCACGCTCCCACGAGCCGGGACACTGCCTGCCGGGCAAAACGGGACCATCCCTCCAAACTGTTTGTTGAGACCACGACGCGCTGCAATCTGGGCTGCCTGATGTGTGTCAAACAAGCCGAAGGGTGTGAGATGAGCGCAGGTGACATGAGCCTGGATACCTTTTCCGCACTGGCGCCGGTTTTGCCACATCTCGATGCGCTGATTCTCAACGGTATCGGCGAGCCGCTGCTCACCCCCCATCTGGAAACATTCATTCGCACGGCAAAATCGCTGATGCCGAAAACGGGATGGATCGGCTTCCAGTCCAACGGCCTGTTGTTGACGAACCTGCGGGCCATCTCACTTGTGGATGCGGGTATTGACAGCCTGTGCCTGTCCATTGACGCCGCTTCCCCCGAGCTGTTCCACACACTGCGCGAAGGTGGCGACCTGGCGGATATCGAGCGGGCCATGGCGGCGATGCACGCTGCAAAGCAGCTGATCGGGCGCCCCGATGTTGCCGTAGGTGTCGAATATGTCGTCATGCGCAAAAACCTGTCCGAGTTGCCTGCCGCACTCCGTTGGGCAGCTGCCCACGGCGCCACCTTCGCAATCGTGACCCACATGCTGCCCTATGAAGAACAGCACGCAAGCGAAAGGGCATACAACCTGTGTACCAGCGAGGCGATCGAACTCTTTAGACACTACTCGGCGGTTGCCCATGAACAGCGTCTGGACATAGCCGACTATCCAGCGGCTCGCTGGAAATATTCACGCAGTCCGGACGAGCAGAGGTTGGTGAATCTCGTCGAAGCGATGAAGACGAAAGCCGAGCGCCGAAATATCTTTATCGACATGAAGAAACTGCTGCTGATGGAGATCAATCGGGCCGATGAGGTCGCCGCGGTGTTTGCACACGCAGAGAAGGTCGCTCGGGAGTATGGGATCGAGCTGCGTCTACCCGAGATAAACCTGCTCGAAAAACGGCACTGCGGCTTTGTTGAAGATGGCGGGCTCTTTGTTTCCAAAGAGGGCAATGTATCGCCCTGCTACTTTCTGTGGCATCGCTACCGCTGCTACGCCAGCGGCTGGCGCCAACAGGTTACCCCAAAGATATTTGGAAACGTAGTTGAGCGGGATCTTATGGATATGTGGAACAGCCGGGAGTACAGAAGATTCCGGGCACAGGTCACCGACTACGACTACCCCGGCTGCTCGAACTGTAGCCTGGCGCCTTGTGATTATGTGCAAGGCGACGACTTTGAACAGGATTGTCACATCGGGGACGTCCCCTGCGGTGCGTGCCTGTGGTGTGCTGGAGTGTTTCAGTGTCTGCGGTAATGCCGCGACAAATCAGAGAGGATTTCCACCCAGACAACAAAAACAAAAGCCCTTGGTTTGCAAGGGCTTTTCAAATACAGCGAACTACAGTGGATTGGATAGATTCATCCGCAACACGCTTTGGGTGGCGGAGTGGCCGTGTTATTTGAACAAGCGCTGCCAATTGGCAATGAAGAATCCATGACAGAGGCTGAAAACTTGCGCATGGCGCTCATGGCGCCTTTCTCAACCATATGACCCGTTTCTATGGCGACACGGATATCCGCGTCATCGATACCCATCTCCCGCGCCTTTTCCACATGATACGTCAGGCAGGGCTGACAATGGGCGCCCACTGATGCGCCAATGGCGATAAGTTCCTTGGTTCGCTCGTCCATGGCATAAGCTCCTTTCTTCCGCTGAATTTTCTTCGTGATGGCTTGATTCTGTTGTCATGTCACTGTCCCTTGTTGGGTTGGTTTGGTGGTGTCAAGCAAGCATCTCCGGCTCAGCAGCAGCCGCTGCGGCAGCCGCAGGATTTTTTCTGCTTCTCGCCCAGCGTCACCTCGATACCGGCCTGCTTCAGGATTTCACACAACTGATCGTTTCCCGGATAGCCACCCTGGCTGACCAGTTTTTCATCGACAAATGCCAGCGGCAGACACTTAGGCCCTGTGCTCTTCAGCAGTTCCGCCACGACTGAATTGGCAACAAAGGCTTGCGGATCGGCGGAGAGACCATGGCGCACGACCGTTACGTCGGGCGCCTGTTTTTGTATCTGGCGCAGCGTTTCCTGGATGCGGACAAGCTCAGGATCGACACTTGGTCCGCAGACTCCGCTTGAGCAGCACATGGCAGGATCATAGATTTCAATCTTCATACGGTATCTCCTTTGGGTTGGTTTATCAAAAACAGTACTCAATCCACGCATGACATGAAACTTCACGAACAAGCGAGCTGATACCGCTTTGTTATGTTCGTGTTTTTCGTGGACAATCCGTTTTAAGGTGTATTGGTTGAATGTGACGTGGCAGGGTCGCTCTGCCAGGGGACAAGGAAACTTGGCAGCCCCTGACGGGTCACCTCTTCGATATAGCGAAACTCCCGTATCCGGCGTTGAGCCAGGATTGGATCGCTGACAATCAGTGGCGCCAGGCTCTGGTTGATGATCCACCCGGCCGGTTCTATGCCGGCTCGCCGCAGGTCGGCCTGCAGCACCAAGGCCTCGTGGACCGGTGTCGCCTCCGGCAGAGTCACCAGAAAAACCTTCGTAAAGCCAGGGTCGCGCAGGCGGGGCAGCAACTGGCGCACCGCCTCGGGAATATCGCTCATGGAACGGGACACCTCGCGATGGTACGACTCGGAGGCATCCAGAAGCAGCAAGGTGTGACCGGTAGGGGCGGTGTCGATGACCACAAAACGGTCGGTGCCCTGGGCAACGATTTTTGCAAATGCCCTAAAGACGGCAATCTCCTCCGTACAGGGGGAACGCAGGTCTTCTTCCATCAACAAGCGAGCTTCATCGTCCAGATCCGCGCCGACGGTGGTAAGCACTTCGTTGCGATAGGCCTCGGTTTCAAGCTCGGGATCAACGCGGCTGACCTGCATCCCCGGTGGGACATCACCCAGAGTCAGGGCGACGTGTGCTGCCGGATCGGTGGTCGTCAGGTGCACCTTTTTGCCACGCCCGGCCAGGGCCGTGGCAATCTTTACCGCCAGGGTGGTTTTTCCCACGCCGCCTTTACCCATGGTCATGATCACACCGCCGGGCATGGCTGCCAGTGTATCGAGAAGAGTGTCCAGCGGGTCGGGCAGTTGGATGGATTGTGCCGGTTGTGCGGTTGAGGGCAGGCTGATCTCGGAGGAAAAGAACGCCCGCAGAGCCGGGATGCCGACCAATTCGCTGCCGCGCAACGGCAGTTCCGTACGCGGCAGCAGGCTAAGCGATGTCGGCATGGCAGCCAGCGCCCGCATCTGTCTCTCACGAAGATCAACGGCCACACTATCGGTCAGATCAGTCAGATCGGTCAGATTAAGCAGACCGTTAATCACCAGATGCTGATTGGCGACCCCCAGCTCCCGCAGTTCGGCCGAGGCACGAGCCGCTTCAGTCAGGGGTGTTGTATCCGGCCGGCTGACCACGACCACCAGGGTTTGGGCCGCATCCCCCAATGAGCGGCGGGTGTTCGCATAAAGCTGCTGTTGGGCCTTCAAACCGGCCAGGGGCCCGAGACAAGAGGTGCCGCCGGAGTTGGTATCGATGAAGTCACTCCAGGCCGCCGGCAGGGAAAGCAGACGCAGGGTATGGCCGGTGGGAGCGGTATCGAAGATGATATGATCGAAACGCTCCACGGCCGCCGGATTCCCCAGCAACGTGGCAAATTCATTGAAGGCGGCGATCTCCACCGTGCAGGCGCCGGAGAGCTGTTCTTCCATGCTGCGCAGGGCAGCATCCGGCAGGATGCCACGATAGGGAGCGACCATCTGCTCGCGGTAACTGGCCGCGGCCTCCAGCGGATCGACGTTTGCCGCAAAGAGGCCGGGGACTCCCGGCACCTGGGTCGGCTCGGCGGACAGGGCCAAGCCCAGCACCTCGTCCAGGTTGGAAGCCGGGTCGGTGCTGACCAGCAGCACCTGTTTGCCGCTGTCGGCCAGGCTAATGGCGGTCGCCGCCGAGGTGGTCGTTTTGCCGACACCACCCTTACCGGTGAAGAACAGATTCTTGGGGGGATGGAGCAGAAAATCCGTCGTCATGATTTCCCTCGGGCCTCAACGGGAAACCAGCGCCGCTGAAAGCAGAAGGCCACGTTCACCAGCCCGATCATCACCGGCACCTCGACCAACGGACCGATCACGGCGGCAAAGGCGGCACCGGAATTGATGCCGAAAACCGCTACCGCCACGGCGATGGCCAGCTCGAAGTTGTTGCTGGCGGCGGTGAAGGCCAGGGTGGTGGTCTTGCCGTAGTCGGCGCCCAGGCGCTTGCCCATCCAGAACGATACCAGGAACATGATCACGAAATAGATCAAAAGCGGCAGGGCGATGCGCACAACATCCAGCGGCAACTGCACGATCAACTGCCCCTTGAGGCTGAACATGACCACGATGGTGAAGAGCAAGGCGATCAGGGTCAGCGGGCTGATCCGGGGCACGACCTCCCGATGATAGCGCTCCTTGCCCATGATCTTCACGCCGATCAGGCGGGTGAGTGCACCGGCGATACAGGGGATACCCAGGTAGATGAAGACGCTCTGGGCGATCTGGCCGATGCTTACGTCCACCACCATCCCCGTGAGCCCCACCAGCGGCGGCAGGATTGTGATGAAGAACCAGGCATAGACACTGTAGAACAGCACCTGGAAGATGCTGTTGAAGGCCACCAGCCCGGCTGCGTACTCGGTGTTGCCCTTGGCCAGCTCGTTCCAGACGATCACCATGGCGATGCAACGTGCCAGGCCGATCATGATCAGCCCCACCAGGTATTCCGGCTTATCCGGCAAGAGCAGCGCCGCCAACACGAACATCAGCACCGGGCCGATGATCCAGTTCTGCACCAGCGACAGTCCCAGGATCTTCTTGTTCTGGAAGACCTCGGGCATCTCCTCGTAGCGTACCTTGGCAAAGGGGGGATACATCATGACGATCAGGCCGATGGCTATGGGGATATTTGTGGTGCCGACCTGGAAGGAGTTGATGAAGGCCTCCGTGCCGGGAACGGCGTATCCCAGCCCGACCCCCAGCGCCATGGCGGCAAAGATCCACAGCGTCAACCAGCGGTCGAGGAAGGAGAGTTTACGGGAAAGGTGTTCGCTCATGGTCTACCTCCGAAATAGTCGATGATCCAGGACTTGATCTCATCGCGCACGCGCCGGAATTCGGGCAGGACAAGCTCGGCGTCGCCGTCAAGCCGGGACGGATCTTCAAAACCGCGATGGAGCCGCTGCACCCCGCCAAAGAAGAGAGGGCATTTCTCATTGGCATCACCGCAGAGGGTCACCACATGGTCAAAGCTCTGCCCGGCGAACTGATCCATTGTTTTTGAATACAACGTAGAGGTGTCGATGCCCAGCTCGGCCAGCACTCGAATAGCAAGTGGATTGACCTTGGTGGCTTCGGTCCCGGCGGAAAAGGCGTGGTACTGTTTGCCCAGGAAGTGGTTGGCCAGTGCTTCGGCCATCTGTGAGCGGCAGGAATTGTGGGTACAGAGGAAGAGGATCCGTTTTTTCATGTCAGCAACTATATCCGCTTTTACGGATATATCAAGCTGAAATTACGTCAGCGGCTATTCGAAATTCAACATCATCTGGGAACATGCGGGAATCGATAAAACAAAAAAGGCCTCGCGGTTTAAACCGCGAAGCCTTTTTATCTATGGTGCCCGAAGCCGGAATCGAACCGGCACAGCCTCACGGCCGAGGGATTTTAAGTCCCTTGTGTCTACCAGTTCCACCATTCGGGCGTCGAACCGGACGGGCCGGTGTACGATTCTAGCAGTTGACCCGCTCTTTCAGATCCTTACCGGTCTTGAAGAAAGGAGTCTTCTTGGACGGAATCCGGACAACCTCGCCACTCTTCGGGTTGCGGGCTTCACGACCAGTGCGCTCACGGATGGTAAAGCTTCCGAAACCGCGTATCTCAACCTTGTCACCGGATTTCAACGCCTCTTCGATGGAATCGAATACCGTATTGACCAGCATCTCGGACACTTTCATGTTCAGCATGCCGTGAGTCTGTACGACTTTTTCTATAAGTTCACTCTTAGTCATTAAAGTCTCCTGCGGTTTGAGCTAGTTGTTGTTTTTGTTCTTCATTTCCTGCTGGAGCAACTCACCGAAGTTGGATGTTGCCTCTCCCTGCGAACCCATATACTGCTCGAATTCCGCTTTTTCCACGGCCGCATGCATGGCCTTGATCGAGAGGGAGATGCGACGTTCACGGGAGTCACAGCTAAGCACGACCGCTTCGAGTGAATCGCCTACCGCAGCGAATTCCTTGGCTGAGGCGACTTTTTCACGGGAGAGCTCGGAAACATGGATCAGCCCCTCAATACCCTCTTCCAGCTCTACAAATACGCCAAAATCGGTCAGCGAAGTAACCTTGCCACTGACAATCGTTCCGGGGCAGTATTTGTCCGGTGCCAGGCTCCAAGGATCGGGCTCAAGCTGCTTGATGCCCAGCGAGAGACGCTCGTTTTCCACATCCACCTTGAGGACGACCGCCTGAACGAGCGAGCCCTTGGCATATACATCGCCGGGGTGCTTGACACGTTTTGTCCAGGAGATATCCGATACATGAACGAGGCCGTCGATACCGTCTTCGATACCGATAAACATGCCGAAGTCGGTCATGTTTTTAATCTGGCCTTCGATCTTGGTACCAACCGGGTATTTGTCGGCGATCGTGTGCCAGGGGTTCTCGGCGATCTGCTTGAGACCGAGGGAAATCTTACGATTACTCATATCGATTCCCAGAACCACCGCTTCGACCTCATCACCGATGTTGAGAACATCGGAGGCCCGGCGAACACGTTTGGTCCAGGACATCTCGGACACATGGATGAGGCCTTCCACTCCGGCCTCCAGTTCCACGAATGCGCCATATTCCATCAGGCTGACAACCTTGCCCTGGATGCGTGCTCCAACCGGATAGTGCGCAGGCACCTCGATCCATGGATCGGGCAGGGTCTGTTTGACACCCAGGGAGATCTTGCCCTTGGTGCGGTCAAACTTGAGGACTTTGGCGGTGATTGCCTGGCCCGGCTTGAGCAGATCACCCGGTTTGCCGACGCGACCCCAGGAGAGATCGGATACGTGCAGCAGTCCGTCAACGCCGCCCAGATCAACGAAGGCGCCGTAATCGGTAACATTTTTGACAACGCCTTCAACGATCTGCCCCTCTTCCAGTTTCTCCAGGGTGACATCGCGAATCGAGGAGCGTTCCTCTTCGAGGACCGCACGACGGGAAAGGACAATGTTGTCGCGCTTCTGGTTGAGCTTGATGATCTTGAAGGTGCCGGTCAGACCGATATAGCTGTCAGCATCGGATGAAGGGCGAATATCAACCTGCGATGCGGGCAAAAAGGCCTGCAAACCGATATCGACGGTGTAGCCGCCGTTGACGCGGCCGGTGATGGTGCCTTCGATGAGAGCGCCCTCGTGACCGGCATCGCCGATCTTTTCCCAGGCGGCCAGATAATCGGCCTTACGTTTGGAAAGGATATAGCCTTTCTTACCGTCTTCCCTGGTCATGAGCACCTTGATGCGGTCGCCGACCTGCACATTCATGTTACCCTGTGCATCACGGAACTCGGCAGCGGACACATGTCCTTCCGACTTGAGACCGATATCCACAAGTACGGTTTCCTGATCAATACGGGCAACCGTTCCTTCTATGATTTTATCCTTCTCTGGCCTCTCTTTGAGACTTTCAGTGAAGAGATCTGCAAATTCGTTGCTCTGCTGTTCGGCATCCAAATCCTCCTGATCACCGTCGTCTGCAGCATCGAGCCGTTTGAAATCAACCATTAACCATACCCCCTGGACATTTTTCTTTATTCTGTATTACGACTGGTATCGCGTTTGAAGCGTGGTAATGTAGCACATTTCCATAAAATTTCAATCGCTTTTATTTAATTCTTCAATCCTGGCCACGACCTCGTCGATGATCCATTTGGGTGTCGAGGCTCCGGCAGTCACTCCGACCCGCGCCACCCCGTCAAACCAGGTCGGATCGATCTCGGCGGCGGTCTCGATATGATGGGTGCGCGGCTGGATCTCGGCGCAGACCTCGGCCAGACGGCGCGTATTGGCGCTATTGAAACCTCCCACGACCAGCATGCAGTCTACCTGACAGGCCAATTCCTTGGCCTCTTCCTGGCGTACCGCGGTTGCATCGCAGATGGTATTGAAGACCCTGATCTCACCCCCGCGCAGGAGACACTCAGAGACGACATTTTTCAGGTTCTCAAAGGATTGGGTCGTCTGGGCCACCACGCCGATCTTGTTCATCTTGGGGAGTTTCTTGACCTCGTCCCCGGATCCGACCACAAAGACCTTGTCGCCACCATAGGAGACGATCCCCTGAACCTCGGGATGATCGGCATCCCCGACCACCACCACACCATATCCAGAGTTGGAAAGACTTTTGACATGTTCCTGGGCCTTTTTGACAAAGGGACAGGTGGCATCCACAATCTCAAGTTCCTTCTGCACGGCCTCGTCGATCTCGCCGGCGGCAACCCCGTGGGAACGGATGATGATCGTGCCGCTATCCATGCTTTCCAGACTATTGAGAACCTTGACCCCCATCTCCTCCAGCCGGTGAACCACCTGGGGAGAATGGATAATCGGCCCGAGGGTGTAGGTCTTCTTATCGATACCGGCGGCCTCAAAGGCCATCTGTGTGGCGCGCTTGACGCCGAAACAGAAGCCGGCCCGTTTTGCAATGATGATCTTCATGGTTTAATTCCCGTTCGTCGACGCACTGAGATGTACTGCGCTATCAGGATCGCCAGGTGCTATATTCCGGCAGACCGCCACCATGCTGTCGAGCACCTCGGCGATGGTTTTGCCGGAAGAATCGATGGCGATGGCATCTTCGGCCATTTTGAGGGGCGCCAGATCCCGCTGTGAATCCTGCAGGTCGCGGCTGGTAACGGCCTGAATCGTATCCGCCAGGGTCACCTGCTCTCCCTTGGCCAGCAATTCCTGATAGCGGCGCCGCCCGCGCTCCTCGGCCGATGCGGAAAGGAAAAACTTTACCTCGGCATCCGGGAAGACAACCGTGCCGATATCACGTCCCTCCAGCACCACGCCACCCCGGGCGCCCATGCGGCGCTGGGCCTGCAGCATGGCCTCGCGCACCGGCCCGAGAGCCGAGATACGGGAGGTGATCAGAGACATCTCCGGCGTACGGATCTGCCTGGTCACATCCTGACCGTTGGCGACTACCCGTTGACAGCCATCCTGGAGTTCCAGGCGGATATCGATCCCGCTGCAAAAGTGCTCCAGCGCTTCACGATCATCGGGATCGACCCCTTGCTGGTGCATCAGAAAGGCCACCGCCCGGTACATGGCGCCGGTATCGATCTGCTGATAGCCCAGCCGTTCGGCCAGGAGGTGCGCCACCGTACTCTTGCCGGCCCCCGAAGGGCCATCGATGGCGATGACCAGTCCCTGTGTCCGCATGTTGACGGCGCTAGCCACGGCTGACCTTGTCCAACAGGGTAAAAAATGTGGGGAACGAGGTGGCCACACAGCCGGTATCCGTAATACTGATGCCGTCCTTCGTTACCAGGGCTGCCACGGCCAGGGACATGGCAATGCGGTGATCGCCGAAACTGTCCACGCTGCCGCTGGCGAGAGATTCCACACCCGTAACGGTCATGCCGTCTTCACACTCCTCGACCGGCACGCCCAAAGCCCGCAGGTTGGTGGCCATGGCGCTGATGCGGTCGGTTTCCTTGACCCGCAGTTCCTTGGCCTCACGGATGGTAGTAGTTCCCTCGGCACAGGCCGCTGCCACGCAGATGGCGGGAAACTCGTCGATGGCGCGCGGCACCACGCTTCCGGCAATGGCACACCCCTTCAGGCGCGATGAACTCACCAGGATATCGGCCACCGGTTCACCGGACAGTTCGCGTTGATTGAGCAGTTCGATGTTGCCACCCATGGCCCGCAGGATATCGATGGCGCCTGTACGGGTCGGATTGACCCCCACGTTGCGGATAAGCAGTTCGGAGCCGGGGGTAATCAGGGCCGCCACCATGAAGAAGGTCGCCGAAGAGATGTCGCCCGGCACGGTGATGTCCTGCCCCTGCAACTCCACGCCCCCCTTGACGGTTACGCCGCTGTTGAAGACCTCCAGGGAGGCACCGAACAGGCGGAACATGCGCTCGGAGTGGTCGCGGGAAAGGGTCGGTTCGCGCACGGAGGTATCCCCATCGGCATACAGGCCGGCCAGCATGATGGCCGACTTGACCTGGGCGCTGGACACCGGAGATTCGTAGCCGATGGCGTTCAGGGCGCCGCCGCTGATGGCCAGGGGCGCCAGGGTGCACTGTTTACGACCCAGGATGCGGGCCCCCATGCGTGTCAGCGGCTCGACCACCCGTTTCATGGGACGTTTGCGCAGATACTGGTCACCGGTGACCACCGTAAAAAACGACTGTCCGGCCAGCAGGCCGGTGATCAAACGGATGGTGGTGCCCGAGTTGCCGCAATCGATCACGTCATTCGGCTCGCTCAGACCATGCAGCCCCTTGCCATGGATGACGACCGTCTCGCCGTCGTCATCAATCTGAATTCCCATGGAGCGGAAGGCGCCCATGGTGGCCATGTTGTCGCCGCCGCGCAGAAACCCGCGCACGGTGGTTATGCCGTTTGCGATGGCGCCCAGCATGATCGAGCGATGGGAGATGGATTTGTCTCCGGGGACCGTAATCTCCCCCTTGACGGATGCAGCCGGCTTGATGGTGATGGTTGTCACGAAAACTCCGATAAAAAATTTACGTTGAACTTCGTTTATACAACTGCCTGATAACCCCTCCCAACCTCCCCTTGTCAGGGGAGGCTTTAAAACATCCCCCCTGACAAGGGGGGACTGAGGGGGGTTGGGTTTAAACTCAAATAATCCCGTCGCGGAACTGCTTGGCGATGGTAAAAAACTCAGCCAGCCCCTGCGGGTCTTGGTTCTCGATCCTGCGGCGCAACTCGGCCAGACTCCGGGAAAAACCGTCGATGCTGGCCAGCAGCGCCTCGCGGTTCATCAGGGAGATATCCCGCCACATGGCCGGGTCGGATGAGGCAATGCGGGTAAAATCCCGAAAACCGCCGGCGGTATAGGAGAGCACATTTTCTCCCTCCACGTCGGCCGTGCCCACGGCATGCACCAACGCGTACGCCACGGCGTGAGGGAGGTGCGATATCTCGGCAAAGATCCGGTCGTGATGACCCGGCTCCATGCAGCAGACCACGGCACTGCACAACTTCCAGAGGCGGCTGACCAGCTCCAGTGCCGCCGGGTTGGTCTGTTCCGTCGGCGTCAGAATGCAGCGCTTGCCGACATACAGTGTGGCAAACGATGCAGCTGCCCCCGAATGTTCGGTACCGGCAATCGGGTGACCGCCGACGAAGAAGCATCCGGGCGGCATAATCCGCTCACATTCGTTGACGATCGCGGCCTTGACGCTGCCGCCGTCGGTAACGATGCAGCCGGGGGAGAGAAATGGCGCGATCTCGGCCACCACGGACGGGATGGAGCAGACCGGGGTCGAAATAAACACCATCTGGGCGCCCCGCACCCCCTCGCCGGCATCCTGGGTGATCTCGTCGACGATACCCAGCGAGAGCGCTTCTTCAAGGTTAGCGCGGGATCTGCCAATGCCGACGACGGTTGTAACCGCTCCAGCCTCGCGCAGCGCACGGGCGAAGGAGCCGCCGATCAACCCCACGCCGATTATGGCCAAACGTTCAATGATTACGGACATAATATATGGTTTCCTACATCGACCGCGGATACGATCCGAGGACCTTGAGGAACTGACAGCACTCCTTCAACTCATCCAGGGCCACGGCTACATCCGGGTCGGAGGCATGACCGAACAGATCGAGGAAGAAGATGTACTCCCAGGCCTTCTGCTTGTAGGGACGGGATTCGATCTTTGAGAGATTGATGTTGCGCTTGGCAAAGGGCTCCAGCATGCGGCAGAGGATCCCCGGCTCGTCCTTGACCGAAAACATGACCGAGGTCTTGTCGTTGCCCGAACGATCCGTCGGGGTGCGGGAGATCACCAGGAAGCGGGTAAAGTTGTTGACCTGGTCTTCGATCCGGCTGCGGACGGTCTTGAGGTCATAGAGGGAACCGGCCAGCTCGCTGGCAATGGCCGCCGCGCTATAATCCTCGTTGACGATCTGGGCAGCCACGGCCGTGGAGGCCACATCCACCACCGGAATGCCGGGCAGATTTTCATCCAGCCATTGGCGACACTGGGCCAGGGGTTGGGGATGCGAGTAGACCTTCTTGATATCCTCCAAACGTCCGGTACGGGAGAGCAGGTCGTGATGGACCTCCAGCAGGATCTCGGCGGTAATCTTCAGGGTGCTCTCCATGAACATGTCCAGGGTGTGGGAGATAACCCCTTCGGTGGAATTCTCCACCGGCACCACGCCGTAGAGCGCCTTGCCCTTCTCCACCTCCTCGAAGACCGCCGGAATCGACTTGAGCGGCACCAGCTCCGCCGAGAGCCCGAACTGCTGCATGGTGGCCAGGTGGCTGAAGGTGGCCTTGGGCCCCAGGAAGGCGACCTTCATGGGGGATTCCAGGGCCAGACAGGCCGAGATGATCTCGCGATAGATGCTGCGTAGGGCGTCGTTGGGAAAGGGTCCCGGGTTGCCGTTCAGCAGACGCTCATAGATCTGCCGTTCGCGGCCGGGGACGTGAAATTGCAGGTTGCTGCCCGATTTCAGGCGTCCGACCTCCAGCACCACCCGTGAGCGTTCGTTGAGAAGCTCGACGATACGGTCGTCAATACTGTCAATTGAGGTTCTAAGTTCTTCGATTGTAGCTGTGGGCTTCTGCAAGGGAATCACCTGGGAGGTGGAGTTTTTTTCTGCTGAAATGGAACGTTTTTATACTGCATGGGGGCTTGGAATGCAAGGATTAGTTAGTTCCCATACCTTAACTTCATGCGGCTGGCGAACTACCCGAGAGCCGCCCCGAACAGCTCCATCCAGCCCTCAAAGATCTGGACCTTGTCGCCGCCAAATCCGGCCAGCTTGGCGCGAACCTGCTCGGGCGACTTTTGCAGCTCGATCCTGCCCGGACTCTTCGAATAGAACAGGTCGGCAAAGCAGATGATCTGCTCACAGGTGGAGCGGGGAGACATGTCGCGTTGCGGCAGGGGCAGTCCCTGTCGGATCACATCATCCAGCGTAAGACCGACCCCGATATGCCGCTCACAAACCAGGGCATGCCGGGGGAGCCCCTCCTTTTCCAGGATTTCCCGACCGATGATGCCGTGCATGATGTAGGGAAACCCGCCCTCCAAACCGAGCGAAGGGGCCTGAATACGGCAGACGCCGATGTCGTGCAGCAGCGCGGCCTCTTCCACGAAGCAACACTCCGCCTCGTCCAACCCAACAATCTGAGCGACCTTCAGGGCCAAGCCCGCCACGACCCGGCCGTGACCGGCAACGATAGCCAGGGTGTCCCCCGCAAGATACCTGCCCAGCAGTTCAATTTCCCAACGTTCCACGGCAACTCCCCGGTCAAGCAGAGATATCAGCAACGACACGTCCGACCGCAATCAGCACTTCGATATAAAAATTCCCCACAAAAATCCGCCCCCCTTCGACAGGCTCAGGGCGAACGGATTTTCGCTCCATAACTATCTGATCTACCGTTCGTGGTGAGCCTGTCGAACCATGAGCGGTAGATCAGCACTATTCAGGCAAAAAAATGCCGACATGGGGGCATGTCGGCATGGAAACTTCCTATCCCAACAGCCTAGGGTTTGAAATCCTTGATCGTCGAGATGACGAAATCACGCTGGGACGCATCCTTCTGGTGGCAACCGAAGCAGGTGCCGACCGGGTCCAGGGCGCTCGGCTTGCCGTCGGCGCCATAACCGGCAAACAACCAGCCGCCGGTTTCCTTCTTGCGTTTATCCTTGCGCATCATCACGACCATGTTCTTTGGTCCATCCGCATCGGAACCGGCCTTGATATTGAAATAATCGACGACGATCGTGCTCCCTTCGGGGAACTTGTTGCCGGCCTTGTAGCCTTTCTGCGCCTTTTTGTCGGCATAGATGTAATGAATCCCGTAGAAGAGGGAGTTTTTGTCGGTCACGAGCTTGCGCTCGCTTTTTTTCCAGCTCGTATACCCCTTGGGCAGGGAAGGCACGGTTGCGGCGGCCACCGTCAGCGGCAGCAGGGCGACAGCCAGCAGGGTTGCAAACAGCGATTTCTTCATCGGTACGTCTCTCCTTGGATTTGAACTGCCGGGCACTATAGCACACATTTTTTCGAATTGTCACCCGCAAGCTGCAACGAAATCGAGCACGTTTGTATAGGTATGTTGACCTTACCGAGATATTAGAGTAATTTACGGATTTATCTTAAAACTCGCGGAGAGCACAGATATGCAGCGTCCCTCCTGGGATCAGTATTTCATGGACATCACCCGGCTGGTGGCCACCCGCTCCTCCTGCCTGCGCAGACAGGTGGGGGCGTTGCTGGTCAAGGATCGCAATATCCTGGCCACGGGCTACAACGGCGTTCCCACCGGGATCACCCACTGTGAGGCGACCGGCTGCCTGCGCGAACGCCTGAAGGTTCCCTCCGGCGAGCGGCACGAACTCTGCCGGGGACTGCACGCCGAACAAAACGCCATCATCCAGGCCGCCAAGCATGGCGTCAATATCGACAACGCCACGCTCTACTGCACCACCATGCCCTGTATCATCTGCACCAAGATGCTCATCAATGCCGGCATCAGCAAGGTCATCTACGCCGAGGGCTATGCCGATGACCTGGCCCGGGAGATGATTGCGGAAGCCGCCATCGAAGTGGTCCATTTTTCCGGTACGGGGAGCGAGACGACATGAAATGCCCATTCTGCGGACATCCCGACAGCAAGGTCATCGATTCGCGGCCGGACAAGGGCGGCACGGCCATTCGCCGCCGCCGCGAATGCGAAGAGTGTACCAAACGCTTCACGACCCACGAGCGGATTGAAGAGATGCTTCCGCAGGTCTGCAAAAAGGATGGCCGGCGCGAACCGTTTGATCGCATGAAGATCATCTCCGGCATCAAGAAGGCCTGCGAAAAGCGCCCCATCCCGGTCGAGGCGATCGAGCACATGGTCGACCGCCTGGAAACGCGGCTGCAGGAGTCGTCGGAAAAAGAGATCTCAACAACCGCCATCGGTGAATGGATCATGAAGGAACTGCACGGCATGGACGAAGTTGCCTACGTCCGCTTTGCCTCGGTCTACCGCTCGTTCCGCGATATCGGTGAATTCATGCAGGAGTTGCAGGATCTGTTGAAACGCTAAGGGGAAGCACGTGAAGGACGAAGCAACGGATTTGAAATACATGAAACGCGCCCTGACCCTGGCCCGCAAGGGGCTCGGCCGCACATCGCCCAATCCGGCGGTCGGCTGCGTGATCGTCAGGGACGGCCGGGTCGTCGGCGAAGGGTGGCACAAAAAGGCTGGCACGCCCCACGCCGAAATCCATGCCCTGAACATGGCCGGCGATGCGGCTCGGGGCGCCGATCTGTACGTGACCCTGGAACCCTGTTGCCACACCGGGGCCACTCCCCCCTGTTCGGAAGCCCTGATCAAGGCCGGTGTCAAGCGGGTGATCGCCGGCATGCGTGATCCCAACCCGCGGGTCAGCGGCGGTGGTCTGGCCGCGCTGGAACAGGCCGGCATCGAGACAACCTGCGGTGTGCTGGAGCAGGCCTGCCAGGCCATCAACCGCCCCTTCATCAAGCACATTACGACCGGCATGCCCTATGTCACCTACAAGTGCGCCATGACCCTGGACGGCAAGATCGCCAGCATCACCGGAGATTCGCGCTGGATCAGCTGCGAGGAATCCCGGAAATACGTGCACCGCATGCGCGCGCACAACGATGCGGTCATGGTCGGGGTCGATACGATCCTGGCCGACAACCCGCAGCTGACGGTACGTCACGTCAAGGGGCGCAACCCCGTGCGGATCATCGTGGACAGCACCCTGCGCACTCCGACCACGGTTGAGATCCTCAGCGGTCCCCTGGCCAGGAATACCTTTATCGCCAGCACCATCGAGGACCCCGCCGTCCACCAGCCTTACCTGCAAAACGGAGCCTCCGTACTGGTCTGTCAATCCAAAGACAACCGGGTCGACCTGCAGGATCTGCTGAAAAAGCTGGGATTGCTCGGCATACAGTCGATCCTGCTGGAGGGGGGCAGCCACCTGGCCGGCGATGCCCTCAGTCGGGGCTTGATCGATGAATGCGTCTTTTTTTACGCCCCCAAGGTCATCGGCAGTGACGGATTCTCGCCCTTTGCCATGACCGGCATCACCAACATGGCTGAGGCGTTGCCCTTCAGCAACCTGACGGTGCGTCAACTGGGAGCGGACATCCTCGTCACCGCCCGCCCGGAGGTACCATGTTTACCGGTCTGATCGAAGACGTCGGCCGGATCACGGCCATCGAGAGACGCGGCGCCGCCGCCCTGCTGACGCTGACCACCTCCCTGCCCCTTGCGGAGATCGCCATCGGGGATTCCGTGGCCGTCAACGGGGCCTGTTTGACGGTCACCTCGAAAACGGGCATGGCACTGACCTTCGACGTATCACCGGAGACCATGGGCGGCACAACCATCAGCGCCCTACGCAGCGGGAAGCGCGTCAATCTGGAACGGGCCATGCGCCTGGGCGAACGGATGGGCGGGCACCTTGTAACAGGCCATGTCGACTGCGTCGGCCGGCTTGCACGGAGCAGTGAAAGCGACCGTAACCGTGTCCTCGAATTCACTCTACCCGCCGACAACGCCCGTTATTTGATCAGCAAAGGCTCGGTGGCCATCGACGGCATCAGTCTGACGGTCAACAGCGTTAGCGCAAACGGTTTCTCCGTCAATATCATCCCCCACACCCAGGGCGTAACGACCCTGGCCGAGCTGAAGGTCGGCGACGAGGTCAACATCGAGACCGACATCATCGGCAAGTATGTGGAACGCCTGATTCGCCCCTGGCAGGGCGCGCAGGGTTTAAGCATGAAGAGCCTGGCCGAAAACGGATTTTTGTAGCACGAAAGGAACGAGATATGTCCGTAGCAACTATCGAAGCAGCCATCGAAGACATAAAGCAGGGCAAGATGGTCATCCTGGTGGATGACGAAGACCGCGAAAACGAGGGCGACCTGACCCTGGCGGCCGAGGCGGCCACCCCCGAGAATATCAACTTCATGGCCAAATACGGTCGCGGCCTGATCTGCCTGACCCTGACCCCGGACAAGTGCGATGACCTGGGCTTGCGGCCGATGGTCAGGGACAACACGTCACCCTTTGAAACCGCCTTTACGGTTTCCATCGAAGCCAAACGGGGAGTCACCACCGGCATCTCGGCCGCCGACCGTGCCCGCACCATCCGAACCGCCGTGGCCGATGGCGCTTCGGCCGACGACCTGGTCAGCCCGGGGCACGTCTTCCCGCTCAGGGCCAAGCCGGGCGGCGTACTGGTGCGCACCGGCCAGACCGAGGGTTCGGTGGATCTGGCGCGCCTGGCCGGGCTCAAGCCGGCCGGCGTGATCTGCGAGATCATGAACGACGACGGCACCATGGCGCGCATGCCGGAGCTGAAGAAATTCGCCAAGGAACACGGCATCAAGATCTGCACCATCGCCGACCTGGTGGCCTATCGCCTGAAAAACGAGATCCTGGTGCGTATCGTGGCCGATGCCCACCTTCCCTCGCGCTACGGCGGCGACTGGCGGGCCATCGCCTTCGAGAACGACGTGGACCGCCTGGATCACCTGGCCCTGGTCAAGGGGGACGTCAGCACGGGAGAACCGGTGCTGGTGCGGGTACACTCGGAATGCCTGACCGGCGATGTACTGGGCAGCCAGCGCTGTGACTGCGGCGAACAGCTCCATCAGGCCATGGAGATGATCGAGCGCGAAGGCAAAGGGGTCATCCTCTACATGCGCCAGGAAGGGCGCGGCATCGGCCTGATCAACAAGCTCAAGGCTTACGAACTGCAGGACAAGGGGCGCGACACCGTCGAGGCCAACCTGGAACTGGGCTTCAAGGCCGACCTGCGCGACTACGGTATCGGCGCCCAGATCCTCCTCTCCTTGGGCATCCACAAGATGCGCCTCTTGACCAACAACCCCAAGAAACTGATCGGGCTGCAAGGCTACGGTATCGACGTGGTCGAGCGGGTCGCCATCCAGGCGCTACCCACCAAGTCCAACAAGGGCTACCTCAAGACAAAACGCGACAAGCTGGGACACCTGCTGGAGAATCTGTAATGCGCATTTTGTTGCACACCTGCTGCGGTCCCTGCGCCCTGTATCCCCTGCGGACCCTGCGAAGCGCCGGTCATGACGTGACCGGCTTTTTCTTCAATCCCAATATTCACCCCTACCAGGAGTATGCCCTGCGCCGTGATGCCGCCCTGCAGATGGCGGAGCTGGAATCCATGCCAATGATCATGCGCGACGACTACGACCTGGAGGGGTTTCTGGCCAACGTGGCCGCCACCCCCCAGTTGCGGTGTAGCTACTGCTATGCCTCGCGCCTGCGGGCCACGGCCCGGGTAGCCGCCGAAGAGGGTTTTGACGCCTTCACTGCCTCCCTGCTCTACAGCCGCTATCAACGGCACGACGAGATCAGGGCGCTGGGCGAGCAGCTCGGCCGGGAATTCGGCGTATCCTTCCATTACCAGGACTTCCGTCCCGGCTGGCAGGAGGGAATCAAACTTTCAAAAGAACTGGGGCTCTACCGCCAGCAGTACTGCGGTTGCATCTACAGCGAGAAGGAACGCTACCTCCCCCGCGAGAAGAAGGCGTGAACGGACTCGGCCGGCCACTGATCATCCTGGGGCTGATCCTGGTGGCCGCCGGGGTGCTGATCTCCTTTTCACCAAAACTCCCCACCTGGCTCGGCCGCCTGCCGGGCGACATCAACATCAAACGTGCCAACTTCAGTTTTCACTTTCCCCTGATGACCTGCCTGCTGCTCTCCGCCATCCTGTCGTTTGTCATGTGGCTGTTCAGACGCTAAAGTGCACCCCAGAGTCCCGTAGTCCGGCACGTAAGCCGGCCTCACAGATACAACCAGAAAGGGTGACCGGAAACGGCCACCCTTCAGTTTTTTCTGATTCCTGGTGACATGACAGCGCTGACTACGGCGCGGCAGTGACCTTCACGTTATCCACCCGCAGGCTGCCGCTGGAGATTTTGAGGCTGCCTTTCAGCACCGTGGGCAAACCGGTCGTGGCAAAATCCGTTGTCAAATAGCCCCCCTTGAGGGTGACATTCATGCCCCGGTCCAACTGCAAAGTGCCTGTGATGTGATTTCCTGTCCGCGCCCGGATGGTTGCGTTTGCTCCGGCCGCGCTGTAAGCGGCAGCGATGGATTCGTAGCCGGTGGCGTCGACCTTCGCCAGGGGACCGTTGCCGTTGGGACCAAGGCCGAACGTCGCCGTAACGGTTTTGTCGCCGCTCAGCGCTACAAGGCAGGGGGCAAGACTCTGGCATTCCGAAGTGCCGGAAACAGTCCAGCCGCTGAAGGTCGAGTTGGTCGCGGTCGTCACTGTCAGTCCGGTCGTCATGCCGGTCGTGAAGCCCATGACGCAGAAACCGGAGCAGTTGATATCCGGCGTCGACGGGGTCACTGTCGAGTGAATGACGCCGCTGCCGGAACCTGCGCTGGTGGTGGTGAGTAGGACCAGATTGGTGCCGGTCAGGTTGGCGTTGAACATATCCGTCCAGGTCAAGTTGGCGCCGATGAGAATGGCGTTGGTCAGGTTGGAGGTGCCCAAGCCTGCACCAAACAGGTTGGCGCCGGTCAGATTAACATTGTTCAGATTTGCGTACATCAAGTTCAGGAAACTCAGGTCAAAACCGCTCAAGTTTGCGCCCGCGAGGATGATGCCCTGTAGCGATGCCGCACCTCTGATTTGAGAAGAATTCAAACCGGTCACACCTACCAGGTTGGCGCCGGTCAGATTCGTGCCGGTCAGATTAGCGCCGGTCAGATTCGTGCCGGTCAGATTGGCGCCGGCCAGGTTCAGGCCGCTCAGATCGAAATCTTTCAAGTCAACGCCTGAAAGATTGATGTGCGGCAGAAATCCTGCACTCCTGAGTTGGGCTGAGGTCAGGCCGATCACGTTGGTCAGATTGAATCCGGTCAGATTCAGGCCGCTCAGGTCGAAACCTGTCAGGTTAACGCCTGAAAGATTGATGGGCTGCAGAAATATTGCACTTCTGAACTGGGCTGAGGTCAGGCCGATGACGTTGCTCAGGTTGGCTCCGCTCACATCAGCTCCGGTCAAATTAACGCCGGTCAGGTTTGCTCCGGTCAGGTTAGCTCCGGCCAGATCAGCTCCGCTCAGGTCGGCACCGGTCAGGTTTGTGCCGACAAGGTTTTCTCGGCGTTTGTAACAGCCTGACCAGTTGACCCCCGGAGCGGCGGGGTTCCCGCACGAACTCGCAGTATCCTCTGCCGCCACGAACCAGTAGGCGGCCATGGTGCCGGTCAGCGGGCTGCCCGGATGAGCAACCTGGCCGTCGGTGGCAAATGCGTAGAGGATGTGCCCGCCCGGAGCCAGCAGTGTCCGGTTCACTCCGCCCGGGATGTATGACTGCCACTCTCCCTGCCAGGTGTCGATCTGGTACCAGGTTTTCAGTGTGCTTGCGGGATAGGTATTGGCCGACGACACTGTCAGGGCGGGAGACAGGGAACTGCTCCGGTTGTCGGAAAATGGTGTAATTGCCGTGGAAATGCCGTTGGCTGACATCTGCTGCTCGGTAACCACCGTTACATTGTCGCTGTTTGTATTTACCACGTAGATTTTGCCGGTCACCGGGTTTACAACAATGGCCGACGGTACGTTTCCCACCGTTACCGGCGTTTCGACGATGTTGGTGCTCCCGTCGATGACGGCAATGGTATCGGTGAGGGAATCGGATTGATTCACCACATAGATCTTGTTGGTCAGCGGGTTCACCGTGATGGCCCCGCCGGTGGACCCAACGGTCACCGGAGTAGTCGTAGCGGTTGCTCCGTCAATGATCGTGACGGTGGTGCTGTTGAAACTCGCCACATAGATCCTGTTGGTCAGCGGATTCACCGCAATGGCCCCAGGTGCTGTGCCAACAGTCACCGTGCCTGACGACCCTTTTTCCTCGTCAAGGAGCGTGACGCTGGCGCTGCCGTAATTTGTCACATAGACCTTGTTGGTTACCGGGTTTACTGCTACGGCATAGGGTTGTAACCCTGCGCTGACGGTAGATGATGTATTGGTCGCCCCGTCAATCACCGTGATCGTGCTGCTGCCGTAGTTGGCCACGTAGATCCGGTTGGTCACCGGATTCACCGCCACAGCCCGGGGATTGGTGCCGGCGGAGACCGTGGCGATGGGCGTATTGGTGGTTCCGTCAATGACGGTAACGGTGCCGCTATGGTAATTCGGCACGTAGATCCTGTTGGTGACCGGGTTCACTGCTACGGCATAGGGGCCACTACCCGCCGCCACGGTAGTGGTTGTGTTGGCGGTCTCGTCGATGACCGTAACATTGCTGCCAGCGGAGTTCGGGATGTATACTTTGTTGGTTGTCGGGTTCACCGCCACATCGATCGGATAGGATCCGGCAGCCTTCGTGGTTGCCGTATTGGTGACTCCATTGATGACAGTAACATTGTGGCTGTTACTGTTCACCACATAGACCTTGTTGGTCACCGGGTTCAGCGCGGCGGCGCAAGGGGTAGTCCCTGCCCCCACCGTGGCGGTGGTGTTGGTAGCACCGTCACACACGGCAACCTCATTGCCGTTGACTAACGTCACATACGCTCTGTTAGTCACCGGGTTTACCGCCACAGCACTGGGAGACCCAGCGATAAGAGCCGAAACAAACGTGTTAGTGCCTCCGTCAATAATCGCAATTTTATCTGTTCTTGAAACCCAGATTTTGTTGGTTACCGGGTTAATCGCCACACCCGTTGGTTGTGAAGTAAATGTCACCGATGTTGTCGCGTTATTCCCTCCGTCGATGACCGTGACGTTGCTGCTGAGCTCATTCACCACATAGACCTTGTTGGTCACCGGGTTCACCGCCACGGCCCTCGGAGACGACCCTACCGCTACAGTGGTGGTCGTATTGGTGGCCCCGTCGATGACCGTGACGTTATCGCTGCCGGAATTTACCACGTAGACCTTGTCGGTCACCGGGTTCACCGCCACAGCATAGGGAAAGACGCCCACTGCCACTGTGGTGACGTCATTGGTGGCCCCGTCGATGACCGTGACGTTATTACTTATTACATTCGCCACGTAGACCTTGTTTGTCATCGGGTTCACCGCCACAGCAGAGGGCCTGACGCCCACTGCCACTGTGGTGGTCGTATTGGCCACGCCGTCGATGACAGTGACGTTGTTGCTGAGCTCATTCACCACATAGACCTTGTTGGTCATCGGGTTTACCGCCACAGCAAAGGGATCGGCCCCTGCCGCCACCGTGGTGGTTGCGTTGGTGGCCCCGTCGATGACCGTGACATTGTTGCTGCGATAGTTGGCCACATAGACCTTGTTGGTCACCGGGTTCACCGCCACGGCAATGGGATCGGCCCCTGCCGCCACCGTGGTGGTTGCGTTGGTGGCCCCGTCGATGACTGTGACACTGTCACTTGAGCGGTTCCCCACATAGATCCTGTTGGTCACAGGGTTCACCGCCACAGCATAGGGATTGTTGCCGGTTGCCGCTACCCCGGTGAATATATATTCAGCCGTTGCCGGCAGTGCCGTGAGCAGCAGAAACCAGACTGCCGTCAGAAAAGCCGGCAGAAGTGAGACGGAACGGGTAAAGCCGGAGGTAAGCTTTCTGGCGGACGTTAGTTGAGAGTACATTCAGGTGCCTCCTTCAGGAGTTGTAAAACAGACTGTATGGGGAGAAGTGATGGTCAAGTGTTCATGTGTTCATGTCTATTCCAGCAATCGCTCGCTTGATTCATCCCGGAAATACACGGTCAACGGATTGATTTGCAACTGGCAGCAGAAAATGCATTGCCGAACATGACAGTCACGGCTAAAGACATTGGTGAGTTCCATTAAATCCGTCAAGACAAAACCGGTGCAATCAAAAATATTGTAAACCCAGTCCCGGTTTTGGCAAATATACCCCTGGTCCGATGTTTGAACGCCCCCCATCCGGGCCTGATTAGCAAAATTCTATCTCAACTAGCTATACAAATAGATATTACCAGCAAATTCGAAATGTTAGATATAGATCCACGTAGCAAGTGTGCCACATGACCGCCGTTGTTCTGCCACAACCGTTCCCGCGATGATGCATGCTATGCTTGCATAATAAACGGCACATCGTTTATTCTTTACAAGGTTTCATTATCTATTTGTTAAGCAAATTATTCGCGTCACCCTGTTGTCTCTTTCCCCCCCACCAAAACTACGCTGCCGCTTTAGTGTGTAACATAGCATCTCATCCTGAATCACGTTTTCCAGCAGAGGAGGCTCAACCATGCGAACCAAGGGGATACGATCCATTTCAGCGGCACTGTTCATGGTCCTGTTTTCAATTGCCGCAGCCCTGGCGGCCCTACCCCAGACCATCAATTGGTAATTAGGGTAATTAGGGACACTCCCCGTATTTCTGTTGCTAATGTGCATACCTGACGGTATTCTCTTACCCATGCCAAGAATAGCCCGCATCATAGCCCCCGGATACCCACACCACATCACGCAACGCGGCAACAACCGCGCTACGGTATTCTTCGATGATGAGGACCGACAGGTATATTTGAAGTTGCTGGCAGGTTACACTCAGAAGCATCATGTGCAGATCTGGGCTTATTGCCTGATGAGCAACCATATTCATCTGCTCGCCGTACCCGAGACGGAAACCGCCCTGTCGCGCGGCATCGGCCTTGCCAATCAGATGTACACCCAGTATCTCAATCGAAAGCTTAAGCAGTCAGGTCGCATCTGGCAAAACCGGTTCTTTTCTTGTGTAGTCGAAAACGAGCAATATCTTTGGGCTGTCGCACGCTACATCGAGCGCAACCCTATTAAGGCAGGACTCACTACGAATGTTGCAGAGTATCAGTGGTCCAGCGCCAAAGCCCATGTGTCAGGCACACATGACCCACTGCTGGCGGCAGATTCCTGGCTTTCACCACAGGAGCACAATGCGTATCAGGAATTTGTGGCCTTTGAAGATGAAGAAACGGATAGCGCCATCCGCAAGGCCACTAACTCGGGACGGCCTTTTGGATCGGAGTCCTTCGTTGACATGCTGGAAGTTAGGTTGAATCAGGTACTCAAACCAAAGAAACCTGGGCGCCCTAAAAAGAAAACCGGGGAGTGTCCCTAGTTTACCCGGGGAGTGTCCCTAGTTTACCCAACTGGCGGATTTGTGCATGTACGTTTCCTTTCCCATGGTTGTGACCGTTATTTTCCGGCAGGAGCCATGCCAGCCGATGACGCAAGAGAGATCTCAAAAACACCCCCCGCTTGGGAAAAGCGCACCCGGTCTTGAAGAATCTCCGTAATCCTGGCCCCGGAGATGACCGTCCCTTCCTGCGTGAGGAATCCGTTGACAACGGCACGACGGGCGCGGCGATCCTCCTGCCAGGCGATTCCGGAGAGCTTTATGTCGGCGGGCGGCGCCACTGACGGGGGTTTCTGCTCCTTCATCCGCTTTCTCAGCTCCTGTATGGTAATAAGGGCAGCCGAATCTTCCACGCTCTGGGCAGATGGCTTGGCGGCAGGGGCCTTGACGGCAACGGAGCGCTGCTGTTCGATTGTCCTCGCCGGTGGCGCAGGGGGCGCAACCGTGGCTTTGGGCACCGGTCTCACCTGCGGTTGGGGCGCAGGCAACGCCGCTGCCGTTCTTGATGCTGCCGTTCCTGATGCTGCTACCGGAGGCGTCACCGGTGGCTGAGGCACCACCGACACGGGGGGGGGAGACGGAATCACTGGAGAAGGCGGCGTGGCATCAGGGGCAGAACTTCTGGCGGAAGGTTTGGGAACAGTACGGCCCTTTTCCGGCTTCAGGAAAAACCATGTTGCCCCGAATGTCGCCAGTGCAACGATTACCGCAATCACCAGGAGTGCCCGCCACATACCTCCTGGGGAATCGGGACGCTGATCACTGCTGAACAGTTCATCGGTAATGCTGGACATACCGGTGCCGCGTGATTTTTTCAGCTTCTCATGCTCATTTTTTTTCAACGCATCAAGAAGGTAGCTCATACTCAGCCCACCCCGCCAAGCAACCACGAATAGAACCACCGTATCACACCCCTGTGGCCCGCTCCGGGCTCGGCACTACTGATGATCTTCCCGGCCATGGTAGCAGTCACCACCGTGCTCTCGCGCGTCCAGGCGAGCACCAACGCCTGTTCACAGGCAATGTTGATAAGACGCGGAACACCTCGCGAGAATGTATAGATCTTCCTGACGGCACCCTTGGAAAACAGTTGCGGGATATGGCATCCGGACACCTTCAAACGGTGGCTGATATACTCACCCGTATCACGGAAACCGATCGGCGCCAGGCTGCAGCGCACCGCAATGCGCTGGTTGAGCTGGCGGAGGTCATGCCGGCCAAGCACATCGTTGAGTTCGGGCTGCCCGGCAAGGACGATCTGGATCAGTTTGTTCTGTTCGGTCTCCAGGTTGGAGATCATGCGCAGCTGTTCGAGCACCTCAGGGGCAAGGTTCTGCGCCTCGTCTATCACCAGCACAGCAATACGACCGGCGGCATGCTGTTCGATCAGAAAGCGGTTTAGCGTCTCCAGGTAACCACCGTTATCATCTGCTGCCTGAAGATTGAACTCCCTGCAGATGCTTGCCAGCAGCTGTTCCCCCGACACGCACGTATTGAATATCAGTGCGCTGCTGTATCTTCCCGGATCAAGACGGGTCAGCAGCGTCCGCAGAACCGTGGTCTTGCCGGTGCCGACTTCGCCGGTCATGGCAATAAAGCCGGCACGGCTGTCGATACCGTACATCAGCCTGCCGAACGCATCGCGGTGTTTGCCGCTCAGGTAGATGAACTGAGGATTGGGGGTGACGGTAAACGGCTTTTCGCTGAAGCCGAAAAAATCGCAGTACATCGGGGGCTACTTACCCTCACGAACTTTCAGTATCTCGGACTCAACCGCAGACCGTGCAGTCCAGGGATAGGGATAGGGATAGAGGACAAAAAGGATCGGAATTTGCTTTTTCAGTGAAAAACAATAACACCCGAAATGAGCAGCAGTCAATCTGATTTTCTGGAATTTGAGCGAGTTTTGAGTGAAACAGAGAACCAACCGAGAAGTTATTGACCTGCTGACTGTCTAATGTGCGTCATCGCCTGCAACCAACCCTTCGACACCGCTCAGGGCAGGCACTTGACCTGCAAAATGCAGGATATTATCCTCAAGGGAGCCCAGCCCATCACCTGTCGGCCGGGAGAACTGCTGGAGCCGGCGAATTTTGTCGAGGAACGGCTCAAGCTGGAAGAGAAACTCGGGCATCGAGTGGATGATAAGGCGCTCATTTCGTCGATACTCTACCCGCATGTTTATCCGGAGTTCGACCGGCATCGCCAGGAGTACTCCGATACCTCGGTGATTCCGACGCCGATCTTCTTCTACGGCCTGGAGCCGGGGCAGGAGACCTCCCTGGACATCGAGCCGGACAAGACCCTGATCATCAAGCTAAATGCCATCGGCAGGGTCCAGGCGGACGGCACCAGAACGGTATATTTCGAACGGAACGGCAATGCCCGGTCGGTCACGGTGCGCGCTCAGTCGGTGCAGACCGACGAGGCAGTGCGGGAGAAGGCGGACCTGGTCATCGTCATGGAATGATGACGGATCGTTCTACCCAGACAGAAACCCCCCGCTTCCGGATGGAAAGCGGGGGTTTTTATTTCCGGTGAAGCGTTCTTTAGCCGACTATTCCAGTTCCCGGACTGCCTTGATGATGGCCTCTGTGCTGATTTCGTTGGCGCCGTAGAGGGTCCTGGTCTTCTTTGTCGCGCTGTTGGTGATGATGATGGTTGGGGTTCCCTTGACCTTGAACTGATCGGAGAGGGCCTGGAACCGCCCCATGGTCTGGGTGACCTCCAGGAAGCTCAGCTGCTTATAGGTGACCTTGAGGGGAGCCACGGCGGCGTCAACATCCTTGGCGGTCGGATTTTTCGTCCGCTTGGCTAGATCGAAGAGCGCCCGACGGAGTTCAATGTACTTATCCTTCTCTTTGGCTGCAAAGGAGAGGTGGAAGGGAACAAAATTCATGGCCTCCGCATGAATCGCCTTGTCGATGAACTGCACCTTTGCCTTCTTGGCAATGGTCGGGAAGGCCGCCTTTATGGCCGGTTCAGCTTTGATACAGCTGGGGCAGAACCAGTCGGAGAAGACGTAGACCTCCACCTTGCTGTTCTGCTTGCCGAGGGCAATGTTCAGGTCGCTGGCCTGGGCCTCAGACTTGGTCATCCCCACCAGGCTGAGGCTGAAGCTGATTGCAGTGGCGGCCAGGAGCAGGGCGGCTTTGCCGAAAAAATTACCGGTCATGACTATGGTTTTCCTCTGTGTTGACAGAACGCCGATCACGCGCACCAGCACCAGCAGGCCGACAACTGTGGCAATGCCGAGGCAGAGCGGGCACCAGGCTTGGATGACGTTCTTTTGCAGATGAATAAAGGTGATTTCCGCGCCCACGCCCCCGCCCAGGAGTAGATCGCCAAGGAGGGGGGGGGACTGTCGCACCAGTTGCAGCGCCGCGAATGCAAGAAAGAAGGCGGTTCCGATCAGGTGGAGTTTCATGCCGAACAGTCGATACTGGTGGGCATCAGTACAGCCGCCGAAATTGCAGAGGTCGGTAGCCGAGAGCAGGGAGAGGGAAAGGCCGATGGCAATGAGCAGCCACGTAGCGATGCGGGTGGAACGGGTCATGATACTCTTTCGATGCGTTCACGTTTGACAGCAAGTGCGTACTAACCATAGAGCAGTCGTTGGCCGAATGGCAAGCTGAAAAGGGGTGGGCAATGGTGTCTGCCTCATTTAATGAAGTGTTGCTTATTGGCACATGAGCGAGACCCGGATCTTGCCACCTTCCGGTGTGAACTTCATTGCGTTCACCAGGAGATTGGCAAGTACCCGGCCCATCAGGCTTCTGTCAAGGGCAACCTCGCTTCTGTCCCCGTCCGTATCCAGGCTGATCTCTATATCCACATGTTCGGCGGCCTTGCTGAAACGCTCAACCGCCGCCGCGATCTCCGCCGGGCAATGGGGACGAAGCGTGACCGGCATCATACCCGCCTCGAAAAGGGATAAAAGGAACTTTTTCAATGAGTTCCAACATGTCTGCCTCCGTATGTGTGTGGGATTATACCGCATGGTCCTGTCGGACATCGTGAATCGGTTTTCTCATGCGCAGGCGCCCCGCCACGCTGCATGAGGCGAGCAGCAGCAGGGCTGCGCCGGCCGCCGGATGTGCGATGGCCATAACCAGCGGGGTCAGCAGCAGGCGCACCAGGAGGCGGAGTGTCGCATGTTGTGCGATGAACGCGGCGATTGGCGGGCTGATCCGGTAATACCAGGCCACAAAGGCCTGCCCGGCCGCGTTGGTCAGCAGGTAGTTGTCACGGAATTCCCGCAGGATGCGTACCTGAGGGTGCAGATAACTGCCGTAGGCGGCCGTGGCGATGAAACAGCCTCCCCCTCCCCCTCCGTCAGATGCCGCGGGAGTAGCCGCTGCCGTCGGGGTGGCTACCACCGGGTCCGTGCCCTGGCTGCTGCCGTCGGTGCTGAAATTGGCATTCTGGGTGCTGTCGCCGCTGGTGTTGGCCAGGAGTAGTACGATTTCAGCGGCACTGAGCACATTCGGAATGGTCACGGAGGATGGGTAGGTCGTGGAGAAGCTGAATTCGGTGACATTCCCCGCCGAGTCTTTTCGAAAGGCCCGTGCCGCGATGGCCGGTGTGCCGTTGACCGTGATGGTCAGGCTGTTGCCGGGTAGGACAGTGGGGGTGAATTTGTAGTATTGAAAGGAATATTGCTCAAGAGTGGCTTTCGGCAGCGGAGTGGAGCCGCTGTTGACCGGGTAACTGCTGTAGGAGGGAGATACCGGGATGTAGCTCAGTTTGCTATTGGTTCGGTCGGCCGCCAAGGACCATTCGTTTTGCAGGTAGACGCGTCTGGCGAAGCCGAGGAAATCCGTGGGGAGGTTCCCGGCGATGGCGTTGTTGATGACCGGCAACATGGGGATCACGCCGGCGGTGTTTGGGGAAAGCGGGGCGATGTTCTGCCAGAAGGTCAGCAGGATAGCGGGTGAGTGTTGTTCGGTCAGGTAGCGGTTGAAGATCCAGCGTCCGTAGCCGGCGCCGGTGCTAAGGGCATTTGCATCTACTGCCAGATCAATCCGTTTGGTGCTGTTGCCGAACCAGGCCGGGACATAGCCATAGTTTTTGCTTATGGCCGGATAGAGTATGGCTTCGTAATATGTGGAGGTTGCTTCGGCAAACCAGACATCGAAAAATACATTGTAGCCGAACTGGATGGCATGGTGGAACTCGTGGGCCGAGGTGATCTGCAGATTCTGCAACGGGGTAAAGTTGCTGTAGATGCCGGCGGTGAAGTCCTTGTCGATCTCAATATAACTGCCGTAGGCGTTGGGAAAACCGGCGGAAGACGCTGCAGTTGTTGCGGTGGTCTGTCCATATTTCTGTTGTGCTGCCAGGCTGCGCAGATAGACGTGGTAGGGGGCTGCGGGCGGCGACTGGTACCCCAGCCCTTGATAGCTTGATAAGGCGGATTCGAACGCGGCGGCTACCTTCGCAACCCAGCCGGTAACGGACTCGGGAGCGGTGGGTGTTGGTGCATCGCTGCCCGTGGTTGCATAGTGGATCACAAAATTTGCCGAGGTAGCGGTAGCTTCACCCGCAAGTACCGGCGCGGAAAGCTGTTTGGCCAGAGTCTGTTGCGTGGCCGGTTGCAATTGGTTCCAGTCACGCTGCAGATCGAGCTTGAGTGGTGTCCCGCAACTGGCCTGCGGCGATTCCGAGGTTGACAGTAAGCTTGATTTCAGGGCGGACGCGTTGGTTGGTTCGCCGAACTGTTGCAGGTAGTAATCGTCCAGAGCAGCGGCCTGAACGGGCCGTGTCAGTGCAAGCAGGGTCAGGATCGCCAGGGTCGCCGATTTAAAGGTTTGCAGGTACATTAGTCCACCATCCTTCTGCCTGTCCGCAGCGGGACAAGCCGGGTTGTGCCTCTCTCTACTACCGCTTCGGCCCGGAAGGCGCCACTGCCAAGCAGATAGCTGCCTTCGGGGAGCATGGCCACAAATAACCGTTTTCATCGCTCTGGACAGTCGTCAGCAGCGTCTGGCCGGAGGATATGGTGATGGAGACTCCCGGGGCGGGATTTCCATTTGGTATTTCTATTTTACTTTGATGTTTTCAACAATTAGCTTTCCAGAAACAATTGTTAGTTTGCCTAGTAAGGTGGTATAGGTCCCGGTGTTGCTGTTAAAGAGACTGTCATACCCACCCGACAGGGTAAAGGCTGTCCCGGCCGGTTTGTTTACGGCCAGGTTTTCGGTGAAATTGATGGCCCTGGCCTGGACAATGCCGCCTGCACCTACCGCACCGGTTGCGGTGGTCAGGGTCGGATAGTCGGAGCCGCCCATGATGTGTGTATTTGGGGCGGTAGTATATGTCGCCGTCACGTTGCGGCTGGCGCTCATTGTCAGAACACAGTCACCAGTGCCAGTGCAATCGCCGGTCCAGCTGCCGAAACGTGAATTGCTATCGTTTGTGGCGCGGAGTGTCAGGATGGTACCGCCGTAGTACGAGGCGGCCGGGCAGCTGCCGCTGCTGCTGAGTACGCAGTTGTAGGTTGCCCCGGGCGTGATGCTGTTGATCGATCCGCCGCCGCTACCGCTGAAAGATACGTTCAGGTTGTACTGGGGGAGTGCCTGGAATGTTGCGGTCACCGTCTTGGCGGCATTCATGGTCACGGTGCAGGTGGTGGCCGTGCCGGAACATGCCCCGCCCCAGCTGGCAAAGATTGAGCCGGGATTGGGTACTGCCGTGAGAATGATCGTGGAGTCCGGGACGAAGTTGCCGGTTCCGCTGGTACCGTTCCATGCTAAGGTGCCTGGGAACGCTGAGACAGTGCCGCTGCCGGAAGCGGTGGCGTTCAGGGGGCGGGTGGACCCATGGAGCCTAAAAATATACATATCGGTGTTGCTGTTCCCCAGGTCATAAGACCCCACCGTTACGATCTTGCCGTCTGACTGAACTACAATCCCATTGGCACTGTTACCCCAATCTGTACTGCCGTTCACATAGCCATAATTCCCGTAATTGAAGGTGCCGTCAGTTGTTCCGTCATTATTCAGGCGTACGAGGTACTGATCGCGATCACTGTTCCCAAAGTCAATGGCGCCTGCAACCAGAATTTTGCCGTCCCGCTGGATGGCCACAGCCCGACCTTCGTCAGATCCGTAATATCCAAAGTAAATATAACCACCGTAGCCGAAGGAACCGTCAAATGTTCCATCGCTGTTCAGGCGCCTCACGATGATATCGGTATCATTGGCACCCCAGTCGATCGTGCCAACGACGACTACTTTGCCGTCCGGCTGGATGCTCAATGCATTGCCGCCGGAAAGGCCGGAATTGCCAAACGTGACATAACCGTACGGGTTGTTGAATGAGGTGTCGAATGCGCCACTGCCGGTTAGTCTGCAGAGTAGTGTGTCACTGTTGACGCCGTCCCTGCTGGCTTTCCCGGTAAAGACGATCTTGCCGTCAGATTGAATAGCCACCGCTTTCCCCTGGTTGGCATAACCGGTGCTGAAGGTAAACCAGCCACTTGAGCCGAAAGACGAATCTACTGCTCCAGTGCTGGCGAGACGCAACAGAAAAATACTTTTATTGTTATTGCCATAATCCCAACTGCCGATGACCACGATTTTCCCGTCGGATTGAATGGCCACGCCGTTGGCGCTGTCCAGACCGGTACCGCCAAATACAAAGTAACCTGTGGTATTGAAGGTCGTATCCAGGGTGCCGTTGCTGTTGAGGCGAAACACAACAAAGTCGCTATCAGTGGCTCCGTAATCGAAGTTGCCGACAACCACGATCTTTCCATCGGGCTGCAGTGCCACTGCAGTGCCGGTGTCTGCTCCCGCCCCCGTCTGGCCCGACACATCATAGTGCCCTGTGCTGTTAAAGCTCGTATCCAGGGTTCCGTTAGTGTTATAGCGCAGGACTTCAATATTCGTATTACCTCCGCCGTAATCGTACGTACCGACAGAGATGATTTTGCCATCGGGTTGCAAGGCGACGGCGTTGGCAGCATCTTTTCCGGTAGAGCCAAATCTCATGGCACCGTAGGGGCTGGAAAAACTTAAATCCCTGATCTGGTCGAACCAGATATTGTCATTGTATGGATCCGATATGTTGCCCAAGGCATCCCTGAATCGGACTAAAACTGTTTTGTATTCGGATGACAAAGGGGACATGGTCCACTGTTTGCTGCCGGAGAAAGTCTCCCAGGGGGTCCAATCAACATCAGATTCGTTCTTGAAACTCATATCGCCGCCACCGGAAGGGGGGGTGAGGCTGAGAGTCACTTGCTTGTAATTGGTAACCTGCGCATCGCCATTGATGATGACCCCGGCGGCAATGGCGTGAAGTGGCAAAATTAAGATGGTGAACAGGAGGAATGCAGTCCAGGAGAAAGGTCTCATCAAAGATGGTGTCATGGTGAATATCCTCCGAATGTCTATCAAAAGCTGTTGACAGCTTATCACTGTCAACAGCTTTCAGACCCTACTTGCGACCTCTTTAGCAATATATTAATTATTGATTTACAGCACCCTGTTCTTCACCGGGGAATCGGGTGATGTCAACTCTTTCTTCTGAGGGCGGTTTTACTGTTCCTGGAACACCCACACTCATCAACAAGTTCCCAAGTACTGGTATGTTATCAATCCTCTGTCCAAGAAGCCCATTTTGGGGTTTGATAAATATCCCTCTACCCACATCGGTGAGGATATTGTCAACGCGCCCAAGTAACGCCCCAGTGTGTTTGAGTTTACCCTCATTGGCGAGACTGATAAAGTCTCCAGTGACGGCACTCACGTCAATCGGCGCCTCTTTGGCTAACAAGCCGACATGACTGACAATAGCCGTAGAGTTTAGAGGAGTACCGTATACAATTTTGTCAGTAGGGGTCTTGACATCCATAGGGATACCCAGAAAGTTAACATAACCTTGGCCAATAGCGCCTATGCTTATTCTACCCAGATCATGGCAGGTTGCACAGGCTACATGTTTAGTGTGGCAGACCCAGCAGTCGGTATCACTCTGGGGAGCGATCCCAAAATGGTGTTCCTTACCTTTATATCCAGGGTGGCAGTTATTGGTGGTGCAGGTTCCAACAGTTCTATTGGTAAGTTTAGCCAATGTGGGGGCAACGTCGACGGGAGAGATCCCTTTAGCTTCGCCACCCACTAATCCGGCCAAGGGGGTGTTACTAAAAATGTTCCAGAGAAGACCGGAAACCCCAGCAGGTTTGCCTTCCACTGGCGCTGGGGTATCTTCGGTCGAGCAGGCGGCGCCGAGGGCCGCGGCCACATCAAGGATCTCCTGGTCGGTCATCTGGATGGTCTGCATGGCGGGATAATTTGCAATGCCGGCCTTGATCCGCTGGTAGGTCGCACCCTTCTTCGCAGAGTTCTCCAGGGCGCCATGGCATGACGCGCACTTCGCGGCATACAGGCTTGCGCCATTTGCGGTGTCGCAAGTGGTCCCCGTGCTCGCGGGCTTCTCGCAGGCGGCGCCAAGGGCGGCGGCAACGTCGTAAATCTCGTCGTCCGTCATCTGAATGGACTGCATGGAGGAAACATTTGCAATGCCGGCCTTGATCCGCTGGTAGGTCGCACCAGCCTTCGTGGAGCTGGCCAGGGCGCCATGGCATGACGCGCACTTCGCGGCATACAGGCTTGCGCCCTTTGCGCTGTCGCAGCCGCCCAAGGCTTGGCTCATCGTCGTTTTACCGACGCTTGCCGGCGCGCTGGCCGTACGCGCAGCGCCCGAATCGCCGCAGCCCGTCAGCGCGAGCACGGCCATGAGGGCAAACAAAGACAGGAAGGAAACAGTTATATTCTTCGTGGTCATTTTTTACTCCTTTTCTTTTGTGTCGTTTTTAGTAGGACACTTCTTCCACACATACGAGAGTGACGATACATCCCTGGTTCAAACTTCATTCATTCTGTAAGAAGAGCCGCCATCACCTCCTTCTTTACGGCTGAGCAGTCATGAGATGTCTTCCGCGCTTCCCGGCATGTTGCTACAACCCTCCGGCAAGTCCGGTGAGACCGCTTCCCGATCCGCCCAGAACACCGCCGACAATCGGCAGGCCACTACCCGTTCCGCTCAACAGACCGCCGACAACCGGCAATCCGCCGCCGGTGCCGCCCAACAGATCGCCGACAATCGGCAGACCGCTTGTTCCGCCACCCAATAGGCAATCAACCGGCTTACATATCCTCCTTTCTCTTATTATTCGTGCTGTTTCGGTAGAAACAGTGCCGCATGGGGAGGAGTGCTTGTAACTATTAGGAGCTTTTGAGTCTGCTAGCTCCCTTTTGCGAGCACACCATCCAGCAATTCAGGCAATCAGATCATTTATGCATGTGCTGTACTCATTTAAGACTTATTGTGTCCTGTTGCTCCCTTTTGCGAGCACACCATCCGGCAATTCAGGCAATCAGATCATTTATGCATGTGCTGTACTCATTTAAGACTTATTGTGTCCGGTTGCTCCCTTTTGCGAGCACACCATCCAGCAATTCAGGCAATCAGATCATTTATGCATGTGCTGTACTCATTTAAGACTTATTGTGTCCGGTTGCTCCCTTTTGCGAGCACACCATCCGGCAATTCAGGCAATCAGATCATTTATGCATGTGCTGTACTCATTTAAGACTTATCGTGTCCGGTTGCTCCCTTTTGCGAGCACACCATCCGGCAATCCAGGCAATCAGATCATTTATGCATGTGCTGTACTTGTTTAAGACTTATTGAGTCCGGTAAGCCAAAGGATGTGGCAGCTGCGGCAGATAGACCCAGCTTTCACTTTCCCGAGGGTTTTGCATGCATGTCGGTCCGCTGAAACACGCATCGGGGAGGGGACGGTAACGTACGGTGCTGCTGTTTGTGGCTTTAGGACCTTACATATCCGCTAGCTCTGTTTTGCTGGCAAATTATTCACCGATTCGGGAGATCGGGACACGGTCATAGACAGATGGTGTATTCAAGATCTTTTGAATCCAGTATATCTAAAATTATACCAAGCGTTTCAAATGGTTAGCTTGGAGTTCAATAAGATCGCCTTTTACTTGTTTAGGCAAAACCATGTGTTACTTGTTAAATAGTTAGCAAGTATTCATTTGTTATTTGTTATAATTAGTACGCCCCAATATAATGGCTGTCAAGTGTTTTTTTAAATATTTATCAGTAACGTCCGGTTAGGTTTTTGCTTTACACTTCTTTTTCTTTAACTATCTGATTTTGTTTGACTTGCTATGATCAAAAGGGGCTACCAGATTTTAAAAAGGTTCTCGATGGCTACAAATAGGCAGGGGGCTAAAAGGAGGCAGGGGGCTAGCACTTAATTGAAAGAGAATAGAGTAATTCGTGCCTGGGGAATTCTGGGGACAGAGGAATTCTGGTGACAGTATATGTAATTGACAAGCATCTCGTTTCTGCTATTGTCCACTCATGGCACGAATTGCGCGAGTTATAGCCCCCGGCGTCCCCCACCACATCACCCAGCGCGGTAACCGCCGACAACTGGCCTTTTTCCGTGACGACGATTATACCGCCTATATTGACCTGATGGCCGAATGGTGCGGCAAATATCATGTAGAGATCTGGGCATGGTGCCTGATGCCTAATCACGTTCACTTGATTGCCGTGCCTGAAACCGAAGAAGGACTGGCCCGTGCGATTGGCGAAGCACA
>Ga0209464_10000010_pt1 | contig 214935 bp, 193 predicted proteins | sample DOMMetBare1Fresh_2_FD_187473 | JGI IMG/M metagenome (GOLD analysis project Ga0209464, IMG submission 187473) | Wetland sediment microbial communities from St. Louis River estuary, USA, under dissolved organic matter induced mercury methylation -... | ecosystem: Environmental > Aquatic >...
CCCGAACACGGAAGTTAAGCCCCTCAGGGCCGATGGTACTGCACGGGTAGCTGTGTGGGAGAGTAGGTCGCCGCCGGGAATAAACCCAAAGAGCCCCGCAACCAGAAATGGATGCGGGGCTCTTTGCGTTTAAGAATCAGAAAAGCAGTCAGGGGCGCAAGCTATTGGCATTGACATAAAATGCAGTGAGATGCTATAGGTTACACCCGATAAGCTGACACTAATCCTTTCTGAACACGGACCGAGGGAACTCCCATGAAACTTACCCACCTGTTATCGTTGATTGGAGTGTTTTTAGTGCTCCTGACGGTCGCCGTGACCCAAGAGATTACGGTGAAGCACAATGGCACATTAGCCATGAAAACCAGATTGGCCTTTGCGCAAGTTACCGGCACGGTCACGATTAGTCCCAGCCCGATAGTAGCTGGTCAACCGATCACCTTGACTGTCTCCGATGCCGATCTGATAAGTGTCGCAACAACTACGGTTACCATACAGAACAGTGCGACCGGCCAGAGTATCGTCGTTACGTTGACCCAGACCGGCGCCGGTACCGGTGTGTTTACCGGGACGCTGAGCACCGCCAATGCCACCGGCGTTGGCACATCGACGGTTCTGAATGTGCAGGATGGCAACTCGGTTACGGTAACCTATATCGATGCATTGAAAATCGACGGAACCAGCGGTTCGGTCACCGCGGTCGCTTCGGTCACCGCCCCGGCCACGGCAACAACACCTACCACGGTCACCGGAGTGACGTCCACATTCCTGAACAGCTCGTCGGTCAGGCTGAACTGGGACAAAAATAGCAGTGCCGGGGTCACCGGCTATAAGCTCTATTTCGGTACCGCTTCGCGCCTCTATAACGGGACCAGCGCCGAAGGTGCCTCACCGCTCGGTTTTGGAAACAGATCGACGACGACCAAGACCCTGACTCATTTGCCCGCACCGGTGCTCCCGTCTCTGCCCGTGGTAGCCAATGTTGCCCTGGCCCCCCAGAATCAGGCCATCGCCGTCTCGTGGAGTGCCACTGCCGGCGCCACCGGATACAAGATCTACTACAGCACGACTTCATTTGACAGCGGGACCCTGCCGACTAATCCCGTACCTATCACAGTCGGAAACACAACCTCCTATACGCTTACCGGGCTCACCAATGGGACGCGCTACTATGTTGCCGTGACCGCGATTGCCGAGCCCCGCTACTATTTTGCTGTTACGGCTGCCAAGGATTTCACGGCGGCTTCGAATCCGGGATCTACGAATGAAAGCGCTTATTCTGCGGAAGCGAGCACGGTCATGAATTCGACAATCGCGGAAGGCACCTTCACTCCTCCGCCCGCGAGTATCATTCCCGAAGTGATCGTTGCCTTTCCGAACCTGAAAAACGAAGGATGCTTTATTGCCACCGCTGCCTTTGGGTTTTATTCCGCTCCCCAGGTGCAGGTTTTGCGCGACTTCCGGGACCGCTATCTCCTGACCAATGCTCCCGGCAGGGCCTTTGTGGCGTGGTACTATCACTATGGACCGCAGGGTGCCCATTTCCTGAATCAGCATCCCATATTCAAGCCGGTTGTGCGCCTGGCATTACTGCCTTTGATTGTGGTGGCGCTGTTTTTGATTTCAACGCCCGTGGCGGTCAAGATACTTGTCATGCTGAGTATGATTATTACTTCAGCTTTCCTGGTGCGTAGAAGAATACTGCTGTGTAACGGAGGCGTACAGTGAAAACTCTTATTCTACTGGCAGTGCTCCTCTGTGTTCCCACGTTCGTGTCGGCAGCCGCCTGGGACAATGACAGCCCGAACTGGTCACTGGAACTCAAGGGTGGCCTGTTTTATCCGGATGTTACCGATTGGTCAAAGTATTACGGAAAGAAATTTACCGGCGAGTATGGCGGAGCGGTGTCCTACAAACTATTTCGGCAGTTGGAAGTGGGAGTGGAGGCCAGTTACATTACCGCTACGGGATCGGGAGTGGCACCGCTAAATGGTGTCTTGTCCGGCGAGGTGACCACACAACGCGTTCCGGTGAATGTTTTTCTTCTCGCGCGCGGTGTCTTCTACGAAAAGCAGCTGCTGGTGCCCTATGTGGGCGGGGGCTGGAATCGCACCTTCTACTGGCAGGAGATCAAACATCAGGGCAAAGTGAACGGTTCAGTGAATGGATATGTCGGCCGGGCTGGTCTGCAGGTACTGCTGGATGGGATCGATACCGACGCATCCGAAAGCCTCAACACGGATTATGGGGTCAGGCACTCATACTTCTTTGCGGAAGGAAAATACACGAACGCCATGGCTTCCACGGCTACCTCCGGTTCGGTGAATCTGGGTGGGACCAGTTGGCTGGGCGGGTTTCTATTCGAGTTCTGATTCGCGCCGCTATCAGGTGCTGACTGTTTCAGGAAAGGCCTCCGGGGATAACAACCTTGGAGGCCTTTTTTAATTATGTGCCAACACGGGCGGAAGAGTAAGGTGATTGACTTATTTGATGATCAGCCGTTGTACCTTCAGAAGGCCGTTGTTAGTGATGGTGAGTTTGCCCCTTGATGTTGTATAACCGCTGTTGTTGGTAAAGTTGGAGTTAAAGCCGCCTGTCATGGATATGGTTTTGGTAATGTTCAGTGCGTCAGCAAATGGTGTCAACGTGCTATTGTCACGCAGTTGGATAATTTGACCCGTTGTTGCTGCGTCAATGGCCTCAATAATTGTGGCGTAGGTGCCGCTGGACTGGCTGCTGAATTTAACCAGTTTATCCCGATTAAAGGTGCCGGTCACATTAGCCGGACCGTTCATGGTTACGGCACAATTCCCGTTACCTAGACAGGCATTGCCGTCGTTGCTCCAACCGCTAAAGGTTGAATGGTACGAGCTGGATGAGTCCGGCGCAGCCGAAAGGGTGACGGATGTGCCGCCGATGAAATAGGCGGGAGTACAGGCACTGCCTGCGCTGCCGCTACAATTGATGCCCGCCGGAGCGCTGTTGACAGAACCATAACCGCTGCCGGCAAAGTCGAAGCCCAGCTGGTAGTAGGCCGGTGAGAAGGCGTTTACCTGTATGTCGTCCAGATGGATGTCGTTGCCACAACCGCTTATGCCATTGAAGAGCAGGTAGTTTGCGGCGCCGGTGTACGTGGCGGGAATGGCGAAGGTGTACTGGTACCACCCCGTATTACCATTGTAGCGATATATGCTGCCGAGCAGGCTTGCGCCGGTGAGCGTGGCAGCTGTATTGACATACACGTCAACACGGTCCGGGGAACTATAGTACTGCGTATCATGGTACATCCAGAAGCTGGCCTTGGCCCCCGATCGAGCGCTCAGGGAAAATGGCGCTGAAGCGAGAAGCGCGCTTGCGCCTGAAGAAATATCGGCTGAATTAAAATAGACCAGGTTGTTGGATGAATGAGCCGAGGTACCGGATGGTTGTACCGTTTTGTTGTGAGTCTGCCACCTGCCCGTCCCGCTGGATGACCAGCCGTTGGGCAATTCAGAAGGGGTGACACTGTCAAAATTCTGGGGAAACGGTGTGGGGATTACCTGTTGTGACGTGGTGTACGCCAGGCAACTGGCGGCATTGCCGCCGTTTAAACCGCTACAGTTCCAGTTCCAGGGTCCGCTGCCGCTGACTGCTGACGGGGTACTGCTCGTGCTGAAGCAGAGGTTGGCAGAGGGGGTAGCGTTGAAAGCCTGGTTATGGGCGCTTCCGCAGACACCGTTGACCGGGCTGCCTTTGATGGCGTTAACAGCCGCATCAAGCTGAATCCGAGGTTTGACGATAGTGTTGCGGCTGTCCGTGACGCTCTTGCCGGTTGCGTTGAGGGCGCTCAATACCTCGCTCACGCTGGCCGTCGGGTTTGCCGATTTGAGGACCGCCCAGGCAGCGGCTACATGGGGGGTCGCCATGGAAGTGCCTGAGAAATAGTCAAAGCCACTCCCCGGGGTTGATGATTGAATCATTGACCCCGGAGCGAGCAGGTTAAGCATCGAAGCGCTGTTTGAATAGCTTGCCACCAGATCGGTCTTGTCGGTGGCGCCGACACTGATGGCGGTCGAGATGCAGGCCGGCGCGGAAATGGCGTTGGTTGATCCGCCATTTCCCGAGGCGATCACCGTTGCGATCCCCACGCTACGCAGGGTGTCAATGGCGGCTTTCTCCGCTGCATAGTCGTCCTCGCTATCGCAATTGCTCGTGTAGGAGCCGCCACCCAGGCTCAGGTTGACCGAGGAGATCTTGTAGCTGCTCCTCAACTCGTAGACACGTTGCAGCCCCAGGATCTGGTCCGAGGTGTATGACTGTACACAGGGATTACCGGAATCACAAGCTGATGCAGGAAACTTTGAATATACCTGGATGGAGATCAGCTTGGCATCCTTGGCCACCCCCGAAAAACCGGATGTGTTTCCGGCCACGATCCCCGCGACGTGGGTGCCGTGTTCGCAACCCTCAATACTACAATTTACACCGGATCCCGTGGCAGTGGAGTTGGAGCCCGAAGGGCATACAGACCATGACACCGGTATTAAAAAAGCCGTAGACTTCGAAGTTGAGTAACAGGCCTCGGAGACCACCTTGCCGGTCAGAAAGGGGTGACTCTTGTCCACACCGGTGTCCAGGATGGCAACCGTCTGGCCGCTGCCGCTGTAACCGCTGAAGGAACCGCTGCTTCCGCCGATCAGCGGGACGCTCTGCATGAGTGTCGGCGGGACGGGGATGTCTTCCTCGATCAGGTCGATTGCGCTGGAGGCGGCCAGCCCGCTGAACTCCGTTGCATCGACCTCCATGGCCATGAAAGGAATGGAGGTGAAACGTTTTGCCGCAGTGCCGCGAGCCGTTGAGAGGATTGCCCGCAGGTCGTTCTGGATGCGCGCAATCTCGGCCCGCTGTTTGGATACGGACTCCGTACCCTTCAGGGCTCCTTCGACTGCGAATCCCGTCGTCATGGTGGGCGGTGGGGCCAAGCGCACGATGACCCTGACGGTTCCTTGATTTTGAATAGCGGCATTGATTTTCGAAAAGGCGGGTATGGACAAACGGGGGGCAGCGGCGGAGCGTGACTGCTGAATCCAGGCCGGAAGATCCGCGGCCGATACGTGTAGTGCTGCAAAGAACAGTAGTAAGGCGCTACAGGTACTGAGCGTTTTCATCAGTTACTTCCTTGGTAGATGCTGAGTTGTCACTGGGACGGATGCTTGCAGCAAGTGGCGGGTGCGCGTCACCCGTTCGATGAAATCGATGTTACGATAAAATGAACTATAAAAGAAGCTATTTACGTCTGGCAGGATATTACTGTTCCTCGTAAATACCGGTTGATCGCCCCCCCGATTCTGCTATAGTTCACCCCATGATTCATTCCTCATTTTATCATCTCTTGTTCTACACCGTCATCGCAGTCGCGTTGATTGGCACCCTGTTGCTGGCCGCCTGGTGGCTGGGCGCCAAGCGCACTTCTCCTCCCAAAGCCATGCCTTATGAATCCGGCGTGCAGCCGAGCGGCAGCGCCCGTCTGGCCTGGCCGGTGCCCTTTTATCTGGTGGCGATTTTCTTTATCATCTTCGATGTGGAAGCGGCCTTCATATTTGCCTGGGCGGTGGCCTGGGAGCCCTTGGGATGGACCGGATTACTGCAAATAACGGTCTTCATCGCAATTCTTTTTGCAGGGCTTGTGTGGCTTTGGTTAAAAGGGGGACTCGACTGGGGGCCTTCCCGAGAAAGAAACGCAGATTTTTCGCAATCTCTGCGTAAGTCCTCGAAATAGTTCGTGCGACGTAGCGCGGCTACGTCTCCTCGCTATTCCTCGACAGCCTTGATCTTGCAAAAACTTTGCGTTTCAGAGGTCAGATCTTGTACGAAAAACCCGACAACATACTGTTGACCCGCCTGGATGACCTGATCAACTGGGGACGTTCCAATTCCCTCTGGCCAATGTTCTTTGGCCTCTCCTGCTGTTTCGTCGAAATGATGACCTCCTTTACCTCGCGTCATGACATCTCCCGCTTCGGGGCCGAGGTGCTGCGCGGGACACCGCGCGAGGCGGATCTGATGGTCATCGCCGGAACTCCCTTTGTCAAGATGGCCCCCTCGATTCTGCACCTCTACGAACAGATGACGGAACCGCGCTGGGTCATCTCCATGGGAAGCTGCGCCAACTCGGGGGGCATGTACGATGTCTACAGCGTGGTGCAGGGGGTCAACCAGATCCTGCCGGTGGATGTGTATGTCCCCGGTTGCCCGCCCCGTCCGGAAGCCTTCATGCAGGGCTTGATGTTGTTGCAGGAGAAGATCCGCAGCGGTGAACGGCCGGCGCGGCCGGTGCTGCATCTGCCGGGTGGTTGCCAAGGGACGACGGTGCCGGTGCTGGTGCCGGGAGAAAGCAAATCCAACGATACCCGTGGCCCCGGAATGGAAGCGATTGCCATACGCGGGGCCTCGGTCGGACATCCCCGTACCTATCTGCCGCGCTCGAACGAGATATGGTCTCCTCCGGCTCCGCGTCATGACTACCCGGATTTCGGGCTGCCCGCAGAAATCGGCGAGCGCTTCGGCGGCGGGGTCGTTGTCGATGGAGCTGCCACGGACATGTTGACCCTGCGGGCTCCGGCGGCGTTGGTTCCCGAACTGCTGCAACACCTGCAAGGCCGCTCCGGCGCTGCTTTCAAACGGCTGGAGGATATTGCGGCGGTTGACGATTCCTGTCGCATCCAGCGCGATAACTTCCAGGACTTTACCCTCAACTATCACCTGCTCTCTTTTGACCACCCCGGCTATCTGCGCATCAAGACCGAGCTGAGCGGCGATACTCCCGAGATGCCCAGCGTCACCTCCGTCTTTCCGGCGGCGGCCTGGTACGAGCGGGAGGTTTACGACATGTACGGCGTCCGCTTTGCGGGACATGCCAACCTGCGCCGGATTCTGATGCCCCATGATTGGGAGGGGCACCCCCTGCGCAAGAGCCACCCCTTCCGCGCCACCGAGATGAAGCCCTACACCACGGAGGATGCCCGGCAGCATACGGCGCTGCCTGCCTCGGATTTCTTCGAGCGGGTCGGCGAGGGTGAGCTGCTGCTCAATCTGGGGCCGCAGCATCCCGGCACCCACGGGATCATCCGCTGCATCCTCAAACTGGATGGCGAGGAGATCACGGACATCGATTTCGACATCGGCTACCATCACCGCGGGGCGGAAAAGATCGCCGAGCGCCAGCAGTGGAACCAGTTTATCCCCTATACCGACCGGATCGATTACCTGGCCGGCGTGCAGAACAACTTGGCCTATGTCAATTCGGTGGAGCGCCTGTGCGGCATCACGGTGCCGGAGCGGGCCGTCTCCATCCGGGTCATGCTGGCGGAGCTGTTCCGCATCGCCAGCCACCTGGTTTGGCTGGGTACCTTTGCCGCCGATGTGGGGGCCATGACGCCGGTCTTCTACACCTTTACCGATCGGGAAAAGATCTTCGACATCGTCGAGATGATCACCGGCGGCCGCATGCATCCGGCCTGGTTCCGGGTCGGTGGCGTGGCCGAGGATCTGCCCGAGGGGTGGCAGACCCCGGTCAAGGCCCTGCTGGCATGGCTGCCGCCGCGACTGAAGGAGTACGAGCAATTGATCAACGGTAACCCGATCTTCCTGGCCCGTTTGAAAGGGGTCGGAGGGATTTCCGCTGAAGATGCCATGGCCTGGGGGGTGACGGGACCCAACCTGCGGGCCTGCGGGGTGGAGTGGGATCTGCGCCGGAAGATCCCTTACGCCGGGTATGAGCGCTTTGCCTTTGATGTGCCGACTGCCGCGGGTGGCGATTGCTGGGCGCGTTATTTGGTGCGCATGGAGGAGATTCGCCAGTCGCTACGCATCGTCGAACAGGCCATGAACGGGATGCCGGGGGGGCGCTGGATGACGGACGATTACCGCTACGTGCTGCCGCAGAAGCAGGATACGCTGAAGGACATCGAATCCCTGATCCATCACTTCGTCAACAGTACCCGCGGCATGACGCCGCCGCGCGGCGAGAACTACAGTGCCATCGAGGCCCCCAAGGGAGAAAACGGCTACTTCGTCGTCTCCGACGGCCTGAACATCCCCTACCGGGTGCGGATCAAGACGCCCAGTTTTCCCCATATCCAGGCCCTGCCGGTCATGAGTCGCGGCTGGCTGTTGGCCGATTTTCTGGCAATCCTCGGTTCCATCGATTTTGTCCTGGCTGACCTGGACAGATAGGATTTGGCATCGCCGCGTCCCCCGCTTTTCTGCCACTTTTCTTTGGACAAGCGCCGGTCCATCAAGTAATATGGCGACGTTTATCAGCTTAAAAAGCAGCTCCAGTATCGTGAAAGAAGCATAAAGAGGAACTTTTTTTGGACAAGCTTATCATCAAGGGTGGAAAAAAGCTGAAGGGTGAGGTAACGGTCAGCGGCTCCAAGAATGCCGCGCTGCCGATCTTTGTCGCCACCATTCTGGCGCCGGGAGTCAACCAGATCAGCAATGTGCCCTTCCTGCGCGACATCAATACCACGATCAAGGTTTTGGAATCCCTCGGAGCGACTATCGACGGGAACGGCCATGTGGTGACAATCGATACCGCCGGTATCAACAGCCATGAGGCTACCTACGATCTGGTCAAGACCATGCGCGCCTCGGTACTGGTACTGGGACCTCTCCTGGCCCGCTTCGGCAAGGCGCGGGTGTCCCTCCCCGGCGGCTGCGCCATCGGTGCCCGCCCGATCAACCTGCATCTCAAGGGGCTCCAGGCCCTGGGGGCCGAGATCACCCTGGAACATGGCTATGTGGAAGCCAAGTGCAGGCATCTCAAGGGGGCGCGGATCAATTTCGACGTCTCGACCGTTGGAGGTACCGAGCATTTGATGATGGCGGCCGCCACCGCCAAGGGGGAAACCGTCCTGGAAAACGCGGCCCGGGAACCGGAAATCGTTGACCTGGCCCTCTACCTGAACCGGATGGGCGCCAGAATCGAAGGAGCCGGTACCGATACCATCCGTATCCAGGGTGTGAGTGAACTCTCCGCCGCCGATTACGAGGTCATGCCGGACCGTATCGAGGCCGGCACCTTCATGATCGCCGCCGCCATGACTGGTGGAGATATAAAAATTAATGGCATGAAGTTGGAACATCTGGATGCGCTGGCCTTCAAGATGCAGGATGCCGGGGTCGAGATCAGCAGCCGCGATGGCGTGGTGCGGGTCAAGGGTCCCAGAAGGCTGCAGAGCGTCAACATCAAGACCCGTCCCTATCCCGGTTTCCCGACCGACATGCAGGCCCAGTTCATGGCAATGATGTGCGTGGCCGAGGGGGCCAGCGTGATCAGTGAAAACATCTTCGAGAACCGTTTCATGCACGTCTCGGAACTGCTCCGTTTTGGCGCCGATATCACCATCGAGGGCAATACCGCCACGGTCAAGGGCGTCAAGAAGCTCTCCGGGGCCCAGTCCATGGCCACCGACCTGCGCGCCTCGGCCTCCCTGATCCTGGCCGGGCTGGCAGCGGAGGGTACATCGGAAGTCACCCGTATCTATCACCTGGACCGCGGCTATGAGTCCATCGAAAAGAAACTGGCCGGCCTGGGCGCGGACATCGTAAGGGTCAAGGAATAAAAACGAAATAGATTACAGGGATGAACGGGATAAACAGGATAGTATTTTTTCTTTTCTGTCGTTATCCCTTTCATCCTGTTCATCTCAGTAAAATAAAAAGGTTTTACATGAACGACTGGATTACCATAGCCATCCCCAAGGGGCGCATCCTGGAAGAGTCGGTGGAGCTGTTCGGCAAAATCGGCATCGATTGCCGCGAACTGCTCTCCGATTCCCGCAAGCTGATCTTTGAAAACAGCCAGCAGCGCATGCGCTACATGATCGTGCGGGCCACCGACGTGCCGACCTACGTGGAGTACGGCAGCGCCGACCTGGGCATCGTCGGCAAGGACACCCTCATGGAACAGGGCAAGGACGTCTATGAGCCGCTGGACCTGAAGTTCGGCTACTGCCGCATGATGGTGGCCGAGCCGGCTAATCTGGCCAAGAACGACGATCCTTCGGGCTGGTCGCATATCCGTATCGCCACCAAGTATCCCCATGTGGCCGAGAGTTACTTTGCCAGCAAGGGGATCCAGGTGGAGATCATCAAACTGTACGGCTCCATCGAGTTGGCCCCCCTGGTGGGGCTCTCGGAGCGGATTGTGGATCTGGTCTCCACCGGCGAAACGCTCAAGCAGAACGGTCTGGTGGAGGTGGAGACAATTGCCGAGATCACGACCCGCCTGATCGTCAACCGGGCCAGCCTGAAGACCAAGCACAGAAGGATTTCAGACATCATACAGGGGCTGGAGCGTGTGCTCCAGTCGAACTAGGGCAGGGTGACGCATGCTGTTACTTGATATACGCGACAAGGATTTTGATCAGCGCTTTGAGGCGATTCTCTCCCGCGGCGAGGAGACCGGCCGTGAGGTGGAGCAGGTTGTCCTGGGCATCATCGCCGATGTGCGCCAGCGGGGTGATGCTGCCGTGCTGGAGCTGACTCGCCGTTTTGACCGCCTGGAGGCGACCGATCTGGCCGCCCTGGAAGTCACCGCCGATGAGATGGATGCGGCTTTCAGCCAGGTCGATGAGGCCGATGTGGCCGCCCTGATGCTGGCGGTGGAGCGGGTGACCCGTTTCCACGAGAAGCAAAAGACGCAGACCTGGATCTCGACGGAAGAGCCGGACGTCATGCTGGGGCAGAAGGTAACGCCGCTCCAGCGGGTCGGGATCTACGTTCCGGGGGGCAAGGCCAGCTATCCCAGCAGCGTCATCATGAATGCCGTTCCGGCGCGGGTGGCCGGTGTGGGCGAGATCATCATGGTAGCCCCCACACCGGGTGGCGAGATCAATCCCCATGTCCTGGTGGCGGCCCGTTTGTCCGGGGTAGATCGCATCTTCCGCATTGGCGGGGCCCAGGCGGTGGCGGCTTTGGCCTATGGTACGGCAACGATTCCCAAGGTGGACAAGATCACCGGTCCGGGCAATATCTATGTGGCCACGGCCAAGAAACTGGTCTTCGGTCAGGTGGGTATCGACATGATCGCCGGCCCGAGCGAGATCCTGGTGATCAGCGACGGCAGCGGCTCGCCGGCCCACATCGCCGCCGACCTGCTCTCCCAGGCGGAACACGACGAGCTGGCCTCTTCGATCCTGATCACGACTGACCGCGCTTTCGGAGAACGGGTGGCCGCTGAGGTTGAGCGGCAATTGGCGCTGTTATCGCGCGAATCGATTGCCCGGGCCTCGTGGGAAAAGTACGGCGCGATCATCGTGGCCCAGACGCTTGACGAAGTCATCGCCTTTTCCAACCGTATCGCGCCGGAGCATCTGGAGCTGGCGGTGGCCGACCCGTTTGCCATCCTGCCGCAGATTATCAACGCCGGCGCAATTTTCATGGGGCACTGGACACCGGAGGCGGCCGGCGATTATCTGGCCGGCCCCAACCATACCCTGCCGACCGGCGGCACGGCCCGTTTCTTTTCGCCCCTCTCGGTGGACGATTTCATCAAGAAATCCTCCATCGTCTACTTCTCGAAGGCGGGCCTGCAGCGACTGGGCGCGGATATCGTCAGGATCGCCGGTCTGGAAGGGTTGGAGGCGCACGGCAAGTCGGTCAGTATGCGGCTTGAACAGGACAAACGCTCATAACGCCGGCTAACCAGGATGTAGTTAAGGATTTGCCCCCTGTTTCTACGAGAAGCTGTGTAGGCCGCTCTTTTTTTGTGGCAGCCAGTGGTTAGCGTAATGTGACCCTGCGTGACTGATTGTGAACAACCACGGTGAGGTTATGTGCCTCTTGGCGATCGGGATGAAACCGGGGAGATTGTGTACTGACGATGGCACACACCACCATCCTAAGCAGGCTCAAATCATTTCATGAAGTCTCGGCCAAGTGGCGTCGTCGCAACCGGATTGAGCGTCTGCTCCTGCTGGAAGCTTTTGTGATGCTCGGGATTGTGCGGCTGTTGGTGCTTACCATCCCGTTCAAATGGCTGGCACTCTCACTGGGCAAGCATCTGCAGGAATCCGGCACCCAGGTCAGCGCTTCTGATCTAGATTATGCCCGCCTGATCGGTCAGGCGGTCTGTTCGGCCGCCAACAACACCCCGTGGGAAAGTGTCTGCCTCCCCCAGGCTGTGGCGGGTAAGTGGATGCTGAAGCGGCGGCGCATTCCCGGAACTCTCTATTTCGGGGTGGCAAAAGCAGAAACCAAGCCGGAGAAACTGGCCGCCCACGCCTGGCTGCGCTGCGGCGACTACATCCTCACCGGTGGTCCCGGTCATAAGCAGTTCACGGTAGTTTCAATGTTTTCCTGAATCACCCTTGATCAGCGACCACTATTTCCCCAGCTACCCCCACCTGAATACCTGCCCCTGCCATTCCGAGCGCTGTCAACCTCACAAGCCCAGCAGCGTGCTGGATGAATAGGCACCTGTCACCCTTAGACGGAGCGCTGTTATGTTCTGATCCATCTGCTCATATAGTTTCGCCAAAACCACAAAACGGGACGAAGCGGGATGTAGAGCCAGAAGAGTCTGTCAGGCAGGCGGACCAGTTCATAGTCTGCTGTACTAACCAGCATACAACGAAGTAGCGTCATAATCGGTAGTGACGGTCGAAGACGTTTCAAATAGAAGATATTTCTCACGGCCTCGCCTTTTCCACTCAGGTTGTTAATGTCAGCATCCGATTTTTTCATCATAATCAGGGCCTCACAGGCAAGCCGCTCGGATATCCCTGTGTTGGCCAGTTGCGACAATGGCTCTGGCAGGGGGATGTCGTACAGCTGTTTGAGCAGTACGGCAGATTGTCCCAGGCTGCGCTGCAGATCCAGCTGTTCTGCCAGGCCGATAATCTTTTGCCAGGAAGCCACGCGATTCTCCGTGATAATCCGCGCGATGTCCCCCAGCCATTTGAGACGGAACCATTTGTGTCTTGATCCATGGTCACACAGAAAGACAAGTTGCAGCTCTTCGGACATGATCTGTAGCTCCAGGCCGCCAAACCGTGTGCTGTCGGTATTGTCCCAGAGTAGCTGCATATCCTCATTGCTCCACAAGTCGCATCTCCAGTGCAGTTCCAGTATGAGGCCGCGCTGGCGATGATGATATCCGTAATGTTGATGTCCCGAGAGTACAAAGCGGGCCTGGGCCGGGGAGAGGCCGGAATCCGCCTCGACAAGCTGGTAGCCTTCCGCCCGAAGAAGATTATCTGTTTTTTCCAGATCCTGGGGCCGGATCAGCAGGTCGATGTCCTTTGTTTGCCGGGTGGCGGGGTCGCCATAAAGCTGCTGTGAAAGCATCTGCCCCTTGAGCGGCAGGCAGGGGATTCCCGCCTGGTCCAACAGACTGGCCAGCCTGCTGTACTCTGCTGCATGGCGCAGTGCGTAGAGTTTGGCGACATTACTACGCTTTTTCAGAGCATCCAAGACGTCTGCGGGCACAACCTCACGGAACTCGGCAAGATTGGCATAGGCCAGAGCGGGAATACGGTGACGATCAACCAGGGAGAGAAAGTCGTCCCAATTCGCAACCTGCCCGCATAACCTGTTGACGAGACCCATATGCCAGCCAGACAGTGAGTTGGAAGGCAGCCATGAAACCATCGCCGCGAGACGGAATTCGGAAGAGAGGCCGGCAATTGATTGCAATAGTTTTCTATCTGACATGGATTGAGTCATTAGGAGAAATAGTAGGAGCTGTTACATGTAAGAATTCGTAGCGTGTTGCGTCTCTAACCTATGTCAAAATGCGGAAATAAGCAAGCAAGGCGCAAAACGTTTTTGGGATCAATTTGCAAACTTTGTCTTCAAATGAACGACGTGGCTGGTTGGTGTCATACATGTACACGGGTAATGCCGTGGTTGTGCTACGGCGACAGCATTCTCAGTCTGCCCTCAATCATCGGCACGTCACGCCGGACTCCACGTTTTACTGATACAGAGGTCAGGTGTATTCATGCTTGAACGTTGCCTGCAAGCATGATATTGCTCATAGCATTATGACTCTACTCCGTCCCAATATCGCCGCCATGCAGGGCTATGTTCCCGGCTACCAGCCACCGGACATCGCCTCGTGGATCAAGCTCAATACCAACGAAAACTCCTATCCCCCGTCACCAAAGGTCAGGGAAGCCATCGTGGCTGAACTGGGGCCGGACGGTGCCAGCCTGCATACCTATCCATCCGCGTCCAGCCAGAAATTGCGCGAGGTCGCCGGAGAACTGTATGGCTTCGATCCTTCCTGGATTATCATGGCCAACGGTTCGGACGAGGTGCTTAATAACCTGATCCGCGCCTGTGCCTCGGAAGGAGAGGAAATCGGTTACGTCCATCCCTCCTACTCCTACTACGCGACACTGGCCGAGGTTCAAGGCGCTCGGGTGCGCACCTATGCCCTGACGGACGATTTTCGCATCGCTGATTTTCCCGAACGGTACGAGGGGAAGATCTTCTTCCTGACAACCCCCAATGCGCCGCTCGGGCCGGCTTTTTCCTTGGAATATATCGAGGAGTTGGCGCAGCGCTGTGCAGGAATGTTGGTGCTTGACGAGACCTATGCCGATTTTGCCGATTTCAACGCACTGGAACTGGTCAAGAAGTACGACAATGTGGTGATAACTCGCAGCCTGTCAAAAAGTTATGCTCTGGCTGGTATGCGCTTGGGATTGGCTATTGCCCGCCCCGAGGTGATTGCCGCCCTGGACAAGATCCGTGACCACTATAACCTGGACCGCCTGGCGCAGGCCGCCTGCGTAGCGGCGCTCAAGGATCAGGATTATTTGCTCGATTGCTGTCGCCGGATCCGGGAAACACGGGAATGGTTCTCGCAAGAGTTGCGCTCTCTTGGCTACCATGTCATACCATCCCAGGGCAATTATGTCTTTGCTTCACCTGCCGACAGAGATGGACGTCGAGTGTACGATGGACTCTACGCCAGAAAAATCCTGGTACGTCACTTCTCGGATCAGGTTTTGTGCCATGGTTTGCGCATATCCATCGGCACCCGGGAACAAATGGAAACGACGTTGGGGGCACTTAAAGAAATCGGATAGGGGGATGCCATGCCGTTAAAGGACATGTACGAGCCGTGTGGTCAGTGTGGTTTTGAGTATGGCCGCGTTGATACCGAAGCCTGGGGCAAGAACAGCGCCCGTCGTCTGATGTGTCCGGTGTGTGGTTGGACCGCCTATGAGGAGATCGCCTGGGAGGGGGATCATCCGCAGCTGATCAAGCGTAACGAATCAAGGGGCTTTGGAGCGTTTCGCCTGATACCGCCCGGGGGGTATTGCGGTTATAATGCCTTCCACGAACAGCCCGCATCCGAGGTGTTGCATAGTCTCAAGGATTTGATCGTCAACAAGGGGTGGAAGGGGTATATCTCTCTGTGGGACGAATCGGAAGAAAAGGCCTTCCTGTTGCTGGGTAGCCCGTTGGATAAATTTGCCGTAATTGATAAAAAATAGATCTCAGTCGTCCCGTGTGGCGACGGTAGGAGACATGACATGTCCCGTATAGCACGTATCGAGCGGGTGACAAACGAAACCAGAATCCGCCTGGAGTTGGGGGTGGACGGTAGTGGAAAAACCAGTATCTGCACCTCGGTGGCGTTTCTCGACCATATGCTCAACCTGTTTGCCCGCCATGGGCTTTTTGACCTTGAGGTCGAGGCCAACGGTGACATAGACATCGATTTTCATCACACGGTCGAGGATATCGGGATTGTGCTGGGTGAGGCCTTCAAACAGGCCCTGGGGGACAAGAAGGGTATCCGCCGCTATGGCCAGGCGACCGTGCCGATGGATGAGACCTTGGCCAGCGTGGCGATCGATATCTCCGGCCGGCCCTATCTGGTCTATCATGTGTCGCTCCCCAAGGTGAAGATCGGCGACTTCGATGTGGAGCTGGCCCGCGAGTTCTTCCAGGCCTTTGTCAATCACTGCGGCCTGAACCTGCACATCAACGTGATGTATGGCGATAATGTGCACCACATCATCGAGGCCTGTTTCAAAGCCGTGGCGCGGGCCATGGATGTTGCCACGCAGTTGGACCCGCGCGTGGAAGGGGTCATGTCCACCAAGGGTGTGCTGTAACAGAGAAAGATATATCTAATAAAAAGGGGCGCCTCCTGCGGGAGAACGCCCCTTTTTATTGGTGCCGAGCGGAAAGTTATCTGATTTCCTTGAACAGTTCCTTGGCTTTTAGCGCCTCGTCACTCTTGGGGAAGGCCTCGGTCAGTTTCTTCAGCACATACTTGGCGCTCTTGATGTCCTTGATGGCATGAAAGGCCATGGCCTGCTTGAGCATGGCCGCCGGAACCTTGTCCTTGGTCGGGTAGTTCTTGATGACATCCTGAAATGCCAGGATCGCCGGTTCGTAGCTCTTTTCGCTGTAATAGGTCTCGCCGACCCAATAGTGGGCGTTGGCCGCCAGATCATGCTGGGGGTACTTTTCGAGGAACTTGGTGAAGATCTCGCGGGCGGCCGGCATGTCTCCGGCCTTGAAGGTATCCAGTCCCTTCATGTAGATGGTATCCGGTGTCGCTGGCACCTCTTTTGCCTGGATAAGTTCGGTCAGCTTTTTAGAAAGATCATCCTGGGTTGACTGAAGCTTGATGATACGATCTTCAAGGGCGATGATGCGCTTGTCGGCATCCTCGCGATAACGTGCCAGATCGTCGGTCGGTTTCTTCAGGGAGATGCCCATGTCGTCAAGTTTTCCGTTCATGGCCTGCATCTCGGATCTTGTACTGTCAATAGTTGCCTGGATGTCGGCGGCCAGTTTGCGGACGTTGGTCACATCGGATTTCAGGCTTTTTTCCAAGGTGTCGATCTCTTCCTTGGACTCGCTGCGCATGCCTCCCAGGTTTTTTTCCAAGGTGAAGAGGCGCGTTCTCAGCGCATCAACATCGTAACGGGTGGAATCGAGTGCGCTCTGTGACGCGCATCCGGTCAGGCCGGCCAAGATGACCAGCATCAAGAGTTGAATCGGTTTCATCGGAATAGACTCCTTTGTATCCTTTGGTTGCCAGCTGATGCTGCCATATATATCACGCAGGTCGGCCATTGACAAGGATGAGAGCGTGTCGGGAGAGGGGTGTTGAGCGGGCCGCTGCGCAGGGAAATACCTGTTGACAAAACATGTGGTTTACTCTAACAATTTTGCGATTTTAACATTGCTAATGTAGGGCGCCTATTCGGCGATTTCATATCAACAGGAGGATGTGTTAATGGAACAGTACGCAGTAGTTTTTGCCCTGGTTTGTGCTGCCGCGGCAGTCGTTTACGGTCTGGTTTCGGCCCAGTGGATCCTGGGCTTGCCCCAGGGTAATGACCGTATGAAACAGATCGCTGCTGCGATCCAGGAGGGTGCCGGTGCCTACATGAAACGCCAATACACCATCATCGCCATGGTCGGTGTTGTAATGTTCGTTGCACTTTTTGCAACCTTGGGTTGGAAAACTGCTGTCGGTTTTGCCGTTGGCGCGCTCTTCTCCGGTCTGACCGGTTTTATCGGCATGTTCGTTTCGGTACGCGCCAACGTGCGCACCACCGAGGCCGCCAAGAGCGGCATCGTCAAGGCCCTCAATGTCGCCTTCAAGGGAGGCGCCATCACCGGTATGCTGGTGGTTGGTCTGGGCTTGCTGGGTGTGGCCGGCTACTATATGGTTCTGCAGAAATTGATGCCGGGCGCACCGATCAAGGAGGTCGTCAGTCAGTTGGTCGGCCTCGGTTTTGGTGGTTCGCTGATCTCGATCTTCGCCCGTCTGGGCGGCGGTATCTTTACCAAGGGTGCTGACGTCGGCGCCGACCTGGTCGGTAAGGTCGAGGCCGGCATCCCCGAGGATGATCCCCGCAACCCGGCTGTCATTGCCGACAACGTGGGTGACAACGTGGGTGACTGCGCCGGTATGGCCGCCGACCTGTTCGAAACCTACGCCGTAACCTTGATCGCAGCCATGCTGCTGGGGGCCATGGCCTTCACCGGCAACTCGGCTGCCGTCAATTACCCGCTGATCCTGGGCGGCATCTCGATCATCGCCTCCATCATCGGCACCTTCTTTGTCAAGCTGGGCAGCAGCCAGAAAATCATGCCGGCTCTTTACAAGGGGTTGATCGCCTCCGGTGTACTGGCCTGTATCGCCTTCTGGTTCGTCACCGCCCAGATGTTTCCCCAAGGTCTCACCAATGCCGAGGGGGTAACCTTCAGTGCTGTTAACATCTTCATCTCGGCCCTGGTTGGTCTGGCCGTTACCGGTGCCATCTTCTGGATCACCGAATATTACACATCCACCGAATATGGCCCGGTTCAGCATATCGCCCAGGCCTCAACCACCGGCCACGGCACCAACGTCATCGCCGGTCTGGGTGTTTCCATGAAGGCCACCGCGGCACCGGTGATCGTGATTTCCGCGGGCATCATCATTGCCTTTCAATGCGCCGGGGTCTACGGTATCGCTATCGCCGCCGTCTCCATGCTTTCCTTGACCGGTATCGTCGTGGCCATGGACGCCTATGGTCCGATCACCGACAACGCCGGTGGTATCGCCGAAATGGCTGAGTTGGATGATTCTGTTCGCGCCGTCACCGATCCGCTGGATGCGGTCGGCAACACCACCAAGGCCGTCACCAAGGGCTATGCCATCGGCTCGGCCGGTCTGGCCGCTGTGATCCTCTTCACCTCCTATGTGGATGAGCTCAAGATGGCCGGCAAGGCGATCACCTTCGACCTCTCCGACCCCTACATCATCGTCGGCCTCTTCATCGGCGGCATGTTGCCCTACTACTTTGCCGCCCAGTGCATGGAAGCGGTCGGCAAGGCCGGCGGCGCGGTTGTTATCGAGGTTCGTCGCCAGTTCCGCGAAATCAAGGGCATCATGGAAGGCACCGGCAAGCCGGATTACGCCGCCTGCGTCGATATCGTCACCAAAACCGCCCTGAAAGAGATGGTCATCCCCGGCCTGATCCCGATCCTGGCACCGGTCGTCGTCGGTTTCACCCTCGGTCCCAAGGCCCTGGGCGGTGTGATCGTCGGCACCATCGTGACCGGTATCTTCGTGGCTATCTCCATGACCACCGGTGGCGGCGCCTGGGATAATGCCAAAAAGTACATCGAAGACGGCCACCATGGCGGCAAGGGCGGCGAGGCCCACAAGGCTGCCGTTACCGGCGATACCGTCGGCGACCCCTACAAGGATACGGCCGGCCCGGCCGTCAACCCGATGATCAAGATCATCAACATCGTCTCGCTGCTGATCGTGCCGCTTCTGGCAAAGATGATGTAGCTCGGGCGGGTTGTAGAACATCCAAGGCGGCATGGGGATTATCCCTGTGCCGCCTTTTTCTTTGCTTTCAGAACCAAAAGATATATAATCTTTCAATTTTGAACATACCGTGGGCGATGCCCACCTGAAAGGTTGAATATCGTAATGACCAAGACAGTAAGCAAAAAAATGCTGATCAATGTCATGCACCCCGAGGAGGCCCGCGTTGCCATCGTGCATGACGGCCGCCTGATGGAACTGAACATCGAGATTACCGGCAAGGAGCAGACCAAGGGCAATATCTATAAAGGGGTCGTGCTGCGGGTTGAGCCCGGACTACAGGCCGCCTTCGTGGATATCGGCCGGGCCAAGCCCGGTTTCCTGCAGATGGGCGAGCTGCATCCCGACTTCTGGCAGTGGCGTGATGATGTGCCCGAGGATCAGCGTAAACGGCGTCCCCGCATCCAGGAGGTGCTGCGCCGCGGTCAGGAGCTGATCGTGCAGGTGGAGAAGGACGAGCGTGATCACAAGGGTTCGGCCCTGACCAGCTACATCTCTCTGCCGGGACGTTACATGGTGATCATGCCGGGCAGCGACTCCTGCGGGATCTCGCGCAAGGTCGAGCAGGAGGGTGAACGCAAGAAGCTCAAGGAGTTCGTGGCCGGGATGAACATCCCCGAGGGGATCGGCTACATCATTCGTACCGAAGCGGTGGGGCGCACGGCGGAAGAGCTGCAGAAGGATCTGGATAATCTGCTGGCCATGTATGAGAACATCAAGAAAAGCGCCGCCGAGATCAAGGGCGCCGGTGAGATCTACCAGGACCGTGGTCTGATTATCCGCACCATCCGCGACTATTTTTCCGACGATATCGATGAAGTGCTGGTGGACAGCAAGGAAGCCTACAAAGAGGCCAAGGAATTCTTCCGCGAGACCATGCCCACATGCGAGAAACTGGTCAAGCTGCACAAGGAGAAACGTCCGATCTTCTCCCGTTTCCAGCTGGAAGAGCAGATCGACCAGATCTATGAAAAGCGGGTTTCGCTCCCCTCGGGCGGCTCCCTGATCATCGAACCGACCGAGGCTCTGGTCAGTATCGACGTCAACTCGGGCAAGTCCAGCGGAGAGCGCGGCATCGAGGATACGGCCTTCAAAACCAACATGGAGGCGGCCGAAGAGGTTGCCCGTCAGCTCCGGCTGCGCGACCTGGGTGGTTTGATTGTCATCGATTTCATTGATATGCGTGAGAAGAAGCATAACCACGAAGTGGAAAAGACCCTCAAGCAGGCGCTCAAGATGGACAAGGCGCGCGTCAACCTGGGGCGCATTTCCGATTTCGGAATGCTGGAGATGTCCCGCCAGCGGATTGCCAAAACCATCAATGACGCCATCCATCTGGAGTGTCCCCACTGTGAAGGGCGCGGCAAGGTCAAGTCGGTCGAGGCCATGGCGCTCTCTTTCCTGCGCAAGGTTCACGGTGCGGCTGCTAAAGGCACCATCTCCGAGGTACACGGCGGCCTGCCTCTGGAAGTGGCCTACTATCTGCTGAATCGCAAGAAACGCGAACTGACCCAGATCGAGAACGACTATGATATCGAAGTGACGGTCAAGGGCAAGACCTCCTTCCTGCTCAACCAGTTGGAGTTGGAGACGGTCAAGCGCGAGAAGCCGAGGGCAGAGGATGTGGCCAAGTCAGCGGCCGAATCCGACGAGGCTCCGGCGCCGGTCCCACGCTACGAGACGGCTGTGGAAAAAGTTGAAGTCGCTGCCCCGCTGGTCGAGGGTGAGGTTGCGGCTGAAGGTGCCAAAAAACGTAAGCGCCGCCGCAAGAAAAAGAAAACCACTGGAGATGCCGTTGGTTCAGCGGAACAGGCTGATGAAACAACAGTCGTTGTTGAGGAACAAGCGGCCCTGGAAGTCGAAATTGAACCGGTTGCGGAGGATAGCGAACAGGGTGAAGAGGTTGCCGATGATGCCCTGACCAAACCCAAAAAACGCAAACGCCGCCGCGGAAAAAAGGGACCCAAGCCGCAGGGTGAAGTCGTCGCGGAAACCGATAGCGCCATTGCAGCATCCACTGAGACCGAGATTTTGCCGGTTGTGGAAACAGTAGCGGAAGCGGTAGCTGTGGAAGCACCGCTGGTTGAAACTCAGGCGGTTGCAGCGCCGACGCCGGAAGAGCTTGAAGTACCGGCGATTGTGGAAAAGCCGAAACGCACGCGTGCGCCCCGGACCAAGAAAAAAGCTGAGCCCGCGGTGGCTGCAGAACTCCCCGAACCCGTGGTTGAGGTGGTTGTCGCTGAACCAGCACCTGACGCCTCTGCTCCGAAGCCGCGTCGCCGTGCCGCACCGAAGAAGGCCAAGGTCGTAGAGCCAGCAGCGGTCGAAGTCGTTGAACATGTGGACGTGGTCGAAGAAAAGCCCAAACCGGCCCCCAGGACGCGACGTAAGAAGAAGGTCGAAGAGGGGCAGCAACCTATTCCTGACCCGGAGTAATCTGGAAAAACTTTTGAGAATACTGCCGTGGGGCTGGGGTGCCCAAGACAGTTGGAGGATTACACAATGAGGAAGTCGTTAACGATACTTTTGTGTCTGGTTTGTATGGCATATATCACCGGTTGCGGAGGTGGGGCCACGTCGTCGGTCACGACTACGTACGATAAATTTCCCGTCCCACATTTTGAACAGTATACGTCTGTTGTTAAGGGAAGAATACCGAATGGGCCGCTTGCGTTTAATAACTTTACGGGAAGTCGGGCTTTCAAAAACTATTCGGTGTCGACGCGTGCCGGCAGCAGTGCCGGTTTTACTAATCGTACCAGTGCGGTAAATCCAGCCGCGCAGTTCAACCGTCCGCTTGGCATTACCGCCGATGCCAAGAACCTGTATGTGGCGGATTATTTGAACAATGCCATCCGTATGATCGACGTAAACGGATATGTTAGAACTGTAGCCGGCGTCTTGGGTTTGGCTGGATCGGCTAATACGGCTGATGGTATTCCAAGCTTTAACCTCCCGCGCGACATTACGACGGATGGAAAAAGTCTGTACATTGCCGATTCGGGCAACTACACGATCCGCAAGATAGATATGACTACATCTCCTTGGACGGTTACATTGCTGGCGGGCGGGGTTGGCCTGCCGGGTTCGGTGGATGCTCTAAAAGGGACTGACGCCAGATTTAATGTGATCAATGGAATCACCACGGATGGTCAAAATTTGTATGTAACCGACTCCAACAACACCATCCGCCGGATTGTCATTGCGTCCCCATCGCCTGTAACAACAGTGGCAGGCACGCCGGACACAATTGGCTCGACAGATGGGATAGCGAGGAATCCAGCTACCGCACGTTTTAATCTGCCGAATCGTTTAACAATCGATGGCCGCAACCTGTACGTGACCGATTTTGGCAACAGCACGATCCGCAAAATAGATCTTAATACAGGGGATGTAACAACGATAGCCGGACAAGTCTGGCCGGGGGGCGCTGCCGGTCTGTATTCTGATTCGACAGATGGAACCGGCAATACGGCACGTTTTAACCATCCCAACGGCATCACTACCGATGGGGTCAATTTGTATGTGACCGAATCTTTTAATAGCAGGATCCGCAAAATTGTCATTTCCGGGAAACCCGGATCGGTCTATTCGGGAGCGGTTACCACAATAGCAGGTCGCGACTCCACTATAAAGGGAGGGTTAAAAGAGGGCTATGGGACGGTGGCGACTTTTAACACACCCGTAGGCATCACCACCGACGGGACCTCGCTCTATATTGTGGATAATCTCAACCATCGTATACGCAAGATCCAAAGCGGAAACTAATCAATAGCGGTTTCAGATCACGGACCGTGACGCATATTCAATTTTTACGACATGAAAGGCTGACTACTGTATGGAAGAATTAAGCGAACTTTTGCTCCAGAGACGGCGCAAGGTAGATACCCTCTGGGAGGCGGGCATCAACCCCTATCCCAATGATTTTAAACCGCAACACACATCGGCTGATGTTTTTGCCGCCTATGCTGATCAGGAACAGATCGATGCCGCTGATACAATCTTTGTCGTGGCGGGGCGCATCCTGGCCCGCCGTTCATTCGGCAAGGCTGCCTTTATTCAACTTCAGGACCGTAAGGGACGCATCCAGCTCTATGTAAAAAAAGACGAGATCGGCGACGAGACTTTTGCGGCCTTCGAATCGTTCGATATCGGTGATATTGTCGGCGCAACCGGGCACCCCTTCAGGACCAAGACCGGTGAATTGTCACTGCATGCGCACAGCATCCGTCTGATGGTCAAGTCCCTGCATCCGCTGCCGGAGAAGTTTCATGGTCTGACGGACGTGGAAACCCGTTACCGCCAGCGCTATGTGGATCTGATCGTCAATCCCGAGGCCCGCGAAATTTTCGTCAAACGCTCGCGGATCGTCAACCTGATCCGGGCCTTCATGACCGGCCGCGACTTCCTGGAAGTCGAGACCCCCATGATGCACCAGATCCCCGGTGGTGCCACCGCCCGGCCGTTTATTACCCATCATAATGCCCTGGATATGGAACTCTACCTGCGTATCGCCCCGGAGCTCTATCTGAAACGCCTGGTGGTCGGCGGGATGGAGCGGGTCTTCGAGATCAACCGCAACTTCCGTAACGAGGGCATCTCGGTGCGCCACAATCCCGAGTTCACCATGATGGAGTTCTATCAGGCCTATGCCACCTATGAGGATCTGATGGATTTCACCGAGGAACTCTTCTGTCATGTGGCCCAGGAGATTCTCGGAACTCTGGATTTCACCAACCAGGGTCTCGACATCAGTTTCCAGAGGCCCTGGAAGCGCCTGACCGTTCGCGAGGCGGTCCTGGAGTACGGGGATATCGATGCAAAACATCTGGACGACCGCGATCTGGCGTTGGCCTATGCCCGCAGCATCGGCCTGGATCTGCCGTCCGACATCGGCTATGGCAAGCTGTTGATGGAAATTTTTGAAGAGGTGGCCGAACATAAGCTGATCCAGCCCACGTTTATTACCGCCTATCCGACCGAAGTCTCGCCGCTGTCACGCAAGAACGACCACAACCCGGAGCTGGTTGACCGCTTCGAGCTGATTATCGGTGGCCGCGAGATTGCCAATGCCTTTTCCGAACTTAACGACCCGGTTGACCAGAAGGAGCGTTTCCTCTCCCAGGTGGCGGAAAAGGACAAGGGTGACGAAGAAGCCCATTACATGGACGAAGATTACGTCCGCGCCTTGGAGTACGGCATGCCCCCCACGGCCGGAGAAGGTATCGGCATCGATCGTCTGGTGATGTTGTTGACCGATTCAGCATCGATTCGCGACGTGATCCTTTTCCCGCAGCTGAGAAAAGAAACCAAATAAATCGATGCCATTTGAACTGTCAATTGGCCTGCGCTACCTGAAGGCTAAACGCAAATCCACCTTCATCTCGATCATCACCTTTATCTCTACCGCCGGGGTTACGCTGGGTGTCATGGCCTTGATTATCGTTCTGGCGGTCATGACCGGCTTCGAAGAGGACCTCAAGGAGAAAATCCTGGGTACCAATGCCCATGTGGTGGTTGTTCGCAACGGCGCTTCCATGGAAGATTATCAGCGCTTGATGGAAAAGCTGAAAGGATTCAAAGGTGTTACCGCAGCTACACCTTTTATTTACAACCAGGTTATGCTATCTTCCGGCAAAAATGTGTCCGGGGTGGTCCTGCGCGGTATAGATCCCGTCAGCGATCGCCTGGTTACGGGCTTGAGCAAGTCTGTTATCGAAGGGAGTATGGACAGGCTTGAACCGAAGATGTCCGAGGGAAGTACCGCCATTCCGGGGCTGCTGGTCGGCAAGGAACTGGCCAAACACCTCAATATATTTGTCGGTGACAAGGTAAATATTGTGTCGCCCATGGGGAACATCACCCCCCTGGGGATGATGCCAAAGATGAAGTCCTTTCGGGTTGCGGGGATTTTCAATACCGGCATGTTCGAATACGACTCGACCCTGGCCTATGTCAGTCTGGGGCAGGCTCAGGCGTTTTTCGACCTGGGAGATACGGTGACCGGTATCCAGCTCAAGGTCAAGGATGTGTATCATACCGGTGAGCTTGCCAGCAGTATCAACCGGACATTGGGAAGCGAATATTACGCCCGCGACTGGATGCAGATGAATCGCAACATCCTTTTTGCCCTCAAGACCGAAAAGATGGTTATGTTCATCATCCTGACCCTGATCGTGCTGGTGGCCGCTTTTGGTATCGCTTCCACACTGTTCATGGTGGTGATGGAAAAGAACCGCGATATCGCCATCCTGAAATCCATGGGTGCAACCGGCGCCAGCATCATGAAGATCTTTGTGCTGGAAGGTCTGGTGATCGGCGTGATCGGCACGTTCCTGGGCGTCGTCTCCGGCCTCCTGGTCGCCCTCAATCTGGAACCGATCATCACCGTGATTGAGAAGGTCACCGGCCAGAACTTCTTCAGCAAGGATATCTATTACCTGGACCATTTTCCGTCGCTGGTGGTGCCATCCGACGTGGTGCTGATTTCAGTGACAGCCGTACTGATCTCGTTTATTGCCACGCTGTATCCGGCCTGGCAAGCCTCACGAATGCTGCCGGCCGAGGCGCTGCGTTATGAGTAGCATTTTGCTGGAAGCACGCGATCTGTGCAAAACATATGAGCTCGGCAAGAACAGGGTCGAGGTCCTCTCCGGCATCCATCTGGAGCTGGAAGCCGGGACCACAACTGCACTGGTGGGTGCCTCGGGAGCCGGCAAGAGTACCCTGCTGCATCTGTTGGGTGCCCTAGACCGGCCAACATCTGGAACAGTCCGCTTTCGCGAGGATGACATCTTCCAGAAGAACGATCGGGAATTGGCCAGCTTTCGCAATCGGAGCATCGGCTTTGTATTCCAGTTTCATCATCTGTTGTCCGAGTTTACGGCCTTGGAAAATGTCATGATGCCGGCGCTGATCGCCCGGGTTCCGAGAAACGAGGCCCGTAACATGGCCGAGGGGCTGTTGGTCGATGTGGGACTGGGACAGCGCGTGAGTCACCGTCCCGGAGAATTGTCGGGTGGCGAGCAACAGCGGGTGGCCATTGCCCGGGCCCTGGTCATGTCGCCGGCCTTGCTTCTGGCTGATGAACCGACCGGCAATCTTGATATGAAGACCAGCGAAGGGGTGCATGCCCTGCTGGCCGATCTGCAACAAAAAAAAGGATTGACCCTGGTTGTGGTGACTCACAATGAACGGTTGGCCGCCGCCATGGGGCGAACGGTGCATTTGGTTGATGGTCGTTTGGAATAAATCTTCGTACGATTTCGGGGGAAGCGTGCCCATTACAGTAGTAGTCCTTTTCACGGTTTTTGTGTTGCAGCTGTTCTCTGCCGGGTTTGCCAATGCCCAAGGAGAGAAGATTGTTGACGTTGTCATCAAAGGCAATCGGCGCATCGAGAAATCGACTGTCCTGAATGTTATCAAGATGAAGGCCGGTGATACGCTGGAGAGTGACAAAACGGACAGTGATATCCGTGCCATCTACAAGATGGGGCACTTCCAGGATGTGCAGGTAACAACGGAACCATCGGAAAAAGGGACCGTGCTGGTCTACGTGGTCTCAGAAAAGCCGATTGTGCGGAGCATTCAGTTTGCGGGAAACAAGGAACTGACCACTGACAAGCTCAAAGAGGCTCTCGAATTCAAGCAAAACTCTGTGTTTTCAACCAAAGATCTGGCCAAGAGCGTTGCCAAAATCAAGAAACTCTATGGGGATGACGGCTATTATCTGGCAGAGGTCGAGCCGCTTGTGGTTACCAGTTCCTCAACCGATCTGGCGGTGACGTTCAAGATCAAAGAGGGTAAGAAAATACTTATCCGCAGCATCAGTTTCGATGGCAACAAGAGTTTCAGCAACCGCAAGCTGCGTGGTGTGATGGAAACGCAGCAAAAATGGTTTTTATCCTGGCTGACCAATGCCGGTACCTATAAGGAAGAGGTACTGAAAAACGATGCCGCACTGCTCGGCGATTTTTATGTGAACAACGGTTTTATCAATGTCAAGGTTGGTGAACCTGTGGTCAGGCTGGCGGATGCAAAGGATGCCCTGGAGGTAACCATCGGCATTACGGAGGGTGAGCAGTACCGGGTCGGTGAGATCGATTTCAAGGGCGATATGTTGGAACCGGCTGAAGAGTTACGTAAAAAGATCAAAAGCGAGCCGGGTGAATTATTCAGTCGCGCCACGTTGCGAGGCGATATCTTCAACCTGACGGATGTCTACGCCGACAAGGGCTACGCCTTTGCAAACGTCAACCCGCTCACCAAGGTGGATCCCGAGAAGAAGCTGGTTGACCTGACCTTTGATATGGAGCGGGGCGAACTGGTCTATTTTGAGCGAATCAATGTCGCCGGAAATCCCAAGACGCGCGACAAGGTGGTTCGCCGTGAATTGAGGATTGACGAAGGGGCGTTGTACAGTGCCACCGGTATGAAGCGCAGCAAACAGCAGCTGATGAACACCGGCTATTTCGAGGAAGCCACTATCGCTACCGCCAAAGGCAGTGATGCCAACAAGCTTAACGTGGATGTCACTATCAAGGAGAAGCCGACCGGCACCTTCAGTATCGGGGGGGGCTACAGCTCTTTGGACGGCATCATCGGACAGGGGTCGGTCCAGCAGGCCAATTTTCTCGGCCTTGGCCTCAAGGCCAATCTGTCGGGTTCCATCGGGGGCAAGTCCCAGACCTATTCACTGGGCTTGACCGATCCCTTTTTCATGGATACGAAATGGACCCTGGGTGTCGATGTCTACCGCTCGGAACGTGATTATACCGATTACAGCCGTCGTCTGACAGGTGGCGACATCAAGGCCGGTTACCCGATCAACGATTTTATCGGCACCTTTTTCTTGTACAAATATGAAATCAAGGACCTCTACAACCCCCAATTTGCCTATCAGTCTCTCAACACTGGGGATCCGATTAATTACCCGTTGGGCGGTTCGACGACTAGCTCGATTTTTGGCAGCATCACCCGTAATACCACCGACTATCGCCTGGATCCCTCCAGCGGCATGATCAACTCGCTCTCGGCCGAGTATGCCGGTCTGGGCGGGGATAACAAATATGCCCGCTATATCGGTGAGACGACCTGGTTTCACCCGCTCTATAAGAAGCTGATCTTTTCCAGCAAGCTTACCCTGGGCTATATCCAGGATGTTGGCAAGCAGGTACCGATCGACGAAAAGTTCTACCTGGGCGGCATCTTCTCCCTGCGCGGCTATAAGTCCAGAACGGTTTCACCCGTGAGAAGCGAGCCTGGTGGCGACAATATTGGCAACAAATCAAATGAAACGATCTATCTGGGCGGCAACAAGGAGTTCTTCGGGAACACTGAATTTACCTTTCCTCTCTTGCAGGAAGTAGGGATCAAGGGTGTGGTCTTCTTTGACTACGGTAATGCCTACGGAGAGGGACAGAAGATGTTCAGCTCGGTACTGATGAGCTACGGCGGCGGTTTACGCTGGGCTTCCCCCATCGGCCCCTTGCGTCTTGAGTATGGTTTTCCCGTGAATCCGCGTAGCGGGCTGGACAGCCCCAGCGGCAGATTCGAGTTTTCGATCGGCAGTTTGTTTTAGTAAGTTAGAAATCATTCCTGCGCTTTTTGCAGGAATGATTTCGTGAACGCACTATCCCGCAACGCGGGGCTAGCAAACAATAAATCAGGCTGATGCTCATACCGACCGCTGGTCGGGTTAGGTTACTTACACCACACTAAAGGAGAATGATTCATGAGAAGGTTTTTACTGGCAGGTATTCTGGCCTGTAGTCTCACTGCGACGTCAGCTTTTGCGGCCGATGTAAAGCTGGGCTACATTGACATGCAGCGGGCTCTGAACGCCTCGGAAGCGGGTAAAGAAGCCAAGGAACAGCTTGCGGCGCGGGTCAAAAAATATCAGGAAGAAATCAATACCAAGCAGGAAGATATCAAGAAGCTGAAAGACGAGTTGGAAAAACAGGGCATGCTCCTGTCCGAATCCGCCCGGGCCGCCAAGGAAAAGGATTACCAGCAGCGTCTCAAGGAATTCCAGCGTTTTACCAAGGATGCCCAGGATGAATTGCAGGGCAAGGACGAGGAGTTCACCCGCAAGATCATTGAGACCATGGAAAAGGTCATCCATGAGTTCGGTCGCACAAATGGCTACACATTCATCTTTGTCAGGAACGAAGGCATGCTGTTTGCCGATGACAAGGTCGATGTAACCGACGCGGTCTTGAAGCTTCTTAACGCCAGTCGCAAAAAATAGGTGATCATTCGTTATGCAACAGACTAAAACACTCAAGGAACTGGCCGAATATCTGGGCGGAACGGTGCAGGGTGACGAGGCCTGCCGTGTCAACGGCTTGGCGCCCCTGGAGAGCGCGGCCGGCGACAAGATTACCTTCCTGGCCAACCCGAAGTATGCCTCCAAGGTGGCTGAAACCGGCGCCGGCGCGGTGCTGATGTCGCCGGGCGGAGAAGCCTATGGCCGCAACGTGATCGAGGTGGGCAACCCCTATCTCGCCTTTGCCAAGCTGCTGACACTATTCTATGTGCAACCGCATGCCCCGCGCGGTGTCATGCCGGAAGCCTGCATCGGTATCGGGGTTTTGCTCGGCGAAGATATCAGCATCTACCCGGGGGCTATCGTCGGCGATCATGTCACCCTTGGCGATCGCTGCGTGATCCACTCGGGCGCGGTCATCTATGCCGGCGTAACGATCGGCGATGACACGATTGTTCACGCCAATGCCGTTATCCGTGAACGCTGTCGTATCGGGAACCGTTGCGTCATTCAGCCAGGAGCGGTCATCGGAAGTGACGGCTTCGGTTATGCGCCTGACGGCAGCAGCTACTATCCCATCCCCCAGATCGGTATCGTGGTCTTGGAGGATGATGTGGAAATCGGCGCAAATACCTGCATCGATCGCGCGGCCCTGGAGGTCACCCTGATCAAGCGGGGGACCAAGGTCGACAATTTGGTGCAGATCGCCCACAACTGCCAGATCGGTGAAGACACCATGCTCTGTTCCCAGGTCGGTATCTCCGGCAGCGCCAGGGTCGGCAACCATGTTACCCTGACCGGCCAGGTTGGCGTTGCGGGACATCTGACGATCGGTGACAATGTCATGGTCGGCGCTAAATCGGGCGTTCCCAGTTCCCTGGAGCCCAATGCCGGCTACAGCGGGATACCTGCTCTGCCACATAAGCAGTGGCTCAAATCCATGGCTGTTGTGGCCAATCTCCCCGATCTCAAAAAGAGCGTGACTGCCTTGGAAAAAAAGATTGCCGAGCTTGAATCGAAACTAGCAAAGGAGTAATTCCGATGGAACCGACACTACCGATGGATATCAATACAATCATGAAGATACTGCCACACCGCTACCCGTTTCTGATGGTGGACCGCATCGTCGAGCTGGAACATGGCAAACGCTGCGTCGGGATCAAGAACGTGAGCATCAACGAACCCTTCTTTCAGGGGCATTTCCCCGGCCACCCGGTCATGCCGGGGGTGCTGATCGTCGAGGCCATGGCACAGGTGGCAGGCATCATGGCCTACACCGCCTCCGACGACGAGACGAAGAAGAAGGTCAGCTACTTCATGTCCATTGACAGCGCAAAATTCCGTAAACCGGTCTTTCCCGGCGATCAGCTGCGTCTGGAGATCGAAACCACCATGTGCCGTCGCGGCATCTGGGGGGTTACCGGCAAGGCCTATGTGGGTGAGACGCTGGTCACCGAGGCCGCCCTCAAGGCGACCTTTGCCGATTCCGCAACAGAAAAATAATAGGTTGCGACGCATGCTGCTGCGTCGCTGTCGGGAGATAAACCCATGATACATCCAAGCGCAATAATTCACGAAGATGCACAGGTGGCTGAAGGTGCCGAGATCGGTCCGTATGTTGTGATCGGTAAGCATGTCAGCATCGGAACAGGAACAACAATCGGCCCGCACACCGTGATAGGCGATTGGACTGAAATCGGCGAGAACAACCAGATCTACCATATGGCTTCGGTCGGTCCCGCCTCACAGGACTTGAAGTACCGCGGCGAGGAATGCTGGACCCGCATCGGTAACAACAATATTATCCGGGAATTTGCCACGATCCATCGTGGTACGGTGACCGGTATCGGCGAGACGACCATCGGCAACGGCAACCTCTTTATGGCCTATTCCCATGTGGCCCATGACTGCCGGATCGGCAATGGTGTGGTCATGGCAAACGCGGCTACCCTGGCCGGCCATGTGACCGTCGAGGACTTCGTCGGGATCGGCGGGCTGGTGGCCATCCACCAGTTTGTCACCATCGGTACCAACTCGTATATCGGCGGAGGTACGTTGATCGGCCAGGATATCCTGCCCTACATGGTTGCTACTGCTGGGAAAAATGATCGTGATGCGAGTCTCAGGGGATTAAACCTGGTGGGGCTCAAACGGCGGGGATTCTCCGATGAAAGCATCAATAACTTGAAAAAAGCCTACAAGACCCTGTTCATGTCCGGTCTGAAGACCCAGGATGCGGTCGCCAAAATCCAGGAAACCATCAGCGGATGTGCTGAAGTCGATTATCTGCTGACCTGTATTGCTCGCGCCGAGCGGGGATTCTGCCGAGGATGACGTTGGCCGGTACTCTCCCTGATGCAGCGTCAGGGAGCATGTCATGCCCGCGACGAATTATGATTGTTGCCGGAGAAGCTTCCGGCGACATCTATGGTGCCGATCTGGTCCGCCAGGCGCAACTGCTGGACCCGGCGCTCCGGTTTTTCGGTATCGGCGGCGTGCGCATGCGGGAAGCCGGGGTCGAGACCCTGGTCGATTCGGCTGAGATGGCTGTCATGGGGCTGGTGGAGGTGATCAGCCACTTTGGGGTGATCTCCACCGCATTTAAAAAATTACAGCGTATCCTGCAGAATGCCCCGCCCGATCTGTTGATCCTGATCGATTATCCCGGTTTTAATCTCCGTTTGGCAAAGCAGGCCAGAAAAGCCGGTGTAAAGGTGCTCTATTACATCAGCCCCAAGGTCTGGGCCTGGAAGGCCGGACGAGTCAAGACCATTGCCGCCAATGTCGATCATATTGCGGTGATCTTTCCCTTTGAAGTCCCCATCTATGAGCGGGCCGGCCTTCCGGTTACGTTTGTCGGACATCCGTTGCTGGATATGGTCGACGTTAACATGACGCGTGACGATGCGGCGCTCAGTTTTGGGCTGGACCCCCTGCGGAAGATCGTCGGCCTGTTTCCGGGGAGTCGCAGAAGCGAAATCGAACGTATGCTGCCGACGATCATCGAGTCTGCCAGGTGTCTGCAAGAGCGGTATCCCGATGTGCAGTTCGTACTCCCCCTGGCATCCACATTACAGGACAGTGAGGTCTTGCCCCAATTTGCGGCATCAGGCATACAGCCGGTCGTCACCCGGCAACGGATTCACGACCTGATCCGCTCCTGTGACGCCGTTATCTCCGTCTCCGGTACCGTTACCCTTGAGGTGGCCCTGATCGGCACCCCCATGGTGATAATCTACAAACTCGCCCCCCTGACCTATCTGCTGGCCAAACGCTTGGTGAAGATCACCCATATCGGCCTGTGCAATATCGTGGCGGGAGAAACCGTGGTTAAAGAGTTGATTCAAGATCAGGCAAACCCTGCCGCGATTTCGGCGGAGATCGAAAAAATACTCGGCAACGTGCTCTATGCTATCGAGATGAAACAAAAACTCTCGGCGGTGCGTTCGCAATTAAAATGCGGTGGAGCCTCCGCCAACGTGGCGCGACTGGCCATGTCCCTCTTGGAATCACCATGAAACAAATCTTCTGGGCCCTCCAGGCCGCTCTCTTTTACCTGTTCACCCTGACGGTAGCCTGTATTCCCGCACGCTTTGCCTCGCGAGTCGGCCGATTGACCGGCCGGATTATGTTTTACCTCCTGCCCGGTCGTCGCCGGGTTGCCGTTGACAACATCCGTCAGGCACTCCCCTTCATGAAAGCTCATCCACTCTGGAAATCATCCGACGTGAGTGTCGATGAACTTGCCCGGGAGACCTTCGAAAACCTGGGACATTCCCTGACGGAAGTCTGCCGCCTCTACCACGGCAAAGGGGAAAACGTCATCAACAGCATCGAGCTGCGTGGTCGCGAGAATTACGAGGCCGCCAGGGCCAAAGGCAAGGGGCTGATCTTTCTGACCGGGCACTGCGGTAACTGGGAACTTGTGGCGCTGGCCTTCAGCAGTCTTTTTCATGAAGGGATGTCCGTGCTTGCCCGGCGCCAGAACAACCCCTACCTCAACAAAATGGTGGAGCGCATGCGCATGCGCTACGACAGCACCGTGATTTATAAGCAAGGTGCTCTGAAGGGGATCCTGTCCACACTCAAAAAAGGAAAGCTGATCGGTATGCTGGCGGACCAGGCCGCCTTTCCCGAAGATGGCACGCTCATCGAAGTCATGGGGCGCAGGGCCTGGGCCTACAAGGCGCCGGTCATCATCGCCCAGAAGAGCGGCTCTCCGATGCTGCCCACCTTCATCCATCGCGAAGGCAACCGGCAGATCATTACCTTCCATCCCGCGCATAACTTCAGCGGCGATATGAGTGAGCAGGGGATCCAGCGGGAAACGCAGGCGCTGTCGCGCTATGTGGAAGATTTTGTCGTTGCCCACCCCACGCAGTGGTACTGGGTGCACCGGCGCTGGAAACGGGCCGGGGAGGTTGTGGCATGAAGAACAGGTATGTTGTCGAAGCGCTTTCGCTCGTTGCGTTTCTGGTTATTGCCACGGCCCTGATAGCGGTGAGTGGTGCCGACCTGGCCGTATCGGCCCCCTTTTGCACGGCAGGCAGGTGGCCGGTCGGGGATCGTTTCTTCTGGCAGTTGCTCTACCGTCTCGACCGGATCCCCTCAATCACCCTGGCGCTGGTCGGTCTGGCCGGATTCGGGATCTCCTACGTGGGGAACAGGTATTACCGCTGGAGGCGGGCAGGCGCCTTTCTGGTGTTGCTCTTGATTCTCGGCCCCGGCCTGCTGGTCAACACGGTCTTCAAGGATCATTGGGGGCGTCCCCGTCCGCGCGAGATTGTCGAATTCGGCGGTACAAAACAGTTTTTGCACCCCTGGCAAAAGGGGGAAGACGGAAAAGGGCGCTCTTTCCCGTCCGGTCACTCATCGGCGGCCTTCTACATGGCGGCGCCCTATCTAATCTACCGGCGTACGAACCGCCGGCGGGCATACGCCTGGCTGGCGGGCGGTCTGCTGTTCGGTGTGCTCATGAGCATCGCCCGGATCACCCAGGGCGCCCATTTTCTCAGTGACAACCTGTGGGCCTTCGGCATGGTAGCGCTAAGCGCTCTGCTGCTGGCCGCGCTACTGGATCTGGACGGAGCGGCAGCGGATTCACCGTCGCCAAACACATAGCCATGTTCTATCTGGCCTATAATTTCCTATCGTTTTTTTTGCTGATCCCGGTCGTCTGCTACCATTTCTACCGTTCCATCAGCCGTGGCCGGCCGGCGGCCCTGGCCGAGCGTTTCGGGTATATTCCCCAGGCACAGCTGTCCGGGATCCGTAAGCGCCCATTGATCTGGTTGCACGCCGTTTCAGTCGGTGAATCCATCGCGGCCCGTCCGTTGCTCAAGGCCCTGCGCACGCGCTATCCCGATCATGTCATCCTCGTCTCCAATACGACCGAGACCGGGCGGGGCACCGCCTCATCCTTCCCGGAAAAAGACCTCTGCATCTATTTTCCCTTCGACTTTTTGCCGGCCGTCCGGCGGGCTCTGGATTCCATTCGCCCCGAGATTGTCATCATCATGGAAACCGAGATCTGGCCGAACTTTACCAGGGAAGCGGCTGCTCGCAAGATACCGCTGATACTCGCCAATGGCAGGATATCGGATCGTTCTTTTGCACGCTACCTGAAATTCAGCTGGTTTTTCCGCCAGGCGTTGCAGCTCTTTTCGCGGCTCTGCATGCAGACCGAAACGGATTGCGAAAGAATCATCGCCATCGGCGCGCCGGCCGATCGCACGCTGAGGGCCGGTAACCTCAAGTACGACATACCCTTCCGGCAATCCAGTCAGGACGAGCAACGTCGACTGAAACAAGAGTATGCGATCCCGGAAGATCTGCTGGTCCTGATGGCCGGCAGTACCCATGCCGGTGAAGAGCAGTATCTCATCGATACCTACAAAAAATTACTGCCGCTTTTCGAGGGACTGTTTCTGATCCTGGTGCCCCGCCACCCGGAGCGGGCCACGGAGGTTGCCGCGTTGCTGGAGCGCTCCGGTATTCAATTCCGACGACGCAGTGTCTTGAATGCTGAGGAGTCATTTCATCACGGTGAGGCACTCCTGGTCGATACGATCGGCGAGATGATGAGCCTGTATGCGATCGCGGATGTCGCCTTTGTGGGAGGGAGCCTGGTCCCGACCGGAGGGCACAACCTGCTGGAGCCGGCTTCAGTGGGGGTACCCAGTGTTTTTGGTCCGCACATGAGCAATTTCCGGGAGATTGCCGAACTTGTGCTGCAGTATGGCGCCGGAGTGCAGGTTGCTTCGCCGGAGGAGCTGGCTGAATCCTGTCGGGCCCTGATCACCAGCGCCGAGTTGCGACAGGTACTCGGCCAGAATGGCCTGAAACTGATGCGCGATAACGGCGGCGCCACGCGGCGACACCTGGAGATAGTCGCCGAATATCTATGAGTAGATCCTTTTCCGCATACTGGCGCGGGATGGCCAGCGGAACGACACAGGGCGCCGGGAGCTGCCTTCTGCGCTGGAGCCTGATCCCGCTGTCGCTGATCTACGCACTTGTCCAGCGCATACGCTCAGCACTCTATCGAACCGGTTGTCTCACGACGCGCAAGCTGCCGCGGCCGGTCATATCCGTCGGCAATATCGCGGTTGGAGGTACGGGAAAGACGCCGGTCACGGCCCATATCGCCCGGCTGGTCATGGCCCAGGGGCTGAAGGTGGCCGTGCTTTCCCGCGGCTATGGCGGCAGTCGCGAGGGAGAGACGCTTGTGGTCTGCGATGGCCAGGAGATGTTTCTGAGGGCGGACGAATGCGGCGACGAACCCTTCCTGCTGGCCCGCACGATCCCGGGGCTGATGGTCGTTATGGGAAGTGATCGCTATGCGGCGGGACTTTTGGCCATGGAACGCCTGAAACCGGATCTGTTCCTGCTGGATGACGGTTTTCAGCACCTGCGATTGCAGCGTGACCTGAACATCCTGCTCTTGGATTGCTCCCGTCCATTCGGCAACGGCTGGACCCTGCCCGGCGGGTTGTTGCGGGAACCGGTCGCGGCCGCACTGCGCGCCGACCGGATCATACATACCCGCTGTCAGGGGCACGTGTCGAATATTTCCTTTCTTGCCGGGAAACCGCAGGCCGCCTGCCGCTATCGTCTGGCCAGGCTGCTGCCGCTGGCCGGCGGTGAAGCGCTTGAGCTAACGTCACTCGCCGGCTGCGGGGTCATGGCCTGCGCAGGGATTGCCGAACCGGAACAGTTCTTTCGCGGCTTGGAAGATAGTGGGCTGAGACTGCTCTGCCGTCTGCCGTTATCAGATCATGCCGCCTATGATGCGGCTGTCGTTTCCGAGTTGAGCGGGGCGTTGCGCGGGAGTGGCGCCCGTTATTGCATCGTCACCGAAAAGGATGCCGTAAAACTCGGCGACATACCCGCTGATCTGGCTGCGTCGATCCTGGTTGCTCCGCTGGAACTGGAGCTGGATGACGCCGGCCTGCTGACGGACATTCTCAAATTGCTTTAAGATTTTGCCCTGATTGTGCTATATTTCGAAATTTGCGAGGGTAGCCCCGATGATAGCGGAACAACTTTTGGAACTGCTGGTCTGTCCGGTCTGTCATGGCCGGCTTGCGGTCGCGCCCGAACGGGATGGACTGACCTGCGAGCGCTGTCGACTTGTCTTTCCGATCCGGGATGGTATTCCGGTCATGCTGGTGGATGAGGCCCGGAAGATTGAAGCAGGGGCGACGGGGCAGTGAAACAGCTGGAGCCTGGCGCGCTGCATAAGATCCTGATCCGGGCCGTCAACTGGATCGGAGATGCGGTCATGACCACCCCGGCGCTGGCGGCGGTCCGGGAAAAGTTTCCCGATGCCGAAATTGTCCTGCTTGCCAACCCGTTGGTCGCGCAGCTCTTTCTGCCGCATCCGGCCATCGACCGGGTGATCACCTTTGACCGCAACGGTCGCCACCGCGGGGTGAGGGGAAGGGTGCTGCTGGCAGGGGAGATACGCCGGGAGCGCTTTGATTGTGCCCTGATCCTGCCCAATTCCTTTGATTCGGCCCTGATCCCCTGGCTGGCCGGCATTCCGCGCCGATTGGGAAAAAAAAGCGATGGCCGTGCACTGCTGTTGACGGATCGCTTTGTCCCGGCCGCCGAGATGACCCGGGGGCACGAAGTGGAGTACTACCTGCACCTGCTGCGCTCCTTCGGGATTACGGGCAGGGCCCGGGAACCTTTTCTGGCGACGACGGCCGCGGAACAGGCGCAAGCCGCCGGAATGCTGGCCGAGTCCGGGATCGGTGCTGACGATATCCTGCTCGGCATCAACCCCGGCGCCTCCTTTGGTTCCGCCAAACGCTGGTACCCCGAGCGCTTTGCCGAGGTGGCCCGCAGGCTTGCCAGCGAGTGGCGGGCAAAAGTGGTCATCTTCGGCGGTCCTGCTGAAACCGATATCGCCGGGGAGATTGCCGCGGCCCTGAATGGCGCATGTCTCAACCTGGCCGGTACAACCAGCGTGCGTCAGCTGATGGCTTTATTGCAGCGCTGCAGCTGTCTGATCACCAATGACTCCGGGCCGATGCATATCGCCGCCGCATTCGATGTGCCGCTGGTGGCGATCTTCGGCTCTACCGATCATTCCGGCACCGCTCCCCGTTCAGATAAGGCGGTGATTGTGCGCCATGATCTGGAGTGCGCCCCCTGCAAACTGCGCGAGTGTCCCACGGATCACCGCTGCATGAACGCGGTAACCGTGGAAGATGTCGTCGCGGCGGCGAAAAAGCTCTTATTGTCAACTACCTGAATCCGTGACGCCTCCGTGCCTCCATGTGCCCGGAACGCCTATAGCTTCATGCTTTCTGAGTAAGTGACCGTACACCAAAGGATATCCGACAAAACAGGTTTGTACCGGCACAGCCGACGGGCCGCTCCGGCATTTCCGCGCATTCCGGCGCTACACCGTCACGGACTCAGAAACTAGTAACCTTTGATAGGAACATCATGTCTCCAACCCTGAAACGAACACTACACTATCTCAAACCCTACTGGGGATTGCTGGTCTTTTCGGCGATCTGCTCGGTGATTGTGGGCGCCATGGATGGCGCCTTTGCCTATCTGGTGGAGCCGGTGCTCAAACGCATATTTGCCGGCAAGGACCCGGGCGTTTTTATCCTGGTTCCCTTCGGCATCATTGCCCTCTTCATCTTTCGCGGTATCTGTCGCTTCAGCTATGATGTGACCATCAAACTGGCCGGTCAGAAGGCGATTCAGGATATCCGCAACGACGTCTACCAAAGCACTATCCGCAAGGATATGAGCTTTTTCAACAGCCAGTCAACCGGCGGGCTGATGAGTCACATGACCAACGACATCGGCATGATGCAGGAGGGGATGGCCAGCGTGGTTTGCGGCCTGTTCCGCGATCTGATCTCGTTTGTATCCCTGCTGATAGTAATATTTTATCGTAACTGGCAGCTGGCCATACTCTGTTTCGTGGTGCTTCCGGCGACGATCTACCCGGCGCAGTTGATCGGCAAGAAGATCAAAAACTCGGCCCGGCGCAGCCTGGATGTGATGGGCGGCATCGGCATGATCCTTCAGGAAACCTTCTCCGGCATCAAGGTCATCAAGGCCTTTGGACTGGAAGGCACGGTCATCACGCGTTTCCGCAATGAAAACCTGACCTTTCTCACCCAGTACAAACGTTTTATCAAGTACGAGTCCCTGGCCATGCCGGTCTCGGAGGCGATCACCTCCTTCGGTATTGCCGCCGTGGTCTATATGGGCGGGAGCCAGGTGCTGTCCGGCAGGATGACCCCCTCCGAGCTGTTCTCGTTTATCGCGGCCATGATCATGCTCTTCAACCCGGTCAAAAAACTGCAGGGGTCGTACAATGTGCTGCAGCGTTCCACCGGCGCGGCTGAACGTGTCTTTGGCCTGATGGATGTGAAGCGCACGGTCGTAGACAGTCCTGATGCCCTGGAACTGGGGCGTGCCCATGGCAAGGTGGAATGCAGGGGGGTCAGCTTCGGTTACGCCGATGATGCGGTGCTGGCGGAGATCAACCTTGCGGTTGAACCGGGCCGGATGGTGGCCCTGGTCGGTCCCTCCGGTGGCGGCAAGAGTACCCTGGCGGCACTTTTGATGCGTTTCTACGATGTAACGGAAGGCACAATCCTGCTGGACGGCAAGGATCTGCGCGGCATCACCCTGGCATCCCTGAACCGCCAATTTGCTCTGGTGGATCAGGAGACAACCCTCTTTAACGACACCATCGCCAACAACATCCGTTACGGAAAACCGGGGGCGAGCCTGGAAGAGGTGCATGCGGCCGCAAAGAGCGCTTTTGCCGATGATTTTATCCGCGAACTTCCGGATGGCTACGACACGAACATCGGTGACCGGGGAGCGCGTCTCTCCGGTGGCCAGCGCCAGAGGATCTGTATCGCCCGGGCACTCCTGAAGGATGCTCCGATCCTGATCCTGGACGAGGCGACCAGCGCCCTGGATACGGAGAGCGAAAAGATGGTCCAGAAGGCCCTGGATAACCTGATGCGCAATCGCACCACCTTTGTAATTGCCCACCGCCTCTCCACGGTCATGCACGCCGATACCATCGTGGTGCTGGAGAAGGGGCGCATCGTCGAGTGCGGCAGCCACGCCGACCTGCTGGAGGGGGGCGGCCTGTACAGCCGGTTGAGCGGGATGCAGCTGGACTGACCATGCAGCTATCCGCCACCATCATCACGCTCAATGAAGAGCACAACATTGTCGACTGTCTGGCCAGCCTGGATTTTGTCGATGAAATCATTGTCGTTGATTCGGGAAGCACGGACACAACGGAAGCGTTGTGCCGTGCCAATCCCCGAGTCCGTTTTTTTCGCCAGGAATGGCTGGGCTTCGGAAAACAGAAAAACAAGGCCGCGCAGCTGGCCCGGCACGACTGGATTCTCAATCTCGATGCCGATGAGCGGGTTTCCCCCCTCCTGCGGAGTTCGCTGGAACAGTTCCCTGAGACGGGCTGTTCAGCGGCCAGGATGGCGCGGGAGAACTATTTCGGCTCGCGTTGGATCCGCTACTGCGGCTGGTATCCCGATTATACCGTCCGTTTGTATGATCGCCGGAGTTGCTCGTTCAGTGAGCGCAGCGTGCATGAGACATTGCAGTACGACGGTACCATCGCAACCCTGGCCGGTAACCTGATTCACCGCAGCTATCGCGACATCTCGGATTATCTGCGGCGCGCGGACCGCTATTCGACCCTGGCGGCGCAGGAGATGCACCGGGCCGGAAAAACAGTCGCCCCGGGATCTCTGCTGATCAAACCCCTGGCCACATTTATCAAGATGTATTTCATTCGCAAAGGGTTCCTGGAAGGGAGGATGGGCTTTGTGCTTTCCGCGCTGTATGCCTATTATACCTTCTGTAAATATGCGAAACTCGCGGAACTTCACACGTTGCATACGGGAAGGTAAGGCATGCCGAAGCTCTATATAGAAGAATTTGTGGGTATCACCAATCGATTGGAGACTCTGCCTTTGGCCTTTGCCATCCGTAAAGCGCATGGCCATGAGATCATCCTCGACTGGCGGGAGCTGGATTCTTTCTCTGTCGATGAGACACGGCGCGGCAGGGTGACGGTGCTGACCAAGATCGGCGCCGATCGGGTGCGCAGCTGCGACAGAGCCGCGTTCGACAACCTGCGCGGCAAGAAGATCCTCCTGCGCTCCCTGGACGGGCCGGCCGAACTGCTCGATCCGATCTACATGGAGATCCCCTCCAAGATCCACCTCAAGGCCGAGCTGGCCGCGGAGATCAAGAAGGCCTTTGCAGCCGTTGCGGAACGCCCGGTGGTCGGTGTCCATATCCGTCATGGAGATTTTCAGGTAGTGGATCCGGCCTCCTATAGCATCGAAGGCGTGGAATGGCCGGCTGTTCCGATCTGGTGGTACGAGAAGGTTATGGCGCGGATTGTTGAACAGAACAAAAATGTCTGCTTCTTTCTCTCCTGTACCGGTGATCCCGACTCCCATGGCGCCCTGACAAAAAACTTCGACGTGCTGACCTTGCCGGTCGGCTCGCACTACAGCTATAAAAACGACAGCGACGATCACCGTTCGACGGTCAACCCCGTGGCGGACCTGTTTGCCCTGGCCTGTTGTCCGGTGGTGTTGGCGACCCCCATATCCGGTTATTCCCATTGGGCGGCGAATGTGCTGGGAACTCCGGCCACCTGTCTGGTGCCCATTCCAGGGGCGACCGTGGACAATCCCCTGGCCGGAGCCGTTTCGATCTACGGTAGCCGACTGCCCCGCTGGCGTGCCGCGGGCAGGAGCGGCAGCGATGTGACGCCGCTTGACGACCAACTGACAGGTGTATCCCTCAACGTGCCTGCGGACACCTCATGGCTGTGAAGCGGCCCCGGAGTATATCGCCATGACCTCCGCCCTTGTCAGCATCGTTATCCCGCTCTACAACCAGCTGGAATACACCCGGCTCTGCCTGGACAGTCTGCGCTCGACGGTGAGCATGCCGGTGGAAATCATCCTGGTGGACAACGCCTCCAGCGATGGGACCGCCGAGTATTTGAAGAGCCTCGCGGACGTAACGGTCATCAGCAATACCGATAACCTGGGCTTTGCCGGTGCCTGCAACCAGGGGATCCGGGCCGCGGCTGGCGAGTGGGTGGTGGTGCTCAATAACGATGTGATTGTGGCACCCGGCTGGCTGGATGGCATGCTGGATGCCGCGGCCCACTGGAACCTGCAGCTGGTGACCCCCGCCATCCGCGAAGGGGAGTACAACTATGACATCGCTGCCTATGCCGGGGAACTGACCGGCCGCATGCGGCGGGTCATCCGCAAGGGGCGGGCAAACGGCATCTGCTTCATGGCCCACCGGCGGGTTTTCGCCAGCATCGGCCTGTTTGACGAACGGTTCCGCATCGGACAGTACGAGGACAAGGATCTCTTCCTGCGGGCGGCTTGTGCCGGGTTTGCGCTGGGCACCGTGGGGGGCGCTTTTCTGCACCACTTCGGTTCCGCAACCCAGAAGGCGATGAAGCGCCAGAACTCACCCCGTCCCTACGCCCTGGAGAACAAGGCCTATTTTGCCCGCAAGTGGCAGCTGCCCTGGTGGAAGCGGGCCCTCTCCCGCAACGTGGATAAATTGATGACCAACTGTTACACCCTGCGGGAACGCTTGCTGTACGGCCACACCCTGATGGAAAAATTGATCGAGGGACGCATGCGCTATGAATAGTCCCGAGCGGTCACCCACATTCGTCATCATCTGCTTTCGCTATATCGGCGATGTCCTGGTGACGACACCCTTGGCGGTTTCCATCCGGCAGGCCTATCCCGATGCGGCGATAGACTATATGGTCTTCGAGGGAACCGAAGGGGTGCTGGCCCACAATCCTCTGATCAGGAATGTCATCAGTCTGCCCCGCACAGGCTCGAACATGGGGGCTCTGCTGTCCCATTTCCGGAAATATTCCGTGGCACTGGCCGCCTATCCCTCCGACAGAACGGTCATGGCCGCGCTCCTGGTTGGAAAAAAGTCCATCGGACTGACCTACGCCGGCGGCAAGGAGAGGTGGAAAAACGCCCTCCTGACAGCAGCCCCTGTCTGCGATGACCGATACCCGGTGGTCAGTAACATGCTGGCCCTGTTGTCTCCTCTGGGTATCGCGCCCGTCCCGCGCGTAGCGGTCGGCTACGATCAGGATGACCTGGCCTTTGCCCGGGCGACCATGCCGGCTGGAGAGTATGTCGTCATGCACCCCTACAGCCGCAGTCGTTGCAAGTACTGGCCGGCGGAGAAATGGGCCGAGTTGGCCGTGTTGCTGCGGGAACAGGTCGGCTGTCAGGTGGTTTTTACCAGGACCCCCGATGCGGAGGATACGGCCTACCTGGAGCAGATCCTGGTGCAAACTCCTCCAGGCGTCGTGGCGTTCAGGGAGTCCTGTTCCTTGAGCCGGCTGGCGGCGGCCATAAAGGGGAGCCGGGCCTACATCGGCATCGATACCGCAGTCACGCACATTGCCGCGGCAGTCGAGGTACCGACGATTGCGCTGATGGGGCCGACACTTACCCGCTATTGGGCGCCCTGGCCCAACGGCTGCACGGAACGCTCCCCGTTCAGCGCCAAAAACGGCATTCAGCGCAGCGGCTATGTAACCGTCATTCAAAAGGAGTGGGACTGCGTCCCCTGTAACCGCGAGAGTTGTGCCATCAGTGAGCGCGACAGGATGGAGTGCCTGGAGGCGATTACTCCGTTGGAGGTCGTGCGGGAGGTGTTGGAACATGTTGGCAGACATGATCAGTAACAGCCAGTATAACATCGGCCACATCTGTACTCGCCGGCAGTGCGAAGCGGGTTTGGGTGACAAGCTTGCCATGCGCTGGGTTTCGTCACGCTTTGAGCGCCGGGATTACACTTTCGCAGACCTGGACCGTTCCTCGAACCGCTTTGCCAATCTGCTGCAGGGTCTCGGTCTTGAGGCGGGTGCCGTACTGTTCACCTACCTTCCCAAATCGGTTGAGCAATTTTTCGCCTTCCTGGGTTCCCTCAAGGCGTGCTGCATCACCGGGACTCTCTTCTCCAATTTCGGCGAGGATGCCCTGCTGGACCGGCTGGGGGATTCCCGGGCCCGGCTGGTAGTGACACGCAAAAGTCTCTATCGCAAGATCGAGCGCATCCGGGGGCAGTTGCCCGATTTGAAGCTGGTCATCCTGACCGATGTTGCCGAGCATCAGAGCGAGGATGTGCTCTCTTGGGAACGCCTGATGGCGGAGGCCTCGGAGGAGTTCACTACCCCCCGCACCACGGCGGACACCCCCTCGGTGTTGCATTACACCTCCGGCTCCACCGGAAAGCCAAAGGGAGTCCTTCACCGCCATGGCAGTATCCTGCAGCAGAGCCGTACCACCCGCGACGTGTTGGGGCTGCTGCCGGACGACCTGTATTGGTGCACCGCCGACCAGGGCTGGGTTACGGGCACCAGCTACGGCATTATCGGCCCCTGGAGCCTGGGTGTCAGTCAAGTCCATTTTGCCGGCGGTTATGGCGCGGAGCATTGGCTTGAGCTGTTGCAGAACGAAGAGATCACGGTCTGGTACACGGCCCCCACCGCCCTGCGCATGCTGATGCGGGAGGAGGCGTCCCTTTTCGGGGGGTATGATCTTTCCCATCTGCGCGCGATCTTCAGTGTCGGTGAACCGCTCAACCCGGAGGTCATCGGCTGGGGACGGGCAATCCTGGCCAAGGATATCTTCGATACCTGGTTCCAGACCGAAACCGGCGCCATCATGATCGCCAATCGCCCCGACACTCCGATCCGACCCGGTTCCATGGGCAAACCCTTCCCCGGTATCGAAGCGGCGATCCTGGCCGATGACGGCGCGCCGCTGGGCGCGGGAGAACAGGGTAACCTCTGCGTCAGGGCCGGCTGGGACTCCATGTTCGTCACCTACCTGAACAACGCCTCCGCCTATGGCAGCAAGTTCAAGAACGGCTGGTATCATACCGGTGATATGGCTTGGCGCGATGGGGACGGCTATTACTGGTTTCTGGGTCGTAGTGACGATGTGATCAACACCTCGGGACATCTGGTAAGCCCTTTCGAGGTGGAAAGCGCCCTCCTGGAACTGCCCGAGATCGCCGAATCCGGTGTCATCGGCGCTCCCGACGAGCTGCTCTTCGAGCGGGTCGTGGCCTTTGTGCATTTTCACTCCGGTATCGAATTTACCCCGGAACTGGAGTTGAAGATCCGCCTGCACATCGCCAACCGTCTCTCGTCGGTTGCCATCCCCCAGGAGGTGCTCCCGGTTGAGGCGGTGCCTAAGAACAAGAGCGGAAAAATCATGCGGCGCGTACTTAAGGCCCGTTATCTCGGTCTGGACGCCGGGGATATCTCAACGCTGGAGGAGTAATACCATGATAAATCTGGAACAACTGGAACCGATCTTTCGCCAGGTCTTCGACGATGAGGCCATTTCTCTGCAGCGCGAAACCACTTCCGATGACATCGAGGAATGGGATTCCCTGACCCATATGAATCTGGTCGTGGCCCTGGAGCTGCGTTTCAAGATCAAGTTCGCCCTGGGAGAATTACAGAAACTCAGAAATGTCGGGGAAATGCTGGATCTGATCAACCGGAAACTCGGATAGCAAGGACGTACGCGGAAGCATGCTCTTTAACTCATTTGAATTCATACTGTTCTTTCTGCCGCTCACCGTCGTGGTCTATTTTCTGCTCCTGCGCAGGCATTTGACCATTGCCGCTCGCTCCTGGCTGCTCTTCGCCTCGCTCTGCTTTTACAGCTGGTGGAATGTACGCTATTTGCCCCTGATTCTCGGTTCGATTCTCTTCAACTACACGGTCGGCGGATTGCTGGCGGAGTACGACGCCGGCGTCAAACGGGGCGTCTCAAAGAAGTCGATCTTTCTGTGCGGTATCGTGGCCAATATTGCCCTGCTCTGCTGGTTCAAGTACATGGACTTTTTCATCGGTACCGCCAATGGGCTCCTGGGCACACAGCTGCCGTTTCTGAAAATCGTACTCCCCTTGGGAATCAGCTTCTTTACCATTACCCAGATCGCGTTCCTGGTTGACGCCTATGAGGGGTTGGTGGAGGAGCGCAATCTGCTCAACTATGCCCTCTTCGTGACGTTCTTTCCCCACCTGTTGGCCGGTCCGATCCTGCATCACAGCGAGATGATGCCCCAGTTCGAGCGCCTGCGCAACAAGGTGCTCAACTGGAAGAACCTCTACCTGGGCTTGACGCTCTTCTTTCTGGGGCTCTTCAAAAAGGTGGTCCTGGCCGATACCTTCTCCGCCTGGGCCTCGGCCGGGTTTGACACGACCCAACCGCTCTCGCTCGTACCGGCCTGGTTGACCAGTCTTTCCTATACCTTCCAGCTTTACTTCGACTTCAGCGGCTACAGCGACATGGCGGTAGGGGTCGGCTGGATGTTCAACATCCGTCTGCCGATCAACTTCAACTCCCCCTACAAGGCCACGGGGATGATCGATTTCTGGAAGCGCTGGCACATCACGCTCACCAATTTCATCACCACCTATCTCTACACCCCCATCCTGCGCGCCATGGGGAGGATCACCTTTACAAACTCCCTGGTGGCCATCTTCCTGGCCATGCTGATCTCCGGTTTCTGGCACGGCGCCGGCTGGAACTTCATCATCTGGGGTGGCATGCACGGTGCCGGACTGGTCGTAAACCATGCCTGGAAAAAGAAAAAATACAAAATGCCGGCCTGGCTCGGCTGGTTGATTACCTTCAATTTCGTCAATGTTTCCTTTGTCTTCTTCCGGGCAAAGTCGCTGGCCGGTGGCGGACAGATCCTGGCGGGCATGGCCGGCCTGAACGGCGTCGTGCTGCACAAGTCACTGGAGAAATTCTCCCTGTTACGGGATGCGGGGGTTACCTTCGGCAAATGGCTGGATGCAATCAAGGGTAACGACGAAACCTGGATCACGGCTGTCGTGGCTCTGGTGATCGTTGTCAGTCTGAAGAATTCCATGGAGATCGTCTCCCGCGTGCGAGCCTCCTGGGGATGGCTGGCCCTGCTCCTGGTTGCCTCGTTCTGGTCACTCTTGGATATGAGCAAGGTCAGTGAATTTCTTTATTTCCAGTTTTAATCAGTAGAAAAGATAGGACAGTGCCGATGGGTTTTAAACGATATACATATTGTTTTCTTGGGTTGTTGTGTCTGTTCCTGGGCGGCAATTACCTGGTCTGGGAACTGAGGACAAAGGATCTGCTTAGCAACACGGTCTATCAGGGTGGCGATCTGGCGCGGATGGGCTATATCTACGCCTCAAAGGACTATCGGAAAAACAAGGTTGATCTGGCGAAAAGGCATATCACACTCAAAGAATATGACGGTCGCCGGATAGATGTGTTGACCATCGGCGACTCCTTCTCAAACGGCGGCGCTGGTGGGAGGAACTATTTCTATCAGGATTACATTGCTACGATTAATAATTTTGAAGTCCTCAATATTCCCCGACACAAGGAATTGGACCCACTGACAACGGTTTCCATATTCTGCAACAACGGCTTTTTCGACAGGATTAAGCCAAAATTTGTCCTGATCGGGGTCGATGAAAAACTGGGTTCCGAATTCGCCGGCATGGATCCAAACTTTTCAATCGACAGAGAACGGTTTGCCACATATAAGCAGATGGATTACGAGGCAGCACGCCCCCCGCTGACTTTTATCAACAACGGTAATGTGAAATTTCTTGTATATAACATGGTGTATTGGTTCTCGGACCATGCCTTTAGCGGCGTGTATATGCGTAAACTGAAAAATGAACTTTTCAGCGTGCCGAATAGTGATACGTTGCTATTTCTTCGTTATAAGCGCCCGCCAACAGTGGAGACAATCCGCAGTCTGAATGACAACGTGAACAAGGTCGCTGAAAAGCTCGCGGCAAAAGGGATCACGCTGGTGTTCATGCCCTGCGTGGATAAGTACAATCTTTACAGCGACTACATCGTCAACAACCCTTACCCCCGCAGCATCTTCTTCGAGGAGCTGCGTACGCTCCCCAAACGCTACCGCTTCATCGATACCAAGGCGATTCTGGCGGAGGAGCTCCGCAAGGGGGAGAAGGACATCTTCTACGCCGATGACACCCACTGGGGATGGAAGGCGTCGAAAATAATCTTTGAAAATGTCAGTTTTGAATGATATGGGCCACGGCAGAATGTATATAACCTGTAGATTCATTTGGCAGGAACAGGATTACGTCTAATGATGTTAGTGAGGTTCGTGAATATCACGTGCCCAGCTTTTATCAATGGAGTGTTAATAAAGGGTCAATCATGACGAATCCCAAGATAAGTGTATGCATCCCAACCTTCAACTATGCCCGATTTTTGCCGGATGCTATCGAATCAGTCCTTGCTCAGACATATGTGGATTTCGAACTTCTCGTGATTGATAATTGCTCAACCGACGATACCGAGACAGTTATGCGAGATTATTGTGGGCGTGATAAACGAGTCCGTTTTATCGTAAACGAAACCAATGTGGGAGCAATTAACAATTGGAACAAATGCATAACGGCTGCCAGGGGTGAATATATCAAGTTCCTGTTAAGCGACGACGTTTTTACGTCCGTTGATACTTTGAAAAGAATGACTGCCGTTCTTGACGGAGATTCAACGATATCGCTGGTCTGCTGTTCCCGGAATAAGGTTGATGAACACTTGAATCTGATCAAAACCTACAGCGACTTTTGCGAGGGGAAGCTGATGGGCTTGGAAATTATTTCGCGCTGTCTTCGACATCATAAGAACCTGATCGGTGAGACTACTGCGATCATGTTTCGAAAAAATCAGGGGATAGAGGGTTTTAGCTCCCGGTATATTGCTCTTTCCGATCTTGAATTTTGTTTTCGTCTCTTGGAACAAGGCGATTTCTACTTTATTAAAGAGGCACTTTGCTCGATTCGACAACACTCCAAACAGGGAACCCATGAGGTAATGCAGAATCCGGAAACCTTTGACGATACCAAATATCTCATCAAAGAGTATCTTGATAAGCCTCAGATGGAATTAAGTACGTTCTCGAAAAATGAAATAAGGTTCTTCTATAAGTATAGCCTCTGGAAGTCATACTGTGGCGGATTGCTCACATATGATCAGATGATGGATAAAGTCGGAAGGGAAAATTATGCCCTTTTCAAACTGATGTTGCCATTGTATAAAATATTCAGGCCATTACACAGGTTGGCTAACAAGGTAGTCCCTTGACGTTATATTCGAGACATCTCATATTCTGGTTACGTATTACTACGTAACCAGTTTTTTGCGCCAGGGTATGCGGCGCCGATCCAGTATCTCCCTACAGGATATTTTTCTTCACTCGGAGGATTAGATATATGTACATCCTAGGTATTTCAGCTTTTTATCACGACTCTGCCGCCGCGCTGCTCAAGGATGGCGAAATCATTGCCGCAGCCCAGGAAGAGCGCTTTACGCGCAAGAAGCAGGATCCGGGTTTTCCTGGCAATGCCGTGAAATACTGTCTGAACCATGCCGGCATCACCCTGGCCGACGTGGAGACCGTGGTCTTCTACGATAAGCCGTTCCTCAAGTTCGAACGACTGCTGGAGACCTATTACGCGTTTGCCCCCAGGGGGCTGGCCTCATTCCTCTCCGCCATACCGGTCTGGATCAAAGAAAAGGTCATGCTGAAAAAACTGCTGCTCGACGAATTGACCGCCATCGAGGATGTCAAACGGGACAGCATCAAACTGCTCTTTCCCGAACACCACCTTTCCCACGCGGCCAGCGCCTTCTTTCCGTCCCCCTTCCAGGAAGCGGCGATTCTGACGGTTGACGGTGTCGGTGAATGGACCACGGCTTCCATCTGTCATGGCAAGGACAATGGCATCAGTGTGCTCAAGGAGTTGAAGTTCCCCCATTCCCTGGGGCTGCTCTACTCCGCCTTTACCTATTACCTGGGTTTCAAGGTCAATTCGGGAGAATACAAGTTGATGGGGCTGGCGCCCTACGGAAATCCCGAGTCGGGACAGGTGGAAGAATTTGTGGCCCTGATCAAGAAGCACCTGATCGAGATCAAGGACGACGGATCGATCTGGCTCAATCAGGAGTATTTCGATTACGCGACCGGTCTGAAGATGACCGACAACGGCAAGTGGGAAACACTCTTCGGTTTCCCGAGGCGCGGTGAGGAGTCGGAGCTCCAGGCGCAGCATTGCGACCTGGCCCTGGCCATCCAGCAGGTCACGGAAGAGGTGGTGATCAGCATGGCCCGGGAGGCCAAACGGTTGACCGGCGCGAAAAACATCTGTCTGGCGGGCGGGGTGGCCCTCAACTGTGTCGCCAACGGCAAACTCCTGCGCACCGGTCTCTTTGAGGGGCTCTGGATTCAGCCCGCCTCGGGCGATGCCGGCGGGGCACTGGGGGCGGCCTTGGCGGCCCATTACATCAGCTACGGCAACGCACGCAACTGTGACGGAACGACTGACATGATGAAGGGCTCCTATCTGGGGCCGGAATATTCCGATCTGGAGATCATGCAGACCGCCCGGAAATACGGGGCAATCTACCGCAAGTGCGAGTCGCTGGCCGAGGTCTGCGATGTTACCGCGGACTACCTGAGTCAGGAAAACGTGATCGGCTGGTTCCAAGCCCGCATGGAATGGGGACCGCGAGCATTGGGTAATCGTAGCATCATCGCCGATGCCCGCAGCCCCGAGATGCAGCGCAAGCTGAACCTGAAGATCAAGTACCGCGAGGGATTTCGGCCCTTTGCCCCCTCGGTGTTGGCCGAATGTGAGCAGGAGTTCTTCGACTGCGCCACCCCTTCACCCTACATGCTGCTGGTGGCCGACGTGAACGAGAAACGGCGCAATCCGTTGCCGGACGGGTATCATGCCATGACGGTGCGCGAGAAGCTCTACCATCTGCGCTCCGATATCCCCTCGATCACGCACATCGACTACTCGGCGCGACTCCAGACGGTGCACAGGGAAACGAACCCGCACTATTGGGAGCTGATCAACACATTCAAACAAAAGACCGGTTACGGGGTGATCGTCAACACCAGCTTCAACGTGCGCGGTGAGCCGATCGTCATGACGCCGGACGATGCCTACAAATGCTTCATGCGCACGGAGATGGATTATCTGGTGTTGGGCAATTTCATCTTTGACAAGAAGGATCAGCCGAAATGGGACGAGGAAAAAGACTGGAGGGAGGAGTACGCTCTTGACTAATCTGGCTAAGCCGAATGGTTCCGGCTCGCGTCTGCGCAACATACTGTTTCCATTGATAGCAATCTGTCTGTCGATCCTCCTGATCGCCCTTTTGCTGGAGGTCGGCCTGCGCATCGCCGGCTATAGTCCCGGAAACGTGAACTATCTCAGCTCGTTCCACGAGTATGACGCCAAGGTCGGGCATCGCGGGAAGAAAAACTTTGAAGGGCGATTCAAACGCCCGGAGTTTGACGCGGCGATTGCCCACAACGCACAGGGGTTCAGGAAACAGGAGTTTCTCAGCGCGGACAAGGAGAAGAGCTGCAAACGGACCATTCACGTCTTCGGCGATTCTTTCGTCTGGGGTTGGGGAGTGGGGCAGGGTGAAGGTTTTACCGACCTGCTGAACAAGGCTCTTCCGGACGTTTGCGTCAGGAATTACGGGATCATCTCCACCGGCACGGTTGCCCAGTATCTCCTCTTTGATAGCGAGGTCAAACAGAATGTGAAGCCGGGAGACATCGTCCTGTTGATGTTCTTCAGCAATGATTTTGAAGATAACGTCTGGAAGGGCAAGGTGCGTGGTACCGTCAACAACGGTAACGTCTCCGTACAGTACGAGGAAAAACCGTTCAACTCCCTGAAGGATCGCATCGAAAAGGCCTCCTATGCCTTTAACTACCTGAGCTACAAGGTCAACCTGTTTCAGCTCTCCCGTAAGATCAAGAAAACGCAGGAGGATCATGAACGGCAGGGTGATCTTGCGCCGAGCGATGAGCGCTCCGTGGTTACCCGACACTTTCTGGACGCCTTCAACAGGGAGACCCGGGCAAAGAATGCCCGCTTTATCGCCGCCTATATCGCCACGCAGGGGGAGATGGGCGAGAGTGCCGTCAACAAGCCGAACAAACTGGCCAATGAGGAGCGATTGCGCAAGGCCTTTCTGCAGCTCAGTTCTTCATTGGGGATAGAAACGCTCGACCTGCTGCCGCTGATCACAGCCTATAAACAGAGTCACAACAATCCGAAAATGACCTTTACGGTTGATGAACACTGGAACCGGACCGGTCACGCCGTAGCGGCCGGGCTGATTGAAGAGTATCTTTTGCAACATCCATAACCCCCAGCTACAGCGGGGTCTGGCAAGAAAAAGTACAACACGCTTGAATAGTTATCACAAGATAAGGAGATGTATATGAGTGTCGTCACAGATTTCTGGCAGTTTCTCAGGGACCGAAAAAAATGGTGGCTCTTGCCGATGATCGTCGTGTTGCTGTTGATCGGTGTGCTGATCGTCATGACCAGCGGATCGGCCATTGCACCGTTTATCTACACCCTGTTTTAGGATGTTACCTTTTGTGGCACCAACCGATTCGTTGGCGCACGGATCTAGTATCCTATAAAAAGCAGTAGTCCACGAAATACACTAAAATCACGAACGAACCCCCTATAATCAGAAACATCATGGGCTAAGCTGCCCGGTGTAGTGATGTTCTGCTCTTTTAGTGTTATTTCGTGATGTTCGTGGACCCAAAATCCGTTTTTATTATGTATATCGCGGTCTGGAGGAGTACATGAGTTCCCAGAAACATCACCCCCGGGTGCAACAGCTTGAAACCCTCGGTGTCCTGTCGGCCTTTTTCCTGGTCCTCAGCATCATCTCTCACCGCCAGGCATTAGTGTACGTTGCCCTGGCCCTGCTGGCCATTGCACTGTTCGTGAAACCCCTGGCGGCTGCCATCTCGCGGGTCTGGCTGAAGTTCGCCGAGGTGATTGGAAGCTTTAACAGCAAGGTCATCCTCTCGTTGGTATTTTACGTTTTTTTGACGCCATTGGCCTTTGTCTACCGGATGTTCACCAAAGACCCACTGCTGCTCAAATCAGATAAAAACAGCACCTCCATATTCACCGAACGCAACCACAGCTATACCCCGGCCGATCTTGATAAGATGTGGTAGCCCATTGCGCATTCTGATCATCAAAACATCCGCCTTGGGCGACATCATCCATGCCCTGCCGGTGCTCTCCTATCTGCAGCAGGCAGCGCCCGGCGCCCGGATCGACTGGGTGGCGGAAGAGGCCTTTCAGGAACTGCTCGCCGGAAATCCGGCCCTGGAACGTCTGATCACGGTGCCCTTCAAACGCTGGAAAAAGGAACGTACCCTGACGGTGATCGCGGAGATGCGCGCCATTGCAGCATCGATCCGGCGTGAGCCCTACGATCTGGTCTTTGATCTGCAAGGCAATCTGAAGAGCGGTATCATCTGCGGCCTGGCCAGATCCAAGCGCAAGATCGGCTACAGCCTCAAGCACCTGCAAGAGCGGGTTAATGCACTGGCCACAACGGAACGGGTCTCCTTCCGGGAGAGCGATAGCCATGTGATCCAGCGCTATCTGCGCGTTGCCAGTACTCCCTTTGAACTATCCCCGGATGCCCGCGAGTGGTCCAGCGACATCTACACCTCACCGGAAGACGACGCCTATGCCGCGGGAGTACTGGCCGCGTCCGCGGCCGAAGGGCCGGTGATCCTGCTGCATACCGGTACGACCTGGCGCACCAAGTTGTGGCATGACCAGGGGTGGCAGGGGCTGGCCGAAGGAATTCTGGCGCATTATCCGTCGGCAACGCTCCTCTTCTCCTGGGGGACGCTTGAAGAACGGCAGCGGGGCGAAAGGCTCGTGGCAACGCTCGGCAACAGGGGCCGGGTACTGGAACAACTGACCTTGAAACGTTTCGCGGCCATCCTGAAGCGCTGCGACCTGGTCGTGGGTGGCGATACCGGACCGGTGCATTTGGCCGCCGCCGTCGGCCGGGCCACGCTTTCTTTTTATCGCGCAACCGACGGCAGTCGCAACGGCCCCTTTGGCTCGCGCCATGTGATTGTCCAGTCCCCCTTGCCGTGCACGGACTGTATGCACAAACAGTGCGAGCGGGATCAGGCTTGTGCTGAAAGCATTACCGTGGCGACGATGCTGGATGGCGCGCTGCGCCAGCTTGGCGGCGGGGCCGGCGGCCGGACAGGGGTAGCCCATGCGACCTGATGCAAAAACGGGGCGCAGAATCGCCCTGGTCAGACTCTCTTCGCTTGGCGATATCATCCTCTGCATGGCGTCCCTGCAACTGATCCGCCGCCACCTGCCGGATAGCCATATCACCTGGATCACCGACCGGCGCTTTGCAGCCGTCCTGGAACATCAGCCCGATATTCAACAGATTGTAGCCCTGGATCTCAAAGGGCTCAAAAAACAGCCCTCCTGGTCCAAGTTGCGGGGAGAATACCGCAGCTTGCGCGCCGGCGGCGACTTTGACATGGTCATCGATCTGCACGGCATGATCAAATCCGCTGTCGTGGCGGCCATTGCCGGCGGCATTCGCTGCGGTTTTTCTGGCCCGGCGCTGAAAGAGTCCCTGGCCGGGCTGCTCTATCAGCAGTCGCTGGCCGTTCCCCTGGAACTGCCGGCGGTCTCCCGCTACAGCTCCCTGGTCGCCAGCTGTCTCGGGTTTCCCGCGCAGGAGGCCCACCGTAGCGAGATTAAGCCGTTTCTGGGGTGGAGTGAAGAGGATCGCCGGATCAGCGACAACTATTTCGACAGTCGTCAGCCCACGACCCTGATTGTCCCGGAAACCAGCGCCCTCAACAAGAACTACCCGCCGGAGAAATACGCCCAACTGGCCTCCCGGCTGGCTGGCCCGGTGCTGGTCTGCCACGGCAACGACCGCGAGCTGGCCGCGGCCCAGGTGATCGCCGGGCAGGCCGCCAATGTCAGGGTCCTGCCGCGCCTGAGCATCAACCAGCTCAAGGCCGTTGTCGGACGTTCCGCCCTGGTTATCGGAGGCGATTCGGGACCGGCCCACATGGCCTGGGCCAGCGGCGTACCTTCGATTACCCTCTATGGCGCGACACCGGTCTGTTTCCATCCCACTGAGCGCAATCTGGTCATCAAAAGCGGCAGTCGTGTCAATCTGGTCAAACCGGATGCCCGTGACTTCTCCGTGCGTGAGATTGCGGTAGAGCAGATTGCGGAGCTGGCAGCCAGCTTGCTAAAGACGTAAATCAACTGAACGTCTGGGTCCACGAACGCCACGAAAAACACGAACATTAAGGCACGACAGCAAATCGGTTACATCAGTAAAAAGATAGTTCTCGTTTTTTGTTCGTGATTTTCGTGCATTTCGTGGATAAAGGAATTTTTAAGATATTCAGTCGTATCGACGCGGATTCGGTCGATTTTTTTATTTCCCCGGTCTGGCCGTTATGCTAAATTGAAAAACTGTTTTTTGTATTTTTGATGTGTGAGGTGCGGTAATGAGAGTTGAACTGGTGCGGCCCGGAGCCGGTGAACTGACCTACGAGATCAGGAATATCGTCAATGTGGCTGAAAAACTGCAGAAACATGGCGTTAAAATCAATTGGGAAAATATCGGTGATCCGATCGTCAAAGGGGAGATCATCCCGGAGTGGATGAAGGAGATCGTGGCCAAGGCGACCATGGATAACCACACCTGGGGCTATTGCCACACCCGTGGCGTGCTGGAAACCCGCGAGTTTATCTGCGAGACCACCAACGCCCGCGGCGGGGCGCAGATCACCCCCGACGACATCATCTTCTTCAACGGCCTGGGCGATGCCATCGCCAAGATCTACGGCGCCTTGCGGGCCGAGGCGCGGGTGCTGATGCCGTCACCCTCCTATACCACCCATACCCTGGGTGAGATCGGCCACGCCCACGCTGCGCCGGCCCTCTTCCGACTCAAGTCCGAGGATAATTGGCAGCCGGACCTGGATGACCTGCGCAACCACATCAAGTACAACCCCAACATCTGCGCCATCATGATCATCAACCCGGACAATCCCACCGGGATGGTATATACGGAAGAAGTCCTGCGCGAGATTGTCCAGATTGCCCGCGAGAACGACCTGTTCATCATCGCCGACGAAGTCTATATCAACATCGTCTACAACGGCCAGAAGACGGTGCACATCAGCGATGTCATCGGCGATGTGCCGGCCATCTCCCTCAAAGGCATCTCCAAGGAATTCCCCTGGCCCGGCTCGCGCTGTGGCTGGATCGAGGTTTATAACGGCCAGAAGGACGAGCAGTTCCGCAAGTATGTCAACCTGATCCTGACCGGCAAGATGAACGAGGTCTGTTCCACAACCCTGCCCCAGACCGTGATCCCTGAGATCGTCAGGCATCCCGAATATGCAACGTACCTGGCCCAGCGTATCGCCAGCTACGAGAAGATGAGCAACATCACCTACGACTTCCTCAGCCAGGTCCCGGCACTGCAGGTCAACCGCACCAACGGCGCCTTCTACATGGCGGTGGCCTTCAAGGAGGGTCTGCTCAATAACCGTCAGTCGCTTCCGATCGCCAACGCCGAGGTGCGTGAGCTGGTCGAGGGGCTGGTCAACCAACCGGGTGTCTCACCGGACAAGCGTTTCGTCTACTATCTCCTGGCCGCCACCGGCATCTGCGTCGTGCCGCTCTCCTCGTTCTCGACCCCGCTGCAGGGTTTCCGCGTGACCCTGCTGGAAAAGGACGAAAACGAATGTCGTCGCATCTACCGCACCCTGGCCGAGAAGATCGGGGAGTATCTCAACTCCTGATCAGTTGCCATAGAGATCAATAAAAAAGGGGAAGGCCGCAGGCGGCTTTCCCCTTTTACATTTCTGAATATTGTTCCTACAATCAGGACTTCTTATCGTTTTCCTCATCCTTCTTGGGCGTGATCTCGATCTCGTCTTTGCCGTCCGAGGCCTTTTTGAAGTTGCGGATACTCTTGCCCAGCGCTCCGCCGATCTCGGGTAGTCGCCCCGCTCCGAAGACAACCAGAACAATCACCAGAATTATGATCAGTTCGGGCATACCAAATCCAAACATTATATCCTCCTTGTGAAGCATGTAGTTTTAGTGGGTTGGAAGTGAGCGTGCCAACTCATGCGGCTGACGCCCGATCTGTCCGTTGATCAGGTGCGGGAGTATCGCACCTCGGGGCAAAAAAATCAAGTGTCGGGAGTTGTCAGTTTGTTCTTGATTGCCAGCCGGATATTCATATGCGGGCAGATCGATTCATTACGGCGTTGAGCTGCGCTAACAGCTGGATGCATCGGCACTTTTGCGGGGCCAGTTTCGTTGACAGCCGCCATGCTCCATGATACAAGCAGGGGCACTACCAGCTGTGAAAGGTTGCGCTATGTCAGATAGGTACAATGCCAGCATATCCGCCCGCAGGACCCGGATGGTGCTGGTATCGTTGTTTGTTGCCCTGCTGGCGGGTACTCTGTTGCTTGCGTCGGGAAAGGGCTGGTTGCCGGTTGGCGTGGTCATCGCCACGGCCATTGTCAGTTCGCTGCTCTCGGCCCGCTATCTTGCCAGAACCGTGGCCGAGATTCGTGCCGGTCAGGCCCGCGTCGTGGCCAGCCTCCAGCTCAAGGAGGATGTGTCGGCCGTCTATGCCGAGCCGGATGACATGCGGGTCATCACCGCCTTTGACAAGATCATCATCGCAACCGTCGAGAGCCGGCGCAAAGAGCGCCAGCATCTGCTGGATCAGATCATTGCCGCTGAAGAGCAACTCAAGCTGATCATCCACAACATGATCACCGGCGACAACCGCGAGGTGGCCCAGGTGCGGGATGCGGTGGTAGCCATGGAGAACATGAAGGATGCCTTTGCCACGGTGATTGCCGAAATCGATGAACTTTCCGGGCGCACCGAAGAGCGGGCCTCGATCTCGGCCCAGATGAGCGCCACCACTGACACCATCGCCGAGAATATCAATCAGTACTCCTCCTTTGTGCAGGAAACATCCAGTTCGATCGAGGAAATGGCCCGCGCGACCCGCGAGACGGCCGACAATATCCGCGGACTGGCGATGTCGACCGCCCAGACTGCATCCGCCATTCAGCAGATCAGCGCCTCCCAGGCCAGCGTGCATGAAAATTCCGAGCGCGGAGCGGCCGCCTCGGGCAGCGTCCGGGATCAGGCCCAGCAGGGCTTGGACAGTATGGCGGCCACCATGCAGGCCATGCAGGAAATCGTCCGCAGTAACGAAGAGTCCTTCGCCTCCATCAACCGTTTGTCGCGCTATTCCGTGCGGGTGGGGGAGTTTTTGAGCGTGATTCAGGAGGTGGTCGAGCAGACCAATCTGCTCTCCTTGAATGCCTCGATCATCGCGGCCCAGGCCGGCGAGCGGGGCAAGGCCTTTGCCGTCGTGGCCGAAGAGGTCCGTTCCCTGGCGCACCGCACCTCGGCCTCTACCAAAGAGATCGAGGAACTGGTTCGCAATATCCAGAACGAGACCGCCGCGGTGCAGCGCTCCGTGTCCCTGGGGAGGGACAAGGTCATGGAAGGGGTCAAGATATCATCTCTGGCCAACGATGCCCTGGCGACCATCGACAAGAGCGCCGAAGAGGCCTCGCGGATGGTGGCCCAGATCGCCATGGAAAGCGCCGAGCAGTCGATCGGCATCGAACGCATTACGGAAGAGTCCGAAAAGAACCTGGAGCGGGTCAGGCAGATTACCATGGCGACCGAGCAGCAGCAGGAGGGCACGAACCTGATCCTGATGAACATGGAGCATATGCGCGAGTTGGCTCACCGGATCAACTCCTCGGCCCAGGAACAGGCCAAGGGCAATCGCCTCTATCTGAAGAGTGTCATGGACGACAATGATCGGACCCGGGCGCTCAAGGAGGATGCCTCGGGCAATATTGCCGCGGTGGCCCAGGCCGTGGACGCGGTGCAGAAGGTGAATGCGCTGATCGCCTCCAACGCGGCCGACAGTCTGCGGATCATGGATGGGGTGAAAACGCTGACCAGGCTGATTGACCACTATCGTACCGGGACGGTCCTGGTTGAGACAACGGAGGAACAGCCCCATGCGTAGAGTGATGTTATTGACACTGTTGCTGCTGTGCGGCGCCGAAGCATGCCTGGCGGGCGATATGGAGATTGCCCCCTTCCGCACCGTCAATCAGCGACCGCTGGTGCAGATCTTCGGCCTGCCGGCGGAGACGTCCGCCACGATTACCCCGGCCGGGCACTTGAGCTTCGCTCTCACCCAGGATGTGGCCAGCGAATACACCGTCAACAGCACGAGTTCCGAACAGATCGTCCTGGACGGAGAATCATACCGCTGGACCCTGGCGGCACGCTACGGAATCGGCGAGCGTTTCGAAGCCGGTCTGGAGATCCCCTACATCCTCTACGGCGGCGGCTTTTTGGACGGTTTTATTGAAGACTGGCATTCGGCCTTCGGCATGCCCCAGGGTGGCCGCGATACCGCCCCCAAAAACCGGCTGAAGTACGCTTACAGCAAGAATGGCCTGCAGAAGCTCAACATGACCCATGCCGGTTCCGGCATCGGCGACATGCAGCTATCCGCTGCCATGAAGCTGTATGATGACCAGGACAACAGCGCCCATGACAGTCTGGCGCTGCGTACATCCGTCAAATTGCCCACCGGCGAAAGCGGCTCTTTGCGTGGCAGCGGCAGTACGGATTTTTCCCTGGCTCTGTGCGGCAGTATGAACGCTTTCACCGAATGGGGCGCCCTGGGACTCTACGGTTCCTTGGGTGGGGTGGCCATGACTCGTGGGGAGGTGCTGGCGGACCAGCAGAACAACCTGGTCGGCTTCGGCACGCTTGGTCTTGGTTGGGGGCCGACGGAGTGGATCTCCTTCAAGTTGCAGCTCAACGGAAATACCGCCCTGTATCACGGCAGTTCATTGCTGGAGCTCTCCAAGGGTTCCTTGATGCTGGTCAGTGGTGGGGCGGTGAAGTTGCCGGGGGACTATCTGCTCGATATCGGCGTCTCCGAGGATGTGGCCGTGGCGACCGCGCCGGATGTGGCCTTTCACTTGGGATTGAGCAAACGCTTCTGACCCACAAAGAAAGGCCCCGCTTCGGGGCCTTTCTTGTATCCGACAACTGCAAAAACGACAGCTATCCACGAACCACACAAAATTTCACGAACCTCAAATGTGCTACGGCTGATCAGCAATCCAGCAAGTGGATTGTTGATCAGCCGTTTTGTTCGTGTCTTTCGTGTAGTTCGTGGACAGCTTTTTAAACTAGTAATTCTGATCGGCGTAATCAACCCATCCGCCGGCCAGCACCAGGGCCTTGTCGAAGGGGGAAATTTCGAAGTTGAAGCTCTTCTGCTTGCCGCCACCGTTCATGGTCAGGGTGCCGGCCTGGATGTCGATGCTCATGGCTGCATCGGCCTCTTCGGCGTGGGAGAAGATCAGATCCAGATCGGCCTTGGGCAGTTCGATGGCCGCCATGCCGCAGTTGAACATGTTCTGGCGGAAGATGCGGGCAAAGGACTCGGCGATCACGGCGGTAATGCCGTTGACCTCGAACACCCAGGGGGCGTGTTCGCGAGACGAGCCGCAGCCGAAGTTGGCGCGGGAGACGACCACCTTGGCGTTTTTGGTTTTCTCCCCTTTGGGATCGAAACCGGGCAGTTTCAGGTCTTCCAGGATATAGGGTTTCAGATCTTCCTTGGTGATCTCGGTCAAATATTTGGCCGGGATGATCTCGTCGGTATTGATGTCGCTGCGGTCAAGAAAGAGGACCGGGCCTCCGAAGGTTTTCATATATGACTCCTTACAGGAATAAATAAAATAATTTGCCACAGAGGACACAGAGTAAATTCGAAAACATTTTTACAGGGATGGACAGGATGAACGGGATAAACCTCTCAGACCTTGTTATTGAGTGAATCTAAAAAGCCTTTATCCCGTGTATCTGTGTTCATCCCTGTTAATTTATTTCGATTTTTAAACAATAATGCCTCTGGAGAACGAACAGTTACAGGTACTTCCTCGGGTCGGCGATCTTGCCTTCGATGGCCGATGCGGCTGCCGTGGCCGGCGACATGAGGTGCACCATGCCCCCCTTGCCCATCCTGCCCATGAAGTTACGGTTGGTGGTGGAGGCGCAGACCTCGCCCTCGGCCAGGACGCCGTTGCTCATCCCCAGACAGGCGCCGCAGGTCGGGTTGGTGACGCAGAAACCGGCCTCCATGAAGATATCGATCAACCCCTCTTGCATGGCTTGCTGCTGGATCTTGGGCGTGGCCGGCGAGAGGATGCCGCGTACGTTCGCTGCCAGCTTGTGCCCCTTGAGGATCGCGGCCGCGATGCGCAGGTCTTCCAGGCGTCCGTTGGTGCAGGAGCCCAGGTAGACCTGGTCGATGGGGGAGTCGGGCATGTCGCCCACGAATTTGGTCTGATCCGGTTTGTAGCCGAAGGTCACCACCGGTTGCAGGGTAGTCACGTCGATCTCGATCACCTGATCATACTCGGCGTCGGCATCGGCGCACCATTTCGAATACTCGGCCAGGGCCGCCTCTTTGGAGGCAAATTCGTCCTTGATGAAGGGCCAGAGGAATTCGACCGTGGTGGCATCGGGCATGCAGATACCGGAGGTGCCGCCGGCCTCGATGGCCATGTTGCACAGCGTCATACGCGATTCCATGGTCATGGCGTCGATAGTCGAGCCGTGGAATTCCATGACCCGGTCGGTGGCGCCGTTGACGCCGATCTTGCCGATGATATGCAGGATGACGTCCTTGGCGTAGACCCCTTTGGGGAGCTGGCCGTTGACGTTGAAGCGGATCGTTTTCGGCTGGCGGAAGGCGCAGACACCTTTCAGGATGCCGACTTCCAGGTCGGTGGTGCCGATGCCGGCCGCAAAGGCGCCGAAGGCACCGTGGGTGCAGGTGTGGGAGTCGCCCATGATGACCGTGTAGCCGGGGCGGATGAAGCCCTTCTCGGGGAACAGGGCGTGGCAGACGCCGTTGGCGCCCACATCGAAGAAGTCCTTGATGCCGTGCCGACGGGCCCAGTCGCGCAGGATCTTGGCCTGGGTGGCCGTCTTGCTGTCCTTGCTGGGGGTGACGTGGTCGATGACCGCCTTGATCTTTGTCGGATCAAAGACGCGGTCCTTGTCGCGACGGATCAGGTCGTCGATGGCGATGGGGGTGGTGATCTCGTGACAGAGCACCGCATCCAGCCGGAGGACCTTGGTTCCGGGGAAGGGCTCGGCTACCAGATGTGCTTCAAAAATCTTTTCCGCAGTGGTTTTTCCCATGTGTCTCTACCTCGCTTAATACTGTAATGATCCCATCTATACACGATTACGTTCGACAACAAAAGTAGTATGTGGTGATGTCGCCATCGCGAACGGCGATGACGGGGTGGCTTATTGTGCCTTGTTTCTGAGATGCTCGACCAGCAGCTTGGCGGCGGCCGGCAGGGCCTCCAGGGAGCGGACGCAGATCTTCAGTTCCCGGTTGGCCCAGGTTTCGTCAAGGGCGATGGAGCGGATGCGCAGCCCCTTGAAATAGGGTTTGGCGGCCCCCTTGGGCACGATGCCGATGCCCAGGCCGGCCTCCACCATCAGGCAGAGGGCATCGAAGCTGTTGACCTGGATGCGCAGCTTGGGGGTCCGGTCCAGATCATGGGCGGCCCTGAGGATCTGGTTGTGCAGGGCGCTTCCCACGGGCAGCCCGACGAAGTCGTACTCCAGGGTATCGCGGAAGGCGATGGAGCGCAGGCTGGCCAGGGGATGCTCCTTGGGGGTGATCACGATCAGCTGGTCGGAATGATAGGGGAAATACTCCAGATCGTGGCGGTAGGCGCCCATGGTGATGATGCCCACATCGGCCTCGTTTTCGGCCACGGCATTGACGATGGCCTCGCTGACGTTGGCCTCCAAATGGACATGCACCTGGGGATGGCGGTTCATGAACGAGCGCATCTCGGCCGGCAGGAACTGATTGATGGAGGAGATGTTGGCGGAGAGCCGCACATGGCCACGTACGCCGCTGGCATACTCGCGGATCTGCAGGGTGATGTTGTTCAGGTCGTGCAGCACTCCCCGGGCCAGGCGCAGCAGGGTGATACCGGCCTCGGTCGGTACGACGCCCTTGTTGGTGCGCCTGAGCAGCTGGGTATGGAAGGTCTCCTCCAGTTCGCTGATGCGCTTGCTGACGGCCGAGGCGGCGATATGCTCGCGCTCGGCGGCGGCCGCGATGGTGCCTTCCTCGACAATCGTGACGAACAGTTTCAGTGATAGGGGGTCGATATGCATGTCTGGCCTCGCTATTTGAAGAAAAAAGTCCCAGGGATTCCCCGGTTAAGGGTACTACACCAAAGCCCGGATCGGCGGCAACTCTTATTTGGGCTGGCGGCGCAGGCTGCGAAAATTTCAGGTGGCACGCACAGGGGGGCTGGTGTATAACCCTGTAATACCGCGTGTAAGGAAAAGATGATGAATTCAAACCATATCAAGGAATTGCTGGATTCGGTTCAGCGTGGCGTTACCACGGTGGACGAGGCCTTGGAGCATCTGCGTCACTTCCCCTCCCAGGACCTGGACTGTGCCCAGGTGGACCACCACCGCGAGCTGCGCCAGGGCATGCCCGAGGTGATCTTCGGCGCGGGCAAGAGTGTCGAGCAGATCGTGCGCATCATGGGGGCCATGGCCGACAAGGGGACCAATATCCTGGTGACCCGCCTGGCCGCCGATAAGGCCCACGAGGTGCTGGCAGTCTTCCCGGCGGCCAGCTACCATGGCGAGGCGCGCTGCCTGACCCTGGAACACCACCCCCTGGAACAACGGGGCAAAGGAGAGATCCTGGTGGTTTCGGCCGGCACCTCCGATATCCCGGTGGCCTCCGAGGCGCTGGTCACGGCCGGCTTTCTGGGCAATCGGACCAGCCATGTCTACGACGTGGGCGTGGCCGGCATCCACCGCCTGCTGGCGCGGCGCGAGCAGCTGGCCGCGGCCGCGGTGATCATCGTGGTGGCCGGCATGGAGGGCGCGCTCCCCTCGGTGGTGGGCGGTCTGGTGGACAAACCGGTCATCGCCGTGCCGACCTCCGTCGGCTACGGCGCCTCCTTCGGCGGCATCGCCGCCCTGCTGGGCATGCTCAATTCCTGTGCCTCCGGGGTGACGGTCGTCAATATCGACAACGGCTTCGGCGCGGCCTGCGCGGCCTCGCTGATCAATCGAGTGTGAGATGAATACGATCCTTTATTTGGACTGCCAAGCCGGAATCTCCGGCGATATGACCGTCGCTGCGCTTTTGGACCTGGGTGTGCCGCTGGAGCATCTGCGGGCTGAACTGGCCAAACTGGCGCTGCCGCCGGAATCCTATACACTTTCCACTCATCCCACCGAGCGCCGGCACGTGGCGGCGCTCAAGTTCGATGTGGAGGTGCATGACCAGCATACTCACCGCCACTACGCCGGTATCGACGCCATGATTGCCGGGAGCTCCCTGGCCGCTCCGGTCAAAGAGAGGGCCCGCCGCATCTTCCGCTGTCTGGCCGAGGCCGAGGCCAAGGTGCACGGGGTGCCGCTCGCGGATGTGCACTTCCACGAGGTCGGGGCGCTTGATTCCATCGTGGATATCGTTGGTACGGCCATCTGTCTGGAGTATCTGGGGGTCGGGCAACTGCACGCCGCGGCGTTGCCGATGGGGAGCGGGTTCGTGCAGACCGCCCACGGCCGCCTGCCGGTGCCGGCTCCGGCCACCCTGGAACTGTTGCGCGGCATGGCGCTGCACGGCGACTGCGGCGAGGGGGAGCGGGTCACCCCGACCGGCGCGGCGATCCTGGCGGCCCTGGCCGACAGCACCGGCAGTCGGCCGGAGATGACCCTGACGCGGGTCGGCAGCGGCGCCGGCGGCAAGGATTTCAGCGACTGTCCCAACATCCTGCGGGCCTTGCTCGGCACGAGCGCTGTTGCAGGTGGCGACGCGGCCGAAGCGGTGGAGGAGGTTGCCTGCAATCTGGACGACGTCACGCCGGAGGTGCTCGGCTATGTCCAGGAACTGTTGCTGGAGAGCGGGGCCCTGGATGTGTGGCTGCTACCGGTGCAGATGAAAAAGGGACGTCCCGGCATTGTCCTCAACTTCCTCTGCACAGCGGCTGACCTGGGGCGTCTGGCAAGGCTGGTCATGGCCGAGACCGGCAGCCTGGGGGTGCGCCATCACCGCCGGCAGCGCATCGTCCAAGACCGGCGGATCGAACAGCGCCAGACACAATTTGGCCCGGTGCGTTTCAAGATCAACCAGTACGGCGAGAAGCCGGAATACGAGGATTGCCGCCGTATCGCCCGCGAAGGGGGCATCCCCTGCCGCAAGGTCATGCAACTACTGCAGCAGCACGAGGAATAATCATGAAAATATCAACCTTGAGTGTGGGCGATGAACTGATCTGCGGCCAGATCACGGACACCAATGCCGGCACGATTGCGGCGGCGCTGCTCAACCAGGGACTGCGGGTCCAGCGGCATGTCACGGTCGGCGACAGCGAGCAGGACATCATCGGAGCCTTGCTGGATCTGGGGCGCAACAGCGAGGCCATCATCGTCACCGGCGGCCTGGGGCCGACGGCGGATGACCTGACCGCCCGGGCGGCGGCGCGGGCCACCGGCCGGCGGCTGGTGCTGAACGACCTGGCCAAGGCCCATGCCCGCGACATGTCCGGCCGTCTGGCCTCGCTGATCGTCTGCCCCCTGAACGACAAGCAGGCCATGATCCCCTCCAAGACCACCCTGATCCCCAACCCCACCGGCACGGCCTGCGGTTTCCATCTGATGAACAACGGTTGTTTCATGTTTTTTCTGCCGGGGGTCCCCTCCGAGATGATCCGCATGCTGCACGAATCCGTGCTCCCCTTTCTGGGCGAGCGGACCAGCCGCAAGCGGGTCATCCGCAGCGAGCAGCTGAACGTCTTCGGTCCCTGCGAGGCCGAGGTGGATGAGATGCTGGCCGGCATCGCCCGCCCCGAGCAGGGGCTGCAGCTGGGGATCTGCGTCACGTTCCCCTGGATGCGCATCACCCTGCGCGCCGAAGCGGACAGTATCGAGGCGGTCGAGGCGCTGCTCCAGCCCGCCAGTCAGATGGTGCGCGAGCGGATCCAGGGGTATCTCTTCTCCCAGGGGGAACTGTCCATGGACGAGGCCGTGGCCGCCCTGTTCGTCCGCCACGGGCTGACCCTGGCCCTGGCCGAATCGTGCACCGGCGGCATGATTGCCCAGCGGATCACCTCCATCGCCGGCAGCTCCGGCTATTTCCTGGAGGGGGCCGTAACCTACAGTAACGCCGCCAAGACGCGCCAGTTGGGGGTGCCGAGCGCACTGCTGGAGGAAAAGGGGGCCGTCAGCAGTGAGGTCGCCTCGGCCATGGCCAAGGGTGTGCGTCAGGCGAGCGGCAGTGACCTGGGGGTGGCGGTGACCGGCATCGCCGGGCCGGATGGCGGCACAGCGGACAAGCCGGTCGGCACGGTCTTCATCTCCTTGGCCGCCCCGGACGGTTGCTGGACCAAGCGTCATCAGTTCAGCGGCAGTCGCGAAGAGATCCGCATCATGACGGCCTGGACGGCCCTAGATTGGCTGCGCCGGTATCTGCTGAAGAAGGAGTAGGATCGGGTTTGGATGTCGCTTGGGTATGAACGAATCCGAAATCGGTAGCTCACGCGGAGGCGCGGAGAGCGCGGAGAAACCAGGCTTAAGAGCTCGAGGCTTTTGGGGATAACCTAACGATTGGTTTTGTTTTTCTCTGTATCTCTGCGTTTCCGTGTGAACTAAGTCGTTTTCTGATGCCAATAAGCAGATCCTGCAACAATCAGTAACTCACGCGGAGGCGCGGAGGCCGCGGAGAAAGGCAGGCTTAAAAGCTTAGGGCCTTTTTAGGGGAACCCAATGATTTGTTTTTCTTTCCTCTGTATCTTTGCGTTTTCGCGTGAACCAAGTTGTTTGCTGATGCCAATAGGCAGATGCCTAGATATTTCCCAGCAACAATCGTCAACTCATATGGAGAACGTGGAGAAAACCAGGATTTAAAGCTCAAGGACTTTTGGGGTGACCCATCGATTGGTTTTGTCTTTCTCCGCGTTCTCCGCGCCTCCGCGTGAAGCATGTTGTTTATGTATGTTGGGATGGCAGTTTGTTGAATAGATACTCCAAGTTTATGAGCGGTAATCGGCAGGCTGCGAGGAGATACTCTCTTGATAGAACTTGACGATATAACTGGTGCGATTGTGGACGCGTCGATGAAGATTCATATGGACCTCGGGCCGGGTCTACTGGAATCAGTTTATGAGGTGGTGTTGGCCAACTCACTGCAGAAGCGCGGTTTTAACGTCGAACGTCAGAAAGCTATCCGATTTGAATACGATGGTGTTTTGTTTGAGGAAGGGTTTCGAGCCGACTTGGTGGTAGAAGGGCAAGTAATCGTGGAACTCAAATCCGTAGAAAAACTAGCACCGGTTCACAGCAAACAACTTCTGACTTATATGCGTTTGATGAATCTGCCCGTTGGCCTTCTGATCAATTTTGGTGCAGCCACACTCAAGGAAGGTCTTCACCGCGTAGTCAATAATCTTTCCTCCACCGCATCCCCACACCTTCGTGTGAACCAAATTGTTTTCTGATGCCATTTGATATGTTCAACAGAAACCGGCAACTCACGCGGAGACGCGGAGGCCGCGGAGAAAACCAACCTTAAGATCAAGGTTAGGGGTAATCCCGATTTGTTTTGCTCTTCTCCGTGTTCCCCGCGCCTCCGCGTGAACCAAGTTGTTCTTGTTTTTAATTATAGCGTCGTAGTGTGAGGCCGCTGTTGGTTCTGATTGGCGGTGTTTTTGGCAAGCGGCAAAGATGTTGGCCTGCAGATACGGGGAGTAAGAACATGGCACGGATAGCTTTTGAAAAGATCATGGCGGGGTTGGAAGATGCACTGGCGTATGCGGACGGTGACAGTTCGCGTGGTTCGGCACATCCAGTAATCACGCGGAGGCGCGGAGGACGCGGAGAAAACCAAAAGTTAAAGCTCAAGGCTTTTTAGAGTTACCCATCGATTGGCTTTGCCTTTCTCCGCATCTTCGCACCACTGCGTGAACCAAGTTGTTTGGTGATATCAATAGGTAGGTGAGTCTGGTTTTCTATAAATAATCAGTATGTTACGCTGCGACGATGGGTGGGGCAGAGTTAAAAAGTTTAGGACTTTTTGGGTGCCCCCAACGATTGGTTTTGTCTTTCTCCGCGTTCTCCGCGTTCTCCGCGTTCTCCGCGCCTCCGCGTGACCAAGTCGTTCTTGCTTTTAATCGTTGCGTCGTAGCGTCGTTGCGTGAGACCGCCGTTGATTTTGCTGTGTTCCGTTGACAGGCGGGGGGTGGCGGAGTAATGTGAAGCACTTTAATACGTTAGAAAGTATTTTACGTGCATGCGTTCATCGCGCACTGATCCTGTTCGTCGGAGCTTATGGGGACATGATGGGGATAGAACAGACGAAAAAAACGGACGCTTAAAAGGCCGCTGAACCGGGATTAATGTCGTTTCAGCGGCCTTTTTTTGTATTCGGTTGGAACTTGTCTCGAAGCGGTAGTCGTGACAGTTGATTACATCGGGGAATAAGGTGAGTCTCCCGTCCTTCGTAGAGGAAAGAAGAAGCATGAAGCTGCGATACGATACAACCCGAAATCCAGTTATGACCGGCGTCCTGATTTTGATCTGCGTACCAGCTCTCTTGTACCTCCTTTTGAAAGTAGATTTTACCCAATTGGTCTTTGGCAAAATAGGGGCTCAAGAACCGCCTATGAAAACCATGACCAAAGAGCAATATGCGGATGTTTTGGCGCTGGCGAAACAACAAAACATAGCGAAGCAGGACACATCATCTGCTCCCGATAATCACAATCTGTCTCCGATGCAGCAGGCAGATGAACAGCGGATTTCGTCAGCTTCCAAGAATGAACCAGGTTCGGTTTATCAATACGTTGACTCCAACGGGATACTTGTCATGGTGGACGATCTGGAAAAGGTACCGGCGAAGTTCAGGGCAAAGATGAAAACATCGTCAGGAGTGTACGGCCAGCAGCGGACAGCTGTTAAGGTGCAGAATAATCAGATCTGGGTGCCGGTAACAATTGCTCATCGGGGAAGAACGGTCACAGCGTTGCTCTTGCTGGATACCGGCGCAACGAACACCTCAATATCGCCAGCGCTCGCCCGTCGGCTGGGAGTTCAAGCTGCGGAGACAACCGGCGGAAATGCCAGGCTTGCGGATGGGAGCATGGTGCAGACGGCTCATGTAGTTGTTGATCAGGTTGCGGTAGGTCCAAAGGCAAAGCGGTATGTAAATGTGCAAATCATACCGAGTGCCGGGAATGAGGAAACAGGATTGCTCGGGATGAATTTTTTGGGAGATTTTCCGTACATAATTGAAGCGAGAGCAGGGACTATTCGCTGGCAGTGAATAAGCCCGAACGATTGGCGGCGCCAAGATGGTTGCCGTTTCTGGGGTTTATGTTTGATAAGTGAGGTGTATTATGGCACGACAAAGAACAAGCCCGTTAGAAGATGTGATTCTCCTGTCAAGTAAACTCCCGTGGTGGGCGTGTCTTTTGTTGGCGATTGTTTCCTATGGAGTTTTACACTTAATTGCTTCCCGGCCTATGATCCCACCAGCCACAGGACCTGGGCAATTAGGCGCTGCTGTTTCTCACGGGCTTATCACAACGATGGCTATGTTTGGACAGTACGTCATGGCTTTCGCATTTTGTATTGCTGCTATTATTTCGGCGATTACGACTTTTAGGCAGAAAAAGCTCTACAATAACGTCGCGGCTCGAACCGATGTAGCTGTTCTCAATGAAATGAGTTGGAATGAGTTTGAAATGCTGGTTGGCGAACATTTTCGTCGACAAGGTTTTCATGTGTCAAGGCAGGGTGGAAACGGGCCTGACGGAGGTGTCGACATTGTCCTCAAAAACAAGAGTGAAACTTATCTGGTGCAGTGCAAACAGTGGAAAGCTTATAAGGTAGGCGTTCAACCGGTGCGTGAGTTATTCGGCGTTATGTCAGCACGCGGTGCTACAGGAGGCTATGTGGTAACGTCTGGAGTGTTTACCGACGAAGCCCAGGATTTTGCCCGTGGCTTAAATCTTGAATTGATTGATGGTCGTAAGCTTCGGCAAATCATCGATAATGCCCGCAAGCCTGCTTTAACTGCGGTTCAATATCCGAAGGCACTTCAGGTAACTCTCCCAAAATGTCCGAAGTGTGGCGCTGAAATGAAGAAACGTGTGGCGCGACAGGGGAATAACGCTGGAAATGAATTTTGGGGTTGCTCCACATATCCGGTATGTAAAGGTGTTCTGCCGATCTCTTCCTTTGTAGGGACGGTGCCAGTTCCTGAGCAGGAAATAGCGCCGGTTACTTCTGTGGCCAATAGTCGGACGAACTGTCCTGAATGTGGAGATGAGCTGGTTATCCGTGAATTCAAAAGTGGACCTCATCTCGGCCAGCAATTTCTTGGCTGCAAGAAGTGTAAGAAAGGGTATCCTTTGAAATAAATAGCGTAACCGCCTATTGAAACGCCTCAAAATCAGTATTAAACCTAGCTTGATTTGTTCGTGAAATTTCGTGTCGTTCGTGGACCGAAAAGATTGAAGAGCTCCTTTACCTTCCCTTCGCCCAGCGGCGCCACACCCATACCCCACCGCCGATAACCACTCCCACCAACACGATTGCCACCAGATGCTGCCGTACGTCGCTGAAAAGCGTCTCCAAAAAATGACTGAAAAAATAACCGGAACAACCGACGACCGCTGCCCAGAGGAGGGTGCTGCAGAGGTTCAGCAGCACGAAGCGGCGGGTGTCGAAACCGCTGGCGCCGATGACGATGGGGGTGATGGTGCGCATGCCGTAGATGAAACGAAAACCGAGCACGGCAATGATGTGAAACCTGACCAGGAAGCGGCGGACCCGGTCAACCTGCGCATCCCACTTGGGCCGCTTTGCCAGCAGATTCTTGCCGTTGCGCTTGCCGAGCTGGAAGAAGAACTGGTCGGCGCAAAAGGCACAGCCGAAGATGACGCAGATCACCCAGCCCAGTTGCATATAGCCGCGGTGGGCGAGGCCGCCGGCGATCATGCCGACCACGCCCCCTTCCACAAGGGTGCCGATCCCCAGGGCCGGATAGCCGTATGCGCTGATGAATGCTTCCAGGTTCATGCCATGAGCTTAGCACAGAAATGCGTTTGGCGCTTACTGCCTGCAAGCGGAGATAGGGCGACCTTGCGGCTATCCGACAGGTGAGGGTCTTGTTGACGGTAGAGCCCCCTGATCAGCCAGAGAAGATAAAGCCTTGCGGGATAACGGCAAGTTATGCTATTTTTTAGCCCTTTAATCCATCTATTCCACCTTTCAGGAGTCCCACCATGTCGGATAAAAATTCCGCACCGGAGAAAAATAAGGCGATAGACTTGGCACTTAGCCAGATAGAGAAACAGTTCGGCAAGGGTGCCATCATGCGTCTGGGTACGGATGAGGCGCTTCCGGGAGTCGAGGCCATCTCCACCGGCTCGATCTCCCTGGACATGGCCCTGGGGGTGGGGGGCGTGCCGCGCGGCAGGATCGTGGAGATCTACGGACCGGAGTCCTCCGGTAAGACGACCCTGGCCCTGCATATCGTGGCCGAGGCCATGAAGACCGGCGGCATCGCCGCTTTCGTGGATGCGGAACATGCCCTGGATATCGGTTATGCCCGCAAGCTGGGGGTCAAGACCGACGATCTGCTGGTCTCCCAGCCGGACACCGGCGAGCAGGCCCTGGAAATCGCCGAGACCCTGGTGCGCAGCGGCGCCATCGACGTGCTGGTGGTCGACTCCGTGGCGGCCCTGGTGCCCAAGGCCGAGATCGAAGGGGATATGGGCGACTCCCACATGGGACTCCAGGCCCGCCTGATGTCCCAGGCCCTGCGCAAGCTGACCGGCATCATCTCCAAGTCCAACTGCTGCGTGATCTTCATCAACCAGATCCGCATGAAGATCGGCGTCATGTTCGGCAACCCAGAAACCACCACCGGCGGCAACGCCCTCAAGTTCTACGCCTCGGTGCGCATGGATATCCGCAAGATCGCTACCTTGAAGCAGGGCGATGCCGTGATCGGCTCGCGCACCCGCGTCAAGGTCGTCAAAAACAAGGTCGCGCCCCCCTTCAAAGAGGTCGAGTTCGACATCCTCTACGGTGAGGGTATCTCCCGCACCGGTGATGTGCTGGACCTGGCCGTGGACCGCGGCATCATCGACAAGGCTGGCGCCTGGTTCTCCTACGGCAAGGAGCGGATCGGCCAGGGTCGCGAAAACTCGCGCACCTGGTTGACCGAACACCCCGAAACCCTGGCCGAGATCGAGGGAAAACTGATGGACTTGATCAAGGCGCCGCCGGTCGCCAAAAAGTAATCCCGGGAAGCGCAGGGAGAGGTTCTAACGCAGCAGCCGGAGGGAAGCATGGATCTGAATGAAATTCTGACGATCGCCGTCAAGGCCAAGGGCTCGGATATTCACATCAAGAGCGGTTTGCCTCCCATCGTACGTATCGACGGCCGCCTGCACCCGATCCCCAATGCCCCGCGGCTCTCTCCCGACTTTGTCAGCGGCATGAGCCAGACCATGATGACCGATCGCCAGAAGCGGATCTTCGAGGAGAATTCGGAGGTCGATCTGGCCTATGCCGTTCCGGGGCTGGGGCGTTTCAGGGTCAGCGTCTATCGCCAGCGCGGCACGACGGCGATGGTCTTCCGTTCGATCTCCTTTGTGATTCCGTCCCTGGACGGGCTCAATCTGCCACCGATCCTGCGCAAGATCTGCCAGGAGGAACGCGGCCTGGTACTGGTGACCGGCACCACCGGCTCGGGCAAGTCCTCGACCCTGGCGGCCATGATCGACTACATCAACCAGACCCGGACCTGCAATATCATCACCATTGAAGACCCGGTCGAGTTCCTGCACCGCGACAACAAGAGCATCATCAGCCAGCGTGAGGTCGGTTCGGACACACCCTCCTTCTCCGGCGCCCTCAAGGGCGCGCTGCGCCAGGACCCGGATGTGATCCTGGTGGGCGAGATGCGTGATTACGAGACCATCGAGACCGCCATGACCGCCGCCGAGACCGGCCACCTGGTCATGTCGACTCTGCATACCATGGATGCCGCCGAGACGATCAACCGTATCATCGGCGTCTTCCCCCCCTACCATCAGCGTCAGGTGCGGATCCAGCTGGCCAGTGTCATCAAGGGGGTCATCTCCCAGAGACTGGTGCCCAAGTCCGACGGCAAGGGACGTGTGCCGGCGGTGGAGGTCATGCTGGGTACCAGCCGCATCCGGGAATGCATCGACGACAAGGAAAAGACCAAGCAGCTGCACGATGCCATTGCCCAGGGCTTTGTCAGCTACGGCATGCAGACCTTTGACCAGTCCCTGATGAAACTCTACACGGCCAAGCTGATCACCTACGAAGAGGCGGTACGCCAGAGTTCCAATCCGGATGACTTCGCCCTCAAGGTGTCCGGCATCTCGGGCACCTCGGACGCCTCCTGGGAAGGCTTCGAGAGCAAGGAAGATCCGGCCGCGGAGCCGGAACCGCTGGCCATTGAGAAGTACTGAACCATCCTCGCCGGAGCGGGCCTATCTGTACGCCCTGCGGCTCTTGAACGCACGGGATTATACCGTGGCCCGGCTGCGGGAAAAGCTGCACGGCCGGGGTTTGGAAGAGACGGACGTGGCGGCGGCCCTGGAGCGGATGGTGGCCGAGGGATGGGTCAATGACCGCCGCTTTGCCGAACGGTTTGCCGAATCGGCCCTGGCATCCGGCCGTTACTACGGTATCCGCCTGCGGCAGGAGCTGCGCCGTCGGGGCGTGCCGCCGGAACTGGTGGATGAGGTGCTCGGGCGACTCCTGGAAGAACAGGACGAGGCCGGTGATGTCCGGGCTATCGTCGAGCGCCGCTTCAGCGGTTTTTCATTCGCCACGGCCGGCGACAGGGATAAGCGGCGCGTGGTCGGCTATCTCCAGCGGCGGGGGCTTTCCCTGTCCGCGATCATGCGGGCCCTGCGGGCCACGGAAGAATAATGTAACCCCTGAATCGTGACGCCTCCGTGCCTCCATTTGCCCGGAACGCCTATAGCTTCAAGCTTTCATGAGTACGTGACCGTACACCGAAGGATACCTGACGCAACAGGATTGTACCGGCACGGGCGACGGGCCGCTCCGGCATTCCGCGCATTCCGGCGCTACACCGTCACGATTCAGATAACCTATTACTATGTTGAGGGGACAGATGACAGGCAAAGAGATTCGCGCACGATTTCTGAAATATTTCGAGGAGCGGGGGCACGTGGTGGTTCCCAGTTCGGGGATCCTCCCCAAGAACGACCCGACCCTGATGTTTACCAATGCCGGCATGAACCAGTTCAAGGACTGTTTCCTGGGGCTGGAGGATCGCGGCTACTACCGGGCAACCAGTTCGCAGAAGTGCGTCCGGGCCGGCGGCAAGCATAACGATCTGGAGAATGTGGGACGCACGGCCCGCCATCATACCTTTTTCGAGATGCTGGGCAACTTCTCCTTCGGCGACTATTTCAAGAAAGAGGCCATCGCCTTTGCCTGGGAGTTTCTGACCGTTGACCTGAAGCTGGACAAGAGCCGCCTGTACGTGACCGTTTATACGGATGACGACGAAGCCGCCGACATCTGGCACCTGCAGGAAGGGGTGCCCCGCGAGCGGATCTACCGCTTCGGCGAGAAGGATAACTTCTGGTCCATGGGCGACACCGGCCCCTGCGGCCCCTGCACCGAGATCTTCTGGGACAACGGTCCCGAGACCGGCTGCGGCTCGCCCGATTGTGCCGTGGGGTGCGACTGCGACCGCTACATGGAGATCTGGAACAATGTCTTCATGCAGTTCAACCGTTCCGCCGACGGGGTCCTGACGCCGCTGCCCAAACCCTCCGTGGATACGGGCATGGGGCTGGAACGGATCACGACCGTCATGCAGGGGGTCCATTCCAATTACGATACGGACCTGCTGCAGGGAATCATCCGCCACATCGAACGCCACAGCGGAAAAAAATACGGCGATAATGAGAAGGACAACGTCTCCATGCGGGTCATCGCCGATCACTGCCGGGCCGTGACCTTTCTGATCTGCGACGGGGCCCTGCCCAGCAACGAGGGACGCGGCTATGTCCTGCGCCGCATCATGCGCCGCGCCGCCCGCCACGCCAAGATGCTGGGGGTGGGCGAACCGCTGCTCTACCGCATGGTGGAGGCGGTGCGCGAGATGATGGGGGATGCCTATCCGGAGCTGGCCGAGCGCGAGGCCTATATCAAGAAGGTGGTCCTGGCCGAAGAGGAACGTTTCACCGAGACCCTCGATCGTGGTCTGGGGATCCTCAACGACGAAGTGGCCGCCCTGCGCGGCGTGGGTAAGACGGTTATTCCGGGCGATGTACTCTTCAGGCTGTACGATACCTTCGGTTTCCCGGTCGACCTGACCGCCGACATCGTCGAATCGGAAGGCTTTACGGTTGACGAGGCCGGTTTCGAGGCCTGCATGGAAAAGCAGCGCGAACTGGGGCGTGAGAACTGGAAAGGCTCCGGTGCCGCGGGGATTGCGGACATCTACAAGGAGATCCACAATCGTGGCATCCATTCCCAGTTTGTCGGCTATGACGCCACGTTGAATTATTCACCGATCCTGGCGCTGGTGCGTGAGGGTATCGAGGCCGAATCGGCCGCGGCCGGTGACCGGGTGGATCTGATCGTGGAGGCCACCCCCTTCTACGGCGAATCGGGTGGCCAGGCCGGGGATTGCGGCAGCATCTCCTCCGGCAGCGCCCATCTGGAGGTCGTGGAGACCAGCCGTCCGTTTACGGACCTGATCGTCCATCACTGTCTGGTCAAGGAAGGGGCGATCCGGGTCGGCGATGCGGTCAATCTGACCGTTGCCACTGCTGCCCGCAACGCCACGGCCCGCAATCACACCGCTACCCATCTGCTCCAGACGGCTCTGCGCCAGGTCCTGGGCGAACATGTCAAACAGGCCGGTTCGCTGGTATCCGCCGACCGTCTGCGCTTCGACTTTACCCACTTCTCGGCCATGAGCGCCGATGAGCTCAGTCAGGTGGAGGCCCTGGTCAACGGTTTTGTGATGGACAATGCCCCAGTGGTCACGAACCAGATGCCGATCAGCGAGGCTATCGAAGCCGGGGCGACCGCCCTGTTCGATGAAAAGTACGGCGATTCGGTGCGTGTGGTGCGCGTGGGCGACGTCAGTATGGAACTGTGTGGCGGCACCCATGTCCGGGCGGCCGGCGAGATCGGTCTGTTCAAGATCGTCTCCGAAGCCGGGATTGCCGCCGGGGTGCGGCGCATCGAGGCGCTGACCGGCAACGGTGCCCTGGCCTTCGTCCGCCAGATGGAGGACGAGCGGCGGGCCATGGCCGCCCTGCTCAAGGCCGAGGGGGGCAACCCACTCGACCGCCTGGAGAAATTGCTCGGCCGGCAGCGTGAGCTGCAGCGCGAGATCGAAACGCTCCAGGGCAAGCTCAACGCGGCTGCCTCGGGAGACCTGCTTTCCCAGGTTGTCGAGGTGAATGGTACCTGTTTGCTGGCGGTTGAGGTGCAGGTTGAGGATGTCAAGGGGCTGCGCGACCTCTGCGATACGCTCAAGGAACGCATGGGTGAAGGGGTGATCGTGCTGGGCGCGAACATTGCCGGTAAGGCCAACCTGCTGGCAGCGGTCAGCAAGGGGCTGACTGCCCGGATCAAGGCCGGCGATCTGATCAAACAACTGGCGCCGCTTGTGGGTGGCAGCGGTGGCGGTAAACCCGAACTGGCCCAGGCCGGTGGCAGCCAGCCTGAACGGATCGGCGAGGCTCTGGCCCAGGCCGCTCAGTTACTCGCTCTGTGATCAGTCTGCTTCAAACGCTATAAGGACGTTAATGATGACGCCACGTGAACAAAATGATATGAGAGACCCGCAAAAAAAAGTGCCCAACATCCTGATCGTGGATGACGAGTTTGTCATCCGGGAGCTGTGCCAGAAGGCCCTCAAGGGCTACAACGTGTTCCAGGCCGGAACCTGTGGCGACGCCCTGCGCATGTACGAGAAAGAGTCCATCGACCTGGTCCTGACCGACGTGATGATGCCGGGCGGTACCGGGCTCGACCTGCTGCGTAAGGTCAAACAGGCCGATCCCACGGCGGTGGTCATCATCATGACCGGCTTCGTGGAAAAGGACGTCATCCTGGGAGCGCTCAAGGAGGACGCCGATGATTTTCTCGACAAACCGCTCAATCTGCTGCAACTGAAGACGGTGGTGGAGAAGGCCCTGGCCAAGAAGGCCCTCAAGGAAGAACTGGCCAATTTGAAGAAGCTGGATCAGTTGAAAAGCCTGTTTCTCTCGCTGATCTCCCACAAACTGCGCACCCCGATCACGACCATCTCCCTGTTCCTGCAGGATCTGCAGCGCGGCGTCTATGATATGAACGATCCGGCCTTTGCCCAGAACGTGAAGATGATCAATGACGAGACCCTCTACCTGACCCGCATGGTCAGCGACCTGCTCGCCTTCAGTCAGGTCATGGGCGGGGGAGCGGAGCTGCAGCGTGAACCGTGCGATCTCAACCGGATCGTATCGAACATCGTGCACGGATCGCAGGAAGCCCAGAGCAAACCGGGCATTGAAACCGATTTTCATGAGGTTCAGCTGCCGCTTTTGAATCTCGATCGCAAGAAGATCACCTTTGCCCTGCAGCAGATCATCGAAAATGCCTACAAGTTCTCGGGGGAGGTGGGGCATGTGACCATCTCGCTCTTCGATGGCGGTGATAATGTCTGTATTCTGGTCTCCGACACTGGGGTCGGTATTCCCAAGGATGAGATCCCCAAGGTCTTTGAGAAGTTTTACCAGATTGATCCCGGCAATACCGGCCAGGTCAGGGGCTTCGGACTGGGGCTCTTCTATGCGCGGGAATTTATCCGGCTGCACGGGGGGGGCGTCAGTCTGGACAGCCAGCCCGGGCTGGGGGCAACCGTGACCATCACCCTGCCGGTGCAATAACCTTTTGAGAATTTATGGATTGTGAGCTAGACTGCCAGCTTTCAGTTGGCAGTTTTGTTTTTAGTAAGTTAGAAATCAGCTTCTGCGGCTTTTAGCAGAAGTGATTTCGTTAACGCACTTATCCGGCTTGCCGGGCGTAACTTAGAAAGAGAACGCTATGAAACATCTGATAGAAAAAGCCACCACCCTGATGGAGGCGCTGCCCTATATTCGCCGTTTCGCCGGCAAAACCTTCGTCATCAAATACGGCGGCCACGCCATGTCGGACGAGAAGTTGAAAGAGTCCTTCGCCCTGGACGTGATCATGCTCAAATCCCTGGGGATCAACACGGTCATCGTGCATGGTGGCGGTCCGCAGATCAACGAGACCCTCAAACGCTACGGCATTGTCTCCGAATTTGTCCGCGGCATGCGCGTTACCGATGCCGATACCATGGGCGTGGTCGAGATGGTTCTGGTCGGCCAGGTCAACAAGGAGGTCGTCGGCTACCTCAACCAGCACGGCGGCCGGGCGGTTGGATTGTCCGGCAAGGACGGTACCCTGCTGCTGGCCAAGAAGCTGCTCCAGGAGGTTGTGGGAGACGACGGCGCCGTGGAACAGATCGATATCGGCTTTGTCGGCGATGTGGTCAAGGTCAATACGGACCTGATCAGCGCCCTGGAGGCCGGAAAATATATCCCGGTCATCGCCCCGGTGGGTGTCGGCCCAGAGGGGGAGAGCTACAACATCAACGCCGATCTGGTTGCCGGGCGGGTGGCCGCGGCGCTGAACGCCGAGAAGCTGATCCTCTTGACCGACATCAATGGTGTCAAGGACAAGAACGGGACCCTCTTGGAGAGCCTCTCCGTAGCCGAGTTGCATCGCCTGATCGAGGAGGGGGACATCACGGGCGGCATGATCCCCAAGGTGGTCTGCTGTGCCGATGCCCTCAAGGACGGCGTCAAGAAAGCCCATATCATCGATGGGCGTGTGCCCCACGCCGTGCTGCTGGAGATATTTACGGATGTGGGTATCGGAACGGAAATAACCAAGTAGGGGCGGTGTTGAAACCCGCCCTCACACGAGGAATCGTCTATGAACAGTCAACAGTGGATTGAAAAATCGGACAAATACATCATGCGCACCTACGGCCGTTACCCGATCGTACCGGTCAAGGGTGCCGGCTGTCGCCTGTGGGATGCGGACGGCAAGGAATACCTGGATTTCCTGGGCGGGGTGGCGGTCAACAACCTGGGCCACTGCCATCCGAAGGTCGTGGCAGCCCTGCAGAAGCAGGCCGCCGAGCTGATCCATTGTTCCAACTATTACCAGATTCCCCAGCAGATCGAATTGGCCGAACTGCTCTGCCGGCACTCCTTTGCCGACAAGGCCTTCTTCTGCAACAGCGGCGCCGAGGCCAACGAGGCGGCTATCAAGCTGGCCCGCAAGTACAGCCGCGACACCCATGGGCCGGAGCGCTTTGAGATCATCACCGCCGCCGACTCGTTCCACGGCCGCACCATGGCTACCGTCTCCGCCACCGGCCAGGAGAAGGTGCAACGCTTCTTCGATCCGCTACTGCACGGTTTCAAGCATGTTCCCTTCGATGACCTGGACGCCCTGGAGGCGGCCATCACCCCCATCACCTGCGCCGTGATGCTGGAACCGATTCAGGGTGAGGGTGGGGTGAATGTCCCCTCGCCGGACTATTTCCAGGAGGTGCGTCGCATCTGCGACAAGCACGAGCTGATCCTGATCTTTGACGAGGTGCAGGTGGGCATGGGGCGTACCGGCAAGCTGTTCGCCCATGAGCATTTCGGTGTCACCCCGGACATCATGACCCTGGCCAAGGCCCTGGCCGGCGGCGCTCCCATCGGGACCATGCTGGCCAAGGACCGCTTTGCCGCCGCCTTCGTGCCCGGCACCCACGGTTCGACCTTTGGCGGCAATCCGCTGGTCTGTGCCGCGGCCATCGCCACGGTCAGAACGATCCTGGAGGATGGCATTCTCAACCGCACCGAAGAGATCGGTGAATATCTGGTCGGTGAACTGGAACGGCTCCAGCACAAGTACAGTTTTGTGAAAGAGGTGCGCGGCATCGGCCTGATGATCGGCATGGCGTTGCATATCCCGGCCGGCGAGATCGTCAAGAAGGGGCATGAGCGCGGCGTGCTGCTGAACGTGACCCACGACACGGTCTTGCGCTTCGTGCCACCCTTGACGGTGACAAAGCAGGAGATAAACCAGATGATTGCCATCCTCGACAGTATCTTTGCCGAGATGTAGTACGTTGGAAATCAGTTCCTACGGATTTCGTTACTACACTGATCCCGATTTCGGGATCAGGTTATAAGGGAGATGACTATGGCGCGACATTTTCTGGCGCTGCACGATTACAACGAGGTAGAACTCAACGGCATGCTGACCCTGGCCGGCGAGTTGAAGGAAAAACAGAAGCAGGGCCTCCCGCACCGGTTGCTGGAGGGGAAGAGCGTGGCCTTGATCTTTGAAAAGGCCTCCACCCGGACCAGGATCTCCTTTGAAGTGGGTGTCTTTCAGCTGGGCGGCCACGGCCTGTTCATCTCCTCGGCCAATTCCCAGATGGGACGCGGCGAACCGATCAAGGACACGGCCCGCGTCATGGCCCGCTACTGCGACGGGGTCATGATCCGTACCTTCGGCCAGGAGATCGTGGAGGAGTTCGCTCAGTACTCCTCGGTTCCGATCATCAATGGACTGACCGACCTGTTTCATCCCTGCCAGATCATGGCCGATCTGCTGACGGTCATCGAGCACAAGGGCGGCTACAAAGGACTCAAGTTCGCCTGGGTCGGGGACGGCAACAACATGGCCAACACCTGGATCGAAGCGGCCGCGATCCTCGGCTTTGACCTGGCTCTGGCCTGTCCGCCGGGGTATGAGCCGGACGCTAAGGTCATGGCCTGGGCCCAGGCCAAGGCCCCCGGCAGGATCACCCTGAGCGGCGATCCCAAGCAGGCCGTTTCCGGCGCCGATGTGATTAACACGGATGTCTGGGCCAGCATGGGCCAGGAGTCCGAGCAGAAGGAGCGCGAACGGGCCTTTGTCGGCTACTGTCTGGACGATGCGCTCCTGGCCCTGGCCAAGGCCGATGCCATGGTGCTGCACTGTCTGCCCGCCCACCGTGGCGAGGAGATCTCCGACTCGGTCCTGGAGGGAAAGAACTCGGCGGTCTGGGACGAGGCCGAGAACCGGCTGCATATACAAAAAGCAATCATGGCAACATTAATCAAATAACATTCCGAACGAAGGAGACGCACATGGCAAAAGCAGAAAAACCCGAAATCAAGAAGATCGTTCTGGCCTACTCGGGCGGCCTGGACACCTCGATCATCCTCAAATGGCTCAAAAACGAGTACGGCTGCCAGGTCGTGGCCTTTTCCGCCGATCTGGGGCAGGGGGACGAGCTGGATCCGATTCGCGAGAAGGCCCTGGCCACCGGCGCCGATACGGTCTACATCGACGACCTGCGCGAGGAATTCGTGCGCGACTTCGTCTTCCCCATGTTCCGTGCCAGCGCCATCTATGAAGGGCACTACCTGCTGGGCACCTCCATCGCCCGCCCCCTGATCGCCAAGCGCCAGATGGAGATCGCCGCCCTTGAGGGCTGCGACGCCGTCTCCCACGGCGCCACCGGCAAGGGGAACGACCAGGTCCGCTTCGAGCTGGCCTACTATCACTTCAATCCGGCCATCAAGGTCGTGGCCCCCTGGCGCACTTGGGACCTGAACAGCCGTCAGGCCCTGATCGAGTATGCCCAGAAGAACGACATCCCGATCCCGACCATCCAGAAGCGCCCCTGGTCCTCCGACCGCAACCTGCTGCATATCTCCTTCGAGGGGGGCATCCTGGAGGATACCTGGGCCGAGGCCCCGGAAGAGATGTACGTGTTGACGAAATCGCCGGAAGAGGCGCCCGACAAGCCCCAGTACGTGGAGATCGAATTCAAGAACGGCAATGCCGTGGCAGTGGACGGCGTGTCCATGACCCCGGCCCAGCTCTTGGCACACCTCAATACCCTGGGCGGCCAGCACGGCATCGGCCGGGTCGATTTGCTGGAAAACCGTTCGGTGGGCATGAAGTCGCGTGGCGTGTACGAAACCCCCGGCGGCACGATCCTGCGCGAGGCCCACTCGGCCGTGGAACAGATCACCATGGACCGTGAGGTGATGCGCATCCGTGACGGTCTGATCCCGGAATACGCCCGGCAGGTCTACGCCGGTTACTGGTTCTCGCCCGAGCGCCAGATGCTGCAGACCCTGATCGACGACTCCCAGAAGTGCGTCAACGGCGTGGCCCGTCTCAAGCTTTACAAGGGTCACTGTCGCACCGTGGGGCGCAAATCGGAGACCGATTCGCTCTTCAACCTGGATTTCGCCACCTTCGAAAAGGACCAGGTCTACAACCAGGCCGATGCCGAGGGCTTCATCAAGATCAACTCCCTCAGGCTGCGCATCAGGTCGCTGATGCAGGCCAACCGCAAGAAATAATGAAGTGACCAGGGGCGCCGAGAGGCGCCCCTTCTGCTTGTAGGGCAAATCTCCCTTTCGGAAGCCATATGAACGAAGAAAAACTTACCCTGCTTCTGCGTCGTTTCGCCATCGCGGCCCAGGCGCATGAGAGTGCCTTGGAGGATATGGACGAGGTACGTGCCAATGACCATGCGCGTGTCATCGCGGGCTTGTACGCGGCCATCATCCGTGAAGGGGAGCAGGGGCGCGAAGCCCTGCTGACCCTGCTGGTCAACGATAGTCCGGTGGTGGCGGGCATGGCGGCGGTCTACTCCCTGCGCTACGACCCGCCCCGCGCCCTGGAACTCCTCCGCAGGCTGGCCGAGCAGGGGGGAATGCTCGGTTTTCGCGCCAGTATCGCCATTGAACGCTGGCAGAATGGTGAGTGGGATGAAGAGTAAACAGGATCCATCGGAAACGGGGCCGGAGGGATGTTGCTGCCAGCGGGAGAATTGCGCCGCTGAAGCTCAACCCGGTTGTAGGGTAGCGGTGCCCTACTGGTGCGAGACCTGCCAGCAGGAGGTCCCCGAGAAGCGTTGCCCGCTCTGCGGGCTCAAGGCGCGCAAGCTGCGCCAGTGAACGGGGAGGGCTGCTCTGGGAATGCACTTCCCAATTGTGTAACCAGCCGCAATATGGTACACAATTTCACTACACCTGAATCCGTGACGCCTGCGTGCCTCCATGTGCCGGAACGTCTCCAGCTTCAAGCTTTCATGAGTAAGTGGTCGTACAGCGAAGGACACCTGACAAAACAGGATGGTACCGGCACGGACGACGGGCCGCTCCGGCATTTCCGCGCATTCCGGCGCTACACCGTCACGAATTCAAATTACAAACAACCAGCTACGGAGAAGATACATGTCCAAAGACAAACTGTGGGGGGGACGTTTCACCCAGCCTACCGATAAATTCGTCGAGGAGTTTACCGCCTCGATTCAGTTCGACAAACGACTCTACCATCAGGATATCCGCGGCTCCATCGCCCATGCCCGCATGCTGGGCAAACAGGGCATCATCCCCCTGGAGGATGTGGAGCAGATCGTGCACGGGTTGCAACAGATCCTGCAGCAGATCGAGGCCGGCGAATTCGATTTTTCCATCGCCCTGGAAGACATCCACATGAACATCGAGGCGCGCCTGTCGGCCGCCATCGGGGAAGCGGGCAAGCGTCTGCACACCGGCCGCTCGCGCAACGACCAGGTCGCGCTGGACATCCGCCTCTACCTGCGCGATGAGATCGTGGAGATCGGCACCTATCTGGACCTGCTGATCGACGCCCTGCTGACCCAGGCCGAGGAGCACATCGATGTGATCATGCCGGGTTTTACCCACCTGCAGACCGCCCAGCCGATTCTCTTCAGTCATCACCTGTTGGCCTACGTGGAGATGTTCAAACGCGACAAGGGGCGGCTTGAGGATTGCCTGAAACGGGTCAATGTCCTGCCCCTGGGGGCCGGCGCCCTGGCCGGGACCACCTTCCCCATTGACCGCAATTATGTGGCCGAGCAGCTGGACTTCCCGGCCGTTACCCGTAACTCGCTGGATGCGGTTTCGGATCGTGACTTCGCCCTGGAATTCCTCTCCGCCGGTTCGATTGTGATGATGCACCTCTCCCGTTTCTCCGAGGAACTGATCCTCTGGTCGACCAGTTCCTTCCGTTTTATCGAACTGTCGGACGGCTTCTGTACCGGCTCCTCGATTATGCCCCAGAAAAAGAATCCGGATGTGCCGGAACTGGTACGGGGCAAGACCGGCCGGGTCTACGGCAATCTGATGGCACTTTTGACCACCATGAAATCCCTGCCACTGGCCTATAACAAGGATATGCAGGAGGACAAGGAACCGCTTTTCGACACCATCGATACGGTCAAGGGGAGCCTGAAGATCTTCGCCGACATGATCCGCGAGATGCGGGTCAACGCCGATAGCATGCGGCGTGCCGCCGGCCTGGGATTCTCCACCGCCACCGATGTGGCCGACTATCTCGTCCGCAAGGGGCTTCCCTTCCGGGATGCCCATGAGGCGGTCGGCAAGGCGGTCGGCTACTGTGTCGAAAACGAGTCGGACATTACCGAGTTAACCTTGGAGGAATGGCGGCTCTTTTCCGGCAAGATCGGTGAGGACATCTTCGACTGCATTACGGTCGAGGCCAGTGTCAATGCCCGCAACGTGATCGGCGGTACGGCGCGGATCGCGGTACAAAGCGAGATACAGAGAGTTCGTGAGGGTAAGTAGCTTCCGATGTACTGTGACTTTTTCGGATTCAACGAAAAACCGTTCACGATCACTCCCAATCCCCACTTTGTCTTTTTAAGCAGCATCCATCGGGAGGCGTTTGCGCGCCTCCTGTACGGTGTCGACAGCCACGCCGGTTTTATTGCCCTGACCGGCGAGGTAGGCACCGGCAAGACCACCATGCTGCGCACGCTGATGTCGCACCTGGATCAGCAGAAATACTGCAGTGCCTTTGTTTTCAACTCCCATCTCTCGCGGGTTCAGCTGCTGGCCAGTATCTGCAGCGAATTTGAGGTCGAGCCGAAACAGAAGAATGCCGCCGGTTATCTGGAGGCCCTCAACGAATTTCTGCTGGAGAGGAATCGGGAGGGTAAAACCGTCGTTCTGGTGATCGACGAGGCGCAAGTCCTCAGACCGGATGTACTGGAACAGATTCGCATGATCTCGAATTTGGAGACAGAACGCGACAAGCTGATCCAGATCATCCTGGCCGGCCAGCCCGAGCTGAACAGCATCCTCGGTCGCCATGATCTGCGCCAGCTCAACCAGCGCATAACCATGCGCTGCCAGCTTGTACCCATGGATCATGCCGATACCGCGGAATACATCCGCCATCGCGTCAAACTGGCCGGCAGCCGCATCCCGGAACTCTTCAGCAAGGGGGCGGTCAACCGGATCTTCAAGTTTTCAAAGGGCTATCCCCGGCTGATCAACGTGGTCTGTGAACAGGCGCTGGTCATGGCCTGGACTGAGGAGAGCTATTGGATTACCCCGCAGATCGCCGCCCGGGTGATCGCCGAGGCCGGCACACCATTCGGTAAGTTCCCCTGGTGGGATTCGATCAGACGCTGGTGCAAAAGGAAGTAAACATCTCTATGAGCTATATTCTCGATGCCTTGAAAAAAATTGAGCATGAAAAGGTCAAGAAGAGCTCGCCGGGAGCTACGCCAAGCATATCCGGCGGGCTGTTCAACGAGCGCAAGCCAGCAGGCCGCGCCGGCGGCAGAAAGATCGTGGTCATCCTGGTGCTGGTCGTCCTGGCCTCCGCCGCGACCTTCGGGATCACCTGGTTTGCCCTGAAGGGGGATGGCAACAAGCAGGTGGCAACAACGCAGAGTGTTGCGCCTGCCGTCGCTCCCCCGGTTGTTCCCCAGCCGGTTCCGCTTCCAGCTCCACCTCAGCCCCAGTTGCAGCCGCAGCCGCAGCCAGTTGCCCCCCCTGTCGTAAAGCCGCTCGCGGCGCCCGTTGAAGTTGTGCCTCCCGAGGAAGAGCCCGGCAGGAAGCTCACTATCAGGAAAAAGAACACAGCTGCACCCCTACCATCTCCCCAGCTTGCGACGCCCGCCAGGCAGCCGGTCATGCCTACCCGGCAGTCTGCCCAGCCTGCCGGTCAGGCTGTTCCCCCTCCGGCCGACATCAAGGTCTCCGGTATCGCCTGGCAGGACGAGCATTCGGCCCGCCGGGCCGTTGTCAACGGTTTCCTGCTTAAGGAGGGCTCGGTTGTTGCCGGCGCCAAAATCACCGCCATCATGACTGACCGGGTACGCTTTTCCTCGCCGAGCGGCGTGTTTGAGCTACGCCTGGATGCCTCGTCGCCCGGGGATCAGAAGCGATGAAACATCTCCGGCAGATTAGCGCCTTGTCCCTGCTGCTGAGTTTGGCCGCCTGCGGTAAGAAGAGCCCCCTGGTCTATCCCGACATGCTCGTGCCGGCGGCCCCCTCGGATCTGTCGATCCAGCAATCGGGCCGTTCCATGAAGCTCTCCTTTGTGCTCCCCTCCCGGGATCTGGCTGGCCGCACTATCGCCGAAGTCAGCGGGGTCACGATCCTCAAGCGCGACGAAGCGCCCGGTCAGGGAGCGTCATGCCCCTCCTGCACAACGGATTTCTTTCAGTTCCGTAAACTGAATCTTGACCTGCTGCCGGCGGACAGCCAGCGCTACGGCAGTCTGCTGATCGTACAGGATGGTGATGTACAGACAGGCCGCTCCTATACCTATCGTGTCTCCACCCTGACCAGCGAGCGCCAGGAAGGTGCGCTCTCCCCCCCGCAGTCAGCGGTGATGACCCTGGCACCCCTGCCGCCGGTGCTTCAGGCGGTCAGTCAACCGACCCAGATCCAGCTTGAGTTTGTCGGCTTGCCGCCGGTCGAGGGCGTTATCGCCGGATATAACATCTACCGGGCGATCAAGGGTGAAGCCATGCCCCTCTTGCCGTTGAACCGGAAGCCGCTGAGCGTTAACCGTTATGTGGATGAGGGGCTGAATCGCGGGACAACCTATGTCTATGCTGTCAGGACGGTGGTGCAGCTTCCCTCGGGTGTACGTGTCGAGAGCGTTCAGTCCAATGAGGCGGAAGGCAGGCTGAAGGATGACGAGGAGTAACTGACGGATCGGAAGGGTGATATTCAATCACAAAAAAAGGGCATCCGCATGGCGGATGCCCTTTTTGATTACCGAGACAGAGCTCAGAAATTACTTGGCAACGGTTTCAGCCAGTTTCAGAGCGATATCTTTGTAGGGGTTGGCGAACAGGATGATCAGGCAGACAACCAGGGCGTAGATTGCCAGAGACTCGATCATGGCCAGACCGATCATCATGGTGGTCAGGATTTTGCCGGAAGCGCCGGGGTTACGGGAAACGCCTTCAACAGCGCTTTTAACTGCCAGACCCTGACCAATGCCGGTACCCAGTGTACCCAGTGCCATACCAATACCTGCTGCCAGAACGCACATTGTGAAAAAGCTCATCTTTACTTCTCCTCTCTTCTTTTTGTAATTATCCTAAACGGTATAGGATTTGGAAATCGTAGTTTTTAAATGTATCACCAGCCCCGCAAGCGGGATAAGTGCGTTAACGAAATTATTCTCTGCAAAAATACTCAGAGAATAATTTCTAACTTACTAATGTGCGTGCTCAAGTGAACCCTGAATGTAGATCATGGCCAGGAGCATGAACACGAAGGCCTGGATGAAAGAAACCAGAACACCCATCAGCATCATCGGCAGCGGTACCAGGAAGGGTGCCAGACCGAAGAAGATCATCAGGACCAGTTCATGACCGTTCATGTTGCCGAAGAGACGAAGAGTCAGGGAAACAGGGCGGCTCATGTGTCCAATGACCTCGATGAAGAACATGATCGGGGCCAGCCATGCGATAGGTCCCAGGAAATGTTTGATGTAACCTGCACCATGGTGTTTGAGCCCGACAATGTGAGTCGAGATGAATACGATTACCGCGCAGGCAGCCGTGGTGTTGATGTTGGCGGTCGGCGGAAAGAAGCCGGGAATCAGGCCGATCAGGTTGGAGACCAGCACGAAGATCGCCAGGGTTGCAATCAGGGGGAAGAAGGGGCGGCCATGCTCACCCATGGTATCGACAACCATGTTCTCGATGCCACCGACAACCACCTCCATGAAGTTCTGCAAGCCGGTGGGGACGGTCTTGATCGCCTTGGTGGCCAGTACGGAAATCACCAGCAGCAGGATGATCACGAACCATGTGTAGATGATGGCATCGGCGCTGGCGCCGGTGATATGCAGCGGAGCAAGCAGTGTGCGGAAAAACTCGAGAAAAAGCAGCGGATGGACCATGGAGCTAACCTCCTGTGCACAGGGCACGGTATAGTGAAAGTGCTAATATGTTGATTACAATAATGGATAGTCCCGTCAGAACACCTGTCAGAGAAAACCATCCTGATGTCAATACGAAGTAGAGGGCAAAGCCGGTCGCGCTCATGCGGCCGATATAGCGCATCATTGCGTAACGCTGCGGGTTGGCCGGCAGCAGTCCCAGTATGCGCTGCAGTACGTTGCGCATCCAGAGGAAGTTGACGATCGCGATTACGCCGCCTGCCAGGACCCCCAGGGCCGCTTTCCCGGAAAACAGGGCCAGTGCGGAGAGAGACAAGAGCGCCAGCAGCCCGAGGCTGCCCTTGATGATGGTGGCGAAGAGCTTATCTTCGTGAATCGCTGCCATCATCCCTGCGGATCTCCTTGCCGGCGATGACGTAGATGTTCTTGAAGCCGGCCGCGATGCCTATCAATAAAAAGATATAAAAGAACCAGGGTCGTGTGCCGAACCAGCGATCCAGGGTCAGGCCGAACCAGACACCGATGCCGATGGCCAGGACCACCGAGATGCCCATGCTGGAAACCATGGCCAGGTTTCTAAACAGCTCTTTCTTGTCATTGCTCATGATTGCTCACGGGAGACTTCATGCACAAAACCGGTATTCCATAGCATGGCAGATGCGGATGTGTCAAACGAAATCAGGTCGCTCACGCAATCAGTTTGAAACATCGTGCCGCCGCGGCGATCGTTTTTTCGATGTCGGCCTCGTTGTGGGCGGCCGATACAAAGCCGGTCTCGAACTGGGACGGGGCCAGGTAGATGCCCTCGTTAAGCATGGCCTTGAAGTAGCGGGCAAAGGCCTGGGTGTCACACTGGGATGCGCTTGGCCAGTCGAAGACCTGGCCTTTGGTGAAGAATGCGCAAAACATGCTGCCGACACGGGTGGAGTAGATCGGATACCCGGCATCCTTGGCGGCCTTGGCGATGCCTTCCGCCACCAGGTGGCTCTTCTCTTCCAGCTTCTGGTAAAAACCGGGTTGCTTGAGGATGTTCAGGGTTGCAATGCCGGCCGACATGGCCAGCGGGTTGCCGGAGAGGGTGCCGGCCTGATAGATGCCACCGGCCGGTGAAAGTTTCTCCATGACATCGCGTTTGCCGCCAAAGGCTCCTACCGGCAGTCCCCCGCCGATGATCTTGCCCAGGGTGGTCATATCGGGAGTAACGCCGTACAGTTCCTGAACTCCGCCGTAGGCTACGCGGAAGCCAGACATGACCTCGTCAAAGATCAGGATAATGCCTTCCTGGGTGCAGATTTCGCGCAGCCCTTCCAAGAAGCCCTCGCGGGGCGGGACCGTGCCCATGTTGCCGGCGACCGGTTCCACAATGATACAGGCAATGGAGTCTTGATTCTCGGCGACCAGTTTCCTGACCGACTCAAGGGAGTTGTATTCCGCCGTCAGGGTCAGTTTGGCTACCTCGGCCGGCACGCCGGGGGAATCGGGCACCCCGAAGGTGGCAGCGCCGGAGCCGGCCTTGACCAGCAACGAGTCGGCGTGACCATGGTAGCAGCCGGAAAACTTGAGGATCTTGTCACGACCGGTATAACCGCGCGCCAGTCGGATGGCACTCATGGTGGCTTCCGTGCCGGAGCTGACCATGCGGACCATTTCGATGGAAGGGACCGCATCGATGACCATGTTGGCCAGGATAGTTTCACGCTCGGTCGGTGCGCCGAAGCTGGCGCCGCTCTCCATGGTTTCCTGGACCGCGGCGATGACGGCAGGATGGCAGTGTCCGACGATCATCGGTCCCCAGGAGCCGACATAATCCACGAAGGTGTTGTCGTCTTCGTCAGTAATGTAGCAACCGCTGGCCTTTTTGATGAAGAGCGGATCGGCGCCGACTGATTTGAAGGCTCTGACCGGGCTGTTGACGCCACCGGGGATAGATGCCTTGGCTTGCTGAAAAAGCTGGCTGGAGCGGGTGTGGTTCATGTCGATGACTCCTTTGTGGGGGACTGAAAGGGTGCGGTCGTAACAAACGACTTGGTTAGCATATTGGATACGTACCTGTCAATCACGGAGCATATCTGCTCCAGGAATGAAATTGCACTGAATACTATTTGTCAGGATATTCTTCAAAGAATAAAAATGCAGCACTTACAGTAGGATATGTCACTATGTGCTGTTGGCGAATACAGGGATACCTGCGAAATAAACTCGGAAAAACTCCTTGACAAAGGGATTCAAATAACCTATTTATCTCATCGTTTGTATACAGTATACCGTACGCAGTTAGGAGGGCTATCAATGCTCGGAGCTTATTTACCCATTCTTCTTCTGGTTCTTGTTGCCATAGGCTTTGGCCTGGTTTCTTTGGTGGCCTCGTCTCTCATCGGCCCGAAGAAGTTCTCGAAGTTGAAAATGTCCCCCTATGAGAGTGGTTGCGAGCCGGTAGGGACCGGTCAGGAACGTTTTTCAATCAAGTTCTACCTGATTGCAATGCTCTTCATCCTGTTTGATATAGAGGCGGTGTTCCTGTACCCCTGGGCAATTCTCTACAAGAAACTTGGTATGTTCGGGTTGGTTGAGATGGGGCTGTTCATCGTAATCCTCGTTGTCGGTTATATTTATGTCTGGAAAAAAGGAGCGCTGGAATGGGAGTAGAGAATCCGCTTGGCGAAAACATCATCACCACGTCGCTGGATGCACTGGTCAACTGGTCCAGAAAGTCGTCCATCTGGCCGATGACCTTTGGTCTGGCATGTTGCGCCATCGAGATGATGGTTGCCGGTGCGTCAAACCAGGACCTTGACCGTTTCGGTATTATCTTCCGTGCTTCTCCGCGCCAGTCGGACTGTATCATCATCGCCGGTACGGTTACCAAGAAGATGTTGCCGGTTATCAAGACCGTCTATGAGCAGATGCCCGAGCCGAAATGGGTTATCGCCATGGGCGCTTGCGCCTGTTCCGGCGGTGTATTTGACACCTATAGTGTCGTGCAGGGAATTGACGAGGCGCTGCCGGTCGATGTGTATGTTCCCGGTTGCCCGCCGCGTCCCGAGGCGCTGCTGTTCGGTATTATGAAGTTGCAGGACAGGATCATGAAAGAGAAGAACTCCTTCGGCTCCGCAATCGGTTTGGGGCAGCGGGATACATCGGCGGTCTGATTCGGCATCAACAGCAGGTAGTTATACTAAATCAAATCCCAGAAAAGGGTTAGATATCATGGCAGAAAATAATCGTGCAGTAGTCAGGCTGAAAGAACAATTTCCCGCATCGATTCTCGATGTAACGGAATTTCGCGGAGAGGTTACGGTAACCGTTGCCAAGAACGACATCATTGCCATTCTGGCGTTCCTCAAGCAGTCTCTTCAGTACAATCAGCTCACCGATGTGACTGCAGTTGACAACCTTGGCAAGGCGGAAGAGCGTTATATGATGGTGTATCAGCTCCTCTCCATTCCCAACAAGGACCGCTTGCGCATCAAGACCCCGGTTTCGGAAACCGATGGCCGCATTGCAAGCGCTACCCAGGTTTGGGAAACCGCCAATTGGCTTGAGCGTGAGGTCTTTGACCTCTTCGGTATCGTCTTCGAGAACCATCCCAATCTGACCCGCATTCTGATGACCCCCGACTGGGAAGGTCATCCTTTGCGCAAGGATTACCCGCTTCAGGGACCTGACCGCGAGCCGTACAAGGGCCGTCTGTCATAAGCTGAACAACACCCTACGTTTATATGTATTCTGATTACTAGGAAGAGGCGATACATGGCTACTACGGAAAAAATGACGCTGAACATGGGACCACAGCATCCCAGTACCCACGGGGTTCTCAGGCTGATACTCGAGCTGGACGGTGAGATCGTTACCAAGGTGACACCCGATATCGGATATCTTCATCGTGGGGTGGAAAAACTCTCCGAGCATCGGACGTATCACCAGGTATTGCCGCTGACCGACCGTCTGGACTATCTGGCACCCATAAGCAACAATCTCGGTTATATCCTGGCCGTTGAAAAACTGCTGGCGATCGAGGTCCCCGAGCGTGCCCAGACGATCCGTATAATCATGGCCGAAATGGCTCGTCTCCAGTCCCATCTGGTATGGATCGCTACTCATGCCCTTGATATCGGCGCCATGACCGTCTTTTTGTATGCCTTCCGTGAGCGTGAAGTTGTCATGGAGACCTATGAACTGATTTCCGGTGCCCGTATGACTTCCAACTTCTTCCGTGCCGGTGGACTGTCCCAGGATGTGCCGCCCGAATTCGAGAAAAAGGTGCGCGACTTTGTCGATACGCTGCCCGGTTATCTCGATGTCTACGAGGGACTGCTTACCGATAACCCGATCTGGCGCAAACGTACGGTCGGCAACGGTGTCATCTCCGCCGAGGATGCAATTGAGATCGGCCTCACCGGACCGGCTCTGCGCGGCTCGGGTGTTGACTGGGATCAGCGTCGCGATACCCCCTATGCCGGTTATGAGAAGTATTCGTTCAAGGTGCCGGTTGGTGAAAACTGCGATACCTTCGACCGTTACAAGGTCCGTCTGGTGGAGATGCGCGAAGCCTGCAAGATCATCACCCAGGCTCTGAACAACCTCAAGCCGGGACCGGTTCTGGCCGATTGTCCTCAGGTCTGCTATCCCCCCAAGGAAAGCGTATATAACTCCATCGAAGGCCTGATCCACCACTTCAAGATTGCCTCCGAAGGCTATGCCGTACCGGAAGGGGAAGTCTATCAGGGCGTTGAGGCACCCAAGGGCGAGCTCGGCTACTACATCGTCAGTGACGGCAGTTCCAAGCCGTACCGCTTGAGGATCAGGCCACCTTCATTCGTCAACCTTCAAGCTCTCGAAAAAATGGCGACTGGGGCGATGATTGCCGACCTGGTTGCAGTCATCGGAACTCTGGATGTCGTTCTTGGTGAAATTGATAGATAACTCCCGCACGATTCAAAGGAGATGGAGCGCATGAGTAAGGTAGTTGCAGAGCAGGGCATAGAAGAAGAGCCTGCCGTCAACCTGGACAAGGCCGACGCTGTTATAGATAAGTATATCGACCTTCCGGGAAATCTGATGCCGGTGCTTCAGGGCGTCCAGGATGCCTATGGCTATGTGCCTCGGAAAGTGGCGGATCATGTTGCTGAACGTTTGAACGTCTATCCAAGCCAGATCTACGGCGTTCTTACCTTTTATGCTCAGTTTCATCTTAAGCCTCGCGGCAAGTTTATTATACGCGTCTGCGTGGGAACAGCCTGCCATGTACAGGGCGCTCAGAGAATTAAGGAAACTTTTTTCAATTTGCTGCACATCGCACATACGGAAACCAGCCCTGATCTCCGTTTCACATTCGAGGAAGTTGCCTGTCTGGGTGCCTGTGGTATGGCGCCGCTTTCAATGGTCAACGATGACACCTACGGTAAAATGACGGTTCAAAAAGTCGATGAAATCGTAGCAAAATATTCTGCAATCCCGCTTGACTAAGCGGACTCACGCTAGAGGACACAACGCATGGGCGACAATTCAGGTATTCAGATTCTAATCTGTCAGGGAACTGGCGGTATTTCTGCCGGGGCAAAAGGTGTCGAGGCGGAGTTCAATCGTGTAATTGCCGAGCAGGGTCTGACCGCTACCATCGGTAAACGGTGCGATGTCGTCAAGACCGGCTGTCGAGGCCTTTGTGCCAATGACGTTCTCGTTGACATCATCACTCCTGAACTAGGACGGGTCACCTACGACTTTGTTCAGCCGGAAGAGGTTGAAAATATTGTCAAGGAACATATCATTGGCAATACAACCCTGGAAAAGCGCAAAGCCAAGCCATATTACAACACCTTTCTCGAAAGACAGATGCGCGTTGTCATGGGCAACTGCGGTGAAATCGATCCCGACAGCCTTGATGCTTACCTTGGCGGGAGTTCAAAAGGGTTTCAGGCTATTGAGAAATGCGTCAAGAGCATGTCGCGGGACGATGTCATTGAAGAAGTAAAAAAATCCGGTCTGCGCGGGCGTGGGGGTGGCGGTTTCCCCACCGGCATGAAATGGTCTTTCTGCAAGGCGTCGCCCGGTGATCACAAGTATCTGATCTGCAACGCTGACGAGGGTGACCCCGGCGCGTTCATGGACAGATCCATTCTGGAAGGCGACCCCTACTGCATTATTGAAGGTATGCAGATTGCGGGTTACGCTATCGGCGCCACCTACGGATATGTGTACGTTCGCGCCGAGTATCCGCTGGCTGTTCAGCGTCTGCAACACGCCATCGACGTCTGTTACGAGAAGGGGTATCTGGGCAAGAACATCCAGGGTTGGGGTCTTGACTTCGACATGCGCATCAAGATGGGCGCCGGCGCTTTCGTCTGCGGCGAAGAGACCGCTCTGATGGCCTCCATTGAAGGCGAGCGCGGCATGAGCCGTCCCCGTCCGCCGTTTCCCGCAGTCAAAGGTTTGTGGGGTCACCCGACCAATATCAATAACGTCGAGACCTTTGCCAACGTTCGTCACATCATCAACAACGGCTCCGATTGGTATGCATCCCTTGGTACGGAAACAACTAAGGGAACCAAGATATTTGCCGTCACCGGCAAGGTTAAACATACAGGTCTGGTAGAAGTTCCAGCCGGTATGAAGGTACGGGAAGTCCTTTTTGACGTCTGCGGCGGTATCGTAAACAACCGTAAGTTTAAAGCAGTTCAGGCTGGTGGGCCGTCCGGCGGCTGCATCCCCGAAGAGTTGCTGGATACTCTGGTTGACTACAATGCTCTGATTCAAGCGGGCGCCATGATGGGGTCCGGTGGTCTGGTTGTAATGGACGAGACAACCTGTATGGTTGATGTCGCCAAGTTCTTCCTGACCTTTACCAGAACTGAATCCTGTGGCAAGTGTGTGCCCTGCCGTATTGGCCTTAAAGTCATGCTCGACATACTCACCAAAATAACCGAGGGACGTGGTGAACCTTCAGATATAGATGCTCTACTTGACTTGGGCGCATCTATCAAGAAGGCTTCCCTCTGCGGTTTGGGTCAGACCGCACCAAACCCGGTTCTTTCGACAATCAATTATTTCCGCGCTGAATATGAAGCGCACATCAATGACAAACGTTGCCCCTCCAACTGCTGCAAGGATCTGTTGCTCTGGGCCGTTTCGGAAGAGAAGTGCGTCAAATGTGGCGCCTGCAAAAAAGCCTGTCCGGTTGATGCGATTGTCTGGGAAAAAGGACAGATAGCATATCTTGATCAGGAAAAATGTACCAAATGTAAATCCTGCTACGACGCTTGTCGATTCATGGCCCTCGTATAATCCGGCTGTACGGGATCCGATTGATTAAACTTACGAACAGAGGTTTTAGATGGTTAATCTTACAATAGACGACAAGCAGGTCACCGCACCTAAAGATTCCACGATTTTTGATGCTGCCAAATTGAATGGCATCAAGATTCCTATCCTGTGCCACGACAAGAAACTGAAGCCGTTTGGTGCCTGCCGTATGTGCCTGGTGGAAGTCGACCAGATGAAGGGGCGTCAAATTCCCGCCTGCACGACTCCGGTTACTGAAGGTATGATCATTCATACGGACACCCCGGACATCATCAAGGCACGTAAGCTTGTTCTTGAACTTCTCCTGCTCAACCATCCCATCGACTGTCCCGTATGCGACAAGGCCGGAGACTGTGATTTGCAGAACCTGACCTATGAATATCAGGTGGATGCGAACCGTTTTACCGATGAGAAGTTCCAGCACGAGATCGATTACAACAATCCGCTGATTGAGCGCGATATGAATCGTTGCGTATTGTGCGGCAAATGTGTCCGTATTTGTGATGAAATCGTTAGCTTTGGCGCACTGACATTTATTGACCGTGGCATTGAAACAAAAATTGGTTGCGAATTTGAAAAAGGGCTCAACTGTGAGTTCTGCGGTTCGTGCGTTTCCGTCTGCCCGGTTGGGTCATTGCTGGCTCGTCCGTTCAAGTTTAAGTCCCGTTTCTGGGCACTTACCAATAAAAAATCCGTCTGTGGTTATTGCGGTACCGGTTGCAACCTGACACTGGGTGTCAAGGACAACAAGGTTCTCACAACGATCTACGACGAAAACCAGGGCTTTCACAACGGACAGCTCTGCGTCCGTGGACGTTTCGGTTATCAGTTCATCAATAGCGACAAGCGCTTGACAAAACCGTTGCTGCGTAAAAACGGAAACCTGACGGAAGTCGAATGGGATGAAGCGCTTGAAGCGGTTGCCGCACGACTGAAGGGGACCGGTCCTGTTTCGGCCGCCATTGCAACGCCGCGCCTGACAAATGAAGAACTGGTGCTCTTCAAGCAGCTCATGGAAACCGCCGGATCCAAGAATTATGATCACTCGGCCGGATATGCCCATGCAGCCCTGACAACCGGTTTTGCAGCGAGCTTCGGCGCAGCCGCTTCACCCTCCACCATTCTCGACATCCAGAAGAGCGACCTGTTGCTGGTGATCAAGACCGATGCCTATGAAACCCATCCGGTGGTCGGTTTCGAGATCAACATGGCGGTCAAGAACAAGGGCGTCAAGCTTCAGATCCTTTCCGACAAGAGCGGCAAGCTCTCCAAATTGCCGGGTGCCGGAACATTGGTACATACGCCGGGCAGTGAAGTAGCCATCATCAACGCAATGGCAAAAGTAATCCTCGATAACAGCCTGGGTGATTCCGCTGCCGCCGCGCTTCCCGGATATGAGCAGCTGGTCAAGTCGCTGGCCGACTTTACGCCGGAAACGGTTTCCGCACAGTGCGGACTGAGTGCCGTGGATATCAAATCCTTGGCGACCGCCTATGCGAAGGCTGAAAAGGCGCTGGTCCTGTTCCCCGTCGGACAGGCCTATCCTGGCCACACGGCAGCCTTGGCCAACGCCGTTGCCAACCTGGCCATCCTGGCCGGCAAGCTGGGTAAAGAAGGCGGCGGTGTGCTCTGTCTGTCGGAAAAAAATAACAGCCAGGGCGCGGTCGACATGGGCTTCCACGCTGGCGATGCCGGCAAGATCCTCGATGGATGCGCAGCCGGCTCAATCAAGACCCTCTTTATTGCCGGTGAGAACCCGCTCGTATCCTATCCTGACCATGCCAAGGTAAAGGCTGCTCTGGAGAAGGTTGAATTCCTGGTGGTTTCAGAACTGTTCCTGACCGAAACTGCGGCCATGGCCGATGTGGTGCTGCCGGCTTGTTCATTTGCCGAGAAGGAAGGTACTTTTACGGCAACCGACCGCCGCGTGCAGCATGTCAAGCCGGCCATCAGAAAGATCGCTCAGAGCAAGTCTGACTTCGAAATCTTCGGTGCGCTGCTTGCAAAACTCGGCGGTGTTGCTCCGGGTACTCCGGCATCTGTCTTTGCCGAAATCGCAGCCTCTGCTCCCGGTTATGCGGGGATGAGCTATGTATCCTTGGGCGAGGAAGGTCAGTTTGCAGGCATGACCGTCAAACCCGCCTTTGTCGTAGCGCAGTCAGCCTCCGTCCAGGCCGTAGCGGGCAAGCTGGCGCTGGTTACCGGTAGCGCCCTGTATCATAACGGTACCCTTTCACAGTTCGGCGAAGGTCCGATGCACGTCTGCCCCGAGGGGTATGTGGAACTGTCCCGGGCCGATGCGGCTGCGTTCAAGTTTGCCGAGAATGATCTCGTGACGATCAGCTCCGCCAGCGGCAGCATGAAGCTCAAGGCCCGCATAACGCCGCGCATGCCCCAGGGTGTCGTTTTCGCGCCCTACCACTTTGGCGAGAACCCGGTCAACCAGGTCTGGAGCGGTGCTCCGGTTACCTGGGTAACCCTGGCCAAGTAATTAACTTCTACGCTTCGCGAATAATATAAACCAAGGAAAGAGGGACAGATGGATATCGTGATATTAGGACTGCCGATGATGTACTACATCGCCATGGTTGCCAAGGTCCTGGTGGCGTTTGTCTTCGTACTGCTGACCGTGGCCTATGCCACCTATGCTGAACGTAAGATTATCGGCCACATGCAGGTACGACTGGGACCTATGCGTACCGGCTGGCACGGAATTCTGCAACCGATTGCAGACGGGGTTAAACTCTTCTTCAAGGAAGAGATCATCCCGACCCAGGCCAGTACATTTGCCTTTTTGATTGCGCCTCTGGTGGCCCTGATTCCGGCCTTCATCACCTTCGCAGTCATTCCGTTCGGTGGTGTCATCGAAGTCGCCGGCTACAAGATTCCCTTACAGATTGCCAGTTATATCGATGTCGCTTCCGGCAAGGTCTATGACGTCAATGTCGGGGTACTGTATATCCTGGCCATGTCATCTTTGGGTGTCTACGGCATTGTTCTGGCCGGATGGTCTTCCAACAGCAAGTATTCTCTCCTGGGCGGTCTGCGCGCCTCGGCACAGATGATCTCCTATGAGCTTTCGGCCGGTATTGCCATTGTGTCCGTCTTCATGCTTTCCGGCACACTGTCGCTGAACGAAATTGTCAATCAGCAGTCGGCCTTCAACGGCCTGAACTGGTTCATATTCAAGCAGCCGCTGGCGGCACTCCTGTTCTTCATCTGCTCCCTGGCCGAGATCAACCGTACACCTTTCGACCTTCCCGAAGCTGAGACAGAGCTGGTATCCGGTTTCTGTACCGAATATTCGAGTATGAAGTACGCCATGTTCTTCATGGCCGAATACGCCAACATGGTTACGGTCTGCGCCCTGACCGCCACCCTCTTTCTGGGAGGCTGGAATGGTCCGATGGCAACCTCGATTGCCCTGCTTGGTCCGCTCTACTTCATTGCCAAGGTCTATCTGCTGATGTTCGTCTGTATGTGGATTCGTGCGACGCTGCCCCGTTACCGCTATGACCAGTTGATGCATCTCGGTTGGAAGGTCCTGCTGCCGCTTGCTCTGGCAAACATCGTGGTTACCGGGGTTGTCGGTTACTGCATCAACTAGTACTCACACATTATTTTCAAAAACAAGGATGGAATCATGAATCCGATTACACCGATTATAAAAGGCCTCTCGATTACCCTGGGTCATCTCTTCAAAAAGCCGGTCACCCTGCAGTATCCGGATGAACGTCCCAAGGTTGCTGCCCGATACCGCGGTCTGCATGCCCTGAACGTATCCCACAACAAGGCGAAATGCGTGGCATGCTACCTCTGCCCAACGGTCTGCCCGGCCAAATGCATAACGGTTGAAGCGGGTGAGGACGCCAATCATAACAAATTTGCGGCGGTCTATGAGATTGACATGCTGCGCTGCATCTTCTGCGGTTACTGTGTCGAAGCCTGCCCGGTGGACGCCATTCGTATGACCGGCGATTTTGAACTGGCCAACTACAGCCGCAAGGATTTCGTCTACTCCAAGGAACGACTCTTAGAAAAGAAATAAAGGAGCAGTACATGCTAGAAACACTCTTCTTTGTCATTATCTCACTGGTTGCGATCGTGTCGGCGATCCTGGTGGTCTCCTGCCGGAATCCGATAAATAGCGCACTGTCACTGATCCTGACGTTCTTTTGTCTGGCAACCTACTATGTGATGTTGGATGCTCCGTTTTTGGCCGCGGTGCAGGTGATGGTCTATGCCGGTGCCATCATGGTTCTGATCGTGTTCACCATCATGCTGCTCAACATCCGGGTAAACGCATCCAAGCGCCAGTCGCATAAAATCGTTCTCGGCTCGGTCATCGGATTATTCACGCTGCTCAATACGGCGATCATCGTGTTCAAGAGCCGTGCCGCCCTGCCGAACGGACCGCTGACCGGCGAGATCATCAAGCAGCAGGGTCACACCGAGTTGATCGGACGTGAGTTGTTCACAACCTTTCTGCTTCCATTCGAAATCACCTCGATTCTGCTTCTGGTAGCCATCGTCGGTGCTGTTATTCTGGCCAAGAAAAAAATCTAGACTGAGGGATATATTCATGGAAAATCTGAACGGTTATCTCATAATCAGCGCCATTCTCTTCTCGATCGGGACGGTTGGTGTGCTGACTCGCAAGAATGCCATCGTCATCTTTATGTGTGTCGAGATGATGCTCAATGCCGTCAACCTGACCTTCGTGGCGCTCTCGCGGCACTTGGGAAATCTGGATGGCCAGGTGTTTGTCTTCTTCGTCATGACCGTTGCCGCCGCTGAAGCCGCAGTCGGCCTGGCCCTGATGATCGCATTTTATAACAACAAAGAGTCCATTGATGTCGATGACATCAATCTGATGAAGTGGTAACCAAGCAGATATAGCAAACAACGTTTAACGATTAGAATAAAGGAGTCTTACATGTTTGACTACGTTTGGCTGATCCCGTTCTTCCCGCTCGTCGGCTTTCTGATCAACGGGTTCTTTGGGAAAAAGATCAAGAATGAGGCGGTCATCGGTGCAATCGGCACCTTGGCGATTTTCTCATCATTCATTGTCTCTTGCATGATCCTTCTGGAGATGATCGGTCTTTCGCCGGAGAAACGGGTCTTCGAGAAAGTAGTCTTCCCCTGGATCCATTCGGGCAATTTCAAGGCCGACATGGCCTTCCTGCTCGATCCGCTCTCCTGCATCATGATCATGGTCGTCACCGGAGTCGGTTCGCTGATCCACCTCTATTCAATCGGCTATATGCACGGTGAGGAAGGTTTCTACCGCTTTTTCGCCTACCTGAACCTGTTCTGCATGTCCATGTTGCTTCTGGTATTGGGCAGCAACATGCTGGTCATGTTTATCGGTTGGGAAGGTGTCGGTCTCTGCTCCTACCTGTTGATCGGCTACTACTTCCATAAGAAATCCGCCGGCGACGCAGCCAAGAAGGCCTTCGTCATGAACCGCGTCGGTGACTTCGGCTTCCTGGTCGGCCTCTTTACCCTCTACTGGTGGCTCGGTAGCAACCACAACATCTGGACCATCAACTTTGTTGAGATCAAGGCCGCATCGCACCTGCTTCCTTACGGCGGTGTCGTAACCGTCGCAACCCTCTGCTTCTTCCTGGGTGCCACCGGTAAATCGGCCCAGCTCCCGCTCTTTACCTGGCTGCCGGACGCCATGGAAGGTCCGACTCCTGTTTCCGCATTGATCCACGCCGCCACAATGGTTACCGCCGGTGTCTATATGATCGGCAGGATGAGTTTCGTCTTTATCAAGTCGCCAGAAACCATGATGGTCATTGCGGTTGTCGGTGCTGCTACGGCGATCTTTGCTGCGACCATCGGTACGGCACAGAATGATATCAAGCGTGTCCTGGCCTACTCGACCGTTTCACAGCTCGGTTTCATGTTCCTGGCCATGGGTGTTGGTGCTTTTGGAGCAGGTATATTCCACCTGATGACCCACGCATTCTTCAAGGCCTGTCTGTTCCTCGGTTCCGGCTCCGTTATTCATGCCATGCACCATGCCCTGCATAAGGGTCACCTGCACGATGATGCCCAGGATATGCGCAACATGGGTGGTCTCAGAAAAGCCATGCCGATCACCTTCCTGACCTTTTTGGTTTCAACCATTGCCATTGCAGGCATCCCCGGTTTTTCCGGCTTCTTCTCCAAGGATGAAATCCTCTGGCAGGCCTTTGCCAATCCGTTACACGGCAATCTGAATTTCTATCTCTGGGCAACTGGTGCCATTGCAGCCTGTTTCACCGCTTTTTACATGTTCCGTCTGGTATTCATGACCTTCTTCGGCGAGTGCCGTATCAATAGCAAGGTTAAGGAATATCTGCACGAGTCTCCGCTGGTGATCACCATCCCCCTCATGGTACTCGGCTTCCTGGCTGTGGTTGGCGGTTACATTGGTATGCCGAAGCTTCTGGGAATGCTCCCCAACTATTTCGAACACTGGCTTGATCCGGTTTTTGAGCTGGCAGGTGAGTACAGCGCTACATACGCGCACAAAGGCGCACACTTAAGTCACTCCCTGGAATGGACTCTGATGGGCGGGTCGGTGGTTATCGCTTTGGTGGGTATTGCCATCGCCTTTACCATGTACGTTCAGAACACCACACTGCCGAAGAGGTTCACCGATACGTTTCCGACCCTGCATCGCGCGGTGTACAACAAATGGTACATCGACGAGATCTACGATTATACCATCGTCAACCCCTGCAAGGCGCTCGGCCAGTTCCTCTGGAAAGGCTTTGATGTTCTCGTGGTAGACGGTGTGGTCAACGGTGTAGCCAACGTGGTAATGGGATTCAGTGGCGTGTTCCGCTACATGCAGTCCGGCCTGCTTCACAACTATGCCTGGTCAATGGCCTTCGGTGTCGTTGTGATGCTGGGATACTACGTCTTCAAATAAACGATTCTCTGCAATTTGCATAAAGGAGCATGAATTCATGAGTAACCACCTGCTGAGCTTGACGACATTCCTGCCGGTACTGGGTGTCCTGTTGCTGCTGTTCATTCCCAAGGACAGCAAGGGAACGCTGCGTAACGTAGCCTTCGCAACAACAGTTGTGACTTTCCTGGTATCGTTGCCGATCCTGTTCGGCTTCCAGACCAACGCTGAAATGCAGTTTCAAGAGAATTTGCCCTGGATTGCAGCCGGTCCGTTCGTCATGCGTTACTTCGTTGGTATCGACGGTATCAGCCTCTGGCTGGTCATTCTGACAACCTTCATCATGCCGATCGCCGTGCTTTCAACCTATACGGCTGTCGAAGAGAAGGTCAAAGAGTACATGATCCTGTTGCTCTTGCTCGAAACCGGCATGTTGGGTGCGTTTATCTCTCTGGACATGTTCCTGTTCTACATCTTCTGGGAAGTCATGCTGATCCCGATGTACTTCATGATCGGTATCTGGGGTGGCAAGAACCGTATCTATGCAGCCCTCAAGTTCTTCATCTATACCATGGTCGGCTCGCTGCTCATGCTGGTTGCTTTGATCTACCTTTACTTCAAAGGGATGGAGGCCGGCTTCACCGATTTCGGTCTGCTGCAATTCTTCAAGCTGCAGCTGCCGCTGAGTATGCAGATCTGGCTGTTCCTGGCCTTTGCCCTGGCTTTCGCGATCAAGGTGCCCATGTTCCCGCTGCACACCTGGTTGCCGGATGCCCATACTGAAGCGCCTACCGCCGGTTCCGTGATCCTGGCCGCCATCCTCCTCAAGATGGGTACCTACGGTTATGTGCGTTTTGCGATCCCGCTCTTTCCCGAGGCGGCCCAGAAATTTGCGCCCCTGATTGCGACCCTGGCTGTCATCGGCATCATCTACGCCGCGTTGGTGGCCATGGTGCAGGAAGATGTCAAGAAGCTGGTTGCCTATTCGTCCGTTGCCCACCTGGGTTTCGTCATGTTGGGGGTCTTTGCCTTCAACGTGGAAGGTATTTCCGGCGGTATGCTCCAGATGATCAACCACGGTATTTCAACCGGCGCACTGTTCCTTATCGTCGGCTTCATCTATGAACGCCGGCACACACGTCTGATTACCGATTTCGGCGGCCTCTCCAAACAGATGCCGGTTTTTGCAACCATTTTCATGATCGTAACCTTCTCTTCGATCGGCTTGCCCGGTACCAACGGATTTGTCGGTGAATTTCTGGTACTGATCGGCGCCTTTGAGAGCCAGCTGCGTTGGTGGACGATTATCGCTTCCAGCGGCGTGATCCTCTCCGCTGTCTACATGCTCTGGATGTTCCAGCGGGTCATGTTCGGTGAACTGGATAACCCTAAAAATCAGAAGTTGACCGACCTGAATGCCCGCGAAGTTGCCATCATGGTTCCCTTGATCGTCATGATCTTCGTAATGGGTCTCTATCCGAAACCCTTTATCGATAAGATGGATCCGGCCATTAAGAAGCTTGTCGCTCAGGTGCGTCCGGTTTCCATGAGTGCCCAGAAAATGCCGGAAGCCATGCCGGCTCAGTCTTCCGGGCAGCCTGCAACGGAGATGCCTGCCGGTCACCCCGGTACTGCACCGGCTGCTGATTCCAATGTTGCACCGGCAGTCAATCCACACGAAGCCAAGTAATAAAGAGTCAATCCGACCGGAGGATATATTAGATGGACATGATTACAATTCCAGCCGTCAACTTCACCCCGATACTGCCGGAGATTTTTCTCTCCGTGCTGGCCATGGTACTTCTGCTGATCAACGTTTTCATCCCGGGTGATCGCAAGGCCTACCTGGGCTACCTCAGTTTCTTAGGTATCGCGGCAACAGGTGTACTGGTGGCAGCTGGTTGGGGCAGCCATATCGAGAGCTTCAGCGGCTCCGTTGTTCTGGATAACTTTGCCACCTTCTTCAAGATGATCTTTCTGATCTCCGCTGGACTCGCGGTTCTCATCTCCGATCAGTACATGGATCGCGAGGGGTGTAACCATGGTGAACTGTACCCCTTGATTCTCTTTACCGTGGTCGGCATGATGCTGATGGCCTCGGGTACGGACCTGATGACAATCTTCCTCGGCCTGGAAATCATGTCGGTTTCCCTGTACGTACTGGCTGGCTTTAACCGCGCCAACATGAAGTCCAACGAGGCTGGTCTTAAATATTTCCTCCTGGGTGCCTTCTCAACCGGATTCCTGCTCTACGGAATGGCGCTGACTTATGGCGCAACCGGGACCACCCGCATTGCAAAAATCGCTGCAGCTGTCGGTCAGATGAGTCTTCCTTCTGCCAACATCATGCTGGTAGCCGGTATGCTGCTGATGTTGACCGGCTTTGCTTTCAAAGTGGCTGCCGCACCGTTCCACATGTGGACCCCGGATGTCTACGAAGGTGCACCGACCCCGATGACCGCATTCATGTCGGCCGGTCCCAAGGCCGCAGGTTTTGCCGCTGCACTGCGCATCTTCCTGGTGGCTCTGCCCACGCTGCAGGTCGAGTGGAGTCAGGTTCTCTGGATTCTGGCCGTGTTGACCATGACAGTCGGTAACATTACCGCGCTCCGTCAGGACAATATCAAGCGCATGCTGGCCTATTCCTCCATTGCCCATGCCGGATACTGCCTGGTCGGTTTTGCGGCGGGTAACGGCACCGGCACCGCCGGCATCCTCTTCTACATGCTCTCCTATTCTTTCATGAACATTGGCGCCTTTGCCATTATCATCCTGGTCGGCAAGAAGGGTGAGTCCAATGGCACGGTTCAGGACTTTGCCGGTTTCGGATTCAAGCATCCTGCTCTGGCAGTTGCCATGTCCGTCTTTCTCTTCTCGTTGGCCGGTATTCCGCCAACAGCTGGTTTCGTCGGGAAATTCTATCTCTTCTCGGGCGCCATTCAGAAGGGGTATATCTGGCTGGCCATTATCGGTGTGCTCAATAGCGCCGCGTCGGTCTACTACTACCTGCGGGTCATGGTCTATATGTACATGAAGGATGCAACCGAGGAATTCGACTGGATGCAGGTCACCGCACCAATGGCTCTCTGCGTCCTGATCTCGGTGGCTGGCGCGCTGATCCCCGGTATCGTGCCCTCGCTGATCCTTGAGTATGCCCAAGAGGCAATCAAGCTTATCTAAGCTGTCGTTTATACTGAGAAGAAAAAAAGGGCGGTCTCTTGTGAGATCGCCCTTTTTTGTTTTGTCAGGCCCAACTTAACGCCTAGTGAAACGTCGGCAGCCGCTCCTGAATCAGGACATAGGGACTGACAATCAGCATGGAAAACTTCTTCTGCCTATCCTCGTCCCAGTGTGAAATCTGAGACTCGGAGGGTTTACCGATCATGCCGTCGTTGATCCATTGTTCAATGGTGCTCACATCGTCTTCGGCGATCTTGAGGGCGGTCTCCGCCAGATCAAGACTATCGTTCACCAGAATCAACCCGCCCCGCTCCAAATGCGCGCGCAGCCAACTCCACTCAGTTTCATCGATGGTTAACGCAAAATCCTCTTTGGTAGAACTCATTTGAAGAACCCCCTCTCAATGCATTTTTCACGGACTGCAATGGTTGCGTCCACAACCTTTTTTTGCTCAACATTCATGCTGTCATAGCCCAGCTTTTCGCGTGGGGTGAGCAGGGTATGCACATACTGTTCAAAGCCGATCTCCCTAGGCAGGTTGTTGCCGACGCAGGTGCAGAACTTGTCACGATCAACGGCTCGCATGCAGTCCGTAAATTTCTGCGCCGTGATGGACTGTTGTTCCTTGAGGAGCTTCAGCTCCTGAATCTGTTGTTCAAGGAGCCTGATCTTTTCCATAACGTCATCCTGCCCAAAAGCAGCTGAAGCGGAAAGAGAAATACAGAGCATGACAAGTATGACTCGATGCATGATGACACCTCCCAGAGCATGTGAATTATAGCTTTGTATCAGGCTACGCAGATAAAATCGAGTCCTTCTTTCAAGTCCATCTGCCAGACGAGTTGTCTGAACTGCTCTCGTGCGCCACGTACCCCAATGGCGACGAGGATCAAGTCCTTGCGGGTCGTAAGGTGCTCCGTGCTTACGACAGGGGCGCCATGCAGGATGCGACCGATCCGGCGCGGGTCCACGTCCACCCACCTGGAAACCGAAATACCGGCAGCAGCCAGTAGACGCTGCCAGGCCCGTCCTTCCTGTCCGGCCCCGGCGATGGTAACACTCAGTGCGTTACGCAGAAAACCTTGTTGCAGGAAATGCATCTTGCAGGCCCGGAAGGCATCCGTACTGTATTCGTTCATGGTGCGAGTGGCGCGTTCGGGGTGATCGCGCCAGAAGAAGAGCGGCAGCGTCAGACGGGCAAAACGGGCGCCACTGTTGGCCAGGCGTAGCCAAAGATCGTAATCCTCCGCCCAGCCGTGATCACGATATCCGCCGACCTGTTTGATCAAAGCGCGCCGCACCATGATCGAGGGATGGCAAAAGGGAGACTCAACAAACCGGTCACACATGATCTGCTCGTGACTCTCCAAAGCGTTTTGCCAGGATTCGTAGGAGAGCATGCCCTGTTTGAGCGTGCTGCGCGGAAAATGACGGAAGTTGCAGGCCACCAGACCTGTGTCTGTGTGCTGCTCCAGATGGGTTGCCTGCAGTTCCAGCCTGCGGGGATGGCAGATGTCGTCACCATCCATGCGGGCCACCAGCGTCGCGCGGCAGGCTGCCAGGCCGTGGTTGAGCGCCGCCACCAGCCCGCTGCCCTGGTTGCGGATGACGTGTATTCGCGAGTCATGGCCGGCAGCCGCAGCCAGGATGGCCGGTGTGCCATCCCGGGAACCGTCATCCACGACAATCAACTCCCAATCGAGCAAGGTCTGGCGTGTCAGGGAATCAAGGGCGGCCGGGAGATACCTGGCCTCATTGCGAACCGGCATGAGGATCGAAACGCGGGGCAGGGTGCTCATCAACGTCTCTGTTGCTTGAGCTCGGCCAGGCGTGCTCTAGCCGCCTGAGCCGCAGGCGAGGAGGGGTACTGGCTGACAATCTCGTCGTACAGTTGAGTCGCATGCGCAAGATTGCTCTGTTTCTCCTCGAAGCGTGCCGTTTCCAGCAGTTCGGCAGCCTGCTTCTCGCCCGAGGTGCATCCGGTCGCCAGGGACAGTACTACTACCGCTAAAATTGTGCATATGGTTTTCATCGTGGGCTCCTGTTTTTGCTTGACGAATGAAGTGCTCTTTGTAATGGGTGATATAAACATCTGTGGGGGATGCATCGTGATTAGCAGCCATTCAGGCCGGCAGCATACTCTGGGCGACATCGCCGAGCTGCTTGGCAGTCATATCCATCAGGAACACTACGTCGGGGGCCGCCCGACCCGGGCGGCGGTCGCCATGATCATGCGCGAGGTGCCTGATGACCTGGAAATACTCTTCATCGAACGGGCCAGCGTGGAGCGTGATCCCTGGTCCGGCCACCTGGCTTTTCCGGGGGGCAAGGTCGAGCAGGGCGAGCAGGCCCGTCAGGCCGCCGAACGCGAGACATGGGAGGAAATCGGCATTACCCTGGAGTCGGAACGTTATCTTGGCCGCATGTCCGATATTGTCGGGGCCAACCTCCCCGTCAGAGTGTCATGTTTTGCCTACGCGGCCGTTACCAAGGAGATCAATCCGGTGATCAGCCCCGAGGTTCAGGATGTTTTCTGGGTCCGTCTGTCGGATATAGGTGATCCGCAGCGCCACCAAACGGCCAGGGTCGGATTTTCCGACAGAACGCTGGAGGTGCCGGCCATCATCCTGCCCCAGCCGGGCAAGCCGGTGCTCTGGGGGATCACCTACCGGCTGGTCATGCAATTTTTGGAGATTATCGGCACAGCTCCAAGGTTGCAAAATGGGGTGAATCAAGTACACTAGCGGGACCTGTAATCTCACATACGAGGAGGATCAAACATGAATGAACGCAGCGGAATTATAACTTTCAAGGGCAACCCGTTTACCCTGCTGGGGCCGGCTCTCAAGGTCGGCGACAAAGCGCCTGAATTCAGCGTCGTGGATAACGGCCTGGCAGCGGTTTCCTTGGCCAGCTCGGCGGGCAAGATCAGAATCATCAGTTGCGTACCCTCACTGGACACGCCGGTCTGTGATACGGAAACCCGCCGCTTCAATCAGGAGGCCGCGAATCTGCCGGGCGACGTGCTCGTGCTGACAATCAGTCTCGACCTCCCCTTCGCTCAGAAACGCTGGTGCGGAGCGGCCGGTATCGACAAGGTCACGACGCTCTCCGATTACCGTGAACGCTCCTTTGGCCAGAACTACGGCGTGCTTATCAAAGAGCTGCTGCTTCTGACCCGGGCCATCTTTGTGATCGATGGCGAGGGTGTTATCCGTTATATCCAGATCGTCCCCGAGGTGACCAGCGAGCCGGATTACGCGGCGGTCATCGCCGCAGCAAAGCAACTTGTATAAAATAGAAGAAGTAACCTCCGAGGTTTTTGAAACCTCGGAGGTTTAGCGCGTTTCCCTATCCCGCAATCCGTTTCAGCAGCCAGGCCATATTCTCACCCAGCACCTGCATGGTCTTGACCCCTTCCTCATCCGCCTCCACTTCGCCTATATTACGACCGACCCCGATGTTCCAGTAACTGGAAGAAGGGATGATCATCTGACCGATGCTGAAGAAGTGATTGATCGTGTCAAAGACATGGATCGCTCCGGCCCGCCTGACTGCCACTACCGCCGCGCCGGCCTTGCGTTTGAACATGTCGCCGTTGGCGCGCGAAACCATGCCACAGCGGTCGATGAGTGCCTTTGCTTCGGGTGTGATGGCGGCAAAATAGGTCGGTGAACCGATGATGATGCCGTCCGAGGCCAGCATCTTCTCGATACATGCGTTGGCCATATCGTCGGCCACGGCGCAGCGCTGATCCTTGCGGGCGAAACACTGGTAGCAGGCGATGCAGCCGCGGACCTTGCCGCTCCCCACATGGACCAGTTCGGTCTCGATACCTTCCTGTTGCAATGTCTCGAAGACATGCTTGATCAGGAGCGACGTATTGCCGTCCTGGCGGGCGCTGCCGTTGAATGCGGTGACTTTCATGGTGATGGTGCTCCTTAGAGTTCTTTTTCTATCCGTTTCAGCATGATCGAATTCAGCACCACCGAGACCGATGAAAGGGCCATGGCCAGTCCGGCATACTCCGGCTTGAGGGTGATGCCGTAGCGCGAGAACAGGCCGGCGGCAATCGGGATGCCGATGATGTTATAGAACAGTGCCCAGAACAGGTTTTGTTTGACCTTGGCCAGGGTCGCCCGGCCGATGCGCATGGCGCGGACCACGTCCAGCAGGTCGTCGCGCATCAGGACAATGTCGCCGGTCTCCTTGGCCACGTCCGTACCGCCGCCGATGGCGATGCCTACCTCGGCCTGGGCCAGGGCCGGAGCATCGTTGATGCCGTCGCCGACCATGGTGACAGTCATACCACGTCGTTGGTACTCCTTGACGACCTCCTGCTTGCGCCCCGGCAGCACTCCGGCCTCGAAGTCGTCCACGCCGACCTGGCGTGCCACAATGGCGGCAACGTCGGCGTGGTCACCGGTGATCATGCAGGTACGGATACCCAGACGCCTGATTTCACTGACCGCCCTGATCGAGGTCGGCTTCAACGTGTCGCCAAAGGCCGCCACCCCCACCAGGGTCGTGCCGGCGGCGACAAATATCAGCGATTTTCCTTCCGCAGCCAGCGTCCCGGCCTTGGTGGCCAAGGGAGTCAGCGGCACTCCTTCTTCTTCCATCAAGCGTTCGTTACCCACCGCCAGCCGAAACCCGCCGAAGCTGCAGGTGATGCCGTAACCGCCGCGCTCCTCGAAATCGAGGGCCTCGCCCGGTTGGATGCCTGCTTCGCTGGCGGCGGCCAGGGCGGCTTGCGCCAAGGGGTGGCTGGAATGGGCTTCGGCGGTGGCCAGGCATTCCAGAAGCTTGTCCGGATCGACGCTGCGCGAGACAGGGATCAGGTCGGTCATGACCGGCGTGCCGAGTGTCAGGGTGCCGGTCTTGTCCAGCAGCAGCACCTGGGTACGGGAGATGCTCTCCAGGGCCGACCCCTTTTTGACCAGAATGCCCCGCCCCAGGGCGATACCGCTTCCCACCATGATGGCGGTGGGGGTGGCCAGACCCATGGCGCAGGGGCAGGCGATGACCACCACGGCGATGGCGTACCTGAATGCGCTGAGAAAATCGGTGTGCAGGGGCCCATACCAGATCAGGAAGGTTGCCAGCGCCAGGCAGATCACCAGCGGGACAAACCAGGCGGAAACCGCGTCGGCAAAGCGCTGGATGGGGGCCTTGTCCCCCTGGGCCTCGCGCACCATGCGCACAATCTGGGACAGTAGGGTCTCTTCTCCGACCCGGGTGGCACGCACACGCAGGACGCCGTTCTTGTTGATGGTTGCGCCGGTGACGCTGTCGCCCGCTTGCTTGAGTATCGGCAGGGATTCACCGCTGACCATGGACTCGTCCACCGCTCCACTGCCGTCGATCACCTCGCCGTCCACCGGTATGGTTTCCCCCGGCCGGACCAGGACCACGTCGTTGACCCTGATGATTGAGGCCGGTACGTCTTTCTCTCCGCTCTCCGTCACCAAGCGGGCCTTGTCGGCTTGCAGGTGTAGCAGTTTCTTGAGGGTTTCGCCGGCCTTGCCGCGGGCGCGGGCCTCCAGGTATTTGCCGAGGCGGATAAAGGCGATCAGCATGGCCGAGGTTTCGAAGAATACCTCGCGATGCGGCCCGAGCAGGCCGAAATAGGCCAGCAGCGAATAAAAATAGGCCGCCGAGGTGCCCAGGACAATCAGGACATCCATGTTGGCGCTGCGGTTTTTGAGGGAACTCCAGGCGCCGCGGTAGAAGGTCAGACCGGCGGAGAACTGTACCGCCGTGGCCAAGAGCAAGTTGAGTTGCATGGCGGCCCGGTTGCTGTGCATGCCCATGGTCAGCATGATCGGCAGGGAGGCGCACAAAGAAAAGATCAGCCAGTTACGCTGGATGCGCAGGTCGTCGTCCGCCGTGGCCGGGGCATCGCCTAGCTCGACCGGGGTGTAGCCGGCGGCGTGGACAACCGCGAAGACGTTGGAGGGGGTCATGCGCAAGGGATCGAAGCGGACATAGGCGGTTTCGGTGGCCAGATTGACGATGGCGGTGGATATGGCGGGCTGCTCAAGCAGTTTCTTTTCCAGTGTGTTGACGCAGGACGCGCAGTGCAGGCCACGGACGGCGAAGGAAATCTCGCCGCTCTCCGGGCTGGTATGGACAGGCTGTTCCGTACTCAATGGCATGGTTCCTTTGGCGTGGTTTTGTCCTCAGTGCCTGAAATCACCCGCGATGACATGTCCCCAGGTGATCTTGATGGCGGCCGCGATGGGCAGGGCCAGCAGGATGCCCCAGAAGCCGAGCAGTTCCCCCAGGGCCATGACCATGATGATGGTTACCAGCGGGTTGAGATTCATGGACTTTTTGAAGACCAGCGGTTTGATGATGTAGCCTTCCAGAAAATAGATCACTCCGAAGGCGATCAGAATCTTGAGCAGTACCGCCAGGCTCTGAAACTGGAACCAGGCAAAAAACAGGGCCGGGAAGATAGCGATGATCACCCCGATGAAGGGCAGGATCGAGGCCGCGCCGGCAAATACTCCGCAAAAAATCGGATGGGTGACGCCGATGATCAGGAGCGCCAGCGATGCAAGGGCCGCCACGATGATCGAGACGACCACCTGTCCGCGCAGATAGCCGCCGATACTGCTGTTGACCTCCTGGCCGATACCCAGGATCATCGGGCGATTCTGTTCAGGAATCCACGAGGCCAGCGTTTCGATGACGTTTAGTTTGTAGTACAGCATGAAGAAGACCAGGATCGGCGAGAGGACCAGGTTGAAGATGTTGAAGAAGATGCGTCCCGCAAATCCGTAGGCCAGGGTTCCGGCTTTTTCGGCTGCGGTATCGACGTTGGCCGAGACCTTGTCCAGCAGCCACTGAATCTCTTCCGAGCCGTAACGATCGGGGATGCGCCCCTTCCATTCCATGGCAATCTGCTTGATCTTCTGGATATACTGGGGCAGTTCGCGGAGAAAGGCGTCCCAGCTCATGGTAAGCTTGGGGACCATGAAGGTCAGGAAGAACACCGTCAGGATGCTGAGCAGCACGTACAACAGGGCCAGGGCGTAGCTACGCCGTACCCCGCGCTCCTCGATCTTCAGTACCAGCGGGTCCAGCAGATAGGCGATGATCCAGGAGAGCAGGAAACAGGAAATGGTGTGTTGCAGGGCGTAACCGGCTGCGGCCAGCAGGCAGAGCAGGAGGATGACGGCAATCAGCTTGCCGTAGTCGTTGCGGGGGATGTGGGGTGCGTGGTGCGCCTGCGGCATAGCTACCTCAGATTCGCGGAGAGAGCATTGCATCCGTCTCCATGGTAAACAGGTTGTGCTCTTCAAGCCAGCTCTTGACCCGGCTGGTAACAAACTCGTCTTTCAACTCCAGCAGCTTCTCCTGCTCATCGGGAAAGAAGGCCAGAATATCGTTGATGTTGCCGTAGGGCTTTCTGCCGGTCAGCGTACCGCTGAGCAGCATTTTCAGCTCGCGATCTTTTACGGAATTGACGAAAGTGGATATGATCTGCCGCTCGTTGCCATAGTCAAAACGGGGGATCTCCAGAAAGCGATCCCGGTTGCTCTCCACCTGCCGCCAGAAATCTTCGTCTTCCAGGGTGGCCGGGACGAAGAAGATCTCGCCGGTAAAGCGATCAAGAAAATATACCCGATCGCCCGTTCTACTGGTAAACGCATCCATCAGTTCATGCCAGGCGATTTCCACATTATGCACAAAGCCCATCAAAGCCTACCTCTCTTCTCTATTGACATCCGCGGGGAGTGACAGCACAATCCCCGCATGCGTACGATTTTTCTTGCCGATGCCCATCTGGTCTCCCCGGACGACCCCAATTACCGCCTGCTGCTGCGGTTCTTGCGTGATCTGGAGGGGAACACGGAAACGCTGTTCATCATGGGCGATTTGTTTGACTTCTGGCTCGGTTTTCCCTCGAATCCGTTCCGACAGTTTGACGAGATCCTGGCCGCGCTTCAATCCTTGGTACGCAGCGGCTGCCGGCTGGTGTACTTCGAGGGCAACCATGACTTCCATCTGGGGCATATCTTCCGCCAACAACTGGGGGCCGAGATACACAGCGGGCCGGCGGTTGTCAGCGTGCAGGGGCGGCGGCTCTTTCTCTGCCACGGCGACCAGATCAATTGTCGTGACCACGGCTACCGTGTGTTGCGCCTCTTGCTGCACAATCCCCTGGTGGCCGCACTGGTCAAGGTCGTCCCCCCCTCTCTGGCCCTCTCTATCCGGGAACGCTTGCAACGCACCAGTCGTGCCGGCTACCAGGCCAAACTCCTGCGCTGGGACTACCGTGCCATAATCCGTTCCTTTGCCCGGACTGTCCGGGAAAAGGGGTGTGACGGCCTGGTCACCGGACACTTCCATCTTGCCTTTTGCGAGCAGCTCGACGATTCATCCTTTAGCATACTTTCCCTGGGGGAGTGGCTGGGGCAGTATACCTATGGTGAAATCAGCGCCGGCGAATTGAGTCTGCACAGCTACCAAGCATCCTTGCCGGAATAAACCGGCCAGCACGACGGCAACCACCACCCGGTCAGTTGCTGAAAAACTCCTCCAAGGCCAGTTCACCCACCTGAGTCGACTTGATTTTCCATTTATCCTGATTGATGACCAGGGCAACCAGTGCGATGCGCGGGTTGTTCGTCGGCGCAAAAGCGGCAAACCAGGAATAATGTCCCCGTGGGGTGCTGCCGCTGATGGAGCCGGTCTTGGCGGCTACCTCCACATCCAGTCTCGGCCGCCCGCGGCGGTCATGAAAGGCCCGTCGGGATGTTCCGGCGGTGACGGTCCTGGAGAGCATGCGGGTCAGGGCCTTGGCCGTCTCGGGCGCTACCAGGCTGCGGATCTCGCGGGGAGCGAATACCTCCCGGCTGCCGCCCTTGCTGTCACTGATCCTGTCGGTCAAGGTAGGTGCCATCATCTTGCCGTTATTGGCGATGGCCGCCATCATGACCGCCGCGTGCAGGGGTGAAATCTTCACCTCATGGTCAAGGCCGGCTCCCATCAGCATCAGTCCATGACTGCTCTGCGGTTCCGAGGCGGTGCTCTCCTTGACGGATGTGCCGGGCAGCAGGGGCTGATTGAATCCGAAGCGGTTGACACATTCCATGACCGAGGCCTTGCCGGCGACGTCACAGGCTATACGACCGTAGACCGGGTTGATCGACTTGGCCATGGCGTAGGTGACGTCCGTGCGGTTGTTTTTCCCCCTCGGGCTGGCCTCCCAGTAGTTGGGGTTCTCTGAAGTGGCCTTACCGCGAAACTCGATGATTGTCTCGGGTGTGATTCTTTTGTTCTCCAAGGCTGCCGAAGCGGTGATGATCTTGAACAAAGACGCCATCGGGTAGAGATCGAAACCGGCGTTCTTTGTCCAGCCCGGATCAACCGCGGAGTGGGACGTCATGGCCAGGATGCGTCCGGTGGCAGGCTCGATGGCCACAAAGACCCCGTAGGGGACCTGGCTCTTGACCATGAAATCGTGAACTCGCTTCTGCAGATCGCCTTGGATGGTGTAGTGCAGCAGCTCTCCCTCCACGGTTCTGCTTACCAGCTGGTCGGGGGGGCCGCTGGCATCATCGAGCAGCGAGTAGGCGGTGACAAAGCTGCTGACCGTGGGTTTTTTCACCGTGTTCGTTGCCGGTGCTGCCGAATCCCGTTGCGTCATCCAAGTACGGATCTCCCGGACGAGCGAGGTTGATTTATGAGAGATGTACAGGGAGAGCGGCACGAGTGCCAGTACGATGGCCAGAACAACCAGGATACGCTTGAGATGCTCACGGTATTTACCTGTAGGGAGGTAAGTTCGTAGAGAAGGGCGTTCGCCGGAGCGAGGTGTCTTCCTGTTGCTGCGGCTAAAGTTGAAAAAACCGAAACCGGTGCGGCGATGTTGTCTGGATAGATTTTTTAGGTCCTGCATGGCATTCCAGAATAATGTGAGATTGGCGAACTATACAGGCAAGTCAGAGGCCTTGTCAACGAATGAGGGGGCAGCTGTAGGGCATCTTCGGCTCTCAAAATGTGTTGATACGGTTTATGAACGCCATCAGCAGTCCATAGTGGTGATGGTCGAAGAGTAATGAGATACGGGGCAGGGCCGCCAGGTCAGGTTCGTCGTGTTCTTCGGGGAACATGTCGCAACAGTGAATATGGTCCCCGGTGGCGATCATTTCGGAGAATTCGTCCTCCAGGGTGGCGATCTGCTCCGGGGTGAGTCGCTTGTTCAAGCGAATCACCAGGCGGTTTTCGATGAAGCGGAGCGAATGATAGGTGCGATAGAATGTGTCGATTACCTCGATCGCTTCCTGTTCGTCCTTGGTGATGGTAAACAGGGAAAAATCCTCTCCCGAGATGAATCCTTTCACCAGCAGGCTTCTCTTGATGAAATCAAAAAAGTGTTCCCAGTAGCCACCGCCATCATCCACCAGTATCAAGGGTTTGGGAGAGGTTTTGCCGGTCTGGATCAGGGTGAAGACCTCCATGGCCTCATCCAGGGTGCCGAACCCGCCCGGAAAGACCGCCACGGCATCGGCTTCCTTGACAAAGGCCACCTTGCGATTGAAGAAATACTTGTAGGTAACCAGCCGTGGATTGCGCTCCATGACCGGATTGGGTTTCTGTTCAAAGGGGAGACGGATGTTTACGGCAAAGGAGTTCTCGCTGCCGGCGCCCTCGTTGCCGGCTTGCATGATGCCGGGGCCGCCACCGGTGATGATCATGTAGCCCTTGTCCGCCAGCATGCGGCTGAAGCGGATACACTTCTGGTACATCTCTTCCTGGGGTTCGGTGCGGGCCGAGCCGAAGATGGTGACCTTCTTGCGTCCACGATAGGGACCGAAGACCCGTGTGGTAAAGCGCATCTCCCGCAGGGTGCGGTTGATCAGTTTCAGGTCGGCCAGGTAATCGGTTTCCTGGCCGATTTTGAGCGTCGACAGGAGCATTTCGCGGATGATCTGCGGCTGGTGTATGCCGCCGGCCGTCTCAATGATCTGTTTGATTAGCTGGTCAATCGTGATGTTTTCTTGGGAAAAACTGAGTTCCATTCGCAAGCCTTCTTTGGAGCGCGTAATTAATTGCGGCATAGACGGTAGCACAGCTCGCGGCACAATGTAAACACGCTGCCATCGATACCTGCTGACATTAAGACGGTGTAAACAAGCGCTTGCAATCAACCGGAACGTATAGTACTATTCTGCCCTTAATTCCGCAGGGCAGCGGCGTTTTGTACGAAAACCACCCCTTCAAGGAGCTTTCAGACCATGCTAGATATCATGCGTAAGAAAAAGAATTCGATCATCATAAAGATCGTCTTTGTTATTATTGTTCTCTCATTTATCGGTACCATGTTTTTGGTGTGGGGCGAGGGGAGAAGCGGCATGGGCGGCAGTCGCGGTTACGCGGCCAAGGTTGACGGCAGTAAGATCAGTTTGGAGGAGTATCAGAATTCGTATCAGCGCATTCGCAACATGTACCAGCAGATCTATGGCCAGTCCCTGACCACGGAGATGGAAAAGGTTCTCGGGCTGAAGAAAGTGGCCCTGGATAACCTGATCGACAGCCGTCTGATCCTCAAGGCAGCCAAGTCCATGGACATCAAGGTCAGCAAGGAAGAGGTCGCGGCTTCCATTGCCGCCATGCCGACCTTCCAGAAGGATGGCGCATTCAGTTTCGATCTCTACCAGCAGCTTCTGAAGAGCAATCGCATCACCCCCACGGAATTCGAGGAAAGCCAGAAGATGGAGCTGACCCTCAAGAAGGCCCGTCAGGCGATCAAGGACAAGGCCACGGTCAGTGACGAGGATGCCCTGGCCCAGTTCAAGAAGGAAAATGACAAGATTGACCTTGAGTTTGTTGCCTATGCGCCGACCGACGTAATCGGCGAAGTCAAACTGACTGACGCTGAGCTGAACGAGTATCTCCAGAAGAACCAGGCCGAGTTCAAGACCCCCGAGAAGGTGGCCCTTTCCTATATCCTGCTGGAGCCGACCCTGCAGGGAGCCAAGCTGACGGTCAGTGAAGAGGAAATCCAGACCTACTATCAGAAAAATATCGATAAATTCCAGGGCAAGGATGGGATCCAGCCGCTCAAAGATGTCAAGGACAAGGTCAGGGGCGAGGCCCTGCGCCAGAAAGCCGCCAAGCAGGCTTATGAGCTGGCAGCCGATACGCTCTACAAGAACATCAAATCAGGTGACCTGAATCTGGTCGCCGGCCAGCTTGGACTCAAAGTCCAGGATACCTCGCTGTTTACCGCCGCTGCTCCCGCCGCTGCTCTGGCCGGAGAGGCCGCTGTCCTGAAAAAGGCCTTCGAACTGAAGCAGGGTGAACTGGGCGGGCCGGTGGAGACAGCCAAAGGCATCTACATCGTCAAGGTAAAAGAACGCAAGGATGCGGTCGTGCCGCCGTTGGCCGAGATCAAGGCTGCTGTCGAGCAAAAGGCCAAGGGTGCCAAGGCCACTGAGGTGGCCAAGAAGAAGGCTGAAGACGCAGCCAAGCAGCTGGTTGCCAAGGCCTCGCTCAAGACCCAGTCCACCGGCAGCTTCGGTTACGCTGCCAAGGGTGATCTGCCGGTCATCGGTAATGCCCCCGATCTGATGGAAGCAGCCTTCAAATTGACTCCGGCCGCACCGGCGGTGGATACCCCCTTCAAGGTCGGTAACCGCTGGTATGCCGTCCGCCTCAAACAGCGCACGGAAGCCCCCAAGGCGGATTTTGAAAAGAACAAGGCCGAGCTGAAGAAGAAGATCCTGCCCAAGAAGCAGGAAGAGGCCCTGGACAAATGGGTCAAAGAACTCAGAACCAAGGCCAAGATCGAGATCAACCCGGCGTTCGACGCCGCTGAAAAATAGGAGAGCGACCATGTCTCAGCTTGTCATGCACACCGAGTTTCCCGGACTGAACCTGGTTACCCGCGGCAAGGTCCGCGATATCTATGACTTGGGTGACACCCTCTTGTTGGTGACGTCCGACCGTATTTCGGCCTTTGACGTTATCATGAACGAGCCGATCCCGGACAAGGGCTTTGTATTGACCCAGATATCCTCGTTCTGGTTTCGCCAGATGGCGGATATCGTGCCGAACCACATCATTTCAACCGATGTAGCCGACTATCCGGCGGTCTGCCAGCCCTATGCCGACGTGCTCAAGGGGCGCTCCATGTGGGTCAAAAAGGCCAAACCGCTGGCAGCCGAGTGCATCGTGCGCGGATACGTCTCCGGCTCGGGTTGGAAAGATTACAAGGCCACCGGCAGCATCTGCGGCATCCGCCTGCCGGAGGGGCTGAAAGAGTCCGACCGCCTGCCGGAACCGATCTTTACCCCCTCGACCAAGGCCGAGCTGGGGACCCATGACGAAAACATCTCTTTCGAGCAGATGGTTGCGGAATGCGGCCGCGAACTGGCCGAGCAGGCCCGTGACTATACCCTCAGAATTTACAGCCGTGCCCGTGACCTGGCCGCTGAAAAAGGGATCATCATCGCCGATACCAAGTTTGAATTCGGTGTCTTTGAAGGCAAGCTGATCATCATCGACGAGTGCATGACCCCCGATTCCAGCCGTTTCTGGCCCCAGGACCAGTATCAGCCCGGCGGACCGCAGCCCAGCTTCGACAAGCAGTTCCTGCGCGATTACCTGGAAACCCTCGATTGGAACAAGTCCGCTCCGGCTCCGCCGTTGCCGGCTGAGATCGTCGAAAAGACCGCCGCCAAGTACCGCGAGGCATTGCAGCGTATCGCCGGTATCAGTATCTAGCAGGGTTTCGGAGATATCTGAATCCAAAGGCAGGCCACCTCGTGTGGTCTGCCTTTTTTTATAAAAAACGGCTCGGTGCTGGAAATCAAAAGATACTACGCTATAGTTTCATTTGCTGTTCGGATAACAATACGAAGTCGGGAGAGTGATATGAAACTGGATGAGATCAAGGAAATCGCAAAACGGTATAACATCAAGGCCGGCAAGATGAGGAAGGCTGATCTGGTGCGTGCCATCCAGCAGGCGGAAGGTAACGAGGTCTGTTTTGATACGGGCAAGGCGGACAGCTGCGGTCAGGAGACCTGTTTGTGGCGCGAGGATTGTAAAGAGTAGCACGGGGCGCGGCGCGCCTGGATCAGGCGCGCCACGCAGCCTTAGGCTGGCGGGTTTTTCAGAAATCTCCCCAGCTGTACATCCACGGTGGAGATATGGTGTATCAGCCAGGTCAGCAAGAGGTGGTTGGTTTCTATCACATGATGGAGCGCCACCCCATCGCTGGCAATCTCTCGCTTGAGGCAATTCAGCTGCTCGATAAAGGAATCATGCTCCAGTTTGTGGGTCGCGTAGCCGGGGTAGAGATGCTGGCGCTGGATCCGCTCCTCGTCGCTGAAGTGTTTGATTACATATCCATCCAGAAACCCGAGCAGCCTTTTCAGCTCATCGATCCCCTGGCCGGCCTCGCAGGCCCTCAGCAGCTGATCAAAGTGTGAAAACAACGTCTTGTGCTGGCTGTCGATCTCCTCGATTCCGACGGAAAGCGACTCTCTCCACTCTATTCCCATCTCGTTATCCTTTCAGGCCGTTTTCTTTGCGACGAGGGTGCTTGTCTTGCGTGCCTTCGGCGTATGCTTGCCTTCCTGCTCCTGCATCCGTTGTGCCATTTCCGAGAGCCGTTTATCCACCAGGTGAAAGATCGTTTTTTTGGGGAAGGCCCCATGTTTGCTCCGCTCACCGGCTTTCATGCCGGTCAGGATCTCGATACCCTCTTCGATGGTTGCCACGCTCCAGATATGGAAACGACCACCTGCCACCGCTTCAAGGACCTCGTCGTTGAGCATCAAATGGCGCTCGTTGGCCTTGGGGATCATGACCCCCTGATGACCGGTCAGACCTTGGGATTTGCAGACGGCAAAGAAACCCTCGATCTTGAAGTTGACGCCACCTATCGGTTGGATCATGCCGCGCTGGTTGACACTGCCGGTGACGGCGATGCCCTGTTTGATCGGAATCCCGGACAAAGCCGAGAGCAGGGCGTACAGCTCGGTGGATGAGGCGCTGTCCCCTTCGATACCGTCGTAGGACTGCTCGAAACAGATCGATGCCGACAGGGCCAGGGGATGCTCCGTTGCAAACATGCCGCCCAGATAGCCGGTCAGGATCATGACCCCCTTGTCGTGGATCGGGCCGGAAAGCTTGACCTCGCGTTCGATGTTGACCATGCCGGCCTGTCCGGTGTAGACCCTGGCCGTGATGCGTGCCGGGCGGCCGAAGGTGTGGTCTCCCAGGCCGATCACCGAGAGACCGTTGATCTGGCCGATGACGGCACCGTCCGTATCGACCATGATCGAGCCCTCATCGTAGAGCTCCTGCATGCGCTCTTCGATGCGGTTGACCCGGTATTCCTTCTCTTGGGCGGCCCGCAGCACGTCGTCTCCCGTAACCAGGCTGTGGCCATTCTTGTGGGCCCAGAAACTGACCTCGCGGATAAAGTCGGCGATTTCCATGAACTGGGAGGAGAGCTTGTGCTGATCCTCCACCATGCGCGAGGTGTATTCCAGCAAACGGGCGATGCCGCTGCGGTCGAAGTGCAGCAACCCTTCGCCGCGGCAGTGGGTGGCCACGAAGAGGGCGTAATCGTGCATGGTTTCCGGAGTGCGCTCCAGCCGGCTGTCGAATTCGGCCTTGACCTTGAAGAACTTGCGGTAATCCGGGTCCATGTAAAACAACAGGTAGTAGATCCAGGGGGTGCCGATCATGATGATCTTGGTCTGCATCGGGACCGCCTCGGGTTTGAGGGTCACCATGGTCATGAAGCGGTACTGCTCCAGGACGTCTTCGATGCGGATGTCGCCGGTGCGGATGCAGCGCTTGAGGGCGTCCCAGACAAAGGGATTGATCAGGACTTCGCGGGCGTCGATGACCAGATAGCCGCCGTTGGCGCGGTGCAGGGCGCCGGAGCGGATCATGGTGAAGTCGGTCACCGCCACGCCGCCGTACTGCATGACATGTTCGATGCGTCCGAAGAGGTTGTTGTAGGTGGGGTTGGACTCGAAGACCACCGGCGCACCTGCAGTGTCCTTGTTGTCCACCAGCAGATTGACCTCGTAGCGCTCAAAGGTCGGCTCCTGGCGCGACATCTTGATGCCCGGGATCTGGGGCTGGGTGGACTGGGGCTTGAAGTCCTCAAGGTTGTTGAGGATGTCTTCCTGCACGGCATCCAGGTAGGCCAGAACCTTTTCCAGGCCGGCGTATTTTTCCTTGATCGGCCCCAGGCGGTGCCCCAGGCAGGACATGCCCAGCTCGCGGTCGGCCTGGCCCAGCGCATCCTTGGTCAGTTTTTCGTTGTCCCGTACCCGGCGCAGGACCTCATTCAGTTTCTCGGTCAGATTCTTGCCGGTCTGATCGAGCTTCTGACGTTTCTTGTCGCTGAGCGCCTCGTATTCTTCCTGGGTGTAGTTGCGGCCCTGCTTCTGGGGAACGATCACCAGGCCGGAAACTGTCCGCTGCAGGGCAAAGCCGTGTTTGGCCGATTCCTTTTCCAGGGTCTGAAATAGCTCATTGTTGTTCTTCTGGTACTCCTCCAGGATCTCTGCCCGGCGGGCCTCATATTCCGGGCTTTCCAGCGCCTTGGGGATGTCGATCCTGAAGGCGTCCACCAGCACCTTCATGTCCGCCGCCAGCTCACTCCCCTTCCCGGCCGGCAGGGCTAGCGAAACGGCCGAGTCACTGTCCTTGAAATTGTTGACATAGACCCAGTCGCTGGGTTGCGCTTCTTCCCTGGCCCGTTTCTTGAGGATGCTGCGAATGGTCGAGGTACGGCTGGTGCCGGTCTCACCGGAGATAAACAGGTTGAAACCGGTCTCTTCCATGCCGAGACCGAATTCGATCGAGCGCAGTGCCCGTTTCTGGCCGATGGCATAATCCAGGTCGGGTAGCTCCTCGGTCGTCTCGAAGGTGAACAGAGCCGGGTCACAGCTCCAGCGGAGTTTTTCCGGTTCCAGGCGGTGGTTGTGGGATGTCATGAATTCTCCTTGTGGGCGTGCCGGTCGATGGTTGCGAGAGCCTGTGCTACGGCCTGTGTCCCCGCCCCATCGAGCGGAATCGTTGCGGCCAGGGCCTGGATATGGCCGCGCTGCTGCAACAGGCGGTAGGCGGAGCAAAAGTTCAGGTCATAGACCCAGGATATCTGCAATAGTTTGAAATCGTTGAGCACCCGTACATCTTCCAGACGGATGACCCGTCCGGCGGCCAGTTCCCTGACGCACTCCGGGCTCACGCCGGGCAGGTCGGGAAAGCCGAGGGTCACCGCCGAGGGGCGCTGCTCCGGCGGCTGGCGGAAGTAGTCCAGAAAAATGCGCCAGATATCGAGCTTGTCGGCATCGCGGATCAGGCGGATGTAGAGCGTTGTCGGCGACGAGAAATTGAGCGGCAACGCCAGCAGGTTGTGGAAACGGATCGCCTCTTCGATGATCAGGCGCTCATCCTCGGGAAACTGATCCAGCACCCCCGCCTCGCGCAGCACCTCGATCCCCAGGCGGGCGTGGTTGTCGGAGTCGCGGTCACGAAAGGTGCGCCAGCGCCGAAACTGGGGGAAGCGCCCCACGTCGTGCAAGAGCGCTATGGCATCGGCCAGCCTGGTTTCCTGTACTGTCAGGCCTTCTCCTGTCGCCAGAAGCGCCATGATCCGGCAGACCTTGCGGGTATGCTCGACCTTGAGCAGGATGTTGCGGAATCCTTCCGCGTCGATATCGTTGAAGGTCTGGACGTAGCCGTCAAACCATGTGTGCAGGGCGTCCAGTTGTGTCTGTTCCATAGCGGTTCCGGTGCGCGGGGATCGTTGAAATTAGCAGCATAATACTGTACCCTGCCGGTCATGTCATGTCATTTATGAGAGGAAACCGATGCAGTTATCGCAACAAATCGAACTTGATAGAAAGATTGCTGAATTGCGCATTAATCAATTGCGTGAAAATATTAATCACCATAACCAACTTTACTACGGCCATATCCCGCCTCGACAAGAAATCGAAGATTTAGAATATGATGAACTTTTCAAGGAATTGCAGGAGCTGGAAGCAATGTTTCCTGAATTTCAAACTCCGGATAGCCCCACGCAAACGGTCGGTTGGCAGGCTTCTGAGGGGTTTAAGAAAGTCATTCACTCTGTGCCTATGCTTTCGATTGAAAACAAAACTGCTGCAAAAATGCTTTCTGAAATTAGGAGCATAATCAAAGAATTAAAAGATGAATCGTTATCCATAGATATAGTAGCCGAACCCAAGATTGACGGTCTTTCCTGTTCCATCCGATACGAAAATCGCATATTGGTGCGAGCGGCCACCAGAGGGGATGGTCTCGAAGGTGAGGACATAACAGAAAATGTGCGGACAATTAGTGAGATACCCCAAACGTTACCGTCCGACGCACCCGATATAGTAGATATACGTGGCGAAGTATATATGTCTAATTCGGACTTTGATCATTTTGTACTGCAGCAAAAAGAGTTGGGGGCAGCGACACCTCAAAATCCTCGTAATGCAGCCGCAGGCAGTCTACGCCAGCTTGATCCTATCGTAACCGCTGCACGTCCTCTTCGGTTTTTTGCATATGCATGGGGGGAAGTATCTGCTCCTTTTGCTGACAGTCAGTGGGACGCTTTACAAACTTTGCGTAGATGGGGATTTAAAATCTGTGAGGATATTAGGTTATTGAGCACGTTAGATGAAGTGGATTCATATTTTGCGGAGATGCAGGAACGACGAGAAGACTTGGATTTTACTATTGATGGGATAGTATACAAACTTAACAGCCTATCACTCCAAGATCGAGTTGGTCAGATAGGACGTGCACCACGTTGGGCTGCTGCCCAAAAATTTCCTCCCGTTAAGCGGGAAACAATCCTTCAAAATATATCTATTTCAGTTGGTCGTACCGGTGCCCTTACTCCTGTTGCGGAACTTTTACCGGTTCGTCTGTTGGGTACGACTGTATCCAATGCAACTTTGCATAACCAGGATGAGATAGAATGTAAAGACTTTCGTATTGGAGATACCGTAATTGTACAACGGGCAGGAGATGTAATTCCGCAAGTTGTTTCTATAGTTATTGAAAAGAGGCAGCCTGATAGCATGCCGTATGTATTCCCATCATCATGCCCTGCTTGTGGTAGCAAAGCAGTGCGCGAAATAAAGGAAGCTGTTTGGAAATGTACTGGTGGATTGACTTGTCCTGCACAAGCTCTTGAGAGGCTGAAGCATTTCGTGTCCAGAGATGCTTTTAACATTGAAGGACTTGGAGAAAAAAATATTGAATTGTTTTACAGCAAAGGGTTGATTAAATCCCCTGTCAATATATTTCAGCTTGAAGAATTATTATCCCCCCCAACTCTTTTTCAATCTCAACTATCAAACCTTACACCCCTTCAAGAATGGGATGGTTGGGGTGAACTTTCAGCCAACAATCTCTTCAAGGCTATACGAGCTAAGAGAAAGATCGCCCTTGACCGCTTTATATATGCACTAGGCATCCCTCAAGTTGGTGAAGTCACCGCAAAGCTTCTTGCTAACAACTATGTTAGTCTCGATAACTGGCGAGATTCGATGAGTAAAGCAATTGATAGAACGACGGATTGCTATCAACATCTGAAAACTATAGATGGTATTGGGACAGTTGTTGCTGATGAAATTCTAAGTTTCTTTTCTGAAAATCATAATATTGAAATTCTTAATTTGTTGAAAAATTATTTGATAGTCGAAGATTATGCTAAGCCAGTCAAAGTGTCTTCACCTGTTTCTGGTAAAGTTGTTGTTTTTACGGGAGAACTAGAGAGGAGAGGACGCAAGGAAGCAAAAATAGAGGCAGAAAAATTAGGGGCGAAGGTTGCGAGTGATGTATCGGCTAAAACTGATTATGTCATTGTAGGAGCCGATCCAGGATCAAAATTTCGTAAGGCACAAGATTTAGGAGTTCCTGTTTTATCTGAAAATGAGTGGGAGCGTTTGATCAATGGAGAATAAATCATTGGGTATTGAATCGACAAAAAGGACCAGTGTGTTGCAGGCAGACTTTGTTGATGGGTTTGCAAGTGGCTGGCGCATGGCAGTCAAAGAAAGTTTCAAAATGGAGTTGGATATAAAATTAACTGAGCGAAAAAAAAATAAAATTTCTTATTACGAGTGGACGCAAGGGCCTTATTATTGCTTCTCAGAAGGGCAGTTGATCTATGACCATAAAGAAGCTTATACCTGTTGGCAAGATGCCTTGAAAAAAACAAATCTTGCTTGTCAAGTCGTTATAGCTAAACCGAATATGCCACTAAAAGTTGATAATGAAGTAACGAGTAAGCCTGAATACCGGGTGTTGCAGGGGTTTGTCAAATTTACATTATTCAAGCCAGATGAAGGTCGTACAAAACTTATTCCTTTTGTCTGTTACAACCTTACACAGAAAGACTTTGTTACTTTTCTAAAGACCGGGAAACTTTAATTCTTGTAGGTCGGGTTAGTGAAGCGTAACCGGCGATTCTAAGATCCTTGTCAGTTTACGCGATAAACCGCTAACCCGACCTACCGGATTATAAGGTGATCGAAGGAGGCAGCGTGGAAAAAGCGGGCATGATTATAACAGCACGAAGACTGATGCAGGAGGTCAGCGATCTGCCGGATATTCCGGGCATCGTCTCCCAGGTGATTTCCCTGCTGGATCACCCAGACTCGAACCCGGACGAGATCGCCGACCTGATCCTGTCCGACCAGGTTCTGGCTGCCCGGGTGATCCGGGTGGTCAATTCACCGCTCTTCCGGGGTATGGCTGAAATAACCTCTGTCAAACGCGCCCTGATGCACATCGGCTTCAAGGGCATCCGGGATTTGATCCTGACCAGGTATTTCGTGGACGCCTTCGAAGATCGGGAGCAACCCTTCGATATCAAGACCTTCTGGCTGCACTCCTTCAACGTCGGCGCGGTCGGACGCCGGATTGCCGGCCTGGTCGGTTACCGCGATCTGGAGAAGGCCTATTTGGCAGGGATCGTCCACGACATCGGCAAGGTCTTTTTGGGGCATTATCTGCGCAAGGAGTACGGCGAGATGCTGGCCGGCATGGAGGGGAGCCATCAACGGGTCTACGCTGCCGAGGAAGAGTTCTTCGGCACCAGCCACGCCGAGGTCGGCCTCTGTCTGGCCCAGCGCTGGAACTTTCCCGCTGAGTACTGCGACACAATCTCGTACCACCACAGTTCGGGGCAGGCCAGCGCCGACCCGTTGCTGACCGCCATCGTCAGCCTGGCGGATTTTTTCTGCCAGTCCCATGACACTGCCAGCGGGGAGGCCAACCAGCTGCTCAACCAGCCGGACAGCTCCGAGGAGAGCGCCTGGCAGCTGCTCAGCCAACTCTCCCGGCGACCGCTGGACAAGGATCTGGCCTCCTTTTTCGCCACACTCTCCACAGACTATGCCGGGATCGCCGCCGAGGTGGAGCTGTTGTTCCAGGTTCTGACCAGGAATTGAAGCGAGACCCGTGTTGCGCTTGGCGCTGGCATACCTGAGCTTTCCCGGCGTGGTGGTGCATGAATTCGCCCACGTCTGGGCCTGCCGCCGGATGGGAGTACCCGTCATCAAGGTCTGTTATCTGCGCCTCGGAAATCCCCCAGGGTACGTGCTTCACGGACGACCGGCCACATCGTGGCAGCATATCATCATTGCAACGGCTCCACTGGGCCTGGCGACGTTTCTGTCCCTGCTGATCAGCGCGCTGGCGGGAGCATACGGTATTGGCAGCACTGCCGCTGGTTATCATGATGCCATTACGGCCATCGCCCTCTGGCTAAGTCTGTCGATCGCCCTGCATGCCTTCCCGAGCAGCGGCGATGCCGATGCCCTTTGGAGTGATGTGAAAAACCCAACTATCAGTCTGGCCGCCAAAACGTTACTCGTGCCGGTGGTCGGATTGATCCGCCTGGCAGGCTTCAGCCGGCACTTCTGGTTCGATCTGCTCTTTGCTGTCTTTGTCACCCTGGCTCCGTTTCTGTGTGTCATGAAAGTCCTTGAATAACAACCCGCATTTGCAATGAAAACCACCCGAGGAGGATACATGTCTGATGAATCGCCGGTTTCATGTTCCAAATGCAGCACGGTCTGGCAGAAGTGCGGCACCACCAACTGCTGGAGCGGTGACCCGTTAACAGCGCCCCCACGGCCGGGAAACTGTCCCTCGGAAGCTTACGGCGACGTGGTCGCGAACAACTTTGAGGAATATCGTGGCGACAGTGAGGATGCCCGCATCGCCTTTGTGGCAGCGCGGGTGGAGGGACTCTGCTACCAGCCGGTGCCGGGCAGCGATGCCGTCAACGCCCGCTGGACGCGGGTCGAGGACACGATCGCCTTTGCCAAGCTGATGGGCTACACCAAGATCGGTATGGCCACCTGTATCGGCCTGCTGGACGAGGCCGAGCGGCTGGCGGCCATCCTGCGCGCCCAGGGCTTCGATCCTCAGAGCGTTTGCTGCAAGGCAGGCAGTATCGACAAGCTGGAACTGGGGCTGGAGGAACGGGACAAGGTCCGGCCGGGCACGTTCGAGCCGGCCTGCAATCCCATCGCCCAAGCCGAGATCTGCAACCGGCTGGGCACCGATATGAACATCATCGTCGGGCTGTGTGTCGGCCACGATATGCTCTTCAACAAACATTCCAACGCGCCGGTCACGACCCTGATCGTCAAGGATCGCGTCACCGGGCATAATCCTATCGCCGTGCTCTACGGACAGAATTTCTACTACAAGCGGTTGCAGAAACAGCCGGTATTGACTGAAGAGGAATGCCCCGCCCCGGCAGGGTGGTTCGAGATTGACGGCGCCTGATTCCCTGATAGACTTTCCATGAAACCCGTGCCTGCCCAGCCAGTTTTTTCAGCATGTTATACCGCTTGGTACTGGAGCCGAGACGTGTAACGCCGCCCACGATGAAACTGGCTGGACAGGAACGTAATTGACGTAAAACAGTCCGGCAACGCTTAGCTATGCTGCGTATCAGTGGAGAGCCCCATGAATCTCAGGCCTGCCGGAATCCTCGTCTCTCTTTTGCTCCTCTTGCTGTTGTCATCAGTTATTTCCCCACCTGTACATGCCGCTGCCCGGACCGTGACAATCGGCGTCTATGAAAACGCACCCAAGGTATTCACCTCCGAGGCCGGCCAGCCCTCCGGCATCTTCATCGACATCATCGAACATATTGCCAAGGTCGAAGGTTGGAATCTTCGCTATGTAGCCGGCAGCTGGGCCGAGGGGTTGGAGCGCCTGGCGAAAGGGGAAATCGATCTTATGCCTGACGTGGCTTATACCGCGGATCGTGAACGGATCTATGCCTTTCACAAAATTCCGGTTCTGACCGGATGGTCCCAGGTCTATGCCCGCAGAGGAAGCGGGATCCAAACCATATTGGACCTGAACGGAAAGCGCGTCGTTGCCCTGGAGAAGACAATTCAACTGGAAACCTTCACCCGCATGACGAACAGCTTCGGGTTGAAAATTACCCTGATTCCCGTGGCGGATTACAAAACCGAGTTCGAGATGATTGCCGCGGGCAAGGCCGATGCCGGCCTGACCAACCGCATCTATGGATTGATGAATGCCCGCAAGGCCGGGCTTGAAGATACACCGATCATGTTCGACCCGGCTCCCTTCTTTTATGCAGCGCCCAAGAGCGCTTCCAATGATCTGCCGGTGATCATTGACCGTCATCTCTCGCAGATGAAACAAGATCCCCAATCCGCCTATTATTCGGCGATGAAACGCTGGACATCCGAAGAGGTTCAATTCAAGCTGCCGGCATGGCTGCAACTGATCGGTCTGGTTACGGGTGTTACCTTGCTGATGAGCCTGGTGGGAAGTTTTGTCTTGAAGCATCGGGTAACTGCGCGGACACGGGAACTGAAGCAGACCAACATTGATTTGCGAGCCAGCGAACAGAGGTACCGCCACCTTTTTGAACACAATCCCGCCCCGATGCTCATCTACCAGCGTGGAAGCCTCAAGATGCTGGCCGTGAACGATGCGTTTGTTCAGCATTACGGTTACAGCCGCGATGAAGCCCTGGCTCTGCTTCTGACCGACCTCTACCCCGAGAATGAGAAGGAGCATATCAAGGATGTGGCCGCTGGCCTCAAGGGGCATGCCTATGTTGGTGAGTGGCACCATCGCAAGGCCGATGGGTCAATCATCACGATCGTTGTCAGGTCGCACGATATTGAGTACTGGGGGTATGACGCCCGGATTGCCGTTATCGCCGATGTGACCGAGATGAAGCTGATGGAGGCGGAGCTGCGCAACGTCAATGAAACTCTTGACCAGAAAGTGCGCGAGCGTACGGAGCAACTGCTGCAAAAAAACGCCGAACTTGAGGCCGCTAACCGCGCCAAGTCGCTGTTTTTGGCCAACATGAGTCACGAAATCCGCACGCCGCTGAACGCGGTCCTGGGCTTCAGCCAGATCGTGTTGCACGATCCGAATCTGTCGGCAGAGAACCGCCACAACCTCCAGACGGTCAATCGGTCCGGCGAGCATCTGCTGACCCTGATCAATGATGTGCTCGACATGGCCAAAATCGAAGCGGGGCGTTTGGTCCTGGAAGAGGCCCCATTTGATTTGCCGGCCCTGTTGGCGGATGTGACCGACATGTTTACACCCCGGGCCACTGCCAAGGATCTGAAGATTGTCTCCGAGTTGCAGCCGGATATGCTCTGCCATGTGCAGGGCGATGCGGGCAAGCTGCGCCAGATCGTCATCAACCTGCTGGGCAACGCCGTCAAGTTTACCGAGCTGGGCGGGGTTTCCCTGCGGGCCCGTACCTTCCGGCGGGATGAGTGCAGCTGGCTTGAAGTGGCGGTCGAGGATAGCGGTCCGGGGATCGGGCCACAGGACCAGCAGCGCGTTTTCGATGCCTTTGAACAGTCCGAGGTCGGCAGGAAATCTCAAGGGGGCACCGGCTTGGGACTGGCCATCAGCCGGCAGTACGCCCGTTTGATGGGCGGGGATCTGACGGTCACCAGCCAGCCGGGGCAGGGGGCCTGTTTCCGGTTGACCCTGCCGGTCATTGCGGCGCAACCCCCTGACTCTCCATCCGGGGGACAGCTGCGCCGTGTGCTGCGGCTCAAACCCGGGCAGCAACCCTGGCTGGTGCTGGTGGTGGACGACCGCGACACCAACCGGGAGATCCTGGTCAAGATGCTTGTACCGCTGGGTTTCACCATGATCGAGGCCCAGGATGGACAGGCCGCCCTGGAGATGTTTCTTACGCACAAACCGTGCTTGATTCTGATGGATGTGGTCATGCCGGTCATGGACGGCCGCGAGGCTATTCGGCGCATCCGCGCCATGCCCGAGGGACGGGATGTGCCGATCATCGCCGTATCGGCCAGCGTCTTCGACGATCAGTTCCAGGAGGTCATGGCGGCCGGGGCCAGCGATTTTCTGCGCAAGCCCTTGCGGGAAGAGGAACTGCTGGAAAAAGTGGCCCGATTTCTGCCGGCAGAATTCGAGTACGAGGCTGAGGAGGGTTCTCTGGAAGCAGGGGAGGGCGAGATCTTATTGGCGCCGGCTTTGGCCGAGGGGCTGGCGCTTCTGCCGGAAGACACGCGTCAAGAGCTGCTTGATGCAGCCAGGCAGTTGGACAAGGGACGTATCCTGACGCTGATCAATCGACAGGAGGGGCTGACGCCGGGCGTTGCCGAGAATATCCGCTCCCATGCGGAAGCCTATCGTTTTGACCTGATCGAGGAGGCGCTGCAGCAGGCCTCGACTGCTCAATCCTGAGGGCAAGGTGGAGCGCGGCGTGTAACCCGTTTATCAATGTCTGTAGAGTCTTTCCGGGTCTGTCCGGTGAGGTGTCGAGTGTGCTAACCCAACAAACGAGCTGCTCATGATGAAACCCTTTTACTCCATAGCGCCGTATCGTTTTCTGGCAGGCATCATTCTGCTGTCAATTGCCCCCTTCATGGTGGTTAAGCTGTTCAATGCGCAGCTTTATCGGGTCATGGAGGTTTCAACCTATCTTGTCTTTCACAATATGGCTGAATTTTTCAGTGTGATGGTCTCCCTATCCATCTTCAGTCTCGGCTGGTACGCATTTGACCAGAACAGAGACCGCCACGCGCTGTATCTGAGTGTGGTCTTTCTTGCCATCGGGCTGATGGATTTCATGCATACCCTGGGATATGCCGGCATGCCGGCCCTGCTGACAGCCAACACCCCTAATAAATCCACCCAGTTTTGGATTGCCGTCCGGCTGTTCAGCGCAGCGGCATTTCTTTCCAGCGCCTATGTCTACCCGGACAAGGGCTGCCGCTGGCTCTCGAAAACCTCTCTCATGGTTACTGCGCTGGCCATTTCGGCGATCGTCTTTGTCGAGATTACTTTTTTTCCCGATCAGGTCCCGACCACGTTTGTTCAGGGCGTTGGGCTGACACATTTCAAGGTGATTGCAGAATACGTCATCATCGCGCTGCTGGTCCTGGCCACCCTGGCCTACTGGCAAAGGCTTTCCCGAACCGGTGACCGGCTGATCATGTACTACCTGGCCGCCTTCGTACTCTGTATCTTCAGCGAGCTGGTTTTCAGCAGCTATCAGAGCGTGTTCGATACCTACAACGTACTGGGGCACCTGTACAAGGTGCTGGCATTCATTCTGATCTACAAGGGCATCTTCGTGGCTTCCGTCAGGAAACCCTACGAGGACCTCCGCCAACACCGCAATATGTTGAGCCAGATTATAAACTCGATCCCCCAGTCCATTTTCTGGAAAGACACACACTCTGTCTATCTCGGCTGTAACCGGGTATTTGCCAGGAGTGCCGGTTTGGCCGCCCCGGAAGATATCGTCGGCAAACGGGATCTGGATCTCCCCTGGGGCAGCGCAGAGGCGGCAAAATATTGTGCCGATGACCGGGAGGTGATGGAACATGCGCAGGCCAAACGGCACATCATTGAAACCCAGCATCAGTCCGACGGTACAACCATCTGGATCGATACCAGCAAGATACCCCTGATCGGGAATACCGGTACGGTTGAAGGGGTTCTGGGGGTGTACGAGGACGTGACCAGGCGTAAACAGGTGGAGGAAGAGCTTGTCGAAAGCAATCGACATCTGGAACAGCGTGTGGCCGAGCGAACCGATGAGCTGTTGCACGCCAAAGAAGTCGCGGAAGCCGCCAACCGTTCCAAATCAACTTTCCTGGCCAACATGAGTCATGAAATCCGCACGCCGCTGAACGCGGTCCTGGGCTTCAGCCAGATCGTGTTGCACGATCCGAATCTGTCGGCAGAGAACCGCCACAACCTCCAGACGGTCAATCGCTCCGGTGAGCATCTGCTGACCCTGATCAACGATGTGCTCGACATGGCCAAAATCGAATCGGGGCGTTTGGTCCTGGAACAGGCCCCGTTTGATCTGCCGGCTCTGTTGGCGGATGTGACCGACATGTTTACACCCCGGGCCACTGCCAAGGATCTGAAGATTGTCTTCGAGCTGCAGCCGGATATGCTCTGCCATGTGCAGGGCGATGCGGGCAAGCTGCGTCAGGTCCTCATCAACCTGCTGGGCAACGCCGTCAAGTTTACCGAGCAGGGCGGGGTTTCCCTGCGGGCCCGTACCTTCCGGCGGGATGAGTGCAGCTGGCTTGAAGTGGCGGTCGAGGATAGCGGTCCGGGGATCGGGCCACAGGACCAGCAGCGCGTTTTCGATGCTTTTGAACAGTCCGAGGTCGGCAGGAAATCGCAAGGGGGAACCGGTTTGGGACTGGCTATCAGCCGGCAATATGCCCATTTGATGGGCGGTGATCTGACGGTCACCAGCCAGCCGGGGCAGGGGGCCTGTTTCCGGTTGACCCTGCCGGTTATTGCGGCGCAGCCCCCCGACTCTCCATCCGGGGAACAGCCGTGCCGTGTGCTGCGTCTCAAGCCCGGGCAGCCTCCCTGTCGGGTGCTGGTGGTGGACGACCGCGACACCAACCGGGAGATCCTGGTCAAAATGCTTGCCCCGTTGGGTTTTACCATGATCGAGGCCCAGGATGGACAGGCCGCCCTGGAGGCGTTCTTTAGGCACAAACCGTGCTTGATTCTGATGGATGTGGTCATGCCGGTCATGGATGGGCGCGAGGCTATTCGGCGCATCCGCGCCCTGCCCGAGGGTCGGGATGTGCCGATCATCGCCGTATCGGCCAGCGTCTTCGACGATCAGTTCCAAGAGGTCATGGCGGCCGGGGCCAGCGATTTTCTGCGCAAGCCGTTGCGGGAAGAGGAACTCTATGCAAAGCTAGTCAGGTATCTGCCCTTCGAGTTCGAGTATGCCGCTGAGGCGGAGGAAAAAACAGATGGCGATGGGGCATCCCCAGCCGAGCTTGCCCATGAACTGGCACACGTGCCGACGGAGCTGCGCGACCAGGTGGTTATGGCCGCCAGGGGGCTTGACAAAACCAGGCTGTTGGAGTTGTTGGCACCTTTCGCGGACAGTGCCCCGGAACTTGCCAAACGCTTGCGAAGCCTGGTCGACAGCTACCGCTTCGACCTGATCGAGGAACTTGTCGCTGGACAACAAGCAAGGAGTGAACAGCATGACTGAACGGAAGGGAACGATCCTGATTGTGGACGATACCCCGGTAAATCTCCAGTTGCTGGAATCGATCCTCCAGGAGCAGGGGTATGCGGTCCGCGCCGCCATCAGCGGCCGGATGGCGCTCAGGGGGGTGCGGATTCAAGCACCGGACCTGATCCTGCTGGATATCAACATGCCGGAAATGAACGGCTTCCAGGTTTGTCACGCACTAAAGGCCGATCCGCAATTCGCGGGAATTCCGGTTATATTCGTATCGGCGGCTGTGGATACGGCCGACAAGCTGCGCGCCTTCGAGGAGGGGGGTGTGGATTACGTCACCAAACCGTTTCAGCCGCTGGAGGTGTTGGCCAGGGTGGCGACCCATCTGGAACTGAAACGTCATCGGGACAACCTGGAGGATATGGTGCAGGAACGGACCCGTGAGCTGTTGTTGACCCAGGATGCCGTTATCTACGGGCTGGGTATCCTGGCCGAGTATCGCGACCCGGAGACCGGGCTGCACATCAAACGGACCCAACTTTACGTGAAGCTCCTGGCGGAGCACCTCAGGCATCATCCCCGTTTTCAGGGCTGTTTTGACGATACGACCATCCGCCTTCTGTATAACTCAGCGCCGCTCCACGATATCGGCAAGGTTGGCGTGCCGGACACGATCCTGCTCAAGCCGGGACCACTCACCGAGTCTGAATTTGTCCAGATGAGACGGCATACCACCTATGGACGCGAGGTGATCGACCGCATCGCGGCTGGCATGCATGACGACACGGCCGCGTCGTTTTTGGGGCTGGCCGGTGACTGTGCCTACAGCCACCATGAGTGCTGGGACGGCAAAGGCTATAATGGTCTGGCGGGCGAGGCGATACCGGTGGCCGGGCGCCTGATGGCGTTGGCCGATGTGTACGATGCCCTGACCAGCAAGCGGGTTTACAAGCCGGCCTACAGTCATGAGCGCACCTTCGAGATTATTACCAGGGGAGACGGCCGGACCGTTCCCGAGCAGTTTGACCCAGCCGTGCTGCAGGCCTTCGTGGAGTTGCAGGAAACCTTCAAACAGATCTCCAGCGCCTATCGGGACGAAGAACCGGAAACTGCCACCGGCGCGGGGCCGCAGCAGGAGACGGGCGGAGTCTTTCATGGCTGATCAGAGGGGGACCGTTCCGGAGGTGGATTCGTGGTGGTTGAGGGCGTATCCTGATTCGGCATATTCGAGAAGCTGAATGCGAAACGTCCCGGCGCAGGAGCTGTTTTTTTACCCTGTCCCATGCGGTGCTGGGGGGAGGAGTATGGTCGAAACTCTCTTTGGGAGTTACTCTCTCGGGTGAGAGCTGCGGTTGCCGGCCGTTCGCTCGCCATGCAAAAGGCAGCGCAGCGTGCGCAGGTCATTCAGGATGCGCCGGCTGGCATGTATATGTTGAGTGAGCTTGGCAAGTTTGTACGAAACCAGTTGCAAGGTTTCTTTTCGGCGATCTGCGTGTTCCGCATGGGCGATGTTGGTTTGGTTTTCCACATCCAGGCTGGATTCTTCGATGGTTTCGGCGAGCAACGCCATATACTCATGGGCACTCTCAATGCTGTCGAAGGGTGTTTTAGAACTGTGGTGCATGGCGTTCCTCATGTTGCGCTATTTTTTTGACTGTCCATCAACTCGGCAAGGAGAACCGAGATACGTGGAAGCGTGTGTCCCGCGATCTGTTCCCCTGCCAATACGTGACTGTATCACTGATTGGGTAGAGCACAAGTACGGCCCTTCTGTTTTAGCGGGGGGGCAAGCGGGGCTGGGGAGGAGCAGCACGCTGTTCCTGGGGATAGCCCGCCGTTCTAGGCTGCAGGAAACGTATAACCGGCACGTGCAGGTCGCTATTGCGATGTTCCATACTACTACGGAACCTGCCCTGGCTTATCGGAAGTGAATAGACCGCCGGCCCCCTTGACTTCCCGAAAATCGACATTATCTTCTAGACAAAAGCGGGATTTTTTCCGCATTAATTCAGACGCACGAGGAGGAAGTGACCATGGCATTGGTAAAGTACAATCCGCTGAGAGAACTGCGCACCATGCAGGAACAGATGAACAGACTCCTGAATGTATCCTGGAATCACGATGTTGCCGGGGAGGATATGAAGGAAGGCATCTGGCAGCCGTCGGTGGATATTTATGAAACTGCCGATTCGATCATTATCAAGGCTGAACTTCCCGATGTGGACCAGAAGGATATCGACGTACGCATCGAGGATAATACCCTGACCCTCAAGGGTGAGCGCAGGCATGAAGACGAGGTCAAAAAGGAAAACTATCACCGTATCGAGCGTTACTTCGGCACCTTCCAGCGCAGTTTCAGCCTGCCGGCCACCATCGATCAGGAAAAGGTCGCTGCCGCCTGTGACAAAGGGGTCTTGACCATCACGCTTCCCAAGAAAGAAGAAACCAAGCCCAAGCAGATCAATATTGCGGTGAAATAGGAGTAAAAGAGCACGAGCAGACTCTTTCCAACAATGCAGATTCACTCAAAAGGCCACGGATTTCCCGTGGCCTTTTTTGCAAAGGTCCGAAATTTGCGCAGCGCATGTTCTCGGGCATGTTTTGGATAACGCTCTTTCCCGGAAATCTTCCCCGTGGTTCTCTTCAAAAATAGTGCGCGCATCGATTCGTACGGGAACGAGTTATTATTTACCGGGTAATCGTGCTTGATAAAATTGGCTTATAGGTAATAATTGTAGATAGAAAAGGTGTGACTATCGAGCTCTGGACGGAGGAGTACAATGGCTGCCCATGATAAATTGTTTCAGCATCTTGTTGCGGTAAAAGAGGGTGAGAGGGTATTCGAGAATGCCTTTCAGTCCGTGGCCAGAATGATTCTCGGCGCGGGGTTTGAAAAGGTGGTGGTGAATGGAAGAACCACCTATGATTTCAATCTGTTCCGCTCCGGGAAAAAACACACGATCGGCATGTTCGATGAGATCAACAGCTTCGTTTCCTACGTCAAGGATGCCGCCGAGGGGGGCTCCAGCAAGGAGATGGCCTTTGTGCTGGTCGGCGAACCGGGCAACGGCAAGACCTTTTTCGTCGAGTTCCTCTGTGCCCAGTACCGGGCCTTCCTGACGGAGCCCCGGAACCGCCGCTATACCTTCCGCTTTAATGGCCTTGCTCAACTGGGGCACTACGGCCGGATCAATGTCATCGACTCCCAGACCTATGAAGATCCGCTGATCCTGGCGATGAACCTGAGCGACTCGACCGGGGACAATCGACGTTTTCTGGCCGAACAGGGTGGCCTGAAGGATGCCGCCATCGACCTCCTCTACGAGAACTACCGCCCGCTGGGGGCTTGCAGCGGCTATATCTGGAACGATATCCGCGACTTCTGCGACGGCAATCTGGAGCGGATGCTCGACTTTATCGAAGTGATTCCGGTGCCGATGAGCGAAAGCCTCGGCACTGTGACCGGAAAATATCCGGCCAAGGACAAGATCACCTCATCATCGGTCGACTTGCTCGGAGAGGAGTCGATCCAGCGTCTTTTGCATATCTCCGATACCAACAATCCCTACCGTTTCGATCTTCGGCGCGGCGCTCTGGCCCGGGTCGCCGGCGGCGGGATTCATTTTTCCGACGAGATCTTCAAGAACAAGAAGGATCTGGTCCAGGTCTATCTGGGGGTCATCCAGAACCGCGCCATCGAGATCGACGGCTACAAGTGGCCGATCGACTCCCTGATCATCGCCACCAGCAACAACTCCGAATTCAACCGCTTCCTGGCCGAGAAGGAGGAAGCGCCGATCGTCGACCGCTGCAGGATCTGTTATGTCTCCCATAATACCAATTACCGTCTTCAGGAGGGACTGACCTCCTACGCCATCGGAAGTGAATCCAAGACCACACTGACCAAGGAAACCTTGCACCAGGACCCGAACCTGAACTACGCCGCCTCGGTGGGGGTCGTCCTGTCCCGGCTGCCCCGATCGGAGAAGCTGACCTCCATCGAAACCATGAAGCTGGCTGCCGGCGAGGTGGCGGGGGAGAAGAGCATCAAGGCGCTGGCCGAGGTGATCGACACCCTCGGACAGGACCCTGATATCACCAAACGCTTCGGGCAGAAGGGGCTGGGGCATCGCAGCCTGGGTCGCTCCATCCAGCTCCAGGTGGAAAATTCCGAGACCAACGAAGGGCGCTGCATGTTCGCGTATGACGTCTTCAGGGCACTTGAACGCGTTGTACTGGACTACGTGGTCGATACCAATGACCGTGCCAAGTATCTGGAGGACCTCAAGATCGCCAAGGGGCTCTACCGCGAACGGATCATGACCGAGATGTTCAACGCCTATATGGATGAACCGTACGCCATCCGCAAGGACGTGATGAACTACGTGAATATGATCATCGGTATCGATGCCGAGAACCTGGGGCCGGACAGGATGTGGAAATACAAGGATCCCCAGAGCGGTGAACTGCGGGCGCTGAAGATCGACGAGCGTTACGTGAAGAGCGTGGAGGAGAGGATCGGACTGAAAACGGAGGAGCAGCGTGATTCCTTCCGTACCTCCATCCGCAAAATCTACGGTCAGAAGATCTCCATGGACCCCAACTACGACTTCATGGACAACCTGGAACTGGTCAAGGCGATCACCGATGTGCGCCTTAAGTCGGATATCGCCGGTGCCGGCAGCCTGATCGGCGCCCTGGCCAACCGGACCAACGAGGAGAATCAGAAGCTCTACGACCGGATGATTACGACCATGCTGAACAAGCTGGGATACTGCCGGACTTGCGCGCAGAAGACGATTGAGTATTTCTGCACGCAGGAGGACGAAAATTAAGATAAAAAGCTATGTACCACGGAGGACACAGAGGTAAGCGGAGGAAATTCAAAGGTATTAAACTAGGTACAGAGAAATGAGCAGAATACAAAAAATCAAAAGTTGTGTGGTTAGATTTCATAAGATTCCGGCTTGTTTTTAGGTTTTTCTCCGTGTCCTCCGTGGTGAGGCTTTTAATAAGGTTCTTATGCGAAACGACCTGCTGACATACCTGGAAGAGCTGAAGAAGCGCGGTCTTACCTCCGATCGGGAGGAGCGCATGCGGGCCGAACTGGCGACGGAGCCGGACGGACACGGTCTGCCGCCGGATAATCCGACCCAGGACGGAGAAGTAGGACGCTTCAGCCGCAGCATCTATGCGGATGGTGATCTGCTGATACTGCGGCAGGCGGTAGCTCCCGGGCTGAGCAGCGCTGCGCTGGCAAAATCCCTGGATGAGTTGTTGGAGCGTGACCGGCAGCGGGAGCAGGACGGTTTTCCCCGCAAGATCCAGGTCGGCAAGCTGGTGAAGCCGGGACGCGGCCGGACGGGCAAGGTGGTGGTCGTGCCGACCACGGTGGAAGAAAAGCTCTTCCACGATCCGACGCTACGCCCGTCGGGCGAAGGTGGCGCGTCGGGCGGCACGGGTGATGGCGCAGAGGGAGAGGTCATCGGGGAACAGCCGGTCCGTGAAGAAGGTCAAGAACCGGGCAGCGGTCCCGGGCAAGGGGAAGGAGAAAATCATGAGCTGGAATCTTCAGCCTATGATCTGGGCAAGTCCTTGGCGGAGAAATTCCAGCTGCCGAACCTGAAAGACAAGGGCAAGAAACGCTCCTTTACCCGCTATACCTATGATCTGACCGACAAGAATCGCGGTTTCGGCCAGGTGCTGGATAAGAAGGCCACCCTGCGCAAGATCGTTGAAACCAACATTGCCCTGGGGAACCTCCCCGACGTGGCGGACATCGACCCGACCCGATTTCTGATCGCACCGCACGACAAGGTCTACCGTGTGCTCTCACGGGAAAAGGATTATGAACCGCAGGCCATGCTCTTCTTTTTGCGTGATTATTCCGGCTCCATGGCCGGCAAGGTTACCGATCTGATCGTATCCCAGCATGTGCTGATCTACAGCTGGCTGCTCTATCAGTACGGCGGCCAGGCGGAAACACGCTTCATCCTGCACGACACCGAAGCCAAAGAGGTGCCGGACTTCTATACCTATTACAACTCGAGAGTCGCGGGAGGAACGCAGGTTTCCAGCGCCTATCAGCTGGTCAACGAGATCGTCTCCCGGGAAAACCTGGCAAAAGACTATAACATCTATGTGTTTCACGGCACCGACGGTGATGACTGGGACGAAGGTGGCGAGAAGGCGATCCCGGAGCTGGGCAAGATGCTCGGCTACGCCAGCCGGGTGGGGGTGACCATTGCCACGCGCGGCCAGGACGGCACGACAACGGTTTCCCGTTATCTGAATGGTTCAGGGTTTCTGAGGGATAAAGCGGAACTGATCAGGCTGGATGTGATACAGGAAGATGCGGATGAGCCGCGCCTGATCGAGGGGATCAGGAAGCTGATTTCCTGATAATCGGGTAGCCAAAAACAGAGATTGCGGAAAAGGCGCGTTTCTATCATGGAACTGATCAATCAACATACCAAGCGTATCATGGAAGGGTGCAAGGAGCGCGCCCGGGCCGCCGGTCTCTCCTTTACCGACGAGAGTCTGGAGTACGTCGTCACCAACCGCGATCTGCTGGAGTTGTCCCCCAAGGTGATGATCCCGACGCTCTACGACTACTGGGTCCACGATGTGGAGGTGTTGCGGGAGAAGGGCAAGTACGAACTCTATCCCCATAATCCCTATGAAACGGTCATCAATACCCGGCCGCCGATCTCCTTTTACAACGACAATAACCCGGACTGGCTGAATGTGATGATCTTCTATCACGTTCTGGCCCATATCGATTTTTTTCAGAACAACCTCTATTTCCGCCACACCTGGGACTATGATTTCACCGGTCAGGCCCTCTCGGATAAACGGGTGATCGCCAAACTGCGAGCCGAGAAGGGGCGCTGGGTTGATTATGTGATTGAATTTGCCCGGGGGATCGACAACCTGGTCGACTTCCATGGTGATCTGGTGGATATCTTTACCCCCCCCGAGGCAGAGTGTTCGTCCCGGCTCGATTACTATTTCGATCGCTTTCTCCAAGTGGAGAAAAAGGTTTCGGTCAGCGACTACATCAAAGAGATCAACCGTTACAACGACTGTCTGAAGGCCTTTGGCGAACAGGGCGAGAAAAACTTCTTCGCCGAGGCGGAGCTGCGCTATCCGGAACTGGAGGCTCATTTTGCCCGCTCCGGGGAGTCGCAGCCGGCCAGAAAGCGTGATCTGCTCCGCTATCTCCTGGACCATTCCGAGTTTCTGGCCCGGGACGAGAACGTCTGGATGCGATCGATCCTGGAGATCGTCCGCAAGACCTCCCTCTTTTTTCAGCCCCAGATCCGCACCAAGATCATGAACGAAGGGTGGGCCAGTTACTGGCACGAACGCCTTTTTCTGCTGGACGACCGGATCAAGGGGCATGAGGTGGATTTTGCCCGGGTCCATGCCGGCGTCACCTCCATGCCGCGGGTCGGGATGAACCCCTATGCGCTCGGCATGCGGCTCTTCAATCATATCGAGGAGATGGCCGACAAGGGGCGCCTCTCCTTCGCCTTCCAGCGGCTTCTGGACGCCGACCAGCGCAAACGGTTTGATAGCGGTGCCGCAACGGGACATGACTTCATCTTCACGGTGCGGGAAAACTTGTGTGATTACCTGTTCCTGAAAGACTATCTCGATCAGGCATTCATGGAACGCCACAAACTTTTTGTGGCCGGCAAACGCCTTGACCGGCAGCGCATGGTTTGGCAGTACTACGTCAAGAGTCGCAAGGCAGAGGATTACCAGCAGATGATGCTGAATTCCCTCTACCATCCCCCGGTCATCAGCGTGGACCAGAGCAAGGGGATCGAAGGTTCGCTCTACCTGATGCACACATTCGAGGGGAAACAGCTGGTGCGGGAGTATGTAGCCAACACGTTGTTGGGAATCGAGTATCTCTGGGGTGGACCGGTCTATCTGGAGACCAGCGAGGCAGAGATGGTGGCCGCCGCGTCATCCCCAGCCAAGCAGGATGAAACCCGGGAAGAGGAGATCATCTGGCAGCGGGTGCTCTATTCGATGAACGAGAAGGTACTGAGCAAAAAGAAACTCTAACTGGTGATTTATGTCCAATATCGATAAGGCCATACGGCACCTCAATCGTAAAATCAGCGAGCGCGAGCATGGTCAGACGATCTCCTTCGATGCATTTTTGAAGATACTGGCCGCACGGCCGGCATCGGTCGTGCGCAATGTATTTCAGACCTTTCATGACATGGTCCGCAGCTACGTCGGTGTGGGCGTCGAAGAGTACCCCGACGACCCGGAATCGATCAACTATGTGAATTACGATTGCGGCAACCTCTTTGTCAATGATACGGATCGCCCTTTCTTTGCCGACCGGCTCTTTGCCAACCGGCTGATTAACCATGTCGATGCCATGAAGATGAGTGCGCAGCAGAACAAGATCTACATCTTCGAAGGTCCCCACGGTTCGGGCAAGAGTACCTTTCTCAACAACCTGCTGCTGAAATTCGAGGAATATGCCAACAGTGATGAGGGGACACGCTACGAAGTGGTCTGGAGGCTTGACCGTAAAGTTCTGGCGCAGATCAGCGAGACCCAGGTGTCGTCATTTGTTGACCGGCTGACCAGCCTGCTCGATGAATATGAACTGGGGCAGGCCGAACAGGCCGAGATGAAGAACTCCCTGTACCGGACCGGCGATTTCGTGGAGATAACCTGTCCATCCCATGACAACCCGTTGTTGCTGATCCCCAAACACGACCGGCGCACCTTTTTCGACGATCTCTTCAAAAATGACGAGTTCAAGTGGAAACTCTTCACCGACAAGGAGTACGAGTGGGTCTTCCGTGAGACCCCCTGTACCATCTGCAGCTCAATCTTCGCTGCCCTGATCCAGCGTTGCCCGACCTCCATGGATATCTACCGCATGATCCATGCCCGTCCCTACCGCTTCAATCGCCGCCTGGGAGAAGGCATCACCGTCTTTAACCCGGGTGACAAGCCGATGAAGCAGAACGTCATGACCAATGAGCAGCTGCAACGCAAGATCGATGTCCTGCTGAGTGACAGCAATGCGGTCAAATATCTTTATTCCAGTTTCGCCAAGACCAATAACGGTATCTACGCCCTGATGGATGTAAAGTCCCACAACGCCGAGCGGTTGCTGGAACTGCACAACATCATCAGCGAGGGAATCCACAAGGTGGAGGATCTGGAGGAGAACGTCAAATCGCTTTTCATCGCCCTGATGAACCCGGAGGATGAGAAGACCATCGAGGGTTTTCAGTCGTTTACCGACCGGATCGAGTTTATCAATATCCCCTATGTCATGGACCTGCACACCGAGGTGGAGATCTATCGCAATATCTTCGGCAAGCACATCGACGAGAGTTTCATTCCCCGTGTGTTGCATAACTTTGCCCGCACGATCATATCCACCCGCATGAACACTACCTCGGAAGCGTTGCTGGAGTGGATCGGAGATCCCCGGAAATATGCTCAGTATTGCGACGATAACCTGCAGATCCTCAAGATGGAGATCTATTCCGGCCATATCCCGCCATGGCTCACGGAAGAGGATCGCAAGCGTCTCACCGCCAAGCGCAGACGCCGGATTATCGACGAATCGGAAACGGAGGGGCGGACCGGTTTTTCCGGTCGTGATTCAATCAAGATCTTCAGCGAGTTCTATGCGGCTTATGCCCGCAAGGATAAGCTGATTACCATGTCCAGTCTCAACACCTTTTTCACAAAGTGGCGTACTGACCTTAAGGATATGTTGCCCGATGGGTTCCTCGATTCGCTGCTGCGAAACTACAACTATTCCATACTGCAGGAGGTCAAGGAGTCGCTCTACTACTACAACGAGGAACAGATCGCCCGGGACCTGCTCAACTATATGTTTGCGGTCAGCTTCGAGCCGGGAACGGTGGTGGTCTGCCGCTTCACCAACGAACGGCTGGAGATCAGTGAGGATTTCCTGCAGGCCATCGAGGGGAGGCTTCTCGGAAACGCGATTGATGAGGACGGGCGCCTCGCGTTCAGGCGTGAAACTCAAAAGGAATATGCTTCCCGGACCCTGACCCAGGAGATACTTGCGGAAGGGAAGGATCCCGCGCAAACGGGTCTCTACCAGTCGCTCCATGAACGCTATATCTACAGTTTGAAGGAAAAGGTCTTGGAGCCGTTTCTCGACAACACAAACTTCCGCCGCGCAATCAAGGATTACGATACGGAGTTATTCAAGACGTATGACAAACGCATCCGCGACGATGTTTCGTTTCTTATCAACAATCTTTGTGCTGCCAAGCATCACTACACCAAGCAGAGTGCAAAGGAAGTCTGTATCTATGTGATCGACAATGATCTCGCCCGTAAGTTCCCATCGTAATGGTCTGAAAGAACAAAAAAGGCTACCCTCGATGCGAGGGTAGCCTTTTTGCGTGAGAATAGTGAATCTGTGGATGCTATGCCTGATGCGGATCCTTCTTTTCAGCGGGCTGGGCCGCTGGCGTTGCCGTTGCATCCAGATGTTCTCCCGGCTGGGTCGCGGCAACCTGTTCCGCAGGGGGGGCGGGTTTTTCCTCGGCTTTGCGGGCCTCTTCCTGGATATTGCGCTGGAAATCCTCGGAGGCCTTCTTGAACTCGGCCAGTCCCTTGCCCAGCGACTTGGCCAATTCGGGCAGCTTGTGCGGCCCAATCACCAAGAGGGCGATGACGAGTATGATAATGAGTTCCGGCATACCTATTCCGAACATGATATTCCCCTTTATACGGTCCTGTTATTGGTCCAGGTATTAAAACCGTAAATCGCCGGCTTGGCAATAAAAATATCGTATTTTCCCCTTGCCATTTATTTCCTCTGTGCTACTATGCACAAAATTTAGGCACCAAGTCATTATCTTTCTGCCCACCCCTGAAGTGTCAGTACTGTCTATCATGTTGAAATCATTAAAAATAGGTTCGCTCGTACTGCCGCACAACGTCGTGCTGGCTCCCCTGGCTGGAATCACCAATCTGTCTTTCCGTATCCTCTGCCGTCGCGAAGGCGCTGCCCTGGCTTTCACCGAGATGGTCAGCGTGAACGGCCTCGTACGGGAAGGGGTCAACACCCTGGCCCTGTTGAAGAGTGCTCCCGATGACCGGCCGCTCGGCATCCAGCTTTTCGGAGACACCCCCGAGAGTCTGGCCGAGGCCGCCCGCATGGTCGATGGCTATGGTGATCTGCTGGACATCAATATGGGCTGCCCGGTGCGCAAGGTGGTCGGTACCGGCGCCGGAAGCGCCTTGCTGCGGGAACCGGGAAAGATTGCGGCGATTATCCGGGCCGTACGGTCGGCGACCAAGCTGCCACTGACGGTCAAGATCCGCTCGGGCTGGCACTGCGGCGACGATACCTACCGCGAGATCGGCAGGATCGCCGAGGCCGAGGGGTGTGACGCCATCACCCTGCACCCCCGCAGCCGTTCCCAGATGTTTTCCGGCCTGGCCGCCTGGGATCAGCTCTGCCAGCTGAAGGAGAGTGTCTCGATCCCGGTTATCGGCAGCGGTGATCTGTTCAGCGCGGAAGATTGTCTGCGCATGCTGCGGGAAACCGGCTGCGACGGTGTCATGATCGCCCGTGGCGCCCTCGGCGCGCCCTGGATCTTTCGGCAGGTTGCAGAGTTGGCCGAGAGCGGGATCGTTAGGCCGGTGACCAATCTCCAGCGGGTCGAGGCCATGCGTGCGCACTTGGAGCTGTTCTGCCGCGAGGCGGGTGAAGCCGTTGCGGTGCGCGAGATGAAGAAGCACGTCGGCTGGTATGCCCGCGGTTTTGCCGGTGCCGCCGATATCCGCCGGGCCTGCAATTCGGCCCGGGAGATACAAGATCTACACATCCTGATGGAAAGGGTTGCCGCCATACCAGATGAACATGTCGATCACAGCTGATAGCAGCAACGGACTGCCGGGCAAAGCGGGCGACTATTTCGAAACGGTCATCGACAGTGTCGGCGACGGCGTGATTGTCGTCAACAGGGATGGCAGCATTACCCTGTATAATCCGGCGGCCGAGGAAATCACCGGTTTTTCCCGACGCCAGGCCCTGGGCAACTCCTTCGAGAAGCTCTTTTCGCTGGAGAAGACGCTGCTGGAGATGGTTACCAAGACCATCCGTACCGGCATTACCATCTCCGATCACGAGAATGTGGTCGTGCGCAGTACCGGCAAGATCACGCCGGTAGCGGTGACCTGCTACCCGTTGATGCGCTCCACCGGTGAAAACATCGGCGCCATCCTTACTCTCAAGGATATCACCTATATCCGCGAGCTGGAGGCGGCGGTCCGCCAGGCCGACCGTCTCTCCACCCTGGGAACCCTGGCGGCCGGGCTGGCCCATGAGGTCAAAAATCCGTTGGGCGGCATCAAGGGGGCGGCGCAGCTTCTGGAGCGGGAGCTGACCGTTGACAGCGATTTGCGCGAGTATACCCGGGTCATGATCCGCGAGACCGAACGTATCGACCGCATCATCCGTGAACTGCTCGACCTGGCTTCCCCGCGCGGCCTGAAACTGAGGCCGGTCAATCTGCACAAGGTGCTGGGTGATATCCTGCTGTTGCAGAAACAAGCGGTCGCTGATCGGGATATCTCCTTTATTAAGCAGTTCGATCCCAGTATCCCCGATATTCTGGCCGATGAGGAAATGGTCACCCGGCTGCTGCTCAACCTGATTCGGAACGCCATCGATGCCATGGGTGAATCCGGCTGTCTGACTGTCGTGAGCCGGGTTCTATCGGACTATCACATGTCCCAGAACGAGCGGCGTTCGCGGATGGTGGCCATCGAGGTCTGCGACGATGGCCCCGGCATCCCCCCTGAGGACCTGGAAAATATCTGGACTCCCTTTTTCAGTAACAAATCAGGCGGTACCGGTCTGGGGTTGACCATCTGCCACAAGATTGTGGCCGAACATCGTGGCATGATCAAGGTCGAGTCGGACCCAGGGCATGGCACGAAATTTACGGTGCTGTTGCCGCTGATACAGTAGAATCAGTTCATTGAGTTCGATGATTTCAGAGTCAAAACCTGACTCACGAAACCCATCGAACTCAATAAACGCAATAAACGCAAAACTGAGGTTGGATATGCCACTAACACGAATACTGGTTGCGGATGACGAAGAGAGCATGCGCTGGGTCCTTTCCAAGGCCCTCAAGCGTAAGGGGTTCAGCGTGGACCTGGCCGTTGACGGACGTCAGGCCCTCTCCATGATTCAGGACGGCAGCTATGATCTGGCGATCCTCGACATTAAGATGCCCGGTATCAATGGCCTCGATCTGCTGGACAAGATTCGCGAACAGAGAAAAGAGCTGCTGGTGGTGATCATGACCGCCGAAGCCAGTATGAAGAATGCCGTGGAAGCCATGAAACGCGGGGCCTACGACTATATCACCAAACCCTTTGATCTGGATGTGATCGACGCCATCATCGAAAAGGTCGGCCGGGCGCGGGAGGTGGCCGGCCAGGTTTCGATGCTCAAGCAGGAGCTCAAGGAACGTTACCAGGTTGAGAAGAACATTATCGGCAACTCGCCGGTCATGCGCGAGGTCTATAAGACCATCGGCAAGGTGGCCGGCAGCGATGTCACCGTTTTGGTGCAGGGTGAATCCGGGACCGGCAAGGAACTGGTGGCGCGGGCGGTACACTTCAACTCGGGCCGTCTGGGCAAGCCCTTCGTAGCCATCAACTGCGCCGCCATCCCCAAGGAACTGCTGGAAAGCGAGCTCTTCGGCAGCGAGAAGGGGGCCTTTACCGGGGCCGTGGAACGCAAACTGGGAAAATTCGAGCAGGCCAACCAGGGGACGCTCTTTCTGGATGAGATCGGCGACATGCCGTTGGACCTGCAGGCCAAGATTCTGCGGGTCTTGCAGGAGCGCGAGGTAACCCGTACCGGCGGTAACCAGAGTATCCCCGTGGATGTGCGCATCGTTGCCGCAACCAATCAGGAGCTGCTGGAAAAGGTGCGTCTGAAGGAGTTTCGCGAGGACCTCTACTACCGCCTGAACGTGGTTCCGATCAACCTGGTGCCGCTGCGGGAGCGTCGTGAGGATATCCCCCTGCTGGTGCAATATTTCCTGAACCGTGTCTCGGCCGAGATGGACATCCCTCCCAAGCAGTGCAACGACGAGGCCATGGCCATTCTCAGTGGTTACGCCTGGCCGGGCAACGTGCGCGAGCTGGAAAACGCCATCAAACGGGCGGTGATCCTATCCAGCGATCCGATTTTGACGGGAGCTGATTTCTCGGCTCTGGAGTCCGCGCCGGGCATGGAACAGATCGGCAACCAGGATGCTTCCCTGGAGGCGATTGTCGAGAGCAAACTGCGTTCCTGCCTGCATGGTATCGAACAGCTGGAAAACGGGGAAATTCATGCCATGGTGCTGGAACAGGTCGAACGTCCGCTGATCCGGATCATCCTGGAGAAGACCCGTTGGAACCAGGTCAAGGCGGCCGATATCCTGGGTATCAATCGCAATACCCTGCGCAAGAAGATCAACGAACTGGGTATCGAGCTGAAGCGGGATTGATACTCAAAAAGGCGGTTTGAATAACACGGAGAAACGGAGAACATAGCACACAAAGTTAAAACCTTTATGTAACAGGGATAAAGGGGATCACTGCGGATAAGATCAAAAACAAGACGAGAAGCTTTTGGGTTTACACCCTGCCGCCTGCCTTTAAAGGTTTTATCCTGTCCATCCTGTTCATCCCTGTAAAAATGTTTTGGGTTTGTGTTCTATTGCAATCGTACTGAAGTTACGTTTTTCTTATGGATTGACAGATCGAATTTCAGAAGGGGAGGTCGTATGTCGCTAAAAGACAGGTTTTTTCTGGAGCGGGACCGGGCGGTATTGGTGGTGATCGACGTGCAGGAGAAGTTGTGCGCGGCCATGGATCACAAGGTGCTGCACAAGTTGACCAGGAACATCGGCATCCTGCTGGAGACGGCCGTTGAGTTGAATCTGCCGGTGCTGGTGACCGAGCAGTACGTCAAGGGCTTGGGGGCGACCCTGCCGGAACTGAAGGAAAAGGCGGCCACGGCAGCTTGCTTTGAAAAGATGGCTTTCAGCAGCTGCGGCAGTGCCGAATTCGTCGAGGCACTCAAGGCCAGTGGCCGTACCCAGGTGATCATCACCGGCATGGAGACCCACGTCTGCGTGCTGCAGACGGTGATCGAGCTGCGCGATGCCGGCTTTGAGGTACATCTGGTCAAGGATGCCGTCATGAGCCGTTGCAAAGAGAACTGGCAGACCGCCATCGAGGCTATGACCCTGACCGGCGCGGTTCCTACCTGCACCGAGTCGGCCATGTTCCAGTTGCTCAAGGTGGCTGGCAGCGACGAGTTCAAAAAACTCTCCAAGCTGGTGCGCTGATTAGCAGCGATTATCTGAAAACCCGGGCCCTTGCTGGCCCGTGGCGGATTGAGGGTTGCACGGAGTGCGGATTTGCCGGGGCGGTTGTGATACCAGCCCTGGCGGAATCTGCCACCCTGTTTGCAACCCTTTCTTCTTTGGCGGATAACCCAGCGGGGCTGTGCGAGCGTTTTCTGGTCCTGGTGGTGGTCAATCACCGCCAGGATGCGCCTGCCGCCGATAAGGTCGACAATCTGGCGACATTGCAGCGGCTGGCTGGCGGTGATCCGCGACTCTCCAGGCTCAAGCTGGCCTGGGTCGATGCCGCCTCCGCGGGGCTGGAAATGCCGCTCAAGGGAGGCGGTGTCGGTTTGGCCCGGCGTATCGGGCTGGATCTGGCACTGACGCGACTGGATGGTTTGAAGAACGAGCCGCTCCTGGTCTGTCTGGATGCGGATACACTCGTCCGCCCCGATTATCTGCCGGCTGTTCGGGCGCACTTTGCCCGGTCCCGCAGCGGTGCTGCCGTGATCCCTTTCCTGCACCAGCGGGGTCCGACCGGGGAAGCCGAGCGGATCATCACGCGCTATGAGCTTTTCCTGCGCGCCTATGTGCTCGGATTGGCACTGGCCGGTTCGCCCTATGCCTTTCATTCGGTGGGCAGCGCCATGGCCTGCCGTGCCTCGGCCTATGTGAAGATCGGCGGGATGAACAGCCGCGCCGCGGGGGAGGATTTTTATTTTCTGCAGCAGCTGGCGCGGACCGTGGGTGTCGAACAACTGGCCGGCACGGTGGTCTATCCCTCGCCACGTCCCTCTCACCGCGTCCCGTTCGGCACCGGTCGCAGCGTTTCGCGCATGCAGGCTGGCGGGGAAGGGGAGCAGCTTTTTTATCATGCCGGTTGTTTTCGTGTGCTGGGGGCCTGGCTGAGCCTGATCGCGGCCCATGCAGATGCGGATGGCTCTTCCCTGCGGGCGCAGGCCGGGGAGATTTCTCCCGCCCTGGGTGAGTATCTTGACCTGAACCGTTTCGGGGAGATCTGGGAAAAACTGCGCCGCAACCATCCCGGTCCCGTCGCGCTGCTCAGGGCCTTTCAGGGCTGGTTCGACGGGTTAAAGACCATGAAGCTGATCCACCATCTCGCCGATGGCCCCTATCCGCGCTGCCAGCCGGATGTTGCCCTGAGGGAGCTGTTTGAATGGGGCGGGCTGGCTGCGGTCAGCGGGATCGAAAACCAGCTGGCGGTATTACGACGCCTTCAAGTCGGCAACAATGCAGAAATCGACATAAAAACGACGGCTTAATCCACGAACGACACGAAAGTTCACGAACAGCAATAAACCTAAACTCTGTCTTTACTCTCGCAAAGTCGCAAAGGCCGCAAAAAAAAATCAAACAGTTACCGCGAAAGAAACACTCGCCAAACGGGTGAACGACCTGCTTTTGATAACTATTATTTTTTTGTTCGTGCTTTTCGTGTCGTTCGTGGACAAAAGGTTTTTAAAAGGAAGAATACCTGCGAGGGCAGGGCGAGATGATAAAAAAAGCGGGTCCAGGAAAATCCTGGGCCCGCTTTTTTTTAGCAGAGGTGCTGCGAAGGAGGTACAGATCTACTTGGCCACCGGCAGCCCTGCGGATTCCCAGTCGGCGAAGATAACCTGGTTGATGCTCGGGTAGGCCATCTTCTGCAGCTTGCGATAGGCGTTGTAACTGCGCCCCCCGGAATTGCAGTAGACGACGATGCGCTTATCCTTCTCCAGGACTCCCGACTGCAGGGCAAAGTTGGCCACCGGGATGTTGAACGCGCCCGGGATGTGTCCCAGGTCGAATTCGCTCTTGTCGCGGACATCGACAATCGTGATCGTCGCCGGTTTGCTGTCCATGAGGGCCTTCAATTCCGCGGGCTTCAGGCGGTTGGTCTCAATCTTCTTTTCATAGGTCGCTCCGGCATAGATCGGCATACCCTTTTCCTCCCAGACCGGCATCCCCTCGGCATAGACCAACGGGTTGGTATACCCCTGGGTGGCGGCGAACAGGGCGGCTTTCTTGCTCTTGCCGCACTTGAGTCCGTTGCAGTAAAAGACGATGACCTGTTGTTTGTCGGCCGGCAGCAGGGTCGGATCCTTCTCCAGTTTTGCGACCGGGATGTTGACGGCGCCCTTGATATGGACCTCGTCATACTCTTCCGGGTTGCGGGCATCGATCACCAGGGGTACGTCCTTGCCGCTATCGAGCATCTTTTTCAATTCTTCCGTCGTGACGGCCTTGAATGGCGCCAGTTGCGGACCGGCGGCCGAAAGAAGCCCGGCAAAAGCCAGCAGAATGGTAGTGCAGAGGATTGTGAACAGCAGAATTCGGGTGTGTCGCATTGTGACTCCTTGATAACCAAGCGTGATTAAATTGCGATTGGTTATACATGATAACGAGAGCGCCAGGCCAATTGGTTGTAGCGATCAATGTGTAACTATTTATTTGTTTATGCGATTGGTTGATCGATCAAGCAGGAGGACACTGTCGGTCGTGACTGCGCTGTTGTTGTCGATCGATCGGTGACGTGGAGTTTTTTTGGGGATATGCTACAGTATGCGGCACGCATGGGCTGTTATCGTCGTGTTTTGATCCATATGATCTGTTGGCCGGGAAATCTGATGCATGAGGTGATGAAATAATGGGTCTGTTCAGCGGAATCTCCGGCAACGTGCTGATACTGGGGCTGGTCAGTTTTTTTACCGATGTCTCCAGCGAGATGATCTATCCCTTGCTGCCGATGTTTGTGGCGACGCTGCCGGGGGGCAGCGCGGCCTTTCTGGGGTTGATCGAGGGAGCGGCCGAAACGACCGCCGCGCTGCTCAAGCTGGTCTCCGGCTCCTACTCAGACCGGGTGTCGAGCCGTAAGGGTCTGGTGCTGTGGGGCTATGGTGTCTCGGCAATCGCCCGGCCGCTGATCGCCCTGGCCACCGCACCGCTGGGTGTCCTGCTGGTGCGCATGTCCGACCGGGTCGGCAAGGGGCTGCGTACCTCGCCGCGCGACGCCCTGATCGCTGACTCGACGCCCGCAAGCGGCCGCGGCAAGGCCTATGGCTTTCACCGCTCCATGGATCATGCCGGTGCGGTGATCGGGCCTTTGCTGGCCAGCGCTGCTCTGTATCTCTTGGCCAACGATCTGCGCACGGTCTTCTGGCTGGCCGCGATCCCCGGCTTGCTGGCGGTACTCCTGATCATCCTCAAGGTCCGCGAAACTCCGCGCGAGGTCGCGGCGCTCTCTCCGGCCAAAAGAGTGCTGCCGGGGGCGCTGCCCCACGGCCCGATCCGCGGTTATCTGGCCATTTTGCTGCTCTTTACCCTGGGCAACTCTTCGGACGCCTTTCTGCTGCTCAAGGCCAGTCGCTCGGGTATGTCTGCCTCGGCGGTGGCGCTGCTCTGGACCGCCTTTCACCTGGTCAAGATGCTGGCCACCATGCCCTTCGGGGCCCTCTCCGACCGGATTGGCCGCAAACGGGTCATCATCTGCGGTTGGGCGGTGTATGCACTTTCCTATTGTGGTTTTGCCCTGGCCGACAGCCGCTGGCAGGTCTGCGGCGTGTTTTTGTTCTACGGCATCTTCTACGGTTTGACCGAGGGAGTCGAGAAGGCCTTTGTGGCCGATATGGCTCCGGCCGCGCAGAACGGGACCGCTTTCGGCTGGTACAACCTGGCCATCGGCGTGGGGGCCTTGCCGGCCAGCCTGCTTTTCGGTGCGATCTGGACCTGGGTCAGTCCGGCGGCGGCCTTCAGCTTCGGGGCCGGACTGGCGGCCCTGGCGGCACTACTGCTTTATCTGTTGCCGGTCAAAATCCCTGCGGTAAAGGAGGATTGTCATGCCTGAAGAGTCTGCTGAAGCCGTTATTCGCTGCCCCTGGTGCGGCAGCGATCCGCTCTATGTTGCCTATCACGACCAGGAGTGGGGTCTGCCGTTGCACGACGAGCAGCGTTTGTTCGAGATGCTGATTTTGGAGGGGGCCCAGGCCGGGCTCTCCTGGCTGACGATCCTGCGCAAACGGGAAGGATACCGTCGGGCCTTTGCCGGATTCGACCCCCAGCTGGTGGCCGCATTCAACGACGCCGATGTTGCCCGCTTGCTGGCCGATCCCGGTATCGTCCGCAACCGCCTCAAGGTCGCCGCGGCCATCACCAATGCCCGCGCGGTGTTGGAGGTGCAGGCCCGCTACGGCAGTCTGGACGCCTTTCTCTGGAGTTTTGTGGATGGTGTGCCGATCCGTAACAACTGGCGGAGCATGGCCGAGATCCCGGCCAGTACGCCCCTTTCGGATGCCATGAGCAAGGAGTTGAAGCACCACGGTTTTCGCTTTGTCGGCTCAACCATCTGCTACGCCCACATGCAGGCCACCGGCATGGTCAACGATCATCTAACGGACTGTTTTCGGCATGATGGATGAGTTACGAGGAAGATGTGGGGTGAGGAAATAAAAAAAGGGTTCTCAGCAGTTGCTGAAAACCCTTGATTTTTTGGTGCCGAAGACTGGACTCGAACCAGCACACCCTTGCGAGCACAAGAACCTGAATCTTGCGTGTCTACCAATTCCACCACTTCGGCGTTGAGAAGAACCTTATACCACCACACAAAAACGGATGCAAGAAAAAAATTGGTATTTCCCTTGCCAATATCAGGCTCGATTTGATACAGTTTCAAACTTATCAATTTTATTACAGGAAAGTCATTCAAAGATGAATCTGCTTGCCGTCGAAAAACCTGCCCGCTACATGGGTGGCGAGATGGGCTCAATCCGCAAGGATGTCGCCGATCTGCGCATAGCCCTGGCCTTTCCCGATGTGTACGAGGTGGGCATGAGCCACCTGGGACTGCGTATCCTCTACCATATTCTCAATGCCGTCGATGGCATCGCTGCCGAACGGGTCTATGCGCCCTGGCCGGACCGGGAACAGCAGATGCGCGAGGGCGACGAACGCCTGACCACGCTGGAGACCGCCACTCCGCTGGCTGACTGCGACCTGATCGGTTTTACCCTCCAGTACGAACTCTCCTACAGCAATATCCTGAATATGCTGCGCCTGGCCGATATTCCTCTTTTCGCATCACAGAGGGATGCCTCGTCACCCCTCGTGATCGCCGGCGGCCCCTGCGCCTACAACCCAGAGCCGCTGGCGCCTTTCTTCGATGCTGTTTTGCTGGGGGATGGCGAGGAGGCCATGCTGGAGATCGCCGATGCCGTGCTTCAAGCAAAACGGGCCGGTGAAAGCCGGTCGCTGCTCCTGGAACGGTTGGCCCGCATCGAAGGGGTCTACATCCCTTCCTTCTTTGAACCGAGCTATAATCCCGACGGCACAATCGCCGGCATTGCAACCCTTGCCGGTGGCCGGGACAGGATCCGACGCCGTTTCCTGAGCAATCTGGATACGGCTCCCTTTCCCACGGAAACGGTGGTGCCCTTTATGAAGACGGTGCATGACCGGGTGGCGGTGGAGATTGCCCGTGGCTGCACCCGCGGGTGCCGCTTCTGTCAGGCCGGTTACGTCTACCGTCCGCTGCGGGAACGTTCACCGGCCACGATCCTGCAGGTAGCGGATGAGGCCTTGCGTGCCACCGGGTATGATGAAATCTCGCTGCTCTCCCTCTCCACCGGTGATTATTCCTGCGTGACACCGCTTTTGACCGAACTGATGGCGCGCTATGCGGAAGACCGGGTTGCTGTTTCACTCCCCTCTCTGCGGGTCGGGACGTTGACCGAAGAGTTGATCGACGAGATCAAAAAGGTGCGCAAGACCGGTTTTACGCTGGCTCCCGAGGCAGGCAGCGAGCGCATGCGCCGGGTGATCAACAAGGGCATCACGGAGGCCGACCTGCTGGAAACGGCCTACAATGTCTACCGGGCCGGCTGGCGCTCGATCAAGCTCTATTTTATGATTGGTCTGCCCGGCGAAACGACCGAGGATGTGGCCCAGATTGCCGCCCTCGCCCGCCAGGTCAAGGATCAGGCCAAACGTTCGGGTAACCCGGGCGAGGTCAATGTATCGGTCAGCAATTTTGTGCCCAAGGCGCACACACCTTTCCAGTGGGAGGCGCAGATTTCAACCGCCGAGATCCTGGAATCCCAATATTTGCTGCATACCGAATTGAAAAAACGCAAACTGCGTCTGAAGTGGCACGATGCCCCGCTGACCTTCATGGAGGGAGTCTTTGCCCGCGGTGACCGCCGGCTTGCCACGGTGCTGGTACGGGCCGTGGAGCTGGGCTGCCGCTTCGATGGCTGGGGTGATCATTTTTCGCAGGAGCGCTGGCTGCAGGCCTTTGCCGACTGCGGCATCCAGCCGGAATGGTATCTGCGGCGGCGCGAGCTGGACGAGGTGCTGCCCTGGGACCATCTCGACTGCGGCGTGACACGGGCCTTTCTGCTCAAGGAACGTGAGCTGGCCTTGAACGAGGCTGCGACCCAGGACTGCCGTTTTGGTGCCTGCTCGGCCTGCGGTGTCTGCGACTTTACTGCTGTGACGAACAGATTGTCCGGGGCTGGCAGTCTGGTGCCGGGTCGCGAAGAACGACCGATCGTTGAGCTGCAACCGGCCCGCATGCGGCTCCGTTTCGCCAAGTCCGGCTCCATGCGCTATCTCAGTCATTTGGAACTGATCACCGTCTTTACCCGCGCCGTGAGCCGTGGCAATGTACCGATCCTGTTTTCCCAGGGCTTTCATCCCCATCCCCGCTTCTCCTTTGCTACGGCGACGTCGGTGGGGGTGGAGTCGATGGCCGAATATATGGATATGTTTGTGGCAGACGGCATTCCGGCCGTCGAGGTCCTGCGGCGGCTGAATGCCGTGCTCCCCGATGGGTTGAAAATTCTGGAAGCGGAGCAGGTTGATCTCAAGTCGCCCTCCATTTCAACGTTGATCGACAAGACCCGCTACCGTATCACCTTCGCTGGTGTCGCGGCGGAGCGCTTGTCGGAGATGAGTGTGCAATTTATGGCACATAGTCAATTCATCATTCATCGCAAGAAGAAGGGCGAGGTTCAGTCGCTGGATCTGCGGGGCGAGGTGGCGGATCTCAGGGCCGAGTCGTCGAGCATCGAGCTGGTGGCCGGCCGGGGCAAACCGATGGAATTCGCCCGGGCGATCATGGCCGATGAGGCCTTGCAGGGCGATGATGTCCGCATCGAAAAACTGGAGGTCATCTTCACCGACGGCCCCTACCAATAACAATCGTACTATTTTTGATATAGGAGTTTCATCATGGGAGCAGAACTGGTTATCAACGCCGCTTCTCACGAAACGCGTATCGCGCTGATCGAGAACGGCACCATCGCGGAGCTGTATATTGAACGCAGCCGCGAAAAGGGGATTGTCGGCAATATCTACAAGGGGCGTGTCATACGGGTATTGCCCGGCATGCAGGCCGCCTTTGTGGATATCGGCATGGAAAAGGCGGCCTTTCTCTACGTGGCGGATGTGTTCGATGCCATCGAGGAGTATGAATCCTTGCTGGATGGCGGCAAAAAGGAGCATGAGGGGAGCGGGGACCAGCCGCCGCCGACCCACCCGGATTTCAAGCCGTTGCATCCCATCGAGGATCTGCTCCAGGAGGGGCAGGAACTGCTGGTGCAGGTCTCCAAGGAGCCGCTTGGCACCAAGGGCGCCCGGATTACCTCTCACATCTCCTTGCCGGGCCGGCATCTGGTCTATATGCCCACTGTAGACCATATCGGTATCTCGCGGCGCATCGAGGACGAAGAAGAGCGTGAGCGGCTGCGCGAGATCGTCGAGCGCCTCAAACAGAGCGGTTCGGGCTATATCGTCAGAACGGTTTCCGAGGGGAAGAGTGAAGAGGATCTGCTCTCGGACATACAGTACCTCTCGACCCTCTGGGCCGAGATCGCCAAACGCAAGGACAATGCCTCGGCCCCCTCGTTGATCCACTCGGATCTGGATGTGGTGCAGAAGGTGGTGCGCGATATCGTGACCGAGCAGGTCGACAAGATCGTGGTTGATTCCCGGCCCGATTACGACCGTATCGTCCAGTTCATCAGCACCTTTGTGCCCAAGATGAAATACTCCATCGAGCTGTACGATGAGGAAGAGCCGATCTTTGATAATTTCGGCCTGGAGGTGGAGATCAGCCGGGCGCTGGGGCGCAAGGTCTGGCTAAAATCGGGCGGCTATATCATTATCGAGCAGACCGAGGCCCTGACCGCAGTCGATGTCAATACCGGACGTTTTGTCGGCAAGCACAACCTGGAAGATACCATTCTCAAGACCAATCTGGAGGCGGTCAAGGAGATCGCCTACCAGTTGCGTCTGCGCAATATCGGCGGGATCATCATTATCGATTTCATCGACATGGAGAAAGAGGTCAACCGGGAAAAGATATTCACCGCGCTGGAGGAGGCGCTCAAATCCGACAAATCCAAGACCAATATCCTCAAGATATCGGAACTGGGGCTGGTGGAGATGACCCGCAAGCGGGTGCGCGAGAGTATCGGCCGGATGATGTGTGAGCCGTGTACCTACTGCGAAGGGCGGGGCTATATCAAATCAAAAATCACGGTATGCCACGAGATCTTCAGGGAGTTGCGTCGTGAGATGCTGGATATTCGTGGTACCAAGGCGATGGTGACGGTGCATCCCCAGGTGGCGGATCTGCTCTATGACGAGGAACGCCGCGGCTTGGAAGAGCTGGAAAAGAAGTTCAAGAAGCGCATCACCGTACGGGCCAAACCAGGATTTCATCAGGAGCAGTTTGAGATACTGATCAATTGATGCGCTGTCTCTGATCGAGGATAAAAAAATGGCGGGGGAGTTTCCCCCGCCATTTTTGATTATCGGTTAATCAAAAACTTATTCGATGTTGCAATCAAGTTGACGCAAATGGAGGGTAGGCTTCCAGCCTGCTTATTCAATCGGGGTTAAACCCCGATTGAAGCACAGGCAAGCTGCCTGCGCTCCGAATGGTGCCATGTTGATTGCAATGTGGAATTAGCAGGCGGCCTTACGCTGTGCCTCGATCTGGCCGTAGTTGGCTGCAAAGTATTCCATGGCCTCGCGCATGATGTCCGAGATGCTGCGGTGGGTCTGGCCGACGATGCTTTCCAGGTGCTCGCGCTCCTCATCGCTGATCCGCATGGAAATTACATTGTAGCGTGGATTTTCTCTCATTCTGCCCATGGTGTTCTCCTCCTTGGTTACAAATTGTATGGTTGTCGTGCTGATGTGTGTGCACTTTTTGCCATACTACTGCTAGATCCATGCCATGAATAATATTAATTTAATAGCTTAATTAAATCAATTAGTTGTAATTCAGGTTTCTGTTAGTCTTGTTGTGTAAACACAATAAGTGTGCATAAAATGGCACACTGTTGGCCAAAAGTATACACTATCCGCTTGTGGCTAGTGGGTTGTGCGTGTGACTTCGATACCATGCTTTTCCAAGAGGCGGTAAAATGTGCGGCGCGGGATGTTGGCCTGGCGAGCCGCCTTGGCCACATTGCCGCCTGTCTCCTCCAAATAGCGCCGGATCAGGTTCTTTTCCGTACGCCCGACATGCAGCTCCCGCTCGGCCTTGAAGGATGCCCGGCGGCGATTGACCTCGCCATCGGCGCAGCATTCGTAGGTGTCCGCGAAGACGGTGGGCAGGTTTTCGAGTCTGATAATGCCGTCTTGGGCCAGGACCGACGAGCGTTCGATGATGTTTTGCATCTCACGGATATTGCCCGGCCAGGGGTAGTGCTGCATGGCCTTTACGGCGCGTTCCTCGATGCCGACAATATTCTTGTTCAGTTTTTTACGGGCCTTCTCCAGAAAGTGCTGGGCCAGGGCCGGGACGGAGTCGACCCGGTTGCGTAAGGGGGGCAGCAGGATGGTGAAGACGTTCAGGCGGTAATACAGGTCCTCGCGGAACCATCCTTCTCGCACCCCTTGTTCCAGGTCCTTGTTGGTGGCAGCAATCAGGCGCACATCGACCTTTTTCGCTGATGTGCCCCCCACTGGTCTGACCTCGCCCAGGTCCAGGAGGCGCAGCAACTCGGCCTGCAGTTTGGGGGTGATGTCTCCGATCTCATCCAGAAAGATCGTGCCGCCGTCGGCCGCTTCGAAGAGCCCCTTTTTGTCGGCAATCGCACCGGTAAAGGAGCCCTTTTTATGACCGAACAGTTCGCTTTCCAAGAGTGAGTCGGTGATGGTCGTGCAATTCACCGTTACCAGCGGTTTGTCATTGCGTTGGCTCAGGCGGTAAATGGCGCGTGCGGTCAACTCCTTGCCGGTGCCGGTTTCGCCACGAATCAGCACGGTTGTCGGTGTCGGCCCGACCTGGCGGATTGACCTGAGCACCTCCTGGATGCCGGAATCTTCCCCCACGATCAGGTCGTCGCCCGCCTGGCGATCAAGTTCACGGCGCATCAGTTCGAACTTTTGCATCAGACGGCCGCGGTCCTCGTCGATCTGTTGCATGTTGTGGGGCAGGCACATCTCGATATCGGCCAAACCCTGGTAGACGGCGACCGCATGTTCGCGGCAGGTATTGTAGCCGCAGGCCCGGCAGTTGAGTTCATCCCCCTGTGCAAATTTGTTGGTCGAGTGCAGGATGCGTTTGATGTCGTCTTTATCGGGGCCCGGCAGCTTGCGGGACTTGTCGGAAAATGTTCGCTGCAGATCCGGTGCCGGTGCCGAGGCGCGGTAATGGGGGGCGGTGTGATAGGGGAGTTGGCTGTTGTTGTGGCTGACGATCAGCTTGCGCTTATAGAAGTGGTTGAGCTGTCTGTCCCGTGCGGGACCGTCGACGCAGCCGCCGTCGCAGAAGCGCAGATCGATAAAAGCCGGGGCGATCCGTCCGGCGGAAAGATCGCGGATGATGTCGAGGGTGTGTGACTCTCCCTCGCTCGAAATAATCTCCGTGTCCAGGAAGTCCGGCTCGATGCCGAAGACCTTGAGCGGGCCGCCGCTCAGGGTAAAGAGCCGCCCTGCGCCCGGGTCGATGCCGTCAAAGGGGATCTCGCCCAGCGAGGCCGGGCTGATACCGCGGCTTTTGAAGAGTTTGTCGATTTCCTGATAGGTCAGGACCACATCGATGGCGTTGGCCGATTCCTTGGCCTGGATTTCGAATTTTGCCGCAATGCAGGTGCTGATATAGACGACCTTGGTGTCCTCTCCCAGGATGTTCTTGATGAAGCGGCCCATGGCGATCATCGGGGAAACGATACCCAGCAAATTGGGCAGCAGCTTGGGGTAGTGCCGCTCGATCAGATCGACTACCGCCGGGCAGTGTGAGGAAATCATCGGCACGTGCGTCTCGTTGAGGGCTGTGCGATAGCTGCTGGCGATCATGCGGGCACCGTAAGCCCCCTCATGTACTTCCAGAAAGCCGAGGCTCTTCAGGCCGGCCACCAATTGGCCGGATGTGATGGCGTGGAAGAAGGCCGGAAATGAGCAGCCCAGCACCGCCACCACGGGGGCGCCCGAGGCCAGTAGTTCCTGTGTTCTGACCATGCGGTCCACGACCACCTTGGCGTTCTGCGGGCAGCTCAGGCAGTTGCCGCACCCGATGCAGCGGTCGTAGATGATCTGGGCGTAGCCCTGGTCTACCTTGATGGCCTTGACCGGACAGCTGCGGACGCAGGAATAGCAGCGGCGGCAGCGCTCCTTATAGGTGACGATGGGTTCCATGGGGATCTCCGTGTGGCACTGTGGTTGCGCGTGTCGTATCTGATTGTCGTTACGCGCGATTTTACAATTGTGCCATATATGACACATGCTGGTAAACACAAAAATAGCCGGAGCTAGGTCCCGGTGGTTGAACCATGATTTATGAATGTGACATCAAATTTATTCTTGACATGTGTGACTCACTTCACTATAGTCCATAACTCTTTTAAAAATGATTCGGATGGAGATGTCTATGTACGCAGTTATTAAAACGGGTGGGAAACAATACAAGGTTGCCGAAGGTGAATTTCTCAAGGTAGAAAAGCTTGAGGGCGAAATCGGCGATAAAATCGAATTTGCCGACGTGTTGATGATCGGTGGCGAAAAGCTTTCCATCGGCGCACCGACCGTCGCTGGCGCCGTGGTGACTGCCAAGATTGCAGCCCAGGGTAAGGATAAGAAGGTCCTGGTCTTCAAGTCCAAGCGTCGTAAAGGGACCCGTAAGTTGCGCGGCCATCGCCAGCACAGGACTGTCCTGAAGATTGAAACAATTAGCGCATAGATAGAACCCTAATTTTCCCGAGGAGAAACGGAAATGGCACATAAGAAAGCTGGAGGAAGTTCACGCAACGGCAGGGATTCGGACGGTCAACGACTCGGCTGTAAAAAATTCGGCGGCGAGAGCGTCAAAGCCGGTAATATCATCTATCGTCAGCGTGGTACTCAGATCCACCCCGGCACGAACGTGGGCTGCGGCAAGGATTACACGCTGTTTGCCCTGATCGAGGGCATCGTCAAGTTTGAGCGGATGGGTAAAGACCGCAAAAAGGTTTCGGTTTACCCGAACTAAACGTGATGGTTTATAGGTTAGCAAAAGGCCCGGAAGGTTATCTTCCGGGCCTTTTTTGTATGAAATCGCCGGCAAGAGGCGTGGTGCATAATTGATTGCGGCCCCCCGGTATTTACGTTACTATCCAGCCTGCTTCATTAGATAGTGGGCGGGGACAAGGCCGACATACCTGTCAGCGGGCTCTTGGCAGAACGGTCGTGAAATGTTCCGTGATGCAAAACCGGGGAGGGGATATGAAACAGCTCGGGGACATACTGGTCGAGGCGGAAATCATCAGTAAGAAGACGCTGGAGAGAGCCCTGGCGCGCCAGAAAGAGAGTAAACAGCGTCTGGGAGCGGTACTGGAGGAGATGGGGGTGATTACCGAGGAAGAACTGGCGGATGCGCTTGGCGCCCAGTTCAACTTCAAGACGATCAAGAACTTCATCGAGCGTACCTTTTCCCAGGAATTGCTCGATCTGCTCCCTTCCGACTTTGCCATGAAGAAACTGGTCTTCCCGCTCAAGCAGAAGGATCAGATGCTGGCCGTGGCCATAACCGACCCCTTCGATGTGGAGACGATGGAGATGCTGGTCCGTATGACCGGCTTGCAGATCATTCCGGTCATATCGACCCGCCGGGAAATCCTGGACGCGATCTCCAAAAACTACCTCAAGAGTCCTGTCCGTACGGCGGGTGGGGACGCGATCCTGATCGTGGAGGAGTCGGTTCCCATGGCTACCATTCTCCAGGTTGCCCTGTCCAAAGCAGGCTTCCCGGTGCTTATGGCCGGAGACGGGCTGGAGGCGCTGACCGTGGCAACCTCGGAACGTCCCCGCCTGATCATCACCGATGCAATCCTGCCGCGTATGGATGGATTTGCTCTGCTGCGCGCACTCAAGGGCAATCCCATGACCTCCGCTATCCCGGTGATCATGCTGACCTCCAAGGCCTCCTCGGAGGACGAGCAGAAGGCGCTGGAATACGGATTCATCGATTTTATCCCCAAGCCGATACAGCCGCTCCGCGTTGTATCCCGTGTCAAACGCGCCCTGGAACTGACCAGGAAGTATAAACGCTAACCCCACCGACAACGTCATAGGCATCAACGAAATTGGGCTTACAGGTCGAACCCGCAGTAGGAGAGATTGAAACTCTTGTTGCAGAGGGGAAAGTCGGATATCTGCTGGTTGCGCAGGGCCATGGCCAGGCCGCTCCAGTTGTGGAAGGAGGGATCCTTGACCTTGTAGCGCAGGAATTTTCCGGCGCGATCCGTGATGGCCACGTGGCAGATCTCACCGCGCCACCCTTCCACCAGGGCCACTGCCATCTGTTCCGGCTGAGCATCTCCGCAGGGGAGCAGGTGCGCGCCATCCGGGAGTGAAGCGAGGCGATCGGCGATAAATTCGAGCGAGGCCAGCGATTCCTGCCAACGCAAGCGTGCCCGTGCCAGCACATCACCGCCCGCCTCGACGGAGATGGCCGGTGTGAATGAATGGTAGAAGCCGAAGGGGTGGTCCCGCCGCACGTCCCGCGCAATTCCACAGGCCCTGGCCGCCGGACCGACCAGCCCCAGATCGAGGGCGTCCTCATGTTTTAGCAGACCGGTATGTTCGAAACGGGCCATGACCGAGGCCGAATCCCAGAGCAGGTTCACCGCACCGCTGTAATCCCGGCCAATCTCGGCCAAGCGTTTGATCATTGCGACTGCCTGTGTCGGCAAACAATCAAAGTACACGCCACCCGGCCGGACCAGCCCGCGGCCGAAGCGGCTGCCGCAGAGGGCAGCGCTCAAGTTGAGAAAATCCCCCCTGATTCTGCCGCAAAACGACATGGTCGGCAGAAATCCCACGTCTCCCGCCAAGGCCCCCAGATCGCCACAGTGGTTGGCCAGCCGTTCCAGTTCCAGGGCGATGGCCTGCAGGCAGAGTGCCCGTGGCGGTGCCTGGATACCGGCCAGGGCTTCCCGAATCATGGCATGGGCAATGGCATGGCCGATGGTCGTGTCGCCGGCCACGGTCTCCATCTGAACCATGCTGGCCGGGTGAGGGCCGCCGGCCAAAGCACGTTCCAGGCCGCGATGCTGGTAACCCAGGGCAATTTCCAGGTGGTGAACCGTTTCGCCGTGACACTGAAAACGGAAGTGTCCCGGTTCGATGATCCCGGCGTGTACCGGTCCGACCGCCACTTCGTGGATTTCACTCCCCGTAACCCGGTAGAAGTCGGCTACACCGGGCAGACTGGCCTGCCCATCCCCCTGGTTCCGGGTGTCGTGCCCAAGAGGCAGGGGAGGCTGGTAACGGAGCGGTTTGAACCAGGGGTGACCATCCAGCGTTACAGCGCACTGTTCGGCGATCTCCCGTTCAAAGAGATGCGCTTCGGGGCAGGCGTTGGTTATGCTCGGCAGACTGTCCACTGTCCGCGAACAAAAGGCGCCCAGCTGCTGATTGCCGCCGGAGAGCACGCAGTACAAGGCTACCCCCGCCTGGTCCGGCCGGCCGAAGTAGGCGGCGATACGCCAGCCCAGTCCGGTCAGTTCGACAATCGCCTGCAGAAAATCTTCCAGCTCGATCTCCGGCACCTTGTGCAGGGCGATGCTGTCTCCATTGCGGAAGGTCTTCAAGATCAGCTCATAGTTCATCGGGCGACCTCCAGCAAAGCGGTTGCCTCGTTGACCAGTCGGTAGAGTGGTTGCGGCAGCCAGATGCCCAGGATGCCCAGGCAGATCAGCAGGGCCAGTGGTGGCACAACCAGCAGGGCCCGCTCATGGTATTTGGTCCGCTCGCGGTTTTTGGGCGGGTCGCCGAAGACCACCGGCACGACCGTCAGGGACATGCCGAGGAAGGCCAGCATCAGCAACAGCGCCAGCAGGGCGCCGGTGATGATATGCCCCTGGGAGAAGGCGGCCGAAAAAAAGGCGAATTCGCTGGCAAAGGTCAGGAAGGGGGGCGACCCGGTCATGGCCATGAAGCCGGCCAGGAAGAGGGCGCCGGTCCAGGGTGCCCGCTTGAGTGTTCCCCGGGCAAACTCCCGGTTCTTGGAGGCAAAGGCCCGGTGGATATTGCCGGAGGCGAGAAAGAGCACCCCCTTGGCCAGGCCGTTGCCGATCAGATGCAGCATGACGCCGTAGAGCGCCTTGCCTCCCAATCCCAGGGCCACGGCAAACAGCCCCATATGTTCGACGCTGGAGTAGGCCAACATGCGCTTGATATCTGTCTGACGCACCAGAAAAATTGCCGCCAGGGCGATGGAAAAGAGCCCCATACCGATCAGGCAGCTCTTATAAAAATGCACCTCCGAGGATGCCATGCAGATCTGATAGATGCGGATCAACCCCAGCAGTCCGCAGTTGGCCAGGCCTCCGGCCAGCATGGCCCCCACCAGGCCGGGCGCCTCGCCGTAGGCATCCGGTTTCCAGGTATGCATGGGCGCCAGTCCCATCTTGGTCCCATACCCCACCAACATCAGGATAAAGGCGCCACTCAGCCAGACCTGGGGCAGTTTGGGCGCATAGCCCTGCAAGGTCTCCAGGTTCAACGAGGGGGGCAAGCCGGCGACAAGCGTCGAGTAGGCCAGAAAGAGGATGCCCAGGAGCGCCAGGGCGATGCCGATCGAGCAGATCAGCATGTATTTCCAGGTGGCCTCGATGGAACGGGCGTTGCGGTTGAAGTAGACCAAGGGCGCCATGGCGAGGGTAGTGGTTTCGATAGCCAGCCAGAGCAGCCCCAGATGGTGCGCGGCGGTGGCCAGGGTCATGGCGGAAAGACAGACCAGAAAGCCGCTGCAGAGCACGCGGTTGTTGCGTTCCTTGCGGTATTGCAGATAGTTGACGGCATAGAAGGCGCAGGCCGCGAAGAGGATACTGAACTCCAGCAGGAAGAGCTTGCCGATGGCATCCAGGTGAATCCAGCCGTTCCCGGTTTGGGGTGGGCCTGTCACCGTTACGGCAATCACCAGCAGAAGCTGCAGGCAGGCCACGATCGGCAGCACGATCGGTCGTCGGGAGTTGGAGGGGATCAGGGCGGCCGTCAGGGCGCCCAGCAGCGGGATCAGTGTCAAAAGCAGGATCAGCACTTACTCCACCTCCCGCAGGGCGGTCATGCGGCTGGTATCGATGGAGGAAAACTCGCGGCTGATCTGCTTGATGATCAGGCCCATGACGAATATGCCCGCGATCAGGTCCAGCAGGGCGCCGGCTTCCACCATCAACGGCATGGCCTCGGTCAGCAGCAGGCCGAAGATGAAGATGCCGTTTTCCAGCATCAGATAACCGACAACCTGGTTGATGGCCTTGCGCCGGTTGGCGATGGCGATGAATCCGGCCAGAATGGTGGCCAGGGAGGCCGGCACGATGAGGAGTCCCTGGTGGAGGGTGGCCAGTGGCAGCCGTGCGGCAAAAACGAAGGCCAGCACGGTGGCCACCGCACCGGCCATGATATTGCCGCTGTAGCCGAAGACCGGTTGCAGCTCTTCTCCAGACTCGGTTTTCTTGAGGGCGCCCAGCAGCAGCCAGGGGATGCAGACCCCTTTTGCCAAGAGCACAAAGATCGTGATGATCAGGATATGACTTTGGAATGAGTGGGTCATCAGCGGCAGCAATCCCAGGACGATGCCCTGGGTGGCAATCGCCCGGATGGCAAGCTTGGTCCTGCGCGTCCCCAGGATCAGGATATTTAACAAGATGACGAAAACCAGTAATTGGTCGGCCGCGGTATTCATGGTTTACCTCACGACGAGCATCATGGCAAAGGCCGAAAGCACGCAGGCCGCCAGGAGCAACTGGGGCAGTCTGACCAGGCGATAGCGGGCCATGCCCGATTCGACCATGCCGATGATGACCGCCAGCAGGATTATCGAGCCGACAAAAACCAGCCAGTCCATCAGAGGGGAAGCGACCCTCAGCGGGAGCAGGACATGCAGGAACAGTGCGCCGAGGATATACAGCTTGAGAGCTGCGCCGTAGAGGATCATGCCCAGGGCCGGGCCACTGTGGTCCAACACCAGCACCTCGTGAATCATGGTCAGTTCCAGGTGGGTGGTGGGGTCGTCAAAGGGGATGCGGCAGTTTTCCGAGAGCAGCACGAAGAACAGTCCGGCAACCAGCAGGACCAGGGCTGCACCGGAGTTCATCCAGAGCGCCAAAGAGGAGTGGGTCAGTATGCCGGACAGGGAGAGCGAACCGGAGAGGCGCGAAAGCACCAGCAGGGCGATACAGATGACCGGCTCGGCCAGACATGAAAAGGTAACCTCGCGGGCCGCGCCCATACCTTCAAAACTGGAACCGGTATCCAGGGCGGCCGAGGCGGTAAAAAAACGCCCCAGCGCCAGCAAATAGACAAACAGGATCATGTCGCCATTAAAGGAAAACGGTGGGGGATGGTTGCCGAGCGGGATCAGCAGGGCCGCCGCCAGTGTGGCGGCCAGGGTGACAATCGGCCCGGCCCGGAAGATCCAGGTGGTGCTGCGGCTGAAGACGCTCCCTTTGCGCAACAGGCGGAACAGGTCGTGGTAGGGCTGGAGCAACGGCGCCCCGGTCCGTCCCGCAACGGTGGCCTTGGTGCGGTTGATCACTCCCAAGAGGAGCGGCGGCATGCAGATGATCAAAACGCAATGGATCAGGATATCAGCCACGTTGCACCCTTCAGAATCGGATCGTTGCAGGTCACAAGTTTTCAGTATGCTCGCTAGATCATACCCCACCTGTCCTCCCCGTGGTTAAGGGGAGGACCGCCGATGGAGGTAGGTTATTTCCCCCTCTTAAGTTAAGGGGGGGGCAGGGGGAGTTATGTCCGGCGCTGGTTGTTACAGCGCAATCTCTCCACTAAAGACTTCGACCGCCGGACCGGTCATGTAGATGTTGCCGTCCTCGGCCCACTCCATCTCCAGGTCGCCACCGGAAAGGTGGTTGAGGATCTTTTTCTCGGTCAGGCCATTCAGTACGCAGGCGGCTGTTACGGCGCTGGAACCGGTTCCGCAGGCCAGGGTCTCACCCGCTCCGCGCTCCCAGGTGCGCTGGCGGATCTCCGTCCGGGAGATGATCTGGACGAATTCCACATTGGTACGGCGCGGGAACAGCTCATGATTTTCGATCAGCGATCCGTAGGTCTGGACCGGGAAGCTTTCCACGTCGTCGACGAAGATGACGCAGTGGGGGTTGCCCATGGACGCGCAGGTGATCCGGAAGGTGGTGTCAAGGATTGTCAGCGGTTCGGCGACGACCTGTGCCGACCCGTCGCCGGTCATGGGGATCTCTGCCCGGGTCAGGCGCGGCGGTCCCATGTTGACGCGAACTTTTTCGATCTTGCCGTCCTTGCCCGGCACCAGTTGCAGGGTCAGAATGCCGGCTCCGGTCTCGGCGGTAATCTCGGTCTTGGCAACGATGCCATGGTCGTAGGCGTATTTCGCCACGCAACGGATGCCGTTGCCGCACATCTCGGATTCGGAGCCGTCCGAATTGAACATCCTCATGCGTACGTCGGCAACTTCCGAAGGCATGATCAGGATCAGCCCGTCCGAACCGATACCGAAGTTGCGGTTGGATACCTGTATTGCCGTCTGCCGGGGATCCGCAATCGTTTCCTCGAAGCAGTTGACATACACATAATCATTTCCGGCGCCCTGCATTTTGGTGAATTTCATCGTTACCCATCCCCTTTGTTCATGAAAATTAAGCCGCTACCATAGCAAAAATGTGCCCTTGCAACAAGGGAAATTGCCCCTGCCGGCCGGCTGCAGGGCGCTGTCCGGCCGCACGGGCGTTGAAATATTCCCGATCCGGGCACGAATGACTTGAAACGCGGCAGGTGATTCAGTACAGTCGTGCCAGGAGGATTGCCATGCGAATAGGACACGGGTATGACGTTCACCGGCTGGTGGCGGATAGAAAACTGATCATGGGGGGGGTGGATATCCCCTGGGAACTGGGGCTGTTGGGGCATTCGGATGCCGATGTACTGTTGCACGCCATTGCCGACGCCATCCTGGGCGCCATCGGCGAGGGTGATATCGGCAAGCATTTTCCCGATAGCGACCCGGCCTACAAAGGGGCCGACAGCCTCAAACTGCTCTCGCACGTCATGCGGCTGGCAGAGGCACGCGGCTACCGCCTCGGCAACCTGGATGCCACGATTATCGCCCAGCAACCCAAGATGGCGCCGCATATCCCCAACATGCGCCAGAACATTGCCGCGGTGCTGAACGCCGACATGGGGCAGGTCAACGTCAAGGCCACCACCGAAGAGGGGTTGGGCTTTTCCGGGCGCGGCGAGGGGATCTCGGCCCATGCCGTGGTGCTAATGCTGACGAAATAGTATCAACCTGAATCCGTGACGCCTCTGCGCCTCCATTTGCCCGGAACGCCTATAGCTTCAAGCTTTCATGGATAAGTGACCGTATAACGAAGGACACCGGACAAAACAGGATTGTACCGGCACGGGCGACGGGCAGCTCCGGCATTCCGCGCATTCCGGCGCTACGCCGTTACGGATTCAGATATAAAAAAACCTCCGAGGTCTGCGATACCTCGGAGGTTTGCTTTTTGAATTATATAGAACTCCCGCCTTACAAACCCTTCCTGGCCAGCTCCTCAACCAGTTTCTTCTGTTCGGCGTTCAAGGATTCCGGCACGTGTACCGCTACCTTGACGTACAGATCCCCCTTGCTGTTGGAACCGAGCGGTTTGATACCGTACCCCTTGAGACGGATCTTGGTACCGGGTTGAATACCGGCCGGCACCTTGATGCGTTTGTCGTCTTCCAGGGTCGGTACATCCAGGGAGGTCCCCAGGCAGGCCGCGCTGAAGGAGATGGTCCGGTCCACGAAGAGATCGCCGCCGTCCCGGGAAAAGATTGAGTCCGGCAGGACGCGGATGACCAGGAACAGATCACCGTCCGGTCCGCCCCCCTCTCCCTGACTTCCCTTGCCGGCCAGGCGGATCTTGCTGCCGTTATCCACCCCGGCCGGGATCTTGATCTTCAACTCCTCCCGCTGGCCGTTGCGCCGGAAGGCGACCTGCTTTTCGGCGCCCTGGGCCGCCTCACGAAAGCCGATTTCGATCTCCATCTCCAGGTCGCCCCCGCGTTGCGGGCCACGGCGGAAGCCGCCCCGGCCGCCTCCTCGGGCAAAACCTCCGCCAAACAGCCGCGAGAAGATGTCTTCGCCCCCACCGGCCCCCATGTCCTTATAGACATTGCTGAAATCGAAATTGCGGAAGATATCTTCCTGGCTGTACTGCTTATGGAAGCCGCTGGAGCCGTAGGTATCGTACTCCTCTTTCTTCTTCGGGTCGGAGAGAACGGCGTAGGCCTCGTTGATTTCCTTGAACTTGTCTTCGGCCGTCTTGTCGTTCGGGTTGCGGTCGGGGTGGTACTTGACCGCCAGTTTGCGGAAGGCTTTTTTAATCTCATCGGCCGAGGCGGTCTTATCCACCCCGAGTGCTTTGTAATAATCGGTGCTGGCCATGTGTGTCATCCTTTCAGGTATCTGTGCACAATGTAAGCTGCCTTTGAGCGCATGTCAACAGAGCCAGTGGCGTTTGTGGCCATGGCGTATACCTTGACAGCTGTCAGACTGGGACGTAGTATCGCCAAAGTTTGAATTGACTCCTTGGGAGAATCCATATGAAAAAAGCGATCATCATCGGTGGCGGGATATCGGGTCTGTCCACGGCTTGGCTGCTGCGCGCCAAGGCGCGGGCCGCCGGAAAAGAGCTGGAGATTACCCTGCTGGAAAAGGAAAACCGGCCGGGGGGCAAGATCCGGAGTATCCACGAGGAAGGCTATACCTGTGAATGGGGCCCGAACGGCTTTCTGGACAGCAAACCCCAGACCCTGGAACTTTGCCGGGCGCTGGGGGTGGAGGGCAATCTGCACCGCAGTAACGACAACGCCCGCAAGCGCTTCATCTTTTCCGGCGGGGAATTGCACCGTTTGCCCGAGGGACCCTCATCATTTCTGAAAAGCCGGCTGATCTCCTGGCCCGGCAAGCTGCGTCTGGCCCTGGAACCGACCCCCTTCATTGCGTCGCCCCCGGCCGGAGTGGACGAAAGCCTGGCCGATTTCGGGCGGCGCAGGCTGGGTGGTGAGGCGCTGGACAAGCTGATCGCACCGATGGTTTCGGGCATCTTTGCCGGCGATCCCGAGACCATGTCGCTGGTCTCCTGTTTTCCGCGCATCGCGGAACTGGAGCGGGAGTACGGCGGTTTGGTGCGGGCCATGGTCCTGCTGGCCAAAAAGAAGAAAAAGGATATTGCCGCCGGAAAGGTCGTTTCCAGCGCGGCCGGTCCGGGAGGGGTGCTGACCTCGTTCCGCGAGGGGATCCAGTACCTGTCGGATGCCATCTCGGCCTCCCTGGGCGCGATCGTCAAAGCGGGTAGTCAGGTGGTCAACGTGGAGAAGAACGGCCCGACCTATTGCGTACACTGTGCGGACGGCAGCCAACATGAGGCCGATCTGGTCATCGCCGCCTCACCCGCCTTTGCGGTGGCCGATATGCTGGAGCGGCTCGATGCGGGTGTTTCGGCGGTGCTGCGCCAGATCCCCTATTCCAGCATGACCGTAATCTGTTTCGGGTATGAGCGCGAACGCATCGCCCACCCGCTGGACGGTTTCGGCTACCTGATACCGAAAAAGGAGGGATGCAGCACCCTCGGTACCCTCTGGGATTCGAGCATGTTCGAGCAGCGTGCGCCGCAGGGCAAGGTGCTCCTGCGCAGCATGATGGGCGGTGCCTGTTTCCCGGACTACATCAAGTTGAGCGATGACGAGGTTGTGGCGCGGGTTCGACGTGACCTGCGGGCGACCATGGGGATCGAGGCCGAGCCCTCCTTTGTGAGGGTCTTCCGCCACGAGCAGGCCATTCCGCAGTACACGGTGGGGCATGGCAAACGGCTGGATACGTTGGCTGATCTGCTGAAAAAACACCCCGGACTGATCCTGACCGGCAATTCTTATCGCGGCATCGGTTTGAACGACTGTGTGGCGGCGGCGCAGCGGGCCTCGGACGAGGCGCTGCTGCTTGTTGACTGAATGAAAAAGGCGACCTGCCGTCGATTCAGACCGGCAGGTCGCCACATGTCAAGATCGTTGAGAGAAAAGCCATTTTTGCTCCCTCCGTAGTTGCACACTTCCAGGTTTCTCCTACAGCAGACCCCGCTCCACGAAGCTCACATACTCGCCATCCCCGATGATGATATGGTCCAGAACCTTGATGCCCATGATGTCGCCCGCTTCCCGCAGCCTCCTGGTGATTGCGATGTCCTCGCTACTGGGGGCCGGATCGCCGCTGGGATGATTGTGCACCAGGATCAGTGCTGCCGCTGATTCCTTGACCGCCGGGACAAAGACCTCACGGGGATGGACGATGCTTTGGTTCAGGGAGCCTTCCGAGACCTGCACGCGACGGATGATGCGGTTCTTGCCGTCCAGCAGCAGGGTCAGGAAATACTCCTTGCGGCTGTCGCGGAATTCGTGGTGGAAGTAGTCGAATACCTGGCGGGGCGAGGTGAAGCGGTCGAGGTGTTCAAGCTTGCGGGACTGGAAACGGGCCGCCAGGGTAAAGGCCGCTTTGATGGCGGTGGCCTTGGCCGGCCCCATGCCCTTGATGGCACAAATCTCAGCCAGGTCGGCACTGCCCAGTTCGCGCAGATTGTCGCCAAAGTGGGAGATCAGTTCACGGCCCAGGTCGATGGCGCTCTTGCGGGTGGCGGTATCGCCGGTGCGGATGATCAGTGCCAGCAGTTCGGCATTGCTCAGGTTGGCGACACCCTGGCTGAGCATCTTTTCCCGCGGCCGCTCGTCCGCCGGCCATTCCTTGATCCCGCCGCTCATGGCCTAGCCCGTGAAGCCCGACATGATGGCTGCGATGATTGCGCCCCCTGCCAGCAGTCGATACCAGACAAAGGGGGAAATGCTGTGCTTCTGTACGAATTTCAGCAGGAAGGCCACACTGATGTAACCGGTAATTGCCGAGACCAGGATGCCGACCAGCATGGGCAGACCTTCACCGGCCGGAATGCCATGTTTGGCGAGGTGAATCGTTTTCAGCAAGGCTGCACCGGCCACAATCGGCAGAGACAGCAGAAACGAAAATCGGGCGGCGCTCTCACGGGTAAAACCCAGCATCAGACCGGCGGTGATGGTGATGCCCGAGCGGGAGACGCCTGGTATCAGCGCCAGACACTGGAACAGGCCGATGGTCAGTGCGCTGGCCGGCTTGATTTCGTCCATGACCAGCCGTTTGCGCCCGACAAAATCCACAATCCCCAGGATGATGCCGAACAGGATCAGGACCGAGGCAATCAAGAGCGGATTGGAGCGGAAGATATCTTCCACCTGCTGTTCAAACAACTTGCCCACGACCGCCGCCGGCAGGGTGGCGGCAATGATCAGGAAGGGGAGTCGTTTGGCCGGACTGTTCAGGGAACGACTGGCGATTGCGTCAAAGGTGGCAACCACCATCTCGATGATGTCCTTGCGGAAGTAGAGAGCCAGGGCGATCAGGGTCCCCAGGTGCAAGGCCACGTCAAAGGTTAGACCGGATTCGGGCCATTTCAGCAGCCAGGGAACCAGGATCAGGTGGGCGGAACTACTGATGGGCAGAACCTCGGCAAAGCCTTGCAGGGCGCCGAGAACAGCGGCGTGGAGAATATTCACAGAAAGCGGCTCCTTGGAAATTGATTATACATACCGCAGCGGTCGTTGAAAGGCAATCTGATTTGAATTTGCTTACCGACGACTCTCCTGTGTGTGACTTTTCTATGGGAAGCAGGGAGGAAGTATGCTATAAAAATCCGATTTATATTTCAGGCTAAAATTATTGTCACATGGAGGCATATATGTTTGGTTTTATCCCAAAGGACGAGTCGTTTTTTCTTCTTTTCAAGGAGATGACAAAGAATATCATCCTGGGGGCGCAGCTGCTCAAAGAGATGCTGGACAACTTTGAAAATCCGGCCGAGAGCCAGCGCAGGATCAAGGAAGTGGAGCATAAGGGCGATTCCATCACCCACGAGATCATTCAGAAACTCAACAAGACCTTTATCACCCCCCTCGACCGGGAAGATATCTACTCCCTGGCGGCCAAGCTGGATGACATCCTCGACCTGATCGACGCCTCGGCGCAGCGGGTGATCATGTACAATGTGGAATCCATTCCGCCCGAGGCCAAGTCGCTCGGTTTCATCATCCTGCAGTCCTGCCATGCCGTGGACAAGGCGGTGGCCATGTTGGGCAAGAAGACCAATGACCAGATCTTCGAAGCCTGCGTGGAGATCAATGCCCTGGAGAACGAGGCCGACCGCGTTTCCCGTGAGGCGATCAGCCGCTTGTTTGATGAGGAGAAGGACCCGATCCAGCTGATTAAATGGAAAGAGATTTTTGAAACCCTGGAGAAGGCAACCGACAAGTGTGAAGATGCCGCCAATATTCTGGAAAGCGTGGTGGTGAAGAATGCTTGATCCGGCCCTTGTGATGCTCTGCCTGGTCATCCTGGCGGCGCTTCTCTTCGACTACATCAACGGTTTTCACGATACGGCCAATGCCATTGCCACCTGCGTCTCCACCCGGGCACTTTCGGTCAAAGCGGCGATCCTCATGGCCGCAACCCTCAATTTTCTCGGTGCCATCGCCTTCACCAAGGTCGCTAAGACCATTGGCACCGGGATCGTCAACCCCAGTCAGCTTACCCAGATGGTGGTATTGGCCGGCGTCGTCGGAGCCATTATCTGGAATGTCATCACCTGGTACTACGGCCTCCCGTCGTCCTCGTCCCATGCCATTGTCGGCGGCCTGATCGGGGCGGTCATCGCCCACTTTGGACCTTCGGCCCTGCTCTGGTCCGGATTGAACAAGATTATATTGGCGTTGATCATATCGCCGATACTGGGCACCATCGCCGGCTTTTTCTTTGTGGTCCTCTTTTCGCGCATACTGCAACATAAATCACCGACCGGCGTGAACCGTGGCTTCCGCAGGATGCAGATCTTCTCGGCCGGCTTCATGGCTTTTTCCCATGGGACCGCCGATGCCCAGAAATCCATGGGTGTTATTACCATGGCCCTCTTGAGTTACGGTGCCATCCCGGTCTTTGATGTGCCGATATGGGTAAAATTTACCTGTGCCATGGCGATGGCTATCGGTACGGCCGCCGGTGGTTGGCGGATCATCAAGACCGTCGGGCGTGATTTTGTCAAGCTGCAGCCGATGACGGGCTTTTCGGTGGATTCAGCTTCCACCTGCGTGATTATGGGCGCCTCCCTATTGGGTCTCCCCACCAGTACGACCCATGTCGTCACCTCATCGATCCTTGGGGTCGGTCTCTCAAAAAGCCTGACCGCGGTCAACTGGAAGGTGGCCCAGCGCATCCTGACGGCCTGGGTCCTGACCATTCCGGCCGCGGCGTTGGTGGCATATCTGACCTATCAGGTGTTGAGCCCGCTACTGGGTAAATGAAAAAGGGCGGGGTTGCCCCCGCCCGATTTTGAGCGTATCTTATTCGAACACACAACCAAAAACATTTTACAGGGATGAACAGGATGAACAGGATGAAAAGGATGGACAGGATGGACAGGATAAAACCTTTAACAACAGGCTGCTGGGTTTAAACCAAAAAGCTTCTCGTCTTGTTTTTGATCTTATCCGTACTGATCCCCTTTATCCCTGTTAAATAAAATGTTTTGACTTTGTCTGCTGAGTAGTCACTCCAGCTCTTCCCCCACCTCTTCCATCTCGCGCGTCATCTCCGCCATGGCGACATCTTTCCGTCTGAAAAATACCACCAACCAGTAGCAGGCAAAATAGGCGCAGATTGCCGCCGCGAATCCGATGATCGAGCAGCCCAGCAGCAGCGGTTTGGAGTGGTGAATCATGACTCCCTTGAGCGTGGACCAATCCAGGTTACGGATGTTCAGTTGCGTTGTGCCGTGTCCCCCCAGGATCCATTTGCCCAGTTTGTAACTCAGTATCATGGATGGAACGACGGTAATGGGGGAGTTAACCCAGGTTCCGGTGAGGCAGGTCAGCTTGTTGAGACGCAACAGAAAGGCCAGAACCAGGGCCGCGGCCGTATGAAAACCGGGGATAGGCGGGGTGAAGCTGATGAAGACACCCAGCGCAAAGCCGGTGGAAATATGCCCCGGATGGCTGTCCAGCGACATGATCTCCTTGAATTGTTGTTTCAGTTTTTCCTTTGAAATCATGCCCGCCTCGAAATCGCAAACTGTAAAGCCTATCTGTATACATTGTCAATCACTAACAGCGCCTGTGCCCCGGAAGACGGAGATCTAACGTTCCAGGATGAAGGTCACCGGCCCGTCGTTGACCAATGAAACCTGCATGTCGGCCTGGAAGATGCCGGTTTGCACCGCCAGGCCGCTTTCCCTGGCCGCCCGGACGAACTGTTCGTATAAGCGTTTGCCCTCTTCCGGCGGGGCGGCCGTGTCGAAGGAGGGGCGCTTGCCCTTGGCGCAGTTGCCGGCCAGGGTGAATTGGGAGACCACCAACAGACTGCCGCCCACATCCCTGAGCGAGAGGTTCATCTTGTCGGCGTCGTCACTGAAGATGCGCAGGCCGGCGATCTTCTCCGCCAGCCAGTCGGCCTGGGCCTCGCCATCCCCCTTTTCCACCCCCAGCAGGACCAGAATGCCTTGCCCGATCTCACCGGCCATCTTCCCGTCGACGGCGACACTGGCGGAGCTTACCCGCTGAATGACGGCTTTCATCAGATGCGCACCAACTCGTAGTTTCTGCTGCCCAAGCCGATCCGTTCGCCATGCTCCAGCTGGACTTCCCAGGGGATCTCCGGCCAGCAACCGCGGAACTTGTCGCCGCCCGGCTCATGGCCGGACTGCAGGGCCGACCCCTCGTTGCCACGCGCTCCGTTGACCAGGTCGGCGCAGGCCTGGTCGATGGCCACCGGGTCGGTCGAGGCGCAGATGCCGATGTCGTTGACGATCGGCGCGTCGGCGTGGCCGTAACAGTCGCAGGCCGGTGAGACCTGGGTGATGAAGCTGAGATAGATTGAGTGTCCCGCTTTGCCGCTCAGGGCGCCCTTGGCGTATTCGGCCATCTTCTTCATGACCAGGTCGGCCGCTTCGTTCCACTGGATGTTGATGGCCTTGATCGGGCAGATGCTGATGCAACGCGAGCAGCCGGTACAGAGCGTAGGATCGATGGTGGCCTTGCCCTCGATGATGGCAATTGCGTCATGGGCGCAGGCCTTCAGGCAGGCCCCGCAGCCGGTGCAGTACTTTTCGGCCACCTTGGGTGCCACGGTGGAGTGCTGGACCAGCTTTCCCTTGCGGCTGGCGCAGCCCATGCCCAGGTTCTTGATGGCCCCGCCGAAGCCGGTCAGTTCGTGACACTTGAAATGGGTCAGGCAGACCAGCGAATCGGCCTCGATGATCTCGCTGCCGATATGGACTTTCTTGAGCAGTTCACCATCCACCGCCACCTCATGCTCCGTCAGGCCGCGCAGGCCATCGCTGATGATCAACGGTGCGCCGACGCAGGCATAACCGAAACCGTTCTCGATGGCGCAGGTCAAGGCCGAGACCGCCTCCTTGCGCTCGCCGGGGTAGAGGGTGGATGAGTCGGTCAAGAAGGGGCGAGCTCCCAGTTTTTTGATCTCCTCCACCACCCGCCGGGCGAAGATCGGGCGGATGAAGGCGCTGTTCCCCTTTTCACCGAAATGGATCTTGACCGCGGTCAGATCGTCTCTCGTCACCGTATGGGTGAGTCCCGCCATGGCCAGCAGCTTCGAGATCTTATCGAACAGATTTTCCTTATGGCCGGCACGCATATCGGCAAAATAGACTTTGGACATGTTCTTCTCCCGGAATATTAAAAATTTTGACCCACATCAAGTAAAAAACCAAAAGAGTCGTATACTCTCCATATCACAGAAACGACAAAAACTCGAACGAGTTTATACACATCACAAGGAGGAACAAGGAATGTTCTGTAATCAATGCGAGCAGGCAGCACATGGAACCGGCTGTAACATCTCCGGCGTATGCGGTAAGAAACCTGAGGTAGCGGCCCTGCAGGACCACCTGGTTTACGGCCTGAAAAGTCTGGCCCTGTATGCCGACAAGCTCGGCCGCAATGCCGAGATCGACCGTTTCACCATCGAAGGGCTCTTCACCACCGTCACCAACGTGGATTTCGAGGCGCCCCGCATCGGCGGCCTGATCACACAGTGCTATCAGCTGAAGGAAAAGGCCAAGGCCCTGGCGGGCACGACCATCGACAATCCGGTGGCCGACTGGAAACCGGCCGAGGACCTGGCCGGCATGGTCGCCCAGGGTGAGCAGCACGGCATCAACACCCAGCATATCAACGAAGATATCCGTTCCGTGATCGAGATCCTCATGTACGGCCTGAAGGGGATGGCGGCCTATATGGATCACGCCATGATCCTGGGGCGCACGGATGACGAGGTGATGGCCTTCTTCCAGCGGGCGCTGGCCGCCACTACCGATTCAAGCCTGGAGTTGATGGACTTCGTCGGGCTCTCCATGGAGTGCGGTAAACACAACCTGACTGTCATGGGACTTTTGAACAACGCCCACACCGACACCTATGGTCATCCGGTGCCGACTCCGGTGCAGCTGGGTACCAAAGCCGGCAAGGCCATTCTGGTTTCCGGCCACGACCTGAAAATGCTGGAAGAGATCCTCAAACAGACCGAGGGCAAGGGGATCAACATCTATACCCACGGTGAGATGCTGCCGGCCCACGGCTATCCCGGCCTGAAGAAATACAGCCACCTGGTCGGCAACTTCGGCGGCGCCTGGCAGGACCAGGCCCTGGAGTTCGCCACCTTCCCCGGTGCGATCATCTTCAACACCAACTGTATCCAGCGCCCGGCCGAATCCTACACCGACCGGCTCTTTACCTGGGGTTTGGTGGCCTGGCCCGGCGTCAAGCATATCAACGGCTGGGATTTCAGCCCGGTGATCAACAAGGCCCTGGAGTGCCCGGCCCTGCCCGAGAATCCGGGACAGGAAATTCTGACCGGCTTCGGTCACAACGCCGTACTGGGTGTGGCCGACAAGGTCATCGCCGCGGTCAAGTCCGGCGCGATCAAGCACTTCTTCCTGGTGGGTGGCTGCGACGGCGCAAAATCGGGGCGCAACTACTACACCGAGTTTGCCGAGAAGGCCCCCAAGGATACGGTCATCATGACCCTGGCCTGCGGCAAGTACCGTTTCAACAAGCTGGAGTTCGGCGACATCGGCGGCATCCCACGCCTGTTGGATATCGGCCAGTGCAACGACGCCTACTCGGCCATCCAGATCGCCGTGGCCCTGGCTGGCGCCTTCGAGTGCGGGGTCAACGATCTGCCGCTCTCCATGGTGCTCTCCTGGTATGAACAGAAGGCGGTCGTGATCCTGCTGACCCTGTTCCACCTGGGCATCAAGAACATCAAGCTCGGGCCGACACTGCCGGCCTTCATCACCCCCAATGTGCTCAACTTCCTGGTGGAGAACTTCAACGTCGGCCCGATCACCACGGTTGATGCCGATATGAAGGCCATGCTGGGGTAGGGATATTTGATAGGTGCGGTAATCATAAAGGCGCGGGACTGAGGTTCCGCGCCTTTTTCTGTTTCGTGTTACCGGTGAGGTGATGGATGTGTCGTGTTGAAAAACGGCATTTCTTTTTAAATGCCTGTAGAAGAGCCCAGCACACACGAGAACAGTACGATTTTCTTGATAGTTCGGCACGAGCAGGGTATTTTGATGGCCTTGAGCGTTGTGAAGCTGTGTGCCAGGAACAGGTCAAGCATCAGGCAAGAGCGGTTTCAAGCTCGGGGCTACGCGAGCTGTTTCAGGAAAGGATATGTACCCATGAGTACAGCGATGAACAAAACCAGGATCAGGCAGGTTATCTCGCGTCAGGTCATCACTGTTTTTCCGGAAACGCCGCTGGTCGAGGCGGTTGCCATCATGGCCGATGCCAGGATCAGTTGTCTGGTTATTGTGGAAGGGAAACGGCCGCTAGGCATCTTCACCGAACGGGATTTGGTCCGACTGGCTCACCGGCAGACTCCCTTCATAAGCCGGTCGATTGGCGACGTCATGACCAGTCCGGTGGTCACCATCTCCGGTAGCCTGAGTATTTACGAGGCCTACAGCCTGATGCTGACCAACAAGATCCGTCATCACGTGGTGGTGGATAGTGGCGGCAAGCTCCTGGGGCTGATGACCCAGTCCGACCTGATCAACCATCTGGGACACGAATACTTTATGGAGATGCGTAAGATCGACCAGGTCATGACCCGCAATGTGGTGACCATCACGGCCAACCTGCCGATCAACAAGGCGCTGGCCGCCATGTCCGGGCCGGGTATCAGTTGCGTGATAGTCGTGGAGGAAGGGTGTCCGCTGGGTATCCTGACCGAGCGCGATGTGGTTCGCTTGGTGGCGGCCGGTATCCCCCTGGCGGATGCCCCCGTGGCTGGCGTTATGAACAGCCCGGTTCGCACCGTCAAGGTCGGCGCCACGATCCATAAGGTTGCACAGCTGATGAAAAAGGAGCATATCCGTCGGGTCGTGGTGGTTGACGAGGATGGCCGTATCGCCGGGATTATCACCCAGACCGATATCATCAAGGGGCTGGAAGGGAAATATATTGAACTGCTGAAAGAGATCATCCGCGAGAAGGAGGATGTCTTTCAGCAGACGGCTAGGGAATTGCTGGACAAGACCGTGTACCTGGACAATATCCTCAGTTCCGCTATCAACATGGCGATTGTTGCCACGGACGATGCCTTGCGGATCAAATATTTCAACCCGGTGGCGGAGACGGTCTTCAATTGCCGCTCGGCGGCCTTGATCGGGCGCTGTGCCCTGGAATTGCTTGCCCTGGAGGATATCGCCCCGCTGACCCTCAACCAGGCGCGGGAGATCGTGCTCAGGGAGGGAAAGTGTCTTTTTCCGGCCGAGATCAAGCGCAACGGCGTATCCCTCTACTACGACGGCACCTTGTCCGGCATCCTCAACAAACAGGGGCAGCTGGTCGGTTTTGTGCTGATGCTCAATGACGTCACCGAGCGTCGGCGCTACGAGGATACCATTCATCACATGGCCTACCACGACACCCTGACCGGTCTGCCCAACCGGGCACTGCTCAACGACCGTCTCGGCCAGGCCCTGGCCTCGGCCAAACGCAACGCCAGCAGAGGGGCGCTGATGATCCTGGACCTGGATCGCTTTAAGGATGTCAACGACACCCTTGGCCACAGCATGGGTGATCTGCTGCTCAAGTCCGTGGGCGAGCGGCTGAAGGGGCTGATGCGCAAGAGTGACACGGTCTCCCGCATGGGTGGTGACGAATTTGTGCTTTTGCTGCCGAGTATAGCTTCTTCGGAAAACGTGGCCGTGACTGCCGTCAAGATCGTTACCGCGTTCCGCGTGCCGTTTGTCTGCAACGGTCATACTCTCAATGTGACCGCCAGCATCGGCATCGCCGACTTTCCCGACGATGGCGAGGACGCGGAGAGTTTGTTGAAAAATGCCGATATCGCCCTCTACCGAGTCAAGGAACAGGGGCGCGACAACTACCAGCGTTATTCGGTGGTCTCGGGCCGCTGAACAAGGGTGGGGCCAAAGCATAACCGGGGTTGTGCCTGCCCGGATAGGCGCAATTTCAATTTACTGAGTCAAATCCCTTGAACCGCTGCCCTGTTTCCAGTAAACTTTCCTGCATGTCAACTTTTGAAACCATCGCCGCTAAGGTCCGCAACAATCAACGCATCTCCTCTGAAGAAGCCCTGGCACTGTTCGAGTCCAACGAACTGCTGGCCATCGGTGAGTTGGCCGCTCTGGTCAATGATCGTAAAAACGGGAAAAGCGTTTTTTTCAACGTCAATCGCCATATCAATCCTACCAACATCTGCGTCAATCGCTGTGCCTTCTGTGCCTTTTCACGCACGGCAGGCGAGGAGGGCGCCTATACGCTGGCTCTGGAGGACATCTGTCGCCGGGCCGTGGAAGCTGAGGGCGAAGGGGCCACCGAGGTGCATATCGTTGGCGGCCTGCATCCCGACCTGCCGTTGGAGTATTACGAAGAGGTGCTGCGCGCTATCCGGGCAGCCGCACCAAGCCTGCATATCAAGGCCTTTACGGCCGTAGAGATCGAATATTTCTCCCGCATAGCAGCGTGTTCCATCGAACGGGTGCTGGAGCGCTTGATGGCTGCGGGGCTCGGTTCCATGCCGGGTGGCGGGGCGGAGATACTGGTCGAGGAGGTGCGTAACAAAATCTGTCCCGAGAAGATCTCCGGAAAACGCTGGCTGGAGATCATCCGTCAGGCGCATCTGGCCGGGCTGAAGACCAACGCCACCATGCTCTATGGCCATCTGGAGACGTTTGCCGACCGGGTGGCGCACATGGAGATGCTGCGTTGCTTGCAGGACGAGACCGGTGGTTTCCAGGCCTTTATCCCGCTGGCCTTCCAGACGGAGAATTCCGACCTGAAACTGGCAACCAGGGGCACCTCAGGGCTGGATGATCTCAAGACCCTGGCGATTGCCCGCATCTTTCTGGATAATTTCGACCACATCAAGGCCTACTGGGTCATGCTGGGAGAGAAGATCGCCCAGGTTTCCCTGGCTTTCGGAGTCAACGACCTGGACGGTACGGTGGTCGAGGAGAAAATAGGCCACGATGCCGGAGCGGTCAGCCCGCAGTCGCTGACCAAGGAAGGTATCATCACGCTGATCAGAAAGGCCGGCAAGCTGCCGGTGGAACGGGACACACTCTACCGGCCGCTGCGCAGTTTCTGATGATCCGTTTCTCCCCGTCTCGCGATGCCGGAGACGCCGAGCGCAGCCTGACGACACTTATCAAGCCCCAGCTTGACCCGCTGCTGTTCGCAGAACCTATCCGGTGCCTGCAACGCGTATTTTCCACCTATAGAGCCTACTGCCCACCCCCCTGGGCCAGCCATGGTCTGCGGATCACCCCCGAGATCAGCTATCAGAGCGAACACTGGCTGCCGCTTGATCAGCTGCGCCCCCATTTCTACAGTTTCTATCGCCAGTCATTGACCTATCCACCGATATATTCCACTACCCCCTTTGCCCAGGCGACAAGTTGGGCCGCTGTTGTAGCCGGGTTGCCGCCATTCCTCAAACAGTGCGGCAATCCCGCCGAACTGCTAGAACAGTTGCTATGCGACCCCGAGCTGCGCAAAAAATTCCTGTTCTGGTCGTTTATGCCGACACGTTTTTACGGGAAGAGTTCGGATCGCTATGCGGGGCAATCGGCCATGATCGCCGAATGGATCAGGCAGAGGAGCCCCAGGGGCACACGCCTGCGTTGTCTGGATGTGGCCAGCGGGGAGGGGGCCAGTTCCTACGGGTTGTCGCGGTTGCTGGCGGAACAGGGCTGGACGGCGGACAGATTCCGGATCGAGGGGTGGACGCTGGACCCCCTGGAGGCTTGGGCCGCTGCCCATGGCCGTTTTCCCCATGATCCGGCTCGTGAGCAGTTCTTCCGGCAGGAGAGTGCTGATTGTTTTGAACGGGGCCTGGCCTCCGCGATCCGTTTCTGCTGCGCGGACATCCTGAATCCGCCCACAGCGGAACCGTTCGATCTGATCATCTGCAACGGCTTGCTCGGCGGCCCGATCATTCACGGCCACCGTAGCATGGCTGCTGTCGTGCAGACCCTGACGGAGCTGCTGGCGCCGGGGGGCATGCTGTTGGCGGCGGACCATTTTCACGGCGGCTGGAAACAGAAATGCCCGCAGGGTGAGCTGCGGGCATTGTTTGATCGGTATGGTTTGATACCTATTGAGGCAAGAGAAGGAGTCGCTGCAGTACAATCCTGAACTAAAACCGGATCAGTAACCCGCCCCAGGTCAGACCGCCGCCGAAGGCCATGGTCAGGACAAGATTACCGGGCTTGATCGTGCCGTTACGCAGGTTCTCGTCCAACACCAGCGCTACCGAGGCGGCCGAGGTGTTGCCGCAACGGTCCAGGTTGAGCAGGAAGCGCTCCTTGGGGAACTCACTCTTTTTGGAGATGAAATCGATCATGCGCACGTTGGCCTGGTGCGGGATGATGTAATCCAGGTCGGCCGGAGTAATGCCCGCCTTGGCACAGAGTTTGTTGATGATGTCGGGGATGACCTCGGTGGCAAAGATGTAGACCTGCTTGCCGGCCATCTGGAAATAAATCTCACGGTCAGCGATCGTCTCCGCTGTAACCGGCTTGCGGGAACCGGAGGAGGGGACCTGGATCAGCGGCCAGCCCTTGCCGTCACTGCGCATGTAGGTGTGCTGGATGCCGATTTTTTCGTCGCCACCACTGCTCAGAATCGCCGCACCGGCGCCGTCGCCGAAGAGCGGGCAGCTGTTCTTGTCGTTGAAATCGAGGATCTTGGAGTAGGTGTCGGCGCCGATGGCCAAGACAGTCTTGTATTTTCCGCACTTGATGAAGTTATCGGCGATTTCCAGCGCATAGACAAAGCTTGAGCAGACCGCGTTGACATCGAAGGCAAAGGCGTTTTTGGCGGCGATGTTCTCCTGTACCATGCAGGCGGTGGAGGGGAGGCTCATGTCAGGGGTGGAGGTGCCTACAACGATGCAGTCGATCTCTTCCGCCAGTATGCCGGCGGCTTGCAAGGCGTTGTTGGCGGCGATGGTGGCCAGATCGGAGGTGGATTGGTCGGCACGGGCAAAGCGTCGTTCGCGGATGCCGGTGCGTGAAAAGATCCATTCGTCGGCATTTTCCACCAGATAATCAAAATGGCTGTTGGGTATCACCCGCTCCGGCATGCATGAACCGCTGCCTATGATTTTAGAAATGATCATTGTTTCCCCGATTTCCTTCCTGCTGGACGCTGATATTTTCATTATGAATAAACATTTTCACTTATCACATAGAATAACGTTGTTTGTCAATCGGAATACTAAAAAAGTGTGTCGTAAATAGGACAGTCGCCTGGGCCGGGAGAGATGTCCAGGCAGCGCGGTTTCGCTATGATCCGGCATTGAGAAGATTCCAGGCCATGTTACAATGTAGCAGGTAACTATATTACTGCTGTGTCAAGGAGGATGCCATGTCAGAGAGGTTTCTGGTGCCGTCGATAGAGATGAGGCTCAGTTCGCTGTTGGAGATCAACCGCCGCAAGGACGAAGATAACGAATCGCGCATCAAGGCCAATAAGGTTCATCCGACCATTACCATATCCCGCGAGTTCGGCTGTGAAGCCTATCCCATGGCCGAGTGTCTCAAGGGGCTCATGGAAAAGAAGACCGGTCAGACCTGGACGGTGATGGACAAAACGCTGCTGGAGGAGGTGGCGAAACATCATAAGCTTTCGGAGGAGATTCTGCAGGGGCTCGGACAGAAGACACGCATCCTGGATGAGATGCTGGCAACCTTTTCACCACGCTGGAAGAGTGAGAAGGATCATTTTCGTCTGATCTGCAAGTATGTATTTTCCCTCGCTGAAAAAGGAAACGTGATCATTGTCGGGCGCGGCAGCTCGATTGTCACCCAGGCGTTGCACAACTGCTATCATTTCAGGATCTACGCATCCCACGACTACAAGGTGGCATCCATCGCCAAACGGCTCAATCTGTCGCCGGCCGAGGCCGAAATCGTCGTCGAGAAGAAACAGAAGCAACGCGATAGCTTCGTTCGCGACTTCCTTGATCGTGACGCCCGGGATCTGCGCTATTATCACCTGGTCTTCAACAACGACAAGAATTCACCGGAGCGGATCGCAGAAATGATTGCGGCGTATGTTCCGTGTTGATCTGAATCAGTGAGGGGGGACTGTCACTTGCGGCAGGGGGCGCAGGAAGACGACATAGGCCCCGCTGCCCCCCATTTCACGCGGAGCGGGGGCAAATTCGAGCACCAATTCGCGCCCCGCATCCCTGAGCCAGGCTGCGACGGCCTGCTGAAGGACAGGTTCTCCGATTGATTTATTACCCTTGCCGGTGATGACAAGCACGGCAACCTGTTCCTTCAGGCGGGCGGTGCGCAGGAAACGGGGCAGGGCCGTCAGGGCCTCCTCACGAGTCAGGCCATGCAGGTCGAGCTGGTAATCGACCGAGATGACCCCGCGTTTAAGCTGCTTGAGGCGGTTGCCGGAGAGCGGTTTCAATTCGTCTTCGTCGGGAATGGTTTCGTTGAACTTCACTTCCAGTTTCAGTCGCCCGATTTCCTGAAGAAAAAGCTCGCAAGCCGCACTGTCCTGTGGCGTGCTTGAAGAGGGTGTCCGTGCGGCAGGCTTGCCTGGCGATGAAACTTTGTCTCTTCCCGCGCGCTGGACGGATCCGTCCAGTCTTTTCACGCCATCCATGGTCTGCAGAAAGAGTTCCGCTCCATCTTCCTCCGCGGGAAGCGGGATCGTGACTGGTGCGGGAGGTTCTGCGGCAGGAGGGGGCGCCGCAGCCACTACCCCCTTCAGGCAGCTGAAAGGGGTGGAATGGAACTGCGCAGGCTTGGCAGGAGTATCCGGTCGCTTTTTTTTTGCCATTAGTCCTTGGCCACCAGGGTGATTTCTATGCGGCGGTTCTTGGCACGTCCTTCCTTGGTGGCGTTGTCGGCCACCGGTTTATACTCGGCAAAGGCCGCGGCAGAAAGAATGGCAGGGTCGATTCCCTGTTGTTGCAGATACCTGGCGACGTTGATGGCGCGTGCGGCGGACAGTTCCCAGTTGGTCGGGAAGATACGGGTCAAGGCCCCGATGATCTGGACATTGTCGGTGTGCCCCTCAATGCGGATGGCCTTGTCCTTGACGCTTTTCAGCGTATCGACCATCTTCAGCAGGATTTCCAGGCCGTCATTCTTGACTTCTGCCTTGCCGGAATCAAAGAGGATGGCGGCCTCCATATTGACGGTCAGCTTGCCCTTTAATTCGGAAATAGTCACCTGACCCAGGGCAATCTCGTTCTTCATGTTCTTGAGGAGCTGCTCGTAGGTGTTGCTGACCTCCTTGACCTTTTCTTCCTTGACCCTCTGCAGGGCGGCGATGTCTTCCTGCAGTTTTTTGTTCTCTCCCTCCAGAGTGGCCACTTTCTGGCGCAGCTCGCTGATATTCTGGGAGAGCGTGTCGGACTTGGCTTTCAGAACCTGTTCCAGTTCCTCCTTGTCCTTGGTCAGCGCCTGTTTGTCCTTGGTCAGCCCGTCCGCCTCGCCCTTCAATTTCTCAAATTCCGCTTTCAGTGCACTGTTGTCGGCGATCAGGGCGGCATGCTTTTCCTGTAAGCTGCCAAGCTCTTTGGTCAGGTTGTCCGCTTCTTCGACCTTTTTCAGGTATTTGCTTTCGGCCACCAGGCAACCGCTCAGGGAGATGGATAGCGCTCCTGTCAGTAACAGGTATATGAGTCGTTTCATTGTGGATTCCTCCTTAATGGGGTGGGGGGGCTGCGAGAGTGGCCTTGCTGATTTCCTTGATATGCTGGATGTGTCAGATCTCTCCCGTTTTCTTCTGGAGGGAACTGAAGATCATGTCGAGCACCGCCTTCTGACGGGCCTCAAACTTGTTCAGAACGGCCAGGCAAGTGCCCATCGGGCAGAGCTCGTGAAGAAAGTTGGCATCCCGGCCCGAGAGGATCACAATCCGGTTTTTATCCATTCCGACCTGGGTGGCGAAACTCAGCAGTTTCATGCCGTCCATGGATGGCATCTCCAGGTCGATCAGCAGCAGATCGTAGCCACCCGCCTTGATGCGTTGCAGGGCCGCCACGGGGTTGTTGCAGATCTCCACCTGAAGAAGCGGAAAGGCATCACGGATATAGGAGGCAAGAAACCCGGAAAAGGCCTTGTCATCATCGATTAGCAGTATTCTGCCCATAGGGGAGATACTATAGACGATTTTTGGATTAGCTTGAAGTAAAAAAGCTGCCTGTGGCCAGGGGGAAGTGAAGCGAATGGAAGATGAGTCTACTTGATGATGCGGGTGGCGTTGCCCAAAACCGGGAACGGCACACTAAAGCCCATTTCCCGGGCCAGGCGCAAATTGATGGTCAGATCGACACGCCGCGGTGTCAGCAGGGGCAAATGGTCAGGGGTGGCCCCTTCCAGGATACGGACTGCGATCTCTGCCGCCAGGTGCCCCTGCTCCTGCGGATTGATCTCCAGTGATACCAGGGCCCCACGCTCAGCTGAATCGGGCATGGTGGCAGCCACCGGTATGTTGCGCGGTCTGGAGCGGGCGATGATCCTGTCAAAATTACGGCTGACGATGTAACTTTCGGTGGCGACGATGACGTCTGAACGTTCCAGAAGCGTAGCCAGCCCGTTTTCCAATGCCGCGGATGTTGCCACATTGATCTCAGTGACACCCACCCCGAGCTGCAGCGCCAGTTTCCTGATGTCGTCGCGTTGGCGTTGCGAGCCGATCTCGCGGCTGGTGTAGATGATGCCGATTTTACGGTACGGATGGATATCCTGCAGCGTTTTCAGCAGGGTAATCATCGGGACCCGTGAGCTGACGCCGCACATGCCTTTGGTCGGTTGTTCGCCGGCATAGATGTCCACCGACACTACCGGTGCGCTGCTGGATTCCCGCATGGCGGATAAGGCCGCCGGTGCGCCATAGGCGACGATCAGGTCGGGCTTGTAGGCATTGAACTTGCGAACCGTATTGGACCAGGAAAGCTGATCCGGGTTGGGGGTTTGCAGGATGATGTCGGTGCTGTTCGGCGAATAGCCCCGGGCTGCCAGTGACTTGACAAAGGCACGGTGGGCCTCGCGGTAACGGGGCTGATCGCTGCTCATGATGGCCGCAATCAATTTGCCGGCTGCGCGGCATTCCAGGGGGCAGGCGGCAAGTAACCCACCCGTCACTGCAATGGAAATTATTATCCGTGGGTTTCCGGCAGAAAATAACTTTCTTAGCGCCCTGAGGGCTATGCAGAGGAGCTTGGCTCGCATCCCGTCCGTCACCACTTCGCCTTCAGGGTCAGCATCGTGGAGTGTACGGAGCCATCGTAGAGAGCTTGGCCGGATCTGAACATCCTGAAGTTGTAGTCCAGAGAACATCCCAGCTGCGTCGTGATGCGCCAATCAGCCCGGGCCGAGACGTCGCTTTCCGTCGAGTCCAGTCTGGTCATGTCGCTGATGCCGAACGTGTTGAAGGTACCGACCACACCCGCCAGGGTAAAGGCTCTGTCCGGCAGCGCAAAGCGAGACTGAGAAAACACCTGTTGGAATGCCAGGGATACGTCAAGCGGCTCACTGACCGCATAAACGGCGTCGATACCATAGATATGCGCCGATGAATGGTAGTTGCTGACCACCAGGGGGGCTGGATCGGCGATGATGCTGGTGAAGAGAATCGATTGATCCGTGTCCGTTTCCAGGTACGAATAGTGGCCTGTGACGGTCAATCGCTTCAGGGGACTGAACCAGACGCTGGCATTGGCGGAGTTGCTATGGCTCTTTCTCGGCAGGCCATAGCTGGCAACCGGGGCCGGCGCAATCGTAAACGCAGTTCGGTCACTTGTATCATATTGGGCCAGGTAACTGGCGTTTGCTCCCCAGGTGCCGTTGGTGGCGTATGTCACCAGCAGCTTGCCCGTATGCCGCTCTGAAAAGGATGCGCCATAGGAGGGGTTGTCGCAGTTGGCATAGCTGTAGGATGTATTCACCTTGACGCCGGTGACCGGTTTCCAGTAGAAGGCGGCCGTGGCGGTATGGGTCAGACGGCTGTCCGCGTGCAGTGCGTTCGGCGAACCGGCCGGTGACTGGGCGTCGCGGAGATTATTGCGGGACTCCAACTCGGCATTGTATTCCAGACGATAAATGACCTTGGGAGCCGGTCGAAATATGGCCGAAAAGGTCAGGGTATCCTTGGTCGAGGATGTGTCGGGGCGGACCAAGAGCTCGCCGGGGGTAGTCGTGTAGACACCGGGTACGGGTGGGGTGGTGGGAATCTGGGAATAGGGATAGTTCAGTGTTGCGGGAGAGCTGCGGTCGATCTCCCGGTGGCGGTACTTGAGCGCAAGCGAGTGCCTCTTGGAGGCGGTGTAGGTCAGGTCCGCCGCAACGGAGTGGATGGCATCGGAGGGGCGTTCGGAGGGAACGGCCTCGCCATGCCCGCCCAAATTTTCACGTTGGGTCAGGTTGTAGGAGGCGCTACCGACCAAGCCACCACTCAGATCGGAAAAGAGCTTGATGGTATGGGATGTTACCTGGCTGTCAGGGGTGACGTTGTGGGCTTGATTTCCGGGGATGAGCGCGCCGCCGGCGTTGTTGGTGAAGGCGTAGCGGGAATCGGCCGCATCATTGGAAAAATCGCGGATGCGGAAGCCGTAGGAGAGGTCAAAGTACCCCAGATGGGCGTCGAGGCCGATGTTCCCTTCGCGGGTGATACGATCGACCCGTTTGCTGTCCGTAATGATGCTGCTGGCAGTTGTCCCGAAGTAGTGATCGGAAAAGCGCAGTTGCTCGGATCCTTCCCGTTTCAGCTGCCAGTATCCGAGATTGAGGTGGAAGGGATTATTGCCCAGTTTGATGCGCGTATCCGCCTGGGATATGGCGGTACGGACACCATAGGTAATATCCCGGTCAAGCGTGTTCAGGAGCAGTGTTCCCGGATTGACCTGTTCGCGCAATGAATTGTGCCACAAGGCCTCGCTCGCGGCATGGAATCGCACTAGGCCGCCATAGTCGAAGTGCAACTCCGAGTGATAGTCATCCTCATGGAGAAAGGTGCCGTCGATAGTAAGCTTGAGGTCCGAACCGAGAGTCCCGGCCGAGAATCCTCCCGTGACCCCCGATTTGAGGCGACCGTAGGGCGATGCCGCCGCAGTGGGACCGTCCGGGGTGATGAAGCGATAGCCGCTCTGCACTGTTGCATAGTGGAGTGACTCGACCGGCGTTTCCGGGGTCTCCAGATCCACTTCCTGGTTGTCCAGATCCGTTTCCGCCATGTCCGCTCCTGCAATTTCCGCACGTAGCGGAGCGGCGCAGAGCAGGGAGAAGAGCAGCATCAGGAAAATATACCGTTTTTTGTTGCGCACCCTGGATGTGGTCTGTTTGATCTCAGTCATATCCTATTTCCTTAACGTACCATAACCACGATTGTCGGGTGTATCCGATCCGTGGATGGAGGAATGGCAGTCGGTGCAGCGATTGGCATACAGGGGTTTCGCCAGGGGATCAAGTGTGCCGCGATGGGCAGGGTTATGGCACTGGATGCAGAGAAACGGCATGGCCGCCGATACCAGGCGACGGTTGACCGATCCGTGCGGGCTGTGGCAATTGCTGCAGGTTTCGGTGACATCGCCATGTTCATAGGCAAAGGGACCACTCTTTTCCATATGGCAGCGGGTGCACAGGTCGCGCTGGGAAACCCCCTTGAGCATCATGGGCTGGGTTGAACCATGGGGGTCATGACAGTCGAAGCAGGTCATCTTCCCCTCCCTGACCGGATGGTGGGCAAACAGGCTGAACTGCGCCTTGACATCAGGATGACAACCGTAACAGAGTTCGGCCATCTTATCCCTGCTGACCTTTTGCTGGGGGCCGTCGTGGAGTTTGTGGCAGGAAAAACAGCTCAAGTCATTCAGGGCATGAACGCTGGTGTGCCACTGTGCCAGGGTAGGCGTGGATGCTATGGAATGGCACTTCAGGCAGATCAGTGACTGGGCCTGGGGGGGCAATCGTTTAAGATCGAGCAGTTTGCTCGTGTCGCATTTGTCGCCTGCTTCGCCCAGGGTGCGTTTGGTCTCCTCGATGTTGGCAATGGCCAGGCTGCCCGGTCCGTGACATGACTCACAATTGACCAGCGGCAGACCGGTCTCGGCCCAGATCTGCTCGCCATGGACGCTGTGTTTGAAAAAGTCGGTAATCTTGTCATGTTTGTGGCATTTGGAAACGCAGTTGGCGGTGCCGACATACTCGGCATCCAGTCGTCCGACAACCATTTTTTCGTACTCGGCCACCGGCAGCAGTGGCCGGGGTTGTTTCAGCGTGACGCATCCGGAGACGCATAGCAGGATAATGAACGCTACAATTGTGGCGCTACGCATGGCCATACCTCATTATTAAATAAATTTCAGTTTGCACTATCCATGCCGTGTGCCATCAGAACAGATAGTTCGAGCGATTGTTGAAGTACTGCCGGTGCCGATAGATAAAGATTGTCAGCAGGATAATGGCCACTATAACCGAGATGTTATTCACCAGCAGAGCCTGCGGGTCAACCGGCTGGCCGGCGATCTTCTCTACGTCGTTTGCAGTGATAAAATTAAGGTTGATCAGTGTATTGGCGATTTCGAAGCAATTGTACGCCAAAAGGAGATACCAGGTCAGCCTCTGGCGCTTCATCAGTCCCAGGAACAGATACAGACAAATCATGCTATCCACGAAGACCAGGACCTCGGCCGGTTTTCCCTGCAGGATCGTACCCATGAAAGGAAAAGGGTGGCCGAAGGTGGACATGGTCAGCAGAAAGAAGAACAGATACAGTCCGCCGAGGAGTACGATGGCCAGTGGCCGGCGCTGATCGTCGTCGTGGCCGGATTCTTCCAGATCGTTACTTGTCACGAATCGCTACCTTTCTTTTTCTGGACAAAGGCACTGATCGTGACGCACACATAGATGACCACCAGAATAAAACCGATGAAAATCCAGTCTGCCGTGCTGAATCCAAACATGTCTAACTCCTTTTGAAGGCCTCGGCGGCCTCGTCTGCCATGCCCATCTCCTGGTAACAGCTCCCCAGCAGATAATAGATCTCGTTCATGGGAAACTGCTCCGCGAAGACCGGGTCCGCCAGTACGTCCTCGATGATGGCCGCGGCATCATCATTGCGGCCGGATTGACTGGCCTCGACGGCGACCGAGATGGCCGTCAGGTAGTCAACCGGCGGAACCAGCGGCAGTTTGCCGGCCAGTATTGCGGCGATGCGCGCCTCGATCCGTCTCTGTTCGGCAATGCCGAGACCGGCGCTGATCTCTTGCCAGACCTGGGCGGCTTTTTCGTAGCGGCCCAGCACGTACAGTGCTTCGCCGTATTCATAGGCGGCAAGCTGGTTAGCAGGGTTGAGTTCCACTGCCCGTGCCAAGGCCTTTTCGGCCCCGTACCAGCTGCTGACCGCCTGATCCAGCGAGGAGAGCCGCGACCCCTTGTCACTGTATGTGCGGGCAATTTCCAGGTGAACGCCGGCGTTGAGCGGATCAACCAGGGCCAAGATCTTGAGCGAGATGATCTTGCGGTCCAGGTAGGGGGTGTCCACCTCTTTCGCGTCCAGCATGATGATCTGGCCGCCCAGTTCGGAGATGATATGGGGGTAGGCCTCTTTCAGCAGCGTCGCATACTCCGCGGCAAAGGCGCACTCCGGACTCCGGCGCAGGGCCTGGTAAAGGCCGCGACCGACCATGTCGTAATTGGGCGGGGTGTCTTCCGTGATGCCCGCAAAATCCTCCTCCATTACCGGGATGGGTGGTTTGCCATCCCAGGGGAGGCGGACCATCCCGTCGCGACCGGTCAGTACGAAACCGGCCGGTGGGGTGTAATAGCGGATGCCTTCGAGTTTTGTCGGTTGTGTTGTTGAGGTGGTGCTCATCGGTGCCCCTGTTTGCGTATGATGAAATCTGCCGTCACCAGCTAACGGTAGTCTGTGTCCGTTGGGTATGTGCAAGGTCATTATGCACCCGTGATCGTACCATAGCCGTCGAGTATGCCGGGAAATACCGTTTCCTTGATCTTGGCGATGCTTCGTTCCACGGCGTCCAAGGCCAGGTTGCGCTCATGTTCTTCCGACCAGTGCATGGCATCCAAGAGCGAGCGGTGCGGATATCCCAGCGGTTTGATCGTTTTGATGAATGCCCCCGGCAGGTGCGGGTCGAGTTTGACACCATTCATCTCCGCCCAGGCGATGGTCCAGGCGCGGGCGGTGTTGAGCAGATCGTAGCCTCCGCCACCCAGCGCCACCCAGGGGATTTTGAACGCCTTGAGCTTGCGCATGATGTAGCTGTAGCTGTGGGTCGTGATCTCCAGCCGGGTGAGCGGGTCGGTGCGGAAGGTGTCGACACCGAGCTGGGTGACAATGATATCCGGGTCGTAGGCGGCAATCAAGGGATAGGCCACCTCGTCAAAGGCTTTCATATAGAGGGCATCATCGGTATGGGCAAGTAGCGGCACATTGACCGAATACCCTTTTCCGGCCCCCAGGCCGACCTCATCCTCGAAACCGGTTCCGGGGAAAAAGTAGATGCCGCTCTCGTGCAGCGAAATCGTCAGCACCCGGTCGCTATCGTAGAATGCCTCCTGGACACCATCACCGTGGTGGGCGTCGATGTCCAGATAGACCACCCGTCTGCCCCTGGCAACCAACCAGTTGATGGCCAGGACGGCATCGTTGAGATAGGAAAATCCCGCGGCCTTGGCAGGGTGGGCGTGGTGCCAGCCCCCCGCAAGATTGAAGGCGATCTGGAAACCCTCTTCCTCCACCAGACGGGCGGCCTCGAAGGTCGCCCCGGCTCCCAGGGCGGCACAGTCGTAAAGGCCTTGAAAGACGGGACAATCCGCGTCACCCAGGCCGAAGCGGAAGTCTGCCCGTGCTTCCTGCGAAGCACTGAACTCCTTCAGCCTGGCGATGTAATCCGGCTCATGAAAGCTCAGCACCAGCTCATCCGTCACCGGTCGGCAGTCGCGGATCTCCATGCCGGGCAGCTGCAACAGGCCGTAAGCCTCCATCAGCTCCCGGGCCAGGTGGTAACGCTGGAGTTTGAAGGGGTGTTCATCGCCATAGCTGTAGCTTCCGAAGAGCGGCGAGAATATCAGGGCTGTACGCACATTGGACACGCTGACCTCACACCAATACCGGCAAAAAGCGATGCAGAATAATGCACGATTTTTTGAGGCTCGTCTACGATGAATGCGCGAATGTTTCGATTGAGCGCTTTTTGCCTCGTAAGCGATGGGGGCGGGGCTGGCCCGGAGATCCAACTGTGCTGGAAATAGGGCGGCACGTCAAATAAAGCTTGCAATCAACGCACACTGCGTATAATGTGCAACGACTGTCACACAAACGACGGCATGGTGTCCGTTGTTTTCTTTTTGATCATCGCTTACCGACCCCTGATTCAATCCCCATTATTGAACACGGCATTACGTTTGGCAGGCGAAGATTGCTACCGCAAAGCTGGTATTGCGGTAGTTTACAGCCTAGCTCACGCGATACTGCCGTCCAGTCCAGCGGATCATGTTGTATGATCCCGCGGCCCGTGTGTGCCCTAACCCTGACACCGCTCAGAAAAGGAAGACACGCATGACCTTCGAAGAATTCGATCTCAATCCGGCCATCATCAAGGCGATCACCGCCTGTGGCTACACAACCCCGACCCCGATCCAGGAACAGTCCATCCCTGTCGTCATGCAGGGTAATGATCTGATTGCCACCGCCCAGACCGGCACCGGCAAGACCGCTGCCTTTGTACTGCCTGCCCTGCAGAGACTGTCGGTTCCCTCGACGGTCCCCGGAAAAGGGCCCCGCGTACTGGTCCTGACCCCGACCCGTGAGTTGGCTGGACAGGTCATGGATGCCGCCTGCAAGTACGGTCGCGGCATGAGGCTGCGCACCGGCTCCATCCTGGGTGGCATGCCCTATCGTGATCAGCTGCGTCTGCTCTCCGCACCGGTTGATATCATCGTCGCCACACCCGGCCGTCTGCTTGATCATCTGGAACGGGGCAGTATCCGCCTCGATCGCCTGGAGATGCTGATTCTGGACGAAGCCGACCGCATGCTGGATATGGGTTTCAGCGAAGACATGGAAAAAATCGTATCGCGGGCTCCCAGCAGCCGCCAGACCCTGATGTTCACCGCCACCATGGAAAAATCCGTACTGATACTGGCCGAGAAGATGCTCAACAATCCGCAGCGGATCGAGTTGGCTGTGCGGACCTCCTCCCACGCCCTAATCGAGCAGCGTCTGCATGTGGCCGATAACCTGAGCCATAAGAAAGATCTTTTGCGTCATCTGGTCAATGATTCCACTCTGACCAGGGCGATCATCTTTTCAGCCACCAAGCGCGATGCCGACGAGTTGGCGCGCGAACTCAGCCGTTGCGGCCATCCGGCTGCCGCCCTGCATGGCGATATGAATCAGATCGCCCGCAACAAGACCATCGAGCGTATGCGTCGTGGTGCCATCCGCCTGCTGGTGGCGACCGATGTAGCCGCGCGCGGCCTGGATGTCAACGGTATCAGTCACGTAATCAACTTCGACCTGCCGCGTTTTGCCGAGGACTATGTCCACCGTATCGGCCGTACCGGTCGTGCCGGGGCAAGCGGTATCGCCATCTCTTTTGTATCTTCTTCGGAATTGAGTTATCTGGAGCGCATCGAGCGTTTTATCGGTAAGCGTTTGCCGGAGCAGAACATCGAAGGTCTGGCGCCTCTGTCGGTACTGCGCAGGGTTTCCGGTGGCAACGGCGGCAAACGTCCGGGGTCAGCCGGTGGCAACCGCTTTGGCAAGTCGGGTGGTAAGCCGAGATCGGCAGCGGGGCAGGGAAAAAGCTGGGGCAGTTCCAGCAAGAGTTCTTCGGCAACCCCGGCCGCCGTGCGTTCAAGCCGTGGGCCGGTGAATCAGCCGGTGGTAGAATACCGCAGTCGCCGCAACCCTTCAAACACGATATAACCCTTATATACAGGCCTGTAAAAATGAACCTGCCGGAATTTCGCATTCCGGCAGGTTTTTTTATTCTAAAAATGGTTTCTAACCACAGGGGCACAGCCAAAAGTAGGCGCTCTTAAGCGAGAACACTGAGGAATACTTGAACTAGCCTGAGTTTTCTCTGTGCCCGCTGTGTCTCAGTGGGTAACAGTTTTTTGTAGGTTTATTTCTGCAGACGACCCTTGAGTTGACCGCAGGCGGCGGAGATGTCGCCTCCGCGGCTGTCGCGGGTGATGACCGTGACGTGGCGGTCGATCAGGTATTTGTGGAAGGCGTCGATGGCGGCCCGGGTCGGTGACTTGAAGTCGCACCCCTCGTGTTCGTTGAAGGGAATCAGGTTGACCTTGTTGGGAATATCGCTGATCAGTCGCAGCAGTCGTTTGGCATCCTCCAGCGAGTCGTTAATCCCGCCCAGCATGACATATTCGAACGTCACCTTGCGTCTGCCCGGCAGGGGAAACTCGCGGCAGGCCCGTAACAGCTCCTTCAGGGGATAGCGACGATTGACCGGCATGATCCGGTCGCGCAGTTCGTCGGTGGTGGCATTTAGCGAAACCGCCAGATTGACGTTGGGCACCTCGCGGCCCAGGCGTTCCATCTCCGGCACCAGTCCGCAGGTGGAGACGGTCACGCGCCGGTTGGAGAACTGCAGGCCGTTACCATCGATCATGATCTGAATGGCCGGAATGACGTTATCCAGATTATGCAGTGGTTCGCCCATGCCCATCATGACGATATTGCGGATATCGGCCGGCGACTGGGGTGTGTCGTCATCAACGTCATCATCGGTGTCGTAGATGCTTCCCTGTGTCCCGGCAACGCTTACGGGAAGGGCGGGGGGATTTGTAGCCAGGTCGCGCTTGACGGCCATGATCTGGTTGACGATCTCGGCCGTGGTCAGGTTGCGAGTCAATTTGAAGGTGCCGGTCAGGCAGAAGGCACAGGCCATGGCGCAGCCGACCTGGGACGAGATGCAGAGCGTATTGCGCCCTTCGATCGGGATCAACACCGCTTCCACACCTTGCCCATCCTCCAGGTTGAAGAGGTACTTGCGGGTGCCGTCGCTCCCCTGTTCCACTGCTTCCGGTTCGATATTGCTGATAATGGCGGTTTCGGCCAATTCCTTGCGCAGATCCTTGGAGATATTGGTCATCTCCTCGAAGGTGCGGGCATCCTTCTGGAAGATCCACTTGAAGATTTGGGTGGCACGGAAGCGCTCTTTGCCCTGGCCTTGGAGGAATTTTTCCAGGGCCGGCAGGGTCAGGTTTTTCAGGTCGGTCTTGCTCATGATGGTCAATGTTTCTCCGGTAGGGTTTGTTCATTGGCTGGTGCCGGTTGCGGCGCAGCTCCCGTGCCGTCCTGATCCGCCGGCGCCTGCACCGGCTTGTCCGCTTCGGTTGGCGCGTTCGGATCGCTGTCAGGTGTTTCGCTGGGGGCCTGTTGGGCAGATGATGTCGAGGAGAACACCGGCGGCTGGTTCACACTTTGATCCACCTTGCGTTGCAATCCGGCGATATTGAGCTCCGATGCCATGGCCGCCTGGTACTCCCCCTCGCTGAGTACCCCCTTCTGTCTCAACAATCTGAGGATCATATCGGACCGTTTGAGCACTTTCGCCAGGTTCTTGTAGGGGTTGTAGGCCAGGCGCGGACCGGGCAGCATGGCGGCCAGAAAGGCGCATTCCCGCGGTGTCAGCGCCGAGGCCGGCTTGCCGAAGTAGTAGCGTGAACCGTGGCCGATGCCATAGACCATCGGCCCCAGCTCGACGACGTTCAGGTAAAATTCGATGATGCGCCCTTTGGTCAGTTCCTGCTCCATACGCCAAGCCAGGTAGATCTCCTTCAGCTTGCGGGTGACCGTCTTCTCGCGGGAGAGAAAAAGATTCTTGGCAGTCTGCTGGGTGATGGTCGAGGCGCCGCGTTTGAGGCTCTTCTTCTCCAGGTCATACTTGATGGCATTTTTGATGGCCTTAACGTCAAAGCCCTCGTGTTTGTAGAAGTTGGAGTCCTCGGCCAGGATCACGGCCCACTTCATCTCGGACGGGATGCGTCCGGATGGGGTCCAGCGGGGGTTCTTGGGGCCGACCACAAAGGGGTGGTAATCGCCCTGCCAATCCTTGACCTGGATGGTGGTGGAGTATTTCTTGTCGGCCAGGTCGGAGACCGGGGGCATCAGGGCCAGGGAGATGCAGATATAGGCGAGGTAGGCAATGCCGGCCAGGAACGTGTACAGGATGAGCTTTTTCATGGAGGGTTACTTGTAGCAGAATCTGGCAATTGCGGAAACTGTTTTTCTGCCGGATCTGTCCGAAACCGGTCGCCGGGCAGATTGCCGGTTATCAGCAGTTATCGTGGAAGCGCTAATCATAAAATCTGCCTTTACTCTCGCAGAGGCGCACCAGAAGTAGGCGCTTCTAAGCGAAGGTCGCAAAGAAAATAAAATACTTACCGTGAAAGAGCCTCTCACAAAACGGGTAAAAGACCAGAATCTGATGACGGGGTGATGTAACTTGGCGTTCTTGGCGAGCTTTGCGCGAAACTGCTTTTTGGGGGCTACTACAATGCAAACGGCCCCGGATTGCTCCGGGGCCGCTCTGGAACTTCTTGAGCTGTTAGCGATTAAAAGCTGCTGTTATGACAGGCGACACAGGCAATGCCACTCAAAAAGACACCTTCCCCGTTTGGCCCGTGGCAGACAACGTTTTTGCAGGAAGCGGACTCCACATTGTTGACCCAGTTACCATGGTCGGGCTGGACGGTTGACACGAGCCCGCTGGGTGAATGAGCCAAGCCCACCTTCCACTCGATGGGGTGAACCGACATAACATCCTTGTGACAGCTGGTGCATGCCGGACCGGAGCCGGGAACACCTTGTAGATTTGTACCATGGCAACTGGCCACGCCACAACTTTGGGTTACACCGTTCAAGCCCAGATTCTTTGCCGATACGGCATGGAAGGCATAGGCGTAGGTGCCCCATGCGGTAGGCTTGGTTGATGTGTAATTCCAAAAAATTGGATGCGGAGCTTCTGCGTTCCCCAGATGACATTGGGTACAGGCAACGTGGGAGACACCGCCGCTGAAATCACTACCATGGCATTCCGTACAGCTCTCAAAATTGCTTTTTGCGGCTGTTGCATGACCGCCCGGCAGCCACGATGCAACATGTGCACCCGCGGCTGCATCAAAATTGGCTTGAGAATTCTTGTCGCCGCAGCCGGAAAGGAGCATGAGCGACAGCGACAACAACACTCCAAGCGCCAGAGATGGAGTTCTTATCTGTGACATGATTTGCACCCCTCATTATTCTGTCTTCCATGACAGACGAAACAGGAAGCCGGATTGATTTTGCCGTCGATCTTATGCTGGCTTAGATAATCGCCACGGTGGGGCAGGTTCCGTTCCGGGGAATCGGAAAACTTGGCACTCGGCTTGATCTCTTCCTTGTGAGCATGGCAGTCGGCACAGAACGACTCCTGATGACAGCTGGCACAGGCATATTTCGAGCCGGCATAGATCTTGTGCTTGAGCATGAAATCCGGAGCCCTGTGGTTGAGCGCACCCCATGAGTCGGAATGGCATTCAGTGCAGTTGGGCAGCCCTTTGACCTCTTCGGGATGAATTCTGGCGACGCTGCTGGTGTTTGCGCAGGCATACAGAGTACATGCCATCAATGGCACCATGATCATGAGTAGAATTTTGCTATTTTTCACGTGTAGTACCCCCTTCTGCGGCATGCTTCGTATCAAACAGGTAGGTCAGTTTGACAAGTCCCCTGAGATCGTTGTCGAAATCCGGGTTTTTTGAATACTCGACGTCTGCACCAATTTTCAGTTTGTGGCTCAGCTCATAGGATGATGCCGCCACGATTGTCAAAACGTTTTTGATGCCGTTCATACCAGCACTGGTGTCGTAGTTGAGGTCAATCACATCCAGTGTCAGGTCGGCCTTGCCCAGTTTCTTTGAGGCAAACACGCGATACTCATAGAAGTTGAGCCGGTCGGAATTACCGTCCATGCGGTGGACAGATATGCCGGCCGAATACGACTCGGGCATGGAATAGGTCAATTTGCCACCGAAATAATTGGCGCTCTTGGCGATGTCATAGTTGTAGTTTTTGTAGTCGCCAATGATGGTGAATCGTTTGCCGATGGTATAAGCGACGTTTCCGCCGATAGCCAGCACCTTCTCGTTGGGATCGATGCCGTTGGTCAAGGGGCTAAATACCAGTGCACTGGTGGTGACTTTATAAAAGTAGTCCCGGTAATTGATGTTGGAAATATCAGCGCTGATTTTCAGGTTGTCCATGGGGGCGTAGGAGAGGGCGTAGGCATGTTCCATCCACCCGTTGGTAACCGAGTTGTAGGACGAACGACCGGTGATATTGATCTGCTCGGTCGGATGCAACCAGAGATCGACACCCTCCTCTTCGCGGTAGCGGGTACTGCTTGCAAAGGATTTCAGGGCACTGACGCCCAGGGTGTAATACTTGTAGTTGCTCTGGGTTACCCGGCCACCAAACATGAGGTCGTCAGCCTTGAAATTGGGCTCCGTCACTACCGGCGACCCGATGTAGGCCGCGGCAGCAAAACCGGCCGCAAAATCGTTGCGCAGATAGAGACCATCCAGTCTCTGGGTCGCAACCCCTTCAGTCACAAATTGACGCCCGGCATTGACGAGAAAGTTGTTCTTTGCACCCCGATAACTCAGATATCCATACTGAACATCGGCGTCCAGGTATCTGTCCCGGGCGGTCTTGTCGGCCATGTCGCCCCGTGCCCAGCCGCCAAAATAGAATGAAGTTGCACTGCCGTCTTTTTCCGCGCTGCTCACCGACAGCCTCAGATACTCATAGGCTGGATAGACATTCTTCTTATCCACGGTCTGTCCCATACGGATAATGGTGTCCGATTGCCCGGATACGGTGGTCTCGGCCATGCCCGGCGCCGCTACGAGTAATGTCGTGCAGGCGGCGGCAATGCCACCGGCCAGCTTCAGCGCACCGGGAATCGCGGACCATGATGTGCTACAGGGATCTATCTTCAAGGTATTTCCTCCTTTCCAGCTTGTTATAATTCGGCATCTTCGTGCCCCTTTATTGTAGTAACGGACAATCACAATCTAATTTTCACGCTGACAACAAATTATTACTGGAAGCACCTCGCGACATCTCCACCGTACTCATCAGATACCGGTTTGAAACCGTCGGCTAAGATTCATGCCGAGACCGCAGTTAATAGTAAGACAAGACTTCAAAATCCCGGTCGGCTAATTTATCAAAATCCTGGCTGTTGAATGAAAACTCATGTATCGAGCGGCCATTCACTGTCCGGGTTGCCTGCTGCAGCTGGACAACCATTTCCTTTACGGGATGATTGGTCTTGTCGTATATGGCTTCTTCTTTGTTCCCATAGACTATCTTGACTGTATGTACCGCATTTTGAGTGCCGTCGACAGACTTTTTGTTTTTTGATTTCGTAATTTGGAAACTGGCAGATTTCGGGAACATTTTCTTCAGTTTGGTACTGAAAAAATTAATTTCCCCGGATATTCTCAAGGCATGCTCTGAATCCTTGCGTTGCTGTTCGGTCTGCTTGTATTGATTCGGATGAATCAGCTTCTCTTTACTGTCATTGACAAGGTCCGTGGTCAGGTTCGCTGCTTCGTACATTTTGTTTTTATCACTATCCTGGACTCCATGCAAAAACTTGAGGGCTGGTGCTTGGTCAATTTTGTTACTGCTGCAACCCCAAAAGACCGTTACCAGTGCAAGTATTCCCAATAGCCAGACAGCTTTTCTCATATGTGCTCCAGAACCTAAATTGCCCAAGGGGATTGCACTCTCAGGCTAATGATTTTGTTACGTTACGTAGCGCGGGAAACTGTACCCCGTATCCTGGAATCATGCAACCCAAACGGACGTATATTTTTATCTGCTTTTGAAATCGGGAGGGAAGAATACTCTTCCCTCCCGGTTTCGTTCAGCTTACCACCAGCGATGAACTGCCTTGATGGATGGTGGAGTTGCATTGAGTGGGTTGGCAGCTGTGCCGTGACATACAATGCAGGTCTCTTTTTGAGTTAGAGCAGTGGAACGAGGTGCGGAAATGGAGCCCCCGAAACCGTTCATATGAGCTCTGGCAACCGCCGTATCGTGACATGCAGCACATGCAGCGGCGATCGGTGAATTCACCAGGGTTGTCGGTTCGGCATCGAATGTGGCCTGCGGGGCCAATCCAACTTTCGTGCCGTCCTGTTTGGTGATGCTTGAAGTCGGCATTCCAACTGCGCCGGCGTTGAAGCTGAAACCTGCACCGTAGTTGGCGCCGGCGGTCACAAAGGGTGAATAGTAGGTGCCCGGAATGGGCTCATTACCGGTGACGACCACGGAAACCGGATTGGGAATCTTGCCGGTAGCTGCCGTCGTGAAGAGCAGGCTGTCGAAGATAGAGCCATTGTTGGCGGTGTAGACACTGTTGCTGAAGTCATACATGCCGGCTACGTGGCACTCTTCACAGTTTCTCAGGATGCCGGGATAGGTTACTTTCCAGTAGGTTGCACCGGCGCTGGCTTCCCAGCTGAACTTGTTCACGCGTTTGGCCGAGCCGTGGATCGCATGAACCGCATCCTTGATGTTGACGCCCCAGCCGCTGTTGACGCGGTTGACGTTGTGGCAGAAGGTACAGGTCGGGGCATCGTTGCGCTGACCGGCGTGGAAGGTCGGTTTGACACCGAGACGGCCGTGGCAGGCGTTACATTTTGCATTGTCTACGATCACGCGGCGGGCGGTGTAACCGGTGCCCGCTTTCCATACGTTGGTGGCCGGTACACTGAGGCCGCCTTCGCCGATCGGCAAGGTTACACCGTTTTTAGTCAGTACATACGGGTAGTTGGGCAGGTCGATCTGGGTCAGCGGCTGGGTAGTTGTGAGGAACGGAGCCCAGGGTGCTGTTGGCATAATCTTGGTTGCCGGTGCGGTTGCAGGGGCATCATAGGTGCCCTTGGAGTAGCTGCCCAGTCCGTAGGTATAGCCCAGGCCGCCGGTCAAGAGGACCGCGCTGTCCGGAACGGTGACGTTGGTCAGGGTAACGGTGTAGTAACCGGCGGTTGGGCCGGCAACGAGGGTACCATCCTGAGTCTGCTGACCGACTGCCGATGCAGTGCCATTCCAGATGCGTTTCAGATATCCGCTGGCCGAAGCGTTGTAGTCAGCTGGTTTGGAGATGCCGTCTTGTGGTACGGCAAAGGCGAAGTACACGCTGGGTGAGCCGACAAATCCGGTAATCATTTCGTTCGTGCCGTTGGGAGTGTTGAAGACCACGTCCACCGGTGTTCCCAGGACGCCGTTAGCGTCTGCTGTTGCTACCTGGAATTTGAACTCCATGGTCGGCTGTTTGCTGGCGTTGCGTGAAACCTTGTTGATTACGTAGCTGATGGATTTGGCGCCGGCCGGCAAGCGTTTGAGGCTGGCTGCCGCGGTATAGGCCGCATTGGTGTTGGAGTTGATCGAGATGACTCCGGCCGGCAGTCCTGTCTTCTGGGTGCTGTAGCCGGCAAATGCCAGAGAAACGGCGTTGTCCGCTGACGGTGGGACGATCGGCAGATGGGTAGCGGAAACAGCAGCTCCGCCATGGCACAAGGTACAGCTGTTGTCATTAGGTTGTGCACCTGGGGCACCCGGAGGGTTCGGAGCGGTATGGCCCACGCCTGTGGCGAAGTTGATGTTGTTGTGGCAGGAACCGCAGTTCTTGCGATTCGGCCTGGTCATCCAGTTGGCGCCATCGACGCCCTGGTGGCACTGTGTGCAGTTTCTGATGTCCTGCGGGTAGGTTTGGTCTCCGTAGGTAACCAGGGTTGCTGTTCTTGCCAAGGGCTTGGTTGGGTTGAGTACCGACTCGGCCGCTGGTATTGCGGGCAGATCCTCACCCATGTGGATGCGGTGGATAAAGGTTACAAACTCACCTTCGCCGGAGGTATTGGTGCTGGTGTGGCACATGACACAAAGCTGTGGATTCCAGCGTGCGAAGTGGCCACCGGCATCAGCCAGGTTGGAGTGGCACTGGTTACAGGCAGCCGTTGTGACGATGTCACGGGCAAAGTTCCCGCCATTCGGGTTTACGTAAACGGCGCCGGTGGAGGGGGTGAAGTCATAGACCATGACCAGTCTGTTCTGGGCGTTGAAGCTCGTGACCACAGTGTTCGTAACGGGGTTTACCGGGCCAACGGGGGTAACACCGGGAGTGGCGATCGATGTCACCGTCACGCCGATACGGTGTAAGGCCGTCGGATCGAAGGTTACATTGGGATTGGAGGTGATGTCCGAACCGAAGGTGACCGTATAGGTACCATCGTTGTGGTCGACAACGGTGTAACCGGGGATCAGGACTGAACCGACGGGATGCAGTGTCAGGTCGAGGCCGTTCTGATTTGCCGGGACGAGGGTCGTGCCAGGATCGGCGGCGGGTTTTGTGATGGCGCCGGTTATGGCCTTACCGTTGGCGACGCCGAAAGCCAGCGGGGCGGGCAGCGAGATGCCTTTGTCAATGTAGTTGGCCCAGCTGGAGCTGGTGCCCGTGGTGGCATCTTCAGGGATCAGCTTGGCGACATGCAGGCCGAAGGTCTTCAGACCCGTGATGCCGGCGCCGCTGACCTTGTCGACAACCTGGAACGTCACAACCGGACTTTTACCGGGAATGGAGGCGCTCATGATCTTGCCGACGGGAATAACGTTATTCAGGTTGTCCGTGGTAAAGGTGCTGGCATTGACGGTTCCCGTGGTCTGAATCGGTGCATTTGCACCGTTCTGACCGTCTTTGCCGGCACAACCATTCAGCGTAAGCGCGGCTGCGGCTGTCAGGGCAAAGAGCAGACATAATTGTTTAATACGTGCGAGTTGCATACCTTTTTTACCTCCGTTTTTTTTATACGACGTAAAGTGTGGTGAAATCTTCACGGCCAACGTGCCCCAGTAGTCATCTCCAATCTCTCAGTTCACCCCCCTTTCATTGTGTGTCTTCGGTATAAGAGCAGATCCAGCTACGTGAAACAGCAGACATACCGTCAAAACCCGAACATCTCTTTATCACCTTCACGCCGGGGCTCTTGTACCCCGGCAGAAGATGTCTACAAATACATCCACCAGATCGGAAGATTTCGTTTCGAGGCTGCTGTTGAGGCCACTGAGCCCCTCAACATGAAAAAAGCCAAATACCAGACTGTGAAATGTCCGCGCCGCATAGAGAGGTTCCAGGCCATCCCTGATCAAGCGCCGTGTATGTGCATCTTCAAAGAACTCGGTTAAAACACCGAATATCTGGTCCATGAATCCGGTGAATACCTGATGCATGTTTGCAGACGAAAAACCTACTTCGGTGTTCAGCATGCGTATCCAGTTTCGTACTTCCACCAGCCGGGTAATGCATTGCATGGCCAGGACTCTCACCGACTCTTCATAGGAAACTTCCTTCATTTGGGGAAGCAGCTCGGGCAGAGTCGGAATTGCTGAGAACGATCGCAGTACCTCGGTAAAGAGGTTTTCCTTGCTGGTGAAATGACGGAACAGGGTGACTTCGGCGACCCCGGCGGATTTGGCAATTTCGCGTGTAGAGGCGCCCAGGTAGCCCTTGCTTGAAATCAGCTCGAATGCGGCATTGAGGATACGTTCTTTGGTTGTGATCGCCGTTGCCATGTTTTCTCCGCTGATTGTGTAAGTGCTTACTTACATTTTTTGAAAAAGCAATAAGCGGGCCAATATTCTTGGTAGGGCTTGGGTAGTTAATCGCCATTCGCCATTGACAATTGTGGGTCAGAATACTTATGATTATGAAAGTAACAACGAAAGTCAGGAGGTTAATCACACGCCATGCCCATGTACGAGTACAAATGTTCTGCCTGTAGTCACCAGTTTGAACTCCGCCAAAAATTTTCCGACGCGCCGGCCAGCGAATGTCCCGAGTGCGGCGGCTCGGTGGAAAAGATGATTTCCGCTACCGCCTTCAGTCTTAAAGGCGATGGATGGTTTAATACCGGCTATTGCCCGAAAACCGAGGCTCCCAAGCCGGCGGCCTGTTCTGCCGGTGGCGGATGTTGCGGCGCTGCCTAGCAGTTTTTTCAGCCGGATTGCCAAGACCTCCGGGGGACCTCCCTCGGGGGTCTTTTTTTATGTAGTGTATGGTTGTGGTTTCCGGATGTGGCGCGTGTTCGCCGGGGATGTTGCACATGGAATGGTTGATACAGGGTGGCAGGCGTTTTGCCCTGTCGTTTGACGATTTCTTACCGTCATGGCGCGGAGTGCTGTTTCAAGGAGAATTGTGTTTCGGGCAGAAGCGTTGACGTGCTGCAGGGGTGTGCCGCGCTAGCGCCCATTCTCGCCAAGATTTTGGCACGCACCACATTCCCTGCCAAAATACCGTCGAAACGACCCATGGTCGTATTTGCCAGTTCCGTTTTGACGCTCATGTTAATCCGCCTGATGAAGTGAGTGTCTTATTCTGCGAAACACAAAGTCTCACTGCGACAAACCTGCTTTACAAAAAGTACCTCGTGAACGTAGTATGCTGCTCGCTTCACTCTTGCTGCCCAAAGGAACCATATCATGATCGTTTCTACCCAGAAACCACTGGACCTGATACTGCCGGCCCTGGAGGGAGGCAGGCGGGTCTTTATCATCGGCTGCGCCAAGTGTGCCACGGTCTGCAAGAGTGGCGGCGAGGAAGAAGTCTTCCGTATGCAGGAAGAGTTGATTGCGGCCGGAAAAGAGGTCACCGGCAGCATCATTATCGATGAGACCTGCCACATGCTGCGTACCGGAAGGGATCTGCGCTCTCGCAAGGAACAGGTCGATGAAGCCGATTTCCTTCTGGTCCTCTCGTGCGGCGCCGGGATCCAGTCGGTGGCCGAGGCGTCCGACAAGAAGGTCGTGGCCGGTTCAGACTCCAAGTTCCTGGGCAATATTCGCCGTTTTGGCCAGTTTGAACAGCGCTGCTCGCTCTGTGGGGAATGCCGTTTGAACGATACCGGCGGCATCTGTCCGGTAACGGTCTGTCCCAAAGGGATGCTCAATGGTCCCTGTGGTGGCATGCAGGATGGCAACTGTGAGGTCAACAGCGACAATCGCTGCGCCTGGGTGACCATCTACGAGCGGCTGGAGCGGCAGGGGCGGGTGGAAAATCTGGAACGCTCTACACCGGCGCGTGATTTTTCCCACAAACGCCACCCCCACAATCTCAAATTGGAGAAATGATCATGCCCACCACGCTGTCCCGGAAGATGGGCGAGAACCGATTTGTCATCACCGCTGAGCTGGCTCCGCCCCATGGCAGCCAGATGGATGATTTTCTGCGGATGGCGGCCTTTGTGGCACCTCACGTGGATGCCATCAATGTCACCGACAACCAGGGCGCCAATATGCGTATGACTCCGCTGGCCGCAGCAGCGCAGCTGGTGCGTGAACAGATTGAACCGATCATGCAGATCACCTGCCGTGATCGCAACCGGCTGGCTCTGCAGAGTGATCTGCTGGGGGCCGCTGCCCTGGGGATCGATAATATTCTGGCGTTGACTGGCGACCATATCAGCTGTGGAGACCACTGCCAGGGGCGGGCCGTGTTTGACCTGGATTCGGTGTTGCTGATACAGGCGATCCAGGGCTTGAACGAGGGGCGAGACATGAATGGCAAGTCGCTGGGCGGGAGAACGACGTTTTTCACCGGTGCCGCTGCCGCGCCGGAGGTGGAGCCGTTTAATGCCACGCGGCCCAAGCTGGCCAAAAAAGCCGTTGCCGGGGCCCGTTTCTTCCAGACTCAGGCGGTCTTTGATCCGCAGCGCCTGCGCATGTTTTGCGCGACTGTCGAGCCGCTGGGGGTGAAGGTCATTGCCGGGATTCTGGTGCTCCGCTCCGCAAAGATGGCCGAATTCATCAACCGCAACATACCCGGCCTGAAGATCCCGCCGGCCATTGTGGAGCGCCTGGCACATTCCAGCGAGCCCGCCGCAGAGGGGCTCAGGATCGCCATAGAGCTTGCGGCGGAGTGTCGTGGTATCTGCCATGGCATCCATCTCATGGCCATGGGGCGTGACGAGGTTGTACCTGCAATTGTTGCTGCAATCAAATGAAGCGAGGAGGTAGCATTTTGAAAGTCAAAAAAGCCATATTTCCTGTTGCCGGTATGGGAACCCGCTTTCTGCCGGCGACCAAGTCCTCTCCCAAGGAGATGTTGCCGCTGATCGATAAGCCGTTGGTGCAGTATGTCGTGGAAGAGGCCGTTGCGGCAGGTATCGAGCAGATCCTGTTCGTTACCGGTCGCGGCAAACGGGCCATCGAAGATCATTTTGACAACTCTACCGAGCTGGAGTCGCACCTGGAGGAAAAGGGGAAGCAAAAGACCCTGCAGAAGATGCGTGAGATTGCGGATATGGTTGACATATTCTACGTCCGCCAGAAAAAAGCCCTGGGTCTGGGACATGCGATTCTTTGCGGTAAGGATTTTGTCGGCAATGAACCGTTTGCCGTGCTGCTGGGGGATGATATCATCGATAGCCCGGTCCCCTGTCTGAAGCAGTTGCTGGATGTCTTTGACGAACGTCATGGTTCCGTGCTGGCTTTGGAAAAGGTGCCCATGGAAAACATCTCCTCCTATGGTTGTGTGCGTGCAGCCCAATTATCCGAACGGGTCTTTCAGGTGACGGACATGGTTGAAAAGCCGGCTCCGGAAGAGGCACCCTCGGATATGGCCATCATCGGGCGCTATGTGTTGACGCCGCGGATCTTCAAGATCCTGGAACAGCAGGAGGCCGGCAAGGGGGGCGAGATTCAGCTGACGGACGCCATTTTGAAACTGTCCAAGGAAGAAAATGTCTACGGCTGTCTCTTCGAGGGGCTGCGCCACGACTGTGGCGACAAGTTGGGTTTTCTCAAGGCCACGGTGGATATGGCGCTTAAGCGGGATGAGTTCAAGGTGGAGTTTGAGAAGTATCTGCGGCAACGGCTGGCCTCAGCCTGCTGACCAGGCGGAGCAGATGGGCGGCATCCTGATATGCAGGATCTGCAAAGTACAAAAAAAGGCGAACCAAATGGTTCGCCTTTTTGCTTAGTTCGTCATTCTCGTTGTTGCCGGTTATTTGCTGTTCTCCTGAACCACCGGCGAGGTGTCCCGTTTTCCTTCCCACCCTTCCCAGACATAGGCGGGTTCGATGGTCGGGTCATAATAACCGGGCTGGGGCACGGCAAAGAAGATGGTTTCGGTCAGGCCGATGATGCCACGGTAGAGCGTCATGCCGATGCCCTTGAGCGGACCGACGACCAGATAGCCGACAGTGCCCATCTCCCGGCCGGTCAGGACGGTCTGTTTGGGGAGTTCCGCGATACAGGTGACACTATTGGCAACTCCACGGCTGAACTTGATCGCCATCTTTTCGGCGATCGTTTCCGGTAGTTGCTCGGCATGGGCGACAAACGGCATCATACACAGTATGGCAAGTAACAGAAGGGGGACAAATGCTGTTCTTTTCATGGTGTCTCCTTATGTAGCGCAATATAACTCATTTTCAGTCTCTTACCACAAAGCATTGCCACATGCAAGCGTCACAGGTCAAACAAGGTCGGCTCCTGGGGCAGGAACGGTTCAAAACGTTTCTTGAGATGGCGGAGCTTTTCCACATAGTAAGCCACATTGATGTCGGGGCGGTCGGGGTTGAAGGCGGCTGTCGGGCGACAGCTCTCATAGGCCACGACGTCTTTGGACGATCCGCTGACATAATAGCTGATCTGATCGCCGGCACGGTAGCTGCGCTCTGCGGCCAGGGCGATCTCGAAGGCCGCCGAAGGGTTGCGTTTACCGAGGCGCACCTTTTCACGGTAGGCTGCCGGCGACTCGTTGATTGTCTCGCTGCGGGCGACCCAGGCCACATCCAGGTTTTTTGCACGGAGCCGGTCGATGTAGTTTGCGTAGAGACGTTCCACAGCGGCCGAGTCACCGGCCAGCAGCATGGTGATCATCTCCCGCATGAACTCGCGCAAGTAGCGCTCGATGCCGCGTGATTTCAGGCTGCTGCCGCGGATGATGACCCGGCCGTCGTATGTCAGCAGGGCGTAATTTTTGGTCTTGTAGGCGAACATGGCTTGGTAACGCCCATCCAGCTCCACCTCGATCCCTTCCGCCACCCCCTCCGAGACTCTCTTGACAAGCGCCTGCTCCTGTTCTTCGCCCACACACCCCGGCGGTGGACGGAAATAGATGCCGTCCGTGTCAATCTCCACCGGTTCAGCCCCGGCGGCCTTCAGCAGATCGATCATGTTTCGGATCGTGACTCGCCCCAGGCGGGTCACCTCGGCGGCGGTCTCGGGGTCGGAAAAGTTGTGCAACGGCGCACCCAGATAGCCGAAGAAGGAATTGATCAGGATCTTGAAGACCTGTTGCAGGGCATCGAAGTAGAATTGTTCACTTTCCGCTTGTGCCTCGCGTGCCGCCTGTTTGGCATCCAGGCGGAAGCGGCGCAGTTCGGCCAGCATGGGCAGGAACAGTCCCAGGGAATCCTTGGCAGGTCCCAGACGGTAAGCCAGCATCAGGGAGGGATAGAGGGAGGCCACGTCGCAATGGACGATCGGCCCACAGATACCCGTGCGGGCCAGTTCCGTATAGCCCCCCTCGAAGGGGGCCACCGCGGAGGTGCGGGCCGGGATGGCGTGGCCCCGGTAGAGGTACTCGCGCAGGAAGAGCGTATTGATGCGCGTGGCATTACCGCGTAGCGGGCAGTTCTGGAACGAGAAGGGGAAGATCCTGGTTTGCAGGAACCAGGGATAGGCCAGCAGACGGAAGAGCGCCTGTGTCTCGCGCACATCATCCAGGTTATACCGAAAGAGCTGCTCCGGGTCGTTGCGGAAGGTCTCGCTGATATTGCTGCCGTCGATATAGACCCGCTCGTCGGCAGCGATGCCGAAGTGACGGGCGACCTGCTTCAGGCCGTGGCTTTCCAGATTGCGCAGGCCGATATCGTAGAGCTGCACCAGAAAATAGGTGTCGATGATATGGCGGCCATACACATCCCAGCGGGGGTAGTCGATCGTTTTCTCGGCCAGGCTCCAGCGGGAGTTGGCGGTGATGTGCGGCGCTGCCCCGTTGCGCCCCCACTCCAGGCGGACGCCGTGCAGCTGGGCGCGTTTGCCGATGTAGTCCAGGTCGAAGCGGAAGATGTTGTGGCCGATGATCACATCCGGGTCATAGCGCCGGATGGCATCGTTCAATGCCTTTAGCAGCTCCGCTTCGGAGAGCACGTCGCCGCGCAGCACGATCTCATCGCCAAAGGAGTCCTTGAGTGCGATGGAGATGATGCGGTCTTCAGGCCGCTCGGGGTTGGAAAATTCATAGCCTTCGGCGCAGAGTGTCTCTATGTCCAGGGCCAGGGAACGTAGCTTGCTGAAATCCAGGTCCTTGAAAAGGGTCGTGCCGGTTGAGAGCAGGTACTGGTGGGAGAGGTCCGAGATGAACAGATAAGGCGCATCGTCGGCAGTGGCGGCTTTGGCGCTCTTTTTGGCCAGAAAATCCCGCGCAATCAGGCAATCGCCCCATGAATCGAACAACAGCTGATAGCGGAAGGTTTCCTCTCCGGCCAGGGTGCGAATGGAGCAGGGTGTCCGGCTGCCCCCCAGCAGGGCCGGATCGCTGACCAAGATGAAGGGATGAAAGGGTTCGTCGTGAAAATGGACTCCCTCGTCTGTCCGGTAGAAGAGACGTACAAAGTGTCCGGCCGGTTCCACGGCAATAATGCCGCTGCGCCGGTCGTGTCCGAAAAGCAGGGGAATGTCTTCGAGGGCGCCTGTTTGCATGCCTAACTGTAATTCAGGAACTGGCGGAGAGGCAATAAAAAAGGCGCAACCGGTCCGGTTACGCCTTTCAAAAAGTAAAACGAGAAATAATTACTTGGCGTGCTTGGCCAAGTATCCGGCAACGCCTTCGGCGGTCGGTTTCATGGCTTCGTCACCTTCCTGCCAGTTGGCCGGACACACTTGGTCGCCGTGTGCTTCCACGAACTGCAGGGCATCGACCATGCGCAGGGCTTCGTTGACACTGCGACCCAGGGGGAGGTCATTGACGACGGCGTGGCGGATGACACCTTTGGTATCGATCAGGAACAGACCGCGCAGGGCAACGGCTTCATTGAAGAGGATGCCGTATTCCCGTGCGATATTCTTGTTCAGGTCCGAGACCAGGGTGTACTGGATATTGCCGATGCCGCCGTCTTCCAGCTTGGTGTTTTTCCAGGCCAGATGGGTGAACTTGGAGTCCACGGATACGCCGATGACTTCGGTGTTGCGCTTCTTGAATTCCTCCAGCTTCTTGTTGAAGGCCAAAATTTCCGAAGGGCAGACAAAGGTGAAGTCCAGGGGATAGAAAAACAGCACTACATTTTTGCCCTTGAAGCTGGAGAGGGTAATCTGGCCGAATGAATTATCCGGCAGAACTGCATCAGCGGTAAAATCGGGGGCTTCCTTGGTGACGAGTGTCGTTGCGCTCATGTGATTTGGCTCCTTTGGTGTTAAGTGAAAATTGAATGTCTACTTAATACCTGCAAAGTTAGTGTTTGTCAACAGGATAAAAATACTCTTTTAGTCTTGTTTGCGATAGGGGTGTCTTGTGAAATGAGAATAGCAGCTGACACTCATTGCGTATTGGATGTGAGGTGACGTGTGGATAATAATGATCAACCGCAAAAAGACCAAACGCAAAGTGCCCCTGTTGCAGTTTCGCAACAGGGGCACAGTTTGTTGTGGGCAATCATTCACCCACGGGTAGAGCTACTTCTTTGTTACTCGCCGCCGAGAGCTTTGGCGATAGCGTGAATCATCTCGTCGGTCAGGCTGCTCAGGCCCTGCATAACCGGCAGGTAGGTGATTGCGGATTTGATGCGGGCAAACGTTGCACCAGCCTTGTACGAGGTTGCCAGCGGGTTGTGGCAAGCTGCGCATTTGGATTCGTACAGTGCGGGGCCGTTAGGAGTTGTGCCAGGATCGGGTGTTACAACTTCCGTCTCGGGCAGAACATCCAGCTGCCATGGGCCTGTGGTTGCGTCGCCGTTGTGTACCAGGCCTGTGGTGCTGTGACAGCTACAGTTGTATTCACCGGTGGCTGCATTTTTGTAGCGACCGTCGGCATAGTGGCTGCCGGGCATGAGGGCTTCGGGTGCACCGATGGACTTCATGACCCATGGGTTCTTACGGTAGTAGGTGATTGGCTCAAGGCCAAGACGTACGGTGTCGGCATGGCAGTTGAAGCAACCCTGGTAACCAATGCCGTCAGGAGTTCTGGCGATGCTGTGGCCAGGCTCCATGTACCAGGAACCTTCTGCTGCGTAGGTCGGATCGCCAACCGAACCTTCTGCACCGTATTCGCCAGCCTTGGTGATGTACTTGCCACCGTCAAGGTTGAGCGGCTGCGGATCGCGGTTGGGATTGTTGATACCTGCCGGGCCGCCCGGGCAGTGAACAACCGATCCTACCTGGCCTTTGTTGTTGCGGGCGAGGAAGCGGACGGACTTGTTGACCGTGTTGGGGCTGGTCGGGAAGGTCAGGGCAAAGTCCAGGCTGGCTGCATCGTTTTCTGCATAGGATTCTTTGAGCAGTGCGTTTTCTTCTGTGGACAGAGCCGGCTCGCCTTCAGCTTCACGTACGTTAACGATCGGCATGAGCACGTTCAATGCGAGATCGTTGGTGCCGATCAGCGGCAGACCGGTCAGCGTCTGCGAATTTTCGAGGTGGCAGTTCCAGCAGTTCTGCATTGCCTGGGTGTGACATGCTTCGCACTTGACGTTTTTGTGGCTCATGGCCGATGTCATGCCAGGAACCGGCATGGTGGCAAAACCTTTAACCGGTTT